>Ga0213829_1000005_pt1 | contig 438533 bp, 417 predicted proteins | sample MC6MC0896MG_FD_180665 | JGI IMG/M metagenome (GOLD analysis project Ga0213829, IMG submission 180665) | Enriched soil aggregate microbial communities from Iowa State University, Ames, United States - MC6-MC0896-MG | ecosystem: Environmental > Terrestrial > Soil > Unclassified | place: USA...
CGATGAAATATCAACCAGCGCATACCAGTCATGCGGGCTTTCCAGTGGATCACGAACGCCATCCACATGGGCAATGGTGAACTCGACACCAACGCGCGGCATCAGCTCAAAGCCGGTGAGCGATGGGCCTGCGTGTTCGGTGGCAAGCTGGAACAGGCGCAGCACGTCTTCCGGGGTGCTCAGGCCAGCATAGGCGACACCCTTGCCCTTTGGCTGCGGGAAAATCTTGAGGACTGCTGCTGTGATAATACCAAGCGTGCCTTCAGAACCGATGAACAGGTCTTTCAGATCGTAGCCGGTATTATCTTTTTTCACGAAGCGCAGATCATTGAGAATATCGCCATTTGGCAGCACCACCTCAAGACCAAGGCAAAGTTCACGCATGTTGCCATATGCGAGAACCGCCGTGCCACCTGCATTGGAACCAAGATTGCCGCCGATCTGGCAGGAGCCTTCTGCACCAAGCGACAGAGGGAACAGTCGACCAACTTTCTGCGCTTCATCCTGCAGATTTTTCAGAATGACACCGGCTTCAACCGTCACCAGATTGCCGACAGCATCGACCGAGCGCACCTTGTTCATGCGACCAAGCGAAATCACGATCACGCTGTTGCTTTCATCGGGGGTCTGACCACCAACAAGACCAGTATTGCCGCCCTGCGGCACGACAGGTGTTTTGGTTTCAGCAGCTAGCTTCATGATCTGTGAGACTTCTTCGGTAGAAGCCGGGCGCAGCACCAGTGGCGAGCGGCCCTGATAAAGATCACGCTGCTCAATCATGAACGGCGCAATATCTTCCGGCGCTCTCAGCGCATTCTTTTCGCCAACGATGGCTGCGAAACGTTCGATCAGGGCGGTGTCGAGCATGGGCTTCTCTTGTCAGTTTTCCGGGAGGGGATTAGCGCGGGGCCGCCGCGCGTTTCAGTCGGTCGTTTATAGCCTCACCGAGGCCTTCGAATGGAATGGGTTCAACAGCGATTGTTACAGCACCCGTCGCATCAAGCCGGCGCATGAAATCAAACAGATTGCTGGCTGCTTCACGCAGATCACCGGACGCGCTGAGATTGAGAATTTCGACAGCGTCATCGCTGCCTGCAACGCGCGTTCGGCCAAATGCCAGCAGCGCCTCACCGCGCTTTACGCTGTTAACGTCAAGACGCATGGCCGCATCCGGCGCATAATGCGATTCCATCATACCGGGTGCCTGTATCAATGCGTCATGTTTGGCGCGGATCAGCTTCTTGTCGAGAAACGCTTCAATTTCGTCAGCGGCCAGTCCGCCGGGACGCAGCAGATGCACGCGCTCGCCATCGACTTTAACGATTGTGGATTCAACGCCAACGCCACAGGGACCAGCATCGAGAATAAGGTCAATTCGGCCGCCAAGATCAGTGGCCACTGCCTGCGCGCTTGTCGGGCTGATGCGGCCAGACCTGTTGGCGCTCGGTGCTGCCACAGGACTGTCGAGTTGTTTTATAACATCACGCACGCGCCCGTCCGGCATGCGCAGCGCAAGCGTATCAAGTCCCGCCGTCACCAGCGGATGGATGGGGCGCGAAGTCACCTGCTTTTGCAAGAGGGGCAAAACGATGGTCAGCGGACCCGGCCAGAATTTTTCTGCAAGCCTGCGCGAAACGGGATCAAACGTCACATAACGCTCGGCCATGGCAATGCTCTCGACATGGGCAATGAGCGGATTGAACTGCGGGCGACCTTTGGCGGCAAAAATACCGGCCACGCCTTCGCCATGCGCTGCGTCAGCGGCAAGGCCATAAACTGTCTCTGTTGGAATCGCGACAAGACCACCGCGGGTGAGCACAGCCACCGCACGCGAAACAGCTTTATCGTCGAATTCCAGAATATCGGCCAAGGTCATTCTCCTGCCGCCTTAGCTACACAAAGCGTCGCTTCTGAGCAAGAGACTCCTATGCGCAGTTGATGCAAGATCGGAATGAGTTATGAAAAAGGCCACCTCTGAGGCGGCCTTTTGATCTTATCCGGCGATTTTCGAGAAATCGGCCACCTTACTTGTGGCAGCGCGGATTTGTTCAAGCAGTGCGAGGCGATTGGCGCGGACATTGTCGTCCTCGTCATTGACCATGACACCTTCAAAGAAGCGATCGACGGGGCCACGCAGCTTTGCGAGCGCAAGCATTGCACCGTGGAAATCTTCGCGGGCGATGGCACCTTCGGCTTCTCTCGATGCCAGATTGACGGCTTCAAAAAGTGTCTTTTCCTCATCGAGCTTCAGGAGAGCCGCATCGACGCTTGGAGCAACCTTGGTGCCCTTCTTTTCTTCCGCAGCGAGAATATTGGCAGCGCGTTTTGTACCCGCAAGCAGGTTCTTGCCGTCTTCTTCATTGATAAAGACGATCAGCGCTTCCACACGACGCGCAACAAGCAGAAGATTGTCGGCTTCCGATGTCAGAACCGCATCAATCGCGTCGTAACGTGCACCTTCGTCTTTCAGGTAGACTTTGAAGCGGTCGTGAAGGAAGGAAAGAAGGTCAATCGCATCGGTATCTACTTTGCGACCACTGATTGTCCTAAAAGTAGTTAAAACGGCCCCAGCATTGAAAATTATGCTATTTGACTTACTCAGCTTTTGAGCATCTGCAACAGCCTTAATACTATCGCGAACTAAAGGTAGATGACCCTCAATTACATCAAAAAGCGATAAACGAAGGTCACTCTCCAAGATCAACCGGATCACACCCAAAGCCGCACGGCGCAGCGCAAAAGGGTCTTTCGAGCCGGTCGGCTTTTCGTCAATCGCCCAGAAACCGACCAGCGTGTCGAGCTTGTCAGCAAGCGCGACCGCAACGGAAACCGGATTCTTCGGCACGAAATCCGATGGACCTTGCGGCTTGTAATGTTCTTCGAGTGCTCCAGCGACAGCTTCTTCTTCACCCTGAAGGAGCGCATATTTGCGACCCATCGCGCCCTGAAGTTCGGGGAACTCGCCGACAACTTCTGTGGTCAGATCAGCCTTTGCCAGCACTGCCGCACGCGCTGCGAGCTTGGGATCGGCACCAACCAGCGGCGCTATTTCCGAAGCCAGTTGGCGAATGCGTTCAACGCGTGCGCCTTGCGTGCCGAGCTTTGCATGGAAGGTCACAGTGAGCGCGTCGAGGCGCGCCATACGCTGATCGAGCGGCTTTTTTAGATCAAGGCCGAATTTTTCAGCAGATGCCGCAAGCTTATCGAGATCCGGCAGATCATGCTGATCTGTGTGCCAGAAATAGAGCGCATCCGACAGGCGTGCACGCACAACCTTGCCATTGCCATAAGCGATTTCCTTGCCATCATCGCGCGCCGCGATATTCGAGATCAGAATAAACTTGTTCGAAAGCGCTTCTGTCTCACCCTGTTTGCGGGTCACAAAGCACTTCTGGTTGGCGCGGATGGTCAGGCGGATCACTTCCGGCGGAATGGCCAGAAACTCTTCTTCAAATTCGCCCATCAGCACGACCGGCCATTCGACAAGGCCAGAAACTTCTTCGAGAAGCCCCTCGTCTTCGACCAGTTCAAGACCCGATGCGAAAGCGAGATTGCGCGCATCCTGCAAGATGATTTCCTTGCGGCGCTCAGCGTCGAGCACCACGAAAGACTTTTCGAGCTTATCGACGTAATCCTCGAAACGGCGAACCTTGATCGCCTGACCATCGCTCAGGAAACGATGACCATAAGTGACGTTGCCCGACTTGATGCCGTCAACGTCGAAGTCAACCACAACGGTTTCTTCGGTTTCAGGGCCAAACGTGCAGAGGATCGATTGCAGCGGACGCACCCAGCGAAGCGCACCCGGCTTTGACGAAGCCGCACCCCAGCGCATGGACTTTGGCCATGGGAAGTTGCGGATCGTCTGCGGAACGAGTTCGGCGATGATTTCTTCGGCGGCACGGCCCGGCTTCGTCAGATGCGCAACGTAGAAATCGCCCTTCTTCGGGTCTGAGTGCACATGGGCCTGGCTAACATCGCTGAGGCCTGCCTTGCGCAGAAAGCCTGCAATGGCTTGCTCTGGAGCGGTGACGGAAGGCCCCTTCACGTCTTCATGCACGTCTTTTGAGCGCACGGTCAGGCCGCGAATATCGAGCGTCAGGCGGCGCGGGGTCCAATAGGCGGTCGTGGCCTCATAGGTCAAACCGGCTTCCACCAGGCCATCGGTGATCATCTTCTTGAAATCACCGGCAGCTTTACGCTGCATGCGGGCCGGAATTTCCTCGGAAAAGAGTTCGAGCAACAAATCAGGCATAATAATTACTCGCCCTCACGCTTGAGATTGAAACCACCGGCATCCGTCAACAGGAACGCCTCACCGCACTGACGCGCGAGATTGCGCACGCGCAGGATATAGCTCTGACGTTCTGTCACCGAAATCACGCCGCGCGCATCCATCAGGTTGAAGACATGCGATGCCTTGATGCACTGATCGTAAGCCGGGAACACGCACTTATGTACATTCCCTGTCGTGCCTGCGGCACTCCCCGCCTCTTGTGGTGCGCCTGCCTTCAGAATGGCTTCGCATTCGCGCTCTGCATCAATAAAATGCTGATGCAGAATGTCAGTGTCAGCCATTTCGAAATTGTAGCGGGAATATTCCTGTTCTGCTTGCAGGAAAACATCGCCATAGGTGAGTTTTTCGTCGCCTTCCAGACCATTGAAGTTGAGGTCATAGACATTGTCCACGCCCTGCACATACATGGCGAGGCGTTCCAGACCATAGGTCAGCTCGCCAGCAACCGGCGAGCATTCAATGCCGCAAACCTGCTGAAAATAAGTGAACTGCGACACTTCCATGCCGTCACACCAGCATTCCCAGCCAAGGCCCCATGCGCCCAATGTCGGGCTTTCCCAGTCGTCTTCCACAAAACGCACGTCATGCAGCGTCGGATCAAGACCAATGGCGCGCAGCGAGCCCAGATAGAGGTCCTGAAGGTTCGGCGGCGATGGCTTGATGATCACCTGATACTGGTAATAATGCTGCAAGCGGTTTGGATTTTCGCCATAGCGGCCATCTTTTGGACGGCGCGACGGCTGCACATAGGCAGCTTTCCAAGGCTTTGGCCCGAGCGAACGCAAGGTGGTTGCCGGGTGGAACGTACCTGCCCCCACTTCCATGTCGTATGGCTGCAAAATAGCGCAACCGTGTTCCGCCCAATAATTATGGAGCGTCAGGATCAGACCCTGAAAGGAACGGGTGGGGTGCATATGTGCTGGCAACGTACTGGACACGGGGTCAGGCCTTATTATTGAATTGATGGCCCGGTCTAATTTGTCAGCAAGGCATGGTCAAGCGCACACTGTGACGCTAAAGCGCGATCTCACTGTTGGAAGCAAATGATTAGCCGAAAATCGATATGATTTCCGGGCTTATATATCATTCAGTTTTGCTTTCGGGGGCTGTTGTCGGCTCAGGCTTTTTGTCCTGTGCCTTTGCCTCCGAAGGATTTGGATCGGCGGCCAAACCCTTTTTCAGCTTTTCCTCAATCTTGGCCAGCTCTTCCGGCTCCGGTTTACCAGCAATGGCATGGTTCCACTGGAACGTCGCTTCAAGCTGACGATCAGAGCGCCAGTAAGCATCACCAAGATGATCGTTAATGGTTGGGTCTTCCGGGCGCAGCTTCACAGCATTTTCAAGCTCAACCACGGCTTCCGGGTAACGGCCCAGCTTATAATAAGCCCAGCCGAGCGAATCGACAATATAGCCATCCTGCGGACGCAGTTCGACGGCCTTCTTGATCATGGTGAGCGCTTCATCGAGGTTTTCGCCGCGATCAACCCATGAATAGCCAAGATAATTGAGCACCTGTGGCTGGTCAGGGAAAAGCTCAAGCGCCTTTTTGAAATTCGGCTCTGCCTGATCCCATTCCTTCAACCGTTCATGCGCGATACCGCGCTGATAGAATACCGGCCAATCCTTGCGTTCTGGCGATTTGATCTGCTCGACAGCCGCATCATAGATTTTTGCAGCATCGGCAAAATTCTTGTCCTGTGCATAGACACCGCCGAGTGCCAGATAAGTGCGCAGATCAGTCTTGTCACGTTTCAGCAAGGTTTTGAGCTGCTCAATTGCTTCGCCGGTCTTTTCATTTTCGGCGAGATTAAGCGCACGCTGCATTTCGGCATCGCGCCTGTAGGGCGACTTTTCCGGCACGCGACCATAATATTCGACTGCTTTTTCCGGCTGACGCAGCTTGGCTGAAATATCGCCGAGCTGATAAAGCGTCGCGTCATTATCGGGACGCAGCGGCAGCGACATTTGCAGATATAGCTTTGCGAAAGCTTCGGCACCGCCACGATTGATTGCTGTGCCAAGCGTATAAAGCACCTCGCCAGCACCCTGCTGAGGTGTGTCGATCAAGCGCGGATATTTCTGTCCGGCTTCGATCTTTTCGCGCATTTCGGTAATGGTCATACGGCCATTGAGCAGTTCTTCAGCGTCTTTAAGAAGCTTGATTGCGCCATCCTTGTCGCCCTGACGAAGCTTAAAAGACGCATAAGCCATCACGACGCGCTCGTAAGTATCAGGGGCAGCAGCCCCACCGGGGCGATCATCGATTGCCTGCTGGTAATAATTGCGCGCGTCCTGCTTCTGTCCGGCAATATCGGCAATCAAAGCGGCATTATAGATACGGAAAAGATTGTACCATTCCGGGCCCTGGATTTTGTTAACATCGGCCAATGCGGTTTTCGGATTGCCCTGCCCAACCTTCACCCATGCATTCATGAGGCTGGTTGCCAGCAGGTCCATATCCGACTGAACCGAAAGCATCAGAAGCGGACCGGTCTTACGATATTGTTTTTTGGAAATCGCATCAATTGCCAATGCAACACGCGAAAAACGCTCGATCTCTGGCTGATTCTTCAACTCTTCCGCAATCGGCAGCGCATCCTTGAAGCGGCCTTCGGTCAAAAGTGCGAGAAGCAGATTCTGCTTGATGATGTCATTGCCGGGATCAAAAGCCATGGCCTGACGATAGAAATCAACCGCAGCCCCAATATTATTATCGGCCTCAGCCGTGCGCGCTGCGAGATAAGCACCTGCAAACGAACCAGCACGTACTTGTGAAACAGGATCGGGGTTTGATTTGGCCATGGCTGCATTTGCGGGCAAAGCGACACCCGCCAAAGCGAGGAGAAGTAATCCGTAAAGCGGACGACGTTTCAATCCCTGCAGCATAAAGCTCAGTCCTCTTTCCGATTCCGTATAAACCTCCTATTCAGAGGCACCCCAAGCATGGCCTTTTTGGGATTCATGCGCAAGAAAAGCATCCGTGATGGTTTTCTTTATTTTTCCAAATTCCAATTTTGCTTAATTCACGCGGCTGATGCAGAAATCGATCACTTCCATCAGCGCATCCTTTTCAGGCGATGCTTTCAGCGGTGCCAAAGCATCGCGGGCCATCTCACCAAAATCACGTGCACGTTGCACCGTTTCGGCAATCGCACCGTGCTTCGTCATCAGAGTAATGGCCTTTTCCAGCGAAGCATCATCGCTGGCACCATTTTCAATCGCATGCTTCCAGAAAGCACGTTCTTCGTCAGTGCCATGGCGATAGCTCAAGATAACTGGCAGTGTGATCTTGCCTTCACGGAAATCATCGCCAGTGTTTTTGCCAAGATCTTCGGCAGAACCACCATAATCAAGTGCGTCATCAACGAGTTGGAACGCAAGGCCCAGATTGAGGCCATAATCACGCAAGGCTGCACGATCTGAAGGTTTTGCATCGGCAATAATCGGGCCGACTTCTGCGGCAGCCGAAAACAGCGCTGCAGTTTTAGCCTTGATCACTGCCAGATATTCATCTTCCGTGGTCTCCATATTCTTGGCCGCAGCAAGCTGCATCACTTCGCCCTCGGCAATAACCGAAGCAGATGTTGCAAGAACATCAAGCGCATCGAGAGAGCCGACATCGACCATCATCTTGAACGCCTGACCAAGCAGAAAATCGCCGACAAGCACGCTTGCCTGATTACCCCAGATCATACGCGCCGTGCTTTTACCGCGACGCAGATCGCTCTCATCGACCACATCATCATGAAGCAGCGTTGCTGTATGCATAAATTCTACAGCCGTTGCGAGGCGGATATGTCCCTCGCCCTCATAGCCAAACATGCGGGCCGAGGCGAGTGTCATCATCGGGCGCAAACGTTTGCCGCCAGAGGAAATAAGATGGTTTGCGACTTCCGGGATCATTTCAACATCGGAACCGGCACGCGACAGAATCAATTCGTTCACACGCCCCATATCGGCCTTTGTCAGGTCGACCAGAGGCTGAACCGATCCCTCTCGCTTGTTATTCCCGTCCAAATTCAAAACCACACCCAATATCGTCACTCCTAGCTGTAGATCACACTATTTGTGCTGATCAGAATGCTCAAGACGCTTTACAGCCCCTGTAACATCCAAGCTTTTTATTCAGAGCCTGTTCATCATTCAAGGAAGCAGTTGTCAATGCGGTCTATTGGTTACACATTGTCGAAATGATCGAACTTATGCGCACAAATGATTCCGTTCTGCTTTCCGTCGCTGAAACGCTGATGAAAGAAGCAGGTATCATCTATTTCATCGCTGATACGAATATGAGCATTCTTGAAGGTTCGCTGGGCATTATACCAAGACGCTTTCTGGTAGAAGAAGACCGGCTGGAGGAAGCCCAGCGTTACCTCATCGATGCGGGTCTTGAACACGAATTACGCAATCATGACGAATAAGATTGCCAAACACGCAGATGACAGTGTGGCAGAAACGCTCGATACATTTCATCGCGGCGCATTTCATCTTTTGCAGCCCGCATTAAAAGGCCATCGATCGGGTGTCGATGCCATGATTCTCGCAAGCAGCGTGCCGGGTGACTTTTCCGGTCGCGTTGCCGATCTTGGCAGTGGCGCAGGTGCTGCGGGGCTTGCCGTTGCGGCACGCTGCAAAAATGCCAGCGTCACGCTCATTGAACGCTCCAGCCTTATGATTGACTTTGCCCGCAGAACTGTCGCCCATCCGTTGAATGCGACCCTCTCAAATCGCATTGAGGTTGTTGAAGCCGATGTTTCGCTGACCGGTAAGGCACGTATTGCGGCTGGCCTTGCGGATAATAGCTTTGATTTTGCCATCATGAACCCGCCCTTCAACGAGGCAAGTGATCGCTCGACACCAGATCCACTGAAAGCCGAAGCGCATGTCATGCCCGAGGGCATGTTTGAACAGTGGCTGCGCACTGCATCGGCGATTGTGAAACCCGGAGGAGGCATTGCGATCATTGCCCGCCCCGGTTCAATCACTCAGATTCTTAACGGGTTGAGAGCACGTTTTGGCGAATTGAAAATCATTGCCGTACAACCCCGTCCGCAAAGTGCAGCCATACGCATTGTCGTGATAGGCATCCAAGGTAGCCGCGCGGGCATGTCACTTATGCCAGCGCTTATTCTTCATAATGATGAAGGTAATGATTTTACTCCACGCGCCATCGCTATCAACAATGGGCAGACATCGCTGCTTTAGCGTTTTATTCCGGAGTTCAAATTGGCCATAGAAATCAGACCTGTCAGGATTGATGACGCCGATGGCATGAGCAAGGTGCTCAAAGAAATCATCGACGCAACAGGACGCGAGCGGGACTATGACCGTGACCATGTTATTGAGCGATATATTTCAGACCCAAACCGCATTGCATGTCACGTGGCTGTTGCGGATGGCGAAGTTCTGGGGTTCCAATCGCTCAAGTTTGCGACCGAAGGCAATCCTTATGGTGTAGCCGTAGGCTGGGGCATTATCGGCACGCATGTCAGCCCACGCGCGGCACGTAAGGGTGTGGGATCTGCGCTTTTTGCTGCAACGCGTAAAGCGGCAAGTGATGCAGGGCTCACGCATATCGACGCAAGTATCGGCGAGGATAATGACATGGGCCTCGCCTATTATGAGGCACTTGGCTTTCGCTCCTATCGCACATCACCCGGTCGTATCTGCAAACAATATATTTTGGAAAATTGAAGTCATGCTTCTGATCGTTGGAACCGTGCGTCTGCCTGCCGAAAAATTAGATGACGCACGCCCCATAATGAAACAAATGATCGAAGCAAGTCGCGCTGAAAACGGCTGCATTGAATATAGCTATTCCCAGGATGTACTTGAAACGGGCCTTATTCACGTAAAAGAGCTTTGGCAGGATCGCATTTCACTGGAAAAATACTTTGCTTCAGACCATATAGCGCAATGGCGTTCCCATTGGGTTGCGCTTGGGATAACGGATCGTAATCTCGTACTCTATGAAGTGAACGCTCCGGAAATAACCTGAAAAGAAGAAGAATGACATCAAGTCCGAAGCCTGCCCGCCCCGTCTCCATCATGCGCCGCTTTCTCGACAGCGAATCTGCCGGTGGCATTGTGCTTATGGCGGCAGCAGCGCTTGCGCTGATCGTCGCTAATTCACCCTTCTCAAGCGCTTATTTCGATGCGCTGCATTTCTACTTAGGGCCGCTTAGTCTTGCACATTGGATCAATGATGCATTGATGGCCATCTTCTTTTTGCTCGTCGGCCTTGAGATCAAGCGCGAGTTTCTTGACGGCCAGCTTGCAAGCTGGCCCAATCGAATCCTGCCCGGAATTGCGGCTGCAGGCGGCGTCATCGTGCCTGCGCTTATTTTCGTCGCCTTCAATTATGGGGACGTAGAAAAAGTACGCGGCTGGGCAGTTCCGTCCGCGACTGACATTGCCTTTGCGCTCGGTGTTCTGTCGCTGCTTGGGTCGCGCGTGCCCACAAGTCTTAAGGTATTTCTCGCAACACTTGCAATCCTTGACGATCTGGCAGCGGTCATCATCATCGCGATCTTTTACACGGCTGAAATTTCAATGCCTTATCTCGGTGCGGCATTTGCAACGGCGGCGGTGATGTTTGCCATGAACCGGATGGGTATCGCCAAATTGCTGCCATACCTCATCGGCGCTGCTGTTTTGTGGTTCTTCGTGCTCAATTCCGGCGTTCATGCAACGGTTGCAGGTGTTGTGGCAGCACTCATGATCCCGCTTAAGCCCGCCAAGGCAAAGCCGGATGATATGAGCTCACCACTTCATAAGCTTGAACACGCGCTTGCCAAGCCGGTCGCTTTTTTCATTGTCCCGGTTTTTGGATTTGCAAATGCGGGTATCTCTTTTAGCGGGATGACGCCCTCCATCATCTTCGACACTCTGCCCCTTGGCATCATGCTCGGCCTCTTTGTCGGCAAACAGATCGGCGTCTTTGGTGCGGCTTGGCTTGCTATCAAAACAGGTCTCGCACAAATGCCGATGGGCGCAAGCTGGGGCCAGCTTTATGGTGTCGCCATTCTGTGCGGCATCGGCTTCACCATGAGCATCTTCATCGGCCTTTTGTCATTCCCATCGGAATTACTTCAGGCAGAGACGAAAATCGGCGTGCTCACAGGTTCTGCACTTTCCGCAATCTGCGGTTATCTGTTGCTCAGAACGTTGGCCAAACCACAAAACTGATATTTTTTTAATGCCCGGAACGAAATTCCGGGCATTTCTCTTTGTATTTCCGGGAATGATTTCTACATTTGATAGTGAGATTTTTTCAACTGGAGTTTGCTTTGTCCGGCATATTGTCCCGCTTCATTCCGCGTCGTTTTCGCAAAAAAGAAATTGAAATCCCTGTTGTGCGTCTTCACGGCGCGATTATGAGTGGTGGCTCGGCGTTGCGCCCTTCGCTTTCACTCGCCAGCGCAGCAGGCGTGCTGGAAAAGGCCTTTAGCGACAAGGAAGCACCAGCCGTTGCAATTTCAGTCAACTCGCCCGGTGGATCGCCGGTTCAGTCACGTCTGATTTATCGACGTATCCGCGATCTGGCCGATGAGCATCAAAAGCGTGTGTTCGTTTTTGTCGAGGATGCAGCTGCATCAGGCGGTTATATGATCGCGCTTGCGGGCGATGAAATCATTGCAGACCCCTCTTCCATCGTCGGCTCGATCGGAGTGGTTTCTGCATCTTTCGGTTTTCCGGAACTGCTCAAAAAAATCGGCGTTGAGCGTCGCGTTTATACTGCCGGACAGAACAAGGCTGTGCTTGACCCGTTCCAGCCAGAGAAGAAAGCCGATATTGACCGGTTAAAAAAGCTGCAGCTTGAAATTCACGAGACCTTTATTGAGATGGTCAAAGAGCGTCGTGGCAGCAAGCTGGCTGATGACGCCGACCTTTTCACCGGCATGTTCTGGACCGGTATCAAGGGCAAGGAGATTGGCCTGATTGACGGCCTTGGCGATATGCGCGGCTTTTTGCGCAAAACCTATGGCAACAAAGTGAAGCTCAAGCCGATCGAACCAAAGCGCGGATTTCTGGGCCGGAAGGCACCCGGTGTCGAAATGAGCCTTGGACTTGGCATCGAGCCTTCTGCCATTGCAGCCCATCTCGGCGATGGTTTGCTGTCTGTTGCAGAAGAAAAAGCGCTCTGGGCGCGATACGGGCTTTGAATTCCATGGTTTTACCATGTTATGATGCATAATACTTGAAGTCAGTATTATGCTGTCTGCCAAGATTTACCCATACATGATCCCGAAATGGCATTTGCGGGATTATGTGCCAGTCTGAGGATTAGAGGTCATGCCCCAGCTTATTTTTCTGCTGCTGATCATCGCTGCCGCCTGGTACGGCTACCGTTCGTTCAAGCGCGAAGCGGTGCGCGTGACTCAGCGTGTGCGTCGGGCAGAGAAGGAAGCCCAGAACCGCGCGAATGGCACTTTGGTTCAGGATCCGAAGACCGGCGAATATTACGTCAAAAAAGACTGATCCTGATTTTTCCTTAGAATGCACATTTCAATGAATGCCGCGCAATCGGTTCAACACACTGCTCCGGCCAAGATCAATCTCGCGCTCCATGTAACCGGGCGGCGGGATGATGGTTATCATCTGCTCGATATGTTTGTGGTTTTTGCTGATTACGGCGACATTATTCGAGTTGAGCACGCCACACGGGATCAGTTCACAGTCAGCGGACGCTTTGAAGAAGGCGTCCCTCTTGATGGTGGCAATCTCGTTGTGAAAGCCCGCGATGCTTTGCGGGCATATATTGCTCGTGATTTGCCGCCCGTTTCGATCCACCTTGAAAAGAACCTGCCTATTGCTGCCGGGATTGGTGGCGGCTCCAGCGATGCCGCAGCCACACTGCTTGCACTTAACGATCTCTGGCAGTTGAAGCTCACAGCCGACATACTTGCAGAACTGGGTTTAAAGCTGGGCGCAGACCTTCCCATGTGTCTGCATGGTGCAGCCTTTGGTACGCCTTTGCTCGCGCGCGGCATCGGTGAGCAGCTTTCACCTGTAGAAGGAATGCCGGGGCTTGATCTGCTGCTTATCAATGATGGCACAGCCGTTGCCACGCCCGCTGTGTTCCAGGCGTTGACAAAGCGCGATCATCCGGCCCTCGCTTTACCACCTCAAGGCGGCGTGGATGCTATCTGTAGTTACCTTGCATCAACACGCAACGATCTGCTTCCCGCCGCCCTCAAGCTGGCACCAAACATCAGCGACAAGCTTGATTTTCTGCGCGAAAACGGCGCGCTCTTTGCGCAAATGTCAGGTTCGGGAGCCACGTGCTTTGCCATATTCGAAGACATGGCAAGCGCAGATATGGCAGCCAGCGCAATCCGCTCCATGAACCCGGAATGGCTCGTTATTTCAACGAAAACAAGGCCTTCTGCTGATTAAATGCTCTCGGAGAGCATCTCGTTAACGGCGCATTTCATCCGCTTTATTGTTCACATATACTTGAATAAAAACTGCTGTATTGGATAAATACACGCAAAAATGCCATCACTGTCTACCATTACGGATACAATCTGTGAACCAAACGGTGGCTTTGCACAGCCCCTCGAAAGGCCTATCTCTTGCTCATCGGACGGCAACAACAAACGCCGCCCCACAAACTCTAGGAGATAGAAAATGAAGAAATTTGCTCTTGCTGCCGTAGCTCTTACCCTTAGCGCCGGTGCTGCTTTCGCTGAAAACCCAAATGTTGGCACACCTGCTGATCTTTATGCCAATGACCGCACGCCAGTAGCCTCGCAGCAGGTTGACAACACCGCAACCGCTTCCATTGGTCAGTCAACCTTCCGTGACGGTTCCGCACATCGCTTTGGTGATGCATCGCCTTCGAGCTTCCAGAACTAAGCTCAATTCGTGAACAATGCCGCCTGACGGAATAATCCGAAAGGCATATCAGTTATCTCCCCGAAGGATGGCATTTTTGCCAAACGGGTGCCCCGCACAGGCTTTGATGCCATCCAAGGGGGCGATCAAAAGGAATAGAAAAATGAAAAAGTTTGCTCTTGCCGCCGTTGCCGTTGCTCTTAGCGCCGGTGCTGCTTTCGCTGAAAACCCAAATGTTGGCACACCTGCTGATCTTTATGCCAATGACCGCACGCCAGTAGCCTCGCAGCAGGTTGACAACACTGCAACCGCTTCCATTGGTCAGTCAACCTTCCGTGACGGTTCCGCACATCGCTTTGGTGATGCGTCGCCTTCGAGCTACCAGAACTGATATCCGCTCATCCCGGTTACGTTCAAAAAGGCGAAGCCACTCAGGCTCCGCCTTTTGTCGTTTCTGGTGGCGTGATGATCGGGGGGAGCCTCAACGGCTTTAACTGAACAGGCAAATCTTCAAGCGCACTTCTGCTTGATGGCACGGGTTTAAGCGCATCCACTTTCACCAGCAGTCCCGCATCCAGTGAGGGCTTTTTAGCAAAAAGTCTTCCAATTGGCCCAAACCGCTGCTCGTGGGCCAGGGTAAAACGAGCCGCTGAACTGCCTGCTTCCATGTGGCGGCGCACCGCGTCTGTCCAAACATCCGATAATATTGCGCCGGGTTGCAAAATCATCAGCCATTGTGTTCGCACAGTGCCAAGCGCCACGGAAAGCTCATCGCCGCCATAGAGCGCGCAGCCTGCGCCTTCCGCAACCAGCCTCGTCTCATCGCTGGAGCCCTGATCGACGACGATAACGCGACGCAAAAGCCCATCGACCACCGCTGGCACTAAGGCCGACAATGTATGCGCCAGGCGCTTTTCAGAATTTTGGGTGATGATCAGTACGGACAGCATAGCTTCTTCTATAGCAAGAACCGGCCGTCGAAAAGCAGTTGCTTTTTATGTTCTTGATTTGTTCTTTAATGTGGGATAGGAATAGATTCACCAACGAGAGAGCAGGTCATGGAAATCATCCAGCAGGCAGATCAGGCGGCATTCGGAACCGGACGCGCAGAACACGCCAATGCACTTGTGAGCGAAGCGGGCCTGCGCATTGACCACTCACGCCGCCGCGGACGTGGTGCTGGCATCAACCCCACCGGGCGTTTTGAGCCAACCACACGGCATGAATTTGACGATGGCTGGGAGAGCCTTGAAGACCTGCCGCCATTCAAGACGGACGTTCAGGTGGAAAAGCCGCGCACAATCATCACGCGCAACGATTCCCCCGACACCAATTTTGACCGTTCCATCAATCCCTATCGCGGCTGCGAGCATGGCTGCATCTATTGCTTCGCGCGACCGACCCACAGCTATATGGGGCTTTCTGCCGGTCTTGATTTCGAAGCACGCCTGTTTGCCAAGCCTGATGCCCCGCGTTTGCTTGAACGCGAACTTGCAAAGCCCGGCTATCAACCGAAGACCATTGCCATTGGCACCAATACTGATCCTTATCAGCCCATTGAGAAGAAGTGGCGCATCATGCGCGAAATTCTTGAGGTGCTGGAAGCCGCCAATCATCCTGTCGGCATTGTCACCAAGTCTGCTCTTGTCGTGCGCGACATCGATATATTAAGCCGCATGGCAGAAAAGGGGCTGGCGAAAGTGGCACTGTCTGTCACCACGCTCGATGCCAATCTCGCGCGCACCATGGAGCCACGCGCATCGACGCCAACCCTGCGACTGCAGGCCATTCGCAAGCTCAACGATGCGGGTATTCCAACCAATGTCATGATGGGACCGGTTATTCCCGGCATCAATGATCATGAAATTGAGCGCATTCTTGATGCGGCCTATGCACAGGGTGCGCGCGAAGCAGGCTATGTGCTTTTGCGCCTGCCGCTTGAAGTCGCACCCTTGTTCAAGGATTGGCTGCTGCGCAATTACCCCGACCGCTATCGCCATGTCATGTCACTGGTGCGGTCCATGCGTGATGGCAAGGATTATGATGCAGAATGGGGCAAGCGCATGCGCGGCACCGGGCCTTATGCATGGCAGATCGGTCGCCGCTTTGAGATTGCTGCACGTAAGCTCGGTTTCAACTCCAGACGCTTTCATCTGCGCACCGATCTTTTCGAGCCAGTTGAAAAAGGTGGCAAGCAGCTTTCGCTCTTTTGACCCTCTTATACGTGTGTGGTTTGCATGAGTTACGAGTTGCCTATTCAATTCCCGTCTGATGTCAGTTTCAGGCGGAAGGCCCCTGCTTTTACGCCACCGTCCTCGGCAGGGACCTTGCGGAGAATCGGAAGCAATGCGAGCATTGCCGCCAAATGAAACGCTTGTCTTCTGATTCTCCGCTTCTCTTCGAAATCCCGCTTGCACCAGACTTCTCTGAGGAGAAGAAACATCTGGCGCAAGGGCTTCGGTATATCGCAGGCATTGACGAAGCCGGACGTGGGCCATTGGCAGGTCCGGTCGTGGCCGCAACCGTTGTGCTTGATCCCGATGATCTGCCCGAGGGCCTTGATGATTCAAAGCGACTGAAAGCTGCAAAACGCGATGCGCTTTACGAGATTATTCTCGCGAAGGCTCTAAGCGTGTCTGTTGCAAGCCTCAGTGCGCGCAGTATCGATGCAAGCGACATTCGAAAGGCAGCTCTTGAGGCAATGCGCCGCTCGTTTATGGGGCTGACACTCAGCCCGGACCACGCCTTGATTGACGGACGCGATGTTCCACCCGGTCTGCCCTGCCCCGGTTCGGCATTGGTGAAAGGTGATCAGCGCTCCATCTCCATTGCGGCAGCGTCAATCGTCGCAAAAGTCACACGAGATCGGATGATGATCCGCACGGGTCTGATGCACGCGCCCTATGGCTTTGAGGTGCATGCTGGTTATGGCACAGCCAGACATCGTACGGCCATCGAAACAGACGGCCCATTGCCGGGTATTCACCGCTACACATTTGCACCAATCAAAGGGCGTTTTTCCGGCTGACAGTTCGGCGTAAACCGAAGCATGTGCATTTGGCAATCTGTTAAACAATAACAAAGCCGCTCAAACATGCAGGAAAAAATGAACCACAAACCCAACATCGCCCTCGAGCTCGGACTGTTGTTTCTACTGGCAACACTTTGGGGTGCGTCCTACAGTTTGATCAAAATCGGCGTTTCCACTATCCCACCTATCACGCTGATCGCCGCGCGTACGCTCATCGCAGGCCTGATCCTTGTTTCCATCATACGGATACGAGGCTTGAAGCTGCCTACCAATGCAGCGACCTGGAGGCTTTTTTTGTTTCAGGCCTGCCTGAACAGCGTCTTACCGTTCACCGCGATCGCATGGGCAGAGCAAACAACGGAGGCAGGCCTTGCTGCAATCCTCAACTCAACGACACCGATCTTTACGTTTCTGATCACGCTAATGTTCACGCGCCATGAGCCTGTCACGGGCCGCAGATTGTTTGGCGTAGCAGCGGGTCTGACCGGCACCTGCCTGATCATCGGCATGCAGGCACTCGGCGGATTAGGCAATGAACTATGGGCACAGCTTGCAATCGTCGCGGCTACTATTTGCTATGCAGGTGCAGCAATCTTTGGGCGCAACTTCAAAGGTCTTGATCCAATGTTGCCAGCCGCCGGATCACTCATATGCGGCGCAATCATACTCATTCCTCTAAGCCTCATCATTGATCGCCCGTGGACCCTCGAACCCAGTGAGAATTCCATGCTCGCCTTGCTCGGTTTGGCTGTGTTTTCAACCGCAGCTGCATTTACGATTTACTTCCGCCTGATCCAAACTTTGGGGCCAGTTGGCACCACTGCGCAAGCCTACCTACGCGTCCCCATCGGCGTCGGTATTGGCGTGATTTTTCTCGGAGAACGCCTGACATCGACAGCATGGCTGGGATTGGCATTTGTCATCATAGGCGTCATAGCCATGACGTTACCGGCCAAACAGATGAATAGCAGCTAAAAGCCCACCAGGTGGGGTTGAACTGCCACAACGATAAAACAACGCTTCCTGAAACCATAAGCTGATATACAAAAACGAAAACGCCGCCCTTTGGGGCGGCGTTTTTAAATTCAATAACGGCTGAACTTAGTTCAGATTGGTCTTAACCTGACCAAGAGCATCCTTGAACAAGGTGCCTGCAACCTTTGCATCAACTTTGTCGGCAACGATCTTACCTGCAGCGGCAATTGCCAGATCGACAGCCGAAGCACGAACCGCATTGATTGCGTCGGTTTCAGCGGTTGCAATCTTCTGCTCTGCAAGCTTGTTACGACGAACAACATATTCTTCCGTCGCACGTTTTGCGTCTTCGAGAAGCGCCTTGGCTTCCCGCTCAGCGGCAGCAACAATGTCGCCGGCTTCTTTTTCGGCTTCCTTACGCTTGCGATGATATTCCGCAAGAAGCTGCTGAGCTTCCTCACGCAAGGTGCGCGCTTCTTCCAGTTCCTTTTTGATGTTTTCGGCACGCTCATCGAGCGAGCGTCCGATCATGCCCGGAACCTTCAGGTAGGCAATCAGTGCAAAGAAGAGAAGAAGAGCAATAAATGCCCAAAATGTTGAATCCATTTTCGTCTCCTCAGGCGTTTGCGGTTTTGACTGCTGCAGTTACTTCAGCCTTGTCGGCCTTGGTTCCCAGAAGCTGTTCAACAATCGCAGACGTGGTTTCTTCAGCAATCGTACCAACATCGCTCATGGCCTTGGCCTTGATTGCGGCGATACGTTCTTCTGCTTCAGCAAGCTTGCCTTCAAGGACAGTTTCAGCAGCAGCGCGTTCGGCGTCGGCTTCACCTTTGCCTTTTTCGCGAGCAGCTTCAGCAATCGAAGCAGCCTTAGTGCGGGCTGTCGCCAGTTCCTGCTCGTAAGCAGCAATAGCGTTGTCTGCATCCTGCTTAAGGCGTGCAGCCTGCTCGAGATCCTGCGCGATGCGGTCACGACGGTTTTCGATCACGCCGCCGATACGCGGCAGAACCACGCGCGACAGGAACAGATAGAAAAGACCGAAAGTGATCGCCAGCCATAGGACCTGCGATGCATAATGGGTGGAATCAAACGGCGGGAATACGCCGCTACCGTGTCCGGCATCGTGCGCGACTCCGGTTTCGGTGTGCACAGCATCGGCTGCGCCGTGCTCGCCAGCAGCTGGTGCCGGTTGCGATTCGGTGGCGGTTTGGGCAAACGCCGTGGACACGAACATCCAGATTTCCCCTTTAATCCAGCATATCCACTCCCGGAAGAAAGTTCCGGAACTTATGAACATGCTCACTCAGACGACATATGCAAAGGCCAGCCGCGCTGCATTTCAAGATACAGATCGCGGCAGGCCAGTTTCTTGCGACTGTTTATTAAACAGCGAAGAGGAGCAGAAGCGCGATGAGCAGCGAGAAGATGCCCAGAGCTTCCGTCACAGCGAAACCGAACACGAGACGGCCGAACTGGCTGTCAGCAGCGGATGGGTTACGCAGAGCGCCCGAGAGATAGCTACCGAAAATGTTGCCGAGGCCGAGAGCCGTACCGGCCATACCGAAACAGGCGAGACCGGCGCCGATGTACTTTGCTGCTTCCGCTTCCATGTTAAAGCTCCTTCTGGATTGCAAATTAGTGCGGATTTCTGTTCTGGCGGAAACCCGCCGGCTAGAACCTTAGTGACCCGGATGTACTGCGTCGTTGATGTACATGCAGGTAAGAACGGTGAAGACGTAGGCCTGGAGGAATGCTACCAGGAACTCAAGCGCGGTGATCGCGACCGTCATAATCAAAGGGAGGATCGCGCCACCAATACCAAGCGCACCAAGCGAGCTCAGCGAGACAACGAAGCCTGCGAAAACCTTGAGCGTGATGTGACCAGCCAGCATGTTCGCGAAAAGACGAACCGAAAGACTGATGGGGCGTGAGAGGAAAGAGATGATTTCAATCGCAACGACCAGTGGCACAATAATTCCCGGCACACCGCTTGGCACGAACAGCTTAAGGAAGCCGAGGCCATGCTTGTAGAAACCGTAAATAATGACCGTACCGATAACCAGCATTGCGAGTGCGAAGGTTACGATGATCTGGCTTGTAACGGTATAGAAGTAAGGGAACAGGCCGATGAAGTTTGCGACGAGAACAAACATAAACAGCGAGAAAACAAAGGGGAAGAACTTCATGCCCTTCGACCCGGCCGAATCTCTCAAACTCGATGCCACAAACTCATATGCCATTTCCGAAACCGACTGAAGACGGCTCGGGATCAAGCCACGGCTTGACGATGTGAAGTAAAGAAAACCGGATGCGAGCACCACAGTTGCGACCATGAAGGCCGAAACATTGGTGAACGACAGGTCCAAACCACCGACATCGATCGGAATCAATCGGGAAACCTGGAACTGATGGATCGGATCGTTGGCCAACTTAACCTCGTCTGTCGTTCCTGCCCTTAGGCGTTTCAGTCACGAGCCTTAAAGGCTCGCTTGGGGCGTTTCAGTCACGGACCAACGGCCCGCTTGTCACAAGCGTCTATACGCGAACATTCTTGTGATGTCCGCTAAGACTTATTCTTTATCGCTCTTATCCACGTCAGACTTAATATTGCCTTGATCGGCAACATAACCTGCGGAACGGAGCACGTTGAGGGTGCCAGCCCCGAAGCCCAGTAGGAGAAAAATGATCAACCCCCATGGCGACGTACCTGCGTAACGATCAAGAAACCAGCCAATCAACGCACCAACCACGATACCAGCAATAAACTCGCTGGAGAGTTTCATGGCTTGCGCGACAGAACCTGTTGTTTCCGATCGCCCATCCTCGGAAGCCGGTGCTTTGAACATACCTTTTTTAACCAATTCGGCCTCAAGGCGATTCAAACGCTGATCCAGCCCCCCGGAAACAGTTTTGCTGTCCACATTCCTGCTTTGACCGGGTGTTTTCCCCGGCTCAGTGCCGCTCGTCATTGGCAGCTCCTTTTTGCAAGAAATGCGGGCGTTACAAGCCCATTTCCAAGTTGCGCGCAACATATTGACACACCGCCCGCTAGTCAAGGCAGTCAAGCAGTTGCTTCAGAAGGTTTTTTCTCTAGAAAAAGCAATGATTTAGCTGATAGTGCGACTCATTTTCCACTCAAAGGCGGAGATCACATGGCAATTCGGCCCCAAAATTGGAATCAAATTGGGCGCAGCTCAACACAGAGATTCACCAATCTGCACCTCTTTCGACTGAGGTTCGAGACAAATAAATGTGTCCGAAAGTGATCTCGCCGTTCGGGAGGGGCACCAAAGGCAATGTCAGCTCCAGCCGCCGCCATAAGTGCGATAAAAGACATGAAGCCCGATCTTGGCGACCTTCTTCATGGTCGGAGCCCAGAACGGACTGACATAGGTTGCGTGATAATGGGTGGAAGAGCCAACGTCCGGCAACCAGATCCGACCCGCAGTAACCGTCTTGGCAACCTGCTGCGCCATGCGCCATTGCGGTATTTCGGTAACGCGATGCTTCTGGCCGTCGCAGGCAAATGAAAACTGGCAGGCGTTCAGCCAATTGCGATTCTGATAAACAACGCCGCAGATGGTTCCCGGATAGGCAGGATTGCGCACACGATTAAGCACGACCTGCGCAACAGCGACCTGTCCTTTGACGGTTTCGCCACGCGCTTCGTAGTAAACGGCCTCTGCAAGACACTTCTGTTCTTTCGAGCCAAACGATTCTGCGGGCAGAGGCGTTGCAGCCCAGGCATGATCTTCTTCACCAATCGGCGGCACAAAGCGGCCTGCATCGGCTTCCGGCGTCAGAATGGATTCGAACGGCGAGGTTTTGCCATAATCCGGCTTAGACGGCGCATAGCCCAACGCGAGAACGTCGGGCTGGTCATTGTTGATCAACTTTGCAAGTTGAACGGGCATATCAGGCTTGGGCTTGGGTGGTTTGACCGCATGGAAAGCCATCGCGATCTCAACCTCCTTGCCCTCAATGCTTGATTTGGAAAAAGCCATCCGCGCATCGATCTGTTCACGCGGGGCCGTGATCATGCTGATTTTCTCAAACATGCTACCCGCATTGAAAGTCCGCGCTGGCGCTTTCGGCTTTACCGACACAAGGCGATCGGTCTTGTCGGACCGATTGATACGGTTTTCATCCGGATTGGGATCGTCAATGCCAAGCTTTGGCGTTTTCTGGCCACCTGAAAGCGCGACGCGACCGATGCCCGGCACCTCGATGCCGGTTGCGGAGATGCTGCCAGTCACGGTTGTCGCGTCAACAAAAGGCATTTCCGCCTGATGCAGCGAGCCTACAGGTGCTTTGGCGACAAAGGCTGTCCAGCGATGACCGGCAATGTCTGCGCTCGGTACGAGGCTTGCCATATCCTGAAAGGCGATAGCATTGGAATTGAAAAGATAGGTAATCGCAGCAAGCACGAGGGGCACCAGGCGATGTGGTTTGCGCGCAACCTGACGCGGCTTTGCACGCACGGCATAGTAGCGACCATCCTCGGGGCAATAACCCGTCACAGGATAGTGCCATACCGGCTCGGCTACGGCCTTCGACCGGCCAAACAGCGCTCGTATGGAACCAAAACGCACCGCAAACTCCACTCGCAACGATTACTTAACTATAGCGAATAATGGAGTATTAACCTTGATGGATGGTTAACAGAATTCTATTTACCCTTTGAAAAGATTCATTAATTTTGAATTAACATCATTCCGGTGCTGTTGTTTTTATTTGCTTTTTTAGCAAGTTGTTCCTCACCAACCCGGATACAACTCATCTGATATAAATCACGATTGCCAATTTCTCGTATAAAGTGTATCAATTGGATATAGTTCTTTTTATACAACTTATGGTTTTAGCTTATTTCATCCATACGCAGGGGAAAACGGTAGCTTAGCCTGATTCACCCCTCTTCTGATCGGAATGCGTCTTTCTGGTTCACATAATCTGGATTAGCGGCACCGCTTTTCCGGCGGGGGTTTTATGACGGCTATTTTTCGCGGCTTTTTAGGCTTTTTTCATTCACTGCCATTTCGTTCCCTTTTTTGCTCTACGAGTTTGTCGCTTGCAGCGACCTGTGGCGGAACGGTCGTGGCTCATGCCGCAAACTTCACGGCATCCACGCAAGCCGAACTGGCTAATGCGATCACTCAAGCCAATGCAAGCAGTGACGCCAGCTCCACGATCACCCTGACTGGCAACTTTACCATCGCGACCAATTCTCTGCCTGCAATCACAAGCAACATCCGCGTCGATGTCGGAGGTCATATACTGACATCAGCAGGCAACCTGACCTTCAATGTTACAACCGGAAACGAACTGGTCGTGACGGGGGCGGTTGCAACGACGGGCAGTTCCGGCTTCAGCGGCTCAATTATCAAAAGCGGTGAAGGCACGCTGATTTTTTCCGGCGGCAGCGGTACGGTTACATGGCATATCGGAACCGTAGCCGGAGACCTGATTCTCAAAGACGGCGCCACCTTTACGCATGATGACGCCCCCATCGGCAGCCTGCCCCTTGCCGGAAAAGATACAATCGTCACAATATCGGGCGCGGGCACTGTGCTTAACAGTAAGCGTACTCTGAGAGTTGAGGGCACGCTGAACATTGAAAAAGGCGGTGCATTCTCATCGCTCTCATACGCCGTACCAGCATCCGATACAGACGATCGAGCAACTATCAATGTGACGGGCACAGGCTCAAAATTTGAAGGCGGCGGCGTTAGAATTCAGAAGGGATACGCAGCCATCAATGTTCTTGATGGTGGCAGCCTGTCCGGCGATTTCATGCAAATTGGTGTTGTTGCAAGTGTCAATGCAGCTGGAACGGGGCTGCCAGTTGGAGGTGATCAAGGCGGTTCAGGCGACATTGTGGTGTCAGATACCGGATCGACCATGACCATTGATAACCCGTTTCTCATGGCTCGCGGATCGCTTTCCATTCTCAATGGTGGCGTCGTCACAGCAGGTGCCATGCGGGTGGGTTCCTTTGATCGTGCCGTTACCAAAGATGCGATCGCTACTATTGTGGTATCGGGTCAGGGCTCCCAACTCTCCACGACACAGAATAATGCCAACGCCTTCATCATTGGCGGTGGTGCCGGGGCTGGTATCAAGAATGGCACTTTGACGGTTGCAAATGACGGAAAGGTCGTTGCGGCCTCTGGTCCGGGAACCATCAATGTTGCCACAACGGCTGGCAGCAGCGGAACCATTAATATTGGTGGTGAGGCTGGTCAGGTTGCGGTCAAAGCCGGAACCATTGAAGCTGCGGCCATTCAATTTGGCGCAGGCACCGGTGCACTCAACTTCAATCATAGCGATGAGAGCTATGATTTTGCACTGGCCGTGAACGGCAACGGCACCATCAGCCAGACTGGCTCCGGCAAGACGATTCTCAGCACAGATCAGAGCGGCTTTACCGGAGAGACTGTTGTTCATTCCGGAACGCTGGCAGTCAATAATGTGCTTGGCGGCACAGTGCAAGTGATCGGTGGCCGGCTGCAAGGCATTGGCACGATTGGTGATACGCTCAACGAAGCCGGTGGCATCATTGCACCCGGCAACTCCATCGGAACGCTGACCATCGATGGCAATTATCACGGCAATGGTGGTGTGCTGGAAATTGAAGCAGCCCTTGGCGACGATAATTCCGCAGCAGACATGCTGGTGATAACCGGCGATGCCACAGGCAATACAGATGTTGTCGTTATCAACGATAATGGCGCAGGTGCACCAACCGTCAATGGAATCAGAATCATCGAAGTTGGTGGTACATCCAATGCAGATGCTTTTGCTCTGCGAAGCAGCTACGAAATCGAAGGGCAGAAAGTGGTCGTTGTCGGAGCTTATGCCTATGCGCTTTATCAGGGTGGCGTCAGCACACCCACCGATGGCGACTGGTATCTGCGCTCGGCACTTGCGCCGAAAGATCCGGAACCGGAAAATCCGGGTAATAATCCCGGCACACCACCTGATAGCTCCGATCCCGACACTAATCCTCATACTAATCCTGGCACTGATCCTAGCACTGGCCCCGGCACGCAACCCGGCGGCGGCAGCGAAACAGGTGGTGAAAATCCAAAACCTGTTTATCAAGCCGGCGTTCCTGTTTACGAAGCCTATGCGCAAAGCCTGTTATCGGCAAACGGATTACCGACCTTGCAGCAGCGCGTCGGCAATCGCTATTGGTCAGAACAAAATGCTGATGCCAACAGTGGCAACAAATCCGCCAATATCTGGGGGCGCATTGAAGGATCGCATAGCAGATACGAACCTCAGACCTCAAAAACGCTTGATCATTACGATGCCGATATCTGGAAAATGCAGGCGGGTATCGATGGTCAGTTCATCGAGAACGAAAACGGCAAGCTGATTGGTGGCCTCACCGTTCAATATGCACGTATTTCGACAGATGCCTCCTCCTTCTATGGCAATGGCAAAATTGATACCAATGGCTATGGGGTTGGCGGAACACTGACATGGTATGGCAGCAATGGCTTTTATCTCGACGCTCAGGCACAGGCCACGTGGTATCGCAGTGACCTGTCATCAGCCAATGCAAACAGCGGCCTGACAGACGGCAACAAGGGGTTTGGCTATGCGCTGAGCGCTGAAACCGGACAGCGCTTTGCCCTGTCTGATCGCTGGAGCCTGACACCGCAGGCGCAGCTTGCTTATTCGTCTATTGATCTTGATGGCTTTAAGGATGGCTTTGGCAGTCTTGTATCGTTTGATCGGGCTGACAGTCTGCAAGGGCGGATTGGTCTGTCTGCCGATTATCAGACGAGCCATACCGGCAATGACGGCAAAGCCGTTCGCACCCATGCCTATGGCATCGCCAATCTCTACCAGGAGTTCCTTGATGGCTCACGGGTCAAGGTCTCCGGTGTTAACTTTGACACCCGAAACCAGCGCACATGGGGTGGACTAGGTGCTGGCGGCACCCATAGCTGGGCGGACGGAAAATACAGCCTCTATGGCGAAGTTTCCGTCAATACCAGCCTGCAAGACTTTGCCGACAGCTACAGCATGAATGGTACGGTTGGATTCAAAGTCGCGTTCTAAGAAGTTTGAAACTGCCTGCTTGGTTCAAGCAGGCAGTTTTACCGCCCAGCGTTCAATATCTGCACTCTGCCCAATCAGCGCCAGACCATTAGCGATCGAATCAAACTGGTTCGAGCTGGTGACCATCGCATCGGGAAACCGCTTTTCGAAAGCCGTGCGGATGGCTGGCACAAAGGATGTGCCACCTGTCAGAAATACCCGGTCAATTCCATCAAATGTCAGTCCGGCTTGTTCGACAGCCTGCTCCACCGATTGCTCGATGTTGGCCACATCTTCAGAAATCCAATTATCAAAATCATTGCGAGTAATCGCCGAACGGATTTCGAAATCATCTGCTTTGAAATGCAATTCGGATAGTCGTTCCGACGACAGACGCACCTTTAGGTCCGACACGGCACGATAAATCTCATAACCGTAATCATTTTCGATCAGATTGATGAAGTGCTCCAGCGGCTCAGGATCAACAGCATTCTTGGCAAGATCGGTCAGCGCGCGAATGGTGGAAGGCGAGTTCATGAGGAACAGCGTGTTCCAGCGCGCAAAATTCGCATAATAATGCCGCGGGATCGGAAGTCGTTTACCGAAGGATTTATATTCGCTGTTCTTGCCGAGCAGCGGCGAAACGGCATTGTCGATAATGCGATAATCGAATGTATCACCTGCGATACCCAGACCCGTCTGGCTCAAAGGCGTAAAGCTCAGCCCCGATGCGCCGACTTCAAAACGCACAATGGAAAAGTCGCTCGTACCACCGCCAAAGTCGGCAACGAGAACCGTCGATTCGGTTTTCAACTCCTGCGCATAAAAATAAGCTGCCGCCACTGGCTCATAGACATAGTGAATATCGGTGAAGCCAAAGGCGCGAAACGCCTTTTCATAGCGTTGCATTGCCAGTTCTTCGTCAGGAGATGCTCCTGCAAAGATGACCGGACGGCCAATCACCACACGATTGCCTTTTGGTGGCAAACGATCACCAAGCCGTGCCGCTACCGATTCAAGAAAGGTTTCGAGAATATCCTCAAATTTGAATCGCTTGCCATAAACCGGGGTATCGGTGAAGGATTTCTGGGCTGCGAAAGTCTTGAAGGATTGCAGCATGCGGGTCGAATGTGGCGCATTGACAAAAGCATCCATGGCCCATGGGCCACTTTCAGATGTGCGCTGCCCTGTCTCGCGATCCTGCCAGAAACAGAGAATCGAGCGATAGCCGGTAATATCGACGCCATCCTTCGGCACGCTTAGAACAGCAGTTGAACCGTCAGGCGATGCAAGCGAGAGCACAGTGTTTGTCGTGCCGAAATCGATCCCCATTGTGACGCCGTCGAAACGGCTCTGGCTAACTGTCGTCATAATCTGCCTCAGATCGTGGGGATTTTCAGGAGGCGGCGAAGTAGCAGACGAATGAGTGATACTCAACCCCTTCAAGACAGATCAACTCAATAGCTTGGCGAGAATGAAAAAGCCCGGTTTGAAACCGGGCTTTTCTTTATCTCTTCTTTTTTGCGCGACCCGCAAACGGGTTATCCGATGTCTTGAGCGACAGGCGGATCGGAACGCCCGGCATTTCAAACGTCTCACGCAGGCCATTGATAAGATAACGCACATAGGATTGCGGCATCGCATCTGGACGCGAACACGAGACCACGAAACCCGGAGGGCGGGTTTTGATCTGTGTCATGTATTTGACCTTGAGACGACGTCCAGAAACTGCCGGTGGCGGCTGATGGGCAATCACGCCTTCAAGCCAGCGGTTCAAACGGCCTGTCGAGATACGTCGGTTCCAGATTTCATGGGTCTTAACGACATTCTCCATGAGCTTGTCCAGACCCTGTCCACGCTCGCCGGAAATCGGCACAGCACGAAGGCCGCGCACCTGTGGCAGAAGCCGTGCGGTCTTTTCGTACATATCTTCCAGAACCATCTGACGATCTTCGATCAGGTCCCATTTGTTGAAAGCAATAACCGGCGCACGGCCTTCACGGATGATCAGATCGGCGATCTGCAAATCCTGCTTTTCAAAGGGGATCGTCGCATCAAGCACGATGATAACAACTTCGGCAAAGCGGATTGCGCGAAGACCATCGGCAACCGAAAGCTTTTCAAGCTTTTCCTGCACGCGCGATTTGCGACGAAGGCCAGCCGTATCGTAAAGCTTGATATTGCGTCCACGCCATTCCCACTCAACCGAGATCGAGTCGCGTGTGATCCCGGCTTCTGGACCTGTCAGCAGACGATCCTCACCAAGCATCGTGTTGATCATTGTCGACTTACCGGCATTCGGGCGTCCGACAATGGCAATGCGCAGCGGCTTAGTGGCGTCATATTCCGGGATGATTTCTGCATCCGGGTCTTCAATATCATCGCCAATTAGCTCGCCTACGGCCTTCGGCGTGAAAGCCTCTTCCGCAGCTTCTTCTGCACGCTGATCAGCAAACGCATGTTCTTCGCCTAAGAGCGCTACAATCGCATCACGCAAATCGGGCATGCCCTGACCATGTTCAGCAGAAACCGGACATGGTTCGCCAAGGCCAAGCTGGAACGCGTCATAGAGGCCGGATTGTGCGCCACGCGCTTCGGCCTTGTTTGCGACCAGCACAACAGGTCTGCCGGAGCGGCGGACAAGCTCGGCAAACGTGCTGTCGGCGGGTGTCAGACCGGCTTTTGCATCGATGACAAAAAGTATGGCATCAGCTTCCTGAATTGCGGCTTCCGTCTGGGCGCGCATGCGCGCTTCCAGACTGTCATTGGCAGCATCTTCAAGACCAGCCGTGTCAATGACCTGAAACTTCAGATCATAAAGCTTGGCATCATGGATACGCCGGTCGCGCGTAACGCCCGGCAAGTCATCGACCAGCGCCAGCTTGCGGCCGACGAGGCGATTAAACAGTGTGGACTTGCCGACATTGGGACGCCCGACGATGGCGAGAGTGAAACCCATAGGTTCGTATTACTCCGATATAAGCGCGGATTAGCCTTGGGCTTCCGGCATCTGAATGCCAGCGCCGCGCATGAGATCTAACATTGTATTGGCTCGCTGGCGGATATTCGCCGGAGCCAGATTATCATTGGCAATCTGCTGATAAATTTTTGCGGCATCGTCGAAACGCTCCGCCTTCCATGCAGCCAGACCCAGTGTCTCGCGCGCACTCGAACGCATCGGATTGCCATCTGCGGAAAGCGTTTCAACACGCTTTGCAACATCATCATAAGAACCTGTATCTACGAGCAGATAAGCCGCGCGAAGACGCGCTATATCGCGCATTGCAGGTGGTACGGAATTATCAGCAGCAACCGCATCGAAAGCTACAACAGCGGCTGCCGCATCGCCCTTCTCTGCCTGTAACGAGGCTGCACGCAGACGTGCCAGCACCGGATAGGAGCCATAGCCAGTCTTTTCCAGATCATCGAGAGCTGCGATAGCTTCATCGCTGTTACCGGCTGCTGCCAGATCAAGCGCTGCCAGAAACTTGTCGCCGGAAGCAGAAGCCTTGCTCTCAGTCCAATGGTTATAGCCAACCCAGCCAGCGGTGCCGATGACAACCGCAATGGCTGCGCCGATCACGATGGGGCCGAAGTTTTTCCAAACCTGCTTCGCCCGTTCCGAACGGAGCTCTTCGTTTACCTCGCGAATGAAACTGTCGTCTGCCATGGACCTGCCATTTTTTACCTGAGCGCAATGCGTATAAAGCCACGCTCTGAAAATCGTTGATCTTAATTTCTATGTTCAGGCGCTTTTAGTCGGAATTCGCGCCATATGTAAGACCCGTCAGCGAAATAAGCTGCAGGTAAGTCGAACAATCTGTATTTGTGTCCGAGCTTCGCCTTATTCAACAGCTAAAGCGTGTCGCGGTTACTCCTATCCACCCACTCGCTTTAGCTCTTTTGTTTTGCGCATGTCGTTATCAGAAAACCGGTTCCCACTTTTCCGCGACATGTGTTTACGCAACCTTTCCCCCAAAGTGGCGTTCAGTCTACCATGCGTATTTTTTGTTCCATTCTTGCCGCTGCAGCCTCTTTTGCTTTTGTCACAAATCCGGTTCAGGCGGAAACGCCAAAGCCGCAATATGTGCTCATCTCGTTTGATGGCGCACATGACAACACGCTCTGGACGCGCTCACGCGAACTGGCCAAAAAATACGATGCGCATTTCACCTATTTTCTATCCTGCGTTTTCCTGATGACCAAAAAAGACAGGCGCGATTATCAGCCACCGCATAAGCGTGCCGGTGCGTCCAATGTCGGCTTTGCTTTAAGCCATGATGAGGTTGTCACGCGTCTTGATAATATCTGGCAGGCTCATCTTGAGGGCAACGAGATTGCAAGTCATGGCTGCGGCCATTTTGATGGCACACACTGGACAGCAGCCGACTGGGACAAGGAAATCAAAGAGTTTCGCCGTATTACCGCCGATGCTTACAAAAATAACGGCATTGCTGGCGAACCCGAAGGCTGGCAGGAATTGGCCCGCCATGGCATTAACGGCTTTCGCGCGCCCTATCTTGCCGCCTCCAAGCCCGTTCAGGATGCACTGAAAGCCGATGGCTTTCGCTATCAGGCTTCTTCCATTACGCGCGGACCAGAACTGCCGCAGATCAATGGCTCTTTCGCCTCCTTTGGCTTGCCGCTTATTTCTGAAGGACCATCGCAACGGCTGATCGTGGGCATGGATTACAATCTTTATGTGCGCCATTCCAAAGGCAAAGAAGCGCCCGCCCAGTCCGCCGCGTTTGAAGAGCGCGCCTATAAGGCTTTCCGCACGGCATTCGACAAGCAGTATAATGGCGAGCGCATCCCGCTACAGCTTGGTTTCCACTTCGTGCTGATGAATGATGGTGCTTATTGGCGCGCGATGGAACGTCTGGTTTCAGAGGTCTGCACAAAGCCTGATGTCAAATGCACAACCTATAATGATTATCTCAACAGTCCTGATGCTCCGAGCGGCCACACCGCTCAGAGCAGGTCATAAGTTTAGAGAGTTGGGCGATTTATGGCGTTATGCCTAAGTTCTGCTGATCCAGTATGGGCAACGGATCCCCATAGATGACGGCTTCAAAGCCACGCAAGCGCTTATAAATCGACAACAGTTCGATTATCGTCGTCCATGAATTGACGAGATACTGGAACGAACCGCGCACCTGATCAAAGACATTGAGTATCTGGTTCATAAGACCAAGCGTCAGCTTACCCGCCACAATCGAAGGAACAAGGATCAGGGTCGGGAAAATACTATCGGCTTGCAGATAGAAAATGCGCGCAACGTTGAAATACACGTAGTGAAAGTAGAGCCGGAAATAGTTATGTCTGACATTTGAAAACAACTCGCGCATCGTTGCAGGCTCGGCACGATCCGCATGGTCTTCACCATAAACCAGTTCCTTACGATAAGCGGCTTCCACACGCTGATTATTGAACTCCAGCCCCGGCAGCTTGATACCCACAAGTGCCAGAAAGCCGGTCCCGAACAAAGCCCAGACGATTGCAGCCCAGACCAGCGCATGCGGCACCAGCCCGATAATTGGCAGTTCACTCACCTTGTCAGAAAATGAGAAAAGCACTGGCAGAAACGCAATCAGTGTCATGATAGCCTTGATGAGATTAACGCCAAGCTGCTCAAGCGTGGTTGAAAACCGCATCGTGTCTTCCTGCACGCGCTGCGCGGCACCTTCCACCGAGCGCAACTTTGGCCAATGACTCATGTAAAAATCGTTCATCGCCGTACGCCAGCGGAAGATATAGTGGCTGATGAAAAACGCGCTCAGCACGCTGATTGTGACACCGATAAAAGCGATGCCTGCAAAGGCGACCATACTCCAGTAAAAATCAGAAGCCTGAACAGCTCCCGGCGTAGCCAGAGCCTTCTGGACCATATCGTAAAACGGCCCATACCAGGCATTCACCGCCACACTGACCTGCACACTGAAATAGGTTGCAAAGAGGATGAGCGCCGAGCCTAGAACAGACCAGCGCTGCCAGCGATGTGGAGAAAACCAAGCCCAGAACAGATAGAATGCCGCCACGGTGACTGCGTAATAAATATAGAACCACAAAAAGGGTGCTGACCAGAAAATGGGCGCACCAATGATCGGGGCTGCGTCTGGGGTTGCGGGTGGCAAACCGATCATCTGGCCCAGTTCAGCACCGCCCTCATACCAGCCAATGACTGAGAGAAGTGTCCAGAGAAGAACTGAGAAAAAGAAAAGCTTGGGGCGCGGAAAGAAGGAGACGAACATTGCAATGGTTCCAACAAATATGTTGCCTGCATAAAGCGCCGATCCAGAATCGTTTACCAATTAATTTTTTGTAAGGTTTTCCGTCACTTGGCTGCGCGTCCTGCGGCAAGGCCGATGATAGCCGTCATAACCAGTGCAAAGGCCGCAACGAGCGTTGGCACGGTAAACGATCCGAAGCGCTCCGCCATGAAGCCTGCAACCAGCGGGCCTGCAATCTGTCCGATGCTGAAACAGACCGTCATTCTTGCAAGCGCCCTCTTCGGTGACTGCGGTGCCAGCACGCGTGCGGCCTGAAGCCCGAACGCCGTCAGCGCCATAAAGGTTATGCCGAGCAACACGCCGCCAACCAGTGGACCCAAAGACGGCGGGAGCAGAACGCTTGCTGCCACACCGATTGCTTCAAGAGCGGCTGTCAGCGAAAAGGCAGTAAAGAGGCCAAATTTTCTGATGGCAGGCGACCAAAGCCAGATCGAAGGGGCCGCGCATAATCCGGTCACAACCCATACGGCTGCTTCCATCAGGGAGCCGCCCTCATTCGCCCTCACGATTGTGATGATGAAGGTTGCCGTAATCACATAGCCAAAGCCAAAAATGCCGTATGCGAGCGCAAGCGCATTCAATGCAAAGCTTGGCGGCAATGCCGGTTCACGATTGCCATTCGCATTGCCAACCGGACCTTGTTTTACCAGAAAAACCACCAGAACTGCCATTATCAGACTTAAAACCGCAGCGCCCAACCAGTCGGCTCGCCAATCAAGTCCCAAAAGGCGGATACCTGCGACCATCATCGCAGACAGCGCAATACCCGCGCCAACACCGCCAAAATGCAGTGCAGAAAGCTCTGTTCGTTCGGCAGAGGCGATATGGCTAAGCACGATTGTCGTGCAAAGAAGCATCGTCACTGCACTGATAAAGCCTGCTGCAAAGCGAATGAGAGAAAACAGCCAAACGCCATCAAAAAGCGCCATAGCAGCACAGAGAACGGCACTGATTATCAAGCCCACAATCACACTTGTGCGCTCAATACCCGCGGACCAGCCATAGCCCGCAACCACAGCCCCCAGCAGGTAGCCAACATAATTCGCCGAAGCAATGAAGCCTGCATCTGCGGCGTTGAAACCCACATCGCTCATCATCCCGGGCAGGATCGGCGTATAGATAAAACGACCGATACCCATTGCGGCGATCATGGCAAGAAAGCCGCCAAAGGCGTAACGAAGAGCAATGCGATGCTGATTTGTCTGGGGGAGCGCTTGATTCATAGCGGGGAAAATACGCTTCACATGAGAGCGCACAACTGAATTTTTCTGATTGGATCAATCACTCGAATTGAGTTCAATTTTTCGGCATCGCGCATTAACGGTCTAACTCGCAGGCATATCCGGTTTCGTTTTTGGTGCGCGCACCGGCACGCTGTCAGGCTGGTCTGAATGTAGAAAATGCAGCAATGTCTCATTCACCGATTGCAGCCGAAAAGCTGCATCCCGCCAGCTAAAGTCAATATCCTGCGGCACCGGCGGCAGACGTTCAGGTGTTTCGCCCTCGTCAAGATTGCAATTATAAATGGCCGATTGCAGAGACCGTGAAACCCATTCAGGCGGTGGCGCTTCCTTCTTGCGAAGCGCATTGCCAAGTGCCTCGCCAAACAGCAGAGCCGTTGCGTAAAGGCGGATGCCGCGACGATCATAGCGCCCTGCCATTTCGCTGACTTCACGCGCAACCAGCCGTCCGCGCAGCGACCAGCGCGCGTTTGACCGGGCAAGGGCGATGCCATCGCCAAGTGCTGTCACTGCTCGCTGCGCCTGTGTGAACTGATTGATGGCAGTTTGGACATGCGCCAGATCCTGTTTATCCAGCGCAATGGCCGACTGTTTGAGGCCTTTAAGAATATTGTCGACAAGTCCGCGGACCGCTCGGTCGATCAGACGCACAGGATCAGGTGTCAGCAGTATCTGACTGAACACAAGGCCTGTGCCTGCGCCGACGAGCACATCGATAAGCCTTGTCATGCCAGCAACCTGCGGCCCCATGGCAAGAACCAGAATGGCCGACACGCCCGACTGAATGGCAATCGCAGGTGCAAGGCCAAAAGTCGTTGCGATCACCATAGCAATGCAGGTGACCACGCTCATATGCAGGACTGGAATTGTATCGGGCAAAAGCAGCGAAAACTCCCCCACCAGCACGCCCGTTGTCACGCCTGTCACAACGCCAATGGCCTGTTTGCCGTGATTGGGAAGGTTCGGTGCAAGGCAGATGACCGCTGTCACCATTGCAAAAATCGGGCGCGGCTGACCCAGCATCCACTGACAGATCAGCCATGCGACAGCGCCACCAATGGAAGCGATCAACGCATCGCGCCAACTCACCGACCATTGCTGGAAAATCTTTTCAATTCGCTGATGCATATATTGGCGTGCCCCGCTCTCCATCGCGTTCAATCATATAATCTATGACAGGCGCAGTGATGCTCAAGCCTTGAAGAATGCCTCATATTGCTCGGGTTTGAAACCGACGCTCAGCTGGCCATTCTTTTCAAGCACCGGACGCTTGACCATGGAAGGCTGCGCCAGCATGAGTTCACGCGCTTTTTGCGCATCGACAGTCTGGCGCTCGTCTTCGGGCAATTTGCGAAAAGTGGTGCCCGCACGATTGAGCAATTTTTCCCATTCGATGTCTTTCAGAAAACGATCGAGCGTTGGAGCATCAAGGCCATCCTTCTTGTAATCATGGAAAGCATAGTCGATGCCATGATCTTCAAGCCATGTGCGCGCCTTCTTCATGGTGTCGCAGTTTTTGATGCCGTAGATAGTAACGCTCATGGCCGAATCCTTTGATCTTTTATCCGATCAAAGGCCATCGGCAGCAGCGTTGCAACCTTAATATTCTAGGCTTGGCGCTCCTTTTCCAGCAACTCGCGCTTGCGTTCCACGCCCCAGCGATAGCCGGAAAGACCACCATCATTGCGCACCACGCGATGGCATGGAACAGCCACGGCAATCTTGTTGGCACCACATGCCTGCGCGACTGCGCGGGTTGATTTCGGCAAGCCTATCATTTGCGCAACTTCGCTATAGCTCACGGTTTTGCCAAACGGGATTTCGCGCAATGCCTGCCAGACTCTTTCCTGAAAAACCGTGCCGCGCAGGTCGAGCGGCAGATCAAGCCCAATACGTGGATTTTCAACAAAGCCAATGATCTGTGCAATATGATCCTCAAAGTCCCGGTCGGCACCGATAAGCTCGGCTTTCGGGAAGCGCTTTTCGAGATCGATAATAAGCGCCTGCGGATCATCGCCCATCAGAATAGCGCAGACGCCCTTTACACTTTCTGCGGCAAGAACCGCCCCCAGCGAAGACTGACCGATCGCAAAGCGGATGGTCTCATTCTGTCCTCCGGCCTTATAGGCCTTTGGCTTCATTCCCAACACCTTGTCCGATGCCTCATAGAAGCGGCTCGATGAATTATAACCCGCTTCATAAATCGCATTGGTTACACTCGATTGCGGCGCGCTTAGTGCTGCGCGGATTTTCCGCCCACGATGTGCATCCGAATATTCTTTCGGTGTCATCCCAGTGAAAGCCTTGAAAAGACGATGAAAATGCGATGCGCTGGCACCAACAGCGCGTGCTATATCTTCAAGCTCCGGCATTTCGTCCGCAGCCTCGATCGTGCGACAGGCGGCGGCAACCATATCGGCATGACGAGCATTGTTCTGCGCATCAAGCGTTGCTGGCAGGTTGGGTTTACATCGCATGCAGGGGCGAAACCCTGCATGTTCCGCAGCCTCTACACCATCAAAAAACTGGACATTTTCACGCTTGCCACGCCGCGAGGGGCAAGACGGACGACAATAAACGCCCGTCGTGCGCACAGCATAGACAAATTCTCCATCCGAAGCCTTGTCGCGCGTGAGCACTTGTCTCCAGCGGTTTTCATCCGTGTCATGTATGCGTGTCATCAGATCCATATCCGTTGATCCTTCTTACTATTGAAGAAGTTCTAACGCCTTACAAGACCGACAACACTCCGCTGCTTGCTTTCAAATTCGTCACGCCCTGCGAGCATGCGCAATCGCGTCGATCAGGGCCTGCTCTTTCAGAGCGCCGCCATAAAGACGGGTGCCGATCACAAAAGATGGCGTGCCGCCAAAATTGAAGGCTTCGCCTTGCTTCGAATTGCGCTCAAGAATATCTTCAATTCTGGTTATGTCGGCCTGATAATCGGCTTCGAGTTTTTTGGGATCAAGACCAGCCTTTACAAGAGCTTCATCCGTTTGATCTTTGCTCAACCGGCCTGTCGTCTGCATCATGGCTTCCATCGCCTTGAGGTAATTGCCAGATTTTTCAGCTGCCAGAACCAGACGCGCCGGATAGGCGGAATTGTCGCCAAAGATAATCCAGTCTTTAAGCACGAGGCGCACATTGCCGTCGTTTTCGACGACACGCATCAGTTCGGCATGCCCCCTTTTGCAATAAGGGCACTGGTAGTCAAAATATTCAACAATAGTAACATCGCCATGGGGATTGCCGAGAACCGGGATATCCTTGTCGTAAAGCACATCCGAAATTTTGGGCATGCTCTGCGCAAGGCTCGCGCCACCAGAAAAGGCAAGCGTTGCGGCACCGGCGGCGGTTGCGGCAATCATCTGGCGACGGTTCATCATCAGCTTTCTCCCTGAGACGATTGAGCCTTGTTCAGAACAACAACACGGCTTCCGCTGGAAACCCGCTTGTGAAGATCGATAATGTCCTGATTGAAGAGACGGATGCAACCCGACGATGCCGCTTTGCCGATTGACCATGGCTCGTTGGTGCCATGGATGCGATAGAGCGTGTCCTTGCCGTCGCGATAAAGATAAAGTGCGCGCGCACCAAGCGGATTGCGGATACCGCCTTCCAAACCTTGCGCATGTTTTGCATAATGGTCAGGGTTGCGCTTGATCATGTTCTGCGTCGGCGTCCAGCGCGGCCATTGTGCCTTATAGGCAACTTCTGCATCGCCGCTGAATGTCATTCCAGCGCGACCAACGCCCACCGAATAGCGCATAGCCTTGCCGCCGGGCTGCACCAGATAGAGATATCGGGTGTAGGGATCAATGATAATCGTGCCGACTGGATGCGTGGTCTGATAGTCGACCTGCTTACGAAGATTTCTTTCGGCAATTTTGCTCAGATCAAGTGCTGCAATCTGATTTCCGCGATCATTGACCGCGCCATAGATCACTTCATATTCGCTTTTCGCCGTCTGTATTTCAGGCTCCGGCAATGGCTCAACCACAGGAGCAACGGCCACCGGCTCTGTCACAACAGCCACGGGCTCCGGCATGATCACAGTAACCGGCCTGTCTGTTGGAACGCTTGTACAAGCGGCCAAGGCCAGCGGCAGAAAGCCGATCAGGATCAGGCGAGCCGCCCATTTTTGGTTCAATAAAGTCAATTTCCCGCACCCCAATGTCGATGTCCCCAAGACATGCCCGGCCTTCATAATCTGATAATCAATGCAAATGAAGAAGCAGAGCGGTTCCTGTTAAAATTAAATTGTTGGAGCCGCTCTATCTTTTCTTATCTGCATTATCCAACGCAAAACCGCTACGCACTTTTGCTGGAAATGCTTTATGTAAAAATCCAGTGATAGCGCCACCTTAAGACAGCCTTAAGCTGGCGAAGCGAAAGCTGCCCGAAACTGCAACGCGGCCGAAAACAGGAGCAGATATGCGCATTCTGGTTGTTGAAGACGATACGATTCTGCTCGACGGACTTACCGTGGGGCTGGGATTGGCCGGATTCACGGTGGATGCGGTGTCCAGCTGCGGCGATGCCGATGCAGCACTTGCCGCTCAAAATTACAACGCGGTTGTGCTGGATCTGATGCTGCCGGACGGCTCCGGTCTTGATGTTTTAAAATCCATGCGGCAGGCGCGTGATGAAACGCCGGTTCTGCTTCTGACCGCACGCGATCAGGTGCCCGAACGCATTGCTGGTCTTGATGCAGGCGCAGACGATTATGTTGGCAAGCCCTTCGATCTTCATGAACTTGCAGCGCGTGTTCGCGCCATCGCCAGACGCGGCACAGGGCGCGCCAGTGCAACCCTTGAATGGCAGAGCGTCGAGCTTGATCCGGCGGAAATGTCTGTGCATCTCAATGGGGAGCCGTTGCGTCTGACGCGACGGGAATTTTCGATTCTACGCACCTTGATGGAGCGGCCAACAGCGACCGTTTCCAAATCAGCGCTCGAAGAAGCGCTTTATGGCTGGCAGGAAGAAGTGGAAAGTAATGCCGTGGAAGTGCATATCCACCACCTGCGCTCCAAGCTTGGCGCAGGCTTTATCGAGACTGTGCGCGGGGTGGGCTACAAACTTGCGGAGCGCGCAATATGAACTCCATCCGAGGCCGGTTGACCTTCATACTGATCGGCATCACCTGTCTTGTGTGGCTTTTTGCCGTGATCTGGATTCACGTCAGCACACAATCACGCCTTGAGAAGGTGCTGGATGCGCGGCTCATGGAAGCTGCGCGCATGGTCAATTCACTGCTGACCGAACGCCGCGTGGAGGTTAGCCCTGATGGAGATGGGGGGCAGCTTTCGCTCAAGCCGCTGGAAGATTTTCCCATCTATGAAAGCCAGCTTTTCTGCCAGATTTGGGCGCTCAATGGAAAACTGGTCGGGCGATCTGAAAGTGCTCCGGGCGAACGTCTGACCAATGTTACAAACGGCTTTTCCGATACCGTTGTTGCAGGCGAGCGCTGGCGGGTCTTTGCCGTTGAAAATACGCAACTGGGTGTGCGTGTGATGGTTGGCGACAGCGTTTCAGTCCGGGAGCGTCTGGTGCAAAATGTGGTTACAGGCGTGGTCTTGCCGGCCCTGCTTCTGCTGCCGATCCTTGCCATTATGATCTGGCTTTGCGTGCGGCGCGGGCTTAATCCGTTAAGCAGCCTCGCCCGGACTTTGTCCAAACGCGATGCACGTGATTTGCGTGCGCTGCCAGAAGACAATCTGCGCTCTGAAATCGCCCCTGCAGTCTCAGCGTTAAACGATCTTTTTCATCGCGTGGAGGAAGCACGCGAACGCGAGCGCAATTTTGCGATCTTTGCCGCACATGAATTGAAGACCCCGCTTGCCGGTCTAAAGACGCAGGCGCAGATTGCGGAAGGCGCAAAGGACGATACCATGCGCGCCAATGCCGTTCGGCAAATTGCAGCGGGCGTTGATCGCACCAGCCGTCTGGTCAATCAGTTGCTTGATCTTGCCGCGTTGGAAACCGGCGATGAACTTGAACCGCCTGCGCCCGAGCCTGCCTGCCAGCTTCTGGTTTCGATCTCCACGGACATGCGCATGCTTGCCGCCCATAAGGGTGTTAAAATCGAGCTGCCGAATAATCTGCCGCTTGTCACGATGCAATATCCGCATCTTTTCACGCTTGCCATGCGCAATCTGATTGAAAACGCTGTCAATCATTCGCCACAAGGCGGAACCGTGCGATGCGGCCTCGACAAAAACGGTGAGCGCCTCATCTTTGCTGTCGAAGATGAGGGACCAGGCATACCCCCGCAAGATATGGCGCATGTGACCGAGCGCTTTTATCGCGGTTCAAACAGAAGTGAAAATGGCAGCGGTTTGGGTCTTGCTATCGTTCAGATGGCAGCAACGCGCATGAATGGTGAGGTGGAATTGGACAATCGTCCAGAAGGCGGATTGCGCGCTTCACTGATAATTCCCGCGCAGTGATTGCAATCAAAGGTTTTAGCAACGGCTAAAAATCTGAATCTCAGCTACAAAAGCAAATTCCCCCGAAACTCCCAATTCGTCGCATCCCAATCAAGCGCTGTTTGATTTAGATCAATGACACGCAACCGCAGAATGTCGATAGAGGGGCTATCGCTATAGCTGTCGTCACTTGGGCAGCTTCTGACTTGCGCTGCGAGGGGATTACATGAACTACGCCGCTGGAACAGTCCTTTCTGGTCTGGGAGCACTTTTTGCTGTGCTTCTGGCCGGATTTTCTCATGATGAGCTGTTTAGAATCCATATGTGGATTCTGTTCGCAACACTTGCCATCTTCACCATCCTTTTGATGCGCAATGCCGATTACGGCCTCACGCCCAAAAAGGTCGATCAGTCCACCTATATGGATGGGCCGATCCGTTATGGCGTTATCGCAACCGTGTTCTGGGGCGTGGTCGGCTTTCTCGTCGGCGTCCTCATTGCAGCACAGCTTGCCTTCCCGGATCTCAATCTGGAACCCTATTTCAACTTTGGCCGCCTGCGTCCGCTGCATACATCGGCAGTGGTTTTTGCCTTTGGCGGCAATATCCTGATTGCCTCGTCGTTCTATGTCGTGCAGCGCACCTGTCGCGCACGTCTGGTCGGCGGTGATCTCGCGTGGTTCGTGTTCTGGGGCTACAATCTTTTCATCGTCATGGCTGGAACCGGCTATCTGCTTGGAATTACGCAATCGCGCGAATACGCGGAACCGGAATGGTATGTCGATATCTGGCTTACCATCGTCTGGGTCGCCTATCTGTTTGTCTTCATGGGAACGGTATTGAGGCGCAAAGAGCCGCATATCTATGTGGCAAACTGGTTCTATCTATCGTTCATCGTCACTATCGCCATGTTGCACATCATCAACAATCTGGCGATCCCGGTCTCGTTCCTTGGCGTGAAGAGCTATTCAGCCTTTGCAGGCGTTCAGGATGCCGTGACGCAATGGTGGTATGGCCATAACGCGGTGGCATTCTTCCTGACCGTGCCATTCCTCGCCATGATGTATTATTTCGTACCAAAGCAGGCAGGGCGTCCGGTCTACTCCTACCGCCTGTCGATCGTGCACTTCTGGTCGATCATTTTCCTCTATATCTGGGCCGGTCCGCACCATCTGCATTACACGGCTATTCCTGACTGGGCCCAGACGCTCGGCATGGTGTTCTCGATCATGCTGTGGATGCCTTCATGGGGTGGCATGATCAACGGTCTGATGACGCTTTCTGGCGCGTGGGACAAGGTTCGTACCGATCCGATCATCCGTCTGATGGTTGCAGCTATCGCCTTCTACGGCATGGCAACATTTGAGGGTCCGCTGCTGTCGATCAAGGCTGTGAACTCGCTCTCGCACTATACGGACTGGACCATCGGTCACGTTCATGCCGGTGCGCTTGGCTGGAACGGCATGATCACATTTGCGGCTGTCTATTACCTTACACCAAAGCTTTGGAACCGTGAGCGGCTCTATTCGGTCCGCATGGTCAACTGGCACTTCTGGCTCGCCACACTCGGCATCGTTCTCTATGCCGCCGCGATGTGGGTTGCCGGTATCCAACAGGGTCTGATGTGGCGTGAATACGACAGCCAGGGCTTCCTCGTCTATTCGTTCGTCGAAACGGTTGCGGCCATGTTCCCTTACTACGTCATCCGTACGCTTGGCGGCGTGCTCTACCTGACCGGCGGTCTGGTGATGGCATGGAACGTCTACAAAACCATTCGCGGAGATCTGCGTGTGGAAGCACCGATGGACGGTAGCCGCCCTGTAGCCAATCCAACTCTGCAGCCCGCAGAATAAGGAGTGTGATTTATGTCTTTTCTGAAAAAACACTCCACGCTGGAGAAAAACGCAACATTGCTGCTGATCGCCTCGCTCGCCGTGGTAACTGTCGGTGGTATCGTTGAAATCGCACCCCTTTTCTATCTCGAAAACACAATCGAGAAGGTGGAAGGGGTTCGCCCCTACTCACCATTGGAGCTTGCAGGACGCGATATTTATGTGCGTGAAGGCTGCTATCTCTGCCACAGCCAGATGATCCGCCCGTTCCGCGATGAAGTGGAGCGTTATGGTCATTACAGTCTGGCGGCAGAGTCCATGTATGACCACTCGTTCCAGTGGGGCTCCAAGCGCACAGGGCCTGACCTTGCCCGCGTCGGTGGCCGCTATTCCAACGAATGGCACGTACAGCATCTGGTGCGTCCGCGTGACGTGGTGCCGGAATCGGTCATGCCAAGCTATAGCTTCCTGCTGAAGAAGCCGCTCGTTACCGGCACGATCGCCGACAACCTCAAGGCCAACATTGCCGTTGGCGTACCTTATACCCAGGAAATGGTCGACAACGCGCTTGCTGATCTTAAGGCTCAGGCCGAGCCCGATGCGGATACGGACGACCTGCTGGCACGCTATCCGAAAGCCAAGGTCGGCGATTTTGATGGCAATCCGCAGGTTATTTCCGAGATGGATGCGCTTGTGGCCTATCTCCAGATGCTCGGCACACTTGTTGATTTTTCGACCTACGATCAGTCCCCCAAAGCACGATAAAGCGGAGATTTAGCAATGGATTACAATACCCTGCGCACTTTCGCCGATAGCTGGGGCCTGCTCGGCATGGCGCTGTTCTTTGTTTTTGTCGTGCTTTTTGCTTTCCGCCCCGGAAGCAAGAAGAAGGCCGATGAAGCGAAGGAAATTCCATTCAAGGACGACAAAAATGACTGACAAAAAGATTGATGAAGTCAGTGGCGTAGAAACCACCGGACATGAATGGGACGGCATTGAGGAACTCGACAATCCCATGCCACGCTGGTGGCTGTGGACCTTCTACGCAACCATTGTCTGGGCGGCAGCCTATGTTATTGCCTATCCGGCCTGGCCTCTTATTTCCAGCTCAACCGCCGGCCTCACCGAGTGGTCGAGCCGTGGCGATTTCTGGAGGGAAAATGCGGAAATAGCAGCGAGCCGTCAGGGCATAATCGACCAGATCAATGCTAAGGATGTGCATGAGATTCTGGCCGATGAAAATCTGCGCCAATATGCGATTGCCGGTGGCGCCGCCGCCTTCCGCGTGAACTGCGTACAGTGTCATGGCACCGGCGCACAGGGCGCGCCCGGCTATCCGAACCTCAACGATGATGACTGGTTGTGGGGCGGTTCTGTCGACGACATCCTGACGACCATCCGTCATGGCGTGCGTTCGACAGACGATGCTGAAACCCGCGTTTCGGAAATGCCTGCTTTTGTCGATGTTCTTGAGCCAGAACAGGTTCGTGATGTGAGCGCCTATGTGGTCAGCCTTTCCGGCACGCCCCATAACCCGGATATGATACCGGCAGGGCAGCAGGTTTTTGCTGAAAACTGTGCCGCTTGCCATGGCGATGACGCCAAGGGAAAGCGTGAGTTCGGAGCGCCGAACCTCACAGACGCGATCTGGTTCTATGGTTCGGGCGAAGACGCGATTGCCAAGCAGGTCGCGCGTCCAAAGCATGGCGTCATGCCTGCATGGGAAGCACGTCTGGGCGATGCAACCGTCAAGCAGCTTGCAATCTTTGTCCACTCACTGGGTGGCGGCGAATAATCAAAACTGGCCCCGGCAACGGGGCCAGCGAACTAAAATGCAACGCCGGTTAAACGGCAATCGGTCGCTGCATTTCAAGTCACTGCATTGGAACGGACGGCGAATAACCACCCCGCTCTCAAACATTGCAAGTGCGATCTTTCCCGAGAGCCAGCTTCTGTCTCTCTGAAATCGCACTTCAGGAGCAAGGCAAATGTCAGACGATGTCGAACGTATAGACGTTCAGGCAGTCAATTCCCCCAAGACCCGCCTCCCTAAAAGTGGGAAGTCGCTTTATGCGGCGCGGGTGAAGATATTCCCGAAGCGCGTGCAGGGCAATTTTCGCCGCTTCAAATGGATCATCATGTTCATCACATTGGGGATCTATTATCTGACGCCGTTCCTTCGCTGGGATCGCGGACCCTATGCGCCTGATCAGGCAGTGCTCATCGATCTTGCCAATCGCCGCTTCTATTTCTTCTTCGTCGAAATATGGCCGCAGGAATTCTATTACGTGGCAGGCCTGCTCATCATGGCAGGCCTTGGGCTGTTTCTTGTCACAACGGCTGCAGGCCGTGCATGGTGCGGCTATACCTGTCCGCAGACGGTGTGGGTTGATCTTTATCTGGTTGTGGAGCGCGCCATCGAAGGCGACCGCAATGCGCGAATGAAGCTCGACAAGTCGCCATGGAGTTTCGACAAGATCGTCAAGCGTGTGACCAAACACGCAATCTGGATATTGATCGGCATTCTGACCGGCGGCGCGTGGATTTTCTACTTTGCCGATGCCCCAACCCTGCTTGTCGATTTTGTAACGGCCAATGCGGCACCTGTTGCCTATATCACCGTCGCGATCCTGACGGCCACCACCTATGTCTTTGGCGGGTTGATGCGTGAGCAGGTCTGCACCTATATGTGCCCATGGCCACGTATTCAGGCAGCGATGCTCGATGAAAATTCGCTGACGGTCACCTATAATGACTGGCGCGGCGAACCACGTTCACGCCATTCCAAAAAGGCACTTTCTGCGGGTGAAACCGTTGGCGATTGCGTCGATTGCAATGCCTGTGTGGCCGCCTGCCCGATGGGCATCGATATTCGCGACGGTCAGCAGCTCGAATGCATCACCTGTGCGCTCTGCATTGATGCCTGCGACAGTGTGATGGACAAGATCGGCAAGGAGCGCGGTCTCATCTCCTACGCAACACTGGCAGATTATAATGCCAATATGGACCTTGCTACCAATAATGGCACGACATCAATCAATCCGGCCCGGGTCTATGAAGCGCCCAACAAGCTGTCACCCGCGGTCGAACACCTGTCGTTGAAAAAGGTTCTTCGCCCGCGCACGCTGTTTTATTTCATCGTCTGGGCGCTGATAGGCCTCACGCTTGTCATTTCGCTTTCCATGCGTCAGCGCATCGGCATCAATGTGCTGCATGATCGCACGCCGCAATATGTGCTTTTGTCGGATGGTTCGATCCGCAACGGCTATACGGTGAAGTTGCTCAACATGATCCCGGTTCCGCGTACCTTCCGCCTTTCCATTGAAGGCCTGCCCGATGCAACATTGACGGTTCAGGATGAAACGGAAAATGCCAGCGGCGATTACGATATTCCGGTTGAACCGGATCGACTGAAAACATTGCGCGTTTTTGTCACCATGCCACATGATGCGATTACCGACACGCGTGCCGACTATGCAATCGAAGTGCGTGACGCAGACGGCGCGGAACATGCACGTTACAAAGCAGTCTTCATGGCTCCGGAGAAGAGATAATGTCAGCGAAATCAAAAACTTCAGGCACATTCACCGGATGGCACATGCTCTCAATCATGGTGGCTTTTTTCGGTGTCATCATCGCGGTCAACATCACAATGGCCTATAATGCGATCAGCAGCTGGAGCGGGCTTGTGGTGAAAAACACCTATGTCGCAAGCCAGGAATTCAATGACAAGGCCGAAACCGGCAAAGAACAGGCTGCGCTGGAATGGCAGCAAACAGCGAATTTTGCCGACGGTATCTTCACTTATCGACTGGTTGATCGCGACGGAAACACCGTTGCCGTGACGGGTGGTACGGTTGAATTCAAGCGCCCGGTCGGCGACGTGCAGGACACGAAGCTGACACTGGATGTTGGCGATGACAGTCTGCTGAGCGGAGCGGTTGAACTGGGTGAAGGCGCGTGGATCATGGAAGTGAACAGCGATGCCGGACTTGAAGACCCCTATCGTCACATCACACGCATCATCATCAAAGATGGGAAAATGCAATGAGCTGCTGCGTTGAAAATGCCCAGCTTGCAACCGTAGCACAAGTGCTTTCGCCAGAAGAAATGCAGCTTGCAAGCCGCAGTCTTGGTGATGGATTGCGCCAGCTGGATTTATCGGTTCCGGGTGTTCATTGCGGACTTTGTATCAAGACCATTGAGGGCACGCTTGGGAAGTTGCCGGGCATTCGCTATGTCCGTGTGAACCTCACTGCACGCCGCGTCTCGCTGCGCTGGCAAGACGGTGAAACGCCGCCTGATGTTGTCGATCAATTGCGCAGGCTTGGCTATGAAGCCCATATCTTTGATATGGCGCAGGACAAGGATCCGACATTTAATCGCCTTCTGATCGCGCTTGGCGTTGCAGCTTTCGCATCAAGCAATGTGATGCTGCTTTCGGTTGCTGTGTGGTCTGGTGCGGATGCCGCAACGCGCGATCTGTTTCACTGGATTTCGGCACTTATCGCGCTGCCAACCCTGATCTATTCGGGCCGCATCTTCTATGTTTCGGCATGGAATGCGTTGCGCACGCGCCGCGTGAATATGGATGTGCCGATTGCGCTTGCCATTTCACTGGCCTTTGCAATGAGCATTTATGAAACGCTTCATCATGGCCAGCACGCATATTTCGATGCATCGGTGACACTGCTGTTCTTCCTGCTGATTGGCCGCACCCTTGATTACATGATGCGCGCGCGTGCGCGGTCGGCTGTGCGCAGCCTTGCACAGCTTGGCGCGCGCGGTGCGGTGGTGATTGGCGAAAATGACGAGCGCAATTATATTCCGGTCAATGAAATCCGCACCAATATGCGCATTATTCTTGCCGCTGGCGAACGCGTGCCGGTGGATGCCAAGGTTGAAGACGGCCGGTCCGAGCTTGATTGCGCGATTGCATCCGGCGAAAGCGACGCAGTTCCTGTCGGCCCCGGCTCCGATATTCGTGCCGGAACGCTCAATCTGTCGGGACCATTGATCATCCGTGCAACGGCAGAAGCAAAAGACTCGTTTCTGTCCGAGATGGTGCGCCTCATGGACGTGGCGGAAAGCGGACGCGCGCGCTATCTGCGTCTCGCAGACCGGGCTTCGGAACTTTATGTTCCAATGGTGCACACGATTGCTTTCGCAGCCTTTGTCGGCTGGATGATTTATACGGGCGGCGACTGGTATCGCTCGATTTATATCGCAATCTGCACACTGATCATCACATGCCCCTGTGCGCTCGCACTTGCCGTACCGATCGTACAAGTGGTGGCCGCGCGTCGTTTGTTTGAAAACGGCATCATGATCAAAGACGGCTCAGCCATGGAGCGCATGGCAGAAGTCGATACTGCCGTATTCGACAAGACCGGCACGTTGACACTCGGCCAGCCGCGCTTGCTGAATATCGATAAGCTTGATCCCGCGCATCTGGAAATTGCAGCCGAGCTATCACTTTATTCACGCCATCCGTTGTCGCGCGCCTTGGCTGCGTTCTCCGGCCCATCGCCGATGACGCCTTTCAGCCGCATTGAAGAAGTTCCGGGTGCTGGTATTGAAGCGGAACTCGATGGCATTGTCTATCGCCTCGGCAAACAGGAATGGGCAGGCAATGCGCCTTGCGCTGTTCTGCCTGAAGGACCTGAGTCCTGCCTGTCGGTGAACAGCAAGATTGTTGAGACTTTCCACTTTGAAGACAGTCCGCGTGAGGATGCCGCCGCTGCCATCAGCGAACTAAAGAAGCGCAATATCAGCCTTGGCATCATGTCGGGCGACAAGCTTCCTGCCGTCAAAAAGCTTGCCGATTATCTCGGCATCGCAAAATATCGTGGCGAGGTTTTGCCTGCCGACAAGTCGCAACTTGTGCAAAATCTGGTTCAGGATGGCGCGAAAGTTCTGATGGTCGGCGATGGGCTGAACGATGCACCTGCACTGGTGGCGGCGCATGTCTCGATGGCACCAGCGACCGCTGCTGATATTGGCCGCAACGCTGCCGATTTTGTCTTCCTGCGTGAAAGTTTGACCGCTGTGCCGCTGGCTTTTGCAGTCTCGAAAGAGGCAGGCAGGCTGATCCAGCAGAACTTTGCGCTATCAATCGGCTATAATATTATTGCCGTTCCGATTGCCGTGTTTGGCTATGTCACGCCGCTTGTCGCAGCGCTTTCCATGTCATTGTCGTCCATTGTCGTGGTCAGCAATGCAATGCGATTGAAAGCAGGCAAACAGCAGGCTAAACAAATACAACAGATTAAAACGCCTATCGGAGCAATGAAGGAGGCGCATGAATGAGTGGTCTGCTTTTTCTGATCCCGATAGCGCTTTTTCTGGGGCTTGTGGGGCTTGCCGCCTTCCTCTGGTCGTTGAAAGACGGCCAATATGAAGACCTTGACGGTGCGGCAAATCGTATTCTGATCGACGACGAACGATTTCCTGCGAAGAAGGATGAAACTTTATAACAGAATCACCCACTTCACAGGTGAATCATTATAACGATACATCGTCCCTCCCCCGCAGTGGCTCTAGGTCGTGGTGACGATTTAACTTAGCCGGTTATGAGAATGGCTCTGAGATCGTTGACATTGGTGCCGGTTGGTCCCGGCACGAACAGATCACCAATCGCATCAAACGCCGTCCACGCATCATTGGCATTGAGATGCGCTGCACCATCCACACCTGCTTGTTGCAGCCGCGAAACCGTTGAACCATCGGCAAAAGCGCCAGCATTGTCCTCTGAGCCGTCGATACCATCTGTATCGGCTGCAAGCGCATGAATATTGTTGTAACCATCAATATCGAGCGCAAAAGACAGCAAAAATTCGCTGTTGCGTCCGCCCTTGCCGCCTTTTGTGCGAATTGTCACCGTGGTTTCACCACCGGACAGAATCACAATCGGCTTTTTGAATGGACGATCCCGATCCGCCACTTCACGCGCAATTGCCGCATGAACATGCGCCACTTCACGCGCCTCACCTTCCATCGCATCCGACAGAATAACGGCTTCAATGCCTTGTCGTCTGGCTTCTTGCGCTGCCGCTTCAAGCGAAACGGCTGCTGATGCAATCACCCGCACTTCATTATCGGCAAAGATTTTATCATCGGGCTTTGGCGCATGGGCCTCTTCGCTTTTGATATGTGCAAGTACGGCATCGGGCAATTTCAGCCCGTAGCGGTCGATAATTTTCAACGCATCATCGCGGTGGGTTGCATCCGGCACCGTCGGGCCGGATGCGACAAAGGCCGGATTATCACCGGGAATATCCGACACGACCAGCGAAAAAACTTTCGCCGGATGAGCGCAAGCAGCTAACCTTCCGCCCTTGATTGTGGAAAGATGTTTTCGCACCGCATTCATGGCAGAGATCGGTGCACCGGATGCAAGCAGGGCCTTGTTGACTGCGATCTCGTCCTCAAGTGTCAGGCCTTCTGGCGGGGATGGCAGCAAGGCTGAACCGCCACCAGAAATAAGCGCTACGACAAGATCATCTTCGGTGAGGTTGGACACTGTATCGAACAGCCGTTTTGATGCCGCAAGCCCTGCCTCATCGGGCACCGGATGTGCGGCTTCGATGATTTCAATACGCTCACAACTTGCTCCATAGCCATAACGCGTGACCACCACACCTTCGAGTGGTGCATCCCAAGCACGCTCGAAAGCCGCCGCCATTTGCGCCGAGCCCTTACCCGCACCGATCACGATTGTTCGGCCTTTCGGCTTTGCAGGCAGATTGGCACGAATGACCAATTCGGGATCAGCAGCAGCAACGGCTGCATCAAACAGACTGACGAGAAACTTATTCGGATCGGTGACGGCTGCCATGAGATTCCCGTTATTGATTATTGTTTGGCAGCACTATTTCGTGCCGCGCGCATAAAATCAATCAGGCAACATCGTGGTTTGCCATACGCTCCAGCGCGCGCACCAGCCCCGAATGATCGAGACCGTCATCGCCGTGTGCTGCACAGGAGTTGAACAATTCCTGTGCGTTGGCTGTGTTTGGCAGCGAAACGCCAAGCGCGTTTGCGCCTTGCAAAGCGAGGTTCAGATCCTTCTGATGCAGCGAAATGCGGAAGCCTGGATCAAATGTACGCTTGATCATGCGTTCTCCATGCACCTCAAGAATACGTGACGAGGCAAAGCCCCCCATTAGTGCTTCTCGCACCTTTGCAGGATCTGCACCCGCCTTGGATGCGAAGACCAGCGCCTCGGCCACAGCTTCAATATTGAGCGCAACGATAATCTGATTGGCAACCTTGGTCGTCTGGCCATCACCACAATCGCCGACAAGCGTGATGTTCTTGCCCATGAGTTTAAGCAGCGGCAGCGCCTTGTCGAAAACGTCCTGCGCACCGCCTGCCATAATGGACAGGCTGGCATTTTTCGCCCCCACTTCGCCACCCGACACCGGCGCATCGATATATTCGGCGCCCGTTGCACGAACTTTTTTAGCGAATTCCTTGCTTTCAATTGGCGAAATAGAACTCATATCAATGAGCGTCTTGCCTTTGCTCAAGCCGCCAATCGCACCATTTTCGCCAAAGATAACGTCCGCGACCTGCGGCGTATCCGGCAGCATCAGGATAATGGTTTCGCATTTTTCGGCCACAGCTTTTGGCGTGTCCAGAACGCTCAAACCAGCATCAATCAAATCCTTGTGCGGAGGCTTGGCATGTTTTGACGTGAAGAGTGTATAGCCTGCATTTTGCAAATGCTGCGCCATTGGCTTGCCCATAATTCCAAGGCCAATAAAACCGATATTCGTCATAAAAAGTCTCCTTAAGCGCTTAAGCGTTCAGCTTCGTAGGCCTGAAACCAGCCAAGCCCTTCCTCGGTTGTGGTCCTGGGTTTGTATTCGCAGCCGATCCATCCCTTGTAGCCAGCGTTTTTGAGGCCCTTAAACACATTCGGATAATTGATCTCGCCCGTGCCCGGCTCATTGCGACCCGGATTATCGGCAAGCTGGATATGCGCGATCAGCGGCTTATAGCGCTCATAAGTGCCAAGCAGTTCACCACGGGTACGCTGCTGATGATAAAGATCATACTGGATAAACAGGTTGTTGCTGCCGACCTCATCGATGATCGAAACGGCCTGTTCGACCGTGTTGAGATAAAAGCCGGGAATATCATAGTGATTGATCGGCTCGATCAGCAGACGTATGCCGTGCTTGCCAAGCTCGCGTGAAGCAAGCCGCAGATTGCTGACAAATATTGCGCGCAATGCATCCCGGTCCACACCCTGCGGCGCGATACCGGCAAGACAATTGACCTGCGAACAATTAAGCGTGGTAGCATAATCGATGGCATCCGCCACGCTACGTCTGAACTCATCAACGCGGTCCGGCAGAACCGCAATCCCGCGTTCGCCACCGGCCCAGTTACCCGCAGGCAGATTGTGCAGCACCTGCGCAAGATTATGCTTGTTGAGCGCTGCTTTGAGCTCATGCCGATTGAAGTCGTAAGGAAAGAGATATTCCACGCCCGTAAACCCGGCCTTTGCTGCGAGAGCGAAGCGATCCATAAACGGCACTTCGTTGAAAAGCATGGTCAGATTGGCTGCAAATCTTGGCATAGTCTATTCCTCCGAAATTAATCCAGCAGCGCCGCAATGGCTGTCGGTGCATCTTCGCCACGTTCGGCCAGTTCTTCGAATTCGATGACCTGATCGATGTCGGCGCCCATGGAAATATTGGTGACACGTTCGAGAATGAATTCAAGCACAACAGGCACCTGATGTTCTTTCATCAACGCTTTGGCGGTTTCAAAACTTTCGGCAAACTGATTGGGACTACGCACCCGGATAGCCTTGCAGCCAAGCCCTTCCGCAACCGCCACATGATCAACGCCATAACCCTTTTCGGCATCGCCCGACGCATTGATATTGTCGAAGGCAAGGCTCACTTCAAAATCCATATTAAAGCCGCGCTGCGCCTGACGGATGAGACCAAGATAGGAATTGTTCACGACGACATGAATATAAGGCAGCTTGTGCTGTGCACCGACGGCCAGTTCCTCAATCATGAACTGGAAATCATAGTCGCCTGAAAGCGCGACTATATTTCGCTCAGGATCAGCCGCACGAACACCAAGGGCAGCAGGCAAGGTCCAGCCAAGCGGGCCAGCCTGACCGCAATTGATCCAGTTGCGTGGGCGATAAACATGAAGAAACTGCGCACCCGCAATCTGGCTCAAACCAATGGTGGTGACATAGCAAGTGTCGCGCTCAAAGGCTTTGTTCATCTCCTCATAGACGCGTTGCGGCTTCAATGGCGTCTGATCGAAATGGGTCTTGCGAAGCATGGTGCGCTTACGTTCCGCGCATTCCTTCGCCCAGCCTGTCCAGTCGCGCAGCCTGCCTGCGGCTTTCCATTCGGTTGCAACATCGAGCAATTGCTTCAATGCTTTTCCCGCATCGGAAACAATGCCGAAATCCGGTGCAAAGACACGACCGATCTGCGTCGGTTCAATGTCGATATGAATGAATTTCCGATCTTTCTTGTAGGTTTCAACATTGCCGGTATGGCGGTTGGCCCAGCGATTGCCGATGCCGATGACCATATCGGAAGCAAGCAGCGTGGCATTGCCATAAAGATGCGAAGTCTGAAGCCCGCACATGCCTGCCATCAGGCGATGATCATCAGGGATAACACCCCAGCCCATCAAGGTCGGGATAACCGGAATGCCTGTGATCTCGGCAAATTCGACCAGAAGATCGGATGCATCGGCATTGATGATGCCGCCACCTGCAACGATCAACGGGTGTTCCGCTTCGTTGAGCATGGCAATAGCCTTTTCCGCCTGCGCGCGGGTGGCAGCAGGTTTGTAAGGCTCCATCGACTGATAGGTGTCTATGTCAAACTCAATTTCCGCAAGCTGAACATCGACCGGTAAGTCGATCAGCACCGGGCCGGGACGACCCGACTTCATGATATGAAAGGCCTTCTGGAACACAAAAGGCACAAGTGCTGGCTCCATAACCGTAACCGCCCATTTGGTAACGGGGGCTGCGATTTTGGCAATGTCGACGGCCTGAAAGTCCTCTTTATCGAGACGAGCGCGCGGCGCCTGACCGGTGATGCAGAGGATTGGAATTGAATCGGCAGAGGCCGAATAAAGGCCGGTAATCATATCGGTGCCAGCCGGACCAGAGGTGCCGATACACAAGCCGATATTGCCATGTTTTGCACGCGTATAGCCTTCGGCCATGTGGGAAGCGCCTTCAACATGGCGCGCCAGAATATGGCGGATGGAACCACGCGCTTTCATCGCCGAATAAAGCGGATTGATCGCCGCACCCGGTACGCCAAAAGCGCAATTTATCCCTTCCCTCTCCAGCACAAGCACGGCTGCATCGACGGCACGCATTCTGGCCATGACGGCTTCCTCCTACGGAAAATTTATCCATATTCAAAAACTAATCTATAAAAATGGAAATGCATACCATTCTACGGAAATAAAGATTTTCAACGAAATGGAGATAATCGACATGCACTTTCGAAGACAACGTCGATGAGCTAATGATGAGAGAACAGGGAATCGGAGGCAGCTTATGGAACAGGCAAAAGCAAAGCGCGGCCGCAAGGCTGCGGAAAATGCGGCACCTTCATCCGTTCAGGTTCTCGATCGCAGTCTCAAGCTTCTGGCGCTCATTGCCGATAATGACGGTTCGACTTTAACCGACCTGGCCGATGCCAGTGGCATGGCACCTTCAACAGTGCATCGGCTTTTATCGTCGCTCGCCAATCACGGCATGGTTTCGCATGATCTGGAAAGCGGCGACTGGACTATTGGCGTCAAGGCTTTTGAAATCGGCAATGCATTTCGGCGTTTCCGCAAGCTTGGCACGCTGGCGCGGCCCTATCTCAAATCCTTGATGGAAGCGAGCGGCGAGACCGCCAATATCGGCATCGAAGATGACGGCGATGTCGTGTTTATTTCGCAGATTGAAAGCCATGCGCCGATGCGTGCTTTCTTCCGGCCGGGGCGTCGCGGGCCTATCCATGCATCAGGGATTGGCAAAGCAATTCTGTCGACATGGTCTGATACTGGGATTGCCCGCACACTCTCTGGCAGAACGCTAGAGCATTTCACACAGCGTACGCTCCACACTTTGCCAGCACTTTTGAAAGACATTCAATCAACGCGGACACGCGGATGGTCGATTGACGACGAAGAACATACGCTTGGCATGTGCTGTATCGCTGCGCCCATATTCAACGAATATGGAGAGGCGATTGCTGGTATTTCCGTCTCTGGTCCTGCGGTGCGTCTGCCCAAAAAGAAGCTCGAAGAGCTTGGACCTCTCATCCGCGTGACCGCCGATGAACTGACCCACGCCATGGGTGGCAAGCGTCCAGAAGAGTTTTAAAGCAGAAAGACCCGCCGCAGATTGCTCCGCTACGGGTCCTCCCTCTCCCTCCTCCAGAGATTGTTTATGAGGCCAATTCGGCCTTTAACGGCTTGCCCGCCACATAGGTTTCGACAATTGCACGGTCGTCACCAAGTGTTTGCAACAAGAACAATTCCTGCTCAAGTGTTGCTCCGGCGGCCATGCGCAGGCGCATTGGCGATGTAGCCGATGAATCCAGCACCACAATATCAGCTTCCGTACCTTCGTTGAGCGTACCGATCTTGTCTTCCATCGACAGGGCGCGCGCATTGCCGAGCGTCATCATGTAAAACGACTGGAACGGGTTCAGACGGTTTCCACGCAATTGCAAAACCTTGTAGCCTTCGTCCATCGTGCGCAGCATCGAGAAACTGGTGCCGCCGCCGACATCGGTCGCGACTGCCATGCGCACGCCCGACGCTTTCAGCCGGTCCCGATCAAACAGGCCGGACCCCAGGAACAGGTTCGAGGTTGGGCAGAAGACCGCAACTGAGCCGGTCTCTGACATTACCTTCACTTCGCGTTCTTCGAGATGAATGGAATGGCCCAACAACGTCTTGCTGCCCAGCAACCCATAATGCTCATAGATGCCAAGATAATCCGGCGCATCAGGATAAAGCGATTTTGTGAACTCAATCTCTTCGTGATTTTCCGAGAGATGCGTCTGGATGAAGCATTCGGGATGTTCGCGCGCAAGCGTGCCGCTGGCTTCAAGCTGGTCAGGCGTTGATGTGATGGCAAAGCGCGGCGTGATCACGTAATCAAGGCGGTCCTTGCCATGCCAGCGCGCAATCAGTTGCTTGCTGTCATCATAGCCAGACTGTGCGGTATCGCAGAGTGGAGCTGGTGCGTTGCGGTCCATCATGACCTTGCCGCCGAGCATACGCATATTGCGATGTTGCGAAGCACGGAAATAGGCATCAACGCTTTGCGGATGCACCGAGCAATAAGCGACAGCCGTTGTGGTTCCGTGGCGGATCAGTTCGTCCAGAAAGCGCTCAGCGATAAATTCCGCATGCTGCTCATCAGCGAATTTCTGCTCGGCCACGAATGTATAGGTATTGAGCCATTCCAGCAGATTGGCGGCATAGGATGCAATAACCTGCGTCTGCGGATAATGGATATGCGTATCGATGAAACCCGGCAAAATGAGATGCGGGCGATGGTCCGCCAATTTTACGTCGTGGCCCACTTCAGCGCTGACTTCGGCATAGTCGCCGAGGCGGGCGATATGGCCATCCACAACAAGTACGGCGCCATCTTCGATATATCGATAGGATTGATTGTCATCCAGACTTTGCGGCTCGTCTCGAAAGGTCAGCACGCGGCCACGGATGAGAAGTTTGGTCATTATTTTTTTGCTCCAGCAACAGCGGATTCATACCAGGAAGCGAGAAGCTTACGCTCCTCATTACTCACGCCGGTCACATTGGCAGGCGGCATGGCATGGGAACGACCAGCCTGCAAATAGATTTCGCGCGCATGGGCCGCGATTTCCCTATCATTTTCAAGCACTACGCCTTTGGGCGGGGCAATAATGCCTTCCCAACCCGGTTCCTTGGCATGACACATGGCGCAACGTCCCAAAACGGTATCCCGCACTTTATCAAAGTGCGGGTCCGAAATGAAACTCTGCTGCAAGGATGAAATCTTCTGCTCCTCTGGTTCGCCGGTCAGGATTTTCGGCACGGTGGATAGCCACATGATGACGATAAACAGCAGCACAGTGACAAGCCATGTCCATGTCGGATTGCCTTTGCGTGCATGGCGCGTGTTGAACCAGTGGCGGATGGTAACGCCCATCAGGAACACCAGCGACGCGATGATCCAGTTGAATTCAGTTCCGAAGGCCAGCGGATAATGGTTCGACAGCATCAGGAACAGAACCGGCAGCGTCAGATAGTTGTTATGCGTTGAACGCTGCTTGGCGATCTTGCCATATTTCGGATCAGGCTTACGACCAGCAATCAGATCAGCAACCACAATTTTCTGGTTGGGAATAATCACCATGAAAACATTGGCCGACATGATCGTCGCGGTGAATGCACCCAGATGCAGGAAGGCAGCGCGTCCGGTAAACAGATGCGTATAGCCCCAGGCCATAAACACCAGAATGCAATAGAGGATGATCATCAACAGCGTATCGCTCTTGCCGAGCATCAGTTTGCAGATGGTGTTATAGGCGATCCAGCCAAAAGCCAGCGAAGCGATCGAAATGGCAATGGCTGTGGGTGCGGATACATCGAGCACATTCGGATCGACCAGATAAAGATCAGCACCCGCATAATAGACGATGCATAAAAGCGCGAAGCCCGACAGCCATGTGGCGTAGGATTCCCATTTGAACCACGTCAGATGCTCGGGCATCTCGGCGGGTGCCACCAGATATTTCTGGATGTGATAAAAACCACCGCCATGCACCTGCCATTCCTCACCATGCGCACCGACGGGCAAGCCGGGGCGTTGACGCAGACCAAGGTCCAGCGCAATAAAATAGAAAGATGAGCCGATCCACGCAATTGCGGTGACGACGTGTAGCCACCGCGCAGCGAAGCCCAGCCAGTCCCAGGCCACGGCAAGATCATACATGCGGCACTCCCATTCTTCGTTCCCTTGTTATTAGTTTAGTATTTGCCAAAGCTTTGCGCCTGTGTGAACGTCGCATCAAGACCATCACTTTCAAAAAAAACTATACAATGGTGGAACGAACGCATGTCTTACCTTGATAATCTGCGCGTTTTTGTGCGCGTTGTCGAATTGGGAAATCTATCTGCGGCGGGGCGCGACCAGCGCGCGTCACCTGCCGTTGCTAGCAATCGAATCAAGGAGTTAGAGAAGCACCTCGGCGTGCGGCTCTTTAACAGAACGACACGCAAACTGACCCCAACCGAGCATGGACGGGTCTTCTATGACGGTGCTGTCAAGATACTTGAAGCGGTGGAAGAAGCGGAAGCCGCAGTGGCAGAACTTGCCAAAAATCCCAAAGGTTCGATTCGAATTACAGCACCGCTGGGACTTGGACGAAGGCTGATTGCGTCAGGAATTCCCGAGTTTCACGACAAATATCCAGACATAGAAGTGCGCCTGCGACTATCTGACCACGAGATCGATATTATGAGCGAAAGTGTTGATGTCGCTTTCAAATTAGGCGTTCTGGAAAACTCCAATCTGCGTATGCGCGGTATTCTCAATTGCGAGCGCGTGATCTGCGCTGCCCCGGCTTATCTTGAAAAGCACGGCATCCCGCAGTCACCTGACGAGTTGCTCGGCGACAAGCATGATTGCCTGCTTTTGCGGTTTCCCGGATCGAAAGAGTATTACTGGTCGCTGCAAACGGCAGAGGGCCTGCGCAAGTTTGAAGTCACCGGGCCTTATGACTCCGACGATGGCGACGTATTGACGCAATGGGCGCTGGGCGGACGCGGAATCATCAACAAACCGCTGTTTGAGGTGAAAGAATATATCCGCGACGGACGACTGATTCCCATTCTCGAAAGCACACCGCCTGCATCGATTCAGCTTGCTGCGATCTATCCGCATAAGCGTTTTCAGGACCCGAAAGTGCGGCTGATCATCGATTTCATGACCGAGCGTTGCCAGCGGCAGATCCGTGAATTGTTAGCCTAAACAGTCTGGAGAACTCTGCTGGAAACCAGCACGGCCGTCAGAACTTCTGCCACAGCCAGTGCAGCAATGACTTCGGGGCGTTTGTCTTTGACGAGCGCACCGCCGACCGGACAGACGAGACTTTCAAACAGATCAGCGCTGCCGAATTCGTTTTTCAACCAATTTTTGAAAGTGGCTTTTTTGGTTTTTGAGCCAATCATGCCGACATAGGCGGCATCGCCGCGCTGCAAGGCTTCCGACGCTACGAGAAAGTCGAGCGCATGATCATGGGTCAGAACGATAAAGGCGCTTGCCGGCGGAGCAGAGCGCACCACCTGTTCGGGCATGGCCGCGAGGCAGGTTTCCACACCCGGCGCATCCACAGCCATCAGTTCCGCCTCACGCGTATCCACCAGAATAACCCGCACAGGCGTCAGCGATAATGCATAGGCAAGCGCGTCGCCGACATGGCCTGCGCCAAAAACATAGACATGTGGACGGGTGGAGATTTCCGCATCGACCTTGGCAATCAACTCTTCTGCCACTCCACGATTGACGCGCTTAAAACTCAAAGCGACACGACCACCGCAGCATTGACCAATTTCGGGACCAAGTGGGACATCCATCGGTGAATCCTTGCCGCCAAGCAGGACTTTGCGTGCATGATCAATCGCCATATATTCGAGCTGCCCGCCACCAATGGTTCGGAAAATCATATCGCGCGCGACCAGCATCCAGGCCCCCGCATCACGTGGTGCAGAACCTCTGACATCGGTCACTTCAACAAGCACGCTATCAGCGCGCGCGTTAAGAAATGCCCTTATGTCGTCGCTTCTGCGCCGCATACCATCACCCCTTTTGAGCGCGCAGCCGCTCAATCGCCATAAGCACGCGCTCAGGCGTGGCAGGCGCATCAAGGCGCGGACTGATCTTGTGATCGGCAACGCTGGCAATCGCATCAGAGAGCGCATAAAGCACGGACATCCCATGCGGCAGAGGCGGCTCGCCAACGGCTTTTGAGCGGTGGATTGTCGGCTCATAAGCTTCAGACCAGTCTGTCAGTGCGACATTGAAAATCTTCGGGCGATCAGATGCCAGCGGGATTTTATATGTCGATGGCGCATGGGTGCGCAGCCGTCCCTTGTCATCCCAGACAAGTTCCTCGGTGGTCAACCAGCCCATGCCCTGGACAAAGCCGCCCTCCACCTGACCAATATCAATGGCACGGTTCAGCGAACGGCCCGTATCGTGAAGAATATCGGTGCGCTCCACCACATATTCACCGGTCAATGTATCAACGGAAACTTCGGAACAGGCTGCACCATAAGCATAATAATAAAAGGCGTGACCTTTACCCTTGGCGCGATCCCAATGGATTTTCGGCGTTTTATAATGGCCCGATGCGGAAAGCTGAACGCGCCCGATATAGGCCTGTTTCACGAGATCGTTGAAGCTGATTTCCTGATTGCCGACGCGAATACGGTTCGGCAAAAAGACAATCTGATCTTCCGGCACCTGATATTGCTGGGCTGCAAAATGAATAAGCCGCTTCTTGATCTGACGCGCCGCATCCTGCGCGGCCATACCGTTCAGATCCGCACCGGATGATGCAGCCGTGGGTGCGGTGTTCGGCACTTTCGCCGTGGTCGTGGCAGTAATCTTCACGCGGTCAATGTCGATCTGGAATTCTTCGGCCACCACTTGGGCTACTTTGAGATGAAGTCCCTGCCCCATCTCCGTGCCGCCATGGTTCATATGCACCGAGCCGTCATTATAGACATGCACCAAAGCGCCAGCCTGATTGGATTCGGTCTTGGTGAAGGAGATGCCGAATTTCACCGGCGTCAGCGACATGCCGCGTTTTATATAGCGGCTTTTCGCGTTGAATGCGCGGATCGCCTCGCGGCGTTTTGCGTAATCAGCGCTCTCCTCAAGCTCGGCGACGATGCGCTGAATGATGCAGTCTTCGACCTTCTGGTGATAGGGCGTCACATTGCGCGTGCCATCCGTTCCCATGGCATCATAGAAATTAAGCTTGCGGATTTCGAGCGGGTCTTTACCAACAGCGAAAGCCACTTCCTCAATCACACGCTCAGCACCGACCATGCCCTGTGGACCACCAAAGCCGCGAAACGCGGTATTGGATACGGTGTTGGTGTAAAGCGGTGCTGACTGCGCGTGAACGGCCGGGAAGAAATAGGCATTGTCGCAGTGAAACAATGCGCGATCACCAACAGGACCGGACAGATCGGCAGAAAAACCGGCATTGAGCGCAAACATATAATCAACGCCGAGAATGTTGCCCTTGTCGTCAAAGCCGACTTCGTAATCGATCATGAAATCATGACGTTTGCCGGTCGAGGTCATATCCTCATCACGGTCGAGCCGGATTTTCACAGTGCGCTTGTGCTTCTTGGCAGCAATCGCAGCAATTGCCGCCCACTGGTTTGACTGGGTTTCCTTACCACCAAAACCGCCACCCATGCGTCGCACTTCGACTATCACCGAATGGCTCGGTATGCCGAGCGCGTGGGCGACCAGATGCTGCGTTTCGCTTGGACCCTGTGTCGAGCAATAAATGGTCACGTCTTCATCTTCACCGGGGATCGCCAGCGATACCTGACCTTCCAGATAAAAATGATCCTGGCCACCAACTTTCATGCGGGCTTTAACCTTGCGCGGCGCCTCATCAATGGCCTTGCGCGCATCGCCGCGATTAAGCGTCAGAGGTGTGAAGACCAGTCGGTCCTTATAGCCATCAAGTCCTGCAATCGAAAACAGGCCCGGCATTTCCTCATATTCGATTTTCGCTAGGCGGGCTGCACGACGCGCTTGATCACGGGTGCGGGCAACAACCGCAAAGATCGGCTGACCGTGAAACTGCACAGTGTCGACCGCAAAAATCGGATCATCATGCATGCCCGATGGCGAAACATCATTCTCGCCCGGCACATCCTGATAGGTCAGCACATCGACGACGCCGGAAGCCGCACGAACAGCCGAGAGGTCCATTGCCGTGATTTTGGCATGAGCAACAGTCGAGAAACCGACGCCAATATGCAGCGTGCCTTCGGGTTCCGGAATATCGTCGATATAGACTGCTTCGCCTGTCACATGCTTGTGGGCTGAATCATGACGCTGATCAGTTGCTACACCACCCTTGATGCGGGCTGCTTTTAGAGTGTTTACAGGATGCTTGTTCATATCATCCTCCCTTATGCCGCTACAACATTTTCAGGGCGCAAAGGTTCAGCCTCGCCTTGCGTTTCAGCATAGAAGCGGCGGAGCAGATTTTTCGCAACCAGCAGACGATAATCGGCTGTGGCGCGCATATCGCTCAACGGCTGATAATCGCTGCCATAGGCTTCGAGTGCTGCTTCAACTGTTGCCTCATTCCATGGTTTGCCAAGCAGGGCTGCTTCAACAGCAAAAGCCCGCTTTGGCGTTGCCGCCATGCCGCCATAGGCGATGCGGATGGATGCAACCTTACCATCAGCGTCGAGTTTCAGATGAAAAGCACCCAGCGTTGCGGTAATATCTTCCTCGAAACGCTTGGAAATCTTATGAATGGCAAACTGGCTGCCCTCACGCGGCAGCGGCACATGCACGGCTTCCACGAACTCGCCCGGTTGCCGATCCTGCTTACCATAGGCGATGAAAAATTCTTCGAGCGGAATTGTCCGGCGTTCATCGCCCTTGCGCAGCGTAAGCGTCGCATCGAGTGCGATCAATGGCGGCGGCGTGTCGCCAATCGGCGACCCATTGGCGATATTGCCGCCGATGGTGCCCATGTTGCGCACCTGCTCGCCACCGATGCGATTGATCAGGCTTCCCAGTGCGGGAATACGCTTTGCAAGCAAGGAAAAGGCTTCCGTGTAGGTTACGCCTGCACCAATGGTAACAACGTCGTCTTGCTCGCTGATTGTGCGCAGTTCATTGAGATGACCGATAAAGACGACCGGCGAAATATCGCGCATCATTTTCGTGACCCACAAGCCAACGTCAGTTGAGCCGGCCACGATTGTGGCTTTTGGTTCATCCGCGAAGACAGTAGCAAAATCTGTCAGGTCGGCAGGCACGACCAGACGATCCTTGCCGCTGCCGATTTCAACCCGTGCGCCATCGCGCAAGGCGTTAAGCTGGCTGATGACATAGGCGCGTTCAACCGCAAGCGGATCGTCGGTCAGCATGCCATAATCGGAGATTGCACGCGCCGCGCGCATGATCGCTTCATAGCCTGTGCAACGGCAGAGATTACCTTGCAGCGCGTTTTCGATCTGTGCGTCTGCGGGCTTTGGATTGCGCATCCACAAAGCATAAAGCGACATGACAAAGCCCGGTGTGCAGAAACCGCATTGCGAACCGTGAAAATCAACCATGGCCTTTTGCACCGGATGCAAACCACCATCGCCCCCACGCAAATGCTCAATGGTCACCACATGCAAGCCATCCAGCGAGCCGACAAAGCGAATACAAGCATTGATACTTTCATAGACGAGTTCGTCATCAACGATCTTGCCGACCAGCACCGTGCAAGCACCACAATCGCCCTCGCCGCAACCTTCCTTGCTACCGCGCAATTTGCACGAAAGTCGCAGATAATCGAGCAGAGTTTCAGTTGGCGAAACGCGGTCGAGTTCGACCGTCTCACCGTTGAGCAAAAAGCGCAGTGTATGTCGGACGGCCTGACCCATATCGCTTAACTCCCGCGATAGGTTGAATAGGAAAATGGCGAAACCAGAAGCGGCACATGATAATGCGCCTTTTCGTCAGAAATGCCAAAGCGCAAGGGCACCACATCCAGAAACGGTATCGTGTCAGCACTTTTGCCAAAATATTCGCCGACATGGAAAAGCAACTCGTATGAACCTGAATGCAGGGTATCGCCTGCAAGCAGCGGTGCGTCACAGCGACCATCTGCATTGGTGCGGATTTCGCGCAGTGTTTCCGCCTGCTGATTCTTGATGCGGCGCAACTCAATGCGGAGATTTGCTGCGGGCCTGCCGCTCACCGTATCGAGGACATGCGTCGTTAAAGCGCCCTGACCGCTCGTTTGCCTACCCATTTAGACTCCTGCCACTTGCGCGATTCTTTCGATCCCAACGCCAGATCCGCTACAAGCTCTTGATTTAGTGTAGTTTATTCTGATTAAATCGTTAAGTCGCAAAAACCACACTTGTTCCCGATTTTGAGTATTTACCCATCTGATGTCTTGGGAAAGATGATAATCGTTGGATGTCTTTCAAAATTTTGAGGGGGAATGGTCGTCGTAAATCTTTATTATCATGAGAAAAAGCCATGAATAATCGAGGGAATGCCATATGAGTTATCCGCGCAATCTTGTCGGCTATGGCCGCAACACACCAGACCCACGCTGGCCGGGTGGGGCCAATATCGCCGTGCAGTTCGTCGTCAACTACGAAGAAGGTGGTGAAAGCTGCATTCTTGATGGTGATCCGGCATCGGAAAACCTGCTTTCCGAGATCGTCGGCGCGCAGGCATGGAACGGTCAGCGCAACCTCAATATGGAATCCATCTACGAATATGGTGCCCGCTCCGGTTTCTGGCGTTTGTGGCGCGCTTTTACGCGACGCAACATGCCGGTTACCGTCTATGGCGTAACACTCGCCATGGAGCGCAATCCCGAAGCCGTATCCGCCATGAAAGAAGCCGACTGGGAAATCGCCAGCCACGGGCTTCGCTGGTGGGAATATAAAGATGTGCCGGAAGATGTCGAACGCGAACATATTCGCGATGCCGTGCGCCTGCATACCGAAATCACCGGCTCGCGTCCGCTTGGTATTTATCAGGGCAAGCCGTCCGACAACACGCTGAAACTGGTGATGGAGGAAGGCGGCTTTCTCTATTCAGCGGACTCCTATGCCGACGAATTGCCTTACTGGGTCAAGGGGCCAAACGGGCCACATCTCATCGTGCCCTACACGCTTGATACCAATGATATGCGCTTTGCAACACCACAGGGTTTTAACTCCGGCGACCAGTTCTACGCTTACCTGAAAGACACGTTCGACGTGCTTTACCGCGAAGGTGCGGAAGGCGCGCCAAAAATGATGTCGATTGGCCTTCATTGCCGCCTCGTCGGTCGTCCGGGCCGTGTGGCAGCGCTCGAACGCTTTCTCGATTATGTGCAGAGCCACGACAAGGTCTGGGTAGCAAAGCGCGTGGATATTGCGCGTCACTGGCATGAGCATCATAAGCCAAAACACGTCGATGTGGTGCCATCAAAGGCAAGCAAGACGGATTTTGTTGCGCGCTATGGCGGCATTTTCGAGCATTCGCCATGGATTGCCGAACGCGCCTATGATGCAGGCCTGACTGAGCTTGCCGATTCCGCATCTGGTCTTCATACGGTTCTGGTCCGGGCTTTCCGCGCTGCATCGGATGAGGAAAAACTCGGCGTGCTGCGCGCGCATCCCGACCTTGCAGGAAAGCTTGCAGCGGCAAAACGGCTAACACCCGAATCGACTTCTGAGCAAGCAGGCGCGGGTCTTGATGCGCTGACAGATGACGAGCGCGCGACATTCAGCAAACTCAACGACGCCTATACGCAGAAATTCGGATTTCCCTTCATCATTGCGGTCAAGGGCCGCAATAAGAAGGAAATTCTCGATGCCTTCAAACGGCGTGTCGAAAACAGCAAGGAAGCAGAACTGGAAACCGCATCAGAACAGGTCGAGCGCATCGCGCTGCTGCGGCTCAAAGATATTCTTCCCGAAACACTGTACTGATTAGGAAAAGACCGATGAGCCGTAATTATTACGCACCCACCGGTGGCCTGCCACCACAGACGCAATTGCTGACCGACCGCGCCATGTTCACGGAAGCCTATGCGGTCATTCCAAAAGGCACGTTCAGCGATATTGTCACGAGCTTTCTGCCATTCTGGGACAAGACCCGGCTATGGATTATCGCCCGCCCCCTATCGGGTTTTGCCGAGACTTTCTCGCAATATATTATGGAAGTAAGCCCAAGCGGTGGAAGCGACCGCGCAGAGCTCGATGACGGCGCACAGGGCGTGTTGTTCGTTGTCGAAGGTGAAGTCACCGTCACGCTTGCAGGTAAAGACCATGTGCTAACAGAAGGCGGTTATGCCTATCTGCCGCCCAAAAGCGGCTGGACGCTTCGCAATAATTCGGGTGCTGTTGCGCGGTTTCATTGGGTGCGCAAGGCTTACGAATATGTTGACGGGCTTGACGTGCCGGAGCCGCTTTTTCTCAATGAAAAGAACATTGCGCCCACACCTATGCCCGACACAAACGGCGCATGGGCCACAACGCGCTTTGTTGACCCCAATGATCTGCGCCACGATATGCATGTGACCGTGGTGACATTTGAGCCAGGGGGCGTGATCCCGTTTGCAGAAACCCATGTCATGGAGCACGGGCTCTATGTGCTGGAAGGCAAGGCCGTCTACCGGCTCAATCAGGACTGGGTGGAAGTGGAAGCCGGTGACTTCATGTGGCTGCGCGCCTTCTGCCCGCAGGCTTGCTATGCAGGAGGGCCCGGTCAGTTCCGCTATCTGCTTTACAAAGACGTCAATCGTCACATGAAGCTGTCGCGATAGAAATAAAAACGGCGGGCCAAAAGCCCGCCGTAGCCATTTCCGACTGGAGATCAGATGAAAAGTAGCGCAGTCCTTCTACGCTATTTAATGGCATGTTCTGTATAACCGGTTTTTCGATAAAAAATAATCACATATCGGTTACTTTATAAGTAAAAAAATTAATACAACAAGTAAATATACAACTTATTGCTATCATCTTTGAAATAAATAATATTGCAGAACAGAAAAATGGCCGCCACATATTGTGGCGGCTATTTTTTTATTAGAACGAGCGCTGGAAGCGAACCATACCGGCCCATGCATCCTTGCCATCGAGATTGGAACGACTGTCGCTCCACTTGGTGTAGGATACTTCTGGCGTAACCGTGAAGCCCGGAACCAGCTCATAAGCAACGTTTGCGGTTGCTGCGAGCGTGTTGTTGGCGTCAAATGCAACCTGTGCATTAAAGGTTGCCTGATCGGTTGCTTTGAAAGCAGCGCCGCCCCAAACAGCCCAATCGCCACCCCATGTGCCGTAGAAGCTGTTGATCATGCGGACGCCATTTTCATACACGTCCTTGTTGGACTTGTAGCCGCCCATGGCCCAGACCGAGAAGCGATCGGTAATGTTCAGGTCACCGCGCAGCTTACCAGCCCATTCTTCGTTGCGTGCGTCATAAGCTGCAACAGCAGCAATCGTGCCCCAGCCCTGCTTATACTTCACACCACCAACAACATGCGGGGTATAGTCCTTAATAACGCCATCATAGCCATGATCGCCATCAGTATCGACGTTGTTGCCCTGTTCAAGCGACAAGATAGCTGAAAGGCCATTATCAGAATTAAACGTATAGCTGATAAGACCGGTGCGATAACCGCCTGCGAGGATTACGTCGTCGTTGATAACATTACCAAGATAGCCTGGGAAAGTTACGAAGGCAGATTCATCAAGGCCAACGCGGAGACCGCCGAGCTGAATATAGCCATAACGAAGCGAACCGGACGCACCCTCTACGCCATTGCCCCAATCATAGCGGGTTTCAGCAAAGGTCTTCAAAGTACCGAGTTCGGTTTCCGAAGCAGTACTAAAGCGAAGCGTGAAGCGGGCCTTGTTATCCCAGCTGTTGCGACGCGTATCGACAGAACCTTCACGGTCCTTAAAACCACGACCATAAACATTATCGCCGCCAGCTACGTCATAACGCACGTAACCAGAAACGCGCAGGCAAGTTTCTGTGCCTGGAATATAAAAGTAGCCCGCGCCGTAAGCATCGCATACGCGAACATATTCAACATGCTCTGGCTCTGGTGAAACGATGGCGTCAGCAGCGTAAGCGCCGGTTGTCGCCACAGCCATAACGGCTGCTGAACCAAGAAGAAGACCCTTAATAGTCATTTGATTATGCTCCAGTAAATCTATAAATTTTCAGACTGGCGGCTGATAGAATATAAATTGCATAAACCGCAATCGCAATTTTGTTAAATGTATAATTCTGACATTTATCTGTGTCAAATTAAGCACTATTTCAAAATAGCTTTAATTAGTAGCAATTTTTTATTAAACTATATTTGTTTTGTTATGACTATAAATTATAGCTACCAATTTTTTATTTTAAAATTTATATTTCTAATATTATATTACTGCATTCAAGGACACAGCTTTGAGCGCGTTTCCTTGGCCATATTGAATGATCGAGCACCGAGCGGAAACGGAATAGAAACTATAATCCTAAGACGAGTTGTTTTAGACATTTATAATATTACTAAAAATTTGCAATATATTGCCTATTGAATAGCAACTTATTTTATGATCAATAATAGCAATAGATTTATAGACTGTTTAATCGACACAACTCATCATCAATTCAACAGAGAATACATTATGAAAAGCTATCGTTCCATCGGCCTTGCAGTTGCATTGACAGCCTTTTCGGGTCTTTCCGCTTTTGCAGCACCGCTTCCAGGCGGCGCGAGCACGCTGCAGGAAGCCTATGAGGACTGGACCGTTTCTTGCCAGTCGCAAAAGGAAACGACCGTCTGTGCAATCCGCCAGGACCAGAATAGTTCCCAGACCGGTCAGCGCGTGCTGACTGCCGAACTTCGTAATATCGAAGGCGGTAAGATCGAAGGCGTATTGCTGATGCCATTCGGCCTCGACCTCGCCAAAGGCGCAGCACTTAAGATTGATGAAGCCACAGGCCCTAACCTCGCTTTCTCCACCTGCCTGCCGCAGGGTTGCCTTGCTCCAGTAAGCTTTGACGCAAAACAGGCGGCCGCTTTGAAAGCTGGTAGCAATCTCAACGTAACCACAACTGCTCTCAGCCCGAGCCAGCCGGTAGCCTTCAAAGTTTCGCTGAAAGGCTTTGGTGCAGCCCTTGATCGTATTGTTGCGCTGACAAAGTAAACTTTTCACAAGTTTAATACGGAGCCGCCCTGCCAGAAGCCGGGCGGCTTTTGTCTATATGGCGGCTGAGATATTGCTGATGCGCATCAGAGACCGCCGCCAGCGCATCGTCATCAACACCGAAACGATGGCAAGCCCCGCGGCCAAACCAAGCCAAACACCTGCACCGCCAAGTTTGAACTGGAAAGCAAGCAGCGCACCAAGCGGTAGCCCGACACCCCAGTAACCAACCAGCGCCAGATACATTGGAATGCGGGTATCTCGCAGGCCGCGCAGCATACCGGCGGCAACTGCCTGCGCGCCATCGACTATCTGAAAGAGTGCCGCAAGCGCCAGAAATGTGACCGCTAGCTCAATGACCGCAAAGTTTTCAGGGTCTTTGAGATTGAGAAATACGCCGATAAACAGGCGCGGAATCAAAATCATCAGCAATCCCATGATCGCCATAAAGCCAACGCCCAGCGCGTAGGCACTCCAACCTGCATAGGCTACAGCCTGCGGATCACCGCGCCCGTAAGCACGCCCAACGCGAACGGTTGCCACCTGTCCGAAACCCAGTGGCACCATGAAGCTGAGTGACGCGACCTGAATAGCAACGGCATGTGCAGCCATGGCGGTCGGCCCGATATAGCCCATCATGATAACCGCCGCGTAGAAGATCGATGTTTCAAACACGAAGGTCAGCGCCATCGGAAAACCGATGCGCCAAAGCTCAACAAAACGCGGCCAGTCAGGACGCCAAAAGCGTCCAAACAGACGATAACGGCGGAAACGGCGATGGCGCGTGGTGATAAACGCCATGCCAAGAAACATCATGATGCTCGACAAAGTGGTTGCAATACCCGCACCATGCAGTTCCATGCGTGGAAAACCAAAGTGACCAAAGATCAGTGTCCAGCCTGCAAGCGCGTTAAAACCAATGGCAATGGCTGCGACCAGCAGCGTCCACATCGGCTTTTCCATGGCTGCAAAGAACGAGCGCAGCACGATATAGAAAAGATAGGGCAACAGCGCCCATTGCAGTGTGTGCATGAAATCAGTCGAGCGCGCGGCAATATCCGGCTGCTGGCCGAGGAAGATGAATATTTGCTCGCAATGCCACAGCACGAACCAGATCGGGATCGAAATGATGATCGCTGACCACATGCCTTGCCGCACGGTTCGGCGAACATCGCGCACGGAGTGGCGATTCTTGCCAAGAGCAATTGCAATCATAGGCATGACAGCAGAGACAAGGCCCATCGAGAAGATCATCAGCGTATGATAAAAACTTGTCGCCAAAAGTGCTGAGGCAAGCGTGTCCTTGCCCAGTCGCCCGATGAAGATGACATCGGTGGCGGTCAATGCTGCCTGCGAAAGATTGGTAAAAATCAACGGCCAGCCCAACTTGAGGGCCGTCAATATTTCCCGGCTCCAGCGCTGCACGCTGTTGAGTTGCGGCTCGTGAAAGCCTGCGTCAGTTATATTGGTCACATTCCACTCCCCGAAACACGCGCCGATACATCAGAGACGGTGTCAATCTGAGGGGGAAAAGCGCGTGACACGATCATCGAACGTCCCATGCCGACTAAGAGCTGCCATAACTTCTCAAAGCCATGAAGCTCCCACTTTTCGGGTTACTCAATTTCTATTGGGAACGTTGTGTATGTTCCAGAAATTGATCCGGAGCCAAGCGGGCTGCGCATCGATCTGCACAAAATTAATGCGCTATGGATACCAGACTTGCCTGAAGAAGCAACACGTCTTGGGTGGTAAATTCTCATATGCTGACACATGCAGAAATCAGATTTCACATATGCCGGAAATATAACACGGAGCTTTCAATTCATCTGGCTACATTGGGATAGCGTCTTGAGAGCGTTTCCCGTTGTGATTGATTCATAAGAGCCGCTCTCAGTATTTGTTTTGACGCGTTACTCCGCGCAAAAAGCGCACGCACTTTTGCTGGAAATGCGCTAAGGATCATCTATTAAAAAACCCCGCCAGAGCGGGGTTTTCTTATTCAATCAAGTTTCAAGCTTACGCGAAATCGAGTGCGCGGTCGCCGTCTTCATCCTTGATGCGTGATGGCAGACCGATCTGGTTGAGGATGTGGAGGAATGGCTTTGGATTAAGCTCTTCCACATTGACCATCTTCTTCACGTCCCACTCGCCCGAAGCGATCAGGATTGCGGCTGCAACCGGCGGAACGCCTGCGGTGTAGGAAATGCCCTGGCTACCCACTTCGTTATAGGCTTCCTTGTGATCGGCAACGTTATAGATGAAGACTTCCTTCTCTTTGCCGTCCCTGGTTCCCTTGACGAAATCACCAATGCAGGTCTTGCCGGTGTAATCAGGCGCCAGCGACGATGGATCAGGCAGAACAGCCTTGACCACTTTGAGCGGGATGACTTCCAGGCCTTCCGCAGTCTTGACCGGCTGTTCTGACAGCAGGCCGAGATTGTTCAGCACTGTGAAGACATTGATGTAGTGATCGCCAAAGCCCATCCAGAAGCGCACGTCGGCGTTCGGATAATTCTTGGCCAGCGAATGCACTTCATCATGGCCCGTCATATAGGCCTTGCTTGGACCAACAACCGGCAGATCAAAGGTGTGGCCGACTTCGAACATCTTGTTCGACTGCCAGTCGCCATTCTGCCAGGAATAAACCGTTCCGGTGAATTCACGGAAATTGATTTCCGGGTCGAAATTGGTCGAGAACCAGCGGCCATGCGAACCGGCATTAATATCAACGATATCAATGGATTTGACTTCATCAAGATATTCGTCAGCAGCCAGACGTGCATAGGCATTGACCACGCCCGGATCAAAGCCAATGCCGAGAATAGCGGTGATGCCCTTCTCTTCGCATTCCTTCAGGTTCTTCCATTCGTAGTTGCCATACCACGGTGGAGTCTCGCAGATTTTCTTCGGATCTTCATGGATCGCTGTGTCCATGTAAGCCACGCCCGTATCGATACAGGCGCGAAGGACCGACATATTGAGGAAGGATGAGCCCACATTGATGACGATCTGAACGCCAGTCTTCTGGATCAATGCCTTGGTGGCTTCGACATCCATAGCGTCCAGCGCATGCGCTTCCAGCTTCACCTCAGTCTTGAGGCTCTTCTTTTCATGCACGCTATCGATAATCTTGCGGCATTTCTCAACCGTGCGGGACGCAATATGGATATCGCCCAAAATGTCAGAGTTTTGTGCACATTTATGTGCAACAACCTGTGCCACGCCCCCGGCGCCGATAATGAGAACATTCTTCTTCATTTTCTGTCGATGCTTCCTCTTCCAGCGGTTACCCGCCATCTGTTTCTCGTCCCGATCACTTTCCCGTCGGAACACATGAATTCATTGCAGTTTGAACGCTGCAACAGGATCTTTATGAAAGCGACCCTTCGAAATCCGCGTAATCAAATTCGCGGACAATCTTAACCGTGCCGTCGAGTTCTCGCACGGCAATGGCTGGCATTTTCACGCCATTGAACCAGTTCTTCTTGACCATGGTATAACCGGCCGCATCTTCAAATGAGAGGCGGTCGCCAATTTCCAAAGGCTTATCGAAATTGAATTCGCCGAAAATATCGCCAGCAAGGCAGGACTTGCCGCAGATCATATAGCTATGTTCGCCATTGTTCGGTGCCATTTTCGCCTTTTCGCGATAAATAAGCAGGTCGAGCATATGCGCTTCAATGGAGCTATCGACGATGGCAAGGTTCTTGCCATTATAAAGCGTATCGAGGACCGTCACTTCCAGCGTCGTGGTCTTGGTGATCGAGGCCTCGCCCGGCTCCAGATAGACCTGCACGCCGAACTTTTCCGAGAACGCCTTCAGGCGTGCGCAGAAATCATCGACCGGATAGTCGTCGCCGGTGAAATGGATACCACCGCCCAGGCTGACCCATTCAACGCGGTGTAGTAATGTGCCGAATTTTTCTTCAATATCGCTCAGCATCTTATCGAAAAGACCAAAATCGGAATTTTCGCAATTGTTATGGATCATAAAGCCGGTAACGCGGTCCATGACCTTCTCAACCTTTGCGACATCCCATTCGCCAAGGCGGCTGAATGGGCGTGCAGGGTCGGCCAGATCAAAGGTCGAGGACGAAATGCCCGGGTTCAGACGCAGACCGCGCTTGATATGCGCTGCCTTATCGGCAAAGCGTTCCAACTGGCTGATCGAATTGAAGATGATCTTGTCGGCATGCGAAATGACTTCATCGATCTCATGATCGGCATAGGCGACGCTATAGGCATGGGTTTCGCCACCAAAACGCTCATGGCCAAGACGCACTTCATTGAGCGAAGAGGACGTTGTGCCGTCCATATATTCGCTCATCAGATCAAATACCGACCATGTGGCAAAGCATTTCAGTGCCAGCAGAGCTTTTGCGCCAGATTTCTCGCGCACATAGGCAACTTTTTCCATGTTGCTTTTAAGCTTGGTCTTGTCGATCAAATAATATGGCGTCTGGATCATAGTCGTTCCGGGTCGTCAGCTAGGGGATATGGCCTGTCCAGTTATCTGGCGGGCACGTTATGCAGCTATAGAAAGCCGCTATATGAGAGGCTTATATGAAGCTTGTGACAGAAACACAAATCCGCCACAGACATTTTGAGAAAATTTTCTCAAAAGCAGCGGCGGACTGTACATTTCTAGCTTGATATAGGGCTTTTCATTTTAAATTGAACCCCTTTTGATTTTTATTCATGCTGTTTTACTTTCTCCCCCATTCCGAAGTTTGAAAAAGCATTTTATAGAACCAGCACACGCGTGCGGACAACGAGCATCAACTCGTCTCTGAAATGCGGGATAGGACCAGGGAAAGAAATGCAGACCGATAATCCAGCCGCCACTGCAACAGCAGGGGCTACCGCAGGCTGGGGAGAATTGTTTGCGGGCAAAAATGCGATCCGTTCGCTGACGCTCGTGGGCGGCGTAGCACTCCACGCCATCAATGTTTTTATCGCCACAACCATATTGCCAACCGTGGTCGCCGATATTGGCGGCATGGATTATTATGCCTGGAACACGGCACTGTTCGTGACCGCATCCATTCTTGGATCAGCACTTGTGCCGAAACTTCTGTCACAGGCTGCACCGCGCAATGCCTATCTGGTGGCAGCAATCATCTTTGCCATTGGCACACTTGCCTGCGGCTTTGCACCGTCCATGCCAGCCATGCTTGGCGGTCGCGTTGTGCAAGGGCTTGGCGGCGGCATGTTGCTGGCGCTGTCTTATGCAATGATCCGCATCGTGTTTAGTGAACGGCTTTGGCCGCGTGCCATTGCGCTCGTGTCTGGCATGTGGGGCGTGGCAACGCTGGTCGGGCCTGCAGTCGGCGGCATTTTTGCTGAACTTGGGGTCTGGCGCGCGGCCTTCTGGTCGCTGGTGCCGGTGATCGGCATCTTCGCTGTGATGGCGATGGTCGTTTTGCCAAAGCAAATCAGCAACGCTGAAAACAAAGATCGGCTGGCATGGCCGCAGTTGATCCTGCTCACAACGGCTGTGCTGATTATTTCGGCTGCCAGTATTTCGCCAAGTGCGTTTTGGAATGTCGCAGGCGTTGTAATCGCATTTGCCGTGCTAATGCTGCTTGTTTTCGTTGAGCATCGATCCACAAAGCGCATTTTGCCAAAAGGCACATTCAGCCTGAGCCGTCTTGGTGCGCTTTATCTCACCATGGGTTTTCTGGGTGGGTCGGTCACGAGTTCTGAAGTGTTCGTGCCGCTGTTCTTTCAGGTTCTGCATAATCAGTCGCCGCTGATTGCCGGTTATCTTGCAGCGCTGATGGGCGGAAGCTGGACGCTTGGCTCCATCAGCTCATCGGGCGTGACAGGCAAACGTGTAAACCACGTTATCCTCGCAGCCCCCGTCATGGGCGTTATCGGCATGATAACGCTTGCAATCCTCGTGCCTCCGGGCAGTGAGGGCAATTGGACCAGTCTGCTGCCCATCTGTCTGGCCATGATTATCATCGGCTTTGGTGTCGGCATGACATGGCCGCATCTGCTCACACGCATCTTCAAACGTGCGGATGCGGCTGACCAAAATCTGGCTTCCGCATCACTGACAACGGTGCAGCTGTTCACCACGGCTATGGGCGCTGCACTCGCTGGAATGGTGGCTAATCTCGCAGGGTTGAGCAATCCCGGCGGGGTTACAGGCACTGCCAATGCAGCGCTCTGGCTGTTTATTGGTTTTGCCGTGATGTCGGGCGTTGCACTCTTTGCAGCAATTGCGCTGGCGCGCAGTTCACGCTGAAATACGAAATCAGGCTTTCGGAGCATAACATGCTTCGGAAGCTCACCTGATTAGAACGTGTTTTCTTGAGACTGCGTTTGGATTCGATTTAATTGCGCGACCAGAGCACCATTCCTTAAACTTAAAACCGTTCAAGGAATGGTGCTCTGGAATTAAAGTGTTAGAGCGACCTTTGTGCGCCTAATTAGGCGCACGGCGCTCTAATATCACCTGATTAACTCTTGATGTCGGGACATAGAAGCATTATTCCAACTTCCGTAATCGTCGGCCAGACATGGTGCAGCATGCTGGCAAATCACGACCTCCGCGGAAGCCACCCTGAAGGCAGCCAGACGCGATCCCCCATGATTGCGATAAATGAAGTTCGCTTGTTTTGAGCGGACACCGTGAAAAGCGAAACAGAGACAGTTCCGACATGAGCAGCAATTTTTATCAGGAAACCGTTCTTGACGTTCACCACTGGACCGACAGGTTGTTTTCCTTCCGTACCACGCGCGATCAGGGCCTACGCTTCCAGAGCGGCCAGTTCATCATGATCGGCCTTGAAGTGAACGGCAAACCATTGCTGCGCGCCTATTCGATTGCGTCGAGTGTTTATGATGAGCAACTCGAATTCTTCTCGATCAAGGTGCAGGACGGCCCGCTGACCTCGCGCTTGCAGCACCTCAAAGAAGGCGACAAGCTGATCGTTGGCAAAAAGCCGGTCGGAACGCTGCTCTATGACAATCTCATTCCGGGCGACAATCTGTGGCTGCTTTCGACCGGCACTGGCCTTGCGCCATTTCTTTCGATCATCCGCGATCTGGAAGCATATGAGCGCTACAAGAAAATCATTCTCGTGCATGGCGTGCGTGAAGTGAATGAACTGGCTTATGCCGATCTTATCACCAAGCAATTGCCGGAAGACGAATTCCTTGGCGAGATGGTGCGCGAAAAGCTGATCTATTATCCGACTGTCACGCGTGAAGACTTCCGCAACAAGGGTCGCCTTACCGATCTCATCAGCTCCGGCAAGATTTTCGAAGATCTGGGGCTTCCGAAATTCAGCGAGCAGGACGACCGCATGATGCTTTGTGGTAGTCCTGAAATGCTTCACGATATGCGCCAGATTCTCGAAGGACTGGGCCTTGAAGAAGGCAGCCAGAGCGAAGCTGGTCACTTCGTGATCGAAAAGGCTTTCGTCGAGAAGTAAACCACGGCAGATAAGACAAAAGGGAGGCTAATGCCTCCCTTTTTTATTGCTTTGGCTTCATGCCAAACACGTGTTCAGGCCCCGGAAATGAACGTGCACGCACTTCTTCCGCATAAGCTTTGGCAGCATCCGACACCTGTGGCGCAAGCTCTGCAAAGCGTTTGACGAAGCGTGGTGTGAAATCCTGAAACAGCCCTAGCATATCGTCTGAAACCAGAATTTGCCCATCACAAGCCGGTGACGCACCGATACCGATTGTGGGGATAGTGAGCGATGCTGTGATCTCGCGCGCCAATGGCTCAACCGTGCCTTCAATGACAAGCGCAAAAGCACCAGCATTGGCAATCGCCTGCGCGTCGCGGCGGATACGATTGGCTTCTTCATCGCCGCGTCCGAGCGAGCGGAAACCTCCAACCGTGTTGACCTGCTGCGGCATCAGCCCAACATGGCCGAACACCGGAATGCCGCGCTTGACGAGGAATTCAACCGTCTCTGACATTTCCTCCCCGCCCTCAAGCTTGATACCATCGCAGCCGGTTTCCTGCATGATGCGGGCCGCATTGCGAAAAGCCTGCTCTTTCGATTCCTGATACGAACCAAATGGCAGATCGACAGTCACGCAGGCATGTTCCACGCCACGCATAACCGCCTGCCCGTGGGCGATCATCATATCGAGCGTCACGCCAAGCGTCGAATCCATGCCGTAAAGCACCATCCCAACGGAATCACCCACCAAAATCAGATCACAATGCGGATCAAGAAGTCGGGCGATCGGCGTTGTATAGGCCGTGAGGCTTACGATCGGGCGTTCGCCCTTCATCGCTTCAATGGCTTTGGCCGACAAGCGTTTCTTTCTGACAGTCGCGCTCATTTCAGGCAGCCTTTTCCTGCGCTAACTTTGTTTTAAGCGCATCTTGCTCAAAAACCGGTTCCGACTTTTCGGGATGCGCCATGTGCGCAATAACGCGATTGTCGAGAAGGCGCGTGGTCCCAAGCCTTACGAAAAGCGCAACCAGAACCGGCCTACCCTGCACGAAGGTCAGACGCTCCAGTGTTTCGGGATCACGAAGCGCCACCACTTCCGGGGTGGCCAGTGGTTCCGCTTCAATGAAAGCGCGAATTGCAGCTTCAAGCGCCTCAGGATCATCGATGCCCGACCGACAAAGCCTTTCGGCTTCATCGAGCGCCTTTGGCACAATGATCGCAGCGTTGCGCTGTTCTTCGGTCAGATAGACATTGCGTGAGGAACAGGCCAACCTATCATCTTCACGCACCGTTTCCACACCGACGACGCGCACCGGAATAGCCATATCGTCCACCATACGGCGGATGATAACGAGCTGCTGGAAATCTTTTTCGCCAAAATAGGCAGCATCGGAGCCCACAATATTAAAGAGCTTGCTCACCACAGTTGCAACGCCTGCAAAATGCCCCGGACGTGCCTCGCCCTCCATCTGACTGCCAAGTTTTGGCACGTCGACAACAGTCTGCATCGGACGCGGATACATATCCGAGACGGCAGGCGCGAAAAGGTAATCCACATCAGCATTGCTGAGCAGATTTGCATCACGCTCCAGATCACGCGGATATTTGTCGAGGTCTTCGTTAGCGCCAAACTGCAACGGGTTGACGAAGATAGAAACGACGGTGACATCGTTTTCCGCACGAGAACGGCGAACAAGTTCGAGATGCCCTTTGTGGAGATAGCCCATTGTCGGCACAAGACCGATGGATTTTCCGCTCTTGCGTTCAATCGCCAGCGCCTGACGCAAGTCTTCTATCGTATGGATGATCCGCATGGCGGCCTCCCTGCCAACAACCAGATTTGGTCGCCAGTCCTACAGCGCGCCCTTAAATATGACAACAGAACATTTGCTAATGCATGGAATGTGAAGCGGATCAGTTGCCAACTGCACCGCTTACAGTGCCACCCACAGTTCTGCCAAAACGGTCGATCTGTTCATTATAGGTACGCCGGGTGTTCGGATCGAAGATCGCAATCGGTGCACTGACAACCAGCGACGCAGCCGTTCCCACGCCCTGCGCTGTGCCAAGGGCTACCGCACCAAGGCGTTCGCCAAGGCCAATATCCGAATCCGTGATCGTCTGGCCTGTTACCAAACGCTGACCGATCAACTGAACCACTTCGGGACTGGAAGCGAACTTGCCATGATTGAGCCTGTCGCCTGCTTTAAGCTGCGTGAGATCAATCACCGTAATGCCTGCCTGCTCAAGCTGTGAACGATATGGCTCCACCGACGGGTCGATCTGGCCAAGACGATCCACATTGCCGGATATAAAGCGTGATGCTCGTAGCGCACGATCATCGCGCGATGTGAACAATGTGAAACGCGGATGGTCCTTGCCCATGGCGCGGAACTGCTTGTTGAAAACATCCACATCAAGATCGGGCGATGCCAGAATGACATCTGTAATCTTCGGGTCCACGCGCTTGTCACGGATTGCCATCTGTCGCAAAGCTTCGACCGTCAGCCAGCTGCCCATGGAATGCGCCATGATGGTGACATCCTTGACGCGCGGATCGTCAGCGAGCTTGCGCAGCACCGTTTCCAGCGCATCGCGCGAATAGTTGGTGCTTTCCTTATCGTAATTATAATCGAACACGCTGCCGCGTGACGGCCATGTGAAGATGACGGGTGCAACTTCTGCGCCTGAGTCATGCACGATCTGTGCGAAACGATAGACAGAATCTTCAAATGTATTGTTGAAGCCATGCACGAAAACCATCACGCGGCGCGATTTTGGTAGACTTTGATTGAGCCATTTCTGCGCGCCGGTTTCGTTGTTTATGGCTTTCACTTCAACGGTCGTGAATTCTTTAAGCGGATCGGCCGGCAATTTCTTGGGCCACTGCACTTCACCAATTTTGCGGTTCTTGTCAGGCGGAATAGAAACGACAATCTCTGTGAGACTGATTTCACTATCGCGCTCGCCCGAGAACAAAAGACCCGGATTGGCGGATGGCGCACGGGTGGTTGCAACAAGCAAGTCCACATTTGATGCACCCGGAACACTTTGACCAACAGGGATCAGCACACCATCGGGTCGGCTGGCGCAACCTGATATCACGATCAGAGCGGCAAGCAATGCGGGGGTCATGCGACGAATGATGCTCTGCAAAACCCAACTCCCCACAAGACCCAATACAAAAAGCACCCGATCAATATCCGAATTTGGGCGCGCGGGTAATATATTCTTTACCAAAACGGATATGCCAAGCCCTAATTATAAAGACCTGTGGAAAGATCATCGGGCTGCGGCATCTAAGTTACACACAGAGCCAATTAAAGGCATGCAAAAGGCGGCTATTTTCATAGCCGCCTTCTGTCAATTTCAAAATTTGTCGGAAAGCCATTCACGGATGATGCTTGTATCATCCTCACCCAGCATGTGGCCGACACCCGGCAAGCGCCGATGATCGAGATCAGCACCACCGTCGCCCAGAGCCTTGGCAAGCGGACCAGACAAGGCAGCGTAAAGATCGTCACCCCCGGTCAGGAGCAGCACAGATGCATCTTTGAGATCATCGACCGGGTTGCTTTCCAACACCTCGATGCCACGCAACAAAACCGCATTGCGAACAATATGCGGATGCAACCGCATGAAGGCTGCAATCAGGTTCGCACCGTTGGAATAGCCAAGATATACTGTCCGATCCGGGTCAAGCCCATAGGATTTGGTCGCACCTTCAACAAAAGCCTCAAAAGCTTCCGATTCAGAGCGAATGTCATCCTGATCGAAACGATCCATCGTTATGCGGCGAAACCAGCGCTGCGTGCCTTCTTCCGTACTGCGACCACGCACACCCAAAAGTGTGGCGCGTGGCGCTACCTTATGAGCAAGTGGCATGAGATCATACTCATTGCCGCCTGTTCCGTGCAGAAGAACCAGCGTCGTACCATCGGGATCTTCTGGCACGTGAACGCGATGCACGAAAGGCAGGTCGCGATAGATCACCCTCTCCTCGCCCGGCGCTGAGAACTGCGGCATCCGCATGCGAATGGCAGCTTCGCGATCTTCATTGCCAGGTGGGACAAACAGCGCTGTGCCAAGACTTTCGACCTGTTCATCCACGGCGAAGCCCGGACCATCGGTTGCAAGTTCGAACAAAGTGCCGCCCGGCTCACGAACATAGAGTGACGCAAAATATTTGCGATCATGCACATTCGTTTCGCTGGAATTGAGCGAAGCCAACTCCTTTTCCACCCGTTCCACTTCCGCCATATCGGTAGCACGGAAAGCAACATGATCGGCAATGCCCGTTCCCGGAATGCCCGGCCAGAAGCCACTTGCATCACGTACGTCAATTGCATCGCCTGAATCTGACACCAGACGGTCAATCGTGCCTTCCTTTGCATCCGCATGGAAACCGAAATAGCGCTCGATGAAGCCAATCGTCTGCTCCGGTGTTTCGGACAAAATCGTTGCCGAGCGTATGCACCGCACGGCATTTTCTGCCGGAATGTCGCCTGAAACCCATGCGTCATTGGCTGCAAGATCGCAGCCCACGAGCTTGAGGATTATCCCATCGGGATCGCGCAAACGCAGCACCGGCTCGCCAAACTCCTGCACAGGACCTTCCGACTGCACATGATAGCGCAAAGCGCGTTCCAGCCAGAAGCCTATCGACGCGCGATCAATCGCAAGTGCGATTTCGCTGACCTGACCATGACCGACCCGTCCCTTTCCCCCATCTTCCCAGACCAGAAATGTGATGAGCGAGCCCGGCGTTCCTGAACGGTCGCCATAAAACAGGTGTAACTGTTCTGCATCCTCAAAACCGCCGGTCTTTTTGACGATGCGCAAGCCCAGAAAGCCCGCATAGAAATCCACATTGGCCTGAACCTTGCGCGTAATCATAGTCAGGTGATGAATGCCGCTGGTCATGATTTTGATCTCCCGCGTTATCGCGACGTGTCTCTCAGGGAGTGACGCGCATCGCAAATATGATGTTGAACGAGAGATAGTTCACCTGAACGCAATTGCCCATGGGCGCTGCCGGCTACGCACTGTCAACAAATATGGATAGATGGAAACAGATTTCGCTATTGGGGAGGTTTAGAAAAAGAAAAAGGCCGCGCGGGAGGAGGATGCGCGGCCTGATCTTGAATACGGCTGGGAGGAGGAGTGCCGTATCCGTCATCGGGTTCTGGGAGGAGGAGTGAACCCGATGACCAATATCTACCAAGCGCCTCTTTATTCAACAACGCCCAATAACGCATATCAGTTATGCAAATACGCCGATGCTTAAGATTGAAGCAGAAATTCCAGCATGCAAAACATGCTCATATAATAATCAAATAGAGAAAAATATGCTGTAAAAACAGTGTTTCAGAGAAGATGCGCGATCAGCGGCGCTGCCAGAACATTGACCAGACCGACCAGCACCATGACGAGACCGGCGATCGAGCCCTCCTCGCTGCCAATCTGATGCGCTTTGGCCACGCCTGCGCCATGCGCGCCCATGCCAAACAGCGCACCACGCGCAAGAGCCGAGCGGATCGGCAACCAATTAAGCATCACCTCGCCAAGGGCCGCACCAAATATGCCGGTAATGACAACGAAGATGGCCGTCAAATCAGGCGTGCCGCCAATATCTCCGGAAACAGCCATTGCAAACGGCGTGCTCATGGAACGCGGCATCAGACTGAGGCTGATGGCGTCGTTGAGGCCAAGAAGATGCGCCAACCCCCAGGCCGACAACATTGCGGATGAACTACCCACCACAACGCCGACCAGCAGGACCGGCCAGTAACGACGGATGGTTGCTCGCTGCTGATAGATTGGAATGGCAAAAGCCACCGTTGCAGGGCCGAGCAGCGCTACAAGCCAATGGGTCGCGCTGAAATAACCGCGATAGTTTTCATTAAGACCCATCAGCAAGGCCATCAGCAGCAAAGGCGTTATCAAAAGCGGCGTTAGCCACCACATCGGAAAGCGCCGATAAAAGCGCTTTGCAGCCAGGTAAAGAAGAATGGTTGCCGCAGACCAGAACAACATCGCCACATAGGGATTACTTAGCAGCATAGCGCAGGCTCAGGCGATAGCAGAAATCGACAGTCAGCGCCGTCACAGTCATGACCGTCAGTGTTCCGACAAGAATAACAGCCATGATTTTTACGCCCAGCATACCGAGCAATTCCTGATGCTCGAGAATTGCCAAAACAGCAGGCACAAAGAACAGCAGCATTTCAGCCAAAAACCATTCGGCACCACGCTTCATGCTGAACAGGCTGATACGACCGCTTAAAAGCAGAGCCAGAACCAGCGCCATACCGACAACACCACCCGGCAGTGGCAGTCCGCTCAACCGAACAAAACCTTCACCCGCCAACCAGAAGCCGAACAGAGTCGCTATTTGCATCACGCGGCTGTTGTGCAGCGCGTAGCGAAAGCGGATCATAAGGTTGTGAGCATTCATGGTCTTGTTCCAATGCGGGTGGTTGTGAAGACACTATAGGTGCAGACTCTATATTCCAGAAATGAATTGATTTCATTGCAGCTATTCGATAATAGAATAGCTCATGAATTTACGTGGCTTTCAGGCATTCGTGGAAGTGGTGCGGCAGGGCGGCTTTTCCGCTGCGGCCCGCACGATCAATGCGACCCAGTCCACCGTCAGCAAAACGGTGCGGCAGCTCGAAGATGAACTCGGCCTTATTCTTCTTGACCGCGAGGTCAGTCCGCCGCGCCTCACAAGCGCTGGAGAAATCGTTTATCGCCGCGCGCTCGCAATGCTCACTGAAAAAGACGACATGCTCACCGAGCTCGGTGAATTACGCGGGTTAAAGCGCGGTCTTCTGCGTCTGGGTCTGCCGCCCATCGGCTCCAGTGTTCTTTTCGCGCCTATCTTTGCAGCCTTCACCAAGCTTTACCCTGACATTGACATTCAGCTGGTCGAGCATGGCAGCAAGCGGCTGGAAGAATTGCTTCTGTCCGGTGACGTGGAACTGGCCGCCTCCCTGCTGCCGGTTGAAGAAAGCTTCGAGTGGCAAGCCGTTCGTTGCGAGCCAGTAGTTGCTCTGCTTCCAGCCAGCCACAGTTTTGTGGATGACGGCGGCATTCCCATTCACGATATTGCCAGCCTGCCGTTCATTCTTTTTGAAAGTGGCTTCGCCCTTAATCACATCATTCTCGATGCATGCCATCAGCGCGGCCTCTTCCCTCATGTCGCAGTCAGATCAAGTCAGATCGACTTTATCGTCGAACTGGTTGCCGCAAACATGGGCATCGGCTTCTTGCCGCAAATGATCGCCGAACAACGCAAACATCCGGGCGTCCGCATTCACCGGATCAAGAATGCTAAACTGGACTGGGACATGGCGCTCATCTGGCGAAAAGGCGCGTTTCTGTCCCATGCCGCAAGGGCATGGCTCGCGCTCTGCAGGGGCGAAAATAAAACAGAGCAGGCTTGAAACCCACAACCGCTAGCCTATCTTTTTTGAATATACCGACACTCATGGAGTGGTGACACTCCTAACACCCATAAGGCTTTTAGACCCATTTATCGCGCATCTTCTCCGAAAATGGCTTCACATCTTTCTGGATGCGCTAAAAAAGGAGGCTATCATGGAAGGTCAGGTTATATTCTACAAAGGCGACAGGATCATTTACCGGCATCACGTTGAAGTGCACGACGATGATTATTCAAAGGGCGTAAACGATGCCCTTATCGCGTTTCAGCGTAACTATGCCGGTTTTGATCTTGCAGATGACAACATCCACATTCGTTTCAAGCGACCGGGTGATGTTTAAGCTCAGAAACTGTCAGAGAACCTATCAGACGAAGGCTGCTTCGTGAGCCACGCGGCGAATATCGTCGCGTGAAATACCGAGATCAGACAGATCGCGATCACTGCAGCAGCTTAGTTCGCGAAGGTTTTCACGATACTGCATCCAACGGGAAAAACGGGTGCGAAGGTGGTTCATAATGGTATCCCCTTATGTGCCGCGCATCAGAATGCGCTGTGCTTATTTACCTTCCTCCCGATATGAAGCTTCGGTCTTTTAGAGCGTTTTGAGAAGTGCATAAACTGCATAGCTGCAATGCCGATACCGATACCTTCTAACGTGGTCAGCGGTAACGTCGTAAGTCAGGAGGTGCGACAAAAGTGATCACAAAACTGCCCGCAAATATGTGGGACGTGACCTGAAAACTTGTAATCGTCATATTTTAATTAAATCTGCTTATCTGGCTTAACAGAACAAGATTCCCATACGCATGAACAAAACCCTCTTTATTGTCGGGAACGGCCCCCTTGACCGCGATCTGTCAGCTGAAATCGATGCGGCTGAGATTGTGCTTCGTTTCAATGAACCACGCGTTTCTCTTGGAATGAGCGGCACAAAAACCGACATGCTTATGCTTGCAACATCAAGCAAGCAGATGGAAGAATGGATCAAGAACCCGGCCTTTATCAATTCAGACATTGTTCGCAATACGCCAGAAGTTCTGTTTGCTTTTCACCCGAGCATCATCAAGCGTTTCCATCACCATCCCAATTTCCTCTCACGGTTAAAAGGTCGTCGTGCCGACTGGACCAGTGAAGCGATCGATTATTTCGGACGCGCGGGCAAGAAAATCCGCATTATGCCATCGCAGGACTATTTTGCGGTCTGTGACGAACTTGGCATCGGCGAGGATCGGATGAAAGAGGTCTTCCCGAGCACCGGCTTCTTCGGCATCTGGCTGGCCTTACGCAAATATTCGCTGCCCGACTGGGACATCAAAATATGCGGCTTTAGCTGGGAAGGCTGGAAGCGGCATGATTGGGCGGCTGAGCGCAAGTGGATCGAAGAAAAGATTGAGGCCGGACTTCTGCATAAGATAGGCTAATAAGTGTGACTTGCAGAAATTGAGCGCATAGCAGATATAGAATGCCAATTCGGCTGACTTTACGCTCAGGTTTTACATGAATATCAAGGCCTTCATCATTCATCTGGCGCGCGCGAAAGATCGCAAGCCGCAAGTCGAAAAGCTTGTCCGCGCACTGCCGGTCAAGGCAGAAGTAATTGATGCCATTGACAGCCGTACACTTTCAGATGCCGAGATCAGCCGCGTTTATCGGCGCAAGCTGCATGCGCCGCGCTATCCGTTTGCGCTTAGCAAAAATGAAATCGCCTGTTTTCTGTCGCATCGCAAAGCATGGCAGGCTATTGTCGACCAAAAGCTCGACGCAGGCTTTGTCATTGAAGACGACATTGAACTGACAAGTGTTTTCAGCGCGGCATTTCGCGCGGTCAGCAATCATTTCGAGCCAGGCAGCTTCATTCGTTTTACCTTCCGCGATGATCGCGAACATGGTCGCGAAGTATTTCGGAATGAAAATATACGCATCATCATCCCGAACCCGATTGGACTTGGCATGGTGGCGCAGCTTGTGAGCTATGACGCGGCAAAAAAACTGCTGGCCGTGACGGAACAATTCGACCGGCCTGTGGATACCACCGTGCAGATGCGCTGGATCACGCACCTTCAGCCGCTGGCCGTTATTCCCGGTGGAGTGAAGGAAATTTCAGCTGAACTGGGCGGAACGACCATCCAGCACAAGAAATCCTTTTCCGATAAGCTAGCGCGTGAAATCCTGCGCCCGATCTACCGGATGCGCGTGCGCCGCTTCTCTGCAAGATCGAAGTGAGACATATGGCTGTACCCGTTCTTCTTTATCATCAGATCGCACCGCTACCGCACAAGAAAATCCCGTTTCGCGGACTTTGGGTGCATCCGGATAAGTTTCGTGCCCAAATGGCGTGGCTGAAACGGCTTGGTTATCAGGGCCTCTCGCTCAAAAATGCCCTGCCCTATATAAAGGGCGAGAAGAGCGGCAAAGTCGCGGTCATCACCTTTGATGACGGCTTTCTCAACAATTATGAAAATGCTCTGCCTGTTCTCTCGGAATTCGGTTTTACCGCAACCAATTATTTTGTCGCCAATCAGCTCGGCGGCAGCAATGTCTGGGATCAGGCCATGGGGGTTCCCATGACCCCCTGTATGTCGGTTACGCAGATGCGCGAATGGGCGGCGCTTGGCCACGAAGTCGGCGCGCATACGCTTGATCACGTCAATCTGGAAAATACCGCCGATGATGAAGCGCGCCGTCAGATCGTGCAATCCAAAGCCATGCTTGAAGATATGCTTGGATCGGCTGTAACCAATTTTGCCTATCCCTATGGCGGCAATCTCTCCATCCATCGCGAGATGTGTCGTGAAGCCGGATATGAAACTGCCACCACGACAGTTCATGCGCGCGCAAGAGCAACAGATGATCCGTTCGGCATGCCGCGGGTCTATGTTCGCCGCAGAGATTTATCGCCAAAGTTTATCATTCGTCTCATGACACGCTGAAAATCGGCTATTTATTTGATTTTGATCAATGCAGTTTCACGAAAGCGTGGCAAATTGCCCGTCATTGCGGCATGGACGCAACAAAATAAAAGCGGTACTAGAGCAATAACAAGGAGCGTATAATGGACTATCGCCGGTTTTTTGAAGAAGCGATCGACCAGCTGCACGCCGAGAAACGTTACCGCGTTTTTGCTGATCTGGAACGCATTGTCGGACGTTTCCCCCGCGCTATCTGGCGGAATAATGGTATGGCTCGCGAGATCACCGTCTGGTGCTCGAACGATTATCTTGGCATGGGACATCATGCTGATGTCATCAAGGCGATGTGCGATACGGCCAATTCCACCGGTTCCGGCGCAGGCGGCACCCGCAATATTTCGGGCAATAACCATCCGCTTGTTGAACTTGAAACCGAACTCGCTGACCTGCATGGCAAGGAAGCTGGCCTCGTCTTCACGTCCGGCTTCGTTTCCAACGAAGCTTCGATTTCAACCATTGCACGTTTGCTCCCAAACTGCCTGATCCTGTCTGACGAGCTCAACCACGCTTCGATGATTGAAGGCGTGCGCCGTTCGGGTGCAGAGAAGAAGATTTTCCGTCATAATGACGTTGAGCATCTCGAACAGCTTCTGAAAGCTGCGGATCATTCCCGCGCCAAGCTGATCGTGTTTGAATCCGTTTATTCGATGGATGGCGATATTGCACCAATCGAAAAAATTGCCGATCTGGCCGACAAATATAATGCCATGACCTATATCGACGAAGTCCATGCGGTTGGCATGTATGGTGCGCGCGGCGGTGGTATCACCGAACGCGACGGTCTTGCACATCGCATCGACATTATCGAAGGCACGCTGGCCAAAGCATTTGGCGCACTGGGCGGCTATATTACCGGCTCGCGCGCCATCATCGATGCCGTGCGTTCCTATGCGCCGGGCTTCATCTTTACAACGTCGCTGCCACCGGCAGTGGCCGCTTCTGCCACGGCTGCAATCCGTCATCTGAAAGTTTCGCAGGTCGAGCGCGATGGTCAGCAGCGTCAGGCGCAGCGTGCCAAGGATGTTCTCTCGGCTGCCGGTTTCCCGGTCATGCCATCGGAAACCCATATCGTGCCAATTCTGGTTGGTGACCCTGAGCTTTGCAAAAAGGCCAGCGACCGTCTTCTCGACGTGCATGGCATCTATATTCAGCCGATCAACTATCCGACCGTGCCACGCGGAACCGAGCGTCTTCGCATCACGCCATCGCCATTGCATGACGACTTGCTGATCGATGGTTTGAAAGATGCGTTGCTGGAAGTATGGAACACGCTGGGCATTGCATTTTCTGAACCGGACGCACCAAAAGCCGCAAATTCCGACCGCGTTATTCCGCTGATGGTTTCAAAAGCAGGCGGCTGATTGGCTTAGCTTTATAAGAATAGAAGAAGGCCGGTTTTCACCGGCCTTTTGTTTATTCAGTAGAGATTTTAATTATTCATCATCAACCGTATAGACCCGCAAACGATGTCCATCGGGATCGGCAGCAACAAAGCAGCGTCCGAAATCAAGGTCAGCCGGTGGCATGAGGATAGTCACCCCTTTGGCTTTCCACTCATCATAAATTACATCGACCATAGCCGATTCAGGCACGTGGAAGCCCAATTCGGAGCCCCCGACAGCGCCCGTTGGCGCAGGCTCAACGCCCGTCTTTTTCCAAAGACCCAGACCAAGACCGGAAGGCAGAATGAACATGCCGAATGTCGGGCTGGCTTCGACCGGCCCTTGTCCAAGCAGCTTCGTATAGAAGTCAATGCTTGCCTCGGTATCAGTGATAAAAAGCAAAACGCTGTTCTTGTCGATCATGAAAATATCCTGTTTCAAAGTGTGAACATCGACAATCTACAACGACACGCTGCCAGTTTATGGCAGCATCATAATTCGCGTGGTGGAATTCCTTCCGCCTCGCGCCATTCGCGCAACAAAATCTGACGGCGCCTTGGGTAACGAGCGTCCAGCATTTGAGCCGCCACAATACGGTCCGTGCGAAAATGCCGAAACCCCTGAAGCAATTCACACCAGGCAACGAGCACACGCGCTTCATCAAAAAATGACAGCGCAAACGGCCATATTATCCGCTGTGAAACCTCACCATTGCCGTTGCGATAATCAATCAGCAGTTTGCGTTCAGCCCTTATCGCCTCGCGAAGAATTGCAGTATCCACGCAATCCGGTGGTAATCCAGAACCCGGGCCAACGAGCAGCGTTGAGGTATCAAGTGTTGCCCGCAATTCATCCGGTAAGACCGCGCCTATGCGTGCAAGTGCGCTTTTGGCGGCATCACGAAGCCTGTGATCGGTTCGCTGCGCCACCCAACGCGCACCCAAAACCAGCGCATCGATCTCTTCGGGCCAAAACATCAATGGTGGCAGCAGGAAGCCGGGTTTGAGAACATAGCCTATGCCCGGCTCGCCTTCTATCTCTGCGCCCTGCGCCTGAAGGCTCGCAATATCGCGATAAAGGGTGCGGATACTGACGCCGGTTTCTTGAGCCAAAACCTTGCCACTCACCGGTCGACGGTGACGTCGCAATGCCTGCAAAAGTTCGAAAAGACGTTCTGATCGGGACATAGTCTGAAATCTATCGCATAACCCTACTGTCAGATAGTGGCAGCAGGGTTGATTTCAGCGGACAAGCTATCTGCTGGACTTATCTTTGATCTATCCAACGAACCAGCCTTTCAGCGGCCTGATCGATCTGCTGCGGATCACGACAGAAACAGAGGCGGAAAAAGCCCTCGCCCCCCAGACCGAAAGCGCTGCCCGGCGCAAGGCCCACATTGGCATTATCGACTATGTCGATTGCAGCCTTTACCGAGTTTGTTACGCCATCGACACCGAAGAACAGATAGAACGCGCCTTGCGGTGGCGTCAGTCTGACTTTGCCTGTTTCCTGAAGCGCTGCACAAAGGCGGTCACGCGTCGCATGAGCGCGCTCGACCTGCATTTCAATAAACGCATCGCCGTGATCAAGGGCTGCAACCGCGCCGCGCTGCATGAACTGCGCCACACCGGAATTGGAATACTGGATCATGTTTTCAACGACCGGTCCGATTGACGGATGCACCGTCATCCAGCCGACGCGCCAGCCGGTCATCGCCCAGTTTTTGGAAAAGGAATTGACGAAAATGATGTGATCATCCGGCTCCATAATATCCATAAAGGAAGGCGCACGCGTGCCACCATAATAGAAATGGCTGTAAATCTCGTCGGCAATAATCCAGATGCCCTTTTCGCGCGCCAGATCGAGAATAAAGCGCAGCGTTTCAATATCGGCGGTCCAGCCGGTCGGGTTGGAGGGCGTATTGATGAACATGGCGCGGGTACGCGGCGTGATGGTGCGCGCAATCTTTTCGGGATCAAGCATCCAGCCATTTGCGCCAAATTCAAGCTCAACCGGCACGGGAATCACGCCTGCAAGCCCGGATGCGCCAACAAAATTCGGCCATGCGGGTGAGAGATAAATCGCTTCTTCGCCCGCACCCGTGGTTGCTTTGAGCGCCATTTCGATGGCGTGCATGCCAGAGCCGGTGACATAGAAGTTTTCAGGTTTGAAACTTTGCGGGAAATGGCGCGCGTGATAACGCGCAAGCGCCTCGCGCAAATCGGGGATGCCCGCCTGCCACGTATAGAAGGTTTCGCCATCGGCAATGCCCTTTTGGGCTGCTTCACGGATAAAATCAGGCGTTGCCAGATCCCCCTCGCCAACCCAGAGCGGAATAAGCCCTTCCTTGCCGCGACCATGATTGGCGACGGTAATAATGCCGCTTTCAGGCGACTGAGCTGCTTCACGGCGGAGATTGGCAATAAGCGTCATTTTTGCTCACATGAATTCGATATTGATCGCTCTTCTAAAGCGCGTTGCGCTTTAGTTTTTACTCTTACGCATGTCTTCATCCCAAAACCGGTTTCCACTTTTGGGAGACATGCTTTAACAAAGAGCAATCACGAAATCACGCGGCATTTTGTGATGGAGAGATCAGTCATATTGATGGGTTTAACGAAAAACGGAGCCATAATGGCTCCGCTCTCAATCGACTGTCTTTTGAATTATAAGGCTTTGCTCTGTTTTGCGAGAAGGTCGCGGATTTCTGCGAGCAGCACTTCTTCACGCGGCAGTTCTGCAACCGCCTCCGGCTTGGCTTCTTCCTTCTTCTTCATCTTGTTCATGCCCTTGACGACAAGGAACAGAACCCACGCAATGATTAGGAAGTTGATCAGCAATGTTACGAAGTTGCCATAGGCAACGGTCGCACCGGCTTCACGCGCTGCGGCAAGTGTCGGCTGGGGATTGCCAGCAAGCTGGATGAACATGTTCGAAAAATCGATACCACCCGTGATCAAACCAATGATCGGCATGATGATGTCATTGACGATGGAATTGACGAGACCACCGAATGCTCCACCGATGATAACACCGATAGCCAGATCGACCATGTTGCCCTTGAGAGCAAATTCCCTGAATTCTTTTAACATTCCTGTATCCCTCTCGAACACGAACTTATACCGGGCCGTCCTTGCTACGGATAAGCTTCGCCAAATAAAATCCTTGCGAATAACAATTGGAGTCTAGGAATACCCCTATTGTTCACTCGCTAGATTGTAGGCGAAAATATTCAAAGAAAAGATGAATTTTCAAAATACGCTATTTTAGAGCTATATTTTCAGCAATAAAAAAGGACGCTGAAAGCGCCCTTTGTTGTCGATCATGCTGCGAAGCGCTTGGTTGCTTCGATCAGTTCGTGGGTGATGCCGGGTTCTGTCACGGCATGGCCACTGTCTTCCACGATTTTAAGGTCTGCTTCCGGCCACATCTTCTTCAACTGCCATGCATTGATGAATGGTGTGCAGATGTCATAGCGACCATGGACGATGACACCGGGAATTTGCCGGATTCGTTCGACATTGCGCAAGAGCTGGTCATCGCTGTCCAAAAAGCCGCGATTCTGGAAGTAATGGCATTCGATACGCGCGAAAGCGACCGCATAAAGGTCTTCTCCAAATGCTTCCACGCGCGCCGGATCGGGCTGCACGGAAAGCACGGACCCTTCCCACCGCGCCCAGAGGCGGGCGGCAGCAAGCTGCACCTGCGGATCACGGTCGGTCAGTCGCTTGTAGTAGGCTGCAATCATATCGCCGCGTTCATCTTCGGGAATATGCTCCTGATAAGCCTCGAACTGATCGGGGAAAATGATGCTCGCGCCGTTGGAATACATCCAGTCGATCTCAAAGCGGCGCACCATGAAAATGCCGCGCAGGATCATTTCCGACACCTGCTCCGGGTGGGTTTGCGCATAGGCAAGACCGAGCGTCGACCCCCATGAGCCGCCAAACACCTGCCATTTATCAACGCCAAGATGTTCGCGAATATATTCCATATCCGCCACAAGATCCCAGGTAGTGTTCTCCCGCAGTTCGGCATGTGGCGTCGAGCGCCCGCAGCCGCGCTGATCGAAAAGGATGATGCGATATTTTTCCGGGTCATGCAGGCGGCGCATGGCAGGTGTAATGCCGCCACCCGGACCACCGTGGATCATGATAACGGGCTTGCCGTCAGGATTGCCGCATTGCTCGACATAAATGCGATGCAAGGGCGAAACCTGCAACATCTCTTCCTTGAAGGGCTGAATTTCCGGATAAAGCGTATTGCGCGTCATAAACTGCCTTTTCATTCCCGCTACAGCCCAGCTAGAGCATCGTGCTTCTATTCAGTTGTGAAACTAGCAAATAATGCGGCCACAACGCGGCAATGCGACATAAGAATCCAGCCATGGCGCGCTATTTTTGGTTGCCCGGATTTAAAATCGGCATAAAACGATAGAGTTGCATGTAAAAATGCATCGCTGGGGGAGGATTTTCAGAATGGCGTGCGAGGCTTATGCAATTTATCATCGCTGACGACCATCCGCTTTTCAGAGGAGCATTGCGGCAGGTTTTGTCCGGCATGCCGGAGGAAGCAACAATCGTCGAAGTCGGAGATTTCGACGCCGCGAAAAAGCTGATAGCTGAACGCGACGATATTGATTTGTTGTTACTTGATCTGACCATGCCCGGCGGCACTGGCCTTTCGGGTCTTGTTACCCTCAAGGCCCTCCAGCCTGCATTGCCGATCATCATTGTTTCGGCGACAGATGATGCTGCCACGATCCGCCACGCAATCGAACTGGGTGCATCGGGTTTCATTTCCAAATCCGCCAGTATGGAAACCATTGGCGAAGCAGTGAATGGCGTACTGGCGGGCGACATCTGCACACCATCCGATATTGATCTTGATCAGGCACATGACCCGGAAATCGAAGCGCTGATCACCAAGATCAGAACATTGACGCCGCAGCAGACCCGCGTTCTGACTATGCTTGCAGAGGGCCTGCTCAACAAGCAGATCGCCTATGAGCTGAATGTATCGGAGGCGACCGTCAAGGCGCATGTCTCGGCCGTTTTGCAGAAACTTGGCGTTGATAGCCGCACGCAAGCGGTCATTGTTCTCTCACGCATTGGAAATGATGCCTTCACACCGGACGCCGGATAAGTTTATTCAGCCGCAGCCGAGCGCTGATGCAGTGCACTTGATAACAATGAGCGCAAGGCTGCCGGGCGCAAAGGCTTGTGCAGCACGATGACATTGTCATCGTCGGCACGTTTGCGCACTTCTTTGGAACGATCAGCGGTGAGCAGAATGGCCGGGGTGTCACTGCCAAAGCTTTCACGCGCAAAGCCAATCATATCCAGCCCATTTTCGTGATCAAGGTGATAATCCGCCACGATAATATCGGGCGCCACCTCACGCTCAACGCAGAAGACTTTCAAACCAGAACCATTGCGCAATGTAGTGACGTTGCAGCCCCAGCCACTAAGAAGCGTTTCCATACCGGCGAGAATATTTGCGTCATTATCGACGCAAACCACATCAAGCCCCGCAAGGCTGGAGGCGCGTTTTACACCCTTGCGGTTGACCACCTCCTCGACAGGCGCAGCCTCGTCGCTGACAGGAATACGCAGCGTGAACACACTGCCCCTTCCCGGCACGGATGTCACTGCAAGTGGTAGTTCCAGCACGCGCGCAATACGATCAACAATGGAAAGACCCAAGCCCAGACCTTCGGCTTCGCGCATGCCTTCATCAAGGCGGGTAAACTCGCGGAACACCAGTTTCAGCTTCTGCTTCGGTATGCCTATGCCCGTATCCAGCACTTGCAGTTCCACGAAATTGCCGCGCCTGCGAACACCAAAAAGAATACCGCCCTTGCGGCTATATTTGATGGCATTGGAAACCAGATTCTGAATAAGCCGGCGCAGCATGTTGCGGTCGGTCTTCACCGTTATGCTCGAGGGAACCACGCGCAGCTTGAGACCCTTCTTACGCGCCATTGGCGTGAAATCCGTCGCAATTTGGCTGAGCAGCTTATCGAAGCGAAAAACCGAGACTTCCGGCTTTAACGCGCCGGTATCAAGGCGCGATATGTCGAGCACCATTCCAAGAATGGCCTCAACCGATTCCAGTGAAGAATCGATGTTACGGGCAAGCTGGCTTGTTTCTGCGCGGCCAAGCTTTTCAGCCAGTGCAGTGCTGTAAAGCCGTGCCGCATTGAGCGGTTGCAAAATGTCGTGGCCTGCTGCCGCCAAAAACCGCGTTTTGCCAAGATTGGCTTCTTCTGCAACGCTCTGTGCCTTGGCCAATCTCTGGTTTACATCGGTCAGTTCGGCGGTGCGATCAGTAACGCGCTGCTCAAGCATTTCAGCAGCCTTCTGGCGCATCAAGTCCGCCTCAACCTCAGCAGTGATGTCGGTATAGGTTGCGACAAGCCCACCATCGGGCATCGGATTGGAATTAATCTCCAGCACCTTGACCGTCGATTTCAGCGTCAGTCGCCATGGTTTGCGCAATGTTGTAAGCGAGCGAATGGCCGCATTTTGTGCATTTGCAGCAATGTCACCGCTACGGGCCAGATGCTCGACAATTTCAGAAACCGGAATACCGACCTGCATGACTTCATCGGGCAGATCAAACAAGGCGCGGAACTGCCGGTTCCAGCAGGTCAGGCGCAAATCCTTGTCGAGCACCGTGATACCCTGATCCATCTGGTCGAGCGCTATCTGCAACAGGTCGCGGTTTTGTTGCAGAGCAACAGAAGCATCATCCAGCAATTGCCGCGCATCGCGCGCAGAAGCATCATTGCGCTTAAGCATCAGAGACAGCACCAACCGTGCTGAGGATGACCCAACCGCAGTGCCCAGCAACTGTTCTGCATAGCGAATCAACGGTGTATCCACCGTCATGCCCGGATCGAGCCTGCGCTGCTCTCGGCCTTCAAAGCGAATGAAAGCGCGCTCCACACGTTCCGCACCCAGATACCGCGCCATGGTGGCTTTGAGTTCTGCAACGGTGACGGTGGTGCGGAAACGCTTAAGCGTCGGCGTGCCGATGAAATAGCGTGGCAGAAAAATACTGGCCTGAATGCGCTCTAATGGTGTGGACGCGCGCGATAATGAACCCAACACATAAAACAATGTATTGGCCGCAAGGCTCCACATAACGCCGTGCGTCAATGGCAGCGCATCTGTGCCGAAAAGTGCTTCGGGGCGCAGCGCGGTAAAGCCAAGAAAGCCGTCGCGAAGGATTGCGGCATCTTCTGGTGCCACCGTTGGCAGAAGCAACGTATAGGCCCAGATCAGAAAACCGGCGGAAAGACCAAGCATCGCACCGCGTCCATTGGCGTTGCGCCAGAACAGACCGCCGATGAAAGAGGGCACAAACTGTGCAATAGCCGCAAAGGATATGAGGCCAATCGATGCGAGGTGAATATTGTTCGACGCCATGCGGTAATAAACAAACGCCAGCGCCAGAATGCCGATAATCGTCAGCCGCCGTGTGTTGAGAATGATCAGCGTCAGATCACGTTGTTCGGTCGGATGACGGACTGCAAGCCTGCGAATGATCAGCGGCAGAACAAGATGGTTCGAGATCATGATGGAGAGTGCGACACAGGCAACAATCACCATGGCCGTTGCGGCAGACAATCCGCCAAGAAAAGCGATCAATGCCAGCCAGTGCGCACCGGCAGACAAGGGAAGTGCCAGCACATAAAGATCGCCGCTCACGGTATTTCCCAGCGTCATCACTCCGATCAGAGCGATTGGGAAAACAAAAATATTGATCAGGATGAGATAAAGCGGAAACAGCCAGAAGGCCGTGCGCAATTCTTTTTCGCTGCGGCTTTCGACAACCGTCACATGAAACTGGCGCGGCAACATGATGATGGCTGCGGCACTCAACATCGTATGCACGATCCATGTGCCGACAGATGTTTCATAGTGGAAAGCGTCAAGCGCTGCTGGCGATTGCGAAATCTTGTCGATCAGCTCTCCCGGCGAACCGAAAAGAAAAAACGTGCAGGCCAGACCTACTGTAAGAAATGCACAAAGCTTGATCACCGATTCAAGTGCTACGGCCAGAATGAGACCGTTCTGGTGTTCGGTGGCATCGGTATGGCGGGTGCCAAACAAGATCGCAAAGACCGCCAAAACCGCAGCCACCGGCAATGAAATATCGCCAAACACAAAAGATGACGGATCAAAGGCAGAGCCATAATGCTCCATAACAAGGCCGACACTGCCCGAAACGGCTTTCAGTTGCAGCGCGATATAGGGAATGGAGCCAACCGCAGCAATGCCTGTGGCCAGAGATGCCACGCCAAAGCTTTTGCCATAACGCGCAGCCAGAAAATCAGCGATAGAGGTAATGTGCTCGGCCTTGGCAAGCCGCACGATATGGCGCAGCAATCGGTTACCGAGCGTGAAAACGAGAATAGGGCCGATATAGATGCCCAAGAATTCCAGACCGCGTTGTGCAGACAAGCCAACAGAGCCGAAGAACGTCCACGAGGTGCAATAGACCGCGAGGCTTAACGCATAAATATAAGGGCGCGGGGCGCTGCTCCAGCGCGCAGCTTGTCTATCGCCAATGCTGGCCACGGCAAACAGCATCAACAGATATAAAAATGCGACGCCTAAAATTCCCCAGCCCTGCATTGCCGGACTATCCTCCCTTGCCGTTAACCTCTATTGGGAAAACAGACTAGTATGGCCAACCCGAAATTCGTCACACCTTAAAGCAGCCGTTTGAACGAATTTCGGGTTCTAAGCCATACTATTAAAATATTGAATCTAGTGTGGTTTATGAATTTGAAGTTCCTAAACGTGCATGCAACACACATGGTAGGAACTTCAAATTCACCACACTAGGGAAGGCAAGCATTTTCATGCTCGGTGCGCAAGAGCTACTAAACTACGATACGACTATTGCTGCGTACCTTCAGCGGGCTTTTCAGGTTCGCTGTCAAAGCTTTTGGCAACATCCATGAAGCGGCGCATAAAACGCTCCATATAGCCTAGCGATTGCTCAAACTCTGCTTCCGAGGGAAGCTTGGTAGGATTGGCGGATGCTTGACCCGTTTCAATCGCCGCAAATTTATCCTCAAGCTTCTTCACCCGGTCCTGTAAATCAGAAATATCGTTCTCATAAGCCTCGCGATCTTCAGTCGCCATTTTACAGATGAGTTGGCCCTGCTGCTCGTTGCAGACCGAAAGCGCGCCTGTGCGCGTATCGAGCCGCACATAGCCGGTTTCCGTGCCTTCAAGGCGATAGCGCCCATTGTCCTGGGCATTCGCGCTGCTAAACCCAAGCAATGAAGCGACAGCCAAGGTGCAAATTAAAGGCATATTTTTGCCAGTCATGGTTCGAACTCCTTTAGAGCCTGTTTTAAGCGCATCCCCCATCATATGGGAGCTATGCAAGAAAAACGAACAAGCCATGCTTTGATTTTCAAATAAATTCGGTCTAGAGAGCTGCCATGACCAAAACGACCATTTACAAGATCGCCTCGCGCGATCTCTGGGCGCAGGCAGAAAAGGCTGGCACTTTTACGGGTGCACCAGTTGATATTGCTGATGGCTATATCCATTTCTCCACCCATGAACAGGTGCGTGAAACAGCCGCCAAACACTTTGCCGGGCAAACAGATCTGCTGCTCATAAGCGTAGACGCTGATGTTTTGGGCGATGCGCTCACATATGAAGTCTCGCGTGGCGGGGCATTGTTTCCGCATCTTTATGCAGCGTTGCCGTTATCGGCAGTAAGAGCCGTCGAGCCATTGCCGCTCGACGAAAATGGTCTCCATATCTTCGCGGAGCTTGAAAACAAATGAGCGGGCTTTTTGAACTTATCGGTCGGCGTGCATTGTTTACGCTCGACGCCGAGCAGGCGCATGGTCTGTCCATTGCGGGGCTTAAAACAGGTATCGTCACCTGTAATCGCCCGAATGATCCAGCACTTGCCGTCAAGATCGCAGGGCTACAATTTCCCAATCCGGTTGGCATGGCCGCTGGTTATGATAAAAATGCCGAAGTGCCGGATGCACTTTTGAAGGTGGGTTTCGGCTTCACAGAAGTTGGCACCATCACGCCGCGCCCGCAGAGCGGCAATCCGCGCCCGCGCATTTTCCGTCTGGTTGATGATCGCGCCGTCATCAACCGCCTCGGCTTTAACAATGAAGGCCATGATGCGGCGTTTAAGCGCCTGTCGCAGCGCGCTGGCAAAAGTGGCATTGTGGGCGTCAACATCGGCGCCAATAAGGATGCCGAAGATCGTATCGGCGATTATGTGGCCGGTATTCGCAAGTTCTATCAGCTTGCACGCTATTTCACTGTCAATATTTCTTCGCCCAATACGCCCGGTCTGCGCAATCTGCAATCGCGTGATGCATTGCATGAGCTGCTCTCGCGTGTTCTGGACGCGCGCAATGAAGAAGGCAAGATGTGCACCCTCAAGCGTCCCGTCTTCCTCAAGATTGCACCTGATCTTTCCGACGAAGAACTTGACGATATTGCAGCCGAAGCCACAGAACATAAGCTCGACGGTATAATCGTTTCCAATACCACGCTTTCGCGTCACGGCCTGAAAAGCGCTGAAAACCGCGAAGAGGCCGGTGGTCTTTCCGGTGCGCCGCTTTTTGAGCGTTCGACGGTGGTTCTTGCCCGTATGCGTGAGCGCGTCGGTGCCGACATGCCACTGATCGGCGTGGGCGGCATTGATAATGCCGAGACAGCACTTGCCAAGATCAAGGCAGGGGCTGATCTCGTGCAGCTTTACACCGGTATGATTTATCGCGGTCCAGGTCTGGTTGCCGAAATTCTCAAAGGCTTGTCAGAAGCGGTGAAACTTGAAGGCGTTACCAATATCGCTGAATTGCGCGACCGCGACACTAAGGAATGGGCCACACGCCGCCTGCCCGATTAAGCTTTCGAGCGGGATAATTTTAGTTAAGTCGCTATCCCGCTCTCAGTTTTATTTAAGCATGATCTTATTCCGAAAACCGGTTCCCACTTTTCGGGATCATGCTCCGAAAAATTCCGATCTGTATCTGCGCGGTAGCAACGCCAGAAGCGTGAAGCCGCGGATCGACAAAAACAGATTGAGTGCCAACCAAAGCCCGTGATTTCCCATCACGGGCTTTGCTGCATAAAGCACAGCGAGGAAAAATATCAGCGAGAAGAACATCATGTTGCGCATGTCGCGTGACCATGTTGCGCCGATATAGATCCCGTCCATGTGAAAGGCGAGCAAGCCTGTAAGCCCGGTTATTGCAGCCCACGGCAAGTATCGGATTGCCTCATCGCGGACATCTTCCGCTTTTGACAAAAGACCGATGATAGCATCGCCAAAAACCAGCAAAATCAGCGCGATCGCCGCCGACATCACCAGCCCCCAAACGAAAGTAAGCTTGGCACCGCGCACAAAAGCAGGGCTGTAGCGCGCGCCAACTGAGCGGCCAATGATCTGTTCAACCGCCGCAGCCATTCCATCGAGGAAAAAGCCACAAACGAGAAAGAAGTTGAGCAGAACCGCATTTGCAGCAAGCGTCACTGGCCCAAGTTCGGAACCAGCGCGGGTGAAGAAAGCAAATGCCGTCAGAAGCAGGATCGAACGGATCATAATATCACGGTTGAGCGCGATCATGCGAACGATGCCCGCTTTGTCCAGAATGCTCTTTATATCCGGGTGGCGGCCCGTTTGCTTGCGAAAATGCCTCATAACAAGGAACAGCCCGACGATGGCTGCAACGGTTTCGCCTGTAACCGTCGCCCATGCGACACCCGCTACACCCCAGCCAAGCTCCAGCCCGAGAATGATGCAAAGTACAATATTGATGCCGTTAATCAGCACCTGAAGGCTGAGACCCAATATCCCCTGCCCGCGTCCAAGAAGCAGACCGAGCACCGAATAATTGATCAGCGCCACCGGCGCGGACAGCATGCGGATCGATACATAAGTCACCATTGCGGCCTGCGTGGCAGGCGTTGGATGGATAAAATCAGACGCTACGCGCAGTACAAGCGGCAGGCTCAGGATCATGAGGCAACCGGCAACGATTGCAATAATGATTGCGCGCCAGAAAATGGCCTGTTCTTCGGCCTTGTCTTCCGCACCCATTGCCTGTGCAACAAGTCCGGTCGTGCCGGAGCGCAGGAAGCTGAACATGGTCAGCAGAAAATCGAAGACGAGTGCCCCGATGGCGAGCCCACCAATCAGTTCCGCCTGTCCCATCTGGCCGACCACGCCCATATCCACAAGACCGAGCAGTGGTGTTGTGATTGCCGCAAGCGTCATCGGCACAGCGATCATCATCACCATGCGATGCGTTACGTCAAATGGTCTGGAAACACTGCTTTTTTCATGCAGCATCTGATCCATGGCGGCCCTCGAAAGCTGATCTTTACTCCACTGCGCATTTGACCCGAAAACCGGCTCCCACTTTTCGAAATGCGCTGTAATCAGGAAAAGCTCTATTCTGGAATCGCTTGAAACGACAGAGAATTCGGCCACCGCATTGTCGCAGGGCTGACAGCATTATGTCAGGAGAAACAAAGCGCCAAGTTGATTGGATCAGAGCGGCGCTTCGCTCCGATAGGACTTATGCTTCTAAAGCCCCAGCATCATCGCCCAGTAAAGACGACGCGGATTGTTTTCAGGCGTTGCCCATGCAAGACCATAATGCCCGAATGTTGGATCAAGCATGTTCTTACGATGGCCGGGCGATTTCATCCAGGCATCGAAAACGGCTTGCGTATTGGGCTGGCCGGAAGCCACATTTTCCGCCGCCGGTCCCCGAATGCCTGCCTGTTTCAACCTTGAAACAAAGCCGTTGCCCCAGCCGACCGAGTGACCGATCTTGCCATGGGCGGCCATGCGTCGCGCCTGATAAAGCGCTGCCTGCTCAAGCTTATTATCGGTCGCCATCGACGACAGACCATTGGCTTTTCTGATCTGGTTGAACAAAGCTGTCGGATCGACATCTGCTGCTGCCTGCGCAAAACCTTTAGGCAAGGCAGCGAAAGCCAGAGCGCCACCGGCGAGGATCAAAAATCCGCGCCGGGAGAGAGTAAAACTGTTGTTCTGCTGCATTTTTGGTGCTTCCGAAATACTTGAGGTTGCGCATTATCCCACGCAAAACCGCTTCGCACTTTTGCTGGAAAAGCTCCGTCTATTTCCGGTAGCTTAGAATTCGGAGCAAAATAAAGACCGGGATGACAACTGCGGCACCAAGAATAAGATAATCGGCAAAGCCGGCAATGGCCGAAAAGCCCATATTCCACAGACGCAGCACAAAATCGCGGATGCCGTAAAGAATATCATAGGGCGTCCAATGGAACGCACTCATCACCACGCCAACGACCAGCGAGATCAGCACAAGCTTGATCAGCACACGCACTGGCGAGTCTCCCAGAAAACGGTTCACACCATCAGACATGCAAATCTCCTGCATCAAAGCATGCTTCGGAAAAGTGGAAACCGGTTTTCCGTTAAAGACATGCGCAAACAACAAGGGCTTTAGCCCATCTGCCAAAATAGCAGTTTCGTCGCGGAAAATAGGTGGTCACTGCAGGATTCGCAAGCCGCGAAGAAGATTCAGCGCTGTTTGCGATAATCGCGGGGTGGCTTCTGCTTCTGGCGGACAAAAGAACGGTTCATGCTGCGCGTATCGGTAAAGCCGCTTGCAACAGCGACTTCCAGCAATGACAGTCCGGTTTCCGACAGCAACTCCCGCGCCTTCTTGACCCGCAATTCCTCGCGTATATCGAATGCCGTGCGCCCCATAGCCATCCGAAAGCCGCGCTCCATCTGGCGCACGGAAATACCAAGCTTGTGCGCGACATCGATCATCGGCAATGGCTCTTCGAGTGTTTCCTCAAAAATGCGGATTGCCTTGCGGATGAGCGGTGAGCGCACACCATTGAAGCTGAGTGCGGGTTGTTCCGAACGCACCAACTCATAGGGGATCATCAAGATGGATGCGCTTTTGCGTGCCAGTTCTTCGGAGATTTCATTCTGAATGATCGAGAGCGAAAGCGACGCCGCCCCCAGCCCGCCCGCACAGGTATAATGGCGTCCGCTGCGATGAAAAAGGCTCGTTGTATCTGCCGTATAGCCATCAAAAAGGTCGAGAAAATCATCGCGGTGAAACCAGCTTACACAGCAATTGCGATCATCAAGCAAACGCGCTTCGGCCAGCAAAAATGCGGCGGTGCAGAGCCCTACAACCGTCTTGCCGCGTTTGTCAGCCCTTTTGATGAGATCGATCAACGCCTGCTGGCGTGGGCGATATTGCGCAAGCAAGCCACCAACCACCGCCACATAATCGCATTCATCAAGCTCGCCTATGGGGGCTGTCGGCTCAATCACCATGCCGGAACTCGACGTGACCGGATCGCCGGACAATGTGCAGATTTTCCATCCGCACCGGATCTGGCGGCTTTTATCGCGGTCATCAGCGGCAAGTCGAAACGGGTCAAGGAACAAGCTCAACGCCGTGAGCGTGAAACCCGGCAGAGCCACAATGCCCACCGACAGACGGCGCGGCGGCGCGTCTGTCAAACTTTCCCGCAGCTCATCCTTTCCGGTTTTCAAGTAACAATCTCCTCCACAATATCCCACTTATACGAGCGGGACCGGGAAGAACGCAATCACCTGAAATGCTTGGAGAGCTTGAGTTGCTGCGCCTGATAGTTCGATCCAAGATCAACGCCATAGAGCGCCTTGGGGCGATTCAACATATGCTCATAAACAAGACGACCGACAATCTGGCCATGTTCGAGAATGAACGGGACTTCATGACTGCGCACTTCCAGAACCGCACGGCTGCCCGTTCCACCAGCAGAGCTGTGACCGAAGCCCGGATCAAAGAAGCCTGCATAATGCACCCGGAACTCGCCAACCAGCGGGTCAAAAGGCGTCATTTCAGCGGCAAAAAGCGGCGGCACATGCACGGCCTCGCGCGAGACGAGAATATAAAATTCGTCCGGGTCCAGCACCAGTTCGCGTGAACCGCGATCATAGATCGGCTCCCAAAAGTCGAGAACGTCATGTGCTGCGCGCTTATCAACATCGACAACCGCTGTGTGATGCTTTCCGCGATAGCCAATGAGCCTGTCTTCACCGCCCGAAAGATCTACCGAAAGCGCTATGCCGCCGCCCGAAATGTTCGGCATTTCCGATGCGACCAGCGTTTCGTTCTGGTGAAGATTTGCAAGTTCCGCTTCGCTCAACTGCGCACGTCCCTTGCGGAAACGTATCTGCGACAGGCGCGAGCCAGTGCGTGCAACAATTGGGAAGGTGCGCGGGCTGACTTCCAGATAGAGCGGACCGTTGTAACCCGCCGGAACCTTGTCGAACTCCTGCGCACCGTCGGTAATGACGCGGGTGAAAATGTCGAGACGACCCGTCGAGCTTTTTGGATTGGCAGAGGCCGAAAGTTCTGGCGACAGCGACAGGCTTTCGAGCAGCGGGACAATATAGACGCAGCCGGTTTCAAGCACGGCACCGGCGGTCAGGTCGATCTCGTGCAGTTTCAGCCGTTCGAGCTTATCGATAACCGGCGTGCCGGGACCGGGCATGAAGGATGCGCGCACACGATAGGCTTTCGCACCCAGCCGCAGATCAAGGCTTGCGGGTTGAATCTGATCGGCATCCAGAGGGCGCAAAGATGCCAGCAAGCCGCTTTCAAAGAGCGCTGCAATATCCGCATCTGCCAGAATTCCTGCTTCCCTCTGCGTCATACCAACAAACTCCGTGAATACCTGAAAATTGATTAATGACCATTGACCGCTCTGAGCACCAATGCCAACCCCTCAAAGCCCGGTGTTTACGGGTTTTCCGCAGGAATCAGTGAAGTCGAGCCTTTCATAAGCAACGCTTTTCATCAAAACTCGCCCTTCTGGCATTGACGACCTCGCGCAAGAGGCATAAGGAAAAAGTGTTCCGTGGTGATTTGGCCGGCCGGCTTGCAGCCACGTTAAAGAATTCGCTAAAATAAGGCCGCGGTTCGTAACCGGCCTTTTGCGTGTTCGCAGGGCCGGTTTTTTATTGGCCGCCGAGGCATGATCGCCCCGGCCGACCAGCTTTCGACAGGTTGGAAAAATGACGAATAAGACTACCCGCAAGTTTCGCCCAGCAACGCAGCTCGTTCATGCCGGATCGCTGCGCTCTGATTTTGCAGAATTCTCGGAAGCCCTCTATCTGACGCAGGGGTTTCTCTATCCAACGGCAGAGGCCGCCGAAGCGCGCTTCACCGGCGAGGATCCTGGGTTCATCTATTCGCGTTATGCCAACCCGACGACCGACATGTTTGAAAAGCGCATGTGCGCGCTTGAAGGTGCAGAAGATGCACGCGCTTTCACCTCTGGCATGGCAGCGGTTGCTGCTGCAATTCTGTGTCAGGTGCAGGCTGGTGATCATGTGATTTCGGCTCGCGCTGTGTTCGGCTCGTGTCGTTATATCGTTGAGACGCTTCTGCCGCGCTATGGTGTGGAAATTTCGATCATCGATGGTTCGGACATCGCGAACTGGAAAGCCGCCGTCCGCCCCAATACCAAGGTCATGTTTCTGGAAAGCCCGTCGAACCCGACGCTGGAAATCATTGATATTGCCGCTGTTGCGCAGGTTGCCAATGAAATTGGTGCCAAGCTGATCGTTGACAATGTCTTTGCAACGCCGCTGTTCCAGAAGCCGCTCCAACTCGGTGCGCATATCGTTGTTTATTCGACCACCAAGCATATTGATGGTCAGGGACGTTGTCTGGGTGGCATCATCCTTTCCGATAAGGAATGGATCGAGGAAACCTTGCAGGCCTATTTCCGTCATACTGGTCCCGGCATGAGCCCGTTCAATGCATGGGTCATGCTCAAAGGTCTTGAAACGCTTGGCGTTCGTGTACGTCAGCAGACGCTGTCGGCAGGCGCCATTGCCGATGCGCTCGCGGGTCAGGCTGGCGTTAAGCGGGTCATTTATCCGGGTCGCGCTGATCACCCACAGGCTGACATTATTGCAAAGCAGATGTCTGGCGGTTCTACACTGATTGCGCTGGAACTGGAGGGAGGCAAGGACGCCGCTTTCAAGTTCGAAAATGCGCTTGAGGTGTTCAGCCTGTCCAACAATCTTGGTGACTCCAAGAGCATCATCACGCATCCGGCCACCACCACCCATCAGAGCCTGACCGATGCAGCACGCAGCGAACTCGGTATTTCTGACGGTATGCTGCGTATTTCTGTCGGCCTCGAAGACACCGACGATCTGATCGAAGATGTTCTGGAAGCGCTGAAAGCTGCTCGGTAAAAGCCCATATACAACAGAGCAATTGCCGGAACATTTCGGCAATTGCTGCGCCAAATCATTGACCTCTCAGCCAAGTTTGGCGATAGGTGAGAGACGGTGACATGATGCGATCAAAGGCGGGTGCGTATGTATAAAGCAGTAACGCAGGATATCGAAGTAACGGCTGAACCGTTCTATCTCGAAGACCAGTCCGAGCCAGAAGAAAGCCGCTATGTCTGGGGCTATCGGATCACAATAGCCAACAATTCATCGCAGAGCGTACAGTTGCGTTCACGTTACTGGCAGATCACCGATGGGAACGGCCGCATTGAAGAGGTGCGAGGCGCTGGTGTTATCGGGGAACAGCCAACCCTTAACCCCGGCGATTCCTATCAATATTCATCGGGTTGTCCGCTAAGCACCACGTCCGGCGTCATGCTTGGACATTATGAAATGCAAACTTCCGATGGAAATGCATTTCAGGTCGACATTCCGGCTTTCTCGCTCGATATTCCTGAAGCGAGACGGACACTGAACTGAAAAAAGCGTTTCTTTCGAAACGCTTTTTCATCTTAATTTGCAAACTGCGCTGGATCAAACTCATAAGTTTTAGAGCAAAATTCGCAAGTTACAGAGATTTTGCCATCCTCGACGCTATCCTGAATTTCTTCGGCTGAGAAATTCATAAACACGCCCTCGATTTTCTCACGCGAACAAGCGCAATCATCATCAACCCGGATAGATTCATAAATCCTTACGCCGCGCTCATGGAACAGTCGATAAAGCAAACGTTCTGAGCCAACCTGCGGATCAGTCAGTTCCGAACTCTCAATCGTACCAACCAGCGAACGAGCTTCATCCCAGCCATCATCTTCCAGATCGCGGACAATAGTGTTCTCGTCGCCATCGCCACCGGGAAGATCAGGCACACGCGAACGCAAGTCAGATTCCGGCAGAAACTGGATTATCAACCCACCAGCCCGCCAACGCTCGACCAGCTTGCCATCACTGCCGCGTTCGATGAGCTTGGCAACGCTCAGTTTCATATCGGTCGGAATCTGTTCCGACTGACGGAAATAGGTGCGTGCAATCTCTTCCAGCGTCGAACCATCAAGCGCAACAATGCCCTGATAGCGCTGCATATGAGAACCCTGATCGACCGTGAAGGCGAGCGTGCCACGACCGAGCAACTCTTCTGGGCGTATCTTGCCCGAAGACACGGCTTCATTCACGCGGTCCGCATCAAAACGTGCATAGGCACGAACGGAATGCGGTGTGCGGAAATCAACGACCAGCATATCAACAGGACCATCAGACTGGGTCTGGAAGATAAACTTGCCTTCAAACTTCAAAGACGTGCCGAGAAGGACAGTCAGAACCGTTGCTTCTGCGAGAAGCCGCGCAACATGCTCAGGATAGTTATGGCGCTTTAGAATAGCGTCGATGCTGTCGCCCAGTTGTACAGCGCGACCACGCACGTCGAGCCCTTCCACCTGGAAGGGCACAACAGCATCGTCTCCTGCAAAGTCTAAATCTTCCAGTGCAATCTGGATATCCTCGACTTGGCTATGTGCATGACTGATCTTATCAGACAAATTATGCTCCCAAGCTGCCTTGCAGACACCACGCCAGAATAGCTTTCTGGGCATGGAGCCTGTTTTCAGCTTCATCAAAGACGACCGATTGTGGGCCGTCGATCACTTCATCGGTCACTTCCTCGCCGCGATGTGCAGGCAGGCAGTGCATGAAAAGCGCCTTCGGGTCAGCGTTAGCCATCAGATGTGCATTAACCTGATAGGGCATGAAAACATTATGGCCACGGGCATGACCTTCCTGCCCCATCGAAACCCAGGTATCAGTGACAATGCAATCTGCATTGCTCGCCGCCTGTATAGGGTCCGCTGTGGACAGAATGTTGGCACCGTTCGCCTTCGCCCAATCAATATATTGCTGCTTCGGCTCGCTGCCTTCCGGCGTTGCGATATTGACGTTGAAGTCAAAACGCGCCGCAGCTTCCACAAGCGAATGCAGGACGTTGTTGCCGTCCCCCATCCAGGCAAAGGTCTTGCCTTTGATCGAGCCGCGATGTTCCTCATATGTAAGAACGTCGGCCATGATCTGACAAGGGTGCGTGTCGTCGGTCAGTGCATTAATGACCGGAACGGTCGCATATTCCGCAAGTTCGAGCATGCGATCATGCGAGGTCGTGCGGATCATAATGGCATCGACATAGCGCGAGAGTACCTTTGCCGTATCGGCAATGGTCTCACTGCGGCCAAGCTGCATTTCCGAGCCCGTCAGCATGATCGTTTCGCCGCCAAGCTGGCGCATGCCAACATCAAACGAAACGCGCGTGCGGGTGGAGGGCTTTTCGAAAATCATCGCCAGCACCTTGCCGGCAAATGGCTTTTCGATCTCGCCAGCTTTCAGCCGTGCCTTGCGTGCCTTCGCATCTTCCATGATGGCACGCAGTTCACTGGCCGGAACGCTTGAGAGATCAACAAAGTGCTTGATACCGTTATTTGCCATGATCTCACGCCGTCTTACTAATCGGATTTACAACGGAAAGCCGCTCTACGGCCGCTTCGATGCGGTTTAAGGCTTCGCGTGCTTCTTCAGGGGTCGTCACCAGCGGCGGCAAAAGACGAATGACATTGTCACCAGCGCCAACGCTCAGGAAATGCTCGTCGCGCAGTGCCTGAATGAGCGTAACGTTTGGTACAACGCATTTGATGCCCATCAGAAGGCCGCGACCACGGATTTCAGAGATGATATTCGGGTAACGGTCGATAATCGATGCAAGGCCCTGTTTCAGCGTCAGCGTGGTTTCGCGAACATTTTCAAGGAAACCATCAGCAAGAACAACATCAAGCACAGCATTGCCGACAGCCATAGCCAATGGGTTGCCGCCATAGGTCGTGCCATGCACGCCAGCGGTCATGCCTTTGGCAGCTTCTGCTGTTGCAAGGCATGCGCCCATGGGGAAACCGCCGCCGATGCCCTTGGCGACTGCCATGATGTCCGGTGTGATGCCCGACCATTCATGAGCAAAAAGCTTGCCGGTACGGCCAACGCCGGTCTGCACTTCATCAAGGATCAGCAACAGACCCTTGTCATCGCAAATCTGGCGCACAAGACGCATGAACTCTTCCGGGAAACCGCGCAGACCACCCTCGCCCTGAACAGGCTCAAGCAGGATTGCTGCGGTCTCATCGGTGATGGCAGCACGAAGAGCTGCTTCATCGCCAAACGGCACCTGATCGAAACCATCGACCTTTGGGCCGAAGCCTTCGAGATATTTCGCCTGACCACCAGCGGCAATCGTTGCCAATGTGCGGCCATGGAATGCGCCTTCAAATGTAATTACGCGGAAGCGTTCCGGATTGCCATTGACATAATGATAGCGGCGCGCAGTCTTGATCGCGCACTCAATGGCTTCCGCACCGGAATTGGTAAAGAATACTTTGTCAGCAAAAGTGGCTTCGACCAGTCGCCCGCCAAGCTTTTCCTGTCCCGGAACCTCATAGAGATTGGACAGATGCCATAGCTTGTCGGCCTGATCTTTTATTGTGCTGACCAGATGCGGATGCGAATGCCCCAGCGAATTAACCGCAATGCCCGCTGCAAAATCGAGATAACGCTCGCCGCCTTCGGTAATCAGCCAGATGCCCTCACCTCGCTCGAAGCGCAGAGCCGCACGATTGTAAGTGTCGTAGAGCGGTTGCACAGTCGTAACGTCGGTCATTGCAGCAGGCCTCCATAAGCCTTATAAATGCAGCGCCTCCGGCAAAGCCGGTCAGGCAGCGTTTCCCATACATCATAATTTGTGGAAATAAAAAACCGCCCTCAAGGCGGCATTATTTAATCCCGTACGTATATTGGCGCTCACAAAAAAAATGTCAATCAAAGGCCACCCGGATAATCATACATCTTTATGCATGAGTTCATGCCGGAAAGAACTCATTATACACGGCGGGATATATGGCGGGGTATATGGCGGGGTATAAGATAGCACCTATGCACTCGCAGGGGTGGCATTTTGCAGAACGGGTAGATATATAGGGCGAAAGATTTTCCCTGACGGGACATATCCCTGAAAAGCACTCGCGAAATCCGCAAAGCTGACTCAGAAAAACCGTCATTATCACCCAAGTTGGGGAAAACCATAAAAATGGAATCCGCCTGACAGGGCTATCCCTTGTCATGGAGTCGCTCCTTAATGTAGTTTCTATTCAATGTAAAAAACTACATTTCGTGCGACGGACCTAGTCACCCGGATAGATATAGTGATTGTGCCTGGAGCAATCCGGGAACGCAGGCGGATTCCGGATAACGAAAATTGATTGGAGCCCAGGGCGATGAACTGGACAGATGAGCGCGTCGAACTGCTAAAGAAATTATGGAACGAAGGCTTGAGCGCAAGCCAGATCGCAGCACAGCTTGGTGGCGTCAGCCGCAATGCGGTGATCGGCAAAGTGCATCGCTTGAAGCTTTCAGGCCGCGGCAAAACCACCACAGCCGCGCCACGCAGCAAAAAAGTGAATACGGTTGCAGCGACCCCGCGTCCCGCAGCAACCCCGACCAATGGTGGTAGCCGTCCTCAGGCAACCACCACCATTCGCACAGCAACTGTCACCCAAACGGTTGGCGCAACTGCGCTCCAGATGGAATATGTGGCAGATGCGGTTACGGAACGGGTTGTCCGCCCGGCATCGGACGTCATTGTGCCGATCTCGCGCAAGCTAACCCTGCTTCAGCTTAGCGAACGCACATGCAAGTGGCCAATCGGCGATCCGCTCAATGAAGATTTCCACTTTTGTGGAAGTGAGTCTGGTGAATCCAGCCCATATTGCGGCTATCATTCGAAACTCGCTTTCCAGCCAACGGCAGAACGTCGCCGCGCACGCTGAGCCAGCAAAAAGCAAAGACAAAGCCCCGGAGCGGAAACGCTGCCGGGGCTTTTGCTTGAATAATGATGTACTCATCAGCCTCGCTTCGGCAACCGCACCACGAAAGTAGAACCTTCGCCGAGCTGCGAGCGCACAACCAGCCGTCCGCGGTGGCGAGCGAGAATGTGTTTGACGATGGCAAGACCAAGGCCCGTGCCTTTCTGCGCACGACTTGTCTCCACATCGATACGGTAAAAGCGTTCCGTCAGGCGCGGCAGATGCTCGGCAGCAATACCCGGACCAAAATCCTGCACGGATGCAACCAATTCCTGCCCCAGTTCTGTCTGCTCCTCATCAAGACGCAGAATAACGCGCTTACCGTTCTGTCCATATTTGCAGGCATTTTCGACGAGATTCTGGAAGACCTGAATGAGTTCGTCCCGTGTGCCTGTGACATTGACCGGATGATCAGGCAAATGGCGTTCAATCGTCACATCAAGACCGGCTGCAAGTGGGCTTAGGGTATCGGCCACATGATTAAGCACTGCCGTCATATCCACGCATTCAGTGACAGCGAGATGGGCGCGCATCTCAAGCCGGGACAACGACAACAGATCATCGATCAGGCGAGACATACGTTCTGCTTGCTTCTGCATGATACCAAGAAAACGTTCGCGGGCGGCGGCATCATTGCGCGCTGGCCCCTGCAAGGTTTCGATAAAACCAAGCAATGAAGCAAGTGGTGTACGCAACTCATGGCTGGCATTGGCGATAAAGTCCGAGCGCATGCGATCAATACGGCGCGTTTCACTCTGATCGCGAAACAACAACACAAACAGTTCCGGCTTGCCTTCGGCATTGCGCAGGGCTTTGACCATCGCCTTGTACCAGCGATCTATCGGCACACGCTCAAAATAATCGATACTGCGTGGCTCACCATCCGTGATCACGCTCTGAATGAGCGTGTGCATTTCCGGCGCACGAAAACGCAGATAAAGGGCTGTTCCAGCCTCAAGAGACTGAAAGGCATCCATTGCCGCAGCATTGACAAAGAGCACAGTGCCGCGATGGTCGAATACAATCATCGGATCCGCCAGAAGGTCAGCGAGGCGCGCGCCCGAAACATCAGACATTTCATTTATCTGCTGTTTTTGCTCCTGTTTGCGGGCTGGCTCATCGTCACCCGTTGCACTGGAAACCCAGACTGCGCCAATCAGCACCATGACAAGAAGTGCCGCACGAAACCACAACGGCAGATCCAGCAGCAGAATGCAGGGAACCACAACGATACTTGCAATAAGTACGCCTTTTACACGAAACAGCGGCGCAAAAAGGGATTCGTCCTTCACTGGCTCCAGAGCATCCCCGCCGTTGCTTTCACTCATTCCGCACTCCTTCAATACGCGCAATATATAAGCGATCTGCTTTTCGCATAGCATCGCTTTAAAATCATAAAAAGCATCCTTTACGCACCTGATAAACAGCCCATATCATGGATGAGCATTAGCAGGCACGCTTCGACGCGTGTCTTATATAAACCAAGGGAGCTTACCGTGGGTGACAGTTCGAAGACAGCTAACAAAAAGAAAGCGGAAAAAGACCCCGCGAACCTCTCAGATAAGCCTTTGAAGATCAAAATTGATGGCGAAACGCATAAATTCGACATCAATGACCCCAAGCTCCCAAACTGGATTGAAGACAGGGCGTTGCAATCGGGAGGCTATCCCTATCCCGAGAAGATGAAGTCGAAAGACTATGAAGAAACGCTTGAGCGGCTTCAGATTGAGCTGGTCAAGCTGCAATACTGGCTGCAAAGCACCGGCGGACGAGTTATCAGCGTCTTTGAGGGCCGCGATGCTGCGGGAAAAGGTGGTACAATCTTTACCATCCGGCAGTTCATGAACCCCCGTACAGCACGCAATGTTGCGCTTCCAAAGCCGACGGAAACCGAACGTGGCCAATGGTATTTCCAGCGCTATGCTCAGCATTTCCCAACGTCTGGTGAATTCGTCACGTTTGACCGCTCCTGGTATAACCGTGCGGGTGTTGAACGCGTCATGCAATTTTGCACACCCGAACAACTTGAGACATTTTTAACGGAGACACCGGATTTCGAGCGTATGGTCGTCACCGAGGGCATTCATCTGTTCAAGTTCTGGCTTGATATCGGGCAGGAAATGCAGCTCAAACGCTTTCATGAGCGCCGCCACAGCCCGCTTAAGAACTGGAAATTCTCACCAATGGATGTCGCCGGCATATCGCGCTGGGATGATTATTCAAGCGCATTGCAAACCATGTTAGAGCGCACCGATACAGGCTATGCGCCATGGACAATCATCCGCTCCAATGACAAGCGACGCGCCAGACTGGCTGCAATCCGGCGTGTTTTGCTCACCCTGCCTTATGAAGGACGTGATCTGGAAGCCATCGGCCCCGAAGATCAGTCCATTATTGGTCGCGGTGCCGAGTTTCTCGCATCCAAAATCGTGAAATCCTCTTCATCCGGCACATAAAACAGGCTTGGCTGGTGCGGGGTCTTTTCCCAAAGATGAGGCTTTCGTACCAGTTGCCAGACTGCCCGCCAGGCGGAGAGTGAAATCAGAACCCAATAGACCGGAATCGCGAGAATATAGGAATAGCCGCCCAGTTCGGTAGGCTCCATTGTCTTGGCACCGAGCACATAAAAGCTGAAATAGGCCAGCAGAATATTGACCATATCGATCCGAAGGAGCCAGATGTTCTCAGGCGAAAGCGGATCAAACATCATGCTTGCGAACAGCAAAGCGACCGTCATCAGCATGAAGGGATGCAGAAGCGCTGATCCTATAATTCCCAAAGTGTAAAACTGGTTCATGGTAAAGCGCCACCAACCCAGTTCTCGCGATGCCGCATATGGATTGCGCCCATGCACAAGCCAGGTTTGCATCCATCCCTTGATCCAGCGGGTGCGTTGCTTGTTCCAGACGCTGTAATCTATCGGCGCATCTTCAATGGTTCCCCGACTGATGACCCCTATACGATAACCGAAACGTGCCAGACGCAGGCCGAGATCGGCGTCTTCGGTGACGTTATAGGCATCCCATCCCCCGACTTCATCAAGACAGGAGCGGCGAAAATGATTGGACGTTCCACCCAGTGGAATGACCAAAACTTGTGATGCAAGCCATGGCAGTAAACCACGAAAAAGCGCAGCATATTCAAATGCAAACATGCGCGTAAGCAGGTTTTGCCGAAAATTTCCGATAATGAGCGGCGCCTGAACGCAGGCAAGTTTTGGGCCTTCACGTTCGAAAGCCTGCCAGGCTTCAAGAAGCTGGTCGGGGTGCGGACGATCTTCTGCATCGAAGACTGTGACTAACGTACCCCGCACAAATTGAAGCGCATAATTCAGCGCTTTTGGCTTTGTGCGCGGACCACCCGTCGGAACAAGAATGATCTCATAATTGCTTGGAAGCCTGCAATTGCGAATGGCCGCTATCGTGTCAAAATCATCTTTCTCGCAAACCAGCTTGATATCGAGCTTACTGCGCGGCCAATTGATCTGATCAAGTGATGCGATCAACTGCCCCACAACGGCTTGTTCCCGATAAAGCGGAACCAGAACGGAGTAGACTGGCAGATCACGTCTGTTAAACGGATCAATTTCCGCAAGGCGAAGACGACCGCTTGAAACCGCTGCAAACAACCGAATGAGCACGCAGCCCAGAAAGAACAATGTCAGGCTACTATGCAATACCAATATCGTTTGCATTGGCCAGATTACGATGCTGGCAACGAAGGCATATAGACCCATCGCGATGATAAAAGCCTGCGGTGTTTCCAGCACACGGGACGCTGAAAAAGACTTCGGCGTCATGGAGTGAGCCTGCGAAATCAATTCCTTCTGATGACGTTGCCGCAGAATTTTCCGTAGCAGAGAATGGGTGCATATCCGAATGCGTGCACGCAGTTCCGGTGAACGGCGTAGATGCTCAAAAAGCCGGGCGATCCTACGTTCGTTTGGCGCAAGATAAAGATAGCTGGAACCATCATGGCCCAGCACCATTGCCTGGCCTACTTCCACCACAGATGCCGCTGCCTCTCCCGAAACGAAAATACGCGATGGCAAAATCTCTTCCGTGAATGGAAGGTCCAGATAATCTGCAATTGCTTCGAAAAGTATTTTCTCCGTAACTAACTGGTCGTGCTGAACCTCCTCTCAAAAACTCGTTCCATTGATAAGAGCTGCTTCATAGGCGCGTTTCAGGCAAGCACGCGGCACGCCACGCCGCTCCAATCTGGCGGATATGGCTGTGCACACCGCCAGATCGAATGCAATCGATCCATTACTCATAGTACCCCCGCACTACAATCGTATTATTTTAATTATTTCATAGTATTTTATAATTTTTACTATATGGAATTGCTTGCTTACTAATTTATGTTTTGTTTAAATAATTCCATATATAAAAATATATTTCATTTCATTCAAAATAGAAACAATATTCTTCAAAAAACTGGAACGTCCTATTCTAATGGCTCAGTTTCGAGAGACCCATGGTTGCAATAGCTTATGCCGCTCCTCATAAGTCCCCGTTAACGTGAAATTATAAGATAATGCTTACACAAAACATCCATGAAACGGCCCCTTTTGAGCATAGCGGTTGCAGCTTGTTGGCTTTTGGGCAGCCTTCCTGCAAATGCACAATCCGCGCCCAAGGCACCTGACTTCTTTAACCAGAAGGAAAGGTTGGCTTTGCCGTCGCTGCAGCGGCTGAACAGATTACGCTTCATAACAACGCTCGACTTTCCGCCGTTCAATGCGCTCAACGATGCCGGACAGCTTTCAGGCTATAATGTTGACCTCGCCAAGGCGCTTTGTGCGCAGATGGGACTCAGTGACATATGCCAGATAGAGGCCGTGCCGTGGAGTGAGCTTGAAGAGAGACTTGAGAGTGGCGAAGCAGAAGCCATCATTGCTGGCTTGAGTGCCAATCCGCAGAACCGGGGGAAATATATATTCTCCCGTGCCTATATGCGCCTGCCTGCGCGTTTTGTGACAACAAAGGCAAACAGTTTTGCGCAGCCTGCCGCGATTGCCGTGCGCGGTCAAAATATCGGCATCATTGCCGGAACGGCGCATGAGCAGCTTTTGAAAGCCTATTTCCCGCAGGCTATTGCCAAACCATATGCTGATCGCACGCAACTCTTGACTGCATTGCAAAAAGGCGAGGTAAACGCCGTATTTGATGACGGAATGGCACTTTCATTCTGGCTTGAGAGCGAACAGGCGAATAATTGCTGTGGATTTACGGATGGACCTTATCTTGCGCCGCACTATCTCGGACCGGGACTAAGCATCGCCGTCACGCAGAAAAATGCGCCACTGGCGAGTGCATTCAACAATGCGCTGCAATCCTTGCAACAACAGGGCAAACTCACAGAGCTCTATCTGCGCTATTTCCCGACGAGTTTTTACTGAAAAGCAACGCAGACCCCATCTCCCTGATTAAAGCGCGTCTAGACCTGACTGAATCCGATCGGCGCTCTAATCATTTGTACTAACGCGCATCTTGTCCGAAAACCGTTTCACACTTTTCGGGATGCGCTCCAGTCATTTGTTTTAACGCGCATCTTGTCCAAAAATCGTATCTCGCTTTTATGGATGTGCGCGGCAATTTTGTGCCATTTTGTCGCAGCATGACACGATAGCGGCATCCAATTTTCAGTGATTATTGAAACTTCCGATTATTCGATACTTACAGTATGCAAGTAAAATTATTTTAAATCAGAATATTAAGGGGAATTTTTGCAAATTCTCGGCGAAAAATTTACCGCCTTCTTGTAATTTCCGTGTCGCTTTTATCATATTTTCCCAATAAATCCAGATATTTATTTAGACTTGAAGATTCTTTCTTTTAATCGATAATCAAAATCGAGGAAAAGGAGGAGTTATACATGTACCAGGGCATCAGCACACATTGGCACAAGTCTCCTGCGCAAACACAGCGCTCGCCGAACGAAGCTACTTATGTATTCTTCGGTATATTTTTGACATGCCTGACAGTTCCTGCGGCGATCATCCTATGGGCAATTGCTCAGAGTCTGGCAGCACATTTCTAGAACTTCCAGAACTGCCGTCAGGATTAAGAGCGCGGTCATATAAGGACAAAAATCACCATCCGAGTTAAGCTCTCGTGATGAAGGGAAAAATTTAATTTAGAGAATAATCCGACCTTCGTTAAACGAAGACGATAGGATTCTGCTTAAGAAAAAGAGTTAGAGCGCCGATATGATCCAATCAGATCGGCGCTTTAAGTCGTGTCCGGTTTTCAGCATATCCAGAACAAGTTGAGCTTTAGAGCATCTCCATATAAAGACGCAGTAACGAAAAAAGCCCCGTATCAAGCGGGGCTTTTTCTTTGTCGTCTATCCTGTATCTGTTGGCAAATCTGCAAAGATATGCCGCGAGAGGATCAGCGTGCCGGACCGCTGCCCTCGCCCGGAACAGGCTCTGCCGGAGCGGGCGTTGGTGCAGCATCGTCAGGACGTTTCTTTGGTGCCTTACGTGCAATCAGGCTGTAGAACATCGGGATAAAGAAGGTTGCAATGAAGGTCGCAGCCAACATACCGCCGATAACGCCAGTACCGATAGAGTGACGGCTCGCTGAACCCGCACCGGAACTGATTGCCAGCGGCACCACGCCAAGGATGAAGGCCAGAGACGTCATCACAATCGGGCGGAAACGCAGGCGTGCAGCTTCGGCCGCGGCCTCGATAGCCGATTTGCCCTCTTCACGTTGCAGCACCGCAAATTCCACGATCAGGATCGCGTTCTTTGCCGCAAGACCTATGAGCGTCACCAGACCGATCTGGAAATAGACGTCATTGGTCAGCCCACGCAAATCGGTTGCAAGCAGCGCACCGAAGATTGCGAATGGCACAGCCGTGATAACCGCAAGCGGTAGGGTCCAGCGTTCATACTGGGCGGCAAGGATAAGGAACACCATGATCAGACCAAAGATCATAGCCTGACTGCCGCTGCCGCTCGTGGAAACCTCCTGATAGGCGGAGCCGGTCCAGGCGATCTGGAAGCCTTGCGGGAGCACTTCTGCCGCCACTTCCTGCATTGCCTTGATGGAATCGCCCGACGTAAAGCCCGGTGCCGGATTGCCGGTAACCTTAGCCGCATTAAACGCATTAAAACGTTCAAGCTGGTCAGGGCCGACAACACGTTTGACGGTGACCAATGCGCTCAGCGGGATCATGCTGCCGGAATCGGCGCGCACAAACACATGTTTGAGATCGCTTGGATCACGGCGGAACTCGGCTTCCGACTGCAGATTGACCTGATAGTTACGGCCATAGAGTGTGAAGTCGTTGACATAAACGCTACCGAAAGTCGCCTGCATGGCGGTGAATACCGAATTGATCGGCACGCCCATCGCCTTGGCCTTTTCACGGTCAAGCTGGATGTCGTATTGCGGTACGTTCGGGTCGAACGTCGTCCGCACACCTGCCAGTTCCGGCCGCTTGGCCGCAGCATCGGTCAGAAGCTTGGTCGCATTGGTCAGCGATTCCACACCGCCGCCGGTACGATCCTGCACATAGAGTTCGAAACCGCCGGTGGTGCTAAGCCCCATGATCGGTGGAGGATTGAATGCCAGAACCAGACCGTCCTGAATGCCCGCATTCATGCCCATGATCGTACCGGGCAGATTGCGCGCGTCGAGATCCGGCGTCGTGCGTTCTTTCCAGTCTTTAAGCATGATGAACATCGTACCCGCACTGGTTTTCAAACCACCGGAGAGAAGATCAAAACCTGATACTTCAAATACGCTTTCAACAGCCGGGTGCTTGCGGATATTTTCGCTCGCCTCGTGAAGAACAGCCGTTGTCCGCTCAAGGGATGCCGCTGGCGGCAGAATGGCGACACTGAACAGGAAGCCCTGATCCTCATCCGGCAAAAGCGAACCCGGTACTTTTTCAAACAGGTAATAGGTGCCGCCCAGAAGGCCTGCAAAAATCAGCAAGCCGATGGAAGCGCGCTTGAGGAAGAAGCGAACGCCATTCGTATAACCGCGCGTCAGACTATCGAAGAAGCGGTTGAAGATACGGAACGGCAGCATCGGTTCATGATGACCGGGCTTTAGGATCAGCGCGCAAAGTGCAGGCGTGAGCGTCAAAGCCACAATACCGGAGATCGTCACCGAAATCGCGATCGTGACAGCGAACTGCTTATACATTTCGCCAACCAGACCGCCCATGAAGGCGACCGGAATAAACACCGCACAAAGCACGAGAACAATCGCGATGACCGGGCCTGTCACTTCGCTCATTGCCTTGATGGCAGCTTCGCGCGGCGGCAGTTTCTCCGTGGTCATAATACGTTCGACGTTTTCCAGAACCACGATGGCGTCATCGACCACGATACCAATCGCCAGAACCAGACCAAACAAGGTCAGCAGGTTGATGGAGAAGCCAAGCACATACATGCCTGCAAATGTACCAATGATTGAGATCGGAACCGCAATCACCGGAATAAGTGTCGCACGCCAGTTCTGAAGGAAGATAAACACCACAAGAATAACGAGGATGATCGCCTCGATGAAGGTGTGGATCACTTCCTCGACCGAGACCTTGATGAACTTGGTCGTATCGAATGGAACCGAGTAATCAATGCCTTCGGGGAAGCCGGCCTTGAGCTCCGCCATGCGGTTTTCGATGAGTTCCATCGTGTTAAGCGCGTTTGCACCCGGCTGCAGATAGATCGCAATCGGGACGGCTGGCGTGCCATTGAGCGCACTGTCTACGAGATAGCTTTCCGTGCCAAGTTCAACCCGCGCAACATCCTTGAGCAGCAGCGTTGCAGCATTCTTGTCAGAACGAAGAATGATGTTTTCAAAAGCGCTCGCATCGGGCAAGCGGCCCTGTGTGGTCGCCGTATAGGTGAACGGCCCGGCCTGTGGATCGGGCTGATCGCCAAAACGACCGGCTGCAAACTGTGCGTTCTGTTCCTGAATGGCCACCTGCACATCAGATGGCGTCAGATTATATTGTGCGAGCTTGTCGGGGCGCAGCCAGACACGCATTGAATATTCAATATTGCCGAGAAGCTGAACATCGCCCACGCCCGGAAGACGCTTGAGATCGTCAATGACGTTCAGAAGCGCGTAGTTACCCACGTAAGTACGGTCATAGCGGTCAGAGGTCGCGAACATCGCCACCATGCCGAGAATTGTGCTCGAACGCTTATCGACAGTGACGCCAAGACGCTGCACTTCCTGTGGCAGAGACGATGTTGCACGCTGCACGCGGTTATTGACGTTGATCGTTGCCTGATCCGGATCGGTGCCCAGAGCGAAGGTAACAGTCAACTGCATGGTGCCGCTACCAAGGCTTGAGGACTGCATATAAAGCATGTTCTCGACGCCGTTGATCTGCTGCTCAAGAGGTGCTGCAACCGTTTGCGTCACCGTCTCGGCACTTGCGCCCGGATAGGTCGCACTGACGACAACCTGTGGCGGCGTCAGCTCAGGATATTGCGCGACGGGTAGAATCCGCATCGCAATGAGGCCTGCCATAACGATAACAATGGAGATGACCGCCGCGAAAACCGGGCGATCGACAAAGAACTTATTCATTGCTTGTCTGCCGCCTGTTCTGTGCCCGCGTCTTGGCCCGCGTCCGTACCAGCTTTCGCTTCAACCGGCTGAACAGCTTTGCCCGGAGCGGCTTTGATCACGCCTTCGGTGATGATGCGATCACCAGCCTGCAAGCCGTCGCTGACAATCCATGAATCCTTGAGTTCGCGCGATACGGTGATCGGACGGACTTCTGCAATATTTTCCTTATTCACCACATAGACGAACTGGCCTTGCGGACTCTGCATCAGGGCTGCTTTTGGAACCAGAATTGCATCGTCGATGGTGATACCCAGAATGGAGGCGCGAACGAACTGACCGGGAATGAGACGCTGATCGGGATTATCCACGACCGCACGAGCACCCAGTGTTCCGGTCTCGGTATCAAGCGACGACGAAGTGAAGTCGATCGTGCCTTCATGATCATAGGCCTGACCGTCACCGAACAAGATTTTGATGCGCAGACGATCCGCATCCTCACCCGTCGCACCGCGTGCTTCACGAAGTTTACGGATTTCCGCAGCTTCAGAATCAGTGAAGGAGAAATTGACATAGACCGGATTGATCTGGGTGATCGAGGTCAGCAGACTTGATGTTGAATCGGTGCCAATGAGGCTGCCTTCGGAAACCTGCTCAAGACTGGTGATGCCGCTGATCGGCGCTGTCACCTTGGTATAGCTCAGATTAAGCTCGGCTGTGCGCAACTGCGCCTTGGCAGCAGCAACAACTGCCTTGTTAAGATCGCGCGTCGCAAAAGCAGTATCGCGCGCTGCCGCACTCTGCACACGCTGCTGAACAAGTTGTTCGGCACGTTCCGCATCGCGGATCGATTGCTGATATTGCGCTTCGGCCTGAGCCACCTGCGCCTGTGCGCGGGCAAGCTCTGCTTCATAAGGTGCAGGGTCAATTTCGAAAAGCAGGTCACCAGCTTTGACTTCCGTGCCTTCAACGAAATTGCGGTGCTGGAGAATACCACCAACACGCGCCCGTACCTGAACATCACGATATGCGCTCACACGCGCCGCATATTCATAAGGAACAGCAACATTCTGCGCCGCAATTTCTGTCACAGTGACAGGCGGAGGCGGAGGCGTTGCACCTCCCGGTGCCTGCGCAAATGCAGACTGACCTGCAATGATGAAAAATGCGGCTCCCGCCGCAAAAAGCCGAATAGAACGGTTCATGGTCATAGTGGGAGTTGCCCTTGATCTCGCGCGGTGCAGTCGAATAAACATACACGAATGTTTGTAAATACGAATTACCGTGTTATAGTCAATCACCTAATATTACATATCACGAATGATTTATCCCGATTGTGAAGGGGAAAACGGGTATTTCACGCGTCTGACTTATCGAGAGAAGCTTAAATGCGCAGGACCAAAGCCGAAGCTGCAGAAACACGCGATGCCATTCTAACAGCCGCAGAACAAGTATTTCTGGAACGCGGGCTCACTCAATCCACTCTCATGCAAATTGCCTGCCATGCCGGTGTGACCCGTGGCGCAATCTATTTTCATTTTCACGATAAGCTCGACATTTTTCAAGCGATTATCAATCGCACCTGCTTTCCGCATGAAGAAATAATGGTACAGGCCGCAGCCTGCGATCATCCAAATCCCATGCATGTGCTTGAGCAGTCGATCCTGACGGCTTTAGAGCTTTTCGCGACGAATGAGAGGCAGCAGAATGTTTTCACAATCATTCACCAGCGCTGCGAATATGTCGGTGAAATTGCGCCGCTGGTGGAGCATCTCAAAGAGGCACGCGCCAATGTATTGTCGCTGTTCACGGGATTACTCAACATTTCGGAACGTCGCGGAGAGCTTTCAGAAGAATGGACTTCAATATCGGCAGCACAAATCCTGCTTGCGATATTGAGTGGCCTTCTCAATGAGTGGATGAGGAGCGAGCGCAGCTTCGATCTGGTTCGCTCGGGCGGAAAAACCATCAAAACAATGATACAATCCATGCGTAAGGAAGAGCAAGCGGCTCTGTAACCCTTTCTGAAAGCCGTAAAGCAAACTGATCATGAGGTATTTTCTCACCGCATTGTGAAGGGAAACAGCGAAAAAAGAAGCATTTCTTGTGGGTTGCAGTGCCACCTCTAAAAAGTTGGGAAAGACGTCACCCTCGCTTTTAATTTACGCTTACGTCAATGTAACTCTTGCGATTACGATGAAACTCGACCACATTCATTCTTGAGGAAGCGCCTATCCGGTTTTTGAGGACGGGCAATATTGGGAGAAGGGTGGCGGGCTTGTCGCTCAAACAACGGACGGAGCAATCCGGGGAGAAGGCATGGTAAAAAAAGCAGCAGAAACGAAAACCACGTCGAACAAATCCAGCAAGGTGACAGCGGCAACGCCTGTAGCGGATAAGATTTGGCTTAAATCCTATCCAAAAGCTGTTCCGCATGAGATCGACCTGAGCAAAACCACATCCATTGGCGACATGATCTCCAATGCGTGCAGACAGTTTGCGGACAGGCCAGCCTTCACCTGTATGGGCAAGGACCTGTCTTATAAGGAACTGGACGAGAATTCGCGCGCGCTCGCAGCATGGCTGCAATCGCGCGGACTGGTCAAGGGCGACCGCGTTGCGGTGATGATGCCCAATATCCTGCAATATCCCATCGCCATTGCCGCAATTTTAAAGGCAGGCTTTGTCGTTGTTAACGTCAACCCGCTCTATACTCCGCGTGAACTACAACATCAGTTAAATGATTCAGGCGCACAAGCACTCATCGTGCTTGAAAATTTCGCAGCGACCGTGCAAAAATCACTGGCTTCCATTCATGTCCCAAACATCATCGTCGCCTCAATGGGTGACATGCACGGACTCAAAGGCCACATCATCAATCTGGTGGTGCGCAAGGTCAAGAAGATGGTGCCGGAATGGAGCATTCCCGACCATGTGCGCTTCAAGGATGCGTTGGCACAGGGAAAATCCAAATCCTTCAATCCGGTCCCGGTCGACAAATCCGACATTGCCTTTCTGCAATATACCGGCGGCACAACAGGCGTTTCTAAAGGCGCGATGCTCAGCCATGCCAATATTCTGGCCAATGTCGAGCAGATGCAGGTCTGGATGGATGTGGCATTCCAGAACAAGGGCAAGCCGAAGGAACTGAACTTCATTTGCGCCCTGCCCCTTTATCATATCTTCGCTCTGACCGTGAATGCGATGATCGGAATAAAGCTTGGTGCGCGCAATATTCTCATTCCAAACCCGCGCGATATTCCGGCTTTTGTCAAAGAACTGCAAAAATATCCGTTCCATATTTTCCCGGGTCTCAACACCCTGTTTAACGCGTTGATGAACAATGATGAGTTCAAGGCGCTGAACTTCAAACCACTGGTACTTTCGCTCGGCGGTGGCATGGCGGTGCAGCGGCCTATCGCGGAACGCTGGCAGGAAATGACGGGTTGCCACATTACCGAAGGCTATGGCCTGTCCGAGACATCGCCGGTGGCTTCTGCCAATGCGTTGGATGCGACGGAATTCAGTGGCACCATTGGCCTGCCGATGCCATCGACAGATTTCACGATCCGCGATGATGACGGTAAGGATGTGCCGCTTGGTGAGGTTGGTGAAATCTGCGTGCGTGGCCCGCAGGTGATGCTCGGCTACTGGAACCGGCCAGACGAAACCGAGCGGGCCATTATGGCCGATGGTTTCTTCCGCACTGGCGACATGGGCTTCATGGACGAAAACGGTTTCACCAAGATTGTGGACCGCAAGAAGGATATGATCCTCGTCTCGGGTTTCAATGTCTATCCGAATGAAATCGAAGAAGTCGCCGCCGAACATCCCGGCATTGTCGAATCTGCTGCCGTGGGCGTTGCAAATGAGCATTCAGGCGAAGTTGTGAAGCTTTATGTGGTGCGTCGTGATCCGACGTTGACAGAGGAAGATGTCAAATCCTTCTGCGCGCAGCGTCTCACCAATTACAAGCGCCCCCGCGAAGTGGAATTTCGCGATGCCTTACCCAAAACCAATGTCGGCAAGATTTTGCGTCGTGAATTAAGAGACTAGAACAAATGCGGCCATCTGTTTTGCAGGTGGCCGCATCAATTTTCATCTGAGCAAAGCTGGCAAGCCGGCAATGGAATCGAGCACCACGTCGGCGTGTGGCTCAAGTGCTTCTCGTGGGCTGTTGCCGGAGAGAACACCTACCGCAAGACCTGCTTTTGCGGCATGTGCCGTTTCAAGATCATGCAGATTATCGCCCACCATCGCGATAGCGGCTGGCTCAAGGCCGATTTGTTTTGCAAAGTGCAGCAGCGGATCGGGATAGGGCTTTGGGCGTTCAGCCGTGTCATAGCCAATCACCACATCAAAGAAGTGATCGATGCCAAGCGCTTTGGCCGTTGCATGCGCACCGGCTTCGGAATCATTTGTTGCAATGCCGAGGATGAAACCCATTTCCCGAAGGGTTTGCAATGTCTCACGCAGTCCTTCAATTGCAACGGCAGAACGTGCGCCTTCTTCCACCGTGAAGCTGTCGAATTCATGGACCTTGGCTTTGAAGCCCACATCGTCAAGGTCAGGGTGCCATAGCTCGACAATATCTTCCACGGTTCCGGCAGCAATCACAGAATTGGCGCGAAAGCGCGAGGATTCCCAGTCATAGCCGCCAATGTCGAGCAGTGAGCGCGCACGCGCTTCGTCGCCATTGGCCGTACGCTGTGCCAGATTCCATGACACTGTAAACCATGTACTGTCGAAATCGATCAGCGTGCCATCCTTGTCGAACAGGATGGCACGGATCGCTTTGAGCTTTTCAGAAGATAATTCTGCCCTCATGCTTCAAGTGCGCCTGAACGCTTCTTGACGGCTGATGGCTTGTCAGCCAGCAGTTTAAGCAGATCATCGCCACGGCGAACATAACGCAGTGTGCGGCGGGTGAGAATACGACCTGCCTGCGGTGCGGTCAGCGTGATATCGCCTTCCGGCTCGCCAGGTCTGGTAACGACCGTGACAAGCTCTGCGCCAGCCTCGACCACATCACCGGGAGCGACGTGATAAAGCACCATGCCACCTTCCGGCGCACGCAGCATCTCAACATTTTCAAGCGGCGTCACCAGTCCCTTATAATCGAGATCAAGCTTCACACTTTCATCACGGATCACGCCGCGATGAACGAGGAACTTGTAAAGCCCTTCCGCGTCGCCCTTGCCCATATCGGCATAGACATCGCTTAAGCCCCGGAATTCGACTGTCGTAACGGCGCGACGCTTCATATTGCGCTTATCGGCTGGCAATTGCAGAACCGGATGCGCGCAGGCTTCTTCAAAGGCTGCATCTGCCGTCGTGTCCCATGCAAGAATAGCAGTCGAGCCGAGTGCGACCGCCAGATCTTTCATGTCTTCGACAAATTCTTTGGCGATATAGACATAGTTTTCGCTCTCATCGTCGCAATGAAGATCAAGCACGATGTCATTTGCAAGCGCCATCTTGAGAAGCGTTGCCTTCAGGCGCTGTGCAAGAGCTACCGGCGCGTCAGGACCGGGCAAATCAGATGTGTCAAAATCCGGCAGCAGCGGGAAAGCACGGTTGAAATTAACCGCCGAGAAAAACTCGAAGCGGCCCAGATGCTGATGCGCCTGCCACTGGTTTGAGCCAATCGGATTGGCCTGTGGGACGACTGTGATATTACCCAGAACACGGCCTTCTTCGGCTGCTTTCTTCAACATTGGAACAAGGAAATGAAGAGCTGCCTGCCCCGGCAATTCACCGCCATGCAGCGAGGATTGCAGATAGGCGGTGGGCGCATCGCCGTTTTTGCCTGCAAAGCGCAGCACGCGCAACTCAATTGCGTTACCGGGCACATCACCGGCAAACTCGATAATCTCGGTGTTCATTTCTCATCCCATTTACAGATCGACTTCTACAATAAAGCCGATCTATTCGTTATTCTGTCGCATTGTCCAACGCAAAACCGCTGCGCACTTTTGCTGGAAATGCTAAACGCAAAAAAGCCGGGCAGAGCGCCCGGCTTGCCTTATTGATTTGCCTTAATATCAGGCTTTACGGCGTGCATGCAAATGCGCAACCAGGCCAACTGTCGAAGCATCCTTGCCTTCGGCAGATTCCGCACCCGAAACAACCGGCAGAAGCTCGGTTGCGAGTTCCTTGCCAAGCTCAACGCCCCACTGGTCAAAAGCATTGATGCCGAAAAGCTGCGCTTCGACGAACACGCGATGTTCGTAAAATGCGATCAGGCGACCAAATGCAAACGGGTCCAGCTTGTCGTGGATGAGAGTGAGCGATGGACGATTGCCGGAGAAAACGCGATGCGGCGCAATGCGTTCGATTTCCGATTCAGGGAGCTTCTTGGCTGCAAGCTGTGCGCGGGCTTCATCGAGCGTGCGGCCCTTCATCAGCGCTTCCGACTGCGCAAGGCAGTTGGCAAGCAGCATTTCATGCTGATGATCGAGGTGCTTTTCATGGCCCTTTGCCGCAACGATAAATTCGAGCGGAATGGTGTCAGTGCCCTGATGCAGAAGCTGGAAGAACGCGTGCTGACCGTTGGTGCCGGGTTCGCCCCACACAACCGGACCAGTTGGGCCGGAAACAGGCTTGCCATCAACAGTCACGCTCTTGCCGTTCGATTCCATATCAAGCTGCTGGAGGTAAGCCGGAACACGCGCGAGACGCTGATCGTAAGGGATCACGGCACGGCTGGAATAATCGCAGATCGCACGATGCCAGTAGCCAATCAAACCAAGCCAGATTGGCAGGTTGTTTTCAAGCGGTGCATCGCGGAAGTGCACGTCCATCGAATGTGCACCCGCAAGGAACTTGCGGAAATTGTCGGCACCGATCGCGATCATCACCGGCAGGCCGATAGCCGACCAAACGGAATAACGACCGCCAACCCAGTCCCAGAAGCCGAAGACGCGATCTTCGCCAATGCCAAAAGCCGCAACCTTGTCGAGTGCAGTGGAAACAGCCGCAAAATGTGCGCCAACAGCCGCCTCGCCCAGAGCATCGGCAACCCATTTGCGGGCCGTCTGCGCGTTGGTCATGGTCTCAATGGTGGTGAAAGTCTTGGATGCAACGATGATCAGCGTTGTCGCCGGATCGAGCGCATTGAGCGTATCGGCAATATGTGCGCCGTCAATGTTGGAGACATAATGCGTGCGCGGACCATCATGATATGGCGCAAGCGCAAGAGTTGCCATGACCGGACCAAGGTCAGAGCCGCCAATACCGATATTGACGATGTCGGTGATCTTCTTGCCTGTCGCGCCCTTAATAGAACCGGAACGGATACCATCGGAGAAGGCAGCCATACGGTCGAGCACTTCCTTCACATCTGGCAGGACGTTATGGCCATCGACCAGAACTTCTTTCGACGTGGTGTCGCGAAGAGCAACATGCAGAACAGCGCGATCTTCTGTGTTGTTGATGTGCTCGCCCGCAAACATAGCAGCACGACGACCTTCAACATCAGCAGCCTTGGCCAGTTCTGTGAGAAGCGCAACCGTCTCATCATTGACAAGAGCCTTCGACCAATCGAACAAAAGATCGTCAAGCGACAGCGAATAACGCTCGAAACGGCCCGGATCGGCTTTAAATGCTGCACGCATGTCTTTAGGTGCCGCTTCCGCCCAGTGCTTTTTCAGCTTTGCGACCGTTGCTTCAAGCTTCGCCGCGTCTCTAGCCATGATGGTACTCCCAGTCAATCAAATCGATTTAATTGCGGATAATTAAGCAGTTTATTAGAGAAATGCACCAATTAAATTACAGAAATTTTTCATTTGGATGCAGCTCTATATATGGATATGCATCAATTTAGTTTGATCAGGAGTTTAGTCAAAGCATGGACCTCGTCGGAGAAGAACGAATTAGCGCACCCCGGCAGGCCGTTTGGGATGCACTCAATGACATTGAAACGCTGAAAAACTGCATCCCCGGATGCGAGGATCTGGAGCGTCTGTCAGATAATGAAATACGTGCAGCGCTTAAGGTCAGTCTTGGTGTGATCAAGGTTCGCTTTCACGGCATGCTGGAACTTTCCAACATGAACCCGCCATCCTCCTATACGATTTCGGGGCGCGGTGAAGGCTCGATTGCAGGCTTCGCCCATGGTGATACAGATGTGACACTCACGGAAGACGGTGAGGAAACGATCCTGAGCTATGTCATTCGCGGCGATGCGGGCGGAAAGATCGCTCAGCTCGGTTCAAAACTTCTTGGCTCGGTCGCACGAAAGATTGCAGATCGCTTCTTCGCAAATATCGCGGCTGCAGCACAAAAAACGGCAGAGAATGCCGCTGCAAAAACGGCATAATGTCATTCCAGAATGATATGGGAACGGAAGCGAAAGCGTTTTCGCTTTTGGTTCAATTCAGATAGTCGATAAAGCAGTAACCGTAAGCAAGGCCTATCGGCATGAAAGCAAAAGATATTGCGACCTATATTTTCCTTGCCATAGCATGGGGGCTTTCGTTCCTCGTGGTTTTGCGCGTAGTGGAAGCCTTCGGCTGGGTCGGCGCTGTCGCTTTCCGCTCTTTCATTGCCGCTGGAACGCTTTTTGCAATTGCAAAACTCTCAGGACTTAAGCTTGATTTTCACGCTGGATGGAAGCCTTTCGCCATTGTCGGTGCCACCACCGTTGCAGGCCAGCTCATCGGTCTTTCCTACGGCACACCGCTGATCGGAACAGCAATGGCTGCGATCTGCGTTGCATCCATTCCGCTTTTCTCGATGGTCATCAGCCAGCTCTGGGGCCTCGAACGCATCACATCGCGCGGGCTTGTGGGGCTGTTGCTTGGTGTAACCGGCATCGTGCTGCTGGTTGGCTTTCCGGCGGTTGCAGTCACGCCTGAATTCATCATGGGCTGCGTTGCTGTGCTTTTCTCATGCTTTTCAGCAGCTTTCGGCAGCAATTATGCCAGCCGCCGCCTTTCCAGTACTGGCTCATGGGAAACCACAATCGGCGCATTTGTCTTTGGTGGCATTCTAACCTTGCCACTGATCTTCGCCATCCCCGTGCCAACCACACCGGGACTGGTCGATTTTGTCTATCTGCTGATTTCAGCCTGTATCATGAGTGCTCTGACCTATGTGCTTTATTTCAAACTCGTGGGAAATGTCGGCCCGACCAAAGCGATCAGTGTGGAATTTGCAGTGACGGTTATCGCCGTGCTGGTCGGTGCGGTTTTCCTCAAAGAACAGCTTTCGATGATCCAGTTCGTGGGTGCCGCCGTCATCATCGCCGGCTGTGCTCTGGTGCTCAGCTCGCGTCCGGCATTGCCGAATGAAGCGGAAGTGTTTTCAGAAACACCACCTGAAACCGTACCAGACGCTCTCAAATCTGATACACTCTGATTTTTCAAGAGTTACGAAAGGCCCGGTTTTCAAAGCCGGGCCTTTTCGTAATTGTAGTGCTTGAATGTCATAAATTGACCAGATGATAAAAAATTTGACCTTCTGTAAAAATCTGTCATCCTGTCCATAACGGGCATCACGCGACGGCAAAGATCGCAGCCCGGAACAGAGTTAAGGTGCGCAAAGGGAACCCGCGCCTGAACGAAGCAAAAATGGGAGATGCGATCGATGAGATCAGCAGATAATTCGCCTATTGATGCAGTTGAACATGTAAACGCGCCTGATATTCACGGCTCGCGGCTTGAAAAGGCCGACTATGCGCATGTTTTCGATGATCTGCATCCACCGCTAAACAAGCATGAAGCCCTCGTTGAATCCGACCGCTGCTATTATTGCTATGATGCGCCCTGCATGAATGCATGTCCCACCAGCATCGATATTCCGCGGTTCATTCGCCAGATCAATACTGGCAATGCAATCGGTGCCGCGAAAACAATTCTTTCCGAGAATATTCTGGGCGGCATGTGCGCCCGCGTCTGCCCCACCGAAACGCTTTGCGAAGAAGTGTGTGTTCGCGAAACATCGGAAGGCAAGCCGGTCAAGATCGGCCATTTGCAGCGCTATGCCACCGATGTTCTGATGGAAACCGGCAATCATCCATTCAAGCGTGCACCCGATACCGGCAAGCACATCGCCATTGTTGGTGCAGGTCCGGCCGGTCTTTCTGCCGCACATCGCCTTGCGATGCTTGGGTCTAGGGTAACGATTTTTGAAGCGCGGCCTAGGGGCGGCGGTCTGAATGAATATGGTATTGCCGCTTATAAAACGGTCAATAATTTCGCGCAGCGCGAACTCGAATTCGTGCTGAAAATTGGCGCGATCCATATCGAATATAATCAGACACTGGGTCAGGACATCACCATTGAAGCGCTTAAAGCGGGCTTTGATGCAGTGTTTCTCGGCATGGGGATGCCGGGCGTCAATGATCTTGGGCTTACCGGCGAAGATGCGCCCAATGTGATCGATGCGGTGGATTACATCGCCAATCTGCGTCAGGCAAAGGACCTCGCGTCGCTGCCCGTTGGCCGCAATGTGGTGGTGATCGGCGGCGGTATGACCGCCGTGGACGTTGCCATCCAGACCAAGAAGCTCGGTGCTGAAAACGTGACAATCGTTTATCGTCGCGGTCAGGAAAGCATGAATGCAAGCGCCTATGAACAGGAACTGGCACAGGTGCATGGCGTGGTGATACGCCATTGGTTGCAGCCGCATTCGCTTGAACGCAATGAAGACGGCACCGTGAATGCAGTTGTTTTTGAATATACCGCAGCGCAAGACGGTAGGCTTTCCGGCACCGGCGAATATATGCTGCTTGAAGCCGATCAGGTTTTCAAGGCTATCGGTCAGAAGTTTGAACCAGAGCCAATTGCCGGGGCTGGCATTGGACTTTCCAAAGGGCGCATCAGCGTCGATGACGAACGTCGCACATCGGTTGAGGGCATATGGGCGGGGGGCGACTGTGTTGCAGGTGGTCAGGATCTGACGGTGGCATCGGTGGAGGACGGCAAGGTTGCCGCCGAATCTATTCATGCAACGCTGACAAAACGTCCCGAAGCAATTGAAGGCTTTGCCGATGCGGTCCTGTCGGGCGGTGCACTTCATGCGCCAACCTCGTCTGCTTACCGTGACCGCAGTGTGCCTTTGGGCCAGGAACAGGGCTGAGGAGTTTAAGACATGGCTGATCTTTCAACGAATTTCCTCGGCATCAAATCTCCAAATCCATTCTGGCTGGCCTCTGCCCCACCGACCGACAAAGCCTATAATGTCGAGCGCGCTTTCAAAGCAGGCTGGGGCGGCGTGGTGTGGAAAACGCTGGGCTCTGAAGGCCCGCCGGTGGTTAATGTCAATGGTCCGCGTTATGGCGCGATCCATGGTGCTGACCGGCGGCTTCTGGGGCTCAACAATATCGAGCTGATCACGGATCGTCCGCTCGAAGTAAACCTGCGGGAAATGAAAGAAGTGAAAATGCGCTGGCCTGACCGCGCGTTGATCGCTTCGATCATGGTGCCTTGCGAAGAAGAAGCATGGAAAGCCATCCTGCCGCTGGTGGAAGAAACCGGCGCAGATGGCATTGAGCTGAACTTCGGCTGTCCGCACGGTATGAGCGAACGCGGCATGGGTGCAGCGGTCGGTCAGGTGCCGGAATATGTCGGTATGGTCGTCAAATGGTGCAAGCAATATAGCCGCATGCCGGTGATCACCAAGCTGACGCCAAACATCACCGATATTCGCAAGCCTGCACGTGGTGCTAAAGCCAATGGCACAGATGCCGTATCGCTGATCAACACCATCAATTCCATTGTGTCTGTTGATCTCGACAATATGTCGCCGGTCCCATCTATTGACGGACGCGGCAGCCATGGCGGTTATTGCGGCCCGGCGGTCAAGCCAATTGCGCTCAACATGGTTGCGGAAATTGCGCGTGATCCTGAAACCTACGGCCTGCCGATTTCAGGCATTGGCGGGATCACGACATGGCGCGATGCGGCTGAATTCATTGCGCTCGGCTGTGGCACCGTTCAGGTCTGCACCGCTGCCATGACCTATGGCTTCAAAGTCGTTGAGGAAATGATCGACGGTCTGTCGGACTGGATGGACTCGAAGGGTTATCAGACACTGGATGATTTCCGTGGCATGGCTGTCGGTCAGGTTAGCGACTGGCAATATCTCAACCTCAATTATGTCACCAAAGCGCGGATTGATCAGGATCTCTGCATCAAATGCGGTCGCTGCCATATTGCCTGCGAAGACACTTCGCATCAGGCGATCACTGCGATGGTCGATGGTGCGCGTCATTTTGAGGTGATCGATGAGGAATGCGTTGGCTGCAATCTCTGCGTCAATGTCTGCCCGGTCGAAGATTGTATCACGATGGAGCAGATCGCAGATTTCGATCCGCGCACCAAAGCGCCGATTGACCCGCAATATGCGAATTGGACGACGCATCCGAACAATCCAATGGCTGTCAAAGAAGCTGCAGAATAATACAGAAACGCCGGGCAAGCCCGGCGTTTTCTTCTTACACGCTGACGCGGGCGCCTTTTTCCGGTTCGAACACATGGCTGGTTGCCGGATCGATTGCAATTGTCAGCACGTCGCCGGGGCGTACGGTCAGACGTTCACGGAACAGACAGGTGATCGGCTGATCACCGAGCTTGCCCATGACCATGATTTCCGAACCCGTTGGCTCAACGATTTCAACTGTCACAGGGACGCCATTTTCGGCAATTTTCAAGTGTTCCGGACGCACGCCATAAACAGCCTTGCCGGAAAGCTTTGAATAATCGCCCTGTGGCAGAGGCAAGCGGAAGCCGCCGTCCGCGAGGAAAATGCCTTCCTCGATCTTGCCATTGACAAAGTTCATCGATGGCGAGCCGATAAAGCCTGCGACAAACATATTGGCTGGACGGTCGTAAAGGTCGAGTGGCGCACCAATCTGTTCCACCAGACCATCGCGCATGACCACGATCTTGTCGGCCATGGTCATGGCTTCGATCTGGTCGTGGGTCACATAGATCGTGGTGGTTTTCAGTCGCTGATGCAGGCCCTTGATCTCGCCACGCATTTGCACACGAAGTTTAGCGTCGAGGTTGGAGAGCGGTTCGTCAAACAAGAACACCTGTGGATCGCGGACAATCGCACGGCCCATGGCCACGCGCTGACGCTGACCACCGGAAAGCTGACGCGGAAAGCGGTCGAGAAGCTTGTTCAGCCCCAGAATTTCCGCGGCACGATTGACGCGGCTTTCGCGTTCTTCCTTGGGAGCGTTTTTGAGCATGAGCGCAAAGCCCATATTATCGGCCACCGTCATATGTGGATAGAGCGCATAATTCTGGAACACCATAGCAATATCGCGCTCTTTAGCGCGCAGGTCGTTGACGACCCGCGGACCAATGGCGATCTCGCCGTCGCTGATTTCCTCAAGCCCTGCAATCATGCGCAAAAGCGTGGATTTTCCGCAGCCAGACGGGCCAACCAGCACGACAAATTCACCGTCTTCGATATTGACCGACACACCATGCAGAACGCCGACAGTGCCATATTTCTTGATTGCATTTCGGATGGATACAGATGCCATCTTAAACCTCAATTCTTATTTGACGGCGCCTGCCGTCAGACCCGCAACGATCTGGCGCTGTGCGAAAACCGTTAGCAACAGGACCGGCAATGTGACCACAAGGGCTGCAGCGGCAAGCGGACCCCAGCTGACCTGTTCAAAGGACAACATGTTGTAGACCGCGACCGGCAGGGTGCGTGTCTCGCGGCTTGCGAGCACGATGCCGAAAACGAAATTGTTCCACGAGAAGATCACCGCAAGGATGAGCGACACCACAACACCGGGCTTGGCGATCGGAAGTGCAACCTTCATGAACACCTGCCACGAAGATGCACCATCGATAATGGCTGCTTCTTCCAGCTCCATCGGTGTTGTCTCGAAATAACCGATCATGATCCAGATCACGATTGGAACAGTCACAACCAGATGGATGATGATCTGCGGCCACAATGTTCCAAGCAGACCCAAGGTCTGGAACAGCAGGAACAGCGGGATCAGGTAGGACAGGCCCGGCGTCATACGCGCAATCATGATAACGATTGCCGACTTGTTAGCGCGCAGACGCGCAATGCCATAACCTGCCGGAACACCAACCAGCAATGCGAGCAACGTAGCCGTTCCTGTCACCAGAATACTGTTCCAGAAATAGAGCAGAAAATCGTTGGTTTCGAAAATTCCGGTATAATTGGACCATGCGATACGGTCAGGGATAAGGATTGGCGGATAAGCGCCATTGTCGATTTCATATTTCAAAGAAAGCGATAACATCCAGACGAAGAAGAAGATTGCTGGCGACACGATGATGAAAACCATGAGTGCCGTGCCAAGCTTTGAAAGAATTGACTTGCGTCCCATAATCGGTCCTCAGCTGTTCCACTTGGTCCGCTGGCGCAGGGCCAGAAGAACCATCGACATGGCGATAATGACAATGAAGAACACCACGGCAATCGCCGATCCATAGCCAATGTCGTAATAGGAAAATGCCACGTTATAGAGATAGATATTGATGGTTTCCGATGCCGTTCCGGGACCGCCCTGTGTCATCGCATAGATGATGTCGAAGCTTTTCAGCGCATCAATCGAGCGGATGATAACGGCGACCATGATAAACGGCAGGATCATCGGAAGCGTGATATAGCGGAATTTCTGCCAGCCATTCGCGCCATCGATTTCAGCACTTTCAAACGGATCACGTGGCATGGAAGCAAGGCCACCCAGCACAATCAGCATGACAAGCGGCGTCCATTGCCAGGTTTCGACCGCGACCAACGACGGGATAACCGTGCTTTGGTTGAAAATCCATTCCTGCGGCGGAATGCCAACCAGCGAAAGCAGGTAATTGAGAACACCCAATTGCGGATGATACATCATCGTCCAGACGAGGGCGACCGCAACCGGTGTTGCCATCATCGGCATCACGAAAATACCGCGCAACAGTCCGCGCATTGGCAGTTTGCTGTCAAAGACCAGCGCTGCAATCGTGCCCAATATCATCGGGGCGACCACTGACAGAACAGTATAAACAACCGTATGCCACATGGATTCCCAGAAGCGCATATCGGCCGCAAGACGCAGATAATTGTCGAAGCCGACAAAGCTCTGGTCCCCGCCGAGCTGCCACTGGTTCGCACTCATCCAGAGCGTGAATACCCATGGGAAGACGATCACCGCCCCGACGGTGATCAAGGCTGGAAGAACAAAAGGCCAATAGCTGGGCCGCAAACGACTCGTCTCGGACCTGGTGGCAGGAGCCGCCTTGCTGGCAGCTCCCGTTGTTGCACCTATCGGGGCGGCAGATGTCATTTTCCTTCGCTCCGTGCGAGGACCGGACGGAACTCTTCCGTCGCGCGTTTCATTTCAGTTTCTGCGTCAGCACCGTTCAAGAGATTGGTGAGACCAACACCGATAATGTCACGGAACTCGGTGACGGGTACGATGACCGGCAGGCAGAGCTGGCTGATTGGTGCGGATTTCGACAGAGCGTCAACCCAGCCTTCCGGCATGGTCACGCCTTTGCGCACCGCTTCGTCGTCAATGATCGACTTACGGAATGGCACACCCGAACCGCTTTGCAGAAGGCGGGCACCCATTTCCTTGGAAATCGCCCACTGGCAATAGAGATATGCGGCTTCCTTGTTCTTGGAAGCTTCCGTCACGCCGATGCCGTCGCCGGTTGTCGGAGCGGCCTGTGCATTTGGACCGGCTGGCATGACGCCATAGCCAACCTTGCCGACCACACGCGACTTGTTTGGATCTTCGAGTGGCGGCGCAAAGCCGATACCGTCGAGCCACATGCCAACACGGCCCTGCAGGAAGTTCGACTGACACTCGGCCCAGTTGAAGCCTGCCACACCGGGAGGTGCGGATTTGGTCATCAGGCGCTGATAGAGTTTGGCGGCCTCAATACCTTCAGCCGAATCCGTCTGTAGGTTGCCATCCGCATCCACCGACTGCTTGCCATAACCGAGCAGAAGGCTGGTATAGACAGGCGCATTGGCATTCTTCATGCCGCGTGCGACGAAACCGTAGGTTCTGGTTGATGGGTCCGTGAGTGCTTCGGCTGTTGTGACCAGCTCTTCAAAGGTCTTCGGGAATTCAAGACCCTTCTCCGCAAAGAGGTCCTTGTTCCAATAGATAATCCAGTAATCGACCGAGAATGGCAGTGCACCAAAGCGACCATTGGCATCCTTGGCAAATGTCAGACCGGCGCTTGCGAAATCATCTTCGGTGAGCGATGCATCGGTAAGGGTTGGGTCTTTCAGGAACGGATTAAGATCGGCAAGCCAGCCGCCCTTTTCAAACTGGCGCTTCTGAACGTGGTAGCTGATATGGATCACGTCAAAGCTCGGACGGCCCGAAGTCAGCTCGATAACCGCCTTCTGGCGCTGTTGCTGTTCCGGCATCTGCTCGGAATTGACCTTGATACCGGTTAGTTCCTCGAATTCCTTCTGATGCTTCTGAAGGAGTTCGCCGCGCGGGCTCTTGATGAGATTAACCTCAAGCGTGGTTCCGGCAAACTTCTTCCAGTCGACATTTGACTGGGCAAAAGATGGGCTGATGCCCGTTATGGTGCCAGTAAGGCCAGATGCGGCAATAACCGCTGTTCCCGCCAGAAACTGGCGGCGTGTAGGACGTAAAAGATTCATTGCTCACTCCTCCCGTATATTTATTCGTGGTGCGGCGACTCCTCTCGCCCACCCTTATTCTCAAATATGCAAAGCCAGCTTCCGCGCATTGTTGATGTGAACGGCGATCGCATCCATAGCTGTCTGCGGGTCGCGGGTTTCGATTGCGCTGAGCACCGCAAGATGTTCCTGCATGACAGGAATTACACGTCCGGTAATACGGAATCGCTCCTGATTGATCAGGCGCATCTTGATCGTATTGGTCTGATAAGCACGCCAGATGATTTCATTATCCAGCGAGCCTACAATCGTATCGTGCAGGCTCCAGTCAATACTCTGCGCCTGCTCTTCCAGCTCCGGCGTTTCGCCCTCGCTCATCGCCCGATGAAGCGTTTCCTCATGCTCGGCGCGCAATGCGCGCAGCAATTCATCGGAAGCCGACTGACAGAAACTGGCAATCGATTCCTTTTCGATGAAAAGGCGAAACTGAAACGCCTCGCGAATAAGATTGAGATCAATATGCGCGATTTGCAGTCCGCGCTGCGGGACGGTCTTGATAAGCCCTTCGGCTTCAAGGCGCGGGATGAGTTCGCGAATAGCGCCGAGCGGCAAGCCCGTCATGGTGACGAGCTGGCGCTGGGACACGAACTGCCCCGGATGAAAATCACGCGCCAGCAAATGCTGGGTGAAGCTCTGATAAGCCTTGTCCCGCAATTTTACCGGCTCGTTGTGATCTTCCGCCAAAGCTATTCCCTTTATTGCTATCGCAGCTTATGCCGTGATCAAGCCGCTTTTGCCATATGCAAACGGTCGAATACACTGCCAATTGCATCGAAATCCGCATCATTAAGTGAAATCAGCGGGGCGCGAACCCGACGCCATTCGCTATCGCCCGTATGACGCGAGACCATGGCTTTCACCGCAGGCGTTACCGGATAATTGAGCAATTGCCGTACGGCACCGACCAGTTCGGCATCGTCCTGACCTTCATTGATCATGCGCAAAAGGCGGTCAGGAAACAGATTGGCCATACCAGAGATTGCACCCTGCCCGCCAAGACGCACACCAGCAGCCAGATCACGCTCATCACCGATCAGGATCGCAATATCCTTATGTGCCGCGAGAAGCTTTTCGGTATAGGCCCATGTGCCGGATGAATCCTTCACACCGATGATGATGTCGCCAAAAGTATCACGCAGGCGGCTGATCAGATCGACCGAAAGCTCGACTGCGGTAACGGACGGAATATTATAAAGGATGATACCGCGTGCATCATCGCCCAGACCGTTGAGAACCGCTGAGAACCAGTTGAACAGGCCATCGTCAGAGAGGTTCTTGAAATAAGAAGGCGGAGCAAGCAAAATCGCCTTGCAGCTGCGGCGAAGAGCATCGCCCGACTGAAGCACAGCATCGGCAATTGAGTTTTCCATCACACCGACAACAATGTTGGATGCCGGGAAACCGCCTGCGATGAATGCATCAAGAAGTGCTGCGCGTTCGCTATCGCCAATCGAAGATCCTTCGCCAGTGGTGCCGAACAAGGTCACGCTTGAGCAACCACTGTCAAGGCGCGCACGTGCATGAGACAAGGCGCGCGCGACGTCGATCTGACCGTCTGCATCGAATGGCGTTGTGAGTGCTGCAGAGAGGCCAAAGCGCTTCTGAGTCGAATTATCCTGTGCCAAAATTGGCTCCTCCCAAGTTTGAAATGTAAGTTTGCACATACTAACATGTTAGTAAAGAGTCAATTCGCGTTCAGTGTGCAGTCTTATATTTCGCGAGCTTGTTTGAAGCTTTATTGAGCGGGGACAATGCCGCTTTCGATGAAGGAAAAAACTTCCGCTTGGCTCGGTGAACCCGCTCTCCCGCCAAAGCGTGAGCATTTGATGGCGGCGGCGGCATTGGCAAAGCGGATGATGTCAGTCATTGGTCTGCCCGCCACCAGACCATGGGCGAAAGCGCCATGGAACACGTCGCCTGCGGCAAGCGTATCGACTGCATCGACCTTGAAGCCAGCGACATGAGATACCGGACGACCAGCGCGTTCAGCCCAATAGCAGCCATCTGCCCCAGCGGTGACAGAAGTGAAGACGTCATAACGATCAGAAAGTATGCGCACGCAAGCATGCATATCGGTGGTTCCGGCCACGCTGATTGCAGCAGGTTCTGACGCAACAATATGGGTTGCGAGCGGCAGAAGTGTTTCCAGCAATTTCACAGGTGCCGTATCGGCGTCGAGAATGGCAGGGATGCCTGCGTTGCGAGCGGCGCGAAGGGCTGTTTCAGCAGCCCATGGCCAGCGCACGTCAGTCATGACGGCTGCATAAGTTCCCGCTGCAATCGGCGGCACATGATCGGATGGGGTTGCGAGTGCGCGATCATAAAAGGGCACGATAATGCGCTCGCCATCGGAATCAACAAGGATCGAAGAAAACGCTGTTCGCGCATTATCCAATCGCCTGATATGCGCGCAGTCAATCCCTTCGGCTTCAAGTTCCGCAACAGCGCGATCTCCAACCGGATCGGCTCCGGCAGAAGCCCATAGCGCCACCTCCCCGCCAAGCCGTGCAATGGCAGCAGCAGCACTGGAAGCCATGCCGGCTGCGATCTCAACAGCCTCACGCGGCAGATATTTACCTGCCTGCTCGGGAAGTGTGTCGAGACGGAAAATCGTGTCCATTGTGAGGGCACCAACGCAAAGGATTTTTCCGCTCATGATCAGACGATCAGACCTTCATCACGCAGGGTCTGCCAGAACTGAGCAGGGATTTCCTTTTCAAACCAGGCAACATTGGTTCTTATCTGCTCTGGCGTGCGCACACCGATCAGAATGCTGCTGACAGCCGGATGCATCATGGGAAACTGCATGGCGGCAGCGGCTAGCGGCACGTCAAAACTATCGCAAACATCGTGCAGGCGATTGGTGCGCGCTATAATCTCGGCAGGTGCATCCGCATAATTGAATTTTTGCTCACCACCTCTTGGCGATGCAAGAATTCCCGAATTGAAAACACCGGCAATGACCAGCGCCATGCCGCGCTTTTGTGCAAGCGGCAAAAATTCTTCCGCAGCATCCTGATCAAGCAGCGAATAACGACCAGCGAGAAGCGAGCAATCAAGATCGGCCTCCTCTAGCGCATCGCGAATGACCTGCCATTCATTCACGCCTAAACCAAAGCCCTTGATGTTGCCCGCATCGCGCAACTCACTCAAGGCGCGAAAACCACCCCCTTTGGTCAGTGCGCCCCAATGATGATCATGCAGATCGGCATGCGTCACGCGGCCAATATCGTGTACATAGAGCAGATCAATATCGGGGAAACCAAGACGCTGCTGGCTGTCATCGAAGCTGCGCATGATGCCATCATAGCTGTAATCAAAAATTTCCCGGAAATTCAAACAATTCTGCCAGCCCGGATCGAGTGGGTTTTTCGGCGGCGCTGGCGGCAATGTACGACCGGCACGCTCGGTTGTCATCAGGCGACCGACCTTGGTCGAAACCACGGCATGCTCGTCTTTTTCGCGCAGAATATCGCCAAGAATATGCTCGCTGCGGCCATTGCCATACATGGGGGCCGTATCGAAATAGCGGATACCGCTTTCCCAGCCTGCTTCGAGCAAGGCACCCGCATCGGCGCGCGAAACCTTTTCATAAAGCCCGCCAAGTGGCGCGGTTCCCAGACCAAGTGCGCTCACAGAAAGACCGCTACGGCCAAGTGGCCGTTTTTCGGATGCCTTGAATTGCATAAATATCTCCTCGCCTGCAAAACGAAAAACGCTTCGCACTCCTTTGCTGACGAATTGATAGGTGCAAGGCCGCATAAGCGCAATCCGAAAAAACTGCGCGGACGAAGAGTTTATTTACGTGCGAATGACGGTTTCACGCGGTGGCTGAAAACCGGGCCTGTATGTCTTGCGAAAGCAGGGCAACAGGCCGGGTCTGATCACCCGCCGTAACCCAGATAAGCTCTTCGATCTCGCTTGACGCCGCCGGAACCTGACCCTGTTTTAACGCGAGATGAAAAAGTTCAGCCTCCACTGTTGCGCCAAGTTCGTTAGCGGCAGGGGCCGACATTTTCGCTGCATAGCGCAACTGGCTCGTATAGATCTGAATGCCTAGCTCTTCCTCAATCTCTCGAATAAGGGCTATTTCGGGCGCTTCTCCCGCATCGATTTTGCCGCCGGGCTGAAAGAATATCTCGCTGCCGCGCTTGCGCACGAGGAGGAAACGGCCCGCTTCATCGCGGATAATGGCTGCTGCAATACGAATCGTTGTCATGATGCAGAAACATCGTCTCGAACCCGCACACCGTCAAGAATTATTGCGGCAATCGAACGCGCAGTCTGCTCATAAAAATCCGGTGCTTCTGTGCGCTTTCCCATTAATGCCGACACCTGCACGGAAAAATCAGAATAATGCTGCGTCACCGCCCATATCGTGAAAATCAGGTGATACGGATCGATCGGCGCTATGCGCTTTTCTTCGATCCAGCGATGAATGACGGCAGCCTTCTCGTCCACCAATTCTCTCAAATGGCCAGTGAGAAATTCAGAGATTGCCGGTGCACCATGCAAAATTTCATTGGCAAACAGTCGCGATGCTTCCGGCTTTTTTGCCGAGATCTCAAGCTTGAGCGCGATATAACGGCGCAATTCATCCAGCGGGTCGCCATTTGGATCAATCTGCTCAAAAGGCTTCAGCCATGTGGCCAGCGTATCTTCAAGAACGGTGACGTAAATATTCTGCTTACGCGGAAAATAATACAATAGATTGGGCTTGGACATCCCTGCCTTCTCGGCAATCTGGTCAACCGTTGAGCCGCGAAAACCGTAAGCCGAAAAGACGTCAAGCGCTGCATCCAGAATGAGCCTGCGGTTCATGCTCTGAATACGGGTTGCGCCTTCAGTCTTGTCGTTGGTCGCGTCTTCTTTGGGGGCTGTTGCGTCTGTGACCATTTAGCACCTTTTGGCAGGGCAGAATTTTCTAAAACCGCTTGACCGTTGTCCAAGGCTCTTCTAGCCTGCATTTTGACCAACTAGTCAAGTTTTTGCAATCGCTGCAAGAACATTGGGGCCAAAGAGCCGGGTCACGGGAACAACATAACATGCAAAGCGCAGACAACAATCCTGTGCGTGATGCATGCTTGAAATGTGGAGGCAGAGCGTATGGTGCTCTCCAGTAATCTCAAGGTTAATGGCGACAGGCTGTGGGACAGCCTGATGGACATGGCCGAGAGCGGCCCGGGTATTCGCGGTGGCAATAATCGCCAGACATTGACCGATGAGGACGGCGAAGGCCGTCAGCTTTTCCAGAAATGGTGCGAACAGGCTAGTCTTTCGATGTCCGTCGATACCATGGGCAACATGTTCTTCCTGCGCCCGGGCGAAGATGCCGATGCTGATCCGGTCTATATGGGCAGCCATCTCGACACACAGCCCACGGGCGGCAGATATGATGGTGTGCTTGGTGTGCTGGGCGGACTTGAAGTCATGCGCACGCTTAACGACATGAGCATCAAGACCAAACGTCCGCTTGTCGTGGTCAACTGGACCAATGAAGAAGGTACACGTTTTGCTCCCGCCATGCTCGCATCCGGGGTTTTTGCCGGAGAGCTTGAGCAGGACTGGGCTTATGAACGAACCGATGCCAAGGGCAAGAAATTCGGCGATGAACTGGAGCGCATCGGCTGGAAAGGCGACGAGCCGGTCGGCAAGCGCAAGATCCATTCCATGTTCGAACTGCACATTGAACAGGGGCCAATCCTTGAAATCGAAAGCAAGGATATTGGGGTCGTCACCCATGGGCAGGGTCTGTGGTGGTTGCAGGTGACATTGACCGGCAAGGAAGCGCATACCGGCTCAACGCCGATGAAAATGCGCAAGAATGCAAGCCTTGGATTGGGCAAGCTGTTGCAACTGGTCAACGAGATTGCGATGGCGCATCAGCCGGATGCTGTGGGCGGCGTCGGGCATATCGAAGTTTCACCCAACTCCCGCAATGTACTCCCCGGCAAGGTGGTTTTTACGGTCGATTTTCGTTCGCCGGATCAAAAAACGCTTGATGGCATGAAGGCAAAGTTTGAAGCAGAAGCACCAAAAATCGCCGAAGATCTTGGCGTTGGCATCGAGATTGAAGTGGCAGGCCACTTTGATCCTGTCACTTTTGACGAGGGCTGCGTCACTGCCATTCGCAATGCCGCCGAGCGGCTTGGCTATAGTCACCGCGATATCGTTTCAGGTGCCGGTCACGATGCCTGCTGGATCAATCGCGTAGCACCGACCGCAATGGTCATGTGTCCATGCGTCGATGGCTTGAGCCATAATGAAGATGAGGAAATTTCAAAGGAGTGGGCATCGGCTGGCGCTGATGTGCTTCTTCATGCGGTATTGGAGACTGCCGAAATAGTGAGTTAATTTCCACACTATCCAATGCTGCTTAATGTTCGAAACAAAACCAAAAAGGGGAACGCGAACATGGTAAGTTCTGGGGCCAGTAAAGTGATCAAGGGCGGCACAGTCATTACTGCCGACCGCACCTTTAAAGCCGACGTTCTCATCGAAGGCGAGAAGATTGTTGCCGTGGGGGATAATCTGACCGGTGATGAAACCATTGACGCTTCGGGCTGCTACATCATGCCCGGTGGCATCGATCCGCATACGCATTTGCAGATGCCCTTCATGGGTACTTATTCATCGGACGATTTCGATACCGGCACCGCAGCAGCGCTTGCTGGCGGCACTACGATGGTGGTCGATTTCGTGCTGCCCGGACCGGAAGGCAATCTGCTCGACGCGTTGCAGGAATGGTTTCAAAAGGCTGGCAAAGCGCGCACCGATTATTCGTTCCACATGGCCATCACCGGCTGGAGCGAACGCGCCTTTAATGAAATGCCGGAAGTGGTGAAGCGCGGCATCAACACTTTCAAGCACTTCATGGCCTATAAGGGCGCGTTGATGGTCAATGATGACGAAATGTTCGCATCATTCCAGCGCTGCGCAGAACTGGGTGCTATGCCGCTGGTTCATGCTGAAAATGGCGACATCGTTGCGCAGTTGCAGGCGAAACTTCTGGCCGCCGGCAATGATGGACCGGAAGCGCATGCCTATTCGCGCCCACCGGAGGTGGAAGGCGAAGCCACCAACCGCGCCATCATGATCGCCGATCAGGCCGGTGTGCCGCTTTATGTGGTGCACACATCCTGCGAACAGGCCCATGAAGCGATCCGCCGCGCGCGCCAGAAAGGCATGCGGGTTTATGGCGAGCCGCTGATCCAGCACCTCACACTGGATGAGAGCGAATATCACAATCGCGATTGGGATTATGCCGCGCGCCGCGTGATGTCGCCGCCGTTCCGCGACAAGGTCAATCAGGACAGTCTGTGGGCCGGACTTTCTGCCGGAAGCCTGCAAGTTGTGGCAACAGATCACTGCGCTTTCACCACGGAGCAAAAGCGCAATGGCATTGGCAATTTCACCAAAATTCCGAACGGTACAGGTGGACTTGAAGAACGGTTGCCCGTGCTCTGGACACGGGGTGTGCGCACCGGACGTCTGACGCCAAACGAATTCGTGGCCGTAACCTCGACCAATATTGCGAAAATCCTCAACATCTATCCGCAAAAAGGCGCGATCCTACCGGGTGCCGATGCCGATCTGATTATCTGGGACCCGGAAGCCACCAAAACAGTCTCTGCCAAAACACAGCATTCTTCGATTGATTACAATGTGTTCGAAGGCTTTGAATTAAAGGGCCTGCCGGTCAAGACCTTCTCGCGCGGGCGTCTTGCTTTCGACAACGGGCATGTGACGGCACAGCCCGGAGATGGTCGTTTTGTCGAGCGTGAACCAAACGGTGCCGCCAACAAGGCATTGTCGCAGTGGAAAGAAATCGTTGCACCACGCAAGGTGGAGCGTAGCGCCGAACATATGCCAATCGGAGTCTGAACCATGGCCATAGCTCAGCTTCGGGAACCGCATGTGATGAATATTGATAACATGGCCCCGAAGCGGGGCTTGAATGATCCGCAGACCGTTATCGACATCAAGGACCTGTCATTGGTGTTTGAAACCAATGACGGTCCGGTGCATGCGCTTTCCAATATCGATCTTGCAATCAAGCGCGGTGAGTTTGTGTCGTTCATCGGCCCTTCTGGCTGTGGCAAGACCACGCTCATGCGTGTAGTCGCCGATCTGGAGCAGCCGACTTCCGGCTCGGTGAGCGTGAATGGCAAAACGCCGGAACAAGCGCGTCTTGATCGCTCTTACGGCTATGTTTTTCAGGCGGCAGCGCTCTTTCCATGGCGAACCATCGAAGACAATATCAGCCTGCCGCTTGAAATCATGGGCTTTTCAAAAGCCGAACGCAAAGCATGCATTGAGAAGAACCTTGCGCTTGTAAATCTGACGGGCTTTGGCAAAAAATTTCCGTGGCAGCTTTCGGGCGGCATGCAACAGCGCGCATCCATTGCGCGTGCATTGTCGTTCGATCCCGATATGCTGTTGATGGACGAACCTTTCGGCGCGCTTGACGAGATTGTTCGCGATCATCTCAACGAGCAGCTTCTCAAGCTTTGGGCGGCAACGCAGAAGACCGTGATCTTTGTCACCCATTCGATCCCGGAAGCGGTGTTTCTTTCGACAAAAATCGTGGTCATGAGCCCCCGCCCCGGTCGCATTCACGAGATCATCGATTGTGATCTTGGCCCTGACAGAACACTCGACATTCGCGAATCCGAAGCCTTTATCAAGATTGCCCATCGCGTGCGCGATGGCCTGCGTCTGGGGCATATTCATGAGTGAAATCCGGGGGCAGATGACGGCCTTTTTTCGCGACAAGTTTATTCCGGTCGCAACCGTCCTCGCAGTGATCATTGCGATCTGGTATGCATTTGCAGTCTATCTGAATGCGTCTTTCGAGCGTGATCAGGCGGAGCGCGCCGGGACCGAAATTGCTTTCTCCACGCTTGTTGGCAAGACGATGTTTCAGGACCGTCCAGTCCTTCCCGCACCGCATCAGGTGGCAGAGGAAATCTGGAAAACGGTGTTTGTCGTCAAGCCGAGTTCCAAGCGCAGTCTCGTCTATCACGGCTGGGTGACGCTGTCCTCGACCCTGCTTGGTTTTGTACTTGGCTCAGCGCTTGGCGTGCTGCTTGCGGTCGGCATTGTGCATTCGACAACGCTCGATAAAAGTCTGATGCCGTGGATCATCACCTCGCAGACCATTCCAATTCTAGCGATCGCGCCGATGATCATTGTGGTACTGAATGCGATTGGAATTTCAGGATTGTTCCCGAAGGCGGTCATTTCCACCTATCTGTCGTTCTTTCCGGTGGCGGTGGGGATGGTCAAGGGTTTGCGCTCGCCCGATGTGATGCATCTTGATCTGATGCGCACCTATAACGCCTCGAAGAATCAGGTGTTCTGGAAGCTGCGCTGGCCTGCGGCGATGCCGTTTCTGTTCACCTCCATGCAGATTGCGGTTGCCATCAGCCTTGTGGGTGCCATCGTCGGTGAATTGCCGACAGGTGCTGTTGCAGGTCTTGGCGCGAGACTGCTTGCCGGGTCCTATTACGGGCAGACCGTGCAAATCTGGGCAGCGCTCGTGCTTGCCGCCTTCATGGCATCCATTCTCGTTGGGCTGGTCGGAATTGCCGCGACGATGGCCAAACGGCGGATGGGAATGAAGCCGGAAAAGGGGGCATCATGATCGTCAATATTGCCATCATCGTCGTTCTTATTGCTGTGTCATGGTTTGTCGTGCAGGGCTTGGCGAGCGTTAAAATCCGCAACGCACATGGCCAAAGGCTAATCGATATTGCCGTGCCCGCATTGTTTGGCATTGCTATGCTGGTGCTATGGGAGGTGGCTGTGCGGATCTTTGAAGTTCCGTCAGTTTTGTTGCCTGCCCCATCTGCCATATGGGCGCGGATCACAAGCTCCATCCCGATCTTATGGGCGGATTTTCAGCAGACATTCTTAAAGGCTGTCATCATCGGTTATGTGGCTGGGTGCGGACTTGGCTTCATCACCGCCATCATCGCCGACCGCATCCCCTTTTTGCGCAAAGGCCTGTTGCCCATCGGCAATCTCGCAGCTGCCCTTCCCATTGTCGGCGTGGCCCCCATCATGGTGATGTGGTTTGGGTTTGACTGGCAGTCTAAAGCCGCTGTCGTCATCATCATGACATTCTTCCCAATGCTGGTGAATACGGTTGCGGGGCTTGCCGCCAGCGGTTCGATGGAACGCGATCTGATGCAGAGCTATGGCTCCAATTACTGGCAAACGCTGATCAAGTTGCGTCTGCCTGCGGCCATGCCTTTCATCTTCAATGCGCTCAAGATCAATTCGACGCTGGCTTTGATCGGCGCCATCGTTGCGGAATTTTTCGGAACGCCGATTGTCGGCATGGGCTTTCGCATATCGGCAGAAATTGGCCGTATGAATGTCGATATGGTCTGGGCGGAAATCTTTGTGGCAGCCCTTGCAGGGTCGCTTTCTTACGGGCTGATTGCGCTGATCGAGCGCAAAATTACATTCTGGCACCCTTCATACAGGAGGGCATGAGCCTGACTATTTGGCATCTGCCATCATAAGGCGGACCAAAGCGCATTCCGAAAAGTGGCAACCGGTTTTCGGGCAAAATGCGCGCAATAAAAAAGAACCAGAGGAGAACTGAAATGAAGAAGGCAATATCTCTATGCCTTGGAACAGCCGGACTTGCACTCGCACTCATGACGAGCACCGCAATGTCAGCGGACAAGCTGACCTTACAGCTCAAATGGGTGACGCAGGGGCAATTTGCCGGTTATTATGTCGCCAAGGACAAAGGCTTTTACGAAGAAGAAAATCTTGATGTTGAAATTAAGCCGGGCGGACCGGACGTAGCACCTCCGCAGGTGATTGCCGGCGGTGGTGCCGATGTGGTGGTGGACTGGATGCCGTCCGCGCTTGCCACACGCGAAAAAGGCGTGCCGCTTGTCAATATCGCACAGCCGTTCAAGAAATCCGGCATGATGCTGACATGCCGCAAGGAAACCGGCATCACCAAACCGGAAGACTTCAAGGGGCGCACATTGGGCGTGTGGTTCGGCGGCAATGAATATCCGTTCCTGTCATGGATGAACCATCTCAAAATCCCAACCACAGGTGGCGCGGATGGCGTGACCGTGCTCAAGCAGGGCTTCAACGTCGATCCGCTGATCCAAAAGCAGGCAGACTGCATTTCCACCATGACCTATAATGAATATTGGCAGGTGATTGATGCAGGTCTTCCGGCCGACCAGCTTGTCGTGTTCCCTTATGAAGAACAGGGCGTGGCAACACTTGAAGACGGGCTTTATGTGCTCGAAAAGAGCCTGGAAGACGAGGCAACCGTCGACAAGCTTGCGCGCTTCGTTCGTGCTTCTATGAAGGGCTGGCAATATGCTTCTGAACATCCCGATGAAGCCGCCGAGATCATACTTGAAAACGATGCTTCCGGTGCGCAAACGCAGGAAGTTCAGGAACGTATGATCAAGGAAATCGCCAAGCTGATTGATGGTTCCGACGGAACGCTTGATGTCGCTGCAGCCGACCGGACAGTCGACACGCTGCTTGGCGGCGGTTCCGATCCGGTCATTACCAAAAAACCGGAAGGTGCGTGGACGTCCAAGATTACGGATGCACTGAAGAAGTAGTCCCCCGAAACGAAAAGCCCGGAAGACATTGCTTCCGGGCTTTATTCAGAGCGTTTCCCGTTTCAATCGAAACATGCGAAACGCTCTGAATATTTTTTGTCGCATTATCCTAAGCAAAACCGCACCGCACTTTTGCTGGAAATACTCTATTTCAGCTTTTCTTCAAGCGCCATAGCACGCTGCATTTCGCGCTCCAGTCGTGCTTCTTCTTCGACCTTTGGCTTCGTAAAACGTCCGAGAAGAAGATAGGCAACGGGCGTCACGAAAAGGGTCGCAATTGTTGCGAGGCCCAGGCCACCAACAATCACCCAGCCAAGCGATACACGCGCTTCTGCACCCGCACCGCTTGCCAGCACCAGCGGGACACCACCCAGCACCGAGCAGATCATGGTCATACAAACCGGGCGCAAACGGATATTCGCCGCTTCTTCGATAGCCTCACGAACATTCATGCCCTTGTCACGCAACTGATCGGCAAACTCGACAATCAGAATACCGTTCTTAGCCATGATGCCGACCAACAGCACAAGCCCGATCTGGCTATAGACGTTGAGCGTGGTCCCGGTCAGAATCATGGCGAAGACCGCACAGCCAAGGCCGAGCGGAACGGTTGCCATAACAATGAGCGCGCTGACAAAGCTTTCAAACTGTGCGGCCAGAACCAGCAGAATGATGATGATGGCAAAGCCAAACACCAGCACGATGCCGGTCGAGGTTTCGCTCAAGGTCGAAGCTTCTGCCAGCGGAATGATGTGACTGCCGGGCGGCAGTAAGGGTGCTGCAATCTCAAGGGCTGCGGCATAGGCATCACCCAAAGCGAAATCGCTGCGCAGATTGCTTGTTATGGCAACCGACCGCTGGCGCTCTTCGCGATTAAGCTGCGGAGGCACTGCCTCTTCCACAACCGTTGCAATGGAAGACATCGGAACATAACGACCATCGCTCGTTTTGAGAAAGACATTTTCAAGGTCGGTCGGGTCGTTGATCGGGTTGGTGGTGGATACAAGTTTCACATCGAAACTTCTGTCACCGACATAGACCGAGCCGATCTTGCGACCATCAAGAACCGACTGAACCGCATTGGCCAGACCTGTTATATCAATGCCAAGATCGGATGCGCGTTCACGATTGATCTCAACAGAAAGCTGCGGCTGTGTCGGTTCGACCGACAGACGCGGCTGCATGAAGCGCGGATCTTTTTCAAGCGCTGCCACAACCGCATCAGCGGCGGGACTGAGCTTGGCATAATCATTGCCGACGATTGCAAATTGCAGACCGTTACCCGCACCGCGGATGCCAAGGCTGTTGGGCTGAGCTGCGAAAATACGCACCCCTGTTATGCCTCGCGTGCGCGCTTCAACATCGGCCAGAATTTCCTGCTGCGAGCGACTGCGTTCCTTCCATGGGGCCAGTGTGAGCACCATAAAGCCATTGTTGGAAGAGCCGCCCGAACCGGCAATGGAATAGGTGGTGAGAATTTCACCGCTATCGCGCAAGGGCTGAACCGCTTGTTCGATCTGATTGAGTTGCGACTGAAGAAACTCAACACTGATACCCTGTGGACCGTTAACGCGCAGAAATGCCGATGCACGATCCTCAGTCGGCGTCAGTTCCTGTCGGAGCTGCCCGAAACCAACATAAGATGCACCTGCAAAAAGTACCGCTGCCAGCACCACAATGAAAGGCGCCGAAAGACAGGCATGCAGGCTTTTGCGATAGAAGTTTGCAAGCCAACTACCGATACGCCGCAAAAACAATGGGCCATGGCCACCGCCTTCCGCCTCGTCGTTGCCTTCTTTCAGGAACCGTGATGCCAGCATAGGACAGAGTGTGAGTGCCACAATGGATGACAGCAAAATCGCGATGGCAAGAACAAAGCCAAACTCGCGGAACAGACCACCCGCCTGACCCGGCAAAAAGGAGATCGGCACAAAGACCGCAACAAGTGTGAGCGTGGTCGCGACCACTGCAAAGAACACTTCCTGCGTGCCGAGCACTGCCGCCGCACGCGGCCCCATGCCCTGATTGCGTCGGCGCACAATATTTTCAAGCACCACAATCGCATCATCCACAACAAGGCCCGTTGCAAGCACCAGCGCCAGAAGGGTGAGGATATTGATGGAAAAGCCGGTCAGATAAATGGCTGCAATCGTACCGATCAGCGCCACAGGAATTGCCAAAGCGGGAATAAGCGTCGCGCGTATATCCCATAGAAAAAGAAAGATGATGGCAACAACAATCAGTACCGAGGCGATCAGCGCAATCTCGACCTCATGAATTGCGCCATTGATGAAGTTTGCGTCATCACTGGTAACAGTAATAGTCACACCCTGCGGCATTGTCTTTTGCAGGTTATCAACGGCCGCGCGGACGCCTTGCGAAATATCCAGCGTATTGGATTGCGCCTGACGCACAATCCCAAGACCGATTGCCGTCTTGCCATTGGAACGCACGGATGAGCTTTCAATATCCGGCCCCAGTGTTACGCTTGCCACATCGCGGATTTGCGTACGGCCTTTGATATAGACATTCTCGAAATCTTCGGGCTTTTCGAGATTGGCGGCAGCGCGCACTACAATCGACTGATCAGAACTGCGCAGAGACCCCGCTGGTGCGTCAAGCCCCATTGATGAAAGTGCGCTGGATATATCTGCAATCGTTAGGCCATAGCTTGCCAGACGCGCCTGATTGATGTCGATGCGGAAAATCTTGTCGCGGTCACCATTGATCTGCACGTCGGCCACGCCGGGTACTGCGGAAAGCACGTCTTGAATATCATCTTCAACCAGAACCGTCATATCATCGACGGACATAGTGTCCGATGTCACCGCTAGCCGCATGACCGCATCGGCGTTGGAATCCGCCTTGATGATGCGCGACGGATCGGCATCATCGGGCAGATTGTTTGCCACACGCGAAATCGCATCGCGCATATCGGCTGCGGCAACATTGAGATCAACGCCATCGTTGAACTCGACCGTGACACGGCTGCGTTCAAATGATGAACTCGAGGAAATCGACTTCACGCCCGAAACACGCGCGACAGCGTTTTCCAGAACCTGCGTCAATTGCCGGTCGATGGTTTCAGCCGAAGCACCACTGAAATCAGTACTGATCGTCACGACCGGACGATCCACATCGGGCAGTTCGCGAATATCGACACCCGAAAAGGCAGCCAGACCCGCAACGATAATCAGAACATTGATAACGAAGGCAAAGACAGGGCGGCGAATAAACAGCGCTGTCGAGCCGCCAGTGTTTCCCGAAGACGAATTAGGATTGCTCACGCTTTATCCTCACCCTGCAGTTCGGGCTTTAGCAGGATCGACCAGTGCCGTTCCCTGCTCGCTCTGCACACGTACGGGAGCGTCATCGCGCACACTCTGCACACCTTGTGTTACGATCATATCACCCTGTTTGATCGGGCCATCGATAAGAATATTGGTGGAATTGCGCTGCACGATGCGCGCAGGCACCTTCTCGGCCTTGCCGTCATCCACACGCCAGACATATGAGCCATCAGCCCCCCACTGGATTGCCAGAGGATCGACAGATGGATAGCTGTCGCCGGGAAACAGAACCGTCACCGAAAACGACATGCCAGCCCGCAGAATATCCTGATCATTGTCGATTTCAGCGCGTACATGCAAAGTACGGCTTGCTTCATCAAGCGTATTATCGACGGCATTGATCACACCGCTATAATTAACGCCGGGCAAGGCCGTCGATTGCGCGCTGACCGGCAGGCCAACCTTGATTTGCGGAGCAAAGCGTTCGGGCACCCATATATCGATCAGAACCTTGGAACGATCATCAATCCGCGCAATAGACGTATCCGCCGTGATGTAATTGCCGGCATTGACCGGAAGAATACCAACGACGCCCGAAATAGGCGCACGAACGGTGCGGCGGCTTAAAGCAAGCTGCGCGTCTTGCAGCGCAAGATTGGTATTGGCAAGCGCCAGATCGGCTTCGATTTCCTGCACAACGGTTGCGGTATTGGTCGCCCGAAGCCGTGCTATGCGATCACGGGCCGTCTGTGCATCCTTGAGCGCAATCTGCGCCTTGTTAACCGCAATCGTTTCGGTCTCATTGTCCAGCTCCGCAATGGCGTCACCTGCCTTTACGGTGTCTCCTGCCTTCACAAGAAGCTTGTTCATCGTGCCGCTGGAATAGGGCGTGACTGAAACGGTGCTGAGCGCACGCGCAGAACCAATAGCCGTGAGGCGGTTGTTGATGGTTTCCTGCCCAGCCGCTTCAACAATAACCAGAGGCGCTGTCTGTCCAGAAGACTGTCCATGCGTCTGGTGACCAGACGCTTCTTGTGTGGAAGAGCCCTTGTTCTTGTATAAGTACCAGCCACCACCGGCAGCAACAATAATAAGCAGGCACAGAACAATCTGCTTCCAGGACTTCATTCAACTCTCCGGCAAGGCTCTAAAACATGCACATTCACGTTGGCCGCAAAATATGTCAGCAAACAGTATCAAAATGATGATCGACCCAAGAGGTTGCACATAAAGGTGCATCGCTTGAGTCATCACGGATTTTCCCACTTGCGACTTTGCACGCAGCGATTCAGTGCGTCGAGTTAAATTTCGGTAATGCTAGAGCGCGGTGCGTCCTCTCGGACGCACAAAGGATGCTCTAACTTATTTTATCTACGCGTAGTGCTTTCCAAAATCAAAAACGAATTTTGGAAAGCACAATGCGTGGCAAAGACAATGTTGCCAGCAGGCCTCATGCAAAATAGACAATGCCCGTTGGAATTATCTTGCGCGTTCATATATAGAAGGCAAGATTTATACGTATTGCATTGTGACGAGCTTACTAAAATTAGGCACGAGCGCATTATGCCTCACAGCCTGTCAATCTGGGTTTAACGTATGACGGCTGTTGAAAAATCCATGGATGCAGGCAAGGCTGTTACTGACGCAGCCGCAAATGCTGCATCCATAGCCGCAACGACTGCACCGCAGGACAATACATCGCCGACCCAGTTTACCCGCCTTCGCTGGCGCAACCGGCTTTCGAGCAAACTTCTCATTCTCACCGCTCTTGCGGTGCTGATTGCCGAAGTTCTGATTTTCGTTCCATCCATTGCCAATATGCGTGTACGCTGGATGAGTTCGCGGCTCGACACAGTGGAAGCTGTCAGCGAAGTGCTGATCGCCAGTGGCAATATCGACATCCCGCGCGATGTGCAGGACAAGGTTCTGCTTGCGACAGGCACAAAGGCCATTGCCTTTCGTGAGGCAGGCGCTTCGCATCTTCTGGCAATGAGCGAAATGCCGGATAGGATCGATCAGGTGGTCGATCTTGCCAATGTCAGCGAAGCAGCCGCGATCTGGGATGCCTTCGGAACATTGTTTAATGGCGGCAATCGCACATTGCGTCTTTATGATTCAAATCCGCAATCGGACACACCCGGACGAATCATCGAAATCGTCACATCAGACGCACCGTTGCGCCATGCAATGATAAGCTACGCGATCAATGTCGCCATCATCTCTTTGCTTATATCGGTGATTGCTGCGAGCCTGATTTACCTCATCATTCATGAAATGCTGTTGCGCCCGGTCCGCCTCATGCATCGCAACATGATTGATTTTGCTTCAGCACCTGACAATCCAACGCGCATTCTGGTGCCGGAAAACCGCAAGGATGAATTCGGCATTGCCCAGCGTCAGATCGCGCATATTCAAAGCGATTTGCAACGCACGCTCAAAGAGCAAAAGCATCTTGCCGATCTTGGTCTTGCGGTTTCCAAAATCAACCATGACATGCGCAATATTCTTGCATCTGCGCAACTTATGTCAGACAGGCTTGCCGATACGGAAGACCCGATGGTGAAGCGCTTTGCACCAAAGCTCATTCACACGCTCAGCCGCGCCATCAGTTATTCAGAAAGCGTGATGGCCTATGGTCGCTCACAAGAGCTGCCTCCGGCACCGCGCCGCGTGCAGCTTCACTCGATTATTCTGGATGTGCAGGAAACGCTCAACCTGAACAAGGACAGCGGAATCGAGTTTGAAAATCTGGTTGCAGATGATTTTGAACTCAATGCCGATTCCGAGCAGCTCTTCCGGGTTCTGTGTAATCTCTGCCGCAACTCGGTGCAGGCGATGGAACGCGATCACACCAGCGATGTGGCAACCGTCAAACGCCTGACCATTTCCGCAGGCCGCATCGGCACAACCGCAATCATTGGCGTTGAGGATACTGGCCCCGGCCTACCACAGAAAGCCCGTGATCATCTCTTCACGGCGTTTAAGGGCTCCACACGCAGCGACGGAACCGGTCTTGGTCTTGCCATTGCGCAGGAACTCACCCGCGCGCATGGTGGCACGATTGAACTGCGCGAAGATCGGCCCATCGGCGCACATTTCGAGATTCGCCTGCCAGACTTGCCAAATTGGACCGACAAACAAAATAATCAGCACGGCAGCCATTAAAGTTAGAGCATTTCACGGTGTGATTCCCTTCTGAAGAATAATTTCCACCGTCACTTCCCGCCCGATTTTATCTTTACCGAAGTTTTCCCCATTTCATGAGAGCCTAAAAAGCCCGCAAAACCGGGCATTGACAAGAAAACTTCACATAAGCGCATTTTTTTCCAAGAAGGTGCTTGCATTTAGCAATGGGTCCGATTATCAACCGCCCATCGCCGCAGACGACGCGGCACACAGGCAAGCACCCGTAGCTCAGCTGGATAGAGCACCAGACTACGAATCTGGGGGTCAGAGGTTCGAATCCTTTCGGGTGCGCCATCCCTTCTCAATAAGATGTTGAAAAGATTAGATAATTCCCCTCAAGGGAATATCTCATCCCCCAATAATTCCCCCATTACAATTTGGTAGTCTTAAAACCTCTCTGGAATTTACCGGAACATGATTTGGTTTGCGGACCCATTTTCCCGCTCACTAACTTATCGAAGAATCGCATCAAATAAGCAAAGCTGCGCCTGCGTTTGATATTAAATCAAATCGCCTCACGCGCGCACCTTGTGGCAAAACTCCTCACGCGCGCGCGTACTGCGCAGAAAATCAGCCGTCATATGCTAGCCCATAGACTGACTCAAAAAAAGCGGCAGGCTCGAAGCTTGGTTCATAGCCCTGCCCCGGAGCGTCCATCATCCGTTTTGATTAATTTTGATTGTTTTCAAACCTGCGCTCGGCTGACTGGCTGATATTCTTTGATTTAAAGTTCAAAGCTCATAGACCGCCTGACAAAATTCCTCGTCAAAAAAATCGTCAAACACGCAATAACCGGACCCTCAAAAGTATCAAAAATACCTTTTCGTCAGAAAAAACATCGAAAACGCCCCTAAGCGAAACCTTCAAAACCCTCAAAACCTTTCGCGCATCCGCACGGGGCATTTGTTCACAAACTCTTTTGGATTGAATGGTGAGGGCCTCACGTTCACTAAAACGCAGTAATTTAGTGATGATGTTAGACATGAATAGAATTTGTCTCAGGGGCGCTATGTATGGAATGGACTTTCATTCACACGCTGACGTTTACCTTCATGTCGGTGTTCTCAATGGTCAATCCTATTGGTATGGCCCCTGTCTTCTTGGCTCAAACCAGTCGCCAGCCCAAAGAGGAACGTCACAAGCTTGCCTATAGGGTGGCCTGCTACGGCGCTATCCTGCTCATCATAACGTTGTTCATCGGTCCGAGCGTCCTTCAGTTCTTTGGTGTCGCTCTTGCCGATATACAGGTAGCAGGAGGCATATTCGTTTTCTTTACGGCTTGGCGCATGTTGGTAGCAGATCCTGCTCCGCCAGCGGGTGTAGCAGAAACGCCTACAGGTCGCGACAAGTCAGCAGATATAGCATTCTTTCCCTTGACGATGCCTATCACTGCCGGGGCGGGCACGATTGCAATAATCCTTACCTTATCGAGCAAAATGGAAGGAGGCATTCAGAATGATGTCGCGTCCTATGCCGGAGCGGTCTGCGGAATCGTTCTGGTCTTCATATGCGTTGCGATTTGCTACAGGTACTCAGACGCAATCTTTAAGAAAGTCGGACCAGCAGGAACGGCGGTTTTGACGAGATTAACCGCATTCTTGCTTTTAGCTATCGGTGTTTCGGTAACATGGGGTGGCTTGAGCAGTTTGATATTATCCTTGAAATAGACGCTCGGTCGCAAACCTCTCCACTAGCAGCCTATCCTGATTTGGAGAGACCTGTGCCCGCTTTTGCTCGCGTGGTGACCGGACTTAAATCGGTGTTTCTCTCGCGTAGTGATGTCAGATTAATCGGTGAAGCCTCGCGCGCGTGCGCGTATTGGTCGGAAAACTCCGGCTGAGATGAAAGCCATTTGAAAACTGTTGAGCGATTGGGAAAATCAACGCCGCTGCAAATGGTGCGCAAACTATCACCGTCTGCAATGCGCATGAGGCAACGAGGATAAACGCAGAGAGAGCGAGAAGCTTGGCGGTCATTTTCGCCCCTGGTTTTAAATCGGGCGCCACTATTTAGCCCAATTGCTTAATGAGAGAGCGACACGACAATTGAGATTCAGGACATACTGCTTTGCCATTCCGTACAGACCAATTTATTGGAACATATAAGCCAGCGCAGATGCGGGCCTTAGAACGTGCGTATCTTGAGACCTGTATTTTGCTCGGAATGTCATCGCCAACAGAAGCAGAAACCCTGAAAATCGCGAAGCTAGTTTATAAAATCTACGACAGCGGCGTTGAAGAACCTTATCAAATAGCTCGCCTTATTGAGCACGCTGAAAGCATCTCGTGATTGCCTCTCCCAGAATGACAAAACTCCGCACGAAGCGGTGATGAACTGTGTGTTCATATATTTTTTTATTGCAGTTTAAAGACAGTCTGTCTAAACGCCCCGGATGGATACGTTGCTAAAAAGATCAATCTACATCTCATCGGCAGTGGCTGGCATCTACCTAACTTGGGCAATCGTGACAGGCGCGTTAGTACAATCATTCTAATCGAATTCGATATATTAAATATATATTCACCTCCCCAAATGCAAGATTGCTGGTAGATCTTGCATTACTGGAGATGTGGAATGCCTCACATGCTACCGCCTAGGAAGTTCTTGACTCCAATCTTGATCATATGCGGCGTTGTATTGATCGTGGCGATTTTCAAACGAGCATATGACACCTACCACGGCGTTGACCCCACTTGGAGTAATACCGAACGCGGGGTGCATCCCGGCTGGCAGATGAACCCGTAAAATCCGTTCTGGTTGCAGAAAAAGAAGAAGGCCCGCGTGAGCGAGACCAATAACCCTAACGAATGTTAGATTGCTAATTTGCTGGTTATATATACCATCGCATTATGAAAATTTCGGCGAAGAAGGCCTATGAGCTAATTCTTACTGCCGTGCACGTCGATGGGACCCTTATTGAGCCATTCACGGCTAAGGATATACGACGAGTAATTTCCGGCTGGCGTTATACTGATCACTTTAGTTTCCTCGCGTCGAACTGCGATAGCAATCAACTCGATGAAAAAGTTCTATTCATTCGGGTTGGGCGAGGTAATTATAGGCTATCAAAAAGCGGCCCGAAAGCCGCTGAACTCTGAACATTAAAATCCATGCTGCACCATACGCTTGTGGCATGGCTGGGTTTGACCGGCTTTCCCCACTGGGGAATGTTAGACGCCTCAGATTTGAGCGATGCGTCCGGTCTGCGTCTCTCGTGCGTCCGGCGCTCATGATTACCAATTTACATCACGGCCTTAACTGCGTCCGCAATGTTCAATAAGGCTGTATCTACCCTTGGGTTTTTAGCTTTTCGGTCTAATTGCGTTCTTCCAAAAGTTTGATGAGCCGCTCGTGCGTTTTTTTCATATCATAGAGATGCTCTATAACCATGCCAAGGCAGATCAACACCAAGCCGGATAAGCACAAGCTAATCCCGCAAGACAGGAGAACAAGCCTGTCAGTGCCAGTTATCGCGACACCAAATACAAGAATTGTCGCGCCGGGTATCAATGCCAGTATTCCAATTATCTTTATGAAAAGACCCATGTAACCCCGTGCTTTCCCGCAAGCTGGTAAAAGTGTGCGTAACAGTGAAAATGTCGCCTTGTTACAGGTCATTTCGACAGATGCAAGTTTCAGCCTAAAAGCGAAATCCAAACATCAAGTAAAGTTAAGGGCAAATAAACAGCTGTAATTAGTGCATAGTGTTTTCGCTGACGAGTTAAGAACGCCAGCACGGGCAGAACAATCATTGGGATGTCGGTTAGTGCCCATACACCGTTTATTGGACTATTTAGAAAGACAACATTTAATACGAAGGCGAACAGTAAAAAGCCTGTAAATGACAGAAGCGCAAATCGTCCATCTTTCTCGAAATATATCCGAAGGCTTACTGTTTCATCTTCGCTCCGGCTAGGAAGTATCAATGCTGCTGTTAAAAACAGCATTAGCGTCATCAATACGATGAAAACAAAATCGGTGAATTGATATGTCGGGCGAAGTGTCGGTAGCTGATTAATCGCCCACCAATATTCCAACTGAACAATAAATAAGACGCCGCTCCAAGCCAGCGGCACCCAGTCTACAGGTGACGTTCTACGGATACGAAAAACTGTTACCAATCCCAGTAGAAGGCGCGTTACCGATAGGCCTAGCACCAACGATAAAACCGTCGCTACAATCGGAAAGTTATTCATTATCGACACCTGTTTGCCACAAGCTGGCAGAGGCGCTGCGAGTGGTCAAGCACAAGCTTATGGTTTCGGCATAGACCGAAAATGAGCCCGCATAAAACTATGCACCCCCTCCCTAATGTTCAGGCGACCTTGGCTAGCATCTTGCCTGCAGTCCAAATCCAGTTACTACTAACTAGATTGGCATTGAGGGGTTCAAATGCAGCCTTTGGATATACTTTGGGTCGGCCTCGGAGGCGGGCTTGGCTCGCTGTTTCGGTGGTGGGTTGGTAAACTGGCTGGCGAAAGCTATCAGGGGAAATTCCCGCTCGGAACATTCTTGATCAACGTGACAGGCGCTTTTGCCATAGGTTTTCTGTCGGTGTTGTTTTCTGTCGAGTGGTATGAGCGCTTTGGCGATATACTGAAGGCAGGCATTCTAACCGGCTTTCTCGGCGGATACACAACATTCAGTTCGATGCAGCTCGATGCAGTAAAGCTGGCGCGGGAGCAATACCAGAGCTTGGCAATCGTGTATCTTTTCGTATCTGTTATTGCCGGTTTGGCCGCAGCAGCATTCGGTGCCTTGCTAGCAAGCTGGATAGGTTGAGGGTGTCGCGATGATTAATACCATCATATTCGTTTTCGTCGGCGGTGCCGTCGGGGCCATGGTCCGTGAATTTCTAATGTTGGGCGTGCCAAATCTTTCCGATGGCATTCCGATGTCAATCCTTGTCGCTAACGTCGTCGCATCATTCCTGCTCGGACTTACGACCAGCCTCTATCAAAAAGGCACGCTCAGCCAAGGCGTCAACACATTGGTAGCGACTGGCATAATGGGCGGTCTTTCGACATTCTCCAGCTTCGTCTACGGCGCGTATGTCCTTATGTCAGGTTCAACCGCCGGAATGCTGTCAGCATTGCTTTATTTGGCGCTGAGTATTGTGCTCGGTTATATCGCCGTCGTTCTAGGATTGCGCTTGGGTAATCGTGGTTAGGCAAAGGCCTGCCCACTGAGGTGTTCCTTAAGCAAAGTGGCATGAAAAAACGATTCCGATGTCAACATAAGACAACAGGCATTACCTTGAAATAGCCTTGCCCGTGTATGCCTTCCGGCAGTGTTCCTCGCAGTAAGGGTGTCCAGTTTATTGCCAGTCCCCATCTTGCGGGGGCGCGAAGGATAAGCGTTGTTTGCCAATTTCGCGAGCAGGTTGCTCCAGTTTAAGCAATGCGTCCGGCCTGCGTCTCTTTTGCCCCACGGTACCTAATTACCGATTGGCCTCAGGGTATTACCTGGGTCCGCAACTGCTAATAAGCCTGCATCGGGTCAACATGAATATTGCCATCATTGTAAACTTGGATTTTCAAATCAGGGTTGCCTTTGATGATTTCATACTCCACCCCTTGCCGCATCTTCCATTGATAGCCCTTTTCAGGCCGTCCAGAAGAAACTGGTTCCCATTTCATCTCCGAAATTGGCTTGCCTTCGCCCCACCTATTTTCTTTGCTTGCGAATACTTTGCTCGGGGTGTCGCCCTTATCTCGCAGGTTGAAATCGTAATAGTTCTTGCGGTCTTGCAATAAGATTGCCTTTGCATCGGTGAGCTTAACACCCTTGTTATCGACCTTATCTATTTCGCTGATATGCGCGGTGTAGCTGTCAATAAGCTTTGGGGCTGTTGATTGCTGTGAAGCCGGAGAAAGGTACGCAACACTGATATTGTTGTCGTTATCGCTAGTTGTGCATGCAGTGACCAAGGCAACCACGCAGACGCTTATAGTGATTGGAATAAAACGCTTCATGGTCGCCCCCGTGTTTACGGCACGCTGGCAGAGGTGTCGTGTCTGGTCAAGAGGGAGGCCAATCGCCTAACTTTATTGCTGTTACAGCAACGCAGGTAGTTTTGCAGCTTTCGCGTAAATCAGCGTATTTTTAGGAATCGCGAATTAGTGAGAGCTTCACAATTAAAGGTGCTATATTCAAATTTCAGTGCGCAATTACGCGCGCTCAGTCGTTGAAGATCGGATAGCAAATGCATAACGATTCGACAGCACTTGACCGAAAAGTATTGGCGCACGAGCAGATCCTGCAAGTCCTGATTGCCCATATGGCAGAGACTGAACCCCGATTTTTGGACCGCCTCAAAGCCATTTTCACAAGCCATCAAATACTAGGCGCTCGTGAGCAGGATTATTACGATACAGCCCAATATGCCGAGCAATTCATCCGTACTGTTGAAAAAATACAAGAACTGAAAGCTACCCGATAACGTGAGCCAATTTTCCTAAATAATTTATTGTCGGTGATTATAAATATATCGCGCCTTATTTGCTATTGAGCACACTGAAGCGCAAGATAATCTTCACGCCAGCATTTGTTACGGGCGCTGTCGTCAGAGGGCTCAAAGCTCTGGCCCCAAATAAAGGAGGACCTATGTCTTCCAAAGTTTACAGAAAATATTTTGGTCCCGCAGACTTTCGTATGATGCACGAGATTTTGGCGCGTGCTGGCTACATCATTTCCGAGACTACGATAAGCCGTTCGGTCCAACTCAACGCGGCAAAACGTCTGGTCAAATATTTTAAGGCCACTTGTAGCAATGCACGTCTGTTACCAAAGCAATCTAAACATCAGGATGGAAGTGCGCCGAAACCCCAACTGGACGATATCTCATCATGGGAAAATGAAGGAGGGGCAATCCGAACCGACACATCGCCACCGAAAGAAATGGGGCTTTGGTTACTGGGCCAAAAGTTGCATGACTAGGACCATCCGGGCGATTATCCAGGTTAGCATGTTCTTGTTATTCATGACTCTGTTCGTGCTTTTTTGGTGGGGCTACTTCGTCCCGATCATCATTTAGCTGAAAACAGTCCTAGATTTATGGCGGACGGCCTTAAGTCGGGCCTCCAAAAATGCCGGTGTGAGCAATCCATTCATCAGCCGCTTGCGGCATCCATCCAACACGCGCTCATGCAATCTGCTCAAATCCGAGCCGAACACGGTCGCTAAAAATTTATCGGCCTCTTGCTGTGATGCTGGAACCGCAAAAGGCGTGTTTTCATCTTCGCCGTTTGCTGCGAGTGCATACCCGTTTTTTTTCTTTGCCGGGAAGTCGGGGAAGCTCGCTACGGCGCTTTTGATTTGCGCGCTTCGCTCCCCCTCGACGTCACCCATAACTGGAGAACCGTCACTCGCTTCATAGCCATTTATTACAGGTAATCCTGTAAGGTATTCCTTAAAGGTATTTGGTTGCACTTCTTGCAATCCCTGCCTTGCACTTTCTGCAATCCTTGGGTTGCAAATATTGCAATCCTTGTGATTTTCAGGGGCTGCATTTTCTGCAATCCCTGCGGTTGGTAAGGTTGCAGTTTGTGCAATCCTCTTCCGGTCGCTATTTCGCTCTCTGACTAGATCCTCCAACTTTTGAATGAGCATCTGCACGCGCTCCTGATGCGGGTTGGCGAGGCGATAAATTGTCATGCCTTTGGTTTTACCTGCGGGGATTAAATAGCCGTGCTGCTCTAGCGTGCGACGAGCCTTGATTGCGGTATGTGCTGAACGGAGACCAGCGCGCAAAAGCGGGTCGGCTGCAACCGTCTCGAATAGCGCGAACTTGAACGCGGCCAGTTCCTGCTTTGCCTGATCGAACGCATTCGGGCTTTGACGGCGTGGGAAGGCGTGAACCTCAGCGGATGAATTGACTATCTGGCTCATGCACCTATCCCTCCCGGTACTTTGCCGAAATTCTCGCGCTCATCAACGAAATCCTCGTCGGCGTCTTCAAAGTCTGCATCCCCGTCAATCTGATCGAGAAGCGCGATAGCCTCATCAATCCATTGCTCCAGAAACAGACGTCGAAGGCGGTTAATGGCAGGGCTTCTCATTTCGCCCTCCCTTTCAGCTTTGGCATCACCCAGATTGAAACATGTGTCAGTCCGCGCGCGATGCGCAGCAGCAGGAAGGCGAGAAGGACGCGGATCAGCTTCATGGCGCTTTTCCCTTCCTTATGACTTCCACAATCTCGATTGCTTGCGTCAGACGGGTATCGGCAACGTCGAGCACCTGTTGAAGTGCGTTCGCAGCCTCGGGCCTGAGTGTGCTGGCTGCCATGGAAGCCGCTTCAATGAAAGCTTGAACACTTGACAAGAGGTCTGAAGCCGCCACAAGGGTGCAAGGTTCTGGACGTGAAATCATACTACACCTGCCGTTTCCAACCCGATCAATACATCGGTTGCCAACTGTTCGGCATGCTCCAGCACTTTTCCGAGGTTTGCCGGTATGGTTTTGGCAAAGCACCCGTCATCCTCTTCAATCAGATGAGTTGCAGCGCGGCACACATTCAGCAGCGAGCAAAGTATCAATCCCGTTTCAAAGGCTGCTTTGACTTTGTCTTGGTTTTTAGACAAGCCTTCGGCGTTAGCCGGAATGGTGCGTTCCGTCATTGGACTTCTCCAGATTTTCAGAATTGGTTAGATCGGTCTCGCCCTTGTCGGGCATACTCTCTCAGAGGGGTTCCAAATAACCGTCACAGGCGTCACAACCGTCACAGCCATTGATTTTATTATGTTTTTTCGTGACGGTTAGAAATCCGTGACGATTGCAACCGTCACACTATGCCGCCAGAAGCCTCGAAATCTGTGCCTCCATATCGCGGCGGCGGCTCTGAATATCGACGCTCCAAGGCTTATACGAAAGCATCTCGATCTGTTCGCGAAGCGCTTCGACCTTTGCCAGTACCGGATTGCTGATGCGCAATGCTGCATCCTTGGCGCGCTTCCACGACACCATCAGAAGCCAGTTAAACGTACTGCGCTTGAAAGCCCGCTTGCTGTACTGGCGGCGATAGCTGGCCCATGCTTCACTCATGATTGCTGACAGGTTGAACATTCACTTGCTCTCTTTTTCTTGTGCGGTTAGCATATAATTAATGCTTTCAGCATATGCTGTCAACATAATAAATGTGCTAACAGCATAAAAATAGGAGACATGATGACGCCAGAGCAATTTAAAATGGCAAAAGCAGCATTGGGTTTAAGCAATCCAGAGCTTGCCGAGATGACAGGTTTGCATCGAAATACGTTGAACAAGCTCGATCAGGGCGCGGGAAAAGAGTCCACTGTGCAGCATGTCAGGCTGGCCCTCGAAGCGGCAGGCGTCCAATTTCTCGAAGATGGACAGGCGGCAAGCGGGCCGGGAGTGGCATTGCGCGCAACTCTGCCCACCAACACATGAAGAGGCCCTTTAGTTGACATGGCTTTTTGAGCAGAGACGCAAAGCTCCGTCTCATTTTCACGCAAGGGCAAGAAATGCTCGGTTCAGCGCGGCATTCTTGTGGCGCGCCATGGACAATGCAGATTGCTCCTATTTAGCCGAAGAAATCTCTTATGGCGGTAACCCCAAAATGGCTTTGTACGCTTCTTTTCAACGCGAAGCCGCCATTTCGTTGGAGCTTATAATAAAAGCGGTCATCGCGATACAAATCGAACGGGGAGTTGCAGCGCAACATGTCAATGATTTACGTGCTACCCACGACCTCACAACCCTTTGGCGCGATGCTGGGCTTCCAAAACTAGCAAAGCCCGAGCAGCGTTGCCTGGTCTATGCGAAACAAATTATGCTTTGGGCTGGACGCTACCCAACCCCCACACGCGAAGATGCCTATGAACGCGAAGAAGCCGAAATGGAGGGATTGCATGAGGTCGTTGGACGCTTGGGCAAATTCCCCATTATTCAAGCTGGCGGCTATATGACATGGGAAACGGTCGACAAGGTCTTTTCATTTGCGAGTGATGAATTCCACCGGATTTATATTTTACCAGTGGCCACCATACCTAGACCCTAATATCCCTTCTTGGATTGACTCAAAAGAAGCGTCGATTGCAGTGCCCTGTTTGAAATCTGATTTTTTGCTGATAGTGATTTGCGGTGCCGGGGCGGCACCGAGGGGGATTCATGAATTACGTAACGGCTCTATTAATTGGCGCTGCACTTGGCATTATCCAATTTGCTGTCTCTTCTCAGAAAAAACCCACTAGGAATGGCCATCCCATTCAAGCATTGGTCATTTTGGTTTTGATTGGTGGGCTAGTCTATGGGACGATTATCTGGCTCGTTGCCAAACTGTTCTAAACTCCGCGATAGTTGATGCGTCGTGTCATTGTGTTTCCTTTCGGCAAAAGAAAAGGCCCCGCATGAGTGAGGCTATGTGAAATTAAACGAAAGTCAGAGGGAAACTTACGAACACATCAAGATTGAATGAGCTAGTTGGAGTTGCCCATCATGAATTTTGTAAGCAATTCAATCTGCTGCTGCTGCTTTTCGATAAGTGAACGTAGTTCAGTTGATCTCATTTGATCTAATTTATCATGAAGCGCCATTATCTCTATTTCAGCTTTTAAGTTCACCTCATAGTCATGACCAGCATCAAGCCTGTCTCTTGATGTCTGTCTATTCTGGCTCATCATAATTATCGGAGCCTGCAAAGCAGCAATCATCGATAGAATTAGATTTAGAAATATAAACGGGTACGGATCAATCGCGTGCGTAGCGGCCAGTAAATTAATACTGACCCAAATTGCGAGCAGTGCGGCGAACACAATAATAAATGCCCACGACCCTCCAAACTCAGCAACTTTGTCAGCCAGCCTCTGCCCGAAAGTTAACTTATCGTCAAATACGCGATTTACATTTCGTGCAATGGTTTGCCTCTCAACCAGCCCCTGAAAGATACGCATTTCCCTTTCAGTGAGGGATTCTAACGGTTTGCCAAGGTAGTGGATAACTTGGTCGGCCAATTGGCGCTTATTATCAGCTGCCACTTTAGTAGTACGAGCCATATCAACCTCATTTTTATCAGTAACAATATATCTCCAATTCAAGGCTTGCTACTGTATATATCTCATTAGCCAAAGCAGATGCATAAAATAAGCCAGTACGGCTACCTCGCTCAGCCCCAGCTTTACGAGCTAAGTCAAGCAAAAGCGCCGAGCTTGGGGCACGGTTTTGTCCATTGTGTTTTCCTTAAGTTTTGGTGATGTTGATTGAAGGTTGCCTATCTTGTCGGACTTATAATCATCACGAGAGAATAATATGTATCAAAAAGACCACTTCAGGAGCGGTGGCCTCCAATCTGAGACAAGTTTCATAAGGGGAACCGGTAATTGAAAAGCGAGGATTTTGAACTAAACCGCTCATCGTTAGTTATCCCATCAGAAGGGAAGTCCGATGATTAAAAACGGCTTCGACATCCGTCACGATAGCGACGGGAAATTTGCGGTAATTGACCTCTTCAACGGTGCGGTGGTAGTGATAAACGGCCACCTGCAAACGGGATTGACGGAGGCGATGGCAGAAGCTGCCCTTGACTACCTTAGTCGAAAATACAGTGAGCGTCACGATGAAGGTGGCTCTGGCCGCTTGCCTTGACGGAATTAAAAAGCGCAGCGCCGGTTTGCGCCCCTGCAGCCAGGGCTTTTTGCTGGCACAAAACACCGACTCAAGGGCAGTGCTTTTGAACTGATTGTTGCACTATCCCTGTTGCAAGACCGGCCCGTTATCCGCCGTTAACAAACGGAGCCTGTCCCGTATTCTTCCCGTTAATACGGGAGCGTATTATCACAAAGCCTATCTGATCCATTGAATTGTTACACGCTCGCTGGACATTGGTGATACGGTCAAATCTGAGCACAATGACCTGAACGGAAAACCGTGCAAGTCTGGAACCTTCCGCTCACATGCAAGAGAGTATCCACCATGGCAAAAGGCCAAGTACGCAGCAATCGTGAAGTGCGCAAACCGAAGAAGGACAAGTCAGCCTCTGCTGATAAGGCGGCAAGCAAGACAGGTGGCGGCTTCACCACACAAATCAAAGACGCCGAGAAGCAAAAGAAGTAACTGACAGAGGCTGTTTTCACGGCCATCCTTCATAAACCAAGTTGCAAGGCACGAAATCGAGGTAGGCGTCAAAAGCGCCTGCTTTTTTTATGATCTGCATAACGGAGGTCCGTATGATTGCGGCATATATCGGATCTGCTGCGGTTGGGGCTGGCGTTTATCTCGTGTTGAGACGCAAGCCACGAAAGACGCGGCTCATAATCGCCGTCACCGTATTCTTAATGCTGTGTGCGATATTCACCGTTTGGTTTATCAACACTGGCGGCACTTACTGCATCGTGGGCAAAAATGGCATTACACCTGATTGGGCGACGGAGCATTAATACCTAATGATAGCAAACAGGACTGCGCCCACCCGGTTTGCTGTAAGCGCTATTACGCCCGCATAAACGTCCATTTCGCATCCTGTCGTATGGGCAATCACACGTTCCGACATAAGCAGAGCGCGCTGGTTGCCCCGAACGACGCGCAGGAGCAACGCGGGCCGCAACAGGTGGTGCAACTGACCTAGAAGTGTCAACTGCATTCCGCAGCGCGATTGGTGGCTTTTCTGCCAGATACTGTTCAGACACCCAGCCAGCGCGATTGTCGTGAGACACACTGAACCAGCCGAATCGATAGTTCAAAGCCGTAACCGCATTGCCTCGCTGTATTGAGGTGATGATTTTTGCCGAAACAGACGGTTCCTGCCTCATGTTTACGTTGGCGGTCGCATACAGCGATTTGCCCACCAGCGGATGACGGTCACTTGATGGAGGCGGCTGTTCCGTCTGCCGCGGCGAAGTCGCCTGCATGAAGCCCAACGGCTGTATTGCTGGTTCGGGAGATTGGGTAACAGGTTGGGAAGCCACGGGGGCGGAGGATGGCACAGTTTGCGTATCGTCTTCACCGAAAACCTTCACAAGAACCAATAACGCAGCTGCCCCTAGAATCCAGTTTCTCGCCTTCGCCAATTTTGCATTCCCCAATCCCCTTACGGATCAAAGCAAAGTTTTGGCAAGCTGTCGAGATGGGCCATTGCAGCGAAAGTTGCGATAGACTCGCTGAACGCTGCATGCTTATAAACTTTGTGGGTATATAAGGGTTTGGGCGTCATGGTTCTAAGGCGTAGTATTTTCGCAAGCGCGGCAGTTTTTCCGTTGCTATTCTCTCACGGCGCATTGGCCGCTCAAGCGACAGGATCCGGGACAGGCTTTTTGATTGCGAAAGAAGGCTGGGTAGTCACGAACGCTCATGTCGTTGATGGCTGCCATTACGTTGAGGTGTCATCATTTGGCAAAGCTGCTGAGATTCAGTCTGATAAACAAAATGACCTTGCAGTTCTTCGCATTCCGACAGTGCCAGCCGATATCCAACCCCTAAAACTCAGGAACGCTCAGCCTAAGCTTGGCGAAGATGTCGCTGCATTAGGATATCCTCTCGCAAAACTCCTGTCCGACAGCATCAAAATCACAATGGGCAATATCAATTCGCTCATAGGATTGGAAAACGATACCCGCTATCTGCAAATATCTACGCCAATCCAGCCAGGCAATTCTGGCGGCCCGCTGGTCGATAGAAGCGGGTTTCTTCTCGGAATTAACTCAGCAAAATTGGACGATAGCTATGCTATTAAGGCAAGTGGAAGCATCCCGCAGAATGTCAACTTTGCAATAAAAAGCAATATTCTTGAGCTATTCCTTCAGTCGAGAAGCATTAACTTCACAAAAGAAGATGCTGCTGCTTCCGAGTTGTCTTCTGCTGATCTAGCCGAAAAGGTTTCGAAATCTGTTTTCCAAATCGTCTGTTATTCGAATGAATTGCCAAAGGCTGTAGCCTCTGCGCCGCCTCCACCACCGCCACCCGTGGAACAGCAAACGCCATCACCTACATATCGAGATACAAGCTCATCGCGTCTTAACAGTCTTGCTGCCGATTACGTGAAGCTTCTGATAAGCAGCAATAGCGATGGCCGTACTGCTCTAAGCGTGGCTAATGATGCATATGCAAACTACGTTGATTATTTCGGAAAAACCACAACACACCGCGAAGTTTTGGCTGACAAAAAGCGATACTACGACCGTTGGCCGATACGGACTAGCCTAGTCCGTGACTACACAGTTGAAGTGTTCTGCGAGAATAATAAGTGCGCGGTAACCGGTGAGTATGATTGGTTTGTGAGCAGTCCCAAGCGAAACAAGAGGGCCGCTGGAACCGCGACGTTTTACTACGTGCTCGATATGCAAGGCGGTATAAAAGTCATTTCCGAGGGTGGTAAGGCAAGAAAATAACTCGCATTTTCTCCTAACAGTATTCACGAGGCAATCATGAAATATGATGTAACGACGGATAACTCTGAATGGACAGACAGAGATATTATTGTGACGCTGTTCAGTGATGGCACAGCTTGCCCGCGTAACAAGGCTGGATATCTCAGCGACAAGCGGACGCCAGTGCGTGATGCTATCAAGAACGCCGAATCATGGCTGGCTCAGGAAGCGCACCGATATGAGCGCATCATCATTCATCTTATGGACGGTGCCGAGCTTCCAGAAGATTTGAGATGAGTGTGAAAGCGGCTGTATTCCTTCCGCCTTGTTTTCCGATTTCAGGATGCACTGATAAGCGACCAGCGGGCACGGAAATGAAGCTTGATAAGAATACAAGGACAGTATGTCCATACTTAGCGAACCTAGTCGAGGGGTAATATGGTTCACTCAACAATCAAGCTGGCGTTATCGGCGCTCATCGCAGTTGCGTTGAAAAATCATTCAATGGCAGCAACATTTGAAACACAGCAATCCGTCAACCATGGGGCTTGGACCACCAGCCTTTTCAAGAATTTAAACGGGAACAGGCTATTCTGTGCTGCTGAAACCAGCGATGGTAATACGGTTTTTAGAATAAATCGCTACAAAGACACCAGTGATACCTTTCTCGAACTTTACAACGCCGACTGGACCATGATGGAAGGGAATGTAAAATTCTCGATAGATTTCGACGTTAAAAATGAAAATTATAAAGCTGAAATCGCTGGTAAGTCGTGGGGCGATAGTTACACTCACGATTTCACAGATGTTAGAAATTACGAGCTAATACTCGGTCTGCTTTCGACGTCCAAATCATTTAATGTGCAGAACTCAAACGGCTCAGTTATCGGCAGGTTCAGTGGTTCCGGATCTCTTGAAGCGCTTCAAGCCTATAATGCGTGCTTAAATTAGAACTTAGAGCACTGATGGATTGGCTTGATTGCAAATCGCCAAACACAATCCATCTATTGCCGAAAAAATCCTCACCTAATTGCTGGCTGCATATTTCTTAAAAGGCTGCTGCCAGCTTTTTCTACGCCGCTTTGAACCTGTTTTGCGTCTGTAGCTCCCATAAAGTTATTTTCAACTTTTAGGTTCATATTGGCCGTGGAGTTGTTTGCGACATTGCCCGGCATTAGCGGCGAAGTAGGTTGCACACTTGCTGGAGCGAAAGGTCCGTCAACCATTGGCAGACCTCCTTCTGGCAATGAGGACAGGCGGTCTGCAATAAATGCTTCCTGCTCCTCACGCTTCTTTCTGCTTTCCGCCGTTCTCCTCTTCTCACCTTCCTTAAGAGCCGACGCGAGGAATGGCGCGCCGCCCCAATGTGCACGCGTGCCTCCTCCGATATGCATCGTGTAAGGCCCCATGTAATTTTTGCCTGACCCCATACCGAGACCGGTTGCTCCGCCCGCAACACTATCAGCCATAAAATTCTCTATTCGCTTTGCATCTCCTGGCTTACGAATATCCAGTTTTTGCCCTGTCTCCAAGTCAATTAACTGTACATCCGCGGCGCCTAATCGCCCGCCGCCAACGTCATGCCTTGTCGAGCCTTTGCGCCGGGTAGAGGTGCCTATAATTGGTTGACCGCCAGAAGTTACGTTAACTTTCACTCCATTTCTCTTAGCGGCATTATCCAAAATTCCACGCAGTTCGTTTGTTATTGGCAGATTGCGAGTTCCGCTTTGGTTTTCTGAAACCAACTGTGCGTCTTTCCTGCTCAGGCCCTTTGTGCGCAGATTTTCGTCGTAAGGTTCTTCTTTACCGACGCTTCGATAGCCCCAGTTAAGCCCACGTCTGACGATTTTGCCGAACCAGTTCTGGCTGACCTGTTCGTCATGCCATTCCTTGGCGTCTCCGGCATCGATATGTTTCTGCAAAGAATCGTAATCGATATTGTCGTTCAACGCCTTGTGGGTTTCGTAGGCGATATAAGCTGCAAGGCCCACCATACCCAGTCGAATACGCCCGAAGGTCGCAAGGATCGATGCAGCCCAGTTCGTCGCCATGTAGGTAGCAAATGCACCCATGGCTATTTGCAGTCCGCCGATACTGCCGTCTTCATCACCTGCGAGTTTCTTGAACCAGCCTGAAATCGTTTCGAGAGCCTTCGTGACAGATTGGATCGTCGGCTCCCATTTGCTCCAATCGACCAGCCCTACGTCGCCAGTTTCTTTCCATCGTCGATAATCGTCATAGAGAAGGGCAATTGCAGCAGCTAGCGAAACGATTATGCCGACTGGAGAAGCGCCGAACGCCTTATTGAAGGCCCACACCGCAGCCGCAACGCCGCCGACTGTATTGGCTAGATTTTTCGATTTCGGATCAAGCTTGTCGTACCCTTCCATCGCTCGGGAAACAAAAGCGCCAATTCGGTCCGATAGCCTGAGAATAAACTCCGCGACTTGCGACACCGACTTAGTGATGGCGTCAAAGTTCTTGTCTATCCAGTTTTTGAACTTCTCGATAAGCGGCCCCGCTTTTGCAATTAGAGCCTGATGTATCTTTAGGCCGAGAATTTGAAATGATAGGCCCAAACTGCGAACCTTGACCATGAGCGCCTGACTATCGTCTGCAAGCTTGTCCTCATTCACACCGGCCTTTTTGACCAGCTTCTGATACTCGTCGTAATAGCGACCGCCATCGCGGATCATGGCCTGTAGCGTGTTGTCGTCAATCCCGATGAAATTCGCCTGCACCTTGGCGTTGGCGTAAGGCATGCTCGCAAACTTCTTAGCCAAGACGCCCAAAACGGCAGGAATATTCGATGCATCCGCTTCGCTGCCGATCAGCTTTTGAATATAACTCTTTCCACCCGGCAAGCGGCGTATGAAGTCCGCAATGCCTTCCATGGCTTGCTGCGCGCCTTCTGCGCTTCCGCCAACCTGAGACATGGCATAGCCAACAGCCTTAATATCGCTGACAGCAGCACCGAGCCGCTTGGACTGGTAATAGCTTTGCTCCATCCCTTGAGCCATCTTTACGACGGCACCAGTCACGGCGGCGGCAGCGGCTTCAATCGCAATGCCCAGCTTAACTGCATTCTCAGCCGTTTTCTTCAAGCTGTCATTGAAAGTCTGTTCGCTCGACTTGTTAACCTGATAGCCAAGGGAAACCAGAAAATCCCGGATTGTGGTAGCGGTCATTTTGCCCTCGCTACATTCTCAGCCCCTTGAGCCGGTAAAACCGCCGCCCGTATCAGACTGGAAAGGGAAGCCCCTTTCTTCCGAGCCAATTCTTTGAGCATCCGCTTTTCATCCTGAAAAACCCGGATGCGAATATAACCTGACATTGCAACATCTGACCGCATAATGGTCTCCTTTCGTTGCAACGAGTTTACCACGAAAGACGATAGAGCATCGTTTCAAAGCTGTTTATTATCAATGGCTTAATCTATATCAATATGCATCATCGTCTATCATGTTCCATCAAATACCGATGACGCCTATACCTGCGACAATCTGTCATGCAAACACTGCTAACCGGTTTGTAGATTTCGCATTCTCTTTTTGCGGTATAACCGTTCGTCAGCTTGGCTGATAACGTCCTTGAAAGTCTGCTTAGGCTTGCAAACTACCTTGCCTACCGAGACAGACAGCGCGGCTCCATCAATCACAACGGAAGCTTTGAAAATTATTCCGGCTGTTTCACTAATTTGCTTGGAGAGGGCAATCATACTGCCTTGCGACAGTCCCGGCACGAATGCGCAGAACTCGTCACCGCCGATCCGAGCAATCAGGCTGTCATCCGGCAAAACGGTTTCCAACGCTTTCGCGGTAGAAATCACCGCTTCGTCTCCGGCAAGATGTCCGAAATTGTCATTTATCACTTTGAGATAATCAATATCGGCTATGAGAAACCATCCCCGCACGCCTAATTCCATTGCGCGTTCGAATTGCTCGATAAAGCTGCGTCTGTTCAATACTCCAGTCAATGGATCTGAACTTGCTGTCCGCGCCAGTTCGTTCGCTTGTCGAACCAATGCGCGATACGCTACTTCAAGGCGCTCAAGCTTACTGAACCATATCAATGCTATCGGGATGGCGATTAAAAATGGCAGTACTAAACGAACGACAATGGTGATGGTGTCAGATTGCACATCCATGACAAAGCGAATGCCAGTTGAAATTGAGATGGAAACGAAAGCCGCGATAAGTGATACCGCCGCTGTTCGTTTCAATACTCTTCGCGAAGGCAAACGCACGATGCACCCTTGTTGAATTATCAGATAAAGACTTGTGAAAGGCGAGATAGCAGTTCCGCCTGTAATAAGATTGCCGCATCACCTTTACAACCTCACGCGACAATCTGGCTTTATCCCTCACGAGAATTTCTAATTCAATTTCAATTAGTTCTTACTTCAGTCATCGAACGCTTGCGCCAATTGCCAACCGTCTGAGGGCTTACGCCGAGACGCCGGGAAATCTCGCGGTCAGACAGTTCAGGCTGTGTGTCCAATATGGACATAACGGCTGCGCGCTTGTCGGCGTTGGTTCTGTGTCCACCAGTTTGGACAGTTGCCGCTTGCGGATTGCTGTTCTCGTAAAGGCCGCGAAGAATGGAAAAGTCAGCTTCGATCCGGTCCATGAATGGATCGTCACGCTCAACTGGATCAAGATACTCATTTTCGAACTCGTATTTCTTCCATGCTAGCCGTGCATCCATATCTTCCCACGACTTCACAGGCTCGCCTGCTAAGAACTCCTCAACAAGTCGCTGGCGAACGAAAACTTCTGGCTCCTCGTTGTATCCCCAAGCCGAACTTTCGAAGAAAAGCCCACGGTCCCAACGCAGCTTATTCCAAGCCTTCACTTCATTCATGGCATCGAGAATGGTCGTCGGCATTGGATAAGCTAAAGCAACCGCAGCTTTTGCGCGTGCTGTGCCTTGAATAGCATCGCCCGCTTGTTCGCCGTCCATAAACGCCGTGTATCGCCTATCGACGCCCGAAACGCAGGCATACTGCATGATGACCGAGAACGGTTCTATTGCGGCGCGCAAAGCCTGCTCCCATGGTGTCGGATCAAACACCGCCCTGATCGATCCGTATTCCTTCAGAACCAACTCGCGCTTGACTGCATTCTTGCGCTGCCGATCCGAACGCTGAGCTTTCATTTCAGGGCTGTTGAACAGGTCGTCAAAAATGTTTCTTGGCTTTGGCTGCTGAATAGGTTCGTCCAATTTGGACACAGCCTCGTTGAAAGACATACCAGCCTTTGCTGCAATCTTACTGGCTCTCGCCTTGGCTGCTGCGCGTTCGCCTTCTGTTGCACCGTTAGCGACCAGCGCATAAACCTTGCGAAACCGTTCAATGTCCAAATTGGACGCAGTGTGAATATTCATGTGCCCTCGCCTCAATCTGCACGAAGTGGCACAAGCTGGATATGTGTAATGGTTTGAACGGGCTGTTCTGGATCACCTGAAATCTGCAACGGCAGCACCTTGCCAAGCAGCCCCATAAAAGCGACTGGATTTTCTTCTGCCTGCTTTGTCAGATATGAAACCAGCCCATCTTCACCCGACTTATTACCAGCATCCGCCGCTGCGGTCAGGATTGCATCTTTCAGTAAAGCCGTGGTTTTATTCATTGCACCTTTCGGCCTGCCCTTGCCTGCCGCGGGTGGGCGACGTTTCTCAATAGCGTTCATTATTGCGCCCTCGCTCTGATGAGATTGCTTTCTGTAATTGCTTGAACAGCCTCGACTGCTGACAACCCAAACTGCTCCCTAAGATACGGAATGACAGGTCGCGGCTTTGCTGCGTTTGGTGTGGTTGCCAGCCAGATAGCGGCGCGTTTAACTGGATCAGACATTTGAATCCTCCGAGCTATCGACGGGATAAGCCCATCCGCGTTTGTCAAATTTGATCCGGCCTTGTCTGTGTAATTCGTCCTGAACCTGTCCGGCGCGCGTACCGCCCCAGCCATGCACCCGCATCGCCATGCCGTAAGACAAGGGGCCGTATTCTTTCAGGGCTTCCAAATAGCGCTCTGGGTCCCCTCGCTGTGGCTTAAGGTGACGAGACCATTCTGCAGGAGGTATTGGCCTCCAGCGTTTTATCCCCCGACTAGCTTTAAGGTGCGCGATAACCGCAGCTTTATCGGAACCAATTTGCGCTTTCACATCATCGGTAATCTTGCCGTTTGAATTTCTCCAGCGTATGCGCTCACCATCAGTCGAGAACTCAACGCCTTCACTTGTCAGGGCCTTAACTAGTTCAACCGCACTCATCAAAGCTCTCCCTCGAATGGAATGTCTGATGCCGATGTGTGACGGTTGCTACTGTCACGGTCATTATAACCGTCACAGGGAATGTTGTTTTCTTTCATATAGTTAGATGTATGCGTGACGGTTGTGACGCCTGTGACGGTTATTTGGGGTCCGTCAGAGAGGTAACGTGTGAAGGCATCAGCGAAATCTGATTGCGCGTAGAACCGCTGTGTTCTGTCCCGGCGTGGCTTGACGCCGTACTCCTTCAACTTCTTGGCAATGCCCTGCGTTGAGATACCTTGTCCGCGTCTCCATTCCGACCATGGACTTTCTTCCATGCCGCAAAGAGCCTCTTGTAGTTCGACGCTGCCAATATGATCAACGCGCTTGCTTTCAAATATTTCTGCGATGTCGCGAAGCAGGATGACGCCGATCGATTGTGAATCTTCATCGGATTGGCTTGCTGAACCGGCCAGCGCAGCGCGGATGATTTTCGGCCAGTCCCCGCCTGCTGCATCTGCAATGGCACAAATCGACCTGGAGTTATCCTGAGCGCGGTCGTTCAACTCATCCGGCACAGACGGATCACTGCTGCGCAATATCTGCTCATTGTCTGCTGCCCATCGTGCCGCCCTCTGACGAAGGTAACGAAACTCATTGAGGCGGTCAGCGCGAAACCGCTCAACCTTCTCGCCTTCCTGCTTCCTGCGTAGGTGAACAACCAGCGCCCTATCTTCCAGCGTGTCAGGCAGCTTTCCAATCATAGCAATGCACTTAGGTGCCCATACGCGAAACTGGCGCGGCTCATGGTCATCACCGACCGAACGCCACACAAAGGCACTGAGCCGGTTATGCCCACCATTGAGAACGCCGCGAAGCTCGTCATTGGCTTCAAGGAAAGTATCGGCCTCATCAATCAGGACTGTCGGCCGATATTTCTCAATGACGCGAAACAGGACAGACGTGCTGATGTTCACCGCGTGCATGGCCTTTGGAACAAGCGCGCTCATGACTGACAAGGCAGTAGTCTTGCCGCACCGCTTTTCCGGTGAGATAAAGGCGAGAACCGGGGAAATGTCAGCCGTATCATGTGACCATGCGTGCAGCGCCCAGACAGCCATCAAAGGCGCGCTATGCTCTGGCAGAACTGAGAAACGGAGAATTGTCTGCTGTATCTCAGAAAGAAGCTCTGCGCCGTCCACGGGATCGGCCCATGTCTCCATATCTTCAAAAGGTTCGCCGCCTTCTTCCTCTGGAGACTTTGGTCGCAAAGCGCTGACAAACTCGTCCAATTTGGACACACGAAGGCAAAGGGTTTTCGCTACTTCTTCCCGACACTGCTCATATTCCAGTTCAGACAGCTTCGACAGTTCAGCAATCTTTGCCTCTGCCTGCGACTGGCTGAATAGAAATTCTTTCGCCTCAAAATCGCCGTTCGGCATGGAGTGACTATTCATGCTGCCACTCCCTTGATTAAAAGAATGTCGTTCCAGTCCTTGCCGTCTGGGGCGGGCAATAGGCTAACCTTCCGGCCCGCAGCCGTGGCGCGTGTGGCTAATGCATTGCCAGCTTCCCGGCCCGCTGCATCGCCGTCAGTGGCGACCGTCAACAATGTTGGACTATCCGGCAACAAGAGAGCTTTCATGCCGCTGGTCGATAACGCTGCCCAGACAGACACAGAGCCGCGAACAAGGCCGGAGAGAAGCGATAGGCCGGTTTCTATGCCCTCGCACACAATCAGCTTGTCATTGCCCTGAGACAGCCGCACAGCGCCGCCAGCTACAGTTCCGAGCATTGCCTTTGCTGGTTCAATCTGCGCTTTGCCCAGACCGTCAGCGCGTAGATAGGTGCGATGAACCGCAAGCCGTGTCGCGCCCTCGACCAGCGCAACCAGCGCAGGAAGGCGATTGCGTGAAGGGTGCCAACAATCAGGATGAAAGCGCAGACTATCTGCAAGCTCGCAGGTAATGCCGCGATGCCTGAGATAAGTTTCCGCTATCGTGCCACGAATAGGACGAGCATCACGCCAGCACGAAAGTGCCAGCGCTTCCTTGCGTTCGGCTTCCTCAATCTCGGAATGCCTGATGCGCTCCAGATCAGCAGCAGAGGGAGGAGGATAATTCCCCTCGCCCTCAACCAGTCCAAGCCCTTTGAGGCTATCGAGAATATGAGTGAAGTCGCAACCGGAATGACAGCGCAGTAACAACCTGCCGTCCGTTCCATCTGACAGGCTCAAGCTTGGGCGCTTATCACCATGGGCCGGACAGCATGCAACACCATACCGGCCATGCCAGTGACCACCCAGAGCGCGGGTAATCTCTCTGGCGTTCGTCATTCTCCTGCCTCTGCATCCATTTCAGGACAGGAAACCTCAGAGCGCAGCACATAGCGCGCATGTGTGCCGCTGAACGGCCCGGTATGTTCTTCATGAACTGTTTCAATGTTGACGCCGACACCACGCAGCTTGAACACATAAGCCGACCAGCGCGGAGCCGGATTGTTGATAGGTGTGCAGCCAGCGTCACCGGCATTGATAAGGTTTTCCAGCGCCCAACGGTCACGGCCTTTCACGCGAATTGAAAAAGGCTCTGCGCCGCGATTGGTCACGCGATAAATACGAGAACCCCAGAGAGAATTTTTAGAAGTCATCTGCCTATCCTTTGGAATTGCACCAAAGAACGGGAAGGGCTATTGTCGTTGAGAGAGTTAAGCCCTTCGGCCCCGTCCTTGTCTGGCGGGGGCGTTTTTTATGCGGCGATTTTTGCACGTTCAGAGAGCCAAGCAGATACGGCGCTCTCAGGCCAGCCAACGACACGACCCGTCAGTTTGATCGGACGCGGAAACTTCCCCTTGGTCATCAGGTCGTAAATTGTGCTGCGGCTCAAGCCGGTAAGGTTTTCAATTTCCTTGCGGCGATAATGTTTTTCTACCATGTGTCACCAGACTCCGTGTTGTTCCGATGACATCCAATATTCACAAATTTATCAGTAGGTTAACACTAAAAAAATACCGTCTAAGCGGTTTGCTGAAATTTCAAAACAGCTTAGACGCATTAAGAAAAAAGCAGAACCGTTTAAGCGGTTTCGCCCACAAAGAGCAAGTCCTTAAACGGTTTTGGGTCCGTGACGCGCCTTATCGGGGAAAAGTGTAAAATAGCGGTTCCGCATATCTGCACCGACTTCACCACGCCTTATCTTGCCAACATACTCCTCCACTTGTCCGCTACCCTGCACCCAAAGGAGAGGCTTATCGATTGCTGCGTCTTCACATGCCAGCTTTGCAAGCTGAATGGGTCCGATGCGCAATATAGACGGGCTTTCAGAGGCCAGTCGTTCCATATGGGATAACAACGAGCGCATGCGTTCATGGCGCATGTTTGCGGACTTTTCACCGGCTGACTTTGCCCGTTTGGCCTTAACCTCTTGGAAGTCGAGACCAACTAAGGCTTGTGGTTCAATGTCTCTTTTAACTTGATACTCGCTAAATATCCGACCGGTTGAGTAACCAAGATCAAATACATTGGAAATGAATTGCTCTAACTCATCTCCCAAATGCTCCTTTCCATATTCAAGATATTCGTCGCGTACCTTTAAACACTCCGACAGCTGAGCAAGAAGCATACGTCTCCAGATGCCGTCTTCACCTGCTGCACCTGCACAGGTTCCACATATACAGGCAAACGAATGTATCTCATGATATGGAACGCCAAATTCCTGTTCAGCCCTTTGCTCAATCACCATTCGCTCGCCTCGCGAGTCGTCAAATCCGCCCTTTAGTACGCACTCAGTGAAGCTATCTAAGCTGTCGAAACGGCCTAAATCCTCTAAACTTAACACCCAGAAGATTGAGAAAAGCCCGTTATGTCGCCAAACCTTAACTACCTTTTCCTCACACCCCTCATCTTCACACCCACAAGGGTACACGCCAACCAAAACAGTATAGGGGGTGTTGTGCCACCGACTGCGCAGGGGACCAATTGATTGAGTTGCTAACTCCAGCTTCTCAAAATCTATCGGCCCCTCAGTATCTATTTCTGATTTTGTGGTAATTTCTGCTGCGTGCATCATGCAATCCTCACAACGTTGTCGGCGCGCTTCTCAGCCAGAAATGCGGCCCATGCGTCCATCATCTTGCGTCTTTTCTCGAATAGGTCTGAACGGGCATAGGCGCGCTCGACAGCATCGCCTGACAAGTGTGCCAGCGCAGCTTCTGCCACTTCACGCGGGAAATTCGTGCGTTCCTGCGCCCATGTTCTAAAACTGGTGCGGAAGCCGTGAACATCAGCATCAAAGCCCAATTCCTTCACCAACTTGGAAAGGGTCATATCTGACAAAGGCTTTCCTGCCTTACTGCCGGGGAACACCAGCCCTTTTCCGCCTGTCAAGGCCTTGGCTTCTGTCAGAATAGCAATGGCTCGCGAAGACAATGGCACTCGATGCGGGCGCTTCATCTTCATGCGCTCGGCGGGGATTTCCCAAACCTTTGCAGCAAGATCGATTTCGGACCAATCAGCGAGACGAACCTCACCAGAGCGCGAAGCAGTCAAAACCAGCAGATCAAGCGCCAGCTTGGTTGACTGCCCTGCCCCTGATGCATCTATTGCGGCGAGACATCCAGCCACCTCACTGTAGGGAAGCGCCTTGCGATGCTCACGTTTCATCTCAACGCGGGGAAGCGCCAGCACGTCAGAGCGAGCCGGATTATCTTTTCTCATCCCCTCCGCTATCGCCCATTTGAAAACAGCGGAAACACGGAACACCAGTTTACGGGCTACTTCCGGGGCCGACTTACGCACCGTGAGAATTGCTTGTCGAATATCGGAGCTTGTCACGTCAGGAATAGAAAGCGAGCCGATGCGCGGAAACATGTGAGTTTCCAGCGTAGAAAGAAATGCGGCGCGGTCTTTCGGGTTTTTCCAAGTGGGTGACAATTCCTCATGAGCTTTTTTGGTTGCTTGCTCAAATGTCAGGATTGCTTTCGCCCTGCGCTTCTCAGCTAAAGGGTCGCCGCCCTCTCTCGCCATGCGCCGATTTTCGATTGCTTTTGTTCGCGCCTCGGCCAGCGGGACCAAAGAGGCAGGACCAAGCCCAAGCTCACAACGCTTCCCGCGAATAGTAATGCGCTGAACCCAGAACCGCGTGCCATTCGCCTCGACGCGAAGATAAAGCCCATGACCGTCGAAATACTTCCCCTGCTCTTGCACTGTTCGAACGAATTGAGCAGTCAACGCTTTTTCAGGCCTACGATTAAGTGAAGTAACCAATCTCTTTCCCCGTACTCTTCCCCCAATACGTTCTGGAACGTCTAGAACAATACCGGAACACTCCGGACAATGGAAGATGGAAAATTCCTTATTTCACAGGGCTTAGCGGAATTTCTCGGAATTTACCGGAAAGCTTAGTGGCGCATTTCGGGTGCGCCATTCTTTTCAATAAGTTAGATGTCATTTTCGCAGGCACGTTCTGCGATTTAGCTCCTATCGTTCTTTGCGATGGGGGTGCGTAACGCGCAGGTATATTTACAAAAGAAAAAGCCAAGGCGCTTTTCGCGCCTCAGCCCTTTGAAATGATTCCGCTGTTTGCAGATCAAATTATTAATGATGCATCATCTCATGAGCGATATCTTTGCCGTTCATTGATGACGGATAATAGGTCGGCCAGTTCGTGACCTCTTTAAGCAAAGCCGCACGATCATTGCCCCAATAAAGATGATAATGATCGGCCTTTTCTGGCGCGATGATATGATCGCTGAACTGCATATAGTCAGGTGCTGAGCTATCGCCTTCAACCTTTTTGAAGATAAAGCGAACGCCACGATTGCCCTTGGCATAATTTAGAATCTCATAGCCATCGCTTGTGTATTTGCCAGATGAAGCCTTATCGCCTTTATAGAAGGAAACCTCGTCACCCTTGATGACGATACGGTCGACATCTGTTCGATAGCCGATCTCGTAATAATCGCTGTACTCTTTAGCGCTCTTATCGCCGTGCTCTGCCTTGTGCGCAAAGACGGCATCCAGCGTACCATCCTTCAAATAGGGATAGACCGACTGCCAATCGCCCTCCCAATCCGAAAGCTGGCGATCCTTGACCTGACTATCCTCGAAATAGCCGTTGGAGACATTCTTTTCGTCTTTGTGCGCGTGATCATGAGAATGCGAATGATTGTGAGTGGACACCGATTTTTCCTTTGTCTCTGCCAGAGCCGGACCTGAAATAACCATAGCCGCACAAAGGCCAAGCGAAGCAAGCAATTTTACCATATCTATTCTCTCCTATTCGTCACCGTTATGTAATATCGTTACAAAATTGGAATAGACGCTCATACGGCTTCTGACAAGCTTAACTCTCATTGATCCCACTTTATTGGGTGTTTGCACACAAAGAGCACACGCGCGCAGCCCTACGGATGAGCGCAACGAGCAGGTGTTCATAATCAGCTAGAGAATAATTCCTTATACTCGGATCAGTTTAAGTTAAATTATGCTCTAATTTTAAAGTGTTAGAGCGACCTTTGTGCGCTCAAGAGGGCGCACGGCGCTCCACAAGACATTTCGATGGGAACGCAGGTAAACAAAAGCCAGCTATTTGCGAGCCTTGCCTTATTCCGGCTTTGCGTGCCTATCGGTATGACCGAGATCACGCTCAGGCCAGACAAGATCACGCACGCGTTGCTTTAAAACCTTGGCTTCCGGGAAACCGCCATCGCGCTTGCGCTCCCATATAAGCTCGTCCTGAACATCGGGCATATGAACGCGGATTTCAAACACGCCTCCCGTTCCGGGCCGCAGTGCGACTTCTGTCAAATCCTGCCCGAATGTCTGTAATAACTCCTGCGCGAGCCAAGCAGCCCGCAGCATCCAGTTGCATTGCGTGCAGTAAGTGATGGAGATGCGGGGAAAATTACTCATCAAACTTCATCTCGGTTTCTCTGCAACATCCACACCAAAACAAAAAAGAGGTGCCAAAGGCACCTCTTTATATTTCTTAATCATCGCCCATCTTGAGCGCCTGAATGAAGGCCTCTTGCGGGATTTCCACCTTGCCGAACTGGCGCATGCGCTTTTTGCCTTCCTTCTGCTTGTCCAGAAGTTTGCGCTTACGCGAAATATCGCCGCCGTAGCACTTGGCCGTCACGTCCTTACGCAGCGCTGAAATGGTTTCACGCGCAACGATACGGCCGCCAATTGCTGCCTGAATAGGGATTTTGAACATGTGCTGCGGGATCAGCTCTTTGAGCTTTTCGCAAAGCACACGGCCACGCTTTTCAGCCGCCGAACGGTGCACCAGCATCGAAAGTGCGTCCACCGGCTCTTCGTTGACCAGGATCGACATCTTGACCAGATCGCCTTCACGATAATCGGAAAGATTATAATCGAACGATGCATAGCCCTTCGAGATCGACTTCAGACGATCATAGAAATCGAACACGACTTCGTTGAGCGGCAGATCATAGGTGATCATGGCGCGCGGACCAACATAGGTCAGATCAATCTGCAGGCCGCGACGCTCCTGACAGAGCTTCATGATTGTGCCGAGATAATCATCCGGCGTCATAATGGTAGCGCGAATCCAAGGCTCTTCAATTGCTTCGATCTTGACCACATCCGGCATATCAGCCGGATTGTGCAGTTCTTTCTGCGATCCATCCTGCATGTTGAGGCGATAGACAACTGAAGGTGCTGTCGTGATGAGATCGAGATCAAACTCACGCTCAAGACGTTCCTGAATAATTTCAAGATGCAACAGACCAAGGAAGCCGCAACGGAAACCGAAACCAAGTGCTGCAGACGTTTCCATTTCAAAGGAGAACGATGCATCATTAAGGCGCAGCTTGCCCATGGCAGAACGCAGATCTTCAAAGTCTGCGGCATCAACCGGGAACAATCCGCAGAACACCACCGGCTGCGCAGGCTTAAAGCCCGTCAAAGCCGCGTCTGTCGGGCGGCGATCTTCGGTGATGGTGTCACCGACGCGGGTATCAGCCACTTCCTTGATGGATGCAGTAATAAAGCCCAACTCGCCCGGACCGAGATCTTCGACCTGCAACATTTTCGGCGTGAAAACGCCAGTGCGTTCCACCGGATATTTTGCGCCCGTACCCATCATGCGGATGGTCTGGCCCTTTTTCAGCACACCGTCGATCACGCGGACCAGAACGATAACGCCTAAGTAACTATCATACCAGCTATCGACCAGCATGGCTTTCAGCGGCGCATTGCGTTCGCCTTCTTTTGGCGGAGGCAGTTGCTCGACGATGGCTTCGAGCACATCGGGAATGCCAAGGCCGGTTTTTGCCGAAATCATCACGGCCTTGCTTGCATCAATGCCGATCACTTCTTCGATCTGGCTTTGAACGCGCTCGGGTTCTGCTGCCGGAAGATCGACCTTGTTGAGCACAACCACGATGTCGTGATTGTTGTCGATGGCCTGATAAACATTGGCCAGCGTCTGCGCTTCAACGCCCTGTGAGGCATCCACCACCAGTAGCGAACCTTCACACGCGGCCAGCGAACGCGAGACTTCATAAGCGAAGTCGACGTGTCCGGGGGTATCGATAAGGTTCAGAACATAGTCCTCGCCATTCTTCGCCTTATAGTTAAGACGGACGGTCTGGGCTTTGATGGTAATGCCGCGTTCACGCTCGATATCCATCGAGTCGAGGACCTGGTCCTTCATCTCACGCATGTCCAGCCCGCCGGTCAATTGAATGAGGCGGTCGGCCAGCGTCGATTTGCCGTGGTCGATATGGGCGACGATCGAAAAATTGCGAATATGGTCAAGTGGTGTGCTCATGCGCGCGATTTAACAGTAAGCCGCGAAATCTCAAAGCGGTATTGCGCGTTTAATACGGGAAAAGCGGCCTTTGTCGCAGTCGTGACAACAAGTCCCCTTTGCGTTGTTGCCAAAAGGCGATAAATCACCGCCATAAAAATTGCCGCAATCATTATAGCTGGCGGTATAATCAGGCTTTCATGCAGGAGTTTAGGATGAAGACCGAACCGAACGAAGTCCACAACAGGCCGAAACTGGTCACCGTTTTCGGCGGCTCTGGCTTTGTAGGGCGCGCGGTTGTGGCAAGCCTCACCAAGCGCGGCTACCGTGTGCGCGTTGCCGTGCGCAAGCCGGAGGTCGCTTATTATATGGCGCCACTCGGCAATGTCGGCCAGATTCAGATGGTTCAGGCCAATGTCCGCCATCGCGGCTCGGTTGAGCGCGCCATCATGGGCGCTGATCACGTCATCAATCTTGTTGGCATTCTCGCAGAAGGCGGCAAGCAGCGTTTCAACAACGTTCAGGTACTGGGCGCAAAGAACATCGCCGAAGCCACCAAAGCTGCTGGCCTCAAGTTGACGCATCTTTCGTCGCTGGCTGCGGACGCTAATTCCGCATCTGACTATGCCCGCACGAAAGCGGAAGGCGAAAAGGCAGTTCTGTCTGTCCTGCCGGATACAGTGATCCTGCGCCCCTCGATCATTTTCGGCCATGAAGACAGCTTCTTTAACCGTTTCGCCAATATGGCCCGCTTTTCGCCATTCCTGCCGGTTATCGGCGGCGGCGAAACCAGGCTCCAGCCGGTCTATGTTGGCGATGTTGCTGAAGCCGTTGCACGCAGCGTCGATGGCAAGCTCACTCCGGGTGCCGTTTATGAACTGGGCGGCCCGGACGTTCAGCCATTTAAAAACTGGATGAAGGATATGCTCGGCGTCATCGCCCGCAAGCGTATCATCATTTCCCTGCCTTGGTGGGTGGCACGCATTCAGGCCTCGGTCCTTGGCCTTCTGCCAAATCCGTTGCTTACCAACGATCAGGTGACATTGCTGAAATCAGATAATGTTGTTTCTGACGAGGCCATCAAACAGGGCCGCACTTTGCAGGGCATGGGCATCACGCCGGAAGCGGTCGATGCAATCCTTCCCGCCTATCTCTGGCGCTACCGCGTCGCGGGTCAGTACACCAAAACCGGACTTGCTTGAATAAAGTAAAAAAGGGCCGAAAGGCCCTTTTTTTGTTATCCAGACCGCTCCTCACCCCCAAATCAGAAGCGCAGCCATTCCAAGTGAGCCAACGATCAGTCGCCACCATGCAAACAGCTTGAAACCGTGGCGTGAGACGTAGTCGAGCAGGTGCTTGACGACAAATATGCCCGAAATAAACGCCATTATAAATCCGACGACGATCAGCGCGCCGTCGTTGAACGACAGCGAGCTGTGGCTTTTATAAAGGTCATAGGTGAATGCGCCTGCCATTGTGGGCATCGCGAGAAAGAACGAGAATTCAGCCGCCGAACGCTTGTCTGCCCCGAGCAAAAGCGCGCCAACAATGGTCGAGCCCGAACGCGAGACGCCGGGGATCATTGCAAGGCACTGCACAAAGCCAATCGCCAGACAGATCGGCAGCGGATAATCCATAACATCGCGATAGCGCGGTTTCAGTTCGAGCTGATCCACCCACAGAAGAATAAAGCCACCCAGAATAAGCATGATGCAGACCAGCATCGGCGTTTCAAACAGCACGCTCTTGATAAAGCCATGCGCAAGTGCACCGATGAAAGCTGCTGGAAGAAACGCCAGAAGAATGCCGAAAACAAAGCGGCGGGTACGGGCATCACGTGGGAAATCGGTCAGAATTTTGATGAGTTTTGACGAATAAACCGTCAGGATCGCGAGGATCGCACCGAGCTGGATGAGCACTTCAAAGGTCTTGCCGTTTGATTCAAAGCCCAGAAAATGGCCGATCAGCAACAAATGGCCTGTGGAGGAAACGGGGATGAATTCCGTCAAACCTTCAACCAGACCAAGAAAAGCGGCTTCCAGAAGATTATAAATTTCCATGAAGTCAGTACCTTAGGAAGGTGGCAGGATAAAAATGGCGCGTCTTGACAAGATGTTAAGCATAAAAGTGCAACAAGAGGCACTTGAGCGATTGCTTGTCTCCGCCGAGCATAGCCCTTATAGACTAAACATTCCGTTGAGGTGGTTCGAATCGCCTGACAGCAGAAATAACCTGCTGTTGGTGCAAATGCCAGCCACAGGCCTCTTTGGTTATAAATCAAAGCTTTTCAGTCGAGAGTACCGCGTCGATTATGCTTACGCTTTTTCATCATCCCATGTCTTCCGGCTCGCGCTATGTGCGACTGATCCTTAGTGAATATGATGTGGAAGCCGAGTTGATAGAAGAACGCCCGTGGTCGCGCCGCAAGGAATTTCTCACGCTCAATCCGGCAGCAACATTGCCGGTGCTGCTCGCTGAACGTGACCTGCCGGTTGTTGGCGCGACAGTGATTGCCGAATATCTTGATGAAACGCGCGGTGCTTTAAAGCGCAGTCGCCGCCTTTTGCCTGAAAGCCCAATGGAACGCGCGGAAGTGCGCCGCCTTGTCGACTGGTTTCTGCTCAAGCTTGAGAACGAAGTGACGCGGCATATTGCTCGCGAAAGGGTTTTCAAGCTGCAAATGGCTGACGAAATGGGCGGCAGTGCGCCCGATTCAACCGCAATCCGCGCGGCCCGCACCAATATCCGCCAGCATATGAAATACATCGACTGGCTTGCCGCAACACGAGACTGGCTGGCAGGCGGTCATCCGAGTTATGCTGATATGGCAGCAGCAGCATCCATCTCCGTGCTCGACTATCTTGGCGAAATCGAGTGGAGCGAAACCAAAGCCGCGCGTGACTGGTATGCACGCATGAAATCGCGTCCGGCCTTTCGCCCCCTGCTTTCCGATCGTGTGCGCGGACTAGCACCAGTGGCCCATTATGGCGACCTCGACTTCTGACACTAAGCAGGATTCGGAAAAGTGTGAAGCGGTTTTCCGAGAAAAGCCTGCGACCGAAAAAGAGAACAAGCTTAAGCGCTTTCTGATCGAAGAAGCAAAAGCTGTTGGCTTTGATGCGGTCGCCTTCACGACGCCCGACACAATCCCGCAAGCACCGCAACGGCTTCGGCAATATATTGCCGACGGCCATCACGCGGATATGCTCTGGATGGAAGAAACGGAAGAGCGCCGTGCCAATCCAAGTGTGTTGTGGCCGGAAGTCCGTTCGATCATGGTGCTTGCCATGAATTATGGTCCGGATAGCAATCCACTTGAGATTCTCGATCATAAGGATCGTGCGGCAATCTCGGTCTATGCGCAAAACCGCGATTATCATGACATCATCAAAGGCAAGCTCAAGCATATTGCCAGTCGCTTTGCCGCCCGTGCAGGCCAGGACGTCAAGGTTTTTGTCGATACTGCGCCAGTAATGGAGAAGCCGCTGGCCCAAGCAGCCGGTCTTGGCTGGCAGGGCAAACATACAAATCTGGTCAGCCGTGAACTTGGCTCGTGGCTTTTCCTCGGTTCGATCTTTACGACCGCAGAAATACCGCCTGATGAACCGGATCGCGATCATTGCGGCTCCTGCCGGGCTTGTCTTGATGCCTGCCCGACCAATGCTTTCCCCTCGCCTTATCGTATTGATGCACGGCGCTGCATTTCCTATCTCACCATCGAGAACAAGGGACCTATCCCGCAGGAATTCCGCAAAGCCATGGGCAATCGCATCTATGGTTGCGATGATTGTCTGTCGGTCTGCCCATGGAACAAGTTTGCGCAAGCGACCAGCGAAATGAAGCTCAAAGCGCGTGACGATCTGAAAGCGCCGCGCCTTGCCGATTTTCTCGTGCTTGATGATCCCAGCTTTCGCACGCTGTTTTCAGGGTCGCCGGTCAAGCGCATTGGTCGCGACCGTTTTCTGCGCAATGTGCTGATAGCAACCGGCAATTCTCAAGACCCGTCTTTGCTTGCAAATGTCGAATCGTTGCTCGAAGACCCAGCGCCCGTTGTGCGTGGCGCAGCCATTTGGGCGCTCAGACAACTCGCCACCGAAGAACGTTTTTTAATTTTACGAAAACGTCTGGCATCCATCGAGGAGGATGATACGGTGCGCGAAGAATGGAGCTTAGAGCACCAATCTGATTGAATCAGATTGGTGAGTCTCAAGCCTTTATTTAAACGCGCATCTTCTCCGAAAACCGTTTCACACTTTTCGGGATGCGCTTTGGAGGAAAGTTAAAAATGCGCATTTTTCTGTTCGGAGCCGGTTATTCTGCACAGGCTTTTTCACGCCTGATGACCGGAGAGGCAGAGCGCATTGATGGCACTACCCGCGATGAACAAAATTTTCCAAAGCTGGAAAAAGCAGGCATTGCGCCGATCATTTTCGATGGTGAAACGGCGACACCTGAACTCATCGACCGGCTCTCCAGCTCAACCCATGTGGTGATCTCGATTTCGCCACGCGAAAGCGGCGATCCATCGCTTGCAATTGTTGAGGAAGCGCTACGCAGGCCGGGTAATACCATCCGCTGGATTGGCTACCTCTCGACCGTCGGTGTTTATGGCAATCATGATGGCAACTGGATCGACGAGACCGCTCTATGCGCACCTGTATCACGCCGCTCGCTAGAGCGGGTGGAAGCCGAGAACGCATGGACCGCTTTGAGCGAACTCCATGGAACGCCCGTCGCTCTTTTGCGCCTGTCGGGAATTTATGGTCCGGGCCGCAATGCTTTCATCAATCTTGAGCGCGGCACAGCACGTCGCATCATCAAGGAAGATCAGGTCTTCAACCGCATCCATGTCGAGGACATTGCGGGAAGTCTGCGCTTCCTTGCCGGTACAAATACTGGCGGCGCTTTCAACATCACCGATAATGAACCAGCCCCGCCGCAGGACGTCGTAACCTATGCAGCAAGTTTGATGGGCGTTGCTCCACCGCCGGAAGTTCCCTTCGTAGAAGCCGACATGAACCCAATGGCGCGATCCTTTTACGGCGAGAACAAACGCGTCTCAAACCGTCGCATAAAAGACCTTGGCTACACGTTCCTCTATCCGGATTATCAAGCAGCCTTTTCCGCCATGTGGCATGAGAAAACCTGGCGCTGATTGCCGTTTGAGCGAACGCAAAGCATAATTCTTCTCATTAGCTCGAATGATTCGAGCATAGGTTTTTTGGGAAACGGCCCGATGGATAAGAAATCCACTTCAAAATTCTGGTCACGTCTTATGCTTGCAGCCTGCGTTGCAACAATGATTGCCCCGGACCTTGTTCCGCGCGCGCTGGCTCAGGATATGCCTGCCAAACAAGCCTTTGGGGGCAAGCAGCTTCCTGTTCTCGCACAACAGCCGCAATCGATTGGCTTTTATGCCAAGGGCTGTTTGTCCGGTGGTGTTGCCCTCCCCGTCGATGGCCCCAACTGGCAGGTGATGCGGCTTTCTCGCAATCGCAACTGGGGACACCCGGAGACGATCGGGCTTCTGGAAAAGCTCTCCAAAGATGCTGCCAAAGATGGCTGGCCGGGGCTACTGGTTGGCGATATTTCACAGCCGCGCGGCGGTCCGATGCTGACAGGCCACGCCTCGCATCAGGTTGGCCTTGATGCCGACATCTGGCTAACCCCTATGCCGAAAAAGCGCTTCACGGATGCCGAGCGCGAAAGTGTTTCGGCTGTGTCGATGCTCAAAAAAGATTCGCTTTATGTTGATCCTCAAAAGTGGACACCAGCGCGCACAGCATTGATCAGACATGCTGCCAGTTACCCCGAAGTCGAACGCATTTTCGTGCATCCCGGCATCAAGAAGCAGCTCTGCGACACGGTCAAAGGCGACAGAAGCTGGCTCGGCAAAGTGCGTCCCTACTGGGGGCATTTTTATCATTTCCACATAAGACTGCATTGCCAGCCGGGGTCGCCCGACTGCAAGCCGCAGCCAAAAGTGGTTGGCGGCGATGGTTGCGACAAGTCGCTCGCATGGTGGTTTACGGATGAACCATGGAAGCCAGCAAAGCCTTCGAAAGAACCGCCAAAGAAGCCAAAGCCGGTCATGGTCTCCGACTTGCCAAAGGCCTGCGCTGCGGTGCTCAATGGCCCATCACCCGATTCAATTGCTGATGTAATTTATAAGGCAAATTAACGCTGCGCCTTATGAATGAGAAAACGCACTTTCCACTGGCCTGTGGCTTCGCTATAGGCTTAAACCGATTTAGAGAGTTCATGACAAGGTTATCAACTTTATGACAGAACGTCTGCGCATTGCATTGATCGCTCATGATCTGAAAAAAGACGAGATGGTTGCCTTTGCGCGTGCGCATGAGGTGGCCTTGTCAAATTACGATATTGTTGCCACCGGCACGACGGGCGGGCTCATTCAGGAAGCCTGCCCGACGCTCAATATTCATCGCGTCAAAAGCGGTCCGCTCGGCGGCGATCAGCAGATCGGCGCGATGATTGCGGAAGGCACGGTACAATCACTGTTTTTCTTCATCGATCCACTCTCACCCCTACCGCATGATGTCGATGTCAAAGCTTTGACGCGTCTTGGCAGCGTCTATGACATTCCAATGGCGCTTAATCCGGCAACAGCTGAAAAGCTGGTTCGCGTGCTTGATTAGAGCTAATCCGCAAACAATAAGAATAAGCGAAGCAGCAAGGCAATCCATGATCAACGCTGACCAGAGTTTCAATTTTCCCGTCCTTGTCGGCGATATTGGTGGCACCAATGCGCGCTTTGCAATGCTTGTGGATTCCCATTCAGAACCCAAAGAATTTCCGGTCGTACAAACGGCTGATTATGCAACGATTGACGAAGCAATCGAGCAGACCGTTCTCCATCACACCTCCATTCGCCCGCGCTCTGCGATCCTGGCTGTTGCCGGTCCCGTTGATGGTGACGAGATTGATCTGACCAATTGTGACTGGGTTGTTCGCCCGAAAAACCTTATCGCCAATCTCGGCTTTGAAGACGTGACCGTTCTCAATGATTTCGAAGCTCAGGCTTTGGCTGTCGTTTCGATTGAAAAACAATATCTGCATCAAATCGGTGGCCATGATGAAGAAGTCATTGCCACCCGCGTGGTGCTGGGACCCGGCACAGGGCTTGGCGTTGCAGGTCTGGTGCGCACATCTAAAGCGTGGGTTCCGGTTCCCGGCGAAGGCGGTCACATTGATATTGGACCGCGCAGCGAGCGCGATTATCAGGTCTTCCCGCATATCGAAACCATCGAAGGACGTGTCGCAGCAGAGCAGATTTTGTGTGGACGCGGTCTGCGCAATCTCTATCTCGCAATCTGTGCAGCAGACAAAGTAACACCGGTTTTCGACACGCCGCCTGATATTACCGCTGCAGGGCTTGATGGCAGCAACGCGCAGGCTGTGGAAACGCTTGAGCTTTTCGTTACCTATCTGGGGCGCATTGCAGGCGATCTTGCGCTTATTTTCAAAGCACATGGCGGCGTTTATCTTTCGGGTGGTATTCCGCAGCGCATATTGTCAGCGCTACAGGCTGGATCGTTCCGTAGAGCCTTCGAAGACAAGGCGCCGCATACGCATTTCATGCGTGAGATTCCCGTTCGCGTCGTCGTGCATCCTCTTGCAGCGCTCAGCGGACTTTCGGCATTTGCCCGCACGCCAACCCGCTTTGAAGTTTCCACCCATGGCCGGCGCTGGCGCAAAGCCTAAGCCAGTTAGCGCTCTCGGGCATGGTCAAGCGACAAAGATAAGGCTATAGAAGCGGCTGCAATGAAATATTCCATTGCAGCCTTTGTCGTTTCCTGTCCAAACAGACACGCGAAAATGCATGATCAACGACAGCCAGCGGCTGACAGATAAAAAGCACTTTGCCCTTGAGCTTACGCAAGAAGAAAAAGAAGAAAATCGATCCGAGCGAAGCCACGCGCGTCATTCGTCGCATGATGTCGGAGAATGCGAGCCAGTATAAGGCAAGCTATGCGATCGCGATTGCCGCCTCTCTCATTGTCGGCGCTTCTAACGGAGCGCTCGCCTATATGATGAAGCCGATGATCGACAAGATTTTCTACGAGCAGAAAATCGGCCTCATCTGGGTAATCTGCGGCGCGATCTTAGGCATTTTCGTGCTGCGCGGACTTTCAAGCTATGTTCAGGCCGTCGAACTTGCCAAAATCGGCAATAATCTCGTTGCGCGCTATCAGAAGCGCATCTTCGATCATCTGCTGAAACTTGGCCTCGATTTTTACAACGATACGCGCTCGGGCCATCTTGCAGCCCAGATCAACCAGAATGTGAATGGAATTCGCGATCTTCTCAACATGACAATCACGTCGATTGCGCGCGATTTCGTGGCGCTTATCGGCCTCATCGGCATGATGTTTTATACCGATCCGTTCATGTCGACGGTGGTTTTCCTTATCGGGCCGCCGCTCGTTCTGGCGGTTGCCTATATTTCGCGCCGCATCCGTACTGTGACCCGCGATCTCGTTCATCTCAACTCCCATCTTCTGGGAGCGATGCAGGAAACCGTGCAGGGTGTTGCCATTGTGAAAGCCTTCACGATGGAAGATCAGTTGCGCGGCAAGATCAGCGTTCTGATTGATCAGGCAGAAAACCGCAGCAACAAGATTGCCCGTGTATCCGAACGCACCACGCCCATTGCCGAAATTCTGGCAGGTTTCGCCATTGCAGGCGTCCTGGCCTATAGCGGCTATAATGCGATCCTCAACCAGCAGCCGCCCGGCTCGATGTTTGCTTTCATCACCGCCTTGCTGCTGGCCTATGACCCCGCACGACGTCTCGCACGTTTGCAGGTCGGCCTTGAGCGCGCACTTGTAAATGCCCGCATGATTTATGAAGTGCTGGATATTGAACCCAACCAAGGTGATGCGCCCGATGCCGTGGCTCTCAAGCCCGGTAAAGGCGAAATCGATTTTCAAAATGTCCATTTTGCTTACAGCGATGTAGCACCCGTTCTGCATGGCGTGAGTTTCACCGCCAATGCAGGCCAGACAACCGCAATCGTCGGTGCATCAGGTGCGGGTAAATCGACCCTCATCAATCTCGTGCAGCGTTTTTACGATGTCACCGATGGCAAAATCCTGTTCGATGGTCAGGATATTTCTAAGGTTACAAAGCACTCGCTCCGCCATTCGGTGGCCTATGTTTCGCAGCAGCCTTACCTGTTTGAAGGCTCGATTGCCGATAATATCCGCTATGGACGCCCTGATGCTACACAGGAAGAAATCGTTGAGGCCGCCAAGCTTGCCAATGCGCATGAATTCATTTTGCAGCAGCCGCAGGGCTACGACACACCGGTCGGTGAAAACGGTGTGACGCTTTCAGGCGGCCAGCGCCAGCGCGTCTCGATTGCGCGTGCGATTGTCCGTGATGCGCCAGTGCTTCTTCTCGATGAAGCGACGTCCGCACTCGATAATGAGTCGGAAAAGCGTGTTCAGCAGGCGCTTGATCACATCATGAAAAACCGCACGACCATCGTGATTGCGCATCGTCTTTCCACTGTCGTCAATGCCGACCGCATTGTTGTCATGGAAGCAGGGCATGTGATCGAAGAAGGTCGCCATAATGATCTGATCCAGATACCAAACGGCGTCTATGCCCGCTTCTATGAGTTACAAGGCGGCAGAAACGATAATCTTATCGGTAATGCGGGTGCGGAGGAAAAAGCCAATGACTGAGACTGCTGAAATGAACCTCGTGGTTGTGGGTGCAAGCGGTCGCATGGGGCAGACCCTTATTCGCACAATCCATGACATGAAGGGCGCGCGGCTTGTCGGCGCCATTGAACGCGAGGGATCGGCATTTCTCGGCAAAGACGCAGGCGAAGTTGCAGGCGTCGGCAATCTCGGTGTGGCAATCACCAGCGATCCTCTGCCCGTTTTCGCAACGGCCCATGGTGTTCTCGATTTTACCAGTCCTGCCGCGACAGTAAATTATGCAGGCCTCGCCGCACAGGCGCGCATTGTGCATGTCATCGGCACCACCGGCATCACGGCAGAAGACAATGAGAAGATCATTGCGGCTGCACGCCATGCCACAATCGTCAAATCCGGCAATATGAGCCTTGGCGTCAATCTGCTTTCCGGCCTTATTAAGAAGGCTGCGAAGGCGCTTGACCCGGAAGATTTCGACATTGAAATTCTCGAAATGCACCATAAGCACAAGGTCGATGCGCCATCTGGCACCGCACTCTTATTGGGTGAAGCGGCAGCCGAAGGACGCGCGATCAATCTTCAAGATAAAAGCGTGCGTGTGCGTGATGGCCATACGGGTCCACGCGAAGAAGGCACAATCGGCTTTGCAACATTGCGCGGCGGCTCGGTCATCGGCGATCATTCGGTGATTTTCGCAGGACAAGGTGAACGCATCACCCTTTCCCACAATGCCGAAGACCGCACTATTTTTGCACGCGGTGCAGTGAAAGCAGCCCTTTGGGCGCATGGTAAAAAGCCCGGCCTTTATTCGATGCTCGATGTTCTTGGACTTAACGACTAACTAACAATTATCCCAACGGAGTGCTGCATGTCTCGTACCCTCGTCCTGGTCCGCCACGGCCAAAGCGAATGGAACCTCAAGAACCTCTTTACCGGATGGCGCGATCCGGGCCTTACCGAACAGGGCCATGCCGAAGCCAAGGCCGCTGGCCAGCGTCTGAAAGCGGCTGGTCTTAAGTTTGACCTCGCCTACACCTCAGTGCTGTCGCGCGCGCAGGTGACATGTCAGCACATTCTCGATGAACTCGGCCAGTCGGAGCTTGAAACAATCCGCGATCAGGCACTCAACGAACGCGACTATGGCGATCTGTCCGGCCTTAACAAAGACGATGCCCGTGCAAAATGGGGCGAAGAACAGGTGCATATCTGGCGCCGTTCTTACGACGTCCCTCCTCCGGGCGGCGAAAGCCTGAAGGACACCGGCGCACGCGTCTGGCCCTATTACCTGCACACCATCCAGCCACATGTTCTGCGTGGCGAAACCATTCTGGTTGCAGCACACGGTAATTCACTGCGTGCACTTATCATGGCGCTCGATGGCCTGACACCGGAAGAGATTCTCAAGCAGGAACTCAACACCGGCGTTCCGATCATTTATCAGCTCAACGCTGATTCGACCGTTGCTTCGAAAGAAGTGCTTTCTGCATAAAGATTTTTCGGACACAGCCCCTCAAACGGCTGTGTCCGGTTCCGTGTTTTCGGCGATCTTCGAGCTTCAAATCAGCAATCCGAAAAAAAGCTGATCGAATATTGAAAACGCGATTGACAGAGGCATGCCGACCCCTTAGATGGGTCCTCGTCGCCCAGATGGCGGAATTGGTAGACGCACCAGCTTCAGGTGCTGGCGCTCGCAAGGGCGTGGAGGTTCGAGTCCTCTTCTGGGCACCATTTCCAAGTCTTCAGACCACTACCAAGGTCCAGAAGCACCTCAAAAAGCCCGCGCAAGCGGGCTTTTTTGTATCTTACGGACTGATGGTGTCCAATTGCATCCCTGAAATTTGTTGGTACATTTGTTGGTATCGAGCCAAATACCAACAAATTTTGGAAAAGCGATACCAACAATGGCACTTACAGACATAGCAATTAGGAATATAAAACAAGGCGTTAGCGCAAAAAAGTATAGCGACGCTAATGGCCTATTTTTGTTGGTACAGCCCAGTGGTTCTAAGCTATGGAGATACGCTTATCGATTTCAGGGAAAACAAAAGACGTTATCGCTCGGATCATACCCTTTGGTGAGTTTGCGCGATGCACGCACCAAACGTGACGAAGCCCGCGAATTGCTAATTAAAGAAATTGACCCCGGTGAAAAACTTAAGTCTGATAAGTTGCAACGCCTCATCCAGTCGTCAATTAACTTCACCCACGTCGCAGATGAGTTCCTCGAAAAGATGGAATGCGAAGGAAAAGCACTTGTCACTTTAACAAAAAAGCGGTGGCTACTCGATATGGCAAAGGCTGGTTTTGGCAAAAAACCTATCCACGAGATTAAAGCACCAGAAATCTTACAGACACTCAAGAAGGTGGAAGCAAAAGGCAATTACGAAACAGCCCGCCGTCTTCGGTCAACAATCAGTCAGGTGTTCCGATACGGCATCGCCACAGCACGGATCGATAATGATCCCACGTTCGGCTTGCGCGGCGCATTAATCGTGCCGACGGTCACTCACCGGGCAGCAATCACTGAGAAAGACAAATTTGCAGGTTTAATACGCTCAATTTGGGATTATGACGGCAATCCTGAAACACGCATCGCTTTGAAGCTTATGGCACTTCTATTTCCACGTCCCGGCGAACTGCGACAAGCCTCTTGGCTTGAGTTCGATCTCAATAAAGGAATTTGGACAATGCCGGCAGCACGCATGAAAATGCGACGTGAGCACAAAAAGCATTTAAGTTCGCTTGTCGTCAGCCTACTTGAAGAGCTGAAGGTGTTTTCAGGCTACACAGAACTGGCCTTCCCTGGAATACACTCAAGACACAGGCCCATGAGTGAAAATACTTTGAATAGCGCCCTGCGACGCATGGGCTTTACAGCCGACGAGGCAACTTCCCACGGCTTCCGTGCGAGCGCATCAAGCTTACTGAATGAAAGCAACCTCTGGTCGGCTGACGCTATTGAAGCAGAACTCGCACATGTCGGTGCTGATGAAGTACGGCGTGCTTATCATAGAGCTCTTTATTGGGATGAACGCGTGAAACTGATGAACTGGTGGAGCGACACTGTTAACGAACTTGCCTTACAGCATCCTCGATAATTATCCTGTCCGTGCATTGTCCGCGTTTGTTATATATAGTTAGAACGGTCATGTCCGCATTGTGATAAATTGCTGCAAGACGTACGCCCGATTAAATCGCAAACTTCGCATCGACAATGAGCAGCAAGCTGTAAATCACCGCTCATTGTCTGGAAACCCGATCAAGCCTGTGGCAAAGTGCCGATCCAGTCCATAATACTGCTCAGTTTCCACCGAGACGCTTTCTCTCCAAGCTTTAGCGGCTTAGGAAACTTACTCTCCTTAATCCATTTGTAGATTGTAGCGCGTTTAAGTCCCGTAATATCGGCAACTTCTTTTATATCGATCAGTCGCTCAGAAGCGAATGGATTTAATTGTTTATCTGACATAAGCAGACTCCTTGTTTAGTTACTTAAACGTGGAGATGCTCAAAGCTTTCAGACGAAATCGTTCATTGACGATCCATGAGGCTCAGGTGCTGTTGCGTTTCTTGCAACGTGTTATATATTGCACCCATGACATGTTGTGAGCCTAAGTCCTTTGGCTTTGAGCAGATCAACCACCTTAAGGCGGCGAGCTATGTTAGCTTGTCGCCTTCTTTATAGTGTGTTTTGCAAGTTCTTAAAAAGCAAGTGTCTAGTAAAAGTTTCTCAGGCAGATTTTAACCAAACGTCACAAATCAGACAAGTAACTGTTTTTAAACAATAAAATTGACAAAGCGGTAAATTTCCATTTTCGGAAACATTTCCGCCTCATTTCCGACGCGATTTTTTACTAGGCACATCTTAGTCCATTTATTTTCTAAGCTTTAGAAAAAAATGATTGGAAAAATTATTTTAAAATTTCGTTTATTTAATATTTTATCGGAATTTAAAAATGATTTTATCCGTGTAAAAAATATAAAATATGTTTGCGGATCAGATTTCGTTACTCCTACTATTCAGCTAGTGAATTTATAATCAATTATTAGATAAAAATATAAGCCATTGAAATTATTCATTAAAATAACTTATTTAAAGTTTAGGAAAAAAATTTCAAGAAAAATTAAAAAATCACACTATTTTTTTAAAAAAATATCGCTCAAATTATCTCGAAATTAGGTAGGAATAAGATGGCTCTATATTTTTTAAAAATCGCTTTCAACAATCGTAATTCCGATATCTAGAAAAATATAAAATTAGAAAAAACTGAAAATAACTTTATTAAAAATATATTCTGGATCCAAAAACGTAGGTGGAATATATTTTAAAAATTATTCTTCTTCATAATAATTCGATTTTCAAATAGGGTAATTGGAAATATCACAATTTCGTGATATATGACATTTATCGTAATTTCATGATTTTGGTGTTTCTTGGGATAGATTACCTGTCGTCGTTTCGCTTTGAAACTCATAGACATCATTCATTTTACCTCGTCTTTTTTAAAAAATTAGAATAGTTGCTTCATTTTTAGAAACAGGCCGAGCGTACCCAGCCTGTCAGAGCATTTTGCAGTTATTAAATTTCGGATTACAATTCCTTAAGCGGAAGCATAAATTCGCAGTTCTCAAATCAATCCCAAATGCGCAAGAATGACATTCTCAATGATTGCGATGAGCCGCTTGCAGTCATCGGGATTTTCATTACGGATGCAGTAAAGCTCAGTGGCCTGGGTCATGTCAGTCCGACCTCCAACACCATAATCGGTGTAGCGATCGATAATATCCTGATTGATATTTTTGCGCTGAAAATGCGTAATGGCATCTTCGGTGTTACGCCATTTCAGCCAGCTGCAAGATGCAAGCTTCTTTTGAAAGCTGGCACTGAACTGCTGGCGGCTCATGCCTTGCGGGAGAGTCACCGACAGACCACGCGTCAGTGCACGAACCGGACTTTTCCCGTGAAGGTTTTCTGGTAGATAGATCTGAAGGGCAGAATACTCATCATAACCCTCATCCTGCACCGGCCAGTCGCCATCAATCTGATAATAAGATCCGTACTGGTCCTTGCTTTGCTGCTTGATACGATCGGCAATTCGACCTTCGCCGCATTCACCGATTTTGAAGATCGGAATGCTGAGCTGCTTTTTGAGATCCTTTAAGCCGGGGCAGCCGGCGATATAAATGTCTCGCTTTATGCCGGGGCTGAATTTCTCGGCGAACGCTTTTGAACTCAGAATGTCCGCCGTGTCGAGGATGAGGTCATCACCACCGATGACCGGCCATTGTGTCTGATATTTTGATGAAGCTGTCTGTGAACGGGCAGACGGTAGAAGCAATTGCTTTTTGTCCGCTTCGTTCTCAGAGGCTTTCGTGTGTGTCGCTTCTTCGATAATTGCTGGTTTTGACGAAACGCATGCATCGCTTGTTTCCTGATTGAGAATAAAATGGTTGGGAACGCTCAGGCTGATGCTCAGTGGGTTTTCACCCTCAAAGCGCAGCCCAGGGGAGAGCGGCAGCACAATGCTCGCTTCTCCCAGTTCAATGCGCATGTTTGCGGATTGCGGCTCGCCGCTAACATCAAAGGAGATGGTGAGCTCAAGGTTGGTATTTGCAGTTGTCATAAATTTCAGTCTTTCCGTTTTTCGGTTTGATTTGTTGTTGATGTGGATGCTGACGAACCGCGCGCGAAAGCATGCTGGAAGCTTTGATGCTCCAGGCAGGATTAAGCGGATTGCGCGATCAATCTTTTTGGAAGGGAGGCTAAATGGCCTACGGCCTGATCGTTCAGGCGGCGTAGTTACTGGCCTTGTTGCCTCTAAAGCAGTCGATGAGCGGAAATGCTATCGATGGATGGTCAGACGCACGAATGCGGATGACAATGATGATATAGGTTACAATCTGAAGAGCTTAAACGGGCATGGCTTTGGGGCGCTGCCAGATGAGGGCAAACTTGCCGTCTGAATCTTTATCGAGCAGCCGCGCGTAAAACGGTGCGACGAAAGTTGGATCGTCAAATTTGACTGAGAGATAATTCTGCTTTGTATCCAGCGTCTTTCTTCGCCAGGCAGATCCAACGATAAAGCTGTTTTTATAAATATCGTAATCCGGGCTGAATTCGCTTTTCTTGTCGCGTGGCCAAAATACCAAATCGACCGTGTGCCCGATCAGTTCCATCTGACCAACGATGCTATCGCCCCGCTGATCAAACATTCCAATTATTCGCATTTCAAAAACTCCTTAAAATTTTGGTCGAGCAAAAGCCGTAGTTTCAGCAAAGCTGAAACCGCAAAACCACTCACTCAAACCAATTAATGACTGCGCGCTTTCACAGTCTCTCAGGCGCGCCACTCTTCTCTTTTTTCGGGAAATCTAACTATCAAGAGATCGCAGATCGACAATCTTAATATACAAATCAATGTTTTCACCTGCCGGAACAGACATGTCGTTCGGCCAATCAAAATTCTTTTCTTTTTCTTTATTTTCGGGAATCTTATATTTAAAAATCTATAGTGAAATTAGACAAAAATTTATCCGTAAGTTTTCTTTTCACGCCACACCTTCCACAACGAAATGGCAATGATGAAATCCGGTTCGATTACGAAACAGATTTAGGCTCTCATTTATTTAACAAAATGCGTATCGTGGCCATCAAGCGCCACAGCTAATGATCTGGGACAGCTAAGATTTTAGCAGAATTGATATCAATGTGGTCACGGGAACCGCGAGCAATGTCTTTATTAATACGACCGCTATGCGCCTTCAAAAAAAGACATTGAGCGGCGACACTCCTGCTTTCGAAAGCAGACAACTAAAGATCGGTCACCGGGGAAAGATTCGTATGTCACTGCGACGACTTATTCTCGATTGCTCGTACCGCAGCGAAACTGTTATTTCTGAGGCGGCATGGGAAGATACGAAGATCGGCACATATAAAATCGAATGGAAAGGCGACGGGACGGGACATGGAGATCGTATTACTGGAAGCAAAGGCGATCGCGAGGCATCTGGCCGCGCTCATCGAGAAGCACGAGCAAATCTCCATCGCGGTTGCTTGGGGCGAACTGACCGGAGTTGCTGAGAAGCTGCTAGCGAACACGGCCAAGTTTCAATCCGTCCTGCTCGGCGTCGACTTCTCAGCTACCGACCCCGATCTCATCGATCGCCTTGTCGACGTCCCTAACGCCTTTGTCGCGAAAAACCGGCCTGGCTGCTTCCATCCGAAGATCTTCTACTTCCAGTCGGGGCCAAAGGCCGAGGCAATTGTCGGCAGCGCCAACTTCACCAAAGGCGGTTTGGACGTAAACCTCGAGGCCAGCATTCATGTTAAAGGTGCAGCGGACGATGGCTTCTTCGAGCAAGTCCGCGATCAGCTCGCGCGGTATGAGCCCCTTCATCTGCCGATCACACGGAAACTTGCAGACAGCTATCGCCGCCAGTCCGAAGCGGCGGACAAGGCGCCGAGGCCGAAGAACCCGGTCCTGCCCGCCGAGACCAAGGACTGGGCGCGTATCACCTCGCCGCTCGCAACTATGTCCTGGAAAGACTTCGTGAAGCTCGCCCGGCAGGACAAGCATCACGACTTCAAGAAGCGGATGAAATTGGTCCGTGAGATCCAGCAAATGTTCGCCAAGTCTGCCTTTTTCGGCGATCTTTCCGTCGCTGAATGGAAGGGTGTTGCCGGTGTCCTTGGGCACGTCGAAGCCGAAGCGTTGGCTCTCGACGATTTCGACTGGGCCTGGTTCGGCTCAATGGGTGGCGCCGGCACATTTGCGGCATTGATCGGGCAGCGGAATGACGCTCTCTCAGCGGCCCTGGACTCCATTCCGCGGCGCGGAGACGTGACCGAGTACCAGTTCGATGCCTATGTGATGGCCTTTACCGACGCCTTCTCGGGATCGGCTCGCACGGCTCGGCTCGGTCCCGCGACCCGTCTCCTTGCCATGAAACGTCCCGATATGTTCGTTTGTATGAATGCCGGCAATACGATCGGTGTTGCCGAAGCTCTTTCGTTCGCGCCGACGACCCTGTCTCTGGACAACTATTGGAAGCGCGTAATCGAGCCAATCCAGCAGGCACCCTGGTTTAACGAGCCGCGACCGGCTGGTCGCGACATGGAGCTCTGGGACGCGCGCGTCGCCATGCTCGACGCCATCTATTACTCTCCAACGTCGAAATGAGTGCCCTCGTCCAGAAGATATCCAAGCCGACCTTCGCTACGACCGACGCCAGCAACACTCTCGAACGCTCCACCATCACCCGCGTGGGCAAGGACTGGAAAGGAGAGACGGGAATTCGTCGCTGTGGAACTTAACCCCGATACAGTCCGCCAGCGCTTGATTGATCAGACTCCGTTTTCTGTCAAACTCTCGATCACAGGGACGCTGCTTCGCGCCTTTATGTCGGACGTACGTGGTTCCGAAAAGTTTGCTGATAGCGATCGTTTCGCTTTTCATACTGCTAACGACCGCGAAGGGGTGGTAAGAGGCCCGACCGCTCGTAGTCGAAGAATCCAAGCAAGCTGCGATTCAGGGGGAGCCAATTATGGTGAGCACTCGCTCGCGTGCTAAACGACGGGGCATTTAACATACTGGTCGACTTCGTCCTGTAAGAACATGTCCAAGACCCTGTGACCAGACCCTTCGACGAGACTTCGTGCGACATTCGGAAGCTCCTGCAATGAACGGCCGACATCGTCGAGCGCAATCTGCTTATCACTTTCCGGAGCGTCGATGCGAAGCACGTTCTGCTTGCCGACTAACAGGTAAGCCTGCCCGAGTGCATTCTTAGACTGTGCCCGCGCCGCGGCGTTGAAGGAGCGCATGAATGCCCAAGTCGCGGCCCCGCCATTTCTAGCGTTCTCATCTACAGTGAACTTGGATTCGCCTGTGCCGATGGTCAGTATGCGAATGTTTTCGCGCGGGACCTCATAGCAGGCAAGCACATCCACCAATGCATTCATCACGGGATTGTTGGCCCATACGCCGCCGTCAATCATGATCAAGCCGTCGTCGTCGACCCCAGGATAGTATGAGGGTGCCGCCGTCGTGTGCAGGGCGACGTGCGCGAACCGTTTGTGGCGGTCGTTCTTGTAATCTGGATGATGGGGCGTCTTGTACAAAAACGGTTCGCCGTGCAGCCCTTCGAAGCTTGGGATCACAAGCCGTTTGGTTGAGAGATCGAGAACCTTGTCGCCGAAAACCTTCAGCAGTTCGTTCTTCAAAACCTCCTGATCGTGCTTCGGCTTAGTGATCCAGCGAAGTGCGCGGGTGATAGTACCAACACGTCCCTTCGTTGGGAAAATCCGTTCTCCGCGTTCGGTGTAAATTTCGAGAGCCTGCTGCGCCTTCATGCCGTGCCCGAGAGCAAGGGCAATGATGCCGCCGGTCGACGTTCCCGCAATCATGTCGAAATGTGAGGCGACTGATCCGCCGCCAAGGAAGCGCCGTTCGATCTCTGTGAGATAGGCTGCGGGGAACACACCGCGGATCCCTCCACCATCAATAGACAAGATTCGAAATAGCCTGTCATTGGGCCACGGCAACTTCACACGAGTCTGTTGGATGGTGCCATCGGAGCGGCGTGGTGGTGTGTAGTTCATCGTAGCGTACCTTCATCAGGGCTGTCTTCGACGACGGGATGTCGGCCGCCGCCCTCCCACGTTCCAGTCATCAACCAGAACTCGTAGCAAGCGATCCAATCGATGGACCACGGCACGATCGTCTTTGAGATTGACATGGAACAGTCCCATTCGCCTGTCTTTGGATCGAAAAGGCAGAGCGTAGGATCCTCGATTGGAGGGAAAATATGAGGAAGTTTCCCCTCTGGATTGTCTGGTAGCCGCTTTAACTGGGGCGATAGAATTCGCACCTCCGGCCAACCCTTCACGAGCCTGATTTCCAGTACATAAGCGACAAGATGGGGCTTCAGTGTTCCGACCCAGCGTGCTGAAGGCACCGCGCGATTTATGCTCTTGACCTTGAAGGCGGGCCAGTCAGCTTTCATTTGGTCGATCTGCTGGGTGATCGTCATTCGGCTCATCTGATGATCTTTCCGAAGAACGTATGTTTTGTCGCGCTCACTGGCGATGCCATCGCACGCGACGCCCCAATAGCTGTCGGGAGAATGAATGCTCCTGTCCTAGTATAAGACTGACGGGTTTCGCGAACCGATTTGCCAGTAGCTTCCGAAAGCTTCCGGACGGCTTCTGTAACTACCAAGTCACCGAAGGTTTCGCGCAGCCAGTCCCGCAAAGCGTCCGGCATCAGCAACCCTTTTCGGGCGCGACGCAGGCCTTCAAGAAGGTTTTGCAGATCCCTTGAAAACTTGACCTGCTGCGAACGGTCGGAAGGCCAGCGATCAGTGAAGATGTCGTCGCGATAACACGGGTTTTCAACGTGAAGCAAGATGCCTTTTGCTTCGGCGACCTCGATGTCATGCACCATTGCCTCGCTGACGCGGATAAGCATGTCCGAGAGCCTCAGGCCGGGCATTGCCATCAGGCCAGCGTAGTATGCGAGCATAACCGAGGGAGGCATGCGACCAGGCCTTCCGGCATACATAATGTTCCGATAGCGCTTGATCAATTGCAGGGCTAGGGTGGCCGTGTTTTTCACCACAAAGTCCGCCTGCTCGTCGACTTCGTCGACCTCTGTGTCGGCGCGTGTGGAAAGGATTCCTTCATCCTGCCAGCGACGTTTGAAAGCCTCGTGTACGTGTAATTCAAAAGGTGTGCGATCTTTGTACCACTGCGCGAAACCAAACGCGTTCATTGGGATCTCGTCGTCATCCGCTGAAGTGTTAGGACCCTTTGCGTGCATGATGCGGCTCTGGCGTTCAGCTGTGCCGACATCGCGAAGTGCAGGCGTGATATCCAAATGCATATTGTCGGCGTATCCGAGCGTCACACACCGCGTCTGTCGAACAGCCCGCATGCCCCTGTAACCGTTCAGCGAGCGCTCGAGTTCCTTGAGAATTTCGAGCGGCGACATCGTCAGAAAGCGTCCACCAAGCTGGGCGACGATGTCGATGTCGTATTCGTCTTCCGTGCCCCGGGTCGAAATGGTGGCGTCGATCGCCATCGAACCCTGTGCGTAGAAGTGCTCGATCTGATCCTGAAACGCTGCCGTGCCCTCGAGATATTCTCTTACCGCCTTGTAACAGTCGGTTGCCTTCTCATGAAGAGATGGCGGAAGCTGGAGAATAAATGCGATTTTCGCCAATAGTCCATCCAAGTGGTCTTCGAATGGATCAATTCCGGTATGGTGTATGCGTATATTCATTGCTGCTCTCCCGGCCGTCAGGCGGCCTTATCAATTTGGCAATCACGGTTGTCCTCCTTTAGTAACGTTCTCTTTAACCAAAGAGAAAGTTCGCTACTCTGAACAAAATGGGCATCTTGAATACCGAAGTCAAGGGGCATAAGATATAGCTACTCCGAACAACCACAAAAAAACCGGACGTTGCCTGCCATGACTTCTACTTTCGGCCCGAAGATCAAGACATTACGCGTAGAGAAGGGCCTCACGCTCGATCAGCTTGCACAGATGACGGAATCGTCGAAGAGCTACATTTGGGAGCTTGAGAACAAAAATCCACCCCGTCCTTCTGCCGAGAAGCTCGCTGCCATCGCTGCGGCGCTTAGTGTCACCGTCGACTACCTGTTGGGAAATGAAAATACGAGTCGCGAGGCCGCTGAGGATACCGCATTTTTCCGCGAGTACAGTGGCTTGCCGGATAGCACGAAAAAGCAGTTACGCGAGATCGCACGCACGCTTGGAGCTAAGCCATCCAAATGACCATCGTAAAGTTACAGCCGCTTAAGGAGTCCAACAAGATTACACAATTACTCGACGCGGCATTCGGCGAAAACCGTTTCGATGCTGGTCCTGTACCGATCGAGCACATCGCTCTCTCCTACTCGCGCGACATCTCGCCGGAAGGTCCTATTCACGCAGTGGAGGACCTGGATATCCCCGGGTGCATGGGTGCGCTCGTTTACTCGGATACACACCCGCGGCAGTGGAGCGTCGTCTGCCACAAAGGTCAGTCGGCGGGGCGTCGAGCATTCACGATCGCGCACGAGTTCGGGCATTTCATCCTGCATCGTAAGCTTGTCGACGAGAACGAAGAATACCGGCATGGATTCCAATGCAGTGAGGATAACGTTCTACGCGGCGCCGGGAACGGGATCGAGAAGGAGGCAGATACCTTTGCAGCCAACCTGCTGATGCCCCTGCATGATTACCGGAGGCAGATCCCCCCAAAGACAAGGCCGGACTTTGAGATGCTAGGAATGACCGCCAAGCGTTACGGAGTGTCGATGACCGCAGCTGTTCTGCGTTGGATCGAATACACTGAAACCAGAGCCATCATGGTCGTCTCGAATGAAGGATTCGGGCTTTGGTCGAGGCCAAGTCATGCGGCATTAAGATCCGGCCTCTACATCAAGACAAAGGATGTCATGTACGAGTTGCCAAGCCGAGCGGCAGCCGTCCACAGGGATTACACGGATGAGACGAAAAAAGGCTTTGCTCAGCCCGCTGGGGTCTGGTTCCGCGAACCCCTCGTCGAGATGTGCCTGCGTTCAGATCGATACGATCAGGAAATCACGCTTCTCCATTTCGAAGATACTGGTCCACGCTGGCAAGGCGAAGAGATTGAGGAAGACTCCTACGACAGGTTTTTCCAGGGCGACAGGTCTAAAAAATAAGTTTTTAGCCATTTACGATCTCGGATATCGAACTCGCATCCTGAACCAATGATTTGCGCACAAAAACATTAAGCCATCATGCCGCTAATCCACCATTCAGCTACGTGTCCCGAACGCTGTTTATGGGGCGACTATGAAGGTCAGGTTTCGGGGGACGACATTAGGCAGCTTAACAGCTGAAATGGGGGCGCTAGCGGCCGCACCATATCGCGCTCGTGCGTTATTCCTATGGCCAATAGCAGCGTAGGAGAACTCAGATGGGTATTGCACAATAAATACTCACCCCCTTTTTGAGGCTAAAGACGATGGGCGTCTAGTGGTGAGGTCCATAGCGAGGCCAGTGTTTCGGACGACACATTTCATATCGGCGTAAAAAAATACGCTGGTCTACTTTCCGCACCTTCACAGAAATTTGCCTAGTTGCAGGAATTGCATCTATTTTGGGCATGCCAGACGATCATTTGAATGACCTACACACACGCACTTAACGGTCCGAGAGCTCATCTCTCCATGCTTGGCGTTACTTGCTTAGGCTTCTTCAGAGTAGCTGACTTGTTCCGAAGGACATTCTTCGTGGGCGCGTATCGAACTGCGTTCACAGCTTGGCTCTGTGATGGCTCTTTCAAATTTCGTGCGCGCGTGACCGTCAAAATGGCAATCTTATTCGCACCCATGAATGCTGTTTGGTTTACATCCGTTTTTGAAGACATTTCATTTGCTAAGAATAGTGCCATCCCTCGCGGTGACTTGCGCTCAAGTCGCTTAGTCAACCTGCGAATGATTTTCTTCTTCAGCAAAATGGCCAGCAGCTTCTGGCGTATAGTTTCTTGTAACTGTCGATTGAATTTCATCGCTGCCTCAATAGTTTCTGCTGTTGGCTTGCCCTTTTTACCCATCATAGGATCGACAGGCTGTTCAACACGAACCCTCGGAGCAAACCGCAAGAATAATTCACGTTCCATCACCGCGCGGCGTTTCATGTGGTTTATTCTACGGGTAGTGGATTGTTCTCTAACGGCCTTCAGCGGAGGAAGTGGCTCATCTTTTGTCAATTCGACAAGATCCGTTTTACGTAGAATAGAGCCAAAGCCTTTGGCTTTTGCTCTTTTATTGAGAAGCCGAAGAAGCGGGATACTGATACCGGTCTCTGGATCCACAATCATTATTGCTTTATCGCCCATGGCAAATAAGAAGCCCGTCTTCTTAGTGGCGGTTTTGAATTTGCTGATATCTCGGTGGCTTTCCATGAAAAGCTCCCAGACTCCGTTCTCGAACGATACGCTTTTTTTCAATCGATCGGCGTCATTGTATCGGATGATGCTTCGGCCTCCTGATGATTGTCCCTTCTCGTTCATTGCGCAGCGGAGCTTGGCCGCATCTTCTGGCAAACCACGCGCTTCTAGTTCTACTGCGTTCTTTTCAGTATGTGCGCCAACAACGATTGCTTTGTTAAAATGCAGTTCACACAGCCTGCTCGCCATTTCATCATTAATATGATTTCGTTTCGTGCAAATGGCTTTCCCAGTTATGGGGTCGTAGTGCGAATAGACAAGGTGATAATGCTCCGCACGATTTCCTTTCAGGTGCTCAACAACCTTGCGTGGCGTTGATTGGGGGATGTTGTGCTCGGCCTCAATGATCTCAATGGTGCGAATTAATTCGTTCTCAGTGAGAATGTGGCTGGGAGAAATAATGATGTGAAAAAGTGATCTAGCCCGAGGATTCGGGCTAGATATCTTGGCGGTGAGAGCAAAATCGAGGAATGAAGATCGAAGATCCTGATCTGCATCGCGATCAAGGTCATGTCTTTGCAACATGCGCTCATTTTTTTTCGTGTTCAGAAGATGGCTTGTCAGCCCACCCGGGCGCCTTGCTTTGGATTTAATGATCATGGGTCTGCTCGATTTACTTTTAACGCCAAGCGTAGTTGCAAGCGCATTTGTGCGACATCGCTCTGAAGATTTCTGAGGGAATCGGCATCAACTTTTTCACCAGAGTTGGCTTTCTTAGCCAACTGATTGGCAAGACCAATTAATCGTCCGAGGCTGGCATTTATACTCCGCAATTCGTTGGCGTTGGTATGGGTGCGACCGCTTGGATAGTAGGTTGTGGAATCAAGCCCTTTCATCACCAGCTTACGCGCCAATGATGCTCTCGGGACCCCTCTGATATTTGCGAGGGATACGAGCGCGGCTTCATCAGCTGCGGTAAGCCGGAATGAAATCCGGGCGGGATATTTAAGTTTCCTAGTCATTTCATGCTTCCTTTTTATGCCCTTCAGGGCGGTTAAAGGCACCGAATCCACGGTGCCAATTGGGGAGTCCACGAGGGGTAAAATCCCTCTGGTCAGGTTCCATAGGGGCGACGCCCCTTGGCCAGTCTTGAAGTATTTCAAAGCAGGAAGGCGAATGCCGCATACCTGCGGTCACTGGCCTAAGAAAGAAATTAAAAAATAACCTCCATCCACCTAACAATACGATTTTCATTCGATAATAATACTTGACTGAACTGCTAACTATGTCAGACTAAAAGCGATATATGAAGTATGCATAAACTGAAAACAACATCAATACTTCCAATACAGTCTATATATACTCATATATATCTAAGATGATCTATAAATGTCTACTGACCGTGAAAATTATTTTTACAGAAACGGAGCTCATGATGGATAATCGCGATGACCATGCTGACAGCACAGAAAAGATCGTCGAGGCGGCAAGACTGGGGTTGGCTCAGCTGGAGCCTGCGACACCAGTAACATTACGTGGAGTTGTCCACGCCCTGCGCGATGATATCAAAAAAGCCAGGTCAAACGGTCTGCGCTGGGAAGACATTGCAGAGATCTTGCGGCGTTCCGGCTGTGAGAACGTCAAGGCTGACACTGTGCGGTCGTACCATCGCGTGGAGCTGTCAAAGCGATCGAAAAAAATCGCGAATGCGCAGCGTCGTGAGCAGGAATTGAAGCGACACAATGATGAAGTGGAACGACGTCAGAGTGCTTCTGCCGCCGCGTCACAAACTACCGATCAGCCAATCTATGAAAACGAAGTCAGCAACCGACAACAGGGCATTATCTGCCCTGTTAGATCCAGTCGCGTTAAGTGAAAATGGAGAGGAAAATGTTAGAAAATATCAATCGGATGCCCAATTCCAATTTGGTGTATCAAGAAACTCCATCCGGAAGCGGAACGGGAAAAATATGCTCCCCACCGTTTCAGCCCCAAAGCCAGAATTCTGGATGTAGCTTATTTTCGTTGAGGAAGATCAATGAAAGTAGCCACTCATTAAAAGTGCCTAGCTGTTTCCTTCTAGGAAAGCTTCCTGCGGGCTGCTCGTCGGTCGCAATCGTCTTCAGAGACACGATAGTTCCTAAGCCATATCCGCCCGCTATCGCTTCAGACGGGAATGATGCTCACGAGCTTTGGAATGAAGTGGCGATATCCAATGCAATGCTGATCTCAAAAATTGAAAACCTCAATGAGCAGCTGACAGCCGCTGCGTCTGTCAACTTCGTTCGCGTGAAGTAACTCAAGGAGAACGTACCATGGCTAAGAAAAATGTCCTCATGAGCAACAAGCTCTTGATATGTGTTGTTGATGCCAAAGGAGGCTCCGGCAAGTCCTTCTTTACGCAAATATTTGTCGAAACCGCACGCTGTGACGGGGATTGTCGCGTTTATATATTGGACGGCGATACCAGCAACTCCGATACCATCTCCGTATTCCAAGATGCAAAACTTGTGTTTATGTCCGAGCCGGAAGCGTTCGGTAACTTCGCTCTGGCAATCAAAAAAATGGAAAGCGGTGAAGCAGACCATGTGGTTTTTGATGCAGGCGCCCGCGATGAGCATCTTCTTGAACAGATGATGCCACGCATTGTTCAGGCGTTGAAGAAAATTGGAGCAGTGCTTCTTGTTGTACGCCCGATTAATCTGAGCAGCCATACCCATCATAATGCGTCGAACTTCACTCAAGGCTTCGCTCGCGAAAACAATGTCCCGACTATTCTCTGCCGCTCATTAGCATTCGCTGATCGACCGTCGGACTTTGATCACTGGGAGAATTCGCAAACGAGGAAAGATGCCCTTACTGCAGGCGCTGTTGAGCTGATCTTCTCCAATCTTGGACGTCGGTGGTCAACAGAGGCTGCGGGGTTTGGTCTGTCGCTAGCCGAAGTTGGGCGAGGCGATTTCACGAAACTCGGTGATGTTCACGACATGCGTGATGCAGAGGCGATCTTCACTGAAGAAGTCCAGCTCTGGATTGCCGACTGGATGAGCGAAGCCGTTGAAATGGTTCATCAAGGCGTTTCGGACGCTTTAAGTAACCGTGGATTATTGAAGGTGAAAAATGACAAATCTTCGTGACCACGCCAATGCGCTTCGCAGAAAAGGGGTGGTTAAACCCACCTCTCGCGCGATGCTTGCCCAGGGTGATGAAGTGCACCATCACAGAATTGGCTTCACCGGCAGGCAAATGTTGATCTCAATAATAATTGCACTGTTTGCCGGTGCAGCGATTGCGCTTTGGATGGCAGCGCCAAGTCTAAAGACTCAGCGATTGGTAAATGCGGCTGGGTCCATGACTGAAATCGAACTAACAAGCCGACTGGCATTACCAGCGAATATTGCAAACGCTATTGGCGAGATTCTTGAAATCGAACCGTCCGAGGAAAGCGCTATCGACGATTGGCTTTACCTTTTGGGCATGGCCAAGGCTCCGTCCAGTTCACTGAGCAGGAAAGTCTTTTTAAGAGAATTCATCGATGCTTATGCGGCGAGTGAGTCCGGCACTGCCACGTTCGATGACATTCTTGATGTTTCCGTGCTCATAAATCGTCATGAAACGGCATCAATCATTAAATCTTTGCGGAAGATAAAGCCTGCTGAACGCAGTCGCATTGCTGGTTCCCTTGAGCTTGCCTCCGGTGAAGCAGAGCTTTTGTTCCGAGTTGCAGATTCAATTGCAACAGAGAGGAACTCAGCTCTCATTGATTGGCTACGTCAGATACTCATCAAACAATCAACCGTATCATCCAAGATGGAAGCCCAGCTCAACTACATATGGACCCATAAAAACGAAGACATCAAATGCAGTTTTTAATCACCAAGGAGCATGAAAAATGGAAAATGAAGATGTGACTGAAATCGAAATTCGTGACGCAATCTATGCTCATGTATGTCAGCTGCTAATTGCGGGCGTGGATAAAAATCAGGTATTCAAAACAGCTGTTCAAACCTACGAGCACGCTTACGGCATGAAAATAAAATTCAGAGATAGCCTTCTCAAGCCTCAGCAAGATAATAAATAGGCTTCCCAATCTGCCATCAGCTTTCGCCGCTTTTCCAATGCATCGGAGCGGCGATAGGCAACTTGGATCACTTCGCAAGAATGGCTTATTTTATCCCCTCCCCTATCGCGTAACAATGAAGAAAGTTCATTGACGGCCTCTAGTTTTCCGTCCTATCCGCCTCAGTAGCAGTCTTATAGCTCTACTATAATACAACTCATTATGCTGAAATTTGAAATTACTGCTGACAACAGCGCATAGGCTCAATATTCTCGCCCTTCTAACGCGGGGAAGCCAATGATACCTGATTACCAAACACTGATGTTGCCGGTATTAAAAGCGGCAATTGATGGTGAAATATCGACCAAAGAAGTCATATCCGCACTGGCGGACACGTATAAGCTCAGTACAGAAGATCGTGAACAGCTATTGCCAAGCGGCAAACAGCGCACTTTCGACAATCGCGTAAACTGGGCGAAATCCTATCTGAAACAGGCCGGACTAATCAGCTACCCTTCGCGTGGTACCTATAAGTTGACAGATGAAGGTATTCGCATTCTCGGCAAATCTCCAGCTCGTATAGATAATGCTTATCTGGAAAGATTTGCAGCATTTCAGGAGTTTAAGTCGCGGAAGGGCAACAAAAGCGACTTAACCGTTCCGTCTATATCGCAAGATGCCATAGAAGCCATCACGCCTGATGAGCTGATCCGCACAACCTATCGTCAGATTAATGAAACGCTCGCCTCTGAATTGTTGGAGCGCGTACGGAACGCAACGCCTAAATTCTTTGAAGAACTGCTGGTCGAATTATTGCTTGCTATGGGTTATGGCGGCTCTTCCGAAGATGCAGCACGCGCGATTGGCCAATCCGGTGACGGCGGAATTGATGGTGTAATCGATCAGGATCCCCTCGGCATTGATCAGCTGTATATTCAGGCCAAGCGTTATGCTGATGGCAATAATATTGGCTCTGGTCAAATCCGTGATTTCTTCGGTGCTTTGAATATCAAAAAGGCGCAAAAAGGGCTGTTTGTCACCACCTCCTCTTTTAGCACATCTGCAATTCAGACAGCAAAAGACCTTGGGATGAGGATTGTCCTCATTGACGGAGTACAGCTTGCCAAACTAATGATCCGATACAATATCGGCTGCCGTGATGAAGACGTCTTACATCTCAAGAAAATTGATGAGGACTATTTCGGCTGAAGTGACATGAAGGGGCTGGCAAATGAACGCTGTCGAAATCGAAGAGGCCATATCGGCACTTGCAGAACACCCTTTTGACGCCGCAGATTTTCCATTCTCCTTCATTCAGGCGTTCGGTGCCAAAGAAACCACGCTGAAACGACTGAGAAGTGGCGACACAAACAAGTCGGATATTGGCGGACTTCTGCAAACCAATAATATTCATATTAAGGTTGCGGATGAAGGTGCGGTAACGGAAACGCTCATTGCGCTCAAAGAGAGCCCTGCCACTGCGCGCAATAAAGCCAAATTTATCGTTGCGACCGATGGCATTGATTTTCAGGCGGAAGATCTCAACAGCGGCGACGTCGTTGCCTGCAAATACGTGGACTTCCCTGATCATTTCGGAGTCTTTCTAAGCCTCGCAGGTATTTCGGCCGTTCAGCAGATCAAAGAAAGCGCCTTTGACATTAAGGCCACCGGACGCCTGAACCGTCTTTATATCGAGCTTTTAAAAGATAATCCCGATTGGGGCAGCGCTGAACGCCGTGAAGAAATGAACCATTTCATGGCGCGGCTGATTTTTTGTTTTTTTGCGGAAGATACCGACATTTTCAATGGGACGGGTGTATTCACTCAGACTGTTGAGCAAATGAGTGCCAAGGATTCATCCAACACGCACGAGGTGATTTCCGAAATCTTCCGTGCGATGAATACGGCAATCAGCGATAGAGCTTCGGCGAAACTCGCGCGCTGGGCTGATCAATTTCCTTATGTGAATGGCGGTCTTTTTTCTGGCAGCATTGAAGTGCCGCAATTCTCCAAAATAGCACGCACCTATCTCATTCACATTGGCAGGCTGGACTGGACCAAAATCAACCCCGATATTTTTGGATCAATGATCCAAGCAGTTGCAGATGATGAAGAGCGCGGCGCATTGGGCATGCATTATACCAGCGTGCCGAATATCCTAAAGGTTCTCAACCCGCTGTTTCTTGATGATCTGCGTGAAAAGCTTGAAGAGGCGGGCGATAATACACGGAAACTGTTAAACCTGCGCAATCGTATGGCGCGCATACGTGTATTCGACCCGGCATGCGGATCGGGTAATTTTTTGGTGATTGCCTATAAGCAGATGCGGGAGATTGAAGCGGAGATCAACAAGCGGCGCGGTGAACCAGAGCTACGCACTGAAATTCCGCTAACCAATTTTCGCGGCATAGAACTGCGTCATTTTTCGGCAGAGATTGCGCGTTTGGCGCTTATCATCGCTGAATATCAGTGTGATGTGACCTATCGTGGGCAGAAAGAAGCGTTGGCAGAGTTTCTGCCACTTGATGCACAAAACTGGATCACGCAGGGCAACGCACTGCGTCTTGACTGGCTAAGCATCTGCCCGCCGACAGGAACAGGCGTCAAGCTCAATGCCGATGATTTGTTTCATACACCACTCGATCAGGCGCAGATCGATTTCGACAATGAAGGTGGCGAGACATATATTTGCGGTAACCCGCCCTATTTGGGGGCTCGTGAACAAAAAGCTGAGCAAAAAGAAGATTTACAGCGAATTTTTGAAGGACGCAGCAGCAACTGGAAAATAGTTGACTATGTCGCTGGATGGTTCATGAAGGCAGCTGATTACGGTATTCATACGCAGTCAGTCACAGCTTTTGTATCGACAAACTCAATTTGCCAAGGGCAAATTGTACCAATTCTTTGGCCGCTTATATTTGCAACGGGTTGTAAGATTCAATTTGCGCACACAAGCTTTAAATGGACTAATCTCGCGGCGCATAACGCTGGTGTCACTGTCGCAATTGTTGGTATTTCTCGACATTCTGGATTGACGAAAAAGCTTTACAATTTATCCGAGGACGGAAAATCCCTTGTAAAAGAGGTTCCAAATATTAATGCATATTTGGTGGCTGGCCCCGATTTTATGGTGGCAAAACGGACAACTCCATTGAGTGGCGTCGCACCTATGAATTATGGTAACTATCCCGGAGATGGTAATTATCTCACACTGAATGCCGTTCAACGCGATGAATTATTAGGCAAGCATTCTAATTTACGCGACTTGGTGAGGCCTGTTTTCGGCGCTCAAGAATTCATCAAGGGCCTTACAAGATTTTGTTTATGGATTGATGATGCTGAACTTGCAAGGGCCGTCTCTGTCCCCGATGTAGCTTTGCGTATCAATTCTGTAAGGCAGATTCGCCTATCTAGCAGAGATAAATCACTCAATAAACTTTCAAATAGACCACATCAATATCGTGATCGTAATACGGCTGATAAGCATCTAATTCTAATTCCAACCGTGTCATCTGAAAGAAGAGAATACATCCCTACAGATTTCAAAAATTGTGGTGCAGTAACTACAAACCAAGCATTCGCAATTCTGGATGCTCCGCTTTGGAACATGGCGCTTATTGCTTCTCGCTTGCATCTGATTTGGATCGCAACTGTTTGCGGGAAGTTGGAAACTCGTTATCGTTATTCCAACACACTTGGCTGGAACACCTTCCCTATTCCACAGCTTACCGAAAAAAACAAAGCTGATCTGACACGCTGTGCAGAAGATATTCTTCTCGCACGAGAAGCACACTACCCAGACACCATTGCTGATCTCTATGATCCCGAAAAAATGCCTGCCAATCTCCGCGAAGCGCACAAGCGCAATGATGAAGTGCTGGAACGCATTTATATTGGCCGCCGTTTCCGTAACGACACAGAGCGACTGGAAAAACTTTTTGAGCTTTATACGAAAATGACCACAAAGCCGGGGGGCAGAAAAAGCGCATGAGTAATGGGACGGGGGAACAATATGAGCCTATTTATGGTGAACTTGAGAAGCTTTTTGTCAATAATGAAGCCTTGTCTTCTATCGAAAAGCATCTGAACAAATTCAACCCGATCAAAGTCATGAAAATGGAAGGAATGGAAATTCGCCATTCCGCCATTCTCGCCTGGCTTTTGGATCCTCAGGAAACGCACGGCCTTGCGGATAGTTTTCTCAAGGCGTTTCTTGCTGAGGCGTTACGCGGGCACGGTCATAAAAGCCCGAATGCAATCCGAATTTCGCAGGCTGATTTGCGTGATGCAGAAGTACGTTGCGAATGGAATAATATCGATATTTTCATTCTGTCACCGCAAAATCGTTGGGCATTCATTATTGAAAACAAGGTTTACAGCTCGCAGCGTAAAGACCAGTTGAGCGGATATCGACAGCGCATTGAACAGCTATATAACGCGCAAGCCACCGATACCGAAAAACCGCTGGAGATTTCCGGCATATTTCTGACGCTTAATGATGAAGCGCCGGAGGATAGCGAATATGTTGCTATTCGTTATGAGGTGATAGGTAAATTTCTTAAGCTCTATTTGAATAACGAAGCTTACCAGCTTCAGCCCGAGGTCACGACTTTTCTGACCCATTATTTGCATGTTCTGGAGGAGTTGATGGGTAACAGCACCGAACGAACCGAGATGGAAAAACTAGCTCGTCAATTATATCGCGACCACCGCAAGGTTCTCCAATTCATTCTGGAGCACGGAGCCACATCCGATTTCGCGTTGGCTGCACATCGTTTGTTTGGCGAGAACCCGGAACGAGGTGACGCTTTTGCGGTCAAAGGGATCGACTGTGTTTATACGGGTTTGAATGACCGCATTTTCAGCTTTGTTCCCAAAAGCTGGCACGAGGCATTAGGCAGATTCAGTAAAAGCTGGAAGGGTTGCGAGGATTGGTGGGCTGGCCTACCGCTGATCTGCTGGGTAGAAATTGGCAAGCATAGTGACAAAAAAGGCGGCTTCCTAAAGCTTACTGCAGAAGTTGGCCCGCTTAGCAGTTATGAATTTCGCAAAAGCCTGATTGATCGTATTGAAGTTAAAAATGACAATAATCAGCTCAATATCAGCTTCTCAAAGGCAGCAAAGGTCGATGGGGCACAGTTTTCACGGTTTTTCCGCCGTAATACCATCAGTATCGAAGATATACAAAACAGCGAAGAAATCTTTGTAAAAACTGAAGAACTGATGAACAAATTCAAAGCGGAGTTTGATGCCGTCGCTCAAATCTTGCCTGAGTTCCTCGAGAACGGGGAAGAGAAAAATAATGCCTAGTCATTATATCCCCGGCGGTGATGCTAAAGTTATCTCCGAAATAGCAAAAGCGCATTATGGCTCATATGAGAAGATGTTTGAACATCATGATTGGCCGGAACGCGGCTCCGACATGATGCGTAAGGTTCAAAAGCGCGTTGTCGAAACTTATGGAAGTGTGAAGGCATTCGAAGAGCGTTTTCGCGCGGGGGAGTTAAAATGAGTGATATACAAGCTGTTCCATCAGTTTCTGTTTCCTATGCGCAGAATGGTTCTTCCACCAAGGCAAACGAACTTGGCATGCGCCCCATGCAAGAGCGTGCTTATGAAAAGCGCGGTGAGCAGTATTTGCTTATCAAGTCGCCACCCGCATCGGGCAAAAGCCGCGCCTTAATGTTCATTGCTCTCGACAAGCTGCATAATCAGGGTTTGAGACAGGCAATCATTGTTGTTCCAGAAAAATCGATTGGTTCCAGCTTTGCGGACGAACCACTGACCAAGTTCGGATTTCATTGGGACTGGAAAGTGCAGCCAAAGTGGAATCTGTGTAATGCGCCCGGTACAGATGGCGGTAAGGTCAATTCAGTAAAATCGTTTCTCGATAGTAGTGACACGGTGCTGGTCTGCACGCATGCTACTTTCCGCTTCGCCGTCGATAAGTTTGGTGTTGAAGCTTTTGATGGGCGTTTGATCGCTATCGATGAATTTCATCACGTTTCCGCAAATCCCGACAATAAGCTCGGCGCTCATCTTGGCGAGTTGATTACGCGCGATAAGGTTCACGTTGTTGCAATGACGGGTTCTTATTTCAGGGGAGATGCTGAAGCGGTCCTATCGCCTGAAGATGAAAACAAGTTTGATGCCGTGACCTATACCTATTACGAGCAGCTTAATGGGTATAAGTATCTGAAATCTTTGGAAATAGGCTACTTCTTTTACGCTGACGCCTATTCAGACGATATTCTGAATGTGCTTAATCCGACTGAAAAGACGATCATTCATATTCCGTCTGTCAATTCGCGTGAAAGCACAAAAGATAAAATTCGCGAAGTCGAGCATATTATCGAAGAGCTTGGCGAGTGGCAGGGTAGCGATCCGGCAACAGGGTTTCAGCTCGTTCAAACAAAAGAGGGAAAAACCCTTAAAATTGCTGACCTTGTTAATGACGATGCATCGAAACGAGACAAGGTATCATCCGCACTCAAAGATGCATCGCAAAAGAATAACCGTGATCACGTCGATATCATCATCGCGCTGGGCATGGCCAAAGAAGGATTTGACTGGATTTGGTGTGAACATGCGCTAACGGTTGGTTATCGTTCCAGCCTCACTGAGATTGTGCAGATTATTGGCCGTGCAACACGCGATGCACCAGGAAAGACCAAAGCCCGCTTTACCAATCTTATAGCAGAACCGGATGCTTCGGAAGCCGCTGTTACTGAAGCAGTCAATGACACTCTGAAAGCGATTGCTGCCAGTCTTCTTATGGAACAGGTCCTCGCGCCTCGTTTTAATTTCACACCTAAACGCCCCGACAATACACCAGCGCCAGATTTCAACTACGGCAATAGTGGGTATGATCCCGCCAAATGTAATGTTGGGTTTAATGAGCAGACTGGACAATTCCAGATAGAAATTAAAGGCTTGGTCGAACCCAAGAGCAAAGAGGCTCAGCGCATCTGTCAGGAGGATCTCAATGAGGTCATCACGGCATTTGTTCAAGATAAGACGGCCTTGGAAAAGGGTCTTTTCGATGGCGAGCACGCGGGTGGTGAAACTGTTGCACAAGAACTGACGCAGGTACGGCTGGGTAAGATTATAAAGGGCAAATATCCCGAGCTTGACGATGTTGATCAGGAAGCGGTGCGACAACACGCAATTGCGGCATTGAACCTCACACAGCAGGCAAAAGCGGTCATGAATTCAGACAGTGAAGGTCTGAAATCCGCAAATACCGCTCTCATTGATGGCGTTCGCAGGTTCGCCATGGATGTAAAGGAGCTGGATATCGATCTTATTGATCGGATCAACCCATTCGGGGAGGCCTATTCGATCCTTGCAAAATCGATGAGCGAGGATAGCCTGAAGCAGATTGCATCAATCATTTCAGGAAAAAAAATAAAGCTATCTCCTGAAGAAGCGCGTGATCTTGCTCGCCGCGCATTGAAATTTAAAAATGACCGTGGTCGTTTACCATCGTTGACATCAGGCGACGCGTGGGAAAAACGTATGGCAGAAGGCGTTGCCTTCCTTGCTCGTATGAAGGCGGAGGCCGCTAATGGCTGACTTTACAGATGATGATGATGCGCTTCTTGCCGAACTCGGTGTCGATGTTGATATTAAGAAAACATCCAGCCGTACACCGCGCGAAGAGCGCATAATTGCTGGCTTTGAAGAAATTGTAAGGTTTTTTGATGAGCACGGCCATGCGCCCCGTCATGGTGATGAGCACGATATTTTTGAGCGGCTTTACGCAGTCCGGCTAGATCGTATACGCGAACTTGAAGAATGTCGTTCACTTGTTGCGCCACTCGATGCGCACGGGCTGCTTATTGACAATGGTTTTGTTCCTCAATCGTCCATTGACGAGATGGACGACGATGCCTTGCTAGCACAGCTTGGTGTTGAAGCAGACAATACAGATATTACGACTTTAACGCATGTGCGTTCAGTCGCGGAAAAACAGGCTGCGGAAGAAATTGCCAATCGCGAGCGATGTGCGGATTTTGAGCGATTCAAGCCTCTGTTTGAGCAAGTGCAGGCAGATTTGAAGTCTGGAGTTCGCTCTACTCGTTCTTTTGTCAAAGATGCAGGGTTTTCAAAAGCTGAAATAGCGGTCGGGCAATTCTTTATCCTTGGTGGGCAAACATTGTATGTCGCGGAAGTTGGCGAGGCTATCAAAGCTCCTAACGGCGACTCTGACGCCCGATTGCGCGTTATTTATTCCAACGGCACTGAAAGTAATTTGCTGCTCCGCTCTTTGCAGCGCGCACTTTACAAAGATGATGCAGGACGGCGCATATCCGATCCTTCTGCAGGCCCGCTCTTCGCCGGCACAGTCAGCTCTGAAGATAGTGAAAGCGGGACGATCTACGTTCTACGTAGCTTGTCAGAGAACGAAGTCGTGAAGCAGCATCGAAATTTATTTCACAAAATTGGCGTGACAGGCGGAAGTGTTGAGAAGCGTATTGCAAATGCGAAAATTGACCCAACATTTCTACTAGCAGAGGTAGAAATTGCCGCGACATATAAGCTTTTTAATATTAATCGCACGAAGCTCGAAAAGATCATTCACCGTGTGTTTGATTCCGCGCGAATTGATATTGGTTTAACTGATCGCTTTGGTCATCCTGTCGTTCCGCGTGAATGGTTTCTTGTGCCAATCTTCGTTATTGACCAAGTCGTTGAGCGAATTATAGACGGAACAATCTCCAACTTTACATATGATCACATGCAGGCCAAGCTCATACCCTCATAACAAGAAGGGGCGCCGTCGAATTCTCAAGTTCTTCCCTTAAACGTAATTACAAGACTATCCGAAAACTGGGAAAGCTCGGAACCCCAACGAATTAGTGCGTAATGGCAATAGAGATAAACTTGACTATAGACAGTAATTTATAGCGTGATAACCAATTGAGCGAGATGGTTTTGCTTGGCAAAAAATGCAAATCCATCGATTGGGGCTCAAGGGGTTTGATTTCGTGTTCACTGAGATTTTGTCGTTAATCGGGCATCCGGTTGTCGTATTTATTCTATCTGCCGCAAACATTCTTGTAAAAGATGAAGGAGCGCCGGGTGTTGTCGCTCTATTATTTGCTGTCTTATTGATAGTCGGTTGGTTTGTTTTTTGGACGAAAGTCAGAAAGCAACGGCATGCTGTAAGTTGGTTGGAAAAACAGATCAAAGAAAGTTCAGCCGGAACCAACTTCGGTCAGGATATTGACCGACTAACCGCTACCATAGGTCAAGGCCGCAAAAATAAGTATCAACAAAAACTGGCTGATGCATGGAGTGAGTACCGCGAGACACTCGTCCCCCATGAAGAAGATGGAAAGGTTATATGGCGCAACGCAGTCCGTCCCTCTACATTCCTGAACCCCGATGATTTGGGATTTAGCGTTGGGTGGTGGCGAATAGTTCCAGGGCTATTTGTGTCGGCAGGGCTATTTCTTACATTTCTCGGCCTTATAGCGGCACTGCAGACATTAGGCGCGCGAGCAAATATTGACAGCGCAGCCATGCAGGAACTTCTATCAGTTGCATCAGCGAAATTTATCATGTCGCTGACCGGCCTGTTTTGTTCAATAGTCTTTACCATCGTTGTTCGCGTCGTCTACGACCGCTTAGAAAAAGCGCTACACGAGCTTTGTAACGAAATCGAAAGACACCTCTCATATATCAGCCTTGAAGCTCTGGCCGCCGAGCAGCTGACGACAACACGTGAGCAACGTGAGCATTTTCGGTTAATCGGGATGGAACTAGTGGCGGAGATAGGTCGTCCGTTGCGAGAGGAATTGCCCGCCGCCATCCAAACCGCTATCGCCCACTCGATGGCTCCAATCGTTGAAAAGGTTGGGAAAATGGGTGCTGAAGGCGTCGGCGACATGGTTTCTGGACTTTCCGATAAGTTGACGGATTCGATCGGCTTAGCACTATCAGAAGCCAGTCAAAAAATTTCGGATGCAAGTGATAGACTTGGTTCGCTCGCGGACCGGCTTGATCAAAGCTCTGGACGCATCGGATCAGAAATGGAAGGCGTGACTGAACGTGTTGCGCAAGCGGTTGAAGACTTGCGTTCTGCTCTCTTGAACACTGCAGAGGTGACAGGCGGAACATTCAATGAGGGCGCTGAAAAGCTCCTATCCGTCATGAACCAAACCCTTGAAGGCATTCGCGATAACACCGGTGAAGGTGCGAGAGCTATGTCTGCTGCGGCTGATGACATGCGTCAAGCAGCGCAATCATTTAAGCAAGAAATCGAGGCAGCCACCCGTGCGGGGACCGAAACCGCACAAGAGCGCATGAAAGCAGCCAGCCAACAAGTTACTGACGAGATCGGCAATGCCGGTAAAGGTGTCGCGGAAATCTTCAGTCGAACGAGTGCTGAAATAGCCAACGTTGCCGAAGATGTGTCTCGTAAGGCAGGCGCGGAATTACTGGCCCCTCTCTCTGAACTTGGGAACCAGCTTGAAGGCCTGGTGCAGCAGATCAATCAAGGCAGCACGGACATGCGCCGCATGTCTGATGGCGTTAAAGCTGGCGCAGAGGCTTCTGAAAACGCAGCAGGCACTTTCAAAGGGGCAGCTGCGGAACTTGTCGCGGCCGCAATTCCGGTGAAAACAATTGTGGATCGGATGGATAGCTCCATCAGACAGCTGACGGATAGTACACAGCACACCGCAAGCACAGTATCGCGCTCAGCGGAAACTGTTGCGGAATCAGCCGCATCTGCTCTTTCAGCGGCACATGAGGTTCTTGGCAACGAAGCAAAGGCTATTGAAAATGCTTTAAGCGGCGTAAGCATAATGCTGGAGCGCCTTCGTGGACAGGGCGACCGTCTTGATGAAATGGACGGGAAACTCGGACAAGCTTTTGAACTTTACACCGACAATGTTGAAAAGGCCGTACAGGGAATGTTTGGGCACGTTCGGGACTTACAGGACAAACTCAACCCGACACTCGACACGCTTCAAGCGATTGTCGATCAGGCTGAGAAATTTGCTCCTGAATCGCGGAGGGTCTGATGCGAGGAGGACTACGGCCACGCCCGAGAGAGGAAGAAGAGGAAAGCGCCTTTGTGTCCATGACGGACATGACTGTCAGTTTTCTTTTCATCCTTATTCTACTGCTTGCATACTTTGCTAGCAAATATAACGATCAAAACATGGTGCCCCGTGCTGATTACGAAGTAGTTGTCGAGGAGCGTGATCTTGCGCGGCAGGAGATCGTGCAACTTCAGGAAACGATTGAGGAATTAAAGCGCGAGCTCGAGAAACTTCGAGAAATCGACCCATTGGAAACCTATTTGGCTCTCTCAGCCGTAGAGCGCCGTCGTATTTTGGAAACGTTACGCGATCAATTGCGTATCGATTTTCCAGACTTGCAAGTTTTCATTAGCGAGGAAAATGATGCGCTCAGGTTTCAAGGCGACGGTCTTTTTGCATCAGGCTCACCTTTATTGCGCGCCGACCGGCGAACGATTGTCGAGACATTGGCAACGCGGCTTTCACAAATCTTACCTTGTTACACCATTGGAGAGCGATCAAATTGGAAGCCTGAATGTAATCCCGCAAACGCGGTCATTGAAGCACTTCAAATCGAAGGACACACGGATTCTACCGGTGAATTTAACCAAAACCTGACCTTGTCAACCGCACGTGCAAACAACACATTCGCGACGATTATCAATAGATCACCGGAACTTGTCGAGTTTCTTAACTTCCGTGCACAGCCAGTCCTTTCGGTTGCAGGATATGGTGAAATGCGGCCGGTCAAAGATAACATTACAAAAGAAGGTCGTGACACCAATCGAAGAGTCGATTTGCGTATCATTATGTACACGCCCAGCAAGTCCGATGAAATCGAACGTATCCGGAAGGCACTGAGCTCTGGAATGGTTGATGGGGGGCAAATTGAGCCTCTCTAAAGCGTTATCCAAGAAGCAGTCTTTTGATAATCTGGCGCTACCATCCTTGAATTTATTACGGTCAAAAGCCGAACGCATAATGATGCGATGGCCAGATATCGTTGCAAACCCGCCGGAAAAGGATCGCGAAAAGCTCGTGCAACTTGTTCGCACCAAACTAGAGCAAGATGATTGGCACGATACAAGACTGTCGCTGGTGACGAGTGCTGGTAAGGCTTTATTCGATGAAGATCGTCGCAACCGTGACGATCTTAAAGGCCTCCGAAACTTCTATTACGATGAGACCCGTGCGTCTACGCGATCTGGATTTCTCGGTGGAATGTTTTCTATTTATATGGATAGCTTTGATGAGAAAGCAGACCATACGTGGAAACTTGCTGACGCATTATCAAATGTCAAAACGCCACTCAGCACTCGGTGGCGTATGATGATTGACGCAATTCCTGAAATGCTATCACCAGACGTCGTCGCCAAAGCCATTGCCCTGAAAATGATCGAGATGGATGACCTGTGGACTGGGTTACAGGCTCTCGGTATTCGAAGCCCTCATGCGCCCGGCTTAATGAATGCCGTCCATCTGGCATATATCAAAGAAGTCGAGCCACATCTCGACAAACGGGCCGATATGGAACGCCTGATAGCATGGTTAAAGCCTCACGGCAGAGAGTCGAAGACTACAGGTGCAGGTGAAGCGATTTCAGCATTACTGAGCCACTGGATAAATAAAACACCACCAGACGATGACCTGCGATATCTGACTGAAAATATTATCGGCATTTATGGTGATCCTCGAGTACAAAGGGGTGGTGTTTGGTCCGCAGTCCCGGAAGACCGAATGACCGTGATTTTGCGCTGGCTGACTGGAGAGAATATCCGCTTCTTCCTGGATATAGTTTCAGCCGTTGAGGACAGCCATTTGTGGGAGCCAAGGCGAAAATTTTGGTTGGGGCTACATCAACAAAAACGGATCGACGCGGCGTGGGTAGCTTTCAGTGAAGAGGCAGAGAAGGAAGCCAGGCGTAAAATGCTGTCTATGCACAGCCGAGGGACATTAAAATACGGCCGCCAAATTGCCGGCGGGAACCGTATAAGTACATCGTTGCTAATCATGAAAATCGGTCGAAAAATAGTCGTGGAAGGGTCGCACAACTATAAAGTGTACGTATTCGATGAAAGTGAAAAGCGTATCCCGAAACTTTATGACAACAATTATAATTGTGAAGCGATAAGACTCATTGATCCAGATCGAGGGATTGTCCATCGAGGCGACTGGCAAACTAATGTGATTTTGAAACTCTGAGAGCCAAAATGAATTTCGATTTGTCGTTCACCAAAGATGTACTAGTTTTGGCAATAAAGAGCCACACACAAGGGCTGTTACATCGTTTTTTACGTCGCGTCAGGCAAGGCGACTTACAAAACCTTAGTTCAGAAGAACGGCCACTCGCTTTCGCGATCGCTGACCTTCGCGCGGCAGCAGATGAATATCGCGAACAATTATCTATCGATTCTGATCGCATTGTGATGTCACATCGTCTCGCGGCATCGATTTCTAGCGAAACTGGTCTAATACTTGGGCTTCCACCCTTAGTCGATATGATTCTTAAAACGGATGCGGAAGGTATTGTCGGATCGAAAGGATTTCGACTTCATTATGAATGGTCCCGAAATGGCCAGCGACAGCTACCTCGTAGAACCGGCGCAATTATAGAAACAGCTCAAGGCATCAAACGTTTACCTATTTGGATGTTTGATGCCATCGAAGTTGCCGATAACTATCAGTCGGGTAAAGGGGATATTGCTGATTGGGAAGCGCTCGGTCGTTTTCGCAAGGCGCTCGATCCCGGTACCACAACAATTGGGGATAACGAATCCTCCCGCATCTCAATGACTGACTTTCTCAGCGGTCTCGAGGTGCGTCTCGTTGATCGATTTTCAATTTCACCTAACTCTGAAACGGATTTTGATATAATTCCGTTTTCTGGTGAAACACTGGAAACACATGGCGTTTTCGCCGGCTTTGCCGAGCCATCTGAGACGATGAGTGAAGTCAACGGAAGGGACCTTTCCAAATTTCAGAACTTGATACGAGAACGTGGCGCCCTTCCCACCTATCGCATGTCTCCTGGTCGTTATGTCGTTGTAGAACGTTCCGCTGCCTCCGCCCTTACCATTTTCACCGACATGCAGAAGGCACCGATAGAAGAGCGACGTGCATTTATCCGTAACCCTCTGCAAAAGCTTTCCGAGGCGATTGAAAACGAGCTTCGACAAACAGGAAAACTGGATGGTCTCACGCCTGAGGCAGAACAGGAGGCAATCGAAGCGGCCGTTGGACCTGTTTTTGTAGAGACGGCTGAATTTTCGCAGAGAGTGATGGGTATCGTTAAATACGAAAAGCCAGATCTTGGCGAATTCGCCGAAAGCGGGACTACATGGCTTCCCGAAGAGTTCGCAAAACGTTTGGCTGAAGCCCTAGATAAACAAGATCAGGCTCAATTGGAAGCCCTGCGCCACCAGGTTGCCGAGGCTGTTGAAGCCGGAATGCCAAACGTCGAACTCGAAAATCTTGTTATTCCCGCACGTCCAGAGCTACTTAGTCTCATCGATGATCGCCTTCAGCTTTATACTTCTACTGGAAATGAAACAGAACAGAAGGTGCAGGAAGATCAGAAAGTAGGGCCTTTTGTACTGGAAACAGCGGTAAATTTTGATGAGCTGAAATGGCATACAACGCTAAAATCAAGATCAACCGAAATTACTAATAGCTTGCCTCAGACCGTCCGCACACCGCTAAAGTCCCATCAGCTTGAAAGTTTTGCCTGGCAAATTGAGGCTTGGCGATCGGGGCTGCCTGGTGTTTTAAATGCTGATGAGCAAGGTCTTGGAAAGACATTACAAACCATTTCTTTTCTTGCATGGTTGAAGACGGCTATTGCCCGCCCTGAGGCAATAAACCGTGGGCCCGTTCTAGTTGTTGCCCCAACCTCACTTTTGGAAAACTGGGAACAGGAAGTCCAGCGTCACATGCAAGAGCCTGGGCTGGGACACCTTATCAGGCTTTACGGCACAAGCCTTAGTGGCCGAAAACTTACTGGGGCACGCGGAATTGATACAGACACCGGTGAGGCCAAACTCGACTTTAACGACCTTCAGGAGGCCATAGGAGAAGGACGTGCGCATCGCTATTGGCTTCTTACTACCTATACCACATTGACGAATTACCAGCACTCGTTCGCCAGAATTCCGTTTTCAGCGGTTGTTTTCGATGAAATCCAGGCAATTAAGAACCCCATCAGCCTTCGCGCAGTGGCTGCGCGCTCCGTTAATGCCGATTTCAGAATCGGGTTGACCGGCACACCCATTGAAAACTCGACTGTTGACCTCTGGGCGATCATGGATCAACTGGCCCCAGGCTCGCTTGATAGCTTAAAGGACTTCCGACAGCGCTACTCTAAGCCTGAAGAAGGCAATATGGCCGAGCTCCACGGCCGAGTCTTTGAAAGCAATGGAGCTGTTGCGCCTCTCGCTATCCGTCGTCTAAAAGAAACTGTTGCATCCGATCTACCTCCAAAAGCTCGACGCATACACCCTCGTCTAATGCCTGACGTTCAGGCCTTAGCATACGACGACGCACGCCTGAAGCTCGCCCGTGGAGGAATGGGGGCTCAGTTAAAAATGTTACATCACATTCGCAGCGTATCCGTACATCCCGCGCTGGGAGTAAAGATGAACGACTACGAGTTTACCAAAGCATCCGGTCGCTTGGAGGCCGCAATGGAAATATTAAAGCGTGTCAAGGCTAACGGTGAACGCGCTCTTGTTTTCATTGAGCATCGACAGATGCAATATCGCTTCATTGAACTCGTGCGAAGCGAATTGGGATTATCAAGAGTGGATCTTATTAATGGTGATACACCAATTCAACAGCGACAAGCCATCGTCAATCGCTTTCAAAAACACATGGCTGATGATGAAGGGTTTGATCTTTTAGTCCTCGGGCCTAAAGCTGCAGGCACAGGGCTGACGTTAACCGCTGCCACTCACGTGATCCATCTGTCACGTTGGTGGAACCCTGCAGTGGAAGAGCAGTGTAACGATCGTGTTCATCGCATTGGTCAAACAAGACCAGTAACTGTTCACGTGCCAATGGCGATTCACGAAGGATATCGGGAGCATTCGTTCGACTGCCTACTTCAAAGCCTGATGATGAGAAAACGCCGCCTTGCTAATTCTGCTTTATGGCCAATGGGGGATGGCGAAGACGATATTACTTCTCTGCAAAAGGGGATGGCAAGCGATCAGATGGACAAGCTATCTGATCCTCTTGGAAGTGCGATCAAAGCAATGTTCGCAAGGGATGAGCTGGAATATCCAGTAAAGCAAGCTGACGGTTCCTATATTTTTCAATAAACGAGATTGTCATGAGCGAGTTCGAAGTACAAAAAGCTTTGGTTATCGACCAACCTTGGATAAGTTTAATCCTTGGAGGCCAGAAGGACTGGGAGATGCGATCCTCGTCCACAGCCCATCGTGGATGGTTTGGCCTTATTTGGAAGAACATGGGATCCATATACGGCGTCGCACGGCTAGTTGATGTTGGCTCCTCGCTTAGTCCAGATGAGATGATTGACGCGTATGAACACCATCGTATTCCAGAAGATATGATCCGATCTGGAGCTGTAGCTAAGTGGAACACACCTTGGAAGCTTGCCGATGTCATACGCCTACCTAAACCAGTACGCTACAAGCATCCAAATGGTGCGGTTATCTGGGTCAACCTAGACAACTCGGTCAGTACTGCAATCAAAGATCAATTTCTAATGCTACAAGCAGGTACACCCAACTTAGTAAGCACCCAAGAGCAAACAAAAACCTCACCCGAAAGCTTGCACGAAGTTTGGCGCATTATTGGTGAAACGTCTTTAACGCAAGGGAACATCAATCACAATCACTTTTATCTAGCTGATTTCTTTGGAAAATTTCCAGAAGATGCAGTCGGCGGTTCAAATAAAGCGTTGCGGGCAAAACGAGATATCAGAGTTATATGGAATGGCGGACCAGTCGTAGTCACCGACCTAGACCGAACAAAAAAGATTTTCCGGGCACGTTCGTGGATACGTGAATTCTTCAGGCACCATGGCGTCGCCGCCGGGGACAAAATCATTGTGGAAGTGGGCGCCCCCTACGAATACAGGGTTCGTCACGAAAAACGCCTATAACCTACATATCTCCGCAGCAACCGACCAATCTATGTCAACGTCGCTTAATTCATCAAAATAGCTAGAAAAAAATTAGACGGATGCGAGGAAGATTTTCTTCGGCACCTTGGGATTGAAAGATATTGTTTTAATTGAAATGATTAGTTCGTCTTAAAACTTAAGGCAGCCAGATGCTCCACGATTAAAACGACATCGCGTTTCAAAATAAATTGAAACCAGAAACGTAATGCCCCGCACAAATCTTCTGCGCATAATGTCGCACCCTAAATTGCTTATCTAGAAAATCAAAAGCTACCCCGATTTTTTACACCCATATAAATGTTGGTATTTTTGTTGGTATGCACCAAAAATCAAAATGACTTAGTTTATATTTTTCATCTAGTTAACGCATTTTAGACGGTCCTCTTCTGGCACCATTTCCAAGTCTTCAGACCACTACCAAGGTCCAGAAGCACCCCAAAAAGCCCGCGCAAGCGGGCTTTTTTGTTGCAAAATTTTCATTGAACAGGAAATGAAAAAGGCCGGGAAATCCCGACCTTTTCGTGCTGTTGACAGTGCTGGTACATCCGCAGTCACCGCAACAGCTATGATGTTATAGTGATAGCGAATGGTTAATAAAAAATTAATCAGCTCTCTTAGATCTTTTACTCGAAGCATAATCTTATCGATCCTCGTTTCACTCAGGTCGGATTATGCTCTAAGCGCATCGCAATGCTTTGGGCCTTGCCACATGCATCAACTCCGCGCATCCTCTGCCCAAGCAAATTGAATTGAGGAACATGCCACATGGACCAGCCCGCATATGATCTCGAATTCGGCGAAATGATACGCTGGCTGAAACAAAACGGGCTTATTCTGCAATCGGATCTGGAGGGCAATGCAGAACTGTCGACACGCGCCGAACGGATCGGTCGCAAACGTCGCCGGGAGGCCGAAAAAGCGAGCGAACAAAGGCATATAGAACAATAGTCGGATTAGCCTGAAACTAAAAAGGGGGAGCAAGATGCGCCGAAAAGGTCTTATGGATTTTGGACGACAAGGCGTGTTTTACCAGCTGTTTCTCATATGCGCCCTATGTGCTGTTTTAAGTAGTGTATTGAGCCAGAATGCCGATAGCAGCTTCTGGCGCTGGCTGCATTATCTTACAAAGCCTGCTGCCACGCTGCTGCTGCTCTGCGCAATCCTCAATGCCCCTCGCCTGATTTCAAAAACCTACGGCTTTGCCATTGCGACGGGCCTCGCATTTGCCGCAGCCGGTGACTTCTTCCTCATGCTTCCCGCAAATTATTTCCTGGCAGGTCTCGTCTGCTTTCTCGTTACCCATTGCATCTATATTTTTGCCCTTTGCAACAAAACACGCTTTGCGCAAAACAAACTCGTTTTCGTCGTCTTCGCGGTCCTTTCAATCGCTATCATTGCCGGCTTGTGGACAAGCTTGCCAAATGCCATGAAGATTCCGGTCGCAATTTATGCAGGCGCAATTGGGTTAATGGGTGCACAGGCATTCAGCCGTGCAACCTCAACAGCGCCCGAAACCACACAGCATTACAGTGCATGGCTTGCGGCGGCTGGTGGGACGTTCTTCATGTTGAGCGATACATTGCTTGCCTTTAACCGTTTCCACACACCCATTCCGCTTTCTGGACTCTGGGTCCTTGGCACCTATTATGTGGCGCAATTCCTTTTTGCCCGTTCAACTGAGAATTTTGTTTATGAACGCTGATAAATCCATGTCGCCAACACAGCAATTGCAAACCACTTTCCAACGCTTGCGACAAAGCTGGGTTGACCATCGACCGGCCTATGAACAGCGCGTCGATGATCTGCGTTTGTTGCGCAAACTTCTTCATGAACGGCTTGATGAAATGGCGCAGGCCATCAATGCGGATTTTGGCAATCGATCCATTCATGAAACATTGCTGGGTGAAGCCAGCGTCGTCTTTACCGAAATTGACGACACGCTGCATCATCTCAAGCGCTGGATGAAGCCGCAGCGCCGTAAAGCTGGCTGGAAGCTCTGGCCTGCAAAAGCGGAACTGCGTTTTGTGCCGCTGGGCGTGGTGGGCATCATTTCACCATGGAATTATCCGGTCAATCTGGCGCTGGCTCCGCTTGTTGCGGCTATTGCTGCCGGAAATCACGTCTTCCTGAAGCCCTCTGAGCACACGCCGCAGACATCAGAGTTTCTGCGCAAACTGATTGCCGATGTGTTTGCGGATGACCGGGCGACGGTCATTCTTGGCGATGCCAGTCTTTCGGCGGCATTTTCAGCGCTCCCCTTCGATCATCTGTTTTTTACCGGATCAACTTCTGTGGGCCGCAAGGTTATGAAGGCCGCAGCAGAAAACCTCACGCCGGTCACGCTTGAGCTTGGTGGAAAATCGCCAGCTATTGTCAGCGAAAGCGCCAATCTCAAACGTGCCGCCGCATCCATTGCCACCGGCAAATATTTCAATGCAGGCCAAACCTGCATAGCGCCCGATTTTGTGCTGATCCATCAGAGCAAGCGCGACGAGTTTGTGGCCCTTTTGCGTGAAGAAACGCAGAAACGCTATTCGGGCAATTCTGCCGCTAATGACCGCACGACGATTATCAATGATATGCAATATGCACGTCTTTCCGGGCTGCTGGAGGATGCAAAAGACAGAAGCGAAGCGATCCTTCCGCTCCTGGAGGCATCGACCCCACAAAGCCATCCGCTATTAATGGCACCCGCACTCATTCTTGAACCAAAGCCAGACAGCACAATTATGAATGAGGAAATTTTCGGCCCTCTGCTGCCGATCATAAGTTATCGCTCAACAGATGAAGCCATTGCCATTGTGCTCAAACATGAGCGCCCGCTGGCGCTTTATTGTTTCAGCGACAACACGGCTGAAATCGAGACCATTCTCGCACATGTTGTTGCAGGCGGCGTTTGCATCAATGACACACTTTATCATTTTGCTTGCGGCGATTTGCCTTTTGGCGGTGTGGGACAGAGCGGCATGGGCCATTATCATGGCAGAGAAGGCTTTCTGACATTCTCAAAAGCCATGCCGGTCCTGACCAAATATGCGCCAGCGCCCACCGATTTGATCCAGCCGCCCTACACCAATCTCACGGACCGTATCATTCGCTTCATCACAAGATAGAAAGCAAATACTGTTCAAACTGTAAAATGCCCTATTTATGTGTGCATTGATCGAATTCCGGCAACCTAACGAGGCAGTAACGGGTGCAGAAGAAAAAAGACCCAGGTCGCATTTCGAAGAAGATACTGACCGCAATCCGTAACCGGCCCGGATTTCGACCGCTTCATGCCAATGTCGCTGAGGGCGACATCGTCATTGCATCCTATAATGTGCATAAATGCATCGGCATTGATAAGGTCTTCGACCCGCAACGCACCGCCGATGTCATCAGTGAAATTGATGCCGATGTGATTGCGCTACAGGAAGCCGATAAACGCTTTGGCGAACGTTCGGGACTGCTTGATCTGGGCCTGCTCGAAAAGCGCCACGGCCTTGTGCCGGTGCCGATCACCGCAACCATGCCGAAAGGCCACGGCTGGCATGGCAATGTACTGCTGTTTCGCGAAGGCGTGGTGCGCAATGTCCGCCAGCTTTCATTGCCGGGGGTAGAACCACGCGGCGCACTCGTTGCCGATCTGCAATTTGCATCAGGTCCGTTGCGGGTCATCGCGGCCCATTTCGGGCTTTTAAAACGCTCCCGCGAACAGCAGGCCGAAAGCATCCTTTCCGCGTTACAGGAAACCGACACGCTGCCAACGCTGTTGATTGGCGACCTCAATGAATGGCGTGTTGGCAAGCGTTCATCGCTTGCCTCGCTCAAGCCAATGTTCGATCATGTTGCGACCGCCGTCCCAAGCTTTCCGTCGCGTTTTCCGGTCTTTGCACTGGACCGCGTTCTTGGCACACCACACAATCTAGTAAGAGCTGTGGAAGTGCACAACACGCCGCTTGCACGCATTGCATCTGATCATCTACCCATCAAAGCGCATCTCGATCTTAAGACTGCTTCACAACTTCTGGAACAAGTTAATCCGTCACTCCTGACCAGTAATTCCAGTTCAGTTGGCTAGAGGTAGGGAGAGCCCAGCCAGATGATACGATCAATCAGCCGCTCATAGAATGGGCGGTTTTTGAGGCGTGCAAGGTTCACTTCACGGCTGGTTTCAATCGCCTTGCCGATGCGCTCTTCCACTTGAAGTGCTACATCCCGGTCAAGAATTTCCATGTCGATCTCAAAGTTCAGCCGCAGCGAACGCGCATCCAGATTGGATGAGCCGACATAGGACCATGCGCCATCAATGGTCATCAGCTTGGAGTGATTGAAAGCCCCACCAGCACGCCAGATCCGGCAGCCACCTTTCAGCAACTGATCGAACTGCGCCCGCATGGCGCGATCCACCAGTTTGAGATTGTTGACACCCGGCACAACCACATCCACCGATACGCCGCGCCGTGCAGCGGTGACCAGCGCACTGATCAATTCACGATCAGGAAGCAGATAAGGCGACATGATCAGGATATGCTCCTGCGCCACCGAAAACGCGCCCATCATCATGCGATGATTGGTTTCGATATTCTTGTCCGGTCCTGAACCCACAATACGAATGAGTTTTCCCGTTCCGGGCGGGTCTTTGGGTGCTGCAATGCTCCACGCATCGCCGGTCAGCAACTCGCCAGTTGCAAAGCGCCAGTCCTCGGATGCCACATGAAACAAATCGGCAATTGCCGGACCTTCGACGCGAAAATGCGTATCAAATGCGACCGCATCACCGGCGATTGCCTTAACAAAAGCGCCGCGGATATTCATGCCGCCGGTGAAAGCAAGCTTGCCGTCAATGATCAGGATTTTGCGGTGGGTGCGCAGGTTTGCATAAGGCAGGCGCAGCCCCATGATGATATTGCCGTTGAATACGTCGACAGCAATGTTTTTTTCCTTGAGCAGGCCGACAATGCTCGGAATGGAATAGCGTGCGCCGACTGCATCAACCAGCACACGGACTTCAACACCACGTTTGATCGCATTTTCCAGAGCATCGGCGAATTGCTGGCCAATTGCATCGCGATCAAAAATATAGGTTTCGAGCATGATGCTGCGCTCGGCCTTGCCAATGGCTTCGAGCATTTGCGCATAGGCTTCGTCACCGGTTTCCAGCATTTTGATGTTGTTGCCGCTGGTGAAGTCATAAAGGCTGACGGTGTCGCCGAGAATTTTCATGGCGCCAAATTGTCGGCCGAAGGCTTCGCGCACCAGATCATTGGTCGTGTCGAAATGCGAGAGGTGATAAAGCGCAATATTGCCCATATTATCGCGCTGATGGCCGAGCGTACTGCGCCGGATGCGATTGACACCCGCTAGCGCATAAACCACCGCTCCCACGATTGGCGAAAGCACGATCACGCCAACCCAGCCGAGTGCTGTGCGCACCTCGTCTTTGGTCATGGTTGCATGAATGGCAGCGATTGCGCCCAAGATAATGGATAATGCTGCGAGGATATGCGGCCAATAGTGCGAAAGAATATCAAACATGAACCGACCTTACCCCAAAAAACCAACGCAACAGCCAAGAGATATAATCTAACTGCCAATCAACTCAATCTCTTTTCAAGTCACTGGTCAAATCTTCGATCTTCTTTATATTAGCGGTGGGATTGGAAAATTAGAGGGACATCTCATGGCAACAACTCAGAGTAATTTTAATCCGGCAAATCTCCAGACTGAACTCTCGGCCAAGTGGGGCTGGTTTGTTGCTCTTGGCGTCGCATTGCTCATTCTTGGTGGCATCGCATTTGGCAATCTCGTTCTGGCGACCGTCGTTTCCGTCTACTATGTCGGCATCATGATGCTGGTTGCGGGTGTGATTGAAATCATCCACGCATTTGGTGTGAAGACCTGGGGTAGTTTTTTCTTCTGGCTTTTGAGCGGTCTGCTCTATGCAGCAGCCGGTATCGTTGCTTTCGTCAATCCGATTTTGGCGGCAGGCGTTCTGACTTTCCTTCTTGCGGCCGCACTTCTTGGAGCAGGCCTGTTCCGCATCTGGCTTGGCTTCAAATCCAGACCAGCAGCCGGTTGGGGCTGGATCGTCGCAGCCGGGATAATCACCGCTCTGGCTGGTCTGGTCATTGCATTCCAGTGGCCGGTCAACAGCCTGTTCATTCTCGGCCTTTTCCTTGCCATCGATCTGATCTTTCAGGGCTGGTCGTTCATTGCCTTTGGCCTTGGCATCAAACGCTGATTGAAACACCACACCTTAGAAAAGCGGCGTCAAACACGCCGCTTTTTCATTTCAACTCGACCTTTTGGCCAATGACTGCTAGATGCAGCGCAACATCCTCGCAGCGCAACCTCTGTGCTGCCTCAAATATCGCCATTACGAGTTTCTTTCATGTCCGCCCAAGATCATCCTGTTTCAAAGCGCCGTACATTCGCGATCATCGCCCACCCGGACGCCGGTAAGACCACGCTGACCGAAAAACTGCTGCTATTTGGCGGCGCTATCCAGCTTGCCGGTGAAGTGAAGGCCAAGAAGGATCGCATCCAGACCCGTTCGGACTGGATGAATATCGAACGCGATCGCGGCATCTCGGTGGTCACCTCGGTGATGACGTTTGAGTATAAGGATTGCATCTTCAACCTACTTGATACGCCCGGCCACGAAGACTTTGCCGATGACACCTATCGCACGCTGACTGCCGTCGATAGTGCTGTCATGGTTATCGATGCCGCCAAGGGTATCGAGCCACGCACGCTCAAACTCTTCGAAGTCTGTCGCATGCGCGATATTCCAATCGTTACTTTCGTCAACAAGATGGACCGCGAAGCACGTGACCCGCTCGAAATCCTCGACGAGATCGAAGAAAAGCTGGCGCTCGATACGGCACCCATTACATGGCCAATTGGTTCGGGCAAGAGTTTCGCAGGCACCTACGATCTGCGCAACAACACTGTGCGCCAGAAGGATGCCGAAGAACAGCCAACCAAGGTTAGCGGCCCGGAAGAAGCAGCCAAGCTTCTGCCAGAAAATGAGCGTCAGGCATGGATCGACAGCCTCGAACTGGCGCAGGGTGTTTGCCGTCCGTTTGATCTGGAATCTTTCCGCGAAGGTCACATGACGCCGGTTTATTTCGGCTCAGCGCTCAAGAATTACGGCGTGCGTGATCTGATCGAAGCTTTCTGTGATTTCGGCCCAAGCCCACGCGATCAGCAGGCGGATTCTCGCTTGGTCGGCGCGACCGAAGCAAAAATGACAGGCTTCGTATTCAAGATTCAGGCCAATATGGACCCGAACCACCGCGACCGTATTGCATTCCTGCGCGTCTGCTCCGGCACACTTTCACGTGGTATGAAGGCCAAGCTGGTACGCACCGGCAAGCCGATGAGCCTGTCTGCGCCACAGTTCTTCTTTGCGCGTTCACGTCAGATCGCCGATGAAGCCTTTGCAGGCGATGTTGTCGGCATTCCGAACCACGGAACGCTGCGCATCGGTGACACGCTCACCGAAGGCGAAGAAATCCTGTTCCGTGGCGTGCCAAACTTTGCGCCAGAAATCCTGCGTCGCGTTCGTCTTGATGATGCAATGAAAGCCAAGAAGCTGCGTGAAGCATTGCAGCAGATGGCGGAAGAAGGTGTCGTTCAGCTTTTTGTACCAGACGATGGTTCTCCGGCGATTGTCGGCGTGGTCGGCGCGCTGCAGATCGACGTTCTGACCGAACGTCTAAAGATCGAATATTCGCTGCCAGTAGGCTTTGAAATGTCACGCTTCTCGGTGTGCCGCTGGATTACGGCGGACGAGCCCGCAGAGCTTGATCGTTTCATCGCCTCGCATCGTGCGGATATTGCACATGATCTCGACAATGATCCGGTATTCCTCGCGCAAAATGGTTTTTCGCTCAATTATGAAGCCGAGCGCTGGAAGGCGATCCGCTTTGCCACGATCAAGGATTATCAGGTCCGCGAGAAAGCTTAATTTTGCCAAGACATGCAGGATCATCACCCGCTAGAGACGGGTCTTGCGCCAGAAAAGCCCGCAAGACCCCATTGGTCCAGCCAAAGCCATCCTGTGTCGGGTATTCGCCCGCCTGACTTTCCTTGCCTGCAGCATTTACATTATATTTTTCAGTGAGTTTGCCCGTCGCCTGATACGTGGCGATCACTGCCATAGACCATCGTTGAGCAATATCCCTGGCAAGCTGCTCATGGCCATATTTGGCAAAGCCCTGGGCGGCAAGCCATTGCAGTGGTGCCCAGGCATTGGGAGCATCCCACTGTTGTCCGGTTTGCAGCATCGTCGTCGATAAGCCATGCGCCTTCAGGAGATTTTGCCTGACGGCAACATCAATTTCTTCAGCCTGCTGCGTTGTGGAAAGACGGAAATAAAGTGGGTATACGGTTGCAGCGGTCAACTGGCGGGACTGCTGTCCTTCATCAAGCCAGTAGTCGACATAAAAACCATCTACGTCATTCCAGAGATAATCGTTTATGGCTTTTTGTCGGGCTTTCGCTCGTTCATGCATACGTGCAGACTTAACGCTGGCTCCATCAAGCCCGTAAGCCGTCTCCAGTGTTTTTTCCAACTGACAAAGCAATGCATTGAGGTCAACCGGTACCACGTCAATGGTTCGGATTGAGGACAGGTCTTTTGGGTCTTTGAGCCACCGTGACGAAAAATCCCAGCCACTTTCCGCGCCTGCACGCAGGTTCCGATAAACTTCCTGCGATGGGCGCTCTGAGAGCTTTGCTGTGGTGACATCTTCAATATAGGATTCCTGACGCGGCGTATCCCGGTCATCCCAATACCTGTTCAGCACCGCACCATCCGGCATCATAACGACATTGCGGACGGTCTCCCCCGGGCGCAGGTTCTCTGCACCGTTCATCCAATAGGCATATTCCGCTTCAAGAGCGGGCAGATATTTTTGATACTCCGCCTTCCCTTTCACCGACACCAGAAGTTCAACCATGGCTGCTAAAAATGGTAGCTGCGAACGGCTCAGATAATAACTGCGATTGCCATTGGGGACATGGCCGTAACGTGTGGCAAGATCAGCCAGATTACGTACCAGTGATTGAGCCAAATCGACCCGGCCGCTGGCAATCAAGCCCTGCATCGTGAAATAGCTGTCCCAATAATATATCTCGCTGAAGCGCCCACCCGGCACAACATAAGGATAGCGCAAAGGCAGCAAGGAACTTGAAGCCTCGTCCGTATTGGGTTCACGTCGCAGCACATCCCATAACTTGTCGATATGAGTGCAAACATTTTCGCCAGCAACACTTGCATATGCTTTACCCGCCAAAGGCGGGAACTTGAAATGCTCTGCTACAAAAGTTTGCAGGTCGAAACCGGACAACTTTGATTGTTTGACATACAATGCAACAATCTGTTCGGGCGCGCCCTTTGGCACCGCATCTGCAAAGCTTTTCGAGTCCTTAAACACCCGTTGCATTTGAACCGCTTCAAACAGGGGCCCATACATTTCATCGGGTGTCTGTGGTGACGCCATGGCCTCCCCTTGCATGACGAAAACAAGCGCCGAAATGAGAGCATATTTCATCTGATCACCCGCAATAAGTGCCGAAAAATCAAATCTGCTACAGATCAGATTCTTTCGAAACGCCAATTCATTGCGAGTGGAATTGCTGATTATGAAAGTAGGCTTGCTGCTATCTTTTCCGCCAGCTTTTCCGCAACTTCTTCCTTACTCATCTCAGGCCATTCTTCAATACCAGAGTGGCTTAGGATGCGCACGCGGTTGCGATCACCGCCCATGACGTCGCCAGAAACATCATTGGCGACGATCCAGTCAGCGCCCTTTTTGTCGAGCTTACGCCCGGCATTGGCGAGCACATCCTGCGTTTCGGCTGCAAAGCCCACCACAAGGCCGGGCCGCTTTTCGCTGTGTCCGACACCGGCCAGAATATCCGGGTTTTCCACCATGCTGAGCGTCGGCGCGCCCTCGCCCGGCTGCTTTTTGATTTTCTGATCCGATGCATTGGCCGTACGCCAATCGGCAACGGCTGCAACCATTATGGCTGCATCAGCAGGTAAATGACGCTCGACCGCCGCCTGCATTTCACGCGCCGTTTCAACATGGATAACGTTTACGCCTTGCGGGTCAGGGATCGTAACAGGCCCTGAAACCAGATGCACTTTAGCACCGAGCCTTGCCAGAGCGGCAGCAATTGCATGCCCCTGTTTGCCCGATGAGCGATTGGCAATATAGCGCACCGGATCAATCGGCTCATGGGTCGGCCCGGATGTCATGACGATGACCTTACCTGCAAGCGGCTTTGCCTGTGGTGAGAGCAGCGTTTCCACCGCTGCAACAATTGCCAGCGGCTCACTCATGCGGCCCGTGCCAGCCTCGCCGCTTTCAGCCATCTCGCCTTTTTCGGGGCCAATGAAGTGCACGCCATCTTTTTCCAAAGTCAGTCGATTGCGCCTGGTCGCAGGATTTTCCCACATGGCGGGGTTCATAGCGGGCGCAAGTAGCACCGGAATCTTGCGCGCAAGCAACACAGCACTTGCCAGATCATCGGCAATGCCGTTTGCTATTTTTGCCATCAGGCCTGCGGTGGCCGGTGCCACGACAATCAGATCAGCATCGCGTGCCAGCCGGATGTGGCCAACATCCTGCTCGTCTTCGCGTGAGAAAAGATCGGTGTAAACATGATCGGCTGACACCGCACCGATGGTCAGGGCTGTGACAAACTGCTGCGATGCTGCCGTCATCAAGGGACGCACATGCGCGCCACGTTCACGCAGACGACGAATAAGATCAGGCGCTTTATAAGCAGCTATGCCGCCACTGATAATCAGAAGAATGCGCTTATCCCGCAAAGAACCAGCAACCGGCGCAGTAACCGGACTAACGGGCTTAGCGTCCTCCAAAACGCCAAGCAGAAGCCGCGCTTCTTCTTCCATGGAGCGCCCATTTTGAGCAGCCCTCACGCGCAGCCGCTCCTTCGCAGCATCATCAAGATTGCGGATCGTAATACTGGCCATTTGATTGCACCGGATCATTATCAGTGCAATCAATGAAATCATCAATTGGTCAAATAATCAACCAATTGATAGTTTAAAGCTCAATATAGAGCTTTATTGCGATCGCAGCCAGCGAGATTGCAATCACAATCTGTGCTATACGACCCCAGCGTGAATGCCGTGCTTCTGCACGACCAATCGCTTCTGCTGTGGCCTCATCAAAGCGCAGACCATTAACGGCCATCTCATCAAGCGCCACAGATGCACGCTCCACGCGGGCCACCAGTTCCGGCGTTTTACGGGTCAGATGCAGCAGCGAATAGACACCATCTTTTGCATCGAGCAACATGCCCTGCGGTCCAAGATTTTTTCTGATCCAATCGCCAACGACTGGCTCGGCAGCTTTCCACATATTGAAATGCGGATCGAGCGTGCGCGATACGCCTTCCACCACAACCATAGTTTTTTGAAGCATCAGAAGCTCTGGCCGTGTTTCCATGTCGAAAAGCTCGGTCACTTCAAATAGAAGTGTCAGAAGCTTGGCCATAGAAATAGTTTCGGCAGGCTGACCGTGGATAGGCTCGCCAATAGCGCGGATCGCCTGCGCAAAGCTCGCTACATCATGCGTGTGCGGCACATAACCCGCTTCAAAATGCACTTCCGCAACCCGCATATAATCGCGGGTGATGAAGCCGTAGAGAATTTCAGCCAGGAACCGGCGCTGCTGTTTGTTGAGCCGCCCGGTGATGCCAAAATCCACCGCAACGATCATGCCCTGCGGATCGACAAAAAGATTGCCCGGATGCATATCGGCATGAAAAAAACCATCGCGCAGCGTATGGCGCAAGAACGACTGGATCAGCGTTTCTGAAAGCTTTTTGAGATCGAGACCGGCCGCACGCAATCCATCGATGTCAGACATCTTGATGCCGTCGATCCACTCCAATGTGAGTACATCGCGGCCCGTGCGCTCCCAATCAACATTTGGAACGCGAAAGCCAGCATCATCCTTAATGTTTTCAGCGATCTCGGAAAGCGCTGCCGCTTCGAGCCGCAGATCCATCTCTATGCGCGTGGTCTGATGCAGCGTTTTCACCATCTCGACGGGACGCAGACGGCGCGTGAACGGAACATGGCGCTCCTGCATGCGGGCAACCATGAAGAAGCTTTCAAGATCACGCGCAAAACGCTGGCGCACACCGGGACGGATCACCTTGACCGCAACCTTATGCGGCGCACCATCCTTCATCACATGGGCCGGATGCACCTGCGCCATGGATGCTGCCGCAATGGGTGCATCGAAGCTTACATAAAGATCATCGATCTTGCGGCCCAGAGAACCTTCAACCGCTGCAACGGCTTCCGCCTGCGGAAAGAAGTCGAGCCTATCCTGCAACAATTCAAGATCGGCGGCCACATCCTTGCCAACAATGTCAGGACGGGTTGCCAGAAACTGGCCAAGCTTCACATAAGAAGGGCCGAGTTTGTTCATCGCGCGCGAAATACGTTCGGAACGAGGTGCATCTTTCACACGCTTACGCGCAAGAAGTTTTGCAACCTTGTGTCCCAATGCTGGCAATCCAGCCGCATCATCAACAGGCAGTGAGCTCAACACACCTTCGCGCGCCATGATCCAGCCAGCACGCATCAACCTTAGGGCGGCAGAAATATTGCTCATGTCAGACTCAGAGCTTCCAGCCGGAATGAAGTGCAGCGATGCCGCCTGTGAAATTGCGATAGCTGACGCGCTCGAAACCAGCCTCGCGAATCATGCGCGCAAAATCATCCTGTTTTGGAAACTTGCGGATTGATTCCACCAGATAGCTATAGGAATCGGCATCACCCGTAATCATCTTGCCAATGCGTGGGATCGCCTGAAATGACCACTGGTCGTAAATCTTATCAAGCAGTGGCAGTTCAACTTCGGAAAATTCAAGGCACATGAAACGGCCACCGGGCTTCAACACGCGATAGGCTTCGGACAGTGCCTTGTCGATATGCGGGACGTTACGGATGCCGAATGAAATCGTGTAAGCATCGAAACTGGCATCTTCAAATGGCAGCTCTTCCGCACTCGCTTCAACAAATTCGAGATTGTCGGCAAGGCCCTTCTTGATGGCGCGCTCGCGACCAACGCCGAGCATCGAGCCATTAATATCGAGAATGGTAACCTGCGCCTGACGTCCGGAAGCCTCGACAATACGGAAAGCAATATCGCCAGTTCCGCCTGCAACATCGAGCGATGTGTAACCGGGGCGTTTGGAAGGTGCCAGCCAGGCAATCATCGCATCTTTCCAGACGCGGTGCATACCGGCAGACATGACATCGTTCATCACATCGTAGCGCTTCGCAACCTTATGGAAAACGTCGTTGACCAGCCCTTGCTTGACATCTTCATCGACCGCCTTGAAGCCGAATGAATGCTCCATGCCACCTTGTGCGCCCACGCGGTCTGCATTGCCGTTGTGCTGGCTCATAACTATCCTGCCGGTTCATGTGCGAAACGAAGACGATCTCCGCTTTCCGTTTGCCTGATGCATATAAAGCTTGTACCGGACGATACAAGCACAGACCGCAAGCCGATACCCCTTTTGTGATCTCCACTTGCGCATCTGTGCAAAATGTTCAAAGAAACAGAAAACTGTGCGTGCGCGCCTGCCACGCGTTTTCTCCGGCTTAATTAGCCGTTACAGTCGATAAAGATAACAAGAAAAGTGGAAACAACATGGGCGTTAATGTCGTCAGCCATCCGCTTGTCCAGCACAAGCTCACCATTATGCGCAAGCGCGAAACCTCGACCGCCAGTTTCCGGCGTTTGCTGAAAGAAATTTCGCTGCTGCTTTGCTATGAAGTGACACGTGATCTCGAACTCACCACCATGCACATCGAAACACCGATGATGCCGATGGAGGCTCCAACGCTGGAAGGCAAGAAGCTGGTTTTCGCCTCCATCCTGCGCGCTGGCAACGGCCTGCTTGAAGGCATGCTCGATCTGGTGCCAGCCGCACGCGTGGCGCATATCGGCCTTTATCGCGATCACGATACGCTGCAGCCAATCGAATATTACTTCAAGGCGCCGGAAGACATCGTCAATCGCCTGATCATCGTGGTCGATCCGATGTTGGCTACCGGCCATTCAGCCATTGCTGCAATCGACAAGCTCAAGGAACGCGGCGCAACCAATATCAAATTCCTCTGCCTGCTGGCAGCGCCCGAAGGCATTGAACGCTTTACCGCAGCCCATCCTGACGTTGACGTGTTCACCGCATCTATCGACGATAGTCTTGACGAAAAGGGCTATATCATTCCGGGTCTTGGCGATGCCGGGGACCGTATGTACGGCACGAAGTAAATTCGGCCCATAACATGGCTTAATCAGTCCGCATCGGCTCCTCGATAATCGCTATTGAGTAGCTGCTGCGGATTTTTTATCTTTTGCCTATCAAACAGATGGAAAATCGAACATGTCTACCGACATCCGCCTGACAGAACTCGAGATCAGGGTCGCCGAACAGGAAAAGACGGTGGAAGAGCTTTCATCCGTGCTTGCCGAACAATGGAAGACGATTGATCAGCTCAATAAAAAGCTGACAGCATTGACCGACCGCTTTCTCACACTCGAAGAACAGACCGCGCCTGAAATTCCCGTCACAAAGCCACCACACTGGTAATCCTATGATCGAAATCATAAAGCTTACGGAGCGCCCCAACCTTGCAGCCACTTGCGCCCGATGGAACCATGCCGAATGGGGACAGGCAGCGGGCGCAACCGAAGACCAGATCATCGACGGCATGCACGAGCTCATCCATGCAACCGATGGTCAGGCCGTGCGTGCTGCACTCTGGAACGGAGAACTTGCGGGATTTGTACTGCTCATTCACAATGACCTCGACAGCCATCCACACCTCAAGCCATGGGTCGCGAGTCTGCTTGTAGCGCCCGAATTTCGTGGACGCGGCGTTGCGAAAACTCTTATGACTTCAATTGAAGCGACAGCCCATGAGCTCGGTTACAGCGAAGCTTATCTTTATACCGACAAGCCAGACCTTTACCGGAAAATGGCTTGGAGTGATTATGAAGAACTGACAGGCGACAATGAAGGTATGCTGATCCTTCGTAAGCAAATCGCGCAGCTTTAACTGCGCGATCACTTTTCGCTTCTTATGACGCAGCCGGTATCGGGCAGCTCACGCCGGTTCCACGTAATCCGCAATAACCGTTGGGGTTCTTGGCCAAATATTGCTGATGATATTCTTCCGCATAGTAAAATGTCGGAGCATCAGCGATTTCTGTGGTTACCGCACCCAGCCCGCGCGCGCTCAGCGCTGTCTGATAAGCATCACGGCTCTTCTCGACAGCCTCGCGATCAGCATCATCGAACGTATAAATTACCGAACGATAGGTCGTGCCTATATCATTGCCCTGTCGCATGCCCTGCGTTGGATCATGCTCTTCCCAGAACAATGTCAGCAATTCATCAAGGCCCACCACTTTGGGATCATAAACGACCAGCACAACCTCGGCATGCCCGGTCAGCCCGGTACAGGTCTCTTCATAGGTCGGGTTGGGCGTGATGCCGCCCGCATAACCCACAGCAGTCACATAAACACCCGGCACCTGCCAGAAAAGCCGTTCAGCGCCCCAGAAGCAGCCCATGCCGAACATGATCTGTTTAAAACCTTCCGGCCATGGACCTTTAAGCGATTTGCCAGATACAAAATGCTCCGAAGTCGTGGCCAGCGCCTCGGTGCGGCCGGGCAAAGCATCTTTTTCCGAAGGCATCTCAACCTTCTTGCGATAGCTATCTAGGAAACTCATTTAACACCTCCTGAAGAGCAAAAATATGCGAGCCACGCACAACCAAGCAAAGGAACTAACGCGCACTAAAACTGCCAAAAGGCTTTTTGCGACGATAACCAGCCAGATAAAACAGGAGTGCTAGGACGCCGAACACGAGCCAACCCGGTTGCTCAAGCATAGGAACAAACACCCCATCCCAAGCCTTCGTCCCTATATAGTATCTCGTGAAGGTTTCTACATCCCCCAACGACTGCGGTGCGCCACGCGCCCAAATATCCAGAAGTGGCTTGGTAACCAATTCTGAAGCTCCAACTGAGCGTGCACCATCCAGAATGGCGAAAATGACGGCCAGCGCCAAAAACACGACTGAGAAACAACGAAAAACAAAACTGAACACGATTCTCTGCCTTCGATTTCACGCAAAAACATCATGCAAAAATATAGGCTTTATGCCAACCAATCTCAGCATGATTACCCACTGGATTGTATTATAGGCCCAGTATTGGATAGAATGTTGGCTGGAATACAATTCCCAGAAAAAATATATCATTAAAAAACAATAACTTAATGCATTTCTCACGATTTGCACACAGCCGAATGTAATTTAACGCAAAAACTGGCAAATAGCAGTTGAACATATGCGTATTCTGGCTATATTGCCCGCCGCAGCACCTGCTTTGGCAATTAACCAATGCCTGATTTTAAGCGGTGTCGTCTTTGCAAGAGTTCTTACCGTATTTGCGGATTTCAAGACAGCAAAACAGACGGAGAGGTGGCCGAGTGGTTGAAGGCGCACGCCTGGAAAGTGTGTATACGGGGAACCGTATCGCGGGTTCGAATCCCGCTCTCTCCGCCAGAATCTTTAATTTTTTGAGATTTTCATCAGTTTTCATAACGATTGAAAACTGTGCCAGACGTTCAAAATGATTTTAACTTGCGGAACAAAACTGCATTGATCCCGTTTTGTTATTGATTAACAAGGAGATCATTATGCTTACAGCTGGCGTTATGTGGCTTTTTGGCGTTCCGTTTGTCGCAGTTATCCTTATTTACTTCCTCATACTCAGACGGCGTTGATCTTCATGGTCACCCGCCGTTAAAAAGCCGGTGGCACAGCCGCTAGCTTACCAGAGTTTTGATAAAGCAAAGTCGGCTCCCCTATGACGGGCCTCGGCTTCCGTTGGATTGATCGTCACCAGAGATACCGTTAGGCTTTCGCCTATCGTTACGGATTTGAGCGCATCGTTAACCGGCAGTGCGACAATCCTGCCTTGAGCCTTCGCCTTCAAATCAACAGGAACACGTTGTCTGAAGTAATAGGTTCCGGTCTTCGGGCGCTTGTAGGGAGAAGGCATAGCAAACTCATGTGGACGACCTCTGTGTACCAGAAGGCCGTCTAAAAGTCTTTATTTTTCAAGAAGTTCTATCAATTCAAATACATAGAATGGTGCTGCGAGAGAGGATTGAACTCTCGACCTCTCCATTACCAATGGAGTGCTCTACCACTGAGCTACCGCAGCATTCTCTTGAACGCGGCGGACTTCTGCCACATCATTACGCAAACCGCAAGCAAGCAATTGCATTTCTTTTCACTTAATGTGGAAATCATTGGGCTTACATCACGAAACCCGCTTTTCGTGGGCTTTTTAGCGTAGTACAAAGAAGCCATGAGCGAAAAAACGACCGAAAACGACAAACCGAGCCAGACCGATCCACGTGAAAAGCGGCGTGCAGAACAATTGCGTGCGAATCTTATGCGGCGCAAAGCGCAGTCGCGTTCACGACGTGCAGGCGATGCCGATGAACGCAATGACGGGATCACAGCCGGCAAAGAGAATCTTGATTAAAAAAAACGCGGGATTTTCGGAACGCGTCCTGCGTGTTTCATAAGGCTTTTTAAGCAGATAAGCATGTTGCAAAGCCTTCCTTGAAGATAAGGAGCGGCTGCGGTAAAAGCACAGTTCAATTCTTGATGGCGTTGTTGCACGGCTATGATTCGTGATCGACGTAATTTCGCCGCAAGGACAGTCATTTCATAATGCAACGTCGCAGGCATCAAGGCCGCAGAATTTGCAAAACTCGAATACCGGGCAATGGCTTCGGCCCAGAAGGTGAAACAAGTATGGATCGCATCAAAATCGTCGGCGGCAACAAGCTTAACGGCGTTATTCCTATCTCAGGCGCGAAAAATGCAGCGCTGCCTTTGATGATCGCCTCGCTTCTCACCGACGATACGCTGACGCTGGAAAATGTGCCACACCTCGCCGATGTTGAGCAGCTGATCCGCATTATTTCCAATCATGGCGTTGATTACTCCGTGAATGGCCGCCGTGAACATCAGAACGGGGCCTACTCACGCACCATCCATTTCACTGCACGTAACATCGTAGACACAACCGCTCCTTATGAGCTGGTTTCCAAGATGCGCGCAAGCTTCTGGGTCATCGGACCGCTTCTCGCCCGCATGGGCGAGGCCAATGTTTCACTGCCAGGTGGCTGTGCTATTGGCACACGCCCGGTTGACCTGCTTCTGGAGTGTCTGCAGGCGCTCGGTGCGCAAATCGAGATCGAAAACGGCTATGCGAAAGCGCGTGCGCCTAAGGGTGGTCTGGTCGGCGCACGTTACAAGTTCCCAAAAGTCTCAGTTGGCGCAACCCATGTCATGCTGATGGCGGCCTCTCTCGCCAAGGGTGAAACAGTCATTGAAAATGCAGCGCGTGAACCGGAAGTCGTCAATCTTGCTGACTGCCTCAACGCAATGGGCGCAAAAATCAGCGGTGCTGGCACTGGCACGATCCATATTCAGGGCGTGACAAACCTTTCGGGCGCTCGCGTTCGTGTTATTCCTGACCGCATCGAAACCGGCACTTATGCCATGGTTGTTGCGATGACCGGGGGTGATGTGCTGCTTGAAGGTGCGCAGGAAAGCCAGCTTACCGCAGCGCTCGACACATTGCGTAAGGCGGGTGCGGAAATCACCGAAACCAACAGCGGGTTGCGCGTTGTGCGCAATGGTCATGGCATCCATCCTGTTGATGTCACAACTGATCCATTCCCAGGTTTCCCGACCGATCTTCAGGCACAGTTCATGGGCCTGATGACGATGGCAAAGGGTACATCGCGCATCACCGAAACGATTTTTGAAAATCGCTTCATGCATGTGCAGGAACTGGCACGTCTTGGCGCCAAGATTTCGCTCTCCGGCCAGACGGCTACCGTTGAAGGTGTGGAACGCCTCAAGGGTGCGCAGGTCATGGCAACCGATCTGCGTGCATCCGTTTCATTGGTTATCGCGGGCCTTGCTGCCGAAGGCGAAACCATTGTCAACCGCGTCTATCACCTTGATCGCGGTTTTGAGCGTCTGGAAGAAAAGCTCTCGCGTTGCGGCGCAAATGTCGAACGCATCAGCGGTTAAAATCTAAAAGCCGGAAATAAGTTTCCGGCTTTTCTTTCATTTCAGGCTTATTAATCAACAGGCTGAAAAGCCTGTCGATTTTTTTGTACCGACATGCAAAGTTGAACACGCACATTGTTTGGGAATAGTAGGGAACGATGCCAGATATGGAAATGTTGAAGCTTGTGGCGCTGGATGAAGAAGATTTGCAGGTCCTGTCCGCCCATCTTCAGGATGCGGTTCTGAAAGTGTCGGACCTTCAATATCTGGCGCAGGACAAGCGTTTTGTGCTGAGTGTCAATCGTTTTGCTTGGGAGGAAGCAAAGCCAAAGCTTTTCCGCAAGCCGCAATATCAGCGTCGCCGCACCACTCTGCACTTCAACCGCGTTACAGCTGTAAAGGGCAGCGGCATTGATCGGCAAAAAACCGAAGAAGTTCTGTCCCTGTTGGCCATTCGCTTTATTGCGGGAGAAGCGCCTGCCGGAACGATCGAACTGACTTTTTCGGCAAATGCAGCTATCCGTCTGGATGTGGAATGTATTGAAGCGCAGCTGACGGATCTGGGACCTGCCTGGGAAACAAATACCCTGCCGCGACATGACGCCTGATTGCCGCTGAAAATTGCTTCACATAGCTGATGGGCGTTGCCCAGACTGACAATTAAAGGAATACCAGCGTGGTCACGACGCTCAGACAAACCGACCCCGATTTTGAACAGAACTTTGCAGCTTTGCTTGCAGGCAAGCGCGAAGTCTCTGAAGATGTGGATCGCGCTGCCCGCGAAATCGTTGATCGTGTGCGCTGCGAAGGCGATGCAGCACTGATTGAATATTCGCTGCGTTTTGATCGTATTGATCTTAACAAAACCGGCATTCGGGTTACGGAAGCGGAAATCGATGCGGCTTTTGATGAAGCACCTGCTTCGACGATCGAAGCGCTCAAACTCGCGCATGAACGCATTGAAAAACATCATGCGCGGCAATTGCCGAAAGATGATCTTTACACCGATGCGCTGGGTGTTGAGCTTGGTTCGCGCTGGACGGCAATCGAGGCTGTCGGGCTTTATGTGCCGGGCGGCACGGCGAGCTATCCAAGCTCGGTGCTGATGAATGCTGTGCCTGCCAAGGTCGCAGGTGTTGAGCGCATTGTCATGGTTGTTCCTTCGCCCGATGGCAAGCTCAACCCGCTGGTGCTGGTGGCAGCGCGCCTTGCAGGTGTAACAGAAATCTACCGCGTGGGTGGCGCGCAGGCTGTGGCAGCACTTGCCTATGGCACGCAAACCATTGAGCCGGTTGCAAAGATCGTCGGCCCCGGCAATGCATATGTTGCAGCAGCCAAGCGCATCGTTTTCGGCACGGTTGGCATTGATATGATTGCCGGACCTTCCGAAGTGCTGGTCATTGCCGACAAGGACAATAATCCAGACTGGCTGGCTGCGGATATTCTGGCACAGGCCGAACACGACACGGCAGCGCAATCGATCCTCATGACCAATGACGCGCCTTTTGCAAAGGCAGTTGAAGAGGCCGTTGAACGTCAGCTCAAAACTTTGCCGCGCGCAGAAACGGCGAGCGCCAGTTGGCGCGACTTTGGTGCGGTCATTCTGGTTGAAGATTTTGATGCCGCGATCCCGCTTGCCAACCGCATCGCCGCAGAGCATCTCGAAATCGCAACCTCCAATCCAGACGCATTGCTGCCAAAGATTCGCAATGCTGGTTCCATTTTCATCGGTGCTTATACGCCGGAAGTGATCGGCGATTATGTCGGCGGCTGCAATCACGTTTTGCCGACTGCTCGCTCGGCGCGTTTCTCGTCCGGCCTTTCGGTACTGGATTACATGAAGCGAACGTCGCTTCTTAAACTCGGCCCGGACCAATTGCGCGCACTCGGCCCTGCGGCTATCGAAATTGCCCGCGCTGAAGGCCTCGATGCCCACGCACAATCTGTTGCCATTCGGCTTAACCTATGAGGCACCATGACTGCCGGCGTTCCTAATGCCCGCCTTATTGACGTCGAGCTCGATGAATCCATCGGCCGCTCGACGCCTGATGTCGAGCATGAACGCGCAGTCGCAATTTTTGATCTGATTGAGGAAAATGCGTTTCACCCGGTCGGCGACGATGCGGGCGGCCCTTACAAGCTCAAACTCTCTTTGATGGAATCACGTTTGATTTTTTCCATCATGCGGGAAAGTGGTGATGTTGTTGCGACTCACATTCTGTCGCTCACTCCCCTTCGTCGCGTGGTGCGTGACTACTTCATGGTTTGTGAAAGCTATTATGAAGCGATCCGCTCAGCGACCCCAAGCAAGATTGAAGCCATTGATATGGGGCGACGCGGCTTGCACAATGAAGGCTCACAAGTTCTGCAAACACGGCTGAACGGTAAAATTGAAGTGGATTTTACAACCGCTCGGCGGCTTTTCACGCTCGTCTGCGTGCTTCACTGGCGAGGCTGATCTTTGATGAGCGCGCAGGATGCGATTGCCCAAACCAATGAGAGTGAAGCCGTCAAAAGGCCCAGTTCCATACTTTTTGTTTGCGGTAAAAACTCAATTCGCTCGCCAATTGCCGAACTGCTTGCAAGAAAGCTGCTTCCAGCCAATATGTATATTGCTTCTGCGGGCGTACAGCGCGGCGAACGTGACCCGTTTGTCGATGCCATTCTCGTAGAGGAAGGGCTGTCGCTCGACAACCGACAACCGCGTGAGCTGGAAGAACTGGCGGACGGCTATTTCGATCTCATCATCACACTCACCCCGCTCGCGCATCACACAGTGCTTGAACGCATGCGTGGCTTTTCGGTGAATGTAGAATATTGGCCGACCCCGGATCCGACCCTTGTAACGGGGAGTCGCGAGCAGATTATCAATGCTTATCGCGATGTGCGGGACCGCCTGAAGCGCCAAGTTATACAGAAACTTGCGCCTAAATAGGTTCATCCAATTCGGTTGTTCACAAATGCCGTCTAATCATATAGGTTCCGCCCAAAATCAGGATCAAGGCCCGGTTTTGGGTCAATTATATCAAAGAAAGAAACAGGTATCGCATGGCGAAAGAAGAAGTCCTCGAATTTCCGGGTGTTGTTACGGAACTGTTGCCAAATGCAATGTTCCGCGTGAAGCTCGAAAACGACCATGAAATCATTGCTCACACTGCTGGCCGCATGCGCAAGAACCGCATCCGCGTTCTCGCTGGCGACAAGGTTCTGGTCGAAATGACCCCTTACGACCTGACCAAGGGCCGTATCACCTACCGCTTCAAGTAAGCCAACCAACAGCTTTCCGGAAAAAGCCTTGTCCATAAGCGCGCAACATAAGCTGGTTCTTGCCTCCGGCTCTCCCCGAAGGATTGAGCTTCTGGGGCAGGCTGGTATTGAGCCGGATCATATTCAGCCAGCTGATATTGACGAAACGCCCCAGCGTGCGGAACATCCGCGCTCTCTGGCGCGGCGTCTTGCGCGTGAAAAGGCAAAGGCTGCACAGGAACAATTGCAGGGCGATGAGAACTTCGCCAACGCCTTTGTTCTGGCGGCTGATACTGTGGTTGCCGTGGGACGTCGCATCTTGCCAAAGGCTGAGATCAACGACGAAGCACGCGAATGTCTGCGTCTGTTGTCTGGGCGCACGCACAAAGTTTTCACTGGTGTCTGTCTGGTTATGCCGAATGGCAATCTGCGCCAGACACTTGTTGAAACGCGGCTGCGTTTTGAGCGCCTGACACGCACTCAGATCGACGCCTATCTCGCTTCGGGCGAATGGCGCGGCAAGGCGGGCGGTTATGCCATTCAGGGACTGGCAGGCAGCTTTGTGATCAAGCTTGTCGGCTCCTACACCAATGTGGTGGGTCTTCCTTTGCAGGAAACTGTAAGTCTGCTGGCTGATGGCGACTATCCTGTCTATGCCAACTGGCAAAGCGGCAAGGTCTGAAAATCCTATGAGCGATAAGAAAGATATATCCGCAGCCGCAGGTTCGCGCGTGACGCCTCTGCGTCCGCCACGCCCCTGCCCCGAATGCGGAAAGCAATCGGCACGCGACAGTTATCCGTTTTGTTCGCCGCGCTGCAAAAGCATTGACCTTAATCGCTGGCTTTCGGGAAGCTATGTCATTCCCGGCAAGCCTATCGAGGAAGAGGAAGAAAACGAGAATTAAAGCGCGTCGCGGTTTATCGCATTCACACAGCACGCTTTAACTTTTTGTTTTTACGCATGTCGTCGCCGGAAAACCGGTTTCTGCTTTTCCGCGACATACATTAAGGTTGTTCCACTATAATTTCCCTTGCAAAATCGGTGCTTTAGCAAGTTTATAAGAAATCTTATAAAAATTGCGATAGGGTGCTGGACAGCGCGAAATTTAATGCTATAACCCACCCACTTCCGGCGGACACCAACACCGCCACACAGTGAGAAATCACTGACAGGATGCCCGGATAGCTCAGTTGGTAGAGCAGCGGATTGAAAATCCGCGTGTCGGCGGTTCAAATCCGTCTCCGGGCACCACTCTTCTCTCAATTGCTGCTTTTTTTGTAAATATAGCCTTTAAAATGGCCGCGTTTGCATTCCATATTCACATGTTCAGATCAGCCGCATTTGATAGTTGATTGAGACAATCCAATTTGCTTAATAAGGCCATGCTTCTACACGACAAACATCGGCTCGCTGTCCTCACTTCCTACAATACGATAGAGATGGGACAGGATCGTACATTGGATGCGCTCTGCAATCTGGTGTTGTTGACGTTTGGCGTACCGATGGCTGCGGTATCGCTTGTTGATGAACGCGTCACCCATCACATCGGCATGGCGGGCGGCGTGTTCGGAGATCTGCCGAACGAAAATACGTTCTGTTCCCATGCCATCGAAAGCACAGATCCTTTTTTGATCGAAGACGCGACTTCCGATGTTCGGTTTGCTGCTAATCCTTTTGTGAAGGATGCTCCGGGCATTCGATTCTATCTTGGAGCACCGTTGATTGCACCAGATGGCTCAACGCTCGGCGCAATCTGTGCAGTCGATACCAAGACCAGACAGTGTACGCTTGAGGAAAAGGCCAAGCTCGCCAGCCTCGCGAGCACCGCAGTCGAGATTCTCAATATGCGCCGCCACATGCGCGAAGCACGTAAACTCGCACTCATCGATGGCCTGACCGGCATTGCCAACCGCACCGGCATCGAGCTCGAAATCGAAAAGGCCATTATTGCGCTGCGCAATCACGGCCTGCCCTTCTCACTGCTCTATTTTGACGTTGATCACTTTAAACAGGTCAATGATGAACGTGGGCACGCGGCAGGTGATGAATTGTTGCGGATGATTGGCGAAACACTTTTGGGGCGTAACCGTCCCGATGAAGTGAGCGCACGCCCCGGTGGCGATGAGTTCATTGTGTTGCGGCTCGGTGGCACCAAGGCCAGCGATCTTGCCGAAGCGCAGCAGATCAAGGCAGTGCTTGACGATGCGGTCGCACGTGCCGGCTTTCCGGTGAGCTTCTCTATGGGGCTCGTGTCATTTGCGGCAGCGCCGACAGATGTGAATGGGGCAATTTATGCCGCAGATGCACTGCTTTACGATGCCAAGCGTCGCGGTAAAAACCGTATCTCGACTGGCGAGCAGAAGTAAAAAGCGCGCCTGAAATCAGAAGCGCCTTTTTAAACTCAAATCACTGTTACGGCTGAACAAATTCCAGCGTCAGTGTTTCAACACCGGCAGAAAGGGCAGTTCCCTTTTCGGTATCGATAGCCAGCGGCTGAAGCGTGAATGCCTGACCAGTTCCGCCAACCAGAACCTGCACGCCGGCGCCAAGGCCAAGGCTTGCATCGGCTTCAGCACCCGCATAGGTGCCAGCAAGCGCCCCCGGCTCCACAGTGGTGGTCGCAGCGAGAACTGTCCATGTCATCTGGCCGCCGCTGGTTTCACCCAGTTCCAGACCATACTGATCAATCGATCCCTTATACTGCTGGGCCTGACCGTTACCGTTTGAAAGTGTGCAGCTGACCTTCTGCTTCTGTTCGATAATCAGGCCAATACCGGCGGAAACATCGCAGGAGAGCACGCCAACTTCCGCACTGACCTGTGCCAACCCCGAAGATGTTGTTGCCAGAAGAATGGAAGCACCCAGCGCCAAAATTGCCTTTTTCATCACGACCCCTTTTCCAAATCAATGGTTCCCACAGGAACAGACTATTCTTAAGTGATCAATAATAAAAAGCCGCGCTGCGAAAGATAATTTCGGCAGCGCGGCTTCGAGTTCACATCAGGTTCCATCAGCCCTTGAACGTATATTCCGTAATTGACTGTGGTTTCATTTCGATCGAGAAGCCCGGCAGCGACGGTGGCATATAAGCCGCATCCTTGATGATGCATGGCTCGATGAAGTGCTCGTGCAGATGATCGACATATTCGATCACACGACCATCCATGGTGCCGGAAACAGCAATATAATCGATCATCGACAGATGCTGCACATATTCACACAGACCAACGCCGCCCGCATGAGGCCAGACCGGCTTGTTGTATTTCGCGGCAATCAGCAACACAGCCAGAACTTCGTTCAGGCCACCCATGCGGCATGAATCGATCTGAACGATGTCAATCGCGCCTTCTGCGATGAACTGCTTGAACATGATACGGTTCTGGCACATTTCGCCAGTCGCAACCTTCACATCGCCAATAGCTTCGCGGATTTTGCGATGGCCTGCAACATCATCGGGGCTGGTTGGTTCTTCAATGAAGAAAGGCTTGGAGAAAGCGAGCTTGTTAACCCACTCAATCGCCTGATTGACTTCCCATACCTGATTGGCGTCGATCATCAGATAGCGATCAGGACCGATGACTTCGCGCGCAATGGTGAGACGACGAATATCGTCCTCCAAATCGCGGCCAACCTTCATCTTGATATGGTTGAAACCTTCGTCGATCGCTTCCTGACAGAGACGACGCAGCTTTTCATCGCCATAGCCGAGCCAGCCAGCAGAGGTTGTATAGCAAGGATAGCCTGTGGCTTCGAGCTGAGCGATACGCTCGGCCTTACCGCTTTCCGCCTTGCGCAGTATTTCGACAGCTTCATCGCGGGTCAGCACATCTGTGATGTAGCGGTAATCGACGATGTCGGCGATTTCTTCTGCGGAAAGTTCGGAAACCAGACGCCAGACAGGCTTGCCCGACTGTTTTGCCAAGAGGTCCCAGAAGGCATTGACGACCGCACCTGTTGCCAGATGCATCGCGCCTTTCTCAGGGCCGATCCAGCGCAGCTGGCTATCGCTTGTCAGATGACGCCAGAACTTACCCGGAGCCTCGCGAACAGTGTCGAGATCGACGCCGACCACCAGATGCCGCATGGCAAGAATGGCCTGACAGCATATGTCATTGCCGCGACCGATGGTAAAAGTCAGACCGTGGCCTTTCAGCGCCTCGTCATCCGTATCGAGGATGACATAGGCGGCCGAATAATCCGGGTCCGGGTTCATCGCATCCGATCCGTCCAGACTTTGCGAAGTCGGGAAGCGCAGATCGAAAACGCGCAGATCAGTAATTTTGGTCATGATTTATCTCAATTCAAATATCTGCGCGCACGTTCTGCTTCTGCGTGCCGAGGCCTTCGATGCCGAGTTCGACAACGTCACCAGCCTTGAGATAGCGCGGTGGCTTCATGCCCATGCCGACGCCCGGAGGTGTGCCGGTGGAGATGATGTCACCCGGCTGCAACGACATAAACTGCGATAGATAAGAAACCAGATGACGAACGCCATAGACCATGGTCTTGGTCGAGCCGTCCTGCATGGTTTCGCCATTGACCTTGAGCCACATGCCCAGATTCTGCGGGTCTGCGACTTCGTCCTTCGTCACCAGCCAAGGGCCGGTTGGACCGAATGTGTCGCAGGATTTGCCCTTGGTCCACTGACCAGCGCGTTCAATCTGGAAAGCGCGTTCCGAGACGTCATGCAATGTGCAGTAACCTGCAACATAATCAAGCGCATCGTCTTCCGAAACATATTTCGCGGTCTTGCCAATGACAATGCCGAGCTCAACTTCCCAGTCGGTCTTTTCCGAGCCGCGCGGGATGAGAAGATCGTCATTCGGGCCAACGATAGCGGATGTTGCCTTCATGAAGATAACGGGTTCTGGCGGCACAGCCATACCGGATTCAGCCGCGTGATCGGCATAGTTCAAACCGATGCAGATAAACTTGCCAGTGCCTGCAACGCATGGTCCAAGACGTGGATTGCCTTCGACTTTTGGCAATGCATTCACATCAAGCGAGCCAAGCTTTGCAAGGGTTTCAGGGCTGAGAACTGCGCCCGACAGATCGCTTACATGGGCGGACAAGTCACGGATATTGCCGTCAGCATCCAGAAGGCCCGGCTTTTCCTGTCCGGTTTCGCCATAGCGAAGAAATTTCATGAGATTACTCCTTGTGGGAATTTGCAGCGGCGAACTTAAATCGTCCAGCCGCCATCGATGTTGTACGCCTGACCGGTGGTATAGGTGGCACCGGCGAGATAAACGGCGAGATCGGCGATCTCTTCGGGCTGGCCGATACGGCCAATTGGCTGACGGGCGATGAAGGCAGCGCGCTGCTCTTCATAATCGCCCTGCGCGCGCAGGCGATCCTGCAGCGATGGACTTTCAACCGTGCCGGGGCAGATGGCGTTGCAGCGAATGCCCTGACCGACATAATCGGCAGCAACGGCTTTGGTAAGGCCAATGACAGCAGCTTTCGTTACGCCATAGGCAAAGCGGTTTGGAACGCCTTTGACGCTTGAAGCGACCGACGCCATATTGACGATAGAACCGTCCTTGCGTTCCAGCATGCCTGGCAGCACGGCCTGAATGGTGCGGATCATTGCCTTGACATTGAGATTGACGGCAAAATCGAGGTCTTCGTCTTTCATTTCCAAAATCGAGCCGCCATGGACAACGCCTGCGCAATTGAACAAGATATCGACCTGACCAATTTCAGCGACCAGTGCCTTGACGGCTGCATCATCTAGCACGTTAAGCTTGCGGGTGGTGATGCCCGAAATACCTTCGATTTCTTTGAGTGCGTTCTCGTTGATGTCGGTCGCATAGACCTTGGCACCGGCCTCAGCAAAAGCCAGCGCGCTGGCGTGGCCAATGCCCTGCGCTGCGGCTGTGATGAGGGCTGTTTTTCCATCAAATCGTATCGTCATCTTCATGCCTTCCGTTCAACAAGCAGGATATGGTCGCAAGCAAGCACCACTTCATCCCGCTGATTAAGCACTTCGCACCGCTCTGTCACGCGGCCCATATTTGCCCGTTTCGGGTCGTCTTCCTTGGCGCTGATCGTCACGCGCGTGCGGATCGTATCGCCGATATGCACCGGACGTATAAAACGCAAGCGGTCATAGCCATAAGAAAAAGCGACCGGATTGATAAGCGTGGCTGTCAGGCCAACGCCAATCGCGAAAACCATTGTGCCATGCGCAATGCGCTGGCCACCCGGCAATGTCTTTGCAAATTCCACATCCATATGATGCGGGAAAAAATCGCCCGTATGTCCGGCATGAACCACGAAATCTGTTTCGGTGATCGTGCGGCCATAGGTTACGCGCTGAGCCTCAAGTTCATAATCTTCAAAATAGATTGTCTGTTCAGACATGATCAAAACTCCGGTTTTGCAGCAAGCGGCGTGGCAGGCGCGCTACTTGATTGATAGGCCGCTTCGACCAGTGCCATGGTGTGCCAGGCATCTTCAACAGAGCCAATAAGCTCGGCATCTTCATGGCAAGCAAAACGCTGCAACTGCGCTATGCGATTGAGAAACGCATCCGGGAACCACCCGCCTTCAAGGGCGACCTGCACCCAGTCATCGCCGCCCTTTGGCTTGATCCAGAGCTCGTCCGGTTCGCCATGCGGATAGTCGAGATTGACGCCAAGTTTCACATAGGCAGCACCCTCGGTCCCACAGATGCGGAACTCGCAGGCCTGAAACTTGCGGCCAAAATCATGGTCATGATTGATCGACAAGGCACAACGCACGCGGTTGCCATAATCAAGAATTGCAGCGGTACGGGTCTGGGCGACTTCGTGGTTGGGATGCCCGATGGTCTTGGCGTGAACGCCTTGAGGATTACCGAGCAAGCCGCGCACGAAATCCAGATAATGGATCGAATGCATAGCAATCTCGATACGCGGCAGACCTTTGAGGAACGGCCACAGACCCCAAGGGGTTGCAAGTGCCAGCCATGCATCGAAATCCACGACTTCGCCAAGCAGGCCCTTATCCACGGCGTCGTAAAGAGCGAGCATCATCGGCGCAAATCGCAGCTGGAAATTCACCGCAGCTTTGAGATCGCGGGCGCGGCAAACTTTCAGAATTTCTGTTGCGGCTGCCAGATCGCTGCCCATTGGCTTCTGGATCAGACAAGCAGAACCTTCCGGCAATTGCGACAGGATTGAAACATGGGCTGAGGGCGGTGTTGCCAGATCGAAGATCGCGCCTTCGATAGCCAATGCTTCTTCAATGCTTCCAAAAGCCTTTACGCCCCACTGGTCAGCAAGCGCCGATGCTTTATCAAAGTCGGGATCGAAAATACCAGCAACCGGAAACCCACCTTTTTGATAGGCGGGAAGATGCGCGTCGCCGACAATGCTGCCCGCACCAAAAATAACAATCGGCTTTGGCTGCGTGGGCTTCGGCCACCACTGGCGCAGAGTTTTCGGATCAAAAGTGTCAGTCATGATGGAAAACCTCCTCCATCATTGCCCACCACTCCCCCTCTTTACGGGTGTCGAGCGGCTTCTGGCATGGCATGCAGACCGACCACCATTCCTGATTTTTAGGGTTATCAGGCATTTTCTTCATGTCGGCTTCAAAATCCTTACCCACATATTCCCATGTACCAAACAGCAGGTTTTCAGGTTCTTTGAGAAAGATCGTATAATTGGTGATGTTGCACTCGGAAATAAGTTCCCGAATTTCCGGCCACACGCTCGCGTGCAGCTTCTTATATTCCGCGATCTTTTCAGGCTTCAGCCCGATCACCATACCCATTCGTTGCGCCATTATGACCTCACGATCTCGCGGGTGAATTCGGAAACCGACCGACTGCGCACGGCATCCCAATCCCACGCGATACCGATGCCGGGTTCGGATGGTGCAATGGCGTGGCCATCGCAGATTTCCATACCCTTCGTGGTCAGGTCATCGAGTTGCGGGATATATTCGACATAACGGCCGTTCTGTACAGCACAGGTGAGGCTGACATGCAGCTCCATCAGGAAGTGCGGGCAGACCGGAATATCAAAGGCTTCTGCGGCGTGTGCCACTTTCAGCCATGGGGTGATGCCGCCGATACGCGCCACATCCACCTGCACGATAGAGCAAGCGCCCTTCTGCATATATTCGCGGAAATGGCGGATCGAATAGATCGATTCACCCACCGCAATCGGTGTCGCGGTCGAACGCGTCAGACGGATATGTCCGTCAAGATCGTCAGCCGGAAGCGGTTCTTCGATCCATGCAAGATCAAGCTCTTTCAGCCGTTCTGCACGGCGAATGGCTTCATCGACGCTAAAGCCCTGATTGCAGTCGGTCATGATTTCAAAGCCATCGCCAACGGCTGCACGCACTGCAGCCAAACGCGCATAATCTTCCGAACCATGCGGCTTGCCGATCTTCACCTTGGAGCCGGAAAAGCCCTTGGCTTTGGCCTGCAATGCATCTTCGACCAGCGCTTCTTTTTCGATATGCAACCAGCCGCCTTCTGTGGTGTAAAGCGGGCAGCGATCCTTGGCACCGCCTGCAAGCTTCCACAGTGGCAGGTTCTGCTTTTTCGCACGCAAGTCCCAGAGGGCTGTATCGATTGCCGCCAGAGCAAGCGCCGTAATCGCACCAATGGTCGTGGCATGCGTTGCAAATTCGAGCTTGCGCCAGATGGCCTCGATGCGATCTGCATCTTCATCGATGATCAGTGGCACAAGGTGATCGTTGAGCAGCCGCATCACCGACGAGCCGCCGGTTCCGATGGTGTAGCTGTAGCCCGTGCCGACGGCACCATCGCTGTCGGTGATGGTGACGATTGGCGTTTCCTGACTGACAAAGCTCTGGATCGCATCGGTGCGTTTGACCTTCGGCGGAAGGTCAACCATGCGCAATTCGACTTTTTCAATCCGTGCCATTTTTAAACCGCCAAGCTCTTGCCGCTTGCCGCGTCAAACAAATGCGCCTGCGACAGATCAAATTGCATTGCAACAGCTTCTCCCGGATGCAGATGACGCGGGTTCAACATACGCGCTACCCATTCCTTGCCAGCGAACTCGGCAAAGACCAGCGTTTCATTGCCGAGCGGTTCGGTGATCGAAACGCGCAATTCGCCCTCGTGAATAGCATCCCCTGATGAAAGCCCGTGGCCTTTCGGGAAAAGATCATCCGGGCGCAGACCGAATGTCACCTTTGCACCTTCGCTGACTTTTGTCTTGAATTGCGTTGGCACTGGGAGACGGTCGCCATTGGCAAAGAGCAGCTCCGTGCCTTGCACGGTTGCTTCCGCCATATTCATCGGCGGCGAGCCAATAAAGCCCGCAACAAACTGCGTTGCAGGGCGCTTGAACACTTCATCCGGTGTTCCGACCTGTTCGATATGACCGTCACGCATGATGACGATACGATCAGCCAACGTCATGGCTTCAACCTGATCATGCGTCACATAAACGACCGTGGACTGCACCTTGGCGTGAAGCTTCTTGATCTCGGTGCGCATTTGGGTACGCAGCTTCGCATCGAGGTTGGAAAGCGGTTCGTCGAACAAAAACACTTCCGGGTTGCGCACAATGGCGCGGCCCATAGCAACACGCTGACGCTGACCACCGGAAAGCTGTGCCGGGCGACGCTCCATCAGCGCTTCAAGGCCAAGAATGCTTGAGGCTTCATTGACGCGGCGGTCGATTTCCGCCTGTGGTTGCTTGGCGATTTTGAGCGAGAAACCCATGTTTTCGCGCACAGACATATGCGGATAAAGCGCATAGGACTGAAATACCATCGAGATGTTGCGATCACGCGGCGGCAGATCGTTGACGACCTTGCCGCCGATTTCCAGCGCACCGTCAGAGATCGATTCAAGACCGGCAATCATGCGCAGCGTCGTGGACTTACCGCAGCCGGATGGTCCGACGAGGGCAACAAATTCCTTATCGGCAATTTCAAGATTGATGCCATGCACCACTTCAATTGTGCCGTAGCGCTTAACGAGATTTTTAATGGAAAGCTGAGCCATTGCTATATCAACCTTTAACCGCGCCGAATGTCAGACCAGCAACAAGATGCTTCTGAACGATGAATGTGAGGGTCAGCGCCGGGATAATCATCACGACCGCCAGCGCGCACATACCACGCCAGTCGATGGTGAATTCAGCGGTGTAATCGAGAAGACCGACAGGAAGGGTCTTGGAGTTCACAGAACGGGTGAGCTGGGATGCCAGCGCGTATTCGTTCCAAGAAGTCAGAAAGGCGAAGATGCCAGCGGTTGCAATGCCGGGACCAGCCAGCGGAAACTCCACCTGCCAGAAAGCCTGCCAGCGTGTGCAGCCATCAATCTGGGCTGCTTCGGCCAGATCTTTCGGCACCTGGCGGAAGAAGCCATCGATCAGCCAGATCGTAAATGGCACATTGAGCGCCACATAAGTGATGATAAGGCCAAAATGCGTGTCGATGATGCCAATGCGCGAATAGAGCATGAAAAGCGGCAGCGACAATGCAATGCCCGGCACAGAACGCGTAAGCATCAGGCCGAGAAAGGTCGTGGACTTGCCCCAGAAGCGAAAGCGCGCAAAGGCATAGCCGCCCGACACACCAACAATCAGTGCGATGATGGTCGATGTCACCGAGATAATCAGCGAGTTGCGGAAATAATCCCAGACCGGAATACCGCCGCCGCCTGCGCCCGAAAACATCGAGTAATAAGCGTCGAGCGTGATTTCCTGCGGAATCCAGACCGGAGGCTTTGCCATAATCTCGACAGGCGGCCTCAACGAAGACAGAACGATCCAGAGGCCCGGCAGGCAGATGATTGTCATCGCGAGAAACAGGCCGACCAGATAGGCGACTTTCTTGACGCGACGCAGCAGGCGATGCTGATCATTAGAGAGTGCTTTTGTAGCCATGATTACCACTCCGCTCCAATTTGCGCGCGTGCGGATGCGAGCTTGCGGAAGAACATTACCGTGAAGAGGATCGAAAGCAGGATCGCGACATAGGCCATGGCATTGGCCAGTCCCATCTGCGCATCCGAATAGGCGGTGCGTCCGACCAGCGTCCAGATCAGCTCTGTGCGACGTGCCGGACCACCATCGGTCATTATCTTCACAATGTCATAGGCACGTGCCACGTCGAGCGAACGAATGGTCATAGCGATAAAGGCGAACGGCATCAGATAAGGCCAGATGACATAACGAAATGTCTGCCATGGTGTGCAGCCATCAACGCGGGCCGCTTCAACAGGGTCCTGCGGCATCGACAGAAGGCCGCCCAGAATGAGGATCGCGAACACCGAGGTCGACATCCAGACCTCTGCCATCAGAATAGCGAACAGTGCCAGATTGCCGTCGATCAGCCATGGAATTGCAGTGTCGGTTATACCCAGCGATTGCAGCGCATTGTTCACAAGACCGATATTGTCATTGAACATGAACTTAAACTGGAAGCCGACAAGTACAGGCGAAAACATCATCGGGAACATCATCAGCGTGCGCAATGTGCGCTGGCCATAAGTGGCCTTGTTGATGAGCAGCGCCAGACCAAGGCCAAGCAGCATTTCCAGATTGAGCGCTATCGTCAGAAACACCACCGTGCGGATGAATGCAGCCCAGAACACCCAATCACCCATGATGCGCTGATAATTGCGCAAGCCAATGAAGGTGAACAGGCTATCAGGACGCGTCAGGCGAAACGGCGTGAAGCTTGAATAAAGCGAAAGCGCGAGGGGGAAAAGAACCACCGCTGCAAGGATGATAAAAGCCGGGAGCAGAAGCAGAACCGGCGGAGAAATTCGTTTAAACATTGTTCTTCCGAAGCGGTGCTCTAAGCAGAAAATCAGTCAAAACGGCCCGCCAGTCGGTTTCCCAAAGGCGGGCCATGAGCTTACAAAACGAGATTAGAGCTCGCCTGCATCCTCAAGGATTTGCGTTGCCTTCTTGGCTGCATCGTCAAGCGCCTGCTGAGAGGTCTTGTCGCCAAGGATGGCCGCCTGAAGCTCAGGATAGACTGCGTTGGAAATCTCGATCCATGACGGCGTCTGTGGAACCGGGAAAGCCGTCTTTGCGGTTTCCTGGAAAACCTCAAGCACTTCCTTCTTGTACGGATCAGAAGCAGCCTGCTCGACAACATAATCCCACACAGCGGTACGGGTTGGCAGCGTGCCAGCAGCCGATTCCTGCTTCTGCGAATCCTCGTTGGTGAGGAACCAGACGAGTGATGCTGCTGCATCCTTGTTGTCACAGGATTCGGTCACCGAGAAACCATGATGACCCGACCAGCCGGTGCGCTTACCAGCAGAACCTTCCGGGGCCACGACAACACCGACATTGCCTGCGACTTTCGACGACTTTGGATCGTTGAAATAGGTCGCCCAGCCCGGCCAGTCCAGATTGAGTGCGATGGTGCCCGATGCAAAGCCTGCGCCAAGCTCATCCCAAAGATAGTTGGTGGTGCCGGCAGGAACTGCCTTGGCTTTATAGACATTGACGAACCAATCGAGCGCACGCACACCGGCTTCCGAATTGAAAGCTGGCTTGCCTTCGCCATCCAGATATTCCCCGCCTTCTGCGACCAGCATTTCAAAGAAGCGCCCATTGATGGCTTCTTCCTTGCCCGCAAACTGCGTGCCATAGAAATTCGGCGGATCAGCGAAGAACACTGCCTGATCGGAAACTTCTTTCCAGGTCTTTGGCGGAGCCAGATCGTAGCCGTATTTTTCCTTGAATTCAGTCTTCTTGGCATCGTCTTCGTACAGGCTCTTCTGGTAATAGAGCGCGGAGACGTCAAACTGTGCACGCGGCAGCATGATCAGCTTGTCATTAAGTGTGGATGCCTTGATCACCGATGGAACGAAACCTTCGATTTCGCCCGATGGAAGCAAGCCATTCAGATCAGCATAAAGATCGGGATATTGCGGTGCAAAAGACGAGTGGTTGGAACCAACGCACCAGTTGATGGAACGCGATGCGATGTCCGACTTGATTTCCTTGTCCAGCTCGAAGTGATTCTTCTTGGAAAGGATATTGACCTTTGCGCCGGTTGCCTTTTCCCATTCGCCAATACGCGAATAAAGCGCCTCATATTGCTGACCACCGATCAGCTTGGCGTTGATCGTCACGCCTTCAAATTTGCCCGGGAGCTCAGCCGCTCCCGCAGAAACCATACCCAGTGCAAGCAGAACCGAACCCGCCAGCACAGATGTCGTCAAATTCCTCATGCTTTCCTCCTCACAACGAACCGCTCCCCAGTTCGCTCCCAATTGTGAATTTTATATTTATATGCAAACATAATATTCACACCCGGTCAAGGCGTTTTCGATGCAAACATCTCTTTCATCGTCAATGATATTCGTATATGAAGAAAACTATTCATAAGGGGAACGGACTTGGAAACAGACGATCGCTATCGCGCGCCGGCGTTGGATAAGGGGCTGGACATTCTCGAATTGCTGGCAAGCGTCGATGGCGGCCTTAGTCAGGCCGAGATTGCCAAGCACCTCGACCGCAGTCCCAATGAATTTTACCGCATGCTCGACCGTCTGGTGAAGCGCGGTTATGTGACCAAGCTTGAAGGGGATCGTTATTCCCTGACGCTAAAATTGTTCGGTCTGGCGCATCTGCATGCACCTGTGCGCAGGCTTGCATCTTTTGCCACACCCTATATGCGCGACCTGGCCGATCGGTCGCGACAGGCCAACCAGCTGGCCGTGTTTGATCGCGGCTCTGTGGTGGTTATCGCACAGCAGGAAGCACCGGATTACTGGGGCATTTCCATTCGCGTCGGCTCGCATATCAGCCTGTTCGATACCGGCTCCGGCCATACATTGCTTGCCTTCCGTTCGCCGGAAGATCGCAAGATGATGATTGCCGAACATGTCAAAGACAGTGACAGCGTGAAACTTGATGCGGGTTTTTATGAGCGGCTCGACCAGATCAGAGAGCGCGGCTATGAAATCATGCCGAGCGCCCAGGTTGCAGGGGTTTATAACCTTTCCGCGCCGATTCTGGGTCCTGACGGAGCCTGCATTGCGGCCCTCACCTGCCCCTATGTGACACTTGTGAACTCAGCCTCGGCACCTGATATCACACAGACAATCAGCCTGTTGTTGAAGACCGTAAAAGACCTGTCAAAGCTGGTCGGCTCCGATATTGGCGGCATCGACTAAAGCGCATCCCGAAAAGCGTGAAGCGGTTTTCGGACAAGATGCCCGTTTAAACAAATAATGATGTGAAATTCGCATTTGAAAACTTTCTTCTTTTTTGAAAAGATAAAGAAGGAGGAGTTTATATGATTATCGATACCCATCTGCATCTGATCGACAAGGCAGCGCTGAGCTATCCATGGCTTGGTGACGCCCCTGCACTTGACCGCGACTTTCTATTCGAGACTTACAGGCGGCAAGCCGAGCGCTGCGGCATTAAAGCGGCGCTGCACATGGAAGTCGATGTTGCGGCCAGCGCCATTCAGGCAGAAACTGACTATGTGAAAAATATCGCCGTTCATTCCAGCGGCTTCATCAAGGGCGCGATTGCATCCTGCCGCCCGGAAGAACCCGGCTTTGCTCCATATCTGGAACAACAGCGCAACGATCCTTTTGTGAAAGGTTTTCGTCGCGTGCTGCATGTGGTGCCGGATGAGCTTTCAGAAGATGCATTGTTTCGGGAAAACATCAAACGGCTACAAGGCACTGGCCTGACCTTTGATCTCTGCACACTCCCGCACCAGATCGGCAAGGCTATAGCGCTTGTTGATCTTGCGCCCGATGTGCAATTCATCCTTGATCATTGCGGTGTACCGAACATTAAATCAGGGGCGTTTGAAAGCTGGGAAAAAGGCATTACGGACATTGCCCAACGCGCCAATGTCGTGGCTAAAATTTCCGGCGTCGTGGCCTATGCGGATGCTGAAAGCTGGACGGTCGAGACGTTGCGCCCCTATGTGGAACATGTCATCGCGTCATTTGGCTGGGAACGTGTCATCTGGGGCAGTGACTGGCCCGTTAACACGCTGGCAAGTTCTGTAGATGCCGGGCTTTCCACATGGGTTGCAACGACCCATGCGCTGCTTAAAGGATGCAGCGAGGGCGAAAAAACGCTGCTGCTGTCCGACAATGCACAGCGACTTTGGAAACTGTAAAATTCATCAGGCTGGCGAGTTCATCGCCAGCCCAATTTTATTTTTAATTCAGAAGCTTTCGCTGAACAGCCGATTGAGATCGGTGATGACCTCCTCCGCCTTTTCATTGCCCAGCAAGCCCTTGTTAATGCGGTCGGATGCTGCTTCCTGAAACGGCATATAACCATCATGGCGCGGACGCACCCATGCACCTTCCAGTGTCGCACGCGTATCGCGGTAGAAGCCCGAGGTGGCGTTGTTTACAGCGTCGGCCTCCCAAGCAGCCGCATGTCCCGGCTGACCATTTGCGGCCGCATAAAGCCCCTTCTGCAAATCAGCGCCTGCGACCCAGTAAGCAAAGTCGATGGCGGCTTCCGGGTGCTTGCTAAATGCGGATACAGCAATGCCTGTGCCGCCAAGCGCTGAACCCGCAACGCCTGTGGCACCTCGCGGAATATCAGCAAAGCGGATCAGGCTTTCGCGAAAGCCCGGCATGGCATAATTCACATAGCCATAGATTAGTGGGGAGCAGGCGATCTCAGAATCCGGCTTTGCCATTTCCTCAAAGACTGCAATCGGGTCCATATCAAAACATTCAGGCTTTACGAGTGATGCAAGTTCACGCAATTGCTCGAAGGCTTTGACGCCGTCCTCAACAGAAATCAGTTCGCCCTCGACCGCGCAAGGCGTTCCGGCATTGGCAGCAAGTGTGTAAAAGCTCATCAGCGAATGCGGCGAGCGCAGCGGTAACAGCACTTTGCCCTCGCGCGCAAGACGCAGCACATCGCCCCACGAAGTGGCTGCATTCTGCATCAGATCGGGTCGCCATGCCTGAACTTGGGTTGCCGCATCCAGCGGAAATGCCCATTGCCGACCCTGCCAGTTATAGCTCGGGAAGGACTGTCCGACGGAACCTTCAGCCAGTGCGGCAAGGTCTGTTTCGCGTCCAGCGACATCCAGCGGAACAAGGCAATTTTCCTTGGTGATCTGGCCGACATGCGGGTGATCGATCACGATCATATCAAAATTACGCGCCAGCTCCTCGACCGGAAAGGTCTCAAAATCCTGTAGGGAACGCTTTTCCCATTCGATCTCGACGCCCTTATCCTGCAACCATTGTTGAGCGGCTGCAACCATCGGATCATAGCCACGCGGGTGGCTCCAGGTCATGCCTTTCAGCTTGATCGTGCTCATAGACCGAACTCCTCGCGAATTTCCTTGCTGTTCTCGCCAATGCGCGGTGCAGCGCGTGCTACCTTCGAGCGCTGCCCGTTGATACGCAGCGGCGAACGTGTGGTGGTGATGGAAACATCATCCTCACGCGTGACTGTCTGGAGCATGTCGAGCGTCGAAAAACCTTTGCTTGCAAGCAGTTCTTCCCAATTGAGAACACGCGCGCACCAGATATCGGCAGGCTCAAGAATTGCGAGCCATTCATCGACGGTTTTTTCGGCAATACGTGCTGCAATCAGGCGTTTGATCTCATCGCGCTTGGCGAATGCGATCTTCGGATCGTCAATAAAAGGCGCAAGTGTATCTGTTTCGAGCAGGGGTGCGAGTTTTGCAATCGGCATCATGGCAATCGCGAGATAACCGTCCGACGCCGGATAAACCCCATAAGGTGCTGAAAGATAAGCATGGGCGCTACGGAACTCAGAACGCTTCGGCAGGCGGCGACCATCATTAAGATGCGTTGTCAGCACCTCGAACTGGAAATCGACCAGCGCTTCGAGAAGGCTGGTTTCGACATGCGAGCCTTTATTGGTGATGCCACGGCGAACCAGCGCTGCAAGAATGCCCTGTGCTGCCGCAGCTCCCGCCAGCATATCGGCAACTGCGAGACCAAATGGCACCGGCCCCTGCCCTTCGTCGCCATTGAGCCACATCAGGCCGGAACGCGCCTGCGCCAGCAAGTCCTGTCCCGGACGCCCGACCCACGGACCCTCTTCGCCATAGCCACTGATTGACGCATAAACGAGACGCGGATTGATGGCTTTAGCCGCCTCATAATCAAGGCCAAGACGCTTGATAACACCGGGGCGAAAATTCTGAATAAGCACATCGGCCTGCGTCAGAAGTTTCTTCAACGCGTTGAGATCGTCGGGATTTTTCAGATCAATGGCAAGGCTATCCTTGCCACGATTGATCGCATGAAAGATCGTTGAATCGCCACCGATTTCCGTATCGCTCAGATAGAGCCTGCGCGAAAGATCGCCGCCATCGGGGCGCTCAATTTTGATAACCCGCGCACCCAGATCCATCAGACGCAAAGAGCAATAAGGCCCCGACAGAAACTGGCTCATATCGACAACAACAAGCCCGCTCAGTGGCAGTTCACTTTCCGACATCGGGAAATTCCCTCCTCATGAATTTCTTATGTGAATATAGTCTTCACATATGGATTTATAGAAGGCAAGACTGAAATTGGAGCCAGAATGCAAAAACGCCGCCCAGCGGGGCGGCGTTTTGAACGGAATAAGGGATCGATCAGATTACGCGTTAGACTTCCTGACTTGCAAGCTCCAGCAAGGTCCAGACGTGATCGGCAAAGGAGTTCCACACTTCAATGCGATAATGATCGGCATCCCATTTGATAAGAATGATCTGGGCATGATCGAAAATCGTGCGGGCAGCTCCCGGATGACCCATCTCGGCAAGATTAAGTGGGGAAGCAGCGTTCAACAGCCATTCGGCTTTTGGGCCGGTAATATCGATTCCGGTTTCGCGATGGCTCACTTCCGTCAAGCTATGCGGCTCGCTCTCGTAGAGCTTTGCGAATGCTTCTGTGATGGTGGCACTTTGCGCCTCGTCGGCCCAGATATACCATTCATCCGGCCCAAGGCAGGCAACCGCAATATCGCTGGTGCGGATCAGTCCGCCGATCTTTGCCGGGATTTTTGCACCCAGCGCCGTTTCAGCAGCACTCAGTTTTGTCGGCGCAATACGCAGGATAAAGCGGGCGGCATCATCGGCTGCGTGGATTTCCAGACGACCGGGAATGACGACCTTGCGGTTCGAATAAGGTTTTGTTTCAACAAGCATGGTTCAATCCTTATCCGTTCAGCTTCTTACCTTCGGGATCATAGAAAACCATGCCCGAAATAACCGCCTCGTGCACGCTGCCATCCGGCATCGGCATATACATGGTTTCGCCCATCCGGTCCTTACCGCCCGAAACCACAGCCATGGCAATGGACCGTCCAAGCGCCTCACTCCAATAGGACGAGGTGACATGACCAAGCATGGTCATCGGCAATGCCTGTTTTGGATCGGCGACGATCTGCGCACCTTCTTCGAGCACCAGTTTCGGGTCTTTGGTGAGAAGGCCGACCAGATGCTTGCGATCAGACTTTAATATATCCGGACGCGACAGCGAACGCTTGCCGACAAAATCCGGCTTCTGCTTGCCAACCGCCCAGCCAAGGCTTGCATCGTCCGGCGTAATCGTGCCGTCCGTATCCTGACCGACAATGATATAGCCTTTTTCAGCGCGCAGAACGTGCATGGTTTCGGTGCCATAAGGCGTGATGTCGTATTTCTGACCAGCTTCGTAAAGCGCCTTCCAGAGCGACAGACCGAAACGTGCTGGCACATTGATTTCATAGCCCAGTTCGCCGGTGAAGCTCATGCGGAAGAGACGCGCAGGCACGCCGAGGAATTTGCATTCTGCAACCGACATATGCGGGAACGCTTCGTCGGAAATGTCCAGCCCTTCGACCATCGGCTCAATAAGCTTACGCGCATTCGGGCCATTGATCGCAACCACCGCCCATTGCTCGGTGGTCGAGGTGAGCGAGACTTTCAGCTCGGGCCATTCGGTCTGGAGATAATCTTCCATCATATTGAGAACACGCGCGGCACCGCCGGTCGTGGTCGTCACATGGAAGCGATCCTGGCTCAGACGACCGACAACACCATCATCGCGGATGAAGCCATCTTCGCCAAGCAGCAGACCATAACGGCAGCGACCGACGCCAAGCTTTGTCCATGGATTGGTATACATGCGGTTCATGAATTCCGCTGCATCCGGGCCAACCACTTCGATCTTGCCGAGTGTTGACGCATCGAACATGCCCAATGATTCACGTGTAGCCTTGCACTCACGCGCCACGGCCTGATGCATGTCTTCGCCGGTTTTTGGGAAATACCATGCGCGACGCCACAGCGAGACTGGCTCGAATGCCGCGCCATGCTGTTCGGCCCAGCTATCAATTGGCGTCTTGCGCGTCACATCAAACAGCTTGCCGCGATTGTAACCGCAGAAAGCGCCAAAGGTGGTCGGCGTGTAAGGCGGGCGGAAAGTTGTGAGACCCACCTGCGGCGTCGGACGTTTGAGAGCGTCAGCTGCAACCGCCAGACCATTGATGTTGGATGTCTTGCCCTGATCGGTCGCCATGCCATTGGTGGTATAGCGCTTGACGTGTTCGATAGAGTGGAAGCCTTCGCGCACAGCCAGACGAATATCCTTGGCGGTCACATCGTTCTGGAAATCGATGAAGGCCTTGGCCTTGCCCGGATCGCGATCCGTCGGCAATTCGCGCACGCTCACACCATCGCAGACAAAATCACCGGCAACCGCATATTCGGATGCCTTGGCCTTATGGCCTGCATCATTTGCGGCAGACGCACCTGCTTGCGCACCTTCGCGTAAAGCGGCCTGCAAATCGAAATTGCCATTGCCTGCACCCGCGCAGCGGCTTTCCTCGGTGCGTGCGCCGGGCAGATAAATCTGCCGTTCCTCATCCCAGACGAGCGAGCCTTTTGTGTGCGAGAAAAGATGCACGCTCGGATTCCAGCCGCCCGACATCAACACAACATCGCAGGCAATCGTGCGGGCAGCACCAACCGAACCATTGGAAACCGGATTAGCGCGCACGGAAGAAACGCGGTGGCGTCCGCCTGTATCGCTCACCGTCCAGCCAGTCAGCGTTTCGATGCCGAGCATTTTGGCGCGATTGACGAGACTGTCGGCAACGCTTGAACGCACGTCGATGATTGCCGGAACCTTGACACCTGCGACCGCCAGATCAAAGGCTGCAAGCCATGCACTGTCATGCGAGGTCACAACAACAGCCTTGTTGCCGACCTTCACGCCATAGCGGTTGAGATAGGTGCGCGCGCTCGACGCCAGCATCACACCCGGACGGTCATTGCCTGCAAATACCAGCGGCTTTTCAATTGCGCCCTGTGCCAGAACAACCTGTTTGGCACGCACACGCCACATGCGCTCACGCGGCGCATTGGTAGCGGGTTTTGCCTGATGATCGGTCAGGCGTTCGCAAAGACCAACCATGTTCTGATGATAATAACCAATAGCCGTTGTGCGCGCTAAAAGCGTGACATTCGGATTGGCTTTCAGCGCTGCTATGGTTTCACTCAGCCAGTCCCAGCTTGCACGACCATTAATGACCGGCTCTGGCTCCGACAAAAGCGAGCCGCCAAATTCGGCCTGCTCGTCAACGAGGATAACCTTGGCACCGCTCTTTGCGGCTTCAAGGGCAGCGGCCAGACCAGCCGGTCCACCACCGGCAACCAGCACATCGCAAAATGCGTAGCGGCTGGCATAGGTGTCGGGATCTGGTTCGGATGGCGATTTGCCAAGACCGGCAGCACCCCGGATAAAAGGCTCATAAACCTTGTTCCAGAAGCTCTTCGGCCACATGAAGGTCTTGTAGTAAAAACCTGCCGAAAAGAACATGTAAAATGCGTCATTGATCGCGCCGACATCGTGCTTGAGCGATGGCCAGTGGTTCTGACTTTCAGCCTTCAGGCCGTCATAGAGTTCGAGAACCGTTGCGCGGGTGTTTGGCTCAAAACGGCCCGGGCCACGCGAGACGCCCATCAGCGCATTGGGCTCTTCAGAACCCGCCGAAAGAATGCCGCGCGGACGGTGATATTTAAATGAACGACCGGCCAGATGCTCGCCATTGGCAAGCAGTGCGGAGGCAAGTGTGTCGCCTTCAAAACCGGAATAGGACTTGCCATTAAAGGTGAATCGTACGGATTTGGCCTTGTTGACACGGCCTTTATTGTTCAAACGCATCTCGGTCATCATTTGGTCTCCGCAGCCGGAGTTTTCTCAAGAGCGGGGCGTGGTTCGCCTGCCTTATAAGTGGTGACAAACTTGTCGCTTACCGTATCGCGCACCGCATTGAAAAAGCGACCGCAGCCATTGATATGCCGCCAGCGTTCATAATGGGTGCCGCGTGGGTTGGAGCGCGTGAACAAAAAATCGCGCCATTCATCATCGCTCAGTGTTGATGGATCAGAAGGACGCGCAATATGTGCTTCGCCAGCATAGGCGAATTCCAGCTCCGGGCGTTCCATTTCGCAATAAGGGCAACGGATAAGAAGCATTTGATGGTTCCCTTATTTCTTTAGTGAGCCACGGCAGCCGCAGCCGCTTCATCGATCAGGCGACCGGTGGTGAAGCGTTCAAGCGTAAACGGCGCATTGATCCAGTGTGGTTCATCGCGGGCAATGGTATGCGCAAACACATGCGCCGATCCCGGCGTTGCCTTGAAGCCGCCAGTTCCCCAGCCGCAATTAACATAAAGGCCCGGCACCGGTGTTTTACCGATGATCGGTGAACGATCCGGCGTGACATCAACGATACCGCCCCATTTGCGCAGCATGCGCATACGCGTGAAGATCGGGAACACTTCGCAGATCGCGGCCAGTGTATGCTCGATCAGCGGAAGGCCACCGCGCTGACTATAGGACACATATTGGTCAGTGCCCGAACCAATCACCAGCTCGCCCTTATCGGACTGGCTGATATAGGCATGGACCGTATTGGACATGACCACGCATGGGAAAATCGGCTTGACCGGCTCAGACACCAGCGCCTGTAGCGGATAGCTTTCAAGCGGCATGCGAACGCCAGCCGTATCCATCACGACAGACGTACTTCCTGCTGCAGAAACCGCAACCTTCTTTGCCTTGATAAAGCCGCGTGGTGTTTCAACACCAGTCACGCGACCCGAAGCATCGCGGCGAATGGCTGTCACCGGGCAATTCTGGATAATATCAACGCCGCGCTCTGTGGCACCACGTGCATAGCCCCAGGCAACCGCATCGTGGCGGGCAACGCCACCGCGCCGTTGCAAGGTAGCGCCCACAACCGGATAACGGGCATTGGCTGAAATATCGAGCGGCGGGCAATAGGCCTTGGCCTCTTCCTTTGTCAGCCATTCATTGTCGATACCATTAAGACGATTGGCGTGAATGTGACGCTTGAAGCTCTGCACATCATGCACGGTATGCGCCAGCATCATCACGCCGCGCTGCGAGAACATCACGTTGTAGTTGAGGTCCTGACTGAGACCTTCCCACAATTTCATGGCGTGTTCGTAAAGATGCGCGCTCTCATCATAAAGATAGTTGGAACGGATAATGGTGGTGTTGCGTCCCGTATTGCCACCGCCAAGCCAGCCCTTTTCAATGACTGCGACATTGGTGATGCCGTGTTCTTTGGCCAGATAATAAGCAGCACCCAGACCATGACCACCGGCACCGACGATGATCACATCATATTCGGCCTTGGGCTCGGCATCAGGCCATTGCGGCTTCCAGTTCTTGTTACCAGACAGCGCATTGCCGACGATAGAAGCTAACGAAAAGCGGGACATGAACAACCACCATTTTTGCATCTGCATGCAGCGATACACAATGCACAGAAACTGAGATTCTATTTGTATGATCTCGCGCGCAAAATCGACAGCAGGCTTGCGTCAAAACACGTCACAAATACGACATCAGCACCATTTCGCGACATGAGGTGCAGAAGGCGTTCCAACTTTTTGTGCTTCGTATTTCAAAGAAAAATCTACATTAGAAATCTTCGAAAAGATTCCATACTAATAGGACAATAATATTGTCCTTTTCCCTTTCAATTTATTGCGCGAAACGGTAGGCAGACTTGCGCAAAATCGCATTTAAAAAAACTTAAACGCAAGAAAGGTGATTTCTTGACTAGGGAAAATATACTCGAAAGCGCACTCGTTCGTCTTGATGAAGCAGCAAGCCACATCAATATCGATCCGGATGTTATCGAAAAACTCAAATACGCCCGCGAAACCATGAAAGTGCGTTTGATGATCCGCATGGACGATGGATCGCGCAAATCCTTTCTTGCATGGCGCTGCCGTTATGATGACACGCGTGGACCGACCAAGGGCGGCATCCGCTATCATCCTGAATCGACCGCCGAAGAAGTTGAAACGCTCGCATTCTGGATGACTTTCAAATGCGCCGTGATGAACCTGCCTTATGGTGGTGGCAAAGGCGCAATTCAGGTTGATCCGCGTAAGCTGTCTAAGGCTGAACTTGAGCGCCTGTCGCGCGCCTATATTCAGGCTTTCTCTGGCATTATCGGCCCTGATCGCGATATTCCGGCACCTGATGTCTATACCAATTCCATGATCATGGGCTGGATGGCAGACGAATATTCGCAGATCGTCGGACAGTCTTCACCAGCAGTCATCACCGGCAAGCCATTGGCACTGGGCGGCTCACTGGGCCGCAATGATGCAACAGCGCGTGGCGGCTTTTATCTGGTGCGCCATCTTGCTGAAGATTTGGGTCTTGCGGAACAGCTTCGTGTCACGGTTCAGGGTTTTGGCAATGCGGGGCAGTTCATCGCCAAGCTGATGGCCAGCGATGGTCACAAGATCGTTGCCGTTTCGGATTCATCCGGGGCTGTTTATTGTGCTGACGGGCTGGATCTCGACATTCTGCTAGAAGCCAAGAATGAGAACAAATCAGTGGTGTCCACCGCAGGTCGCAGTGGTCACGAAGCCATTACGGCGAGCGAACTGGTTGCTGTTGATTGTGATGTTCTGGTGCCAAGCGCCATGGAAAACATGATCCATGCCGAGAATGCAGGTTCCATCAAAGCCAAGCTGATTGTTGAGCTTGCCAATGGTCCTGTTACCTCCGAGGCCGACAAGATTCTGGCTGCAAACGGCACGATCGTGCTGCCGGATATTCTGGCAAACGCAGGTGGCGTGACAGTTTCGTATTTCGAATGGGTACAGAACCGTCAGGGTTATTACTGGACGCTTGAAGAAATCCATGAGCGCCTGAAAACCATCATGGAACGCGAAGGTCGCGCAATCTGGAATCACGCCAAAGAACATAATGTCAGTGTTCGCACTGCCGCTTATGTTCATGCGCTGGAACGTCTTGCACAGGCTATTGAAGCGCATGGCACGCAAAACGATTTTGCTGCCTGATCTTCTGGCTTGAATTAATCCCTCCTGCCAGCTCGTTGTCAGGAGGGAACTTTACATGAACTTTTCTTTTTGCCCGCGCGCCATACTTATCTCAACAGAAGAAAATCAGCGCAGTGGGAAGAGAAACATGTCTTATCAGAACCTTTTGAAGGGGACTGCTTTCGCACTCGCCCTTTTAGCCGGTACAAGCGCGTTGGCGAGCGCGGCGCAGGCACAGGTTGTCGTATCCTCCAAGATCGATACCGAAGGTGGCGTGCTTGGCAATATCATCATCGCGGTTCTCAATGCCAATGACATTGAAACCCGAGATCGCATCCAGCTTGGAGCCACCCCCGTTGTTCGTCAGGCCATCACGGCTGGCGAAATCGACATTTATCCCGAATATACCGGCAATGCCGCGTTCTTTTTCAATAAGGCGGATGACCCGCTCTGGAAAGATCCGGCCAAGGCGTTCCAAACAGCCAAACAGCTCGATTATGACGCGAACAAGATCGTATGGCTTACCCCCTCGCCTGCCAACAACACCTGGGGCATTGCCATTCGCAAGGATATTGCCGACGAAAACAAGCTGACGACCCTTAGCGATTTTGGAAAATACACAGCCGACGGTGGCAAGGTTGTGCTGGCTGCATCCTCCGAATTTGTAAATTCGGCTGCGGCCCTGCCGGCGTTCCAGACGGCCTATGCATTCACGCTTAAACCCGATCAGCTTATCACGCTTTCCGGCGGCGATACGGCTGCAACCATTGCAGCGGCCGCCAATCAGACAAGCGGGGCGAATGCGGCCATGGTCTATGGCACAGATGGCGGCATCGCGCCTTCCGGTCTCCTTGTGCTCGAAGACGACAAACATGTTCAGCCAGTCTATCAGCCTGCGCCCATCATTCGCGAAGAAGTGCTCAAGAAGAACCCAAAAATCGAGGAATTGCTCAAACCGGTCTTTGAGAAACTCGACCTTACCACGCTTCAGGAATTGAACGGTCGTGTGCAGCTTGGCGGAGAGCCCGCAAAGGTGGTTGCTGAAGACTTCCTCAAGAAAAACGGCTTTATCAAGTAAGCTGACAGGGCAGTATATTCTTGTCAGACACAATCGCACATCATCGCCCATCGGCCTCGGCTGAAAAACGTTTGATTGACAGGCTTGGGCTGGTTTTCGCCGCGCTCGGCGTGGTCGGATTGCTGCTGCCTTTTGCAACTTTTCGACAAAACCGCATCGTGCAGGGAGAGCCTCGCTTCCTGTTCGATGCCTTATCCAATTCAGCTTCTTCAACGCTTGTGGCCATCATTTTGGTAAGCATGATGATCGCGCTTTTGGTCAGGAACAGGCCTGTCAGGCTCGCGGCGAGCAGCATTGCTCTTGGCAGTTTGCTCGTTGCGATCGGATATGCTGCCTCGCACCTTACGCCAGATGGCAATGCCTATGCGCGCGTGTCGCCTGCTTCGGGCTTTTGGCTGCTGCTTTTCATGAGTTCGCTTTATGTCGCCGACAGTCTTGTTCGACTAAATGTTCGACCGCTCTCACGCATTGGATTGCTGCTCGTTGCAATCATGCTTGTGTGGCTGCTGTTATCATCTGAGCTTTGGGACAACATTTCCTTCATGAAGGAATATCAAAACCGCTCAAGCAGTTTCTGGAACGAAGCAAAACGACATGTCGAACTGGCGCTTGGATCGTTGATTGCAGCAACCCTAATCGGCATTCCGTTGGGGCTTGTCTGCCACCGCTTGCCCAGACTTCGCGCATATGTTCTCAACAGTCTCAATATCGTGCAGACGATCCCTTCGATGGCGCTTTTCGGGTTGCTGATCGCGCCGCTTGGCTGGTTTGCGATGCAGTTTCCATGGGCGGCCAATCTTGGCATTCGCGGCATTGGTGCAGCACCGGCCTTTGTGGCGCTGTTTCTCTATTCGCTGCTGCCAATTGTTGCCAATACGGTCACGGGGCTTGGAAATGTGCCTGCGCCCATCACCGATGCTGCGCGTGGCATGGGCATGACGCAGTTGCAACGGCTTTTTAAAACCGAAATGCCTCTGGCCTTTCCGGTGATCCTCACAGGCATTCGTATCGTGATGGTGCAAAATATCGGACTGACGACCATTGCCGCATTGATCGGTGGCGGGGGCTTTGGCGTCTTTGTCTTTCAGGGCATTGGCCAAAACGCCATGGATCTGGTGCTTTTGGGCGCACTCCCAACGGTTCTGCTGGCCTTTGCTGCGGGTGTCATTCTCGATGCCATCATAGAAATGTCCCAGAGAGGCAAATCCGCATGATCGAGTTTGACCGCATCACCAAGCGTTATAACGGACGGGCGGCAGTCGACAACGTTAGTTTCACGGTCAGGCCACGCAGCATTACGGCTATTGTGGGCACGTCCGGGTCGGGCAAAACGACCTTGCTGCGCATGGTGAACCGGCTGGTCGAGCCGACGCATGGCGAAATTCGCATCGACAACACAAGTATCAGCGATGAGCCGGGCTATGAGTTGCGGCGGCGTATCGGCTATGTCATTCAGCAACACGGGCTTTTTCCCCATCGAACCGTTGCGGAAAATATCGCCACTGTTCCTGTGCTTTTGGGCTGGTCGAAAAGCAGCATCAAAGCGCGTGTCGATGAATTGCTGGATTTGTTCCAGCTAGAGCCGCAAGACTATCGCAATCGCTATCCGCATGAGCTTTCAGGGGGACAGGCACAGCGCGTCGGCGTCGCGCGCGCCCTTGCAGCAAACCCGAATATTCTGCTGATGGACGAGCCCTTCGGAGCACTTGATCCCATCGTCAGGTTGAAAGCGCAGGACGACCTAAAAGCCATTCAGAAGCGGCTTGGCACAACTATTCTGCTTGTTACCCATGATATGGAAGAAGCGATTTCGCTTGGCGACAGTATTGCGGTGATGGACGATGGAAGGCTGCTGCAATATGGCAGCCCTGCGGAAATCCTTGCACATCCGGCAACGCAATTTGTGGAGCGGCTGGTGGGAACCGGCGAACGCCCATTCCGGCTGCTGTCGTTGACCGATCTGAAAACCGTGCTGCAACCCGGCGATGCCACAGGCAGCGCCCTTCCCGTCACAGCCTCACAACGCGATGCACTGGCAGAACTGCTTTGGTCAGGCCGTAAAGCGCTGCCCGTTCACGATCATGATGGCAGGCCTCTGGGCCGCGTGACACTGGAAAAACTACTCCATCAGGCCGAGCGTCCTACATGAAGTCTTTCCTATCTCTCGCTCCGCGTCTGACGCTTTTTGTCGTGCTGCTGCTTTTTCTTGTGCATCCGCATATTTTCGAGCCGCTGTTGCGGCCGCTTGTCAATGATGGTGTCCCGGTCATCTATGACCGTGCAAGTCTCCTGACCCTGACACTACAGCATCTGGGGCTTGTCGCCGCTGCAACCCTTGCATCGGCAATCATCGCCATTTCGATGGCAATCGGGGTTACGCGCTCATCGGGTGCGGAGTTTCTGCCGCTTTCACGAAGCCTTGTGAATATCGGCCAGACCTTTCCGCCTGTTGCCGTGCTCGCACTTGCCGTTCCAGTTTTTGGTTTTGGCGACAAGCCAACGCTCATGGCCCTGTTTCTTTATGGCATGTTGCCGATTTTTGAGAATACGCTGACAGGCTTGACCACCCTGCCCGCGCCCGCCGTAGAAGCTGCCCGCGGAATGGGCATGACCAGCATGCAGCGCCTTGTAAAAGTGGAACTGCCTCTTGCAACACCGGTCATTCTGGGAGGCATAAGGCTATCGGCGGTGATTGGACTTGCAACCGCAACCATCGGCTCGACAGTCGCTGCAAAGACGCTTGGCGAAGTGATTATTGCCGGGCTTATTTCCAACAATCTTGCCTTCGTGATGCAAGGCGGTCTGGTGGTGGCAGCGCTTGCCATTCTGATTTTCGATTGCTTTCAGGCGCTCGAACGTCTGCTCGCAAAACGTATGGGACAAATTAACAGCTAAGTCTATGAATGACGCCAAAGCGTTCCTATATGCTGCAAAAGGCTAAATCAGCGAGGAACGGAATGAATATCGGGCAGGCAGCGACCGCATCGGGCATATCGGCGAAAATGATCCGCCATTATGAAACCATCGGATTGATAGATGCTGCCGATCGGACCAGTTCCGGCTATCGCGTCTATACGCAAAAAGATGTTGAAACGCTGCGCTTCATTCGTTCGAGCCGTGATCTTGGCTTTCAGGTCGATCAGATCAAAGCGTTGCTGGCGCTCTGGCGTGATCGCAATCGCGCATCATCGGATGTGAAAAAGGTTGCGCTCGTCCATGTCGAGGAACTCGAAGCCAAGATGCGCCAGCTTCAGGATATGGCCGACACGCTTCGTCATCTTGCCCATAATTGCCATGGCGATAACCGGCCCGATTGCCCGATCATTCAGGAACTTGCCAATAGCAACGCGGAGCAGCCCTACAGGCCTGCACCCCGAAAAGGCGAATTGTTGCATGGTAAGGTCTAATCAAAAACGCCGGGAATTTCCCGGCGTTTCTGTTTGCTGAACTATTTTTGCGACGCACATCTTATCCGAAAACCGCTTCACACTTTTCGGGATGTGCTTTACTTCGGCAGCGTGTAGGCGATCACATAGTCGCCGGGTTTTGTACCCACCGAGCCATGGCCACCAGCCACCATCAACACATATTGCTGATCGCCTACCGTATAGGTCATTGGCGTTGACTGGCCACCCGCAGGCAGGCGCGCCTCCCAGAGAACCTCGCCATTGGTGAGGTTATAAGCACGCAGATAATCATCAACAGCAGCACCGAGGAATGCAACACCACCCGCTGTGATCATCGGTCCACCGATGCCCGGCACACCCACCTTAAACGGCAGCGGAACCGGTGCCATGTCGCGGATTGTGCCATTGCGATGCTTATAGACAGTCTTGCCGGTTCGCAGATCGACACCTGCGACATAGCCCCATGGCGGCGACTGACACGGAATGCCAAGCGGGCTTAAGAATGGTCCCATGAAAACGCCGTAAGGTGCACCGTCATTGCGGTTAAGGCCCTGCTCGCTGCCCTTCTCATCCTGTCCGCGTGGCGGAATATCTGCACGCGGCACAAGCTTCGACGTAAAGGCGAGATAGGTCGGCATGCCGAACATCACCTGCCGTTCAGGATCAACCGCCACACTGCCCCAGTTGAAGACCCCGAAATTGCCCGGATAGACAATCGTGCCCTTGAGCGAAGGCGGCGTATAGCGTCCTTCATAAAAGTGCTGATGAAACGCGATGCGGCAGGCAAGCTGATCAAACAATGTCACGCCCCACATATCGCTCTCCTTGAGCGGCGGCGGGCTGAATGTCAGATCAGAGATTGGCTGCGTTGGCGACGTATGATCTTCCGGAATCGCGCCCGTTGGTGCTGCAATCTCGCTTATGGGAATGATCGGCTCACCCGTCCGGCGATCAAGCACGTAAATATCGCCCTGCTTGGTCGGACCGACCAGCGCAGGCACACCATCGATTTCGAGCAGAACCGGCTGGGCCGGAACGTCCATATCCCAAAGATCATGATGCACCGTCTGGCGCACCCATCTCACCTGCCCCGTATTCACATCCAATGCGACGATGGATGACGAATATTTTTCAACGTTATCGCTGCGGCCCATGCCGAGCTGGTCAGGCACCTGATTGCCAAGCGGAATGTAGATCAGACCGAGATTTTCATCGACACTCGATACCGACCAGCTATTGGGCGAATTGGTTGTGTAGTGCTCTCCTTCGGGCAACGGTGTCGTGACATCCGGATTGCCGGAATCCCAGTTCCACAGAAGATCGCCTGTGCGAATATCGAAAGCGCGGATGACACCCGACTGTTCTTCGGTCGAATAATTATCATTCACCGCACCGCCAACGATAATCTTGTCGCCAACCATGGCCGGTGGCGAGGTCGAGTAATAATAGCCAGACGGATTATATTTCATACCGTGGCTCAGATCGAGCGTGCCGCCATTTGCAAAATCGGTACAGACTTCGCCGCTCTGCGTGTCGAGCGCAATCAGACGTGCATCCGAAGTCGGCAGATAGACGCGTTCGGAACACTTTGCGCCAGCCGTGGCAGTTGCGTCTTTCCAGTAGCTCACGCCACGGCAAGTCTGGTGCTGACGGTCAGTGTTGAAACCGACTTTCGGATCGAACTTCCACTTTTCTTTGCCGGTCGCTGCATCAAGCGCAATGGCCCAGTTATGCGGTGTACAAAGATAAAGAGAGTCGCCGATTTTAAGCGGTGTCACCTGATAGGTGGTTTCACCGACATCTTCGGGCTGTTTCACATCACCCGTCTGATATTGCCAGGCAACCTTAAGCTTCGAAACATTTTCAGGGGTGATCTGCGTCAACGGCGAATAGCGCTGGCCATAAGGCGTGCGTCCATATTGGTGCCATTCGCCATCAGGCACATTGCCGCCCAGATCAGGTGCAGCAGCAGCCTTTTCAGTCGGAAGATCACCCGAAATATTGCGCGGGTCCTGCGTCATCGAATAGCCAGCCACGACAAGGGCTGCGAGTGTCGCAATGGTCAGCGGCAATCCGCCGCCATGAAGCGGCTTTCTGATCCATGGCGTGAGCAGCCAGAGGCCAATCAGCACAATGAGGCCACCGGTTGAACCAAGCTGCCACCAGTCGAAGCCGACTTCATATACGGCCCAGCCAAGCGAGCCCAGAATAACAAAGGCATAGATCCAGAGCGCCAAAGAACTCTTTTTGAGCAGAAAGAAGCCCGTCAGCAGAAAGCCGATGGCGATAATGATGAAAAACCAGCTGCCGCCAAGCGTGGCAAGCCAGATACCGCCTGCGCCCAGCGCAAGCCCGATCAGCAAAAGCAGAACAGATGTCAGAGAAACAAGCAAGACATTACCCCCTTCAAGTGATGACTGCAGTCCCGCCGTGCAGAGGCTAACGGTTGTGTGAAAGCTGCACGGATTAAACCGAATTCGAGGTATTCCTGATTTGGGTGGGAGTGTCGCAGCAAATCCTTTTCCACGCAACACAGCGCTGCCTGATCAATCAGATAGGCAGGAAAAGAAAAAATCCGGAGGACATACGATTAAATATACATCAGCTTGCCATCGGACTTTTGAAGCCTCGAAGCCGCAAAGCATTGCTCAGGACGAAAATGCTTGAAAGCGCCATCGCACCGGCAGCCAGAACCGGCGACAATAAAGTTCCGGTCAGCGGATAAAGAATGCCTGCTGCAACCGGGATCAGTGCCACATTATAAGCAAAGGCCCAGAACAGGTTTTCACTGATATTGCGGATGGTGGCTTTGGAAATTGCAATCGCATTGACCACGCCACGCAGATCGCCCGACATCAGAACCACGTCAGCACTTTCAATGGCAATATCTGTGCCGGTGCCAATTGCAATACCAACATCGGCAGCAGCCAATGCGGGCGCATCATTGATGCCGTCACCCACGAAAGCAATGCGTTTGCCACCAGCGGATCGACGCTTCAAGGCCTCGACCTTGCCGTCGGGCAAAACTTCCGCAACCACTTCATCAATGCCAAGCCGCCTGGCAATGGCCTGTGCTGTGCGACGGTTATCGCCGGTAATCATTGCCACCTTAAGGCCCTGCGCATGCATGGCTTCAATAGCTGCAGGTGTGGTGTCCTTCATCGGGTCGGCAACCGTGATGATGGCTGCAAGCCTGCCATTAACGGCGGCATAAAGCGGTGTCTGGCCTTCATCGCCCAGACTGTTTGCATCATCAGAAAACACAGCAACATCAAGACCAAGCTTTGCCATATAGCGATCGGCACCAATGGCAACTTCATGGCCCGATACATTGGCTTTCAAGCCAAAACCCGGTACAGATTCAAATCCCGAAACATCTACGCGTTTCAGGCCTTTCTCCTTTGCCGCCGTTACAATAGCCTCTGCAATCGGATGCTCGGAGCGGGCTTCAACGGCTGCAACCAGCGCCAGCGTTTCGTCTTTATCGAAACCATCGACAACGGCAAAATGCGCCAGTGCAGGCCTGCCCTGTGTCAGCGTTCCCGTCTTATCGACAGCAATAACCGACGCATCGCGAAGTGTTTGCAATGCGTCGCCACGGCGAAACAGTACGCCAAATTCAGCAGCGCGGCCTGTGCCAACCATGATGGAAGTCGGCGTTGCAAGCCCCATCGCACAAGGACAGGCGATGATCACCACGGCAATGGCATTGACCAGCGCAAAGCCCATCATGGCCGTCCCACCAATCACCAGCCAGACCACAAATGTGAGCACGGCTGCGGCCAGAACCGCAGGCACAAACCAGCCGGTGATCTTATCCACCTTTGCCTGAATAGGCAGCTTGTCAGCCTGCGCCTCCTCGACCATCCGCACAATCTGCGAGATAACCATATCGCGCCCGACCTTGGTGGCACGGAAAGTAAAAGCACCTGTTTTGTTGATCGTACCGCCGACGACCTGTGCGCCGTATTCTTTGACAACCGGAACCGGCTCGCCGGTAATCATCGATTCATCCACATAGGAGGAACCCTCGGACACTTCACCATCGACCGGCACTTTCTCGCCCGGACGCACCTGAACCATATCGCCAACGCGCACGTCTTCGAGCGGCACATCCAGCGTTTCGCCATTGCGAACGACACGTGCAGACTTTGCCTGCAAGCCGACAAGACGGCTGATTGCAGCGGAAGTCCGGCCCTTGGCTCGCGCTTCGAGATAGCGTCCGATAAGGATCAGCGTGACGATAACTGCGGCAGCTTCAAAATAGACATTGACTGTCTGCTCGGGAAGAATGTGGGGCCAGAAGGTTGCAACCACGGAAAAGCCCCATGCAGCAAGCGTTCCCACAACCACCAGCGAATTCATATCCGGTGCCGCGCGCAGCAATGCCGGTATGCCTTTCCTGAAAAAGCGCATACCCGGCCCGAACAGCACAAGCGTAGTCAGCACAAACTGAAAGTACCAGCTGTTCTGCATGCCAATCGTGTCCATGACGAACATATGCATAATTGGAAAAATGTGCGAACCCATTTCGAGAATGAAAACGGGGAGTGTCAGAACGGCAGCGAAAATAACATTCTTTTTGAGTTCCGCAGCTTCTGCATCCCGCTTGTCAGTCTGGGTTTCCTGCTTCACATCATTGCGCGCTTCATCGAGCGAACGCGCTTCATAACCCGCCTTCTCGACTGCCCTGATGAGATCACTAACCGGCACCTGGCCCGCAAGTTCGACATGCGCGCGCTCGGTTGCAAGATTGACGCTGGCACGTTTTACGCCGGGAACGGCATTCAAGGCTTTCTCGACATTGCTCACACAGGACGCGCAGCTCATGCCTTCAATGGCAAGATCAGTGCTGCCAGATGGCACATCGTAGCCAGCCTTGCGAATGGCACCAATGACAGCAGGCAGATCGGGGGCAGCTTTAAAGATCACATCGGCGCGCTCGGTGGCAAGATTGACCGAAACCTTGTCCACGCCCGGCAGTTTTGCAATGGCTTTTTCAACGGACGACACGCAGGATGCGCAGCTCATCCCCTCAACAGGTATAGCAAAACTTGTGGCTTCCGATTTGACAGGCTTGTTCACGGCAATCCTTTCTTCTGCACATCGTGCTTTCCAAAAATCGTTTCCGATTTTTGGGTCGATGCGGCAGCCCCCTTTTTCAAGAAGAGACTTTAACGACCTGCACGATAAATAACCCTTCCCACCGTTGGAAGGTCAAGCAGCAAAAAAGCGTTTTTAAAGAGCCATTTCGTTTTGCGGCTGCATGGCTGCAAGCATTGAGCCGCAGCGATTATGGATGAATTCAAGAACTTCCGCTCCGGGCATTGGACGGCCCATGAGAAAGCCCTGCACTTCACCAAAATTCTGCGCCTTAAGACATTCAAGCTGCTGCGTGGTTTCCACGCCTTCAGCGGTGGTGATAATGCGAAATCCGGCGCCGAGCGTGGCCACGGCCTGAATGATTGCAAGATCACGCGTATCGGTTTCGATCCCGGATACAAAACTCCGGTCGACTTTGATCTTGTCAAACGGAAACGAGCGCAGATAGCTCAAGGACGAATAACCGGTCCCAAAATCATCCATGGCAATGCGCACACCGAGCCTGCGCAGTTCAAACAACAGTTCGATATTGTGCTTGCTGTTTTGCAGAAACACCGATTCCGTGATTTCGAGTTCCAGACGATCCGGGGAAATGGATGCCGCCCCAAGCGCATCCGTTACCGAATCAAGAAGCGTCGTTTGTTGGAACTGAACCGGTGAAAGATTGACCGAAACTTTTATGTCATGTGGCCAGCATGCAGCCTGACGACAGGCTTCCCGAAGCACCCAGTCGCCGATAGGACCGATCAGCCCGGCCTCTTCCGCGATCGGAATGAACTCTGCCGGCGATACTGTTCCCAACACAGGATGACGCCAGCGAAGCAGGGCTTCAAAACCTGATATGCGGCCTGACTGGAGGTTGAAGATCGGCTGATAATGCAGCTCAAACTGACGCGCTGCCAATGCCAGCCGCAGATCGGTCGTCATGGCATGGCGCTTCTCGACCGCCAGACGTAACGAATGCTGATAAAAGCGGAATGTCCGTCTGCCATCGCCCTTGGCGGCGTAGAGCGCAAGATCGGCATTGCGCATCAGCACATCCGGGTCATCGCCATGCAACGGCGCTTGGGAAATTCCGATGCTGCACGAGACAAACTCGGAAATATCGCCGAGGTCGAAAGGGTCCTGAAAAGCAGAAAGAAGAAGATCGGCAAACATCGCTATCTGCGAAACCGTATCGCAGCGATAAATGATTGCGAATTCATCGCCACCAAGCCTGGCTATGAACTGCTCGCCGACAATATTTTTGAGGCGGTTTGCCACCTGTTGCAGCAATCGATCACCGATCTGGTGGCCGCGGCTGTCGTTGATATTCTTGAAGTGGTCAATATCGAGATAAAAAAGCGCGAATGCCGAAGCATCCTCCCCTTTTTTCAAAATGCTTTCAATGTGTTGGGAAAAATAGGCGCGATTTGGCAAGTCGGTCAGACTGTCATGCATGGCAACATGTGCCATGCGCTTTTCAATCAGGCCGCGCTCGGTAATATCCTCAACAATTCCGATCAGATAACGCGGCTTTCCACCCTCAGACAGCGGAATAGAACGCTTGATGATACGCATTCTGCGCGGATTGCCATCGGCGCAACGAATATCGCGTTCAATCGTCAGAACGTTGCCGCGACGCATGGCAAGGCGGTCTTGCTGGGTCAGAAGCTTTGCTTCCTCATCGGGGAAGATTTCAGTATCAACCGACCCCACGACGTCATCAATCTTATAGCCGCTGATCGTTGATGCGGCCTGATTATACAGGACATAGCGCCCTTTATCCTGCATATCTTTGACGAAGACGCCGAGCGGCATATTGTTGATCAGATTATCGAGAAGCGTCTGCGCATGATTTGCCTGTCGGTTCGCTTCCTCAAGCGCCGTCATATCCTGCACAATCGCAAGAACAGCCTGCCTGCCGTCGAAGACGACCTCGCGGCCATAAGTCATGACGTCAATGATCTGGCCATCGGCTTTAAGGTGCTGCCAGCGTTCAGGTCGCTCCAGATCACTGCCACTGCGCACAGCATCCAGCATCCGGTCGCGCTCGTTCTGCGGACGAATGTCCAGAACTGTCATCTGAGGTATTTTGTGCGCGGGATAACCATAAAGCGCATGCGCTGCTTCATTCATGACGATGAAGCGAAGCGTTTGGGGATCATAGACCCACATGGGCGTCGGATGGGTTGTGAAAAGAATGCGGAAATCCTGTTCGGATGTCCGCGCTATGGCAGCATCCGAGTGAGCCTGACCGGCTTCCCGCTTCCTCATGATAGCCCTCTCATCAGACTGATACTGACCCCATAATCCCCGCCCTCAAAGCAGGATTCGTTCCCAAGAATCAAATAAATCGTCTGCGGTAGGACCACAGTTTCCATACCTTGATTAGTGTACTGTAATTTAAAAGAGAATAGAGAAAGTTGGGAAGAATTTAAATTTATTCTTAAGTTGCGATAATACCACCGGCTTGACCAATCTGTCGTTGAGGCCTATGCCTTAAGACGCAAAATTCGTTGGGGTGCCTCATCAGAGGCTGAGAGACGCTATCGCGTTAACCCATTGAACCTGATCCGGGTAATACCTGCGTAGGGAACGGAGTTTGACGCGTCACGGCCGAGGGCTCTCCCTCAACGGAGTTTACACTCCAATCAGGTTCATGACGTCTCACTTTTCCGTTCGGAATGAGAGACGATATTATGGACCAAAAACAAAGCCTCTCCCGAACCAAGACAAGCGCAAGTCCTGCGGCAGCCGTGCCGATATGCGTGACGATTGCGGGCTCAGATAGCGGTGGCGGGGCCGGTATTCAGGCTGATCTGAAAACGTTTTCAGCACTTCATACCTATGGCGCAAGCATCATCACAGCGATCACCGCGCAGAACACCTGCGCCGTTACGGCAGTTCATGACATTGCGCCAAAAATCGTTGCGCAACAAATCGATACTGTCTTCAGCGACCTCAACGTTGCTTCGGTGAAAATCGGCATGGTTTCAGTGCCCGATACAATCGAGGCGATTGCTGAAAGCCTTGCGCATTTTTCCGGCCCCATTGTTCTTGATCCGGTGATGGTGGCGAAATCCGGTGACCGCCTTTTAAGCGAGACAGCGATTTCGGCCTTGCGCGAAAAACTGATCCCGATGGCATATGTTTTGACCCCAAACCGGCCCGAAGCCGCCTGCCTGCTCGACAGTATAATGGCGCGCACCGAAACCGAGGCCGAGGAACAGGGTCGCGCGCTGCTCGGGCTTGGTGCCAAAGCCGTTCTGATGAAAGGTGGGCATGCGGAAGGTGACGTCTGCACAGATCTTCTCATCCGCTACGATCAGCCGACACTTCGGCTTGAAGCGCCGCGCATTCATACGCAAAACACCCATGGCACCGGATGCACGCTCTCGTCAGCCATTGCCGCAGGCCTTGGCAAAGGCCTTTCGATGGAACAAGCGCTTTGCGAAGCGCATGCCTATCTGCAAGGCGCAATCCGCGCTGCAAACTCTCTGCAAGTCGGTCGCGGACACGGTCCTGTGCATCATTTCCACGCTTTATGGGAGATTGCATAATGCGGGTTAAAATCATTGGCGCAGGCGTTGCGGGTCTTGCCTGTGCCGCAGAATTTACCGATCAGGGACACGCGGTAACCGTCATTGCCAAAAGTGCTGAAATCGGCTCGGATAGCTGTTCGTGGTTTGCTGGCGGAATGCTGGCCCCATGGTGCGAAGGCGAAAGTGCAGAAGAGCCTGTCGTGCGCCTCGGACAAGAGGCGATTGGCTGGTGGGAGCGGCATGTGTCGACCGTTCGGCGCAAGGGTACGCTTGTTATATCGCACACACGCGATGCGACCGAACTCCGCCGATTTTCCCGCCGGACAGAGGCTTTCAATACGCTCGATCACCAACAGATCGATGCATTGGAGCCTGATCTCGCGGGGCGCTTCCGGCAGGGGCTGTTCTTTGCGCAGGAAGGCCATCTCAATCCGCGCCAGACGCTGATCGAACTTGCAGAAAAGCTACAACAAAAAGGCGTGATTTTTCATCTTGGGCAGGATGCGAAGGATGTGAAAATCGATACGGACATTACCGTTGACGCACGTGGGCTTGCAGCCCGCGATCAGTTGCAGGATCTGCGCGGCGTTAAGGGTGAAATGCTGGTGGTTCGCTCCCGCGACATTAATCTGTCGCGCCCTGTGCGCCTGCTGCATCCGCGCATTCCGCTCTACATCGTACCGCGCGGCGACGGCATTCATATGATCGGCGCAACCATGATCGAAAGCGATGAGAGAGGAGGTATCAGCGTTCGCTCGACGCTGGAAATGCTGAGTGCGGCCTATGCGCTGCATCCGGCATTTGGCGAGGCGGAAATCCTGGAAACCGGCGTCGATGCCCGTCCCGCCTTTCCCGATAATCTGCCGCGTGTGCGTAAACGCGGCCAGACCATCTATGTCAACGGGCTTTACCGGCACGGCTTTCTGCTCTCACCAGCGGTGGCACGCATGGCGGTGGCAACCGCGACACAGCAAGACGCGCAGCCCGAACTTCTGGAGCAACTGGCATGACCATCGTTCTCAATGGCGAAGTCGTCGAGACGACCGCCACCAATCTTGCGGCTTTACTTGCCGAAATAGAACTCGATGAAGCCGTGGTTGCAACCGCACTCAATGGCGAATTCATCGCGGGTGACGAGCGTGAAGCGACCACAATTTCGCAAGGCGACCGCATTGAAGTGCTCGCACCGATGCAGGGAGGTTAAGATGCTGGAATTTTATGGCAAAAATTTTGAAAGCCGCCTGCTGCTTGGCACCGCACTTTACCCGTCACCAGCCATTCTTGCAGACAGCGTTCGTGCTTCAAAGACGCAGATCGTGACTGTATCACTCAGGCGCGAAAGCGGAAACCAGCGTGCAGGTCAGGATTTCTGGACGCTGATCAAGGATTTGGGCGTGTCTGTGCTGCCCAATACTGCCGGGTGCCATACCGCACGCGAAGCTGTCACCACTGCCAAAATGGCGCGTGAAGTTTTTGGCACCAACTGGATCAAGCTTGAAGTCATCGGCGATCACGACACGCTGCAACCCGATCCTTTCGGGCTTGTCGAAGCCGCGCGCATTCTCTGCGATGAAGGTTTTGAAGTCTTTCCCTATATGAATGACGACCTTGTGGTTGCTGAAAAGCTCATTGAAGCTGGCTGCAAGGTGCTGATGCCATGGGGCGCGCCAATTGGTTCGGGTCGCGGGCTGAACAATCCTTATGCGCTGAAAACCATGCGCGCACATTTCCCCGATATTCCATTGGTGGTCGATGCAGGCATTGGTGTGCCATCACACGCTGCAACCGCCATGGAGCTTGGTTTTGATGCTGTGCTGATCAACACCGCCGTTGCCAAGGCGGGCGATCCGGCGGCAATTGCACGCGCTTTTGCGTTGGCTATTGAAGCCGGGCGCATCGCCTATGAAGCCGATCCGATTGAAGCCCGCGACATGGCTGCCCCCTCCACTCCTCTACTCGGAAAGGCATTTTTATAATGACGCTTGATCCGTTCTATCCGATTTTTGACAGCGCAGACTGGCTCAGACGTATGGTGCCGCTCGGTATCAAACTGGTGCAGTTGCGTATCAAAGATAAAAACGAGGCTGAACTGCGTGCAGAAATTCGCGCAGCACGCGAAATTTGCGCCGGATATGATTGCCAGCTCATCGTCAATGACTACTGGAAACTGGCGATTGAGGAAGGCTGCGACTTCATTCATCTCGGTCAGGAAGATCTTGACGATGCCGATCTTGATGCAATCCGTGCAGGCAGTTTGAAGCTCGGTATTTCGAGCCATGATACGGCGGAACTTGATCGGGCCATGGCGCTTAAGCCAGGCTATATCGCGCTTGGCCCTGTCTATCCGACCATTCTCAAAAAGATGAAATGGCATGAACAGGGACTGGATCGCGTCAGCCAATGGAAGACGACCCTTGGTGACATTCCGCTGGTTGGCATTGGCGGCATGACTGTGGAGCGCGCACCCGGCGTCTTTAAGGCAGGCGCGGACATTGTTTCAGTCGTCACCGACATCACTCTCAATCCCGATCCGGAAGCCCGCGTGCGGCAATGGATCGAAGTTACACGCCCCTATGTAAAGTAGTTTCTGGAGGAAACATTGAAAAAACTGATTTTTGCTGCGCTTTTCAGCGCCACGGCTTCGTTCGCCCTGATGTCAGCGCAAGCTGCTCAGGCAAATGATAAATTCAAACTCATACTCGACTGGTATGTGAACCCTGACCATGGGCCGATCATCGTGGCCGACAAGCTCGGTTACTTCAAGGATGAGGGTCTCGATGTGGAAATCATCGCCCCTGCGGATGCATCCGTGCCACCCAAAATGGTTGCGGCTGGACAGGCTGATCTGGCAATTTCCTATCAGCAGCAGGTGCATCTTGATGTTCATGCCGATATTCCGCTGATCCGGGTTGGCACATTAATCGATTCCCCGCTCAATTGCCTGATGACGCGTGATGATGGTTCGGTGAATTCCATTTCCGACCTCAAGGGCAAGAAGATCGGCTTCTCAGTCGCAGGCGTTGAGGAAACCGTGCTCGGCACAATTCTCAAGCGGCACGATATTCAACTTTCCGACGTCGAACTCATCAATGTGAATTTCTCGCTCGCACCTGCGCTTATGTCGAAGCAGGTTGATGCAGTCATGGGTGCTTATCGCAATGTCGAGCTGAACCAGATGGCGGTCGAAGGGGTTGCGGGCAAGTGCTTCTTTGTCGAAGAAGAAGGCGTGCCAGTCTATGACGAACTGGTCTATGTCGCCAATGCCAACGCGCTCGACGCTGCCGAAAAGGACAAAATTTCACGCTTTCTTGCCGCAACCGAAAAGGCTGCGCAATATATCGTCAATCATCCAGAGCAAAGCTACGATCTGTTTGCATCCTACAGTTCGGAACTCAAAGATGAGCTCAACCAGCGCGCCTGGAAAGACACGGTTGCTCGCTTCTCACGCTCGCCTGCAAGTCTCGATCATGGTCGCTGGAGCCGCTACGAGAATTACCTCAAGGAAAACGGTCTCGTGCCTTCGGTTTTACCTGTTGAGAAATTTGCAATCGACGTGAATGCTGGAGGAAGCAAGCCATGAGTGCTCCCCATTATTCGTCCGAACTGTTCACTCGTCTGCGTGCTGCAACGCTCGATGACTGGACGCCCTATATCGATCATGAATTCGTGCGCGGACTTGGCGACGGCACGCTGCCAAAAGCCGCTTTCCTGCATTATCTCAAACAGGATTATGTCTATCTGCATCATTATGCCCGCGCCTTTGCACTTGGTGTCGTAAAAGCCGGAAGCTTGCAGGAAACGCGGCTTTGTGCGGAAATCATGCATGGGCTGGCGGTCACGGAATTGCCGCTGCATGTCGGCATCTGCGCGCGCGAAGGCATCAACGAAGACGAGCTTTACAACACCCGTGAGGAGCCGGAAAACCTCGCCTATACGCGTTATGTGCTCGATTGCGGGCAGGCAGGCGATTTCCTCGACCTGCTGACCGCATTGGTTCCCTGCGCGCATGGCTATGGCGAAATCGGGGTCAATCTCGCAGCCACCGCCCATACCGGCACACCCTATCAGGAGTGGATCGACACCTATGCGGGCGCTGATTATCAGGAGATGTGCCACACGGTTGGCAAGCTCTTTGATCAGGCGGCAAAAGACCGGATTGGCACGGATTTCGAAAACAGCCCGCGCTGGCCAAAGCTCTGCCAGATTTTTGCAACCGCAAGCCGGCTTGAAGCGGATTTCTGGAGTATGGGACTAAAAGCAAAGTGACGAGCATGGTCACTCGCTCCCGCAAAAAGCGCATCGCCGACGGATTTCTGTCGGCCTGCGTGATGCTTGGTCTATGGCAGGCAGTGGTGAGCATCTGGCAAATGCCGCGCTTCATCCTGCCCGGTCCGCTGGATGTCGTGAAATCGCTTTTCATCAATGCTCAACTGATTGCCGACAACGCGATTGTTACATTTGGCGAAGTGCTGGGCGGGCTGTTTCTGGGTTCTGCCTTTGGCGTTCTCACTGCCATTGGCCTGATGATGTCGCCGCTCGCCCAACGGCTGGTCATGCCGGTGATGGTGTTTTCTCAGGCGATCCCGATTTTCGCGCTTGCACCCATTCTCACGCTTTGGCTTGGCTATGGTCCGGCATCAAAAATTGCCGTTACCATTCTGATGATCTTTTTTCCGGTTGCCTCCACATTCCTTGATGGGATGCAGCGCACCGATCAGACACTGATCAATGCGGCCGAAAATCTTGGTGCCAGACGCATGCAAATCCTGTTTCGCGTGCGGATTCCGGCAGCATTTCCTTCGCTTGCCTCAGGCTTGAGCCTTGCGGCCGTCTATGCACCTATTGGCGCCGTGGTGGGCGAATGGGTCGGCGCATCCAAAGGACTTGGCTATCTGATGCTGCTTGCCAATGGTCGCGCCAAGGTCGATCTCATGTTTGCTTGCCTGTTTGTGCTCGCCGCCTTCACCATGATCCTGCATGCAACGATTTCGCACTTCTCACGCAAGCTCGCAGCCTGGCCCAAAAAACTATGAATCGGCATTTTTGTCACACTCAACATAATGAAAACAGAAATTTGTATTTTGCCACTTGGCAAAAACATTTGCTCATTTAATGTGCAGCCATCTGAAACACTGGCAAGAGGTATGAGATGCGTGTCTATCCGTTTCCACCAGTGCCCGGTGTTTGCGCGGGCGCTTCCAAGCTTTAAGTCCTTGGCCCGTACGAGAGGCTAAGGCCTCACCGCCCTCCCCAAAAGGGCATTTTCTAAACACTTCCAAATTTGCTGCAGCTATTTATAGCTGTTTGTTTTGTCTTCATTTTCACCCATTGTGCGACGCAAATACGCGTCCCGCTTTTGCTGAAAATGAATTTTAAAGGAACCAGAATCCGCGTTTGTGCGGGCTGGTATTATTCATATGACTCGGTTTCGTTTAGATTTCCGGGGGCCTGCTTTCCGCAAAGTCCTCGGCTACACTGTCAGCCACTGGCGAAGTCAGCCTCTGCGGCTGACGCTGATTATCATCAGCATGCTGCTTGCAACGGCCGCAGACGTTCTCACACCTCTTTATTCGGGCAAGCTGGTTGATGCGCTTTCGCTTGGGCAGGACGGCGCATGGGATGCCGCTATTCAAGCGTTGATCATTCTGCTTGTCTTGGGTGCGGTAGCACTCATCACGCGCCAGTTGACCTTCTATGTTATCACCGATTTTACGCTGAAAATCATGAGCGACATGGCAGCCAGCGCGTTTCACAAGCTACAGCGCTTTTCGACCGACTGGCACGCCAATGCTTTTGCCGGATCGACCGTGCGTAAAGTTTCGCGTGGCATGTGGGCGCTTGATCTGCTCAATGATACGCTGCTGCTTGCGCTTCTACCATCAATCCTGATGCTGTTCGGCTCGGTCGCACTGCTTGCATGGTACTGGCCAATGATGGGCGTGCTGGTGGCAATCGGCTCGGTGCTATTCATCGTCTGCACGATTGTGATTTCGCTTGGCTTTGTTGCGCCTGCTGCAACGCTTGCCAACAGCTGGGATACACGTATGGGCGGCGCTTTGGCCGATGCCATTTCGTGCAACGCAGTTGTCAAGGCTTTCGGTGCCGAAACCCGTGAAGATGGGCGTCTTGCGAAGGTCGTCACCAAGTGGCGCTCGCGTACGCGCCGCACATGGCTGATCGGCACGCTGAACGGCTTCATTCAGGGTGTAAACCTGTTGGTGATGCGCGGCGTGGTCATTGCTTTTGCGCTCTATCTCTGGAGTCAGGGCAAGGCAACTGCCGGTGACATTACCTTCGTTCTGACGGCCTTCTTCATGTTGCAGGGCTATCTGCGTGATGTGGGTATGCATATCCGCAACCTGCAACGCTCGGTAAACGATATGGAAGAACTGGTTCAGATCGAGGCCGAGCCTTACGGTATCGCAGACAAATCTGGTGCGAACGCGATCAAGATCGGCAATGGCGAGATCACATTCGATAACGTCACGTTCCATTATGGCAGCCATGATACCGCACTTTATCGCGACTTCTCTGTCAAGATCGAGGCTGGTGAAAGGGTCGGTCTGGTCGGTCATTCAGGCTCGGGCAAGACGACTTTCGTCAAGCTCATCCAGCGTCTTTATGATGTGAGTGGCGGCGCAATCCGCATTGATGGGCAGAATATTGCCGAAGTCACGCAAGGCTCGCTTCGTTCACAAATCGCTATTGTGCAGCAGGAGCCGATCCTGTTTCACCGGACGCTGGCTGAAAACATCGCCTATGCCCGCCCCGGTGCGACACAGGCCGAGATCGAGCATGCAGCCATGCTTGCCAGTGCACATGACTTCATCATGCGTCTGCCAAAGGGCTATGCAACGCTTGTCGGTGAACGGGGTGTGAAGCTTTCGGGCGGTGAACGTCAGCGTGTGGCGATTGCCCGTGCGTTTCTGGCAGATGCACCGATCCTTATTCTGGACGAGGCAACATCGAGCCTTGATTCAGAATCGGAAGTGCTGATCCAGCAGGCAATGGAACGGCTGATGATTGGCCGTACAACGCTTGTCATTGCGCACCGGCTTTCGACGGTTCGCGCGCTCGACCGCTTGCTGGTCTTCGACAAGGGCAAAATCCTTGAAGAAGGCGATCACGATGCGCTCATCCGCAAACCGGGCGGCATCTATCGCCGGATGTTCGAACGTCAGGCGTTGGAACTGACCAAGGGGCTTGAAGACGTTATTCGGTCATAAAAAATGCAACGGGGCCGGAAACACCGGCCCCGTTTTTTATAGTGCTACCTTGCCAGAAGACTGTCTGATGATGAGTTCATATTCGATCTGGCGGGATGGCGACGCCTCATTAGTTTCAATCTGACTAAGCAGCATATCCACCGCATCATGGGTCATTTCGCGGATCGGCTGATGCACAGTTGTGATCTGCGGAGAGACCATGCGGGAAATGGCACTGTCATCAAAACCCACAATGGTCAGTTCGTCAGGCACTGCAATCCTTTGATCGTAAGCGGCCTGCAAAACCGCCGCTGCCATATCGTCATTGGATGCAAAAATTGCCGTGGGGCGGTTTTCAAGCGCCAGCAGCTTTACTCCTGCAACAAGCCCGCCTGCAAAGCTGAAACCACCCTCAATCTCGTAATCTTGATTGTGCTCTATGCCTGCTTCATCGAGCATCTCACGATAGCCCTCAACGCGCAATTGCGCAGAGCGGTGCGTGAGATCGCCAATCACAATGGCAATCTTCTTATGGCCCAGATCAAGAAGATATTGCATGAGGTCCAGCGTTGCAGCCTTATCGTCAATGGCAACGCTGTCAGTCGGGTGCACATTGAAATCACCCGCAACGCGCGCAAAAGGCATGGCCGAGGCAATCAATTCCTGCAAAATCTCCGGATCATCTGACATGGGCGGCGTAACAATTATGCCATCGAGACCGGACGCGTGGGCGGTTTCGATGAGCGAACCGCGAATATCTGCGCGGTTTTCGACCGGAAATATCAAGAGCCGGTAGCGTGTGCCGCGCAGGCGATCCAATGCTCCGACCTGCAATTCCGTCACATAGCTATGGCTCGGATTTTCAAAGAATAGCCCAATGAGATGCGAACGGCGTTCGACCAGATTGCGCGCTGCCGCATTGGGGCGATAGCGCAATTCGGCACCCGCCTGTTTGACCTTTTCGCGGATCGCATCACGCACATTGGGTTCGTCATTGTAAACGCGTGAAACCGTCTTGATCGACACACCTGCCAAACGCGCCACATCATGAATCGTCGCTCTTTTATTGGATGCGGCCATGGCCGTTATGCACTCTCTCCCCAGTCATATGCATATTTACTAGCTGCTTTGCCGATCAGCGCAAAGAACTAAATCGAGCATATCTTGGAGCGGGTGAGAAAGCGCTTTTCGCGGCCATTATCAAGCGAGAACATACCACCCCGCCCCGGCACAACATCGATGATGAGTTCGGTATGTTTCCAAGCCTCATATTGCGAGCCGCTGATATAGAACGGCGCGCCACCGATCTCGCCAAGCTTGACGTCATTATCGGACAGCAGCAAATCACCCTGGGGGTAGCACATGGGCGACGAGCCGTCGCAGCATCCGCCGGACTGGTGAAACATGATCGGGCCATACTCGCCCTGCAATTCTGCGATCAGTTCAAGCGCTGCATCGGTGGCAGTGACCTGCTCTTGTTGTGAGACTTGCGGCATGGTTCCTCCTCACGCAGAGCGCGTTTCGATCTGATTAAATCAGATCGGCGCTCTACAGTCTTTATACTTGAAGCATAATCTTATCGATCCTCGCTCCACTCCGGTCGGATTATGCTCGAAAAAGCCGCCGCCCAAAGACGACGGCTTTTATTGCTCATTATCGCAGCATTACTGCGTCAGGTCCATCACAACGCGGCCTTCGATCTGTCCGGCGCGCATTTCATCAAAGATCGCATTGATATTATCGATCTTGTCAGTGCGGATTGTCGCCTTGACCTTGCCGTCCGCTGCAAAATCAATCGATTCCTGCAAATCAAGACGTGTGCCAACGATCGAGCCGCGCACGGTCACGCCGTTCAGCACCATATTGAAGATCGACAGCGGAAAGTCGCCTGCTGGCAGGCCATTAAGTGCAATCGTGCCACCGCGAGCCGCCATGCCGATGGCTTGTTCAAAGGCCTTTGGCGAAACAGCCGTCACCAACACGCCCTGTGCGCCACCGTCCGTTTCCTTTTTGATATACGCCGCCGGATCATTATGCGTCTTGGCGTTGACCGTCACAGTTGCACCGAGCTTGCGCGCAAGGTCCAGCTTCTTATCATCAATATCGACGGCTGCAACATTGAGCCCCATGGCTTTGGCGTATTGCACCGCCATATGGCCAAGCCCGCCAATGCCGGAAATCACCACCCAGTCGCCGGGCTTTGTGTCTGTGACTTTCAGGCCCTTATAGACCGTCACGCCTGCACAAAGGATCGGAGCGATCTCGTTGAACTCAATGTTTTTTGGCAGATGACCCACGAAATTCGGATCGGCAACCACATAATCCGCAAAGCCGCCATTAACAGAATAGCCGGTGTTGAGCTGTTCTTCGCACAGCGTTTCCCAGCCGCCAAGGCAATGCACGCAATGGCCACAGGCTGTATAAAGCCATGGAATGCCGACGCGATCGCCTTCCTTCACATGCTTCACACCACGCCCCACGGCGGACACAAAGCCCACACCTTCATGACCGGGGATGAACGGCGGATTGGGCTTGACCGGCCAGTCGCCTTCAGCAGCGTGCAGATCAGTGTGACAGACACCCGATGCCTGAATTGCCACTTGAATCTGGCCATCGCCCGGCATTGGCACCGGCACTTCGTCGATGGTGAGTGGTTTGCCAAATTCGCGAACCACTGCTGCTTTCATTGTTTTAGCCATTACGAAAAAATCCTTCTGATTTATGGGTCGGATTGGCAGGCACAGAGTCCTGCCCAATCCGACCCTTTCCTGGGAGGAAACAGGGGGAAATCGCCTCAGCCTGATATTGTGGGAGGCCGTCTGTGGGACGCTCCGAGGCCGATAAGGGCCTCGGAGCTATTTACTATCAGAAGAAGCCGAGCTTCTTCGGGCTGTAGCTCACCAGCATATTCTTGGTCTGCTGGTAATGGTCGAGCATCTTGAGGTGGTTTTCGCGACCAATACCTGACTGCTTATAGCCACCGAATGCCGCATGGGCCGGATAGGCATGGTAGCAATTGGTCCAGACGCGACCAGCCTGAATGGCGCGGCCAAAGCGATAGGCGCGCGTGCCATCACGCGTCCATATGCCTGCGCCAAGTCCATAAAGCGTGTCATTGGCAATCGAGAGCGCTTCGGCATCGTCTTTGAAGGTTGTGACCGAAACAACCGGGCCAAAGATTTCCTCCTGGAAAACCCGCATCTTGTTGGTGCCCTTGAACACGGTTGGCTTGACGTAATAGCCGCCTGCCAGATCACCAGCCAGTTCATTGCGCCCCCCGCCCGTGAGCACTTGCGCACCTTCCTGCTTGCCAATGTCGATATAGCTCAGGATTTTTTCGAGCTGCTCGCTTGAAGCCTGCGCACCGATCATGGTTGCTGGATCAAGCGGATCGCCCTGAACGATAGCCTCAACGCGCTTCAATGCACGCTCCATGAACTTGTCATAGATCTTTTCATGGATCAGCGCACGGCTTGGACACGTACAGACCTCGCCCTGATTGAGCGCGAACATGACAAAGCCTTCGATGGCCTTGTCGAAGAAATCATCGTCTTCAGCGGTCACATCGGAGAAGAAGATGTTTGGCGACTTGCCGCCCAATTCCAGCGTTACCGGAATAAGGTTCTGGCTGGCATATTGCATGATCAGGCGACCGGTCGTCGTTTCGCCGGTAAAGGCGATCTTGGCAATCCGGGGGCTGGAAGCCAGCGGCTTACCTGCTTCAAGACCAAAGCCATTGACCACGTTGATCACGCCTGCGGGCAGAAGATCGCCGATGAGTTCCATCAGCACCAGAATGGAAGCAGGTGTTTGTTCAGCAGGCTTGAGCACTACGCAGTTACCGGCAGCAAGCGCCGGTGCAAGCTTCCACACGGCCATCAACAGCGGGAAGTTCCATGGAATGATCTGACCGACTACACCGAGTGGCTCATGGAAATGATAAGCGACTGTATCATGATCAATTTCAGAAATGCCGCCTTCCTGCGCACGGATGGCACCGGCAAAATAACGGAAATGATCAATTGCCAGCGGCAGATCGGCATGGGTGGTTTCGCGGATCGGCTTGCCATTATCCCATGTTTCAGCGGCTGCCAGTTTAGGCAGGTTTTCCTCAATACGGTCCGCAATCTTGTTGAGGATCACGGCGCGTTCAGCGGGGCTGGTTTTGCCCCAGGCTTCTTTTGCAGCATGGGCTGCATCAAGGGCTGCATCAATATCCGCGGCATCGGAGCGCGCGACTTCGCAGAGCACCTGACCATTGACCGGGGATGTGTTGTCGAAATAACGGCCCGACTTGGGTTCTACCCATTTGCCGCCAATGAAATTGCCATAGCGTTTGGCAAACTCCGGCTTTACGGAGCGATGAAATTCTACCTTGTTCATGACATTCCTCCCAAAGATAACGCCGCTCCTACGGCGTTTATGTATTCAAGATGGCGCGGCTCTTGGGAGGAGTCATCCACGCATTCTAATATGCGCGATCAATGTGTCTCAATAATGAGACACATTCAAAGAACTAATTGGGTCTAATGATTTTAAGGCGATTAAGCTTGCGATGAAGCGTGGCGCGACCGATGCCCAAAAGCCGTGCCGCAGAAGAAATATTGCCATCAGAGCGGGCTATGGCCCGCAGGATGACACTGCGTTCGGATTCCGCCATATCCTCACGCGGATCGGCATGCCAGCCCAAAAGATCGGCAGCGGGGAGCGGGGTCGAAAGCGCTTCATCGTTGAGGTTGAGCGAAAGTCGCGCAGCCCGCGTTGCGCCAATGACAAGGTCATCCTTATCCACTGCGATCAATGCGCCGCCGGTGCGATCCGCACTGGGAGCGAGCATGATCCGCGCATCCATAAATTCCTGCCGGAAATTTTCAGCCTCGATACGGCGCGCGGCGTCAATCACTGCAACGGAGATCAGTTGCACAAAGGCTTCCGTCAAATCGCTGCGGCAAGACGAAACATCAAGGGCAGCCATGAGCCGTCCCTGATGGTCATGGATCGGGGCAACCGTGCATGAGAGACCAATATTGCGGGTGTGAAAATGCTGATCACGATGGATGGTCAAGGCGCGCTGTTCAGCGATGCAGGTGCCAATGCCGTTGGTGCCCTCCACCGCTTCACTCCAGACGGCACCTGTCCAAAGCCCCCAATCGTAAAACGTATCATCGTCGCCAGCAGCACCACGGCGCTCAACCGGCACGCCATCGCTATCGGCCAAAAGCACACAGCAACCGACGCCGCCCACGGCCATATAAAGGCGATCCATACTCGCCTGCGCGATGCTGACCACACGTTCCATGCGCTCGCGCGCGGTGCGTAATTCATGATCGGAGAGGGTTTGAACCGAACCTGTTTCCGACGGATCAAGCCCATAAAGGCGCGCTGAACGACGCCACGAAGCGACCAGCGCCGAGCGTGCCGCACCGCCCGTATCTATCGCGGACTGAATGCGGTCTGCATGAATTCTGTACTGCGGTACACCCATGTTTTCCTCCCAGAAAGGCTGGAAACCGCCTGCTGGAAAGATAATGACTTTTTATATCGGGAGTTGCAAGTCAGCCGTTAAGCTACTTTCAACGGCTGCAAAAATGTTTGAAGCTTGGCTACTTCATCTTCATTGAGGCGAAGACCAAGTTTTGTGCGACGCCACAAAATATCTTCTGCCATATGCGCCCATTCATGTTCCATGAGATAGCGTACTTCCGCCTCATAAAGATCGTAGCCAAAATGCGTTCCAAGATCGCTCAATGATGCAGCATTTCCAAGCAGCAGATTTGCTTTTGTTCCATAGAGCCGGAACAGGCGGCGCGCATAAACATGCGACAAGAACGGATAAGCGGATTTCAGCTTTTCCAGCTCACGATCAAACGCGGTTTCCTCAAAATCACCACCCGGCAGAGCGCTAGCGTGGGTCCATGGCGCGCCCTTCTTTCCCAGATGATGCTCAATTTTTTGCAGCATATGCTCAGCCAGTTTGCGCGCCGTTGTCAGCTTGCCGCCAAACACATTGATCAAAGGTGCCGCACCTTCCGGCGCATCTTCCTTCAGCACATAATCGCGGGTTGCTTCCTGCGCCTTTGTGGCGCCGTCATCATAGAGCGGACGCACGCCGGAATAAGTCCAGACAATATCTTCACCCCGCACCGGCTCGCGGAAATATTCGCTTGCGGCATCGCACAGATAATCAGTTTCGCTCGGCGTGATCGCAACTTTGGCTGGATCGCCCTTATAGTCCTGATCGGTCGTGCCAATCAGCGTAAAATCATCCTCGTAAGGAATGGCAAAGATGATGCGACCGTCATTGTTCTGGAAGAAATAAGAGCGCGGATCGGAGAATTTCTTGCGCACCACAATATGACTGCCCTGAACCAGACGCACATTATGCAACTGCCTGTCGCCTTCGACACCCTGCAACACCTTGTCGGCCCATGGACCGGCAGCGTTGACCAGAAGGCGCGCACGATGCTCTTCGCGAAGACCTGTATCGATATTCTCAACCGTCACCGTCCATGCTTCATGATCGCGGCAGGCGGATATAACTCTGGTGCGTGTGCGGATCATCGCACCGCGATCAGCCGCATCGCGCGCTGTGAGTGCTGTAAAGCGCGCATCATCAACCCAGCAATCCGAATATTCGAAAGCCTTGGTAAAAAGTGGCTTGAGTGGTGCTGCAGCAGGGTCAGTTCGCATGTCGAGCGTGCGCGTAGCAGGCAGTTTCTTGCGCCCGCCCAGATGATCATAAAGAAACAGGCCAAGGCGTAAGAGCCATGCCGGGCGCACGCCGCCTATGTGAAATGGCAGTACAAACCGCATTGGATGGATGAGATGCGGCGCATTCGCCCAAAGCACCTCGCGTTCCATCAATGCTTCGCGCACCAGACGAAATTCATAATGCTCAAGATAGCGCAAACCGCCATGAATGAGCTTGGTGGCACGTGATGAAGTGCCGCTCGCCAGATCATTCATCTCAGCAAGACCGACCGAAAAGCCGCGTCCCACGGCATCCCGTGCGATGCCGCATCCATTGATGCCGCCACCGATTACAAAAATGTCGAATATTTTATTTTCTGCCATGGCGAACCCTGAAGACCTTCTTCAACCACCAAAGCGAATATAATTTATTTCATACGAAAGCAAAACGAAAATGAAACGAAACTATGATTCTTTCTGTTCGGGTGGCGTATCACGGGCCGTTTCGATAAGTTCGACCTCGTTCTCGCGGCATACATCACGCAATTGCTGTGACGGACAGCGATCTGTGATGAAAGTGTGGACCTGCGATATATGCCCCAGACGCACGGGTGCCGTGCGCTCCAGCTTGGTGGAATCACTCACCAGGATGACATGGCGGGCATTGGCGATGATGGCTTGGGCCACTTTTACTTCGCGGAAATCGAAATCCAGAAGTGCTCCATCTTCATCCATCGCCGATGCGCCGATGATGGCGAAGTCAACCTTAAACTGGCGGATGAAATCAACCGCCGCCTCGCCGACAATGCCGCCATCGGACGCACGCACGACACCGCCTGCAATGATCACTTCAATTTCAGGATAGACACGCAGCGTATTGGCAACATTGATGTTGTTGGTAATGACCATCAGGTGATTGTGGTCCGTCAGCGCATGGCTGACGGCCTCAGTCGTTGTCCCGATATTGATGAAGAGTGAGGCGCCATCGGGAATCATTTCGGCCGCAGCCCGCCCGATCAGCTCCTTTTCCTGCGCCGCAATCCGGCGGCGTGCCTCATATTCCATATTCTCAACGCCGGAAGGATAAAGCGCACCGCCATGAATGCGGCGCAGCAGGCGCGCTTTGCACAGATCATTGAGATCCTTGCGCACCGTTTGCGGCGTTACATCGAAAGCGCTCGCGAGATCATCGACAAGAACCTGACCCTGTCGGCGGGCTATATCCAGAATTGCATTGTGACGAGGGGTAAGCTGCATTTTGTGCCCGGCAATGGAAATATTCTAACTCGAGTTTTGTAATTTCGCTGTTTTGCAAGAGAAAGCAACCGCTTGATGACAAATCGGCCGTAAAGTGACGTAACGGGATCGCAATTTTCATATCGCGCATAATCGTCCCAGTCTTTTTAGCCTTCACCGTCCCTTGTGATGAACCAAAAACTGCCGAAACTACATAAACTTTGGTTTAGAAGCAAAACGAAGGTGATGATTCCTAAATTAAAAATATCCGAACGATAACAATAAAGATTAATAATAATAAACCGCTTACACATTGTAGGTAAAAAATAGCACAACATTTATATTCACAGACTCTTAAATTTACATAATATCTCAGTAATCCTTTTTGTACGCAAAACGGAAACAATATAATAAATGATAATGGCGCCCTTATCATAATAAAAACTCAAATATAGAAAGTAAAAGTTAAAGGGGTTAGCTATGTCTAAACTGGGTATCCTTTGCTTATCTGGCACACTTCTTCTCTTCGGTGGCAGCGCTTTCGCTCAAGCCGTCAATGTAGACAACAACACAAACTCGGCATCGCAGGCCGGTGCCACAGCTATTGCTATCGGCGGCGGTGGCAATTCACCGGATAAAATCAAGACCACTGTTCCTGCCTTTGCGCCGGGACTTGTTGCAGCGGGCGTTCACTCCTGTGCAGGCTCGACAAGCGTGGGTGTCGGCGCAACCGGCTGGGGCTTAGGCTTTGGCAGCACGTATGAAATGCGTGAATGTAACCGGCGCGCCTATGCCGCAGCGCTCTTAGGCATGGGACAAAACAGGGCCGCACTCGATCTGATCTGCCTCAATAAGGAAGTCAGAGCATCGCTGAATGCCACCGGTGTGGTTTGCCCGTCACAGGGACTTGCCACCCGCACGGCAGCTCAACCGGTCCGGGCAAGAGCACCGCTTTTTGCATCTGTATCCAACGAAGAACCCGCATCAATTCCTGCAAGGACGACTGCAACAAAGGCCACACCACAAGCGGCAGGCGGCAAACGCACTTACTCCGCCAAAGCACTTGGACTGAGTTCAGATCAGTTGCGGGCGAAGGGATGCATTCTGCGCAATACAGCAAACAATTCTCAGGCCTGGCACTGCTCACGCCCCTTGATGTGAAAAGACAAATGGCAACCTGCATCGGCCCGAAAGCCGTTTTGGGCCGATGCAAATCGCCGATACAGCCTTCTGCTCATGATCACGTGGACAATGACTAGCGGGGTATATCGTCGGGATATGCTGGCATGAGAGGGACTTAGAGCAGCTTTAACACTTACTCAGATCAACAGAACCGCTCTGTCTCTTTGTTTTGATGAAACAAGAGGAGTTTTATCGTGAAGAAGATCATCATCGCATCTATCGCATTGCTTGCTGCAAGCGCTCTGCCAGCAGCAGCACAATCGGTCAAATGGAATGGCAGCTTCGGCGGCTCAAGTGGCGCAGGCTCTGCTGTAACCGGCGGCTTTGCATTCGGCGCAGGCTCCACCGCAGCAGGACAGGCAGCAACTACGGGCTGGGCCGAAGGCAAAGGCACTGTTCTTGGCATGGGTGGCAAAGTTGGCCATTACGGCGCAAGTGGCGGCATTGGTTCGGGCTATTTCACCTCTGGCTCGGGCGGTCAGTCAGCCGCCATGGCACAATCGGGGACTGGATTTCTTGGCGGAAGCTCAGCAGGCACAGCCTTTGGCACCACGTCCGGCGGATCGTCCGGCAGTATCAGCCTTCGACCCTGACTGGAGTATAGGTGGCTATCTGTTGAGCGAAAACCATCATCATAAAAGCGCAACAGATAGCTTCACCCCCTTCAACGACAGAGGCCGGAAGCAACATCGTTACCAATGAATGAGAGACCCCTCAAAGGATACCCACTCTCATTCTGTAGGGGCAGATGAAAATCTGCCCCTACACCTGAATATGTCTGGGCAGCAGAAAACGCCGGCTGATCTTATCAGTCCGGCGCTTCATGGGTTTATCGAATTCAAATCTGTGCGTTCACTCTGTGCCGAACTTATTGCCGTACATCTTGTGCAGTTTACAAACCACTTCAGTCCGGTTTGCAGCACCGATCTTGCGCATGATGTTATGGACATGCGCCTTGACCGTGCCTTCACTCATACCCAGCTCAAAGGCTATGATCTTGTTGGATTTCCCAACGCGAATGGCATGGACAACCTCGATCTCGCGCACAGTGAGTAATTCGCCCAGAACATCGTCGCTCATTTCCTGAGAGGGCGGCTTCATCAGCATCGATGCTGGCACATACATGCCACCGGCAAGCGCCAGATGAATGGCTTCAACGCAAATCCTGATATCCACAGATGTCGGAATGTAACCGCGTGCGCCGATTTCCATAGCACGAAGTACCTGCGCCCATTCCTCACGCTCTGCAAGAAGAACAACGGGTATTGGGTGCCAAGCCTTGATTTCAGCTTCCAGCTCGTCAGAGAAAAACGGATCGGCAAGACGCTTGGAACCAATATGCATAAGAACAACGATGGCACCGTTGAGTGGTATATTCTTGTCAACCGCCGCGTAACTGACGACAGGCAGCTTAAGCCCGTTCATCATCAGTCCATTAAAAAGGCATTCACGCTCCAGATTGCTTTTGCAGACAAGCATCAGATGAGGCTCACTCTGCACAGGCAAACCGGCTGCATAACCTCCGTCTCTTACTCTTTCGCCAGCGACAACCGAAAATCCATTCCCCGCGCCGTCTGGTGCAGCCCATAAATATCGTTCTCTGACTTCAAACATTGCTTTAGTTTCCCCTGTTACTCAGGTTTGCATTCAACGCAAAACACTAGTTACGCCAAAAAACTACGACAGTTTATTCTGATTTTTATTGCCAATCACGATGAAGACTGGTCTAAATATTGCTATCGTTAAATAAACGTGTCATTAACTTATGTTAGCGTTTTATAAAAAAATAAGCTGACCATAAGAACGACTTCGGGAACAGAAAGTTATAAATTCTATAACTTTCGTTGGGCATAGGCAGCGGATGCACAGTGGGAACCAGAACACCACAGCCCTGATGATTGACGGCCTGGTTAGTTTATTGGAATCGCCTCCAATTCTGGCCAAGCTGAACGCGCAAGAAAAAGAAACCCTTCTCTCACTGACGATTACTGAAAGCAGCTATCCTGCTGATGCCGTCATCATCAATCAGGGTGCTTCGATCCGAAGCATTCATCTGGTGCGTTCGGGATGGGGTTGTGTTTATCGCGACCTTTCGGGCGGCGAGCGTCAGATTATCGACTTTCCTATGCGGTGCGATTTTGTGGGGCTGAGAACCGCCGACGGCTACAGCTACAACACGATCAAGACAATCACACCGATGTCTGTTTACGAAATACCACTGGCGTCGCTTGAAGAAACAATCTGGAAAATGCCACGCCTGAGCATGATCTTCATTGAGCTGCTGTCACGGCAGCGTTCCATGCTCATTGAACATCTGACCAATGTCGGCTGCCGCAGCGCTTTTGTACGCACAGCGCATCTTTTGCTTGAACTTTCCGATCGCGTAAAATCCTGCGGGATGGGAGAACCGGATTCCTTTTATTGCCCACTGACACAATACCAGCTTGCCGATGCTCTCGGCCTCACACCGATCCATCTCAACCGCATGATGCGGGAGCTGCGTGAAGAGGGGCTGATCACGTTCAAAAATTACAAGGTGGAAATTCTCAATCGACAGCGATTGGTGGAGATCGCCGAGTATGACGGCGCATTCATGCGCATGTCAGTCTTCGACAAATCAATCTAAATATATTTTTCTGAGAAGAAAATGGTCGGAGCGAGAGGATTCGAACCTCCGACCCTCTGGTCCCAAACCAGATGCGCTACCAGGCTGCGCTACGCTCCGTAACCATAAAACCGAGACTCAATAGTCAGGGTGTGAGCGGCTTATAGCGCTGCTCTTTTGAACCCGCAAGAGGAACATCCAGCTTTTTTTAAACTCTTTTGACGGCAAACGAATTTTAAATAAAGTTTGGGGCTAAACCTGCACCATAAGCCACGAAATCCGGGTTGGAAAAGCTTTGCACGGTTCCGTCAGAACGCTGGCCATAAGTCAGCGGACGTGCATCGAATGTCGTTGTCATGCCGCCAGCCGCGCGAAGCACCGCATCACCTGCGGCTGTATCCCATTCCATGGTCGGGCCAAAGCGCGGATATATATCCGCATCACCGCGCGCGATCATGCAAAACTTGAGCGATGAACCCACCGAAACGCTGTTTGCGATATTGTTGGCTTTCAAAAATCGCTCTGTTTCCGGCGTCACATGTGAACGGCTGCACACCACAACCCGTTCAGGCGGCGCCAGACGCGCCCTGATTGCGCGCTGGCTTTTGATTTTATGATCGGCAGTTGTCACAATTTCCCAGGCGCCTTGCGAATTTCCCACATAAAGCAGATTGCGCACCGGCGCATAGACCAGACCCAATATGGGCAGGCCATCTTCAATCAACGCGATATTGACGGTGAAATCGCCGTTACGCAGCAGAAACTCGCGTGTGCCATCCAGAGGATCGATCAACAGGAAGCGTCGGCCAAGATGTGCAGGCAATCGACCAGCTGCAGCCTCTTCTTCCGCAACGACAGGAATATCGGAGCCAATCGCACGAAGCGCTGACAGGATGACGGCTTCTGCGGCATGATCGGCTTCTGTGACCGGCGATTGATCCTTCTTGGAATGAACCGCACAGCCATTGTCGTAATGTTTCATGATCACGCGCCCCGCCTCAAGCGTTGCATCCTGCAAAACGGCAAGAAGCGTCTGCTCGTTTGGATCGGCATAGGGTGAGGCGGATGTTTTCATTTTCTCAAATCGACCAGGAATCGCTGCCATAACTGCCGATGACACCGCGTTCGGCCAGATACTTTTCCACTTCCGCGACGAGTTCGTCAATGTCCCGCCCTGCTGTGCTCAAATGAAGTTCAGGCGAAAGCGGTGCTTCATAAGGGGAATCGATGCCGGTGAAAGCCTTGATTTCCCCGCGCAGAGCCTGCGCATAAAGCCCTTTCGGGTCACGCGCCATGCATTCCTCAATCGGTGTATCGACAAAGATTTCGATGAATTCACCTTCGGGCAGCCGTGAGCGCACGCGGTCGCGTTCGGCCCGGAATGGTGAAATGAAAGACACCAGCGCAATCAGTCCGGCATCGGCCATAAGTCCTGCCACCTCGCCGACCCGGCGGATATTTTCCGCACGATCCGCGTCAGAAAAACCAAGATCGCTGTTGAGACCATGACGAATATTATCGCCATCAAGCAGATAGGTGTGCTTGCCGAGCGCATGAAGCCTCTGTTCGAGCCTGTTGGCGATGGTCGACTTGCCAGATGCTGACAGGCCAGTAAACCACAGCACGGCGGGCTTCTGAAATTTCTGCGCAGCACGCGCCTGCTTATCTAGATCAAAAGCCTGCAAATGCACATTGGTTGACTGGCGAAGCGCATGGTCGATCATGCCCGCCCCCACCGTCGCATTGGTGAGCCGGTCAATCAGCACGAAAGCACCCGTGACGCGATTATCAGTGTAAGGATCGAACACGATCTGGTCTGCCGTCTGAAGATGGCAGAACCCCACCTCGTTCAAATCAAGTTGCGTCGCCTCTTCGCGCGCAAAGCTATTGACGTCGGTGCGATATTTGATCTCGTTGATGGTCACCGGCGTCTGGTCTGTTTCGGTGCGCAACAGATAGGAACGGCCCGGCTGTAAGGCGTCTTCACCGAACCACACGATATTGGCCGCAAAACGATCTGCCACTTCCGGTCGCGCTTCCGCCCCCACCAGCATATTGCCACGAGACACTTCAATCTCGTCGTCAAGCACCAGCGTCACCGCCTGCCCTTCGGAGGCACGCGGCAAATCACCGTCATAAGTGGCAATGCGCCGGACGCGTGACTGCTTGCCGGATTTGGCAACAACAATCGTATCCCCTTCAACAATCGTGCCGGAAGCAATGGTGCCGGAAAAGCCGCGGAAATCGAGATTAGGGCGGTTTACATATTGCACCGGAAAGCGGAACGGTCTGGCGTTGGCTTCCGTATCAATGCGTATGGTTTCAAGATGCTCAAGCAGATATGGGCCTTCATACCAGCCTATACGCGGAGACAGGCTCGTGACATTATCGCCAAAGCGCGCCGAAAGCGGGATCGCCTGAATAGTGGCAAAGCCCAAATCCTTGGCAAAGCTCATATAATCGGCAACGATACGCTCAAAGGCTTCTTGCGAAAAATCGACCAGATCAATCTTGTTGACCGCAACCACAATGTGCCGGATGCCAAGAAGTGACGCGATAAAACTATGGCGACGCGTCTGAGTCAGTACCCCCTGACGCGCATCGATCAGCACCACCGCCAGATCAGCCGTGGAAGCACCCGTTGCCATGTTGCGCGTATATTGTGCGTGGCCGGGCGTATCGGCCACGATGAACTTGCGGCGCGGGGTTGAGAAGAAGCGATAGGCAACATCAATGGTGATGCCCTGCTCGCGTTCGGCCTCAAGGCCATCGACCAGCAACGCGAAATCAAAATCATCATCCGTTGTGCCGAATTTACGGCTGTCATTTTTGAGCGCTGCAAGCTGGTCTTCAAAGATCAGCTTGGTATCATAGAGAAGACGGCCTATCAGCGTGGACTTGCCATCATCGACCGAACCGCAAGTGAGAAAGCGCAGCAGCGTCTTGCGTTCCTGATCAGCCAGAAAATCGCTGACCGCAGCACTTGTTATCGAAGGCTTGATTGCAGCATTCATCAGAAATAGCCCTCGCGCTTTTTCTTTTCCATCGAGCCCGCCTCATCGCGATCAATGGCGCGCCCCTGACGCTCTGAGGTGCGGGCAATCAGCATTTCTTCGACAATATCCGAGAGATTGGCAGCGTTTGATTCAATGGCACCCGTCAATGGATAGCAGCCGAGTGTGCGAAAACGCACCATCCGCTCTTCAATCGTCTCGCCGGGTTTGAGCGCCATGCGATCATCATCAACCTTGATCAGCATGCCGTCACGCTCGACCACCGGACGTTTGGCTGCAAAATAGAGCGGCACAATCGGGATATTTTCCTGCAAAATATACTGCCAGATGTCGAGTTCGGTCCAGTTGGAGAGCGGAAAGACGCGGATCGATTCACCAGCCGAAATGCGGGTATTATAAACCTTCCACATTTCCGGACGCTGGTTCTTGGGGTCCCAGCCATGCTGCGCATTTCGGAACGAGAAGATGCGCTCTTTGGCGCGGGATTTTTCCTCGTCGCGACGAGCACCGCCAAAGGCGGCGTCGAACTTATATTTATCCAGTGCCTGTCTGAGCCCGACCGTCTTCATGACGTGCGTATGCACATTGGAGCCATGGGTGAACGGACCAACATTGTCGCGCACGCCATCTTCATTGATATGCACCAGCAGTTCAAAACCTTTTTCGCGGGCCTGTGCATCGCGAAACTCGATCATTTCGCGAAATTTCCAGGTTGTATCGACATGCAGAAACGGAAATGGCGGGGGGGCCGGATAAAACGCCTTCATCGCAAGATGCAGCATCACGGAAGAGTCCTTGCCCACCGAATACAGCATAACCGGATTTTCGAAGGTCGCAGCCACTTCACGGAAAATATGGATTGCTTCTGCTTCCAGACGCTCAAGATGCGTCAGGTTTTTGGTCAGGGATGCATGATGCACGTCTGTTTCTCCCGGAAACCGGCTTAATCTTTAAAAACTGGCGGGAGAATGGCGCGAGCCTTGATCCGGCGCAGATGTGGCGAAACCACGTTGAGCGCATTGTCGTGAAAGACAGGACAAAAGGAAAAGTATGCTATCGCGTATTGCGCGAGGCTTGAGCGAAAACTTGCCTGTTTTAAGCCATAAGCAGGAACAAACTTGCGCGAAACCCAAAAGCCGGTTTTTGGCTCAAGGTACGGAAAATACTACTAAATTTGTGGTATTAAGGTGTTTCAGAGGGGGTAAGAATATCCTTCAGGCCACACCGCCGAAGGAAAAACTGGCACTATAAAAGGCCAAAAGTACGCGCTTTGGCGACAGCCTGCACCTTGTTGACGGCAACAAGCTTGGTGAGAACGTTGCTGATATGGAAATTCGCGGTGCGGGTCGAGATATTGAGTATCGTACCGATGATTTCAGCCGTCTTGCCCTCGCTCGTCCAGCGCAGAATCTCCCTTTCACGCGATGTCAGATTAACCTCAGCCACGCAATTGATGCGCGGCACGTTGAGATGCTCGTACATGGCGAGGTGCAGAAGATTGGTTACAATCTGCATCTGGCGACGCAGCATCGATATTTCGCCCTCTGACAAGGCGGGTTTTTCCCGCACGAATGTCAGAGTTCCAAAAACGCCCTGCGCTGCCCAGCAAGGCTGAGAAATGCCAGTGCGAAGCCCGAAACTTTGTGCATCCGCCCAGATTTGTGGTGCTTCCGCAAATAGTCTTGAAGACCACACCAAAGGTTCGATACTGTTGATCCCGCGCCGCACAATCGGATCGATTTCGACATATTTCTTTGCGGCATAGTTTTTCTGCCAGGCTTCCGGCAAAGTTTCGAAGCGAATCCAACGCGAAATGCTATCCAGCGACGGCACGCACATGGCGTAGGAAACATAAGGAAAGCCTAGCTTTGAAGCATAGGACTTAATCTGCTCAAACAGGATTTCTGCGTTATCGGATGATTGGATGGTCTCGTAAAAATCTTCCCATTGCATGGCTGGAATCCTAATATTGTTTCGATGAACCAAACACATTTCTGAATTAAATCAGTCAAAGAGGTACATTCCGGCCTGAAATACACAGCCAGACAAACAAATAGAAATTTATAGGATTCAATGGCGCCGGAACCCGAAGTTTTAATTTATCGACCACAAAACCGTGAGCCACCTGTATTACATAACACATGATTTACGGGGCATCTACACATAATAATTTCAATATTTTTTGAAATTACACAAAACGAATACTTATTGGCAACGACGTAAAAAATAAGTAAATTCAAATAAACAAGCCCTGTCATGCAGGGCTTGTCTTGGCTTTACAATATTTATAGTCAGGCCGCAGCCTCAATCGGTTCCGGCGCTTTACCGGGAATATAATTGAGTACCGGCCCCAGCCAGCGCTCGACTTCCTCGACGCTCATGCCCTTGCGTTCTGCGTAATCTTCGACCTGATCGCGCTCGACCTTGGCAACACCGAAATAATAGCTTTCCGGATGACCAATATAGAGGCCCGAAACCGACGAGCCCGGCCACATGGAATAGCTTTCTGTGAGCACAACACCTGTCTGATTGGTTGCATCAAGTATTTCGAACAGGGTAGATTTTTCGGTGTGATCGGGCTGCGCGGGATAGCCCGGTGCCGGACGGATACCGGCATATCTTTCGTGGATCAGATCATCATTGGTAAGCTCTTCGCCGGGCGCATAGCCCCAAAACTCGTTGCGTACCCGCTGATGCATCAGTTCCGCAAAGGCTTCTGCAAAACGATCCGCAAGTGCTTTCACCAGAATGGACGAATAATCGTCATTGGCACGCTCAAAGCGTTCGGCAATAGCCACTTCCTCGATACCAGCCGTGACGACGAAACCGCCAACATAGTCCTGCTTGCCGCTTTCCTGCGGTGCCACAAAATCCGACATGGCAACATTCGGTCGGCCATCACGTTTTGACAATTGCTGGCGCAGCGTGAAGAAGGTCGCAAGCTCTTCCTTCCGGCTTTCATCAGTGAACAGATGAATGTCATCGCCAATCGTATTGGCAGGCCAGAAGCCGATGACAGCACGCGGCGCAAACCACTTCTCGTCAATGATCTTGGCGAGCATGGCCTGAGCATCGTTCCAGAGTGCACGCGCTGCTTCACCCTGCTTTTCATCTTCAAGAATGGCCGGATAGCGCCCTTTCAGTTCCCATGTCTGGAAGAAAGGCGTCCAGTCGATATAGCGCGCAATTTCCCCAAGATCGTAATTCTCGAACGTCTTTGTGCCAAGAAATGTCGGCTTTGGCGGCGTGTAGGCATCCCAGTCGAGCTTATGCGCATTTTCGCGTGCACGGGCCAGTGGCAGACGCTTCTTTTCCGCTTCGCTTCGCGCATGCGCCGCTGCAACCTTGGCATATTCCGCGCGAATGCCTTCGACATAACCCGCCTTGTTTTCGGGCGACAGCAGATTGGAAACCACGCCAACAGCACGGCTGGCATCAATCACGTAGACAGCCTGCCCCTGCTCATAGCGCGGATGAATTTTCACCGCTGTGTGCACACGGCTGGTCGTCGCCCCACCGATCAGCAGCGGCACGTTAAAGCCTTCGCGCTCCATTTCGGCTGCGACATGCACCATCTCATCAAGCGATGGCGTGATAAGCCCGGAAAGGCCGATGACATCAACATTTTCCGCACGTGCTGTGTCGAGAATTTTCTGCGTCGGCACCATCACGCCAAGATCGATGATCTCGTAATTGTTGCATGCCAGCACAACACCGACAATATTCTTGCCGATATCATGCACGTCACCCTTAACGGTAGCCATCAGCACCTTACCGGCGCTCTGGCGACCTTCGCCGCCATTCAGACGCTTCTCTTCTTCCATATAAGGCAGAAGAACCGCAACGGCCTGCTTCATGACGCGAGCAGATTTAACCACCTGCGGCAGAAACATTTTGCCCGATCCGAACAGATCGCCCACCACATTCATCCCGGCCATCAGAGGGCCTTCGATGACATGCAGCGGACGCGCGGCAGCCAAACGCGCTTCTTCAGTATCGGCTTCGATATATTCGGTAATGCCATTGACCAGCGCATGCGAAAGCCGCTTTTCGACCGGCCATTCACGCCAGCTCAAATCCTGCGCCTTGGCTTCCTTCGTGCCACTGCCACGGAAACGTTCAGCGATCTCAAGCAACCGTTCCGTCGCATCATCACGGCGGTTCAGCACCACATCTTCGCAGGCCTCACGCAGTTCCGCATCAATCGTATCGTAGACTGCAAGCTGTCCGGCATTGACGATGCCCATATCCATGCCAACCTGAATGGCATGATAGAGGAACACCGCATGCATGGCTTCGCGCACCGGTTCATTGCCACGGAACGAGAAGGACAGGTTTGAGACGCCGCCCGAAATATGGACATGCGGCAGGGTTCGCGTGATTTTGCGCGTCGCTTCGATGAAATCGACGCCGTAATTATTGTGTTCATCAATGCCGGTCGCGACCGCAAACACATTCGGATCGAAGATGATGTCTTCCGGCGGAAAGCCAACCTGTTCAGTCAGAATCTTATAGGCACGCGTACAGATTTCGACCTTGCGCAGTTCGGTGTCGGCCTGTCCGGTTTCGTCAAAGGCCATCACGACCACAGCCGCACCATAGGCACGAACCAGACGCGCATGATGCAGGAAGGCTTCTTCACCTTCTTTGAGCGAGATGGAATTGACGATTGGCTTGCCCTGAACACATTTCAGGCCAGCCTCGATCACTTCCCATTTGGAACTGTCGATCATCACCGGCACGCGGGCAATATCCGGCTCTGCGGCAATCAGGTTGAGATATTCAACCATGATCTTTTCGCTGTCGATCAGGCCCTCATCCATGTTGATGTCGATGATCGTCGCGCCGTTTTCTACCTGATCGCGCGCGACATCAAGGGCGGCTGAATAGTCGCCAGCAGTGATCAGCTTGCGGAAACGAGCGGAACCCGTGACATTGGTGCGCTCACCGACATTGACGAAGGGAATATCCTTAGTCAGCGTGAAAGGCTCAAGGCCCGACAAGCGCATCAGCGGCGGCACTTTAACGGGCTTGCGCGGCGGGTGCTTGGCAACGGCGTCGGCAATGGCGCGGATATGCTCAGGCGTCGAGCCGCAGCAACCGCCAACCACATTGACAAGACCTTCGCGTGCAAAATCCTCGATTTGGGCGGCCATTGCTTCCGGGCTTTCGTCATATTGGCCGAATTCATTGGGCAGACCGGCATTTGGATAAGCGCAGACGAATGTATCGGCAATGCCTGCGATTTCCGCGAGATGTTCACGCATCGCATTGGCACCAAGCGCACAGTTCAGACCAATGGTGAAAGGCCTGGCGTGGCGAAGAGAATACCAGAATGCAGTTGGCGTCTGGCCCGAAAGCGTGCGGCCAGAAAGATCGGTGATTGTGCCGGAAATCATCACCGGCAGATGAATGCCTTTTTCGATGAACACTTCATCGGCTGCAAAGACTGCGGCCTTGGCGTTGAGCGTATCAAAGATCGTTTCAATCAGAATGATATCAGAGCCACCATCCATCAATCCGCGGATCTGATCGGCATAGGCAATGCGCAGATCATCAAAAGTGACGGCGCGATAACCCGGATTATTGACGTCCGGCGAAAGCGAAGCGGTACGGTTTGTCGGTCCGAGTGCGCCTGCAACGAAGCGGCGGCGGCCATCTTTTTGCTGCGCGCGCAAGGCGGCACGGCGCGCAAGACGTGCGCCATCGCGGTTCAGTTCATAAACGGCATCTTCCATGCCGTAATCGGCCTGGGCTATTGTTGTCGAAGAAAACGTGTTGGTTTCGAGAATATCCGCGCCCGCCATAGCGTAGGCATAGTGGATCTCCTCGATGGCTTTTGGCTGCGTTAATGTCAGAAGGTCGTTATTGCCCTGAAGCTGGCAATCGCAGGCACCGAAACGCTCACCGCGAAAATGCTCTTCGTGGAAGCCAAGCCCCTGAATCTGCGTACCCATGGCGCCGTCGAGAATCAAAATGCGCTCTTGTGCGGCCTTGGTCAGTGCTGCCAGCACTTCAGAACCGTCCGGCTTTTCCGCCAGTGCACCAAAAAGATTATCGAGGGAAGACGTCATAGGGGATTACCGCCTGTATTATAGAGCATTCCCAGTTTATTTCGGGTCGTTGGAAATGCTCTATCTATTTGTTCAACGCACATCTTGTTCCGAAAACCGTTTCACACTTTTCGGGATGTGCTCCAATACGCTTCATCGCTACAGCACCGCCCGAAATCCGCAAAGAATTATCTGAAAATGCGGTGCGTAGATTGCTTTATGGCATGCAGGTTTGATCGCTCTCAACAAACCTGCATCGCGCAAGACCCGTTTAATGACATAAACATATCTTTATGTCAATTCTTGGCGCGTGTTTTTAATGCCAAGTCAGTGCTTCGACCAACTGTTGCTGGCGCGAAGAAAAAGTGAGTTTTCACAGCCAACTACCCGCCACATTGCGGGAGCAAAATCGCATCAGGGACGTTGATAAAGAAGCTTGCGTCTCAGAGCACGCTCTGACTTTTTGACAGGGAGAAACCGATGAAGAAAATTGCATCTTCCTTTTTCGCAGCATGCCTTCCGCTTGGATTTGGTATTCCAGCGACCTCATCCGCCAATGCTGTCCAGCCCTCCGCCTTAATCGCACCAGCGCCTCAAAGCGGGGTAAGAACGCCGGTTGAAAACGTACAATATTATGATCATCGCGGGGATCGGCGTTATTGGCATGATCGCCCGCCACGTTATCGCGATGGCTACCGCTATGACCGCCCGCGTTATCGTCCTTATTGGGGACCGCCGCCGGTCTATCGCCAGCCACGCTATCGCCCGGCACCTATGTATCGTGGCGGGAATGCGCATGTGCGCTGGTGCTATAATCGCTACCGCTCTTACCGCGCTTATGACAATACGTTCCAGCCCAATTACGGGCCACGACGCCAGTGCTATTCACCCTATATCTGAAACGAAAAAGCCCCGGTTAATCCGGGGCTTTTTTTTGCATTCATCATGCTTTGGAAATCAGGTTACAAAGGCGCCGATTGAAGCGGCAACCAGTCCTATGGCAACTGCAATCATCACGCCATAGACGCGGGGTTTATCGAACAGCACGGCAAAGGCAGAGAACCAGCCCACCACCGCAGCCCCCAGCGCGAAAAGAAAGCCCGGCTTGTCGCCGTGATAAAGATTGGCCGCCATCAGTGCACCCACGATCAGCGCACCAAAAACGATCATCAGCCCTGTGGCATAGCGTTCGTAATCGTCCATTTAAAATTCCTCGTTCCGATCACATCAAACACGCACCGGAAGGTATCACTCTAGCATTTGGCCATTTAAAGACATGGAACACTCCATGTCGCTGGCGGGTTGCCCTCACACAATCACTATTTGCGTCGTTCTTCAACTCCTTCGCAGCACCATCCGCTGCAATTGTTGCAATCTGTTGCACAGTCGTTACCGTAAAAACGCAAGATCGGTGCTATGATCCGATCCATGGAAAAGACCGGGATCACAACATTCGACACAGCTATTGGCCCGTGCGGTATTGCCTGGAGTGAGGGCAAAATCATTGGTGTGGAAATCGGCGATGCCGATGAAAACGAAACGCGCTATCGTCTGCAAAGCCGCTTTTCCGATGCTGAAAACTGTTGCGTGCCATCGTTCGTTGCGGAAGCCATCGACAAAGTTTGCGTGCTGCTGGATGGAGGAAGTCCGGACTTTACCCAAACGCCGCTGGCACTTGATTCGGTTCCTGAGCTAAACCGCAAGGTCTATGAAATCCTTCTGGAACTCAAAACTGGTGAAACCATCACCTATGGCGCTATAGCGCGCAGGCTGGGTGATGTCAGTCTTTCGCAGGCCGTTGGCTATGCGCTTGGAAAAAATCCGTTTCCAATCATCGTTCCCTGCCATCGGGTGCTGGGTGCAAACGGCAAGGTGGGCGGCTTTTCGGCTGCGGGGGGAACGGCAACAAAACTGCGCCTGCTCAATATCGAGCGCGCAAAAACATCGTTAGAGCCGGATTTGTTTGGTGGCCTGCCATTGCAGGCGCCACCGGATTAAAAATCAGCCTTTGTCAGTCACAACATCAGCGGAAAAACGCAGTTCCCGCATCGGACGCACATGCTGCGTTATTGCATCATAGGTTGGATGCTTTTTAAAGGCGAAAAGCGCTTCTTCATCCTTGAACTCAGCATAGACAACAAGATCAATATCATTGCCCATCGGATCGACCTTGGAATTTGGCAGAACTTCAAACACGTCGGAATAAGGAATAGTGCCCAACTGCTCCAAACCCTTGCGGACAATATCGACGTCCTGATCAGGCTTGACGCTGAAGAAAACAATGTGGCGGATCACGGCTCGTCTCCAAAATTTGATGAGGGTATCTACCTCATCAAACGAACAAGCAAAACCACAAAAAACTGATTGCTAAGATTTAACCCGGCGCCAGGCAAACGCCCCTTCTTGCTGCACCGAACCGCGACCCGGCTGATAATAGCCGGGGGTATCGACCAGACGCTGCTCGCCAAGGCGGCTTTGCGCAACTTTGTTGGTGACTTGCAGGCTGTCAAAACCAGTGCGCAGCATTAATGCTGCCTGATCAATCAGCACATCACCCGTCGCACGCAATTCGCCTTCAAAGCCTGCACGGCGCAGCACTTCGGCCTTCGAATAAGACCGACCATCGTTGAAAGCCGGAAACTGCAAAGCAATAACTGGCAAGTTTTCCAGATGATCAAGCAAAGGCTCAATCTTCTCTCCCGGCGCAACAGATACACCGATGCGCCGATTGGAAGAGCGGCGCAGTTCCTCATCAAGTCCAAGCCAGATGGCGAGCGGAATGATGATCGCAGGCGCATCACCCGCCGCTTCCAGATCATCTGCAAAGACATAATCGTCGTCGCGAAAGCCGTTCTCGGACCAGAGCTTCGTTTCCAATATCGTTTCACTCATTTCTGGTCCAAAGCTCCGTAGTTTTTAAGGCTATCCGTGAGACCCGTCAGATGGATGCCGCATTCGGTCTTTTCCGAACCGGCCCAGCGTCCGGCGCGCTGATCTTCGCCATCATTCACAGGCCGTGTGCAGGGCATGCAGCCAATCGAACGGTAGCCCTGTTCAGTTAGCGGATGCACGGGAAGATCATGCTTTTGCGCATAGGCACGCAGGTCTTCCGAGCGCATACGTGCAAGCGGATTGATGCGGATACGCGGGCCAACCGATTCAAAAACCGGCAAAGCATTGCGGGTCGAGGCCTGAAACTGCTTCCGGCCTGTCATCCACGCCTGATAAGGTGCAACTGCACGCGCCATCGGTTCCACTTTGCGGATGAAGCAGCAGCGGTCCTTGTCGGTCATCGACAAAGCGCCAAACGGATCATCCGTCTTCACGCTTTCCTCAAGCGGCAGAATGTCCTGCACATCAAGAAGCCCCAGCCGATCCACCAGATCATGCCGATAATCGAGCGTTGCGCGAAAATGCTTGCCCGTATCGAGAAACAGAACCGGCGTTGCAGGATTAATCTCAGCAATCATATGCAGCAACACAGCCGATTCCGCACCAAACGACGAAACCACCGCGATGCCACCCTCAAAGAGTTCGCGTGTGCTTAACGCAATCACCTCTTGCGGGGAGGAAGCACTGTAGCTTCCTTCCAGCAACCGGGCTTGCGCCTCCGCCTTTTGATCGGAAGTGAGATCAGTTTCAGGCCGCACGGCTCACCTCTCCATAAAGCGCGCGTTTAAACGGCTCCATTCCCACCCGACGATAGGCGGCAACGAAGGTTTCCTCGCTGTTTTCACGCAAGCCAAGATAGGTATCCACCACCGTTTCGATGGCGTCGACAACTTCTTCCGAGGAAAAGCCGCGTCCCGTAATGTCGCCAATGGCAGTGTATTCGTCAGCCGAGCCGCCAAGCGTGATCTGATAAAGCTCCTCGCCCTTCTTTTCGACACCCAGAATACCGATGTGTCCGACATGGTGATGACCGCAGGCATTGATGCAGCCGGAAATCTTGATCTTGAGATCACCAATTTCAAGCTGGCGTTGCTGATCGCCAAAACGCTCGGAAATACGCTGCGCAACAGGGATCGAGCGCGCATTGGCAAGCGCACAGTAATCAAGGCCGGGGCATGCGATAATATCGGTAATCAGTCCGGCATTGGCCGTGACCAGACCATCCGATTGCAGAAGATCATAGACCGCCGGAAGATCAGCCTTGGCCACATGTGGGAGCACCAAATTCTGCTCATGGCTGACGCGGATTTCATCAAAGGAATAGGTCTCGGCAATATCTGCCACCAGTTCCATCTGCTCTGCGCTGGCGTCACCCGGAATACCGCCAATGGGCTTCAATGAAATCGTGACAACCGCATAATCAGGGTTCTTGTGCGGCGTGACATTGCGCCTGGTCCAGGCAGCAAAATCAGCATCCGCCTTCTGTGTCACCGCCAGAACTTCCCAGCCCTCAGGGCGCTCAAGCAAATCCGGCATGCGAAAATAGGTTTCAATCGCGTCGATATCCCGCTGCGGCAGTTTCAGATCGCCGTAACGGATCTGTTCCCACTCGGCATCAATCTCCTGCACCAACGGTTCGACACCTGTTTCATGCACGAGGATTTTAATGCGCGCCTTATATTTGTTATCGCGACGGCCATAGAGATTATAGACGCGCACGATAGCGGTTACATAGGTCAGCATATCTTCAAGCGGCAGAAAATCGCGGATTTTCTTCGCGACCATCGGGGTGCGCCCCTGCCCGCCGCCAATATAGACGGCCAAGCCCAGTTCGCCTGCGTCATTTTTCTTGAGCTGCAAGCCGATGTCATGCACCTGAATGGCCGCACGATCATGCTCGGAGCCAACAATCGCAATCTTGAATTTTCGCGGCAGATAGGAAAACTCCGGATGCAGCGATGACCACTGGCGCAGAATTTCTGCCAGCGGGCGCGGATCGGCCACTTCGTCGTGTGCAGCACCTGCAAAATGATCCGCCGTCACATTACGAATGCAGTTGCCCGATGTCTGAATCGCATGCATTTCGACTTCGGCCAGCTCTTCGAGAATTTGCGGCACGTCCTTCAATGCAGGCCAGTTATACTGGACATTCTGGCGTGTCGTAAAATGTGCAAAACCGCGATCATAATCGCGCGCAATTGAGCCGAGCCTGCGCAACTGGCGGCTCGACAATGTGCCATAGGGGATCGCCACACGCAGCATATAGGCATGCAATTGCAGATAAAGGCCGTTCATCAGCCGTAACGGCTTGAACTGGTCTTCCGTCATTTCACCTGAAAGACGACGTTCAACCTGATCCTTAAACTGTGCAACACGGGCCGCAACAAAATCGCGGTCAAATTCATCATAACGATACATGGTAATTTCCGATATTCAGATCAGGAGGCTTGCTTCAGGAAGGATTGACCAAGCGTAGTGATCGTGGGACCGGAGAGCCGGATGCGCTCACGCAGACGAATGGGATAAAGCCCTTCGTCACGCTCTTCGACATCGATGACATTCACATCGACAACCAGATTGGCTTTGGCTGCAACCTTGCCAGCCTCTTCGAGTGCGCTGATCGCTTCCGCATGACGCGCCACAAGCGCACCATCAATGGTTTCCTGCCATGACCCATCAGCACCAAGCCACACAGCCTGTCCATCGATGAGCCGGTTTGCGGTGAGAACTTTTACAACCATTTTACCAACTCCCTGAACTTTGAGCGCATTTCGATCTGATTGCATCAGATCGGCGCTCAGTTCGTTTTTTTCTACGCGCATCTTGTCCGAAAACCGGTTCCCACTTTTCGGGATGCGCTCTAAGCTGCGACCGCAACTGGCTTACGCGCCAGAGCTTGCGCTTTGTCGATAGCGGCACCTGCAACGGCGTCACCGATGATAACCATGACCGGACCGGACAGTTCTTTTCTGTCCTCAAGTTCGGGCAAATCTTTCAATGTTCCATGAAACATCCGCTTATCCTTGCGGCTTGCATTCTCAATAACAGCAACCGCTGTATCTTCATGCAGCCCCGCAGAAATCAGACGACTTGCAACGGAAGCTGCAACGCTTGAGCCCATATAGACGGCAATGGTTGCGCCAGAGACGGCAAGCTTTGCCCAGCCGGGCAGAACATCGCCTGCCATGTCGTGACCCGTTGTGAAAACCAGCGACGAAGCGACGCCGCGCAAGGTCAGCGGCAGCTCCATATCGGCAGCAGCCGCAAAAGCCGACGTGATGCCGGGTACGATTTCAAAGCCGATACCTGCCGCACGCAATGCGGCCATTTCTTCAGCCGCGCGACCAAAAACCAGCGGATCGCCAGCTTTCAGGCGCACCACGCGCTTGCCCTCATTCCCAAGTGCCACAAGAAGATCGTTGATTTCGTTCTGGCTTTTGGAATGGCAACCTTTGCGCTTACCAACGGAAAGGCGTTCGGCATCGCGACGACCCATGGCGATAACACCTTCGGGCACCAGCGCATCATGAACAATCACGTCGGCCTCCATCAGCACGCGATGCGCGCGCAACGTCAGCAAGTCTTCTGCACCCGGTCCGGCACCAACCAACCAGACATAACCGGCAGCACCTTGCGGCTGTGCGATGAGATCGTTTGCAGCCTTATAAGCTTCCTCGTGGTCGCCATTTTCAACAGCGCGCGCAACGGAACCGGAAAAGAAACTGCGCCAGAAACTGCGGCGGGCCAGACCCTTTGGCAAAAGCCTTTCAACCAGCGGTCGCCAGCTTTCGGCATAATGCGCCAATTCGCCAAGACGTGGCGAAAAGGCTGCATCAATGCGCGCACGCACCATCTGCGCCAGCACGGGTGCCGAACCTTCGGTGCCAATCGCAATCGCAATCGGTGCACGGTTGACGATAGCCGGTGTCAGGAAATCGCAAAGTGCTGGTCGATCCACCACATTGACCGGAATTCTCTCGGCCTTCACGCTGGCTGCAATGGCGTTATCCTGCTCCTCATTGCCGGTTGCGACAAAAACCAGTTTTGCACCTTCAAGATACGCAGGGTCGAAAGGAGCAGCAATGTGTTGCGCTCCATGGCTTGTGATAAAATCAGCGAGATGCGGCTCTGTCTCTTCCGCGATAATGCGTAAATGCGCCGAGGTCTGCGCCACAAGACGCGCCTTGTTCAGCGCTTCCTCGCCGCCGCCAACAATAACCACAACCTCTCCCGAGACACGGAAGAAGGCTGGAAAATCAGCGAGTAGACGTTTGGACTCTAGGGCCACGGCACTATCCTTTTTGAGAGTGCCGCTATTATTTCTGGACTAGGGAAATTTTATAAGAAACGGGCTTGCGCGCGCAAATCGCGCGGAGCATCACTTTTTCTCAAAAAGCCAATTTTGAGGATTTTAATTCCTCAAAGCCACAAATTATATCCCATAATTTTTGTATGATTATCAATCAGCTAGCTATAATTGCCGGACGTGAAGAAGGCAGGAATATGCTTTGGCCAGCGGCGTGGCAGCACCGCTATCAAATCAAAGCGCAAAGATAAATGCGCATGGTCCCTTTGTCGTTGCAGCCATAAATCGGCAGCCGCCTCGATGCGGTGCATGGCTTGCGGCGTGACGGAAAGTTGCGCGGCTTCCACGCTGATCCGCGCCTTGACTTCAACGATGAGAATAAGATTGCCGCGCCGGGCAATGAGATCGATTTCGCCAAGCCGCGTGCGATAGCGGCGTGCGACGATGCGGTAACCTTTGAGCATGAGCGCCAAAGCGGCCCAACGCTCGGCGCTATGTCCGCGAAAGAAAGCAACGCGCTTTTTCTCGCGGAATTGGCTCATCAGCCTTGCGCCTTGAGCTGCATTAGACGCTGATAAAGCACCGATTTCTGACCGCCGGTCATGCGTGCCGCCTCACCGGCTGCTTTTGACGGAGGCAGCTCCTGCGATAACGACAACAGCAGCTTGTCGACGTCTTCCTCACTTTGGGGGCCAGCCTCACCTGAAGGCGGACCGACCAGCAGCACGACCTCACCGCGAATGCGATCTTCGCCGTCAAACTGCTGTTTCAGCTCGCCGAGAGTGGACGTGACAATGGTCTCATAGGCTTTGGTCAGTTCGCGGCAAAGCGCGGCGTCACGCGCGTCGCCAAAGACGTCCGCCATATCGGCAAGCGTTGCTGCCGCACGATTGGGCGATTCATAGAACACCAGCGTTGCGTCGATGTTCTTGAGATTTTCGAGCTTTGATTGCTTCTGGCCGTGTTTGACCGGCAGAAATCCGCAGAACATGAAAGCATCGGTCGGAAGCCCGGAAGCGGCCAGCGCTGCAAGCAATGCCGAAGCACCCGGAATTGGTACAACGCGAATGCCTGCCTCACGCGCTTCACCGACAAGCCGGAAACCCGGATCGGACACAAGCGGCGTGCCGGCATCGGACACCAGAGCCACGCTTTTGCCTGCCTGCAAGGCCGCAATCAGCTTTGGGCCAGCTTCATTGGCATTATGCTCATGATAGCTGACAGGGCGGCGCACAATGCCATAACGATCCAACAAGACGCGGGTAACGCGGGTATCTTCGCAAGCCACAATGTCAGCACTGGCGAGCGTTTCCAGCCCGCGCAGCGTCATGTCGCCAAGATTACCAATCGGCGTCGAGACGATATAAAGCGCTGATTCAATCGGTCGGGCGCGCTGGGCGCTGCCGCCAACCACATATTCGCGCTTCACATCGTCTTGTAATTCGGTCATTCAAATTCCTCAACTGCTTATGTCGTTATCGAAAAACCGGTTCCCACTTTTCCGCGACATGCGCTAAGCCGCCAAATCCGCGACCAGCGCATCAAGCACCAGCGCGCCGTCCGGCGTTGCACGGATGAAGCTTCCATCCATTTTTTCAATCATGCCAGACGCAATCAGCCGTTCCAGGCGCTTGCGGTCGATATCGTGTCCCGTCAGGCGTCGATAGCGCTCCAGATCAATGCCTTCACGCAATCGCAATCCCATCATCAGAAACTCGTCGCCCTGCGGACCACCATCGAGATATTCTTCCTCGACAACGCCATGCCCCTGCGTTTCGACTTTTTCGAGCCAGGTTTCAGGATGCTTTTCGGTCATGGTGACAGTACGCAGATTGTTTTCGATGAAACGCCCATGCGCGCCGGGACCAATGCCGACATACTGCCCATAACGCCAGTAAACCAGATTGTGCTGGGATTCACGCCCCGGCACCGCATGGTTTGAAATCTCATAGGCAGGAAGACCATGTTCCGCAGTGATCACTTGCGTTTCCTCATAAAGAGCAGCAGCATGGTCCGGGTCCGGGGTGGTCAGCTTGCCCGCCTTCCAGAGATTATAGAACTGCGTGCCTTCCTCAATCGTCAGCTGGTAGAGCGAGAGATGATCGGCAGCCAGATCAATGGCTTCCTTCAATTCCTCACGCCATGCTTCAATCGTCTGATTGGGCCGCGCATAGATGAGATCGAAAGAAAGACGCGGGAAAATCTCGCGCGCCAGCCGGATTGCGGCCTTGGCCTCATCGACCGAATGCATGCGCCCAAGACGACGCAAATCGGGATTATTCAGCGCCTGAATGCCAAGCGAAACGCGGTTGACACCTGCCGCACGATAGCCGCGAAAGCGATCTGCTTCCACGCTTGTCGGATTGGCTTCCAGCGTCACTTCAATATCAGGCGCAACCGACCAGCGCGACGCAATGCCGTCAAGCAAACTACCAACCGTTGCAGGCTGCATGAGTGACGGTGTGCCTCCGCCCAGAAATATGCTGGTGACGGTGCGCGGACCAGTGCGCGCGCGCAATGTGTCCATCTCGCGGTTGAAAGCGGCCGCAAAACGCTCCTGATCCACCGGCTGATGGCGCACATGGCTGTTGAAGTCGCAATACGGACATTTGGCCAGACAAAAAGGCCAATGCACATAAACGCCAAATGCGGTTTCACCATCCGCTCGCGCAATCGGCAAAATATCGGCGGGTGGAGAAAAAGGGTGGTTCATTCAGCAGGGTCCGAAACGACATCGAGGGCTTTTTCAGCGAAAAGCTTGAAGGCACGCGCACGATGCGACAGCGCTGACGCGTCACCCGGCTTCCAGCCGTGTTTTTCGTCGGCAGTCATTTCACCAAAGGTTTTTTCATAGCCATCGGGCTTGAATACCGGATCATAACCAAAGCCGATATCGCCGCGTGGTGGCCAGATCAGCGTGCCTTCCACTTCGCCACGATAATATTGTGCTTCACCATCCGGCCATGCAAGGCAGATCACAGAAACAAAGCGAGCTTTACGCTTGTCGGGCGTGGTTGCGCCTTTTTCCTGCAGAAGATCTTCGACCTTGCGCATCGCCATATTGAAATCGCGCGTGCCATCTTCGGTTTGCGCCCAGTCAGCGGTGTAAACGCCCGGATTGCCATCAAGCGCATCAACAGCCATTCCCGAATCGTCAGACAGGGATGGCAGGCCCGTCGCTTTGGCTGCTGCAAAGGCCTTGATATAGGCGTTTTCTTCGAACGTGGTGCCGGTTTCTTCCGGCTCAGGCAGACCGAGTGCTGCAACAGAACTGACCTCAAAGCCAAAGGGCGCAATCAGTCCATCAAACTCGCGCAGCTTGCCTGCATTGTGCGATGCGACGATCAGTTTGCCTTTTTCAAGCGCCTTCATTGTTTAACTCCAAAGTTTCGGCTCGGCGAATTCCAGCGAATTGCCGGAGGGATCGCGAAAATAAATCGAACGTGCGCCATTGGGCCATTCGAAATCAGACTCGATAGCAATGTCGTGCTTTTCGAGATAGTTACGCCAGTCGTCAATCTCATGACACGTGGCTGCAAAACACACATGCCCCGGCCCAGACGTTCCATGCGGTGGCACCGGCAGCGATCCGGGTGCCGCTGGTTTCAGCGTTTCTGCCGCTTTAAACAACAGCAGAATGCCGTCGCCACAGCGGAAGAATGCATTGCGTTCACTGACCTTGCCCACCGGCTCAAGCCCGATAATGTCGCGATAAAATGCAATCGCCTCAGCAACATCATGGACATAGAGCGCGGTTTCAAGAATGCGGGATGCCTGCATAGCTTCGACCCTCTCGGTAATAAGAGAAGGCCTTAACTATCAGGCAAGTGCTGCTTTCTGCAACTCGACGAGCTGATTAATGCCGCCGCGTGCAAGCTTCATGAGTGCAGCGAACTCTTCTTCCGAGAATGGTGCACCTTCCGCTGTACCCTGAATTTCAACAATGCCGCCCTTGCCGGTCATGACGAAATTGCTGTCGGTTTCAGCCGCCGAATCCTCAACATAGTCAAGATCAAGCACAGGCTGGCCTTCGTGAATACCACAGGAAATGGCTGCAATATGATCTTTGAGCACCTTTTCGATGCGGATCATCTGACGTGCTTCCATCCAGCGCAGGCAATCGTGAAGAGCAACCCAGCCGCCGGTAATCGCCGCAGTGCGTGTGCCGCCATCAGCCTGAATGACATCGCAGTCAACGGTGATCTGAAATTCGCCCAGTGCCTGCAAGTCAACAACTGCGCGCAACGAACGTCCGATCAGACGCTGAATTTCCTGCGTGCGTCCGCCCTGCTTGCCTGCTGCTGCTTCGCGACGCATACGATCGCCTGTCGAACGCGGCAGCATGCCATATTCTGCTGTGACCCAGCCCTTGCCGGAATTGCGCATCCAGCCCGGTACTTTTTCCTCAAGGCTTGCCGTGCACAGAACATGGGTATCGCCAAACTTGACGAGGCAAGAGCCTTCCGCATGTTTGGAGACGCCGCGCTCAAAAGATACGGCACGCATTTCGTCAGCAGCGCGCTTGGATGGACGCATGGTAATTCCTCATTTCGATTTTCGTTGCGGCTTTTTAGGCTTGTCGTGCAGGAATGGAAAGGAATTTCGCATGATCATTCATGAGAGATGTTAAGAGAACTGTCATTATGACCTTAAAGCCTTTGACGGCTTGGGTTGCGCGCTTATATTTATAGTATGCAATTCAGAGGGTTCGCATTGAGACCATGATCAAATCACCAGAACATCAGCTACTCAGTTCGCTCGACCAGCGGTCACGCGATATCTTTCGGCTGATCGTTGATAGCTACCTCAATGATGGCGATCCTGTTGGCTCACGCAATCTGTCGCGCCTGCTGCCGCACAGTCTTTCGCCCGCGACAATCCGCAATGTGATGAGCGATCTGGAACAACTGGGCCTCATTTATGCGCCACATATATCTGCCGGGCGTCTGCCAACGCAGATTGGCCTGCGTTTTTTTGTGGACGCATTCATGGAAGTCGGCGATCTGCGTCCCGATGAACGCACTTCGATTGAAGCGCAGGTTCGCTCTGCGGGCAGCAACAATTCTGTTGAAAGCGTTCTGACCGAAGCCAGTCAGGTTCTGTCCGGGCTGTCGCGCGGCGCTGGCCTCGTGCTTGCCACCAAGGCAGAAGGTGCGCTCAAGCATATTGAGTTTGTGCGACTTGAACCCACCCGTGCACTCGCCGTTTTGGTCATGCAGAATGGCGATGTGGAAAACCGCGTCATCAACCTGCCAGCAGGCATTTCCGCATCGCAGCTTGTTGAGGCTTCGAACTTCCTTAATGCGCATATTCATGGCCACACACTTTCGGAAGCAAAATCCGAGCTCGAAAAGCTCTCGGAAGGCACGAGACAGGAACTCGACCAGCTTTCGCAGGAGCTCGTGGAACAGGGGCTTGCGGTGTGGAGCGGTGCCGGGTCCGATCAGCCTGCGCGGCTGATCGTGCGCGGGCGAGCCAATCTGTTGGAAAATATTCACGCACAGGAAGATATTGAACGCCTGCGGCATCTGTTTGACGACCTTGAAACCAAAGATGGTATGATACAGCTGCTTGATCTGGCGGAATCAGGTTCGGGCGTGCGCATTTTTATCGGCTCGGAAAACAAGCTTTTCTCGCTCTCTGGCTCGTCGCTTGTGGTGGCTCCTTATCGCGACAGCGAGCAACGGGTTGTCGGTGCGCTTGGGGTGATTGGGCCAACACGGCTTAATTATGCACGCATTGTGCCTATGGTCGATTATACCGCGCAAATCGTGTCCCGATTATTGCGCTAATTTCTGATAAGCAGTGTCAGACTTGTCAAGGCTGAGAAATTAGACCTTGATTTTAACGCCGCGAAACTCAATATCCGGCGCAAACACCATTCAAGACGGAAGAAGCATTATGGCTAATGAAAAGAATACACCCGAAAACCCCGATCTTGAGCAGCGCGACATCAATAATCCTCGTGATCGTGATGCGCTGAAGCGTGCTGCCGATGATTTTCTGAAAAGCCGCAAAGCCGAGGCGCGTGCTGAAGCAGAAGAAGATACGGTCGATGCCGAAAATCTTGCTGCGAACACGATTGCTGCTCTTGAAGCCGACAATGCAGAACTGAAAGACCAGATGCTGCGCCTTGTTGCCGAAATGGAAAATCTGCGCAAGCGCACCCAGCGCGATGTGCAGGATGCCCGCACCTATGCGGTGACCAATTTCGCCCGCGATATGCTCTCGGTTTCCGACAATCTGAGCCGCGCGCATGAAGCTATTCCAGCAGACGCGTTGGAAAGCGATGCAAATCTCAAGTCCTTGGCCGAAGGCGTGGAAATGACCGAACGTGCCATGCAACAGGCTTTGGAACGTCACGGCGTGACTAAGCTCAACCCTGAAGGTGAAAAGTTCGACCCGAACTTCCATCAGGCGATTTTTGAAGTCCCAAATCCTGAACTGCCAGCCAACACAGTCGTACAGGTTATGCAGGCAGGCTATGCAATCGGTGACCGCGTATTGCGCCCCGCTATGGTCGGCGTTTCCAAGGGTGGACCCAAGGCGTCTGCGGAAGCTGCACCCGAAGGCAATGCATAAGCATATTGACTGCTGAACATTATTCGAGAGAAAGAGCGGCGCGTTAATCGCCGCTCTTTCTTTTTGTCGGCATCCATTGGATTATCGGCGAAATGTCGCTGGGAGGCCTAAGTGACGATCTTTGATTTTGCCAATTTTGCGGGCGTTTTCGTTTTCGCAGCCACAGGTGCTCTCGCTGCCTCACGTCGCCAGCTTGATATTATCGGCTTTATTTTCCTTGCCAATATTACCGGTATTGGTGGCGGAACCATGCGTGATCTCGTGCTGGGCGCGCCGGTATTCTGGGTGGTTGAGCCGTTTTATCTGCTGGCAGGCACCTCTGCCGCCATCATCGTCTATTTCACAGCGCATCTGGTTGAATCACGCTACCGGCTTCTGTTGTGGTTTGATGCCATTGGTATGGCCGCTTATACGGTGGTGGGTGCCGCCAAAGGATTATCGCTCGGCTTTGGGCCATCGGTTGCCATCGTCACCGGCATTTTTACAGCAACCCTTGGCGGCATATTGCGCGATATGGTGGCGGGAGAACCGTCCGTGCTCATGCGTCGGGAAATCTATGTGACCGCAGCGCTTGCAGGTGCGTTTCTTTATGTCGTGCTGGAACGCTTCGGAATTGATCCGACTTATGCAGGACTTGCAGCCGCATTCATCGCCTTTGTCGTGCGCGGTGGCGCGCTTTATTTTGGCTGGACTTTGCCAGTTTATAAAAGTCGTCCCGGTCGCACAGAGGAAGAACTCAAGCGCGACCGGATAGTGCCATAATCAATCAGATAAGTTTGGCCTGCGTGGCCACAGCCTTAAGATCGATCAGCGGACGCGGACCCATCTGCTGAACGATCATGCCAGCAGCAAGTGATCCCAGACGTGCGCAATCCTCAAGCGAACGATCCTTCGTATAGCCATAGAGGAAGCCGGCTGCATAAAGATCGCCTGCGCCCGTGGTATCAATCAGTTCCTCAATTTCGATAGCTGGTACATGCAGCGTCTGTTCGGCAGTGATGACAATTGCACCCTTTTCCGAACGGGTAATGATCGACAGCGGGCAATCCTTGCGAAGGGCTTCCACGGCTTCATCAAGCGATCTGGTCTGATAAAGCGACTTTGCCTCGTCTTCATTGGCAAAGACAATATCAACCGTACGCTCCCGCATCAGATCAAGGAACTCTTCACGATAACGATCAACGCAGAACGGATCGGACAAGGTCATCGCAACCTGACGACCATGGTCATGTGCGATTTTTGATGCCAGAACAATGGCTTCCTTGGCGCGTGGCGGATCCCAGAGATAGCCTTCGAAATAGGTCACACGCGCATCGGCAACTTTTGAGGTTTCCACATCTTCCGGCCCAAGCTCAATGCAGGCACCCAGATAGGTATTCATCGAACGTTCGCCATCAGCGGTGACGAAAATCATGCAGCGTGCGGTGGGCGACCCCTGTTCGAGAGCGCGTGTATCGAAAGCCACGCCCTGCGCACGAATATCATGGGCAAACACCCGGCCAAGATGGTCGGTTGCCACCTTGCCAAAATAAGCGGAGCGGCCACCAAGGCTTGCAATGCCTGCTGCCGTATTGCTTGCGCTGCCGCCGGACATTTCCGTTATCTGTCCCTTGATACGGCTATAGAGCAGCTCTGCCCGGTCGCCATCAATCAGGTTCATGGCACCTTTGATAATGCCATTTGTTTCCAGAAATGCATCTTCGGTGCGCGAAATAACATCGACAATGGCGTTGCCAATGCAAAGAACGTCGAATGTAGCCATGAGCTGAACTGCTGCTCCCCTATTGGTCTGCTGCCTTTCTCGTCAGAAGCTTTCAGACAAGGATATGGCGACAGCAATGTGAGGCCGGTTTAGCCTTTTGCAAGTCTTTTGACTACCCTGTGAGCGCTACGATCTGTGGGTACACCATCTTGTGCAGTCTGAGCTCTGTTCCTATCTGGATCACATCGGATTGCGAAAAGTGGACCCAAATGATCATTGAAGCCGCGCTGAAAGCTCTTAAACGCCTTCCAACGCCAGAATTTCGCTCTGTTTTGTGGAAAACACTCGGACTGACGCTGCTTCTGCTTGTCGGTCTATGGGTGGCGATCCGGCAAGTGTTTTTCAGTTTCGCATGGCCCTGGATGGAGCAATTGCTGCCCGGCATGCCCGAATGGGCCGGATGGCTGGGCATTGTTGCCGCCATTATCGCCGGGCTTGGCCTTGCACTGGTTCTTGCTTTGATGATTGCGCCGGTCACAGCCCTTGTCGCCGGTATTTTCCTTGATGATGTTGCGGAGGTGGTCGAACGCGAAGATTATAGAGGCGAGCCTAAAGGCACGCCGTTGCCACTTGGACGCTCAATCATCGTGTCACTCAAATTCTTAGGCGTCGTCATTCTCGGCAATATCGTGGCGCTTTTTTTGCTGTTCATTCCGGGCGTCAATCTGATCGCCTTTTTCGTGATCAACGCCTATCTGCTGGGGCGGGAATTCTTTGAATTTGCCGCCATGCGCTACCGCTCAGAGGCGGAAGCCAAAGCCTTGCGTTCGCAATATGGTGTGACAGTATTTCTCGCAGGGCTGCTGATTGCAGCGTTTCTGGCAATCCCAATCGTCAACCTGCTGACCCCGCTTTTTGCAGCCACCATGATGATCCATCTGCACAAGGCGATTTCGCAACGCGAAATTTTAAAACTGCGGCGGTAATGGAATGAGTGCTGCCGGTACGTCACAAGTCTTTCCCGGATATTTGCAGATATCTGCAATCACACATTTCTCGCATTCAGGCTTGCGCGCCTTGCAGGTATAGCGCCCGTGCAGGATGAGCCAGTGATGCGCATGGAACAGATATTCGGTCGGGATAACCCGCATCAGAATAGCTTCCACCGCGTCCGGTGTCTTTCCCGGCGCAAGCCCGATCCGATTGCCAATACGCAGCACATGGGTATCGACCGCCATAGTCGAATGCCCGAAAGCCATGCTGAGCACTACATTGGCGGTCTTGCGGCCAACACCCGGCAGCTTCACCAGTTCATCGCGGTCGCCGGGCACCTCGCCACCATAATCACGAATAAGCGCCTCGGACAGCAGAATGACATTCTTGGCCTTGTTGCGCCAAAGCCCGATGGTGCGGATATAATTGCCAACAGTGTCTTCGCCAAGTGCGAGCATCTTTTGCGGTGTATCGGCAATGGCAAAAAGCGCACGCGTTGCCTTGTTCACGCCCGCATCCGTTGCCTGTGCCGATAGAACGACAGCAACCAGCAGCGTAAAAGCATTGACGTGCTCAAGCTCGCCCTTGGGTTCAGGACGCAGAATGGAAAAGCGGCGAAAAATCTCGTGGATTTCATCAGCCGTATAAAGCGTGCCGGAAACCCGGCGCGGACGGCGTGCCAGTGTCTTGGCTTGAGCATTCACGGGTGATTTGATTTTGGCGTTTTCCATTTTGTCTCTATACTTGGCCCCACTCTCGGAAAACAGTTCACAGCTTGACGCAGCCCGGAGCGTACTTGCATGCATCATCCAGACGGCGCAAATCCCGATAGGTTCGATAAACCGATATTTGAAGCACTGCTAACGCCCTATCGTTCGTTAGGGCGAACCGGATTTCGTGTGCTGATGGGGGCGTTGATAAGCTGCTGGCTTTTTGTCTGCATCCTGTTCTGGTCTATCGGCGCTTGGCCGATCATCGGCTTTTTTGGCCTCGATGTGCTGGCAATTTATCTGGCATTTCGCTGGAATTATCGCGCCGCCAATGCACGCGAAGAAATCTCTGTTTCACGTTCAGCACTGCATATTCGCAAATATGAGCCCTCCGGCAAACTGATTGCCCATGAATTTCATCCGTTCTGGACGCGGTTCAAAATAGTACGAAAGCCGGAATTCGGCATTACATCCATGCATTTGGAAAGCCGCCAGCACCGTGTTTCCATTGGTGGTTTTCTCAATCCCGATGATCGCGAAAGCTTTGCCACTGCATTTCGCAAAGCACTTGTCCGGGCAAGGAGCTAAAACTTTTCCACATATGTTGACCGGTTTTTCTTTCAGAGCGCCTCATTTACAATGAGAGCGACAGGAATCCGGTTTCGGCCCTTGAAGTCGAGCTTTTCACAAGCCATATCAGTTGAGCGAAAGATACGCCGCAAGGGTGCTTTCCAAGACGGTCGCTTCGATAAGGACTGATACGATGACAAGAATGACACCGTTTTCGAGCCCGCTACTGCTCGGATTCGATACAATGGAAAAGACGCTGGAACGGATTGCTAAATCCGGCGATGGTTACCCGCCCTATAATATCGAGCGCCTGCGCGGCGAGACCGGTTCTGAACGCCTGCGTATCACGCTTGCTGTTGCAGGATTTGCCAGCGACGATCTCGAAGTCATGACGGAAGACAATCAGCTTGTCATCCGCGGACGCCAGACTGACGATACTGAGCGTGAATTTCTGCATCGCGGCATTGCGGCGCGACAGTTTCAGCGCGTTTTTGTTCTGGCTGACGGTATGCGGGTTGTGGGTTGCGATTTGAAGAATGGCCTTCTCGCCATTGATCTCGATCGACCTGAACCAGAACGACTTATCAAACGTATAAATATAGCAGTTAAAGAGTGAAGCGGGTTCACCTTAGGTTCACCTTAAAACCGCTATAGGGATTTATTAAGCTCTTAAGCGCCATGATCGCAAATGATATGCCGCGAAAACGGAGGCTACGATGATGAACAGACACATTCTCTCCGAATATGAATTCGCACATCTGGGTGAAGGTGAAGTGGCTTATGTGCGCAAGATTCGTTCCGACGATCTGACCCGCACCTTCCCTGCTCTCCCCCCGATTGCTCCAGGTTTAGAAATCTGGGCACTTTTTGGCGCAAGCGGCGAGCCGATTGTGCTCTCCGATGTTCGCGCCACCGCATTGCAGGGCGCACATGAGCACGAATTGCGCACAGTGATGCTGCATTAAAAAAAACCTGATAAACACGTATAAAGAAAGGCCGCCGTTCTCCCCGAAACGGCGGCCTTTCTTGTTTAACGACAGCTTCAAGCGGCGTTTGAAGCCGGATGTGCTGTCAGGAATGAATAAAGTGCCTGCGCGTCATGGGTTCCGCGCAGCTTTGCCACGGTGTCGGCGTCACGCAACATGCGGGCGATACGCGACAGGGCCTTGAGATGATCCGCACCTGCATTTTCAGGTGCCAGAAGCAGGAACACGAGATCAACGGGCTGATCGTCCAATGCTTCAAAATCCACTGGCGTTTCAAGGCGCGCAAAAATTCCGGCAATCTTGTCGATGCTTGCGAGCTTGCCATGTGGAATGGCAACGCCATTGCCAACGCCTGTAGAACCAAGGCGTTCGCGCTGGAGAATTGTTTCGAAAACTTCACGCTCAGGGAGACCGGTCAGTTCCGCAGCCTTTTCAGACAGAATCTGCAAAAGCTGCTTTTTGGAGCTGGCTTTCAGCGCAGGGATAATCGCCCCTGGCTGAATCAGATCACTAAGATCCATTCTCTCCGTTCCTTCTTCAATCAGACCATTTAAGGCCCGGTTTGGGGAAGCGCACGACAGCATCCACTGCGTGCGCTTCAGGTTTGCCGTCAGGTGCGTGGCGCGGCTTGGCGGGTCACCGTCGATGGATCGACCCAGCCAATATTGCCGTCCGCACGACGGTAGACGATATTCACTTCATCATTGCCTGCATTGCGGAACACCAGAACCGGATTTTCAATCAGGTCAAGTTCCACAACCGCCGACGCGACCGAAAGGGTACGCAGAGCAACAGACGATTCCGCAACAATAGTTGGCGCGTAATCCACCGGAAGATCCTCCTCTTCCTCCGGCAGCGGTGCCATAACACGATATGTCACATCATCATAGATCGCATTTGGTGCGGTCGCAGGACGTGATTTCAAACGGCGCTTGTAACGGCGCAACCGTGTTTCAATCTTTTCTGCAGCCGCATCGAACGCCAGTTGCGGGTCTTGTGCATCTCCGGTGCTCTGCAAGGTGGCACCGCTATCTAAATGCAAAGTACAATCCGCGCTGAACCGCGATCCGGACTTGGTGACCGTTACCTGCCCGGAAAAGCCATGATCGAAATATTTGCCGACCGCCTCGTTAACCCGATCATTGATCCGAGCCGTGAAAGCTTCACCGACGTCCATATGCTTTCCAGATACACGCAGAGTCATTTGGTACACCTCATTTGCGTTACACAACAGGACGTAGTCTAATCACAAGGTGAGCGAAGCGCAAAGCGAACCAGCATCAAATATGCTTTTCGTCCTGTGCTATTTTTAGCCCCATTTCACAAATCCGGACACAGTGACAAAACACCCGACCGAATATGCGCATTCAAGCGGCTATTCGAGTAATTTCCCCCCATGTGTATTCAAATGTGTATTCAAAGTGCATTCAAAACACATGACCGGGAAGTTCGCTGCACATCGTTCTTTTATGTAACGCCGGAAACGCAGAAGCGTTTCCCGAAATATTACCGCGCCTTTCGTTTTGTCAGTCAGACACCGGAATTCCGGCATTTGCAGATGCATATCCTAATGCGAGCCGGGCTTCTATTGACTTAAAGGTCAATTGTCAATCGCAGCTTCTGCCAGTCGTTTTTCGAAAGGCAGGTTGAGAATCAATCTCCGGTGTCGGATCGCCGGGCTTTCTTTTCCCTCCTGCGTTGAACCGATGAAGCAATATTCATCGATTCCCGGTATTTAGCGACCGTTCTGCGGGCGATATCCACACCGTCCTTCTTCAAAGCATCCACGATTGCATCGTCTGATAATACATCCTCCGGCTTTTCCGCGTCGATCATCTGACGGATGCGATGGCGCACACTTTCGGATGAGTGCGCATCACCTCCTTCGGAAGAGGCAATGGATGCATTGAAGAAATAGCGCAATTCAAACACGCCACGCGGTGTTGCCATGAATTTGTTGGCCGTGACACGGCTGATTGTTGATTCATGCATACCAACAGCATCGGCCACAGTGCGCAGATTGAGCGGCTTGAGATGGGTTACGCCGTGATGCAGAAAGCCATCCTGCTGACGCACGATTTCCTGCGTCACTTTCAGGATCGTGCGCGCACGCTGATCAAGGCTGCGCATCAGCCAGTTTGCCGACTGCATGCAATCAGACAAAAATGCCTTTTCCTCGCCTTTGATTGAAGGGCTGACTTCGGCATAATATTCGTTGTTGACGATCAGTCGCGGCTGGGAGGCGGGATTGAGCTCAATCCCCCAGGTTCCGTCCCGCACCATGGCCACCAGCACGTCTGGAATGATGACATCCGCCACCGAAACCTCGAACTGTGTTCCCGGCTTGGGATCGAGCATCCTGATTTCGTTCAGCATATCGAGAATGTCAGACTGATCGACACCGCATAGTTTCTTAAGCGTCGCAAAATCACGCCGGGCAAGCAGGTCCAGATTATCGATGAGTGCGGCCATTGCCGGATCAAAACGATCTTTCAAGCGAAGCTGAATTGCCAGACATTCGCGCAAATCACGCGCAAAAAGTCCCGCAGGATCGAAGCTTTGCATCTCCTGCAGAATGCGATCAACGTGGTCCGGCTCAACGCCGAGATTCTGCGCAAACAAAGACACATCCGCACGCAGATAGCCGCTTTCATCCAGAGCGTCGGCCAGAGCCGTTGCAATGAAGCGATCCGGCGCGCTCGAAAAGGACAGTGCGATTTGTTGCGCAACATGCTCGCTCAGCGACATACGGCTTGCCGTTACCTGATCGATGTCATAGCTGCCGCCGGCGCTGTAAGTTTCGCCAGCGGAGGTCTTCCATTGGGCCGAGAGGTCTACGTGCGCATCATCGCTGCGGCCCGGGTCGTCAGGAAAAATATTCTCCAGTGAACTGTCGAATGTGGAAGAGAGGTTCTGCGCATCATCAACGGATTCCGTTTTGAACCAGTCTTCATCTGCTGAGGAATCAGATGCGCCCGTATCCTCATTGTCGCGTTGAGGCTCTGCGTCTGAAAAATCATCATTCGCTGCCTCCATTCTGTCCAGCAGCGGATTCTTTTCAATTTCAAGATTGAGGAACTGATCAAGCTCAATATGCGTCATCTGAAGCAGTTTGATGGACTGCATCAGTTGAGGCGTCATCACCAGCGACTGTGACTGGCGAAAATCAAGCTTCGGCGAAAGGGCCATGCGTTATTTTATTCCCCCACTTCCCTCCGCCAGCAAATTAAAAGCTGGCAAAACCGCGTGTTCCTGAATTGTTTTCAATTAAAGCGCACCAGTTATCAAAACTGGTATGAACCTTGCTTGTCAATTCAGAATGTGCGCTTTTCAGACAAAAGTGGAAAATAGTCGCAGGAAATGAACCGCATGGAATGCGGTTTCAAAGCTCGTCTAAACGATAATGTAATTACAGCGTGAACTGGTCGCCGAGATAAAGCCTGCGCACGTCGGGATTGGCGACAATCTCCGCAGGACGGCCATGGGTCAGCACCTGTCCGGCATGGATGATATAGGCGCGGTCAATCAGGCCAAGCGTTTCACGCACATTGTGGTCAGTAATCAGAACACCGATGCCACGGCTGGTCAGATGACGTACAAGTTGCTGAATGTCGGAGACGGCAATCGGATCGACACCGGCAAACGGTTCATCGAGAAGCATGAAATTCGGACGCGACGCGAGAGCGCGCGCAATTTCCAGACGGCGGCGTTCACCGCCGGAAAGCGAAATAGCAGGCGCCTTGCGCAGATGCGCAATATGAAACTCTTCAAGCAATGCGTCGAGTTCGGTCGCGCGTTTCTTGCGATCCTTTTCGACAACTTCCAGCACAGCCTTGATGTTGTTTTCAACGGAAAGGCCACGGAAAATCGAAGCTTCCTGTGGCAGATAGCCAATACCAAGACGCGAGCGGCGATACATCGGCATCGATGTTACATCGTAACCATCGATTTCAATAGCACCCGCATCGGCTGGTACAAGACCTGTCACCATATAGAAGCACGTGGTTTTACCAGCGCCGTTGGGGCCAAGAATACCCACGGCTTCGCCAGCGCGCACGCCAAACGACACGCCATTGACGACCTGTCGTCCGCGATAGCTTTTGCACAGTCCCCGGGCAACCAGTGTGCCCTTGAGACGGGTCGCTTTACCCGGCTGCGACGGCATTACGCCTTCAACACTCTCGGAAACGGCCTGCGGCTCGTCGGCTTTCTTGTTCCAGAACAATCCCACGCGCGCTCCGGTTAATTCGACTTGGGCGCGGCACCGCCCTGCTGTTTATCGCCCGGCGCCATGATGATGGAAACACGGCCCTTGCTCTGACCCTTGCAGCTTTCGAGGAAAGCCTTGCCGGTGTCCATATGAGCGGTTAGCTTGCAACCTGTGGCAACATTATCGCCATCGGTCAGCACAACTTTCTGGCCCTGCAACACCATGATCTGGCTTTTGCCGTCATAGGTTCCGGTGTCACCGGTTGCGATCTGCGTGCCGGATTTCAGATAGACCTTACCGCTGATTTCAAGGCGATCAATGCCTGAACCGCTCAGGCCAGCCGTGCCACCAGCCGGTTGTGCACCTTCGCCCTGCGCCGCCTTGTTGTAGAAAACGATCATCTGGCCAGACTTCAAAAGTGCATCGCCCTGCACGACCGAAACATTGCCGCTGAAAATGGCTTTGCCTTCCTTGTCGAGCATTTCGAGCTTGTCGGCATCGATCTTAATCGGGTCTTTGCCGCCAGAGAGCTTAAGGCTGCCAAACGGCACCTGCTGGCTATCCTGAGCCTGAACGGAGACTGGCGCAACCAGCAAGCCAAGCGCCAAAGCCGCAAATCCCATCCGCAATGTGCGGGTCTTCATGCTCTTGTTCATCTTGACCGTCCCGCGTTCCATATTCTTAAGCTCCCCTCAATATCCCGTCCAAGGAATCAGGCCGAGCGCATCAAATCCAAGCCCGACGCATAAACCGGTCCGAAAAGTCTATCAACCTTTCAGGCCGCCACCTCAAGCCATAATAATTAAACCCAGCGCAACCCGATATAAATATCTCGCTGCGCAAAAAGAAACGAAGTTCGAAAGCACGCGCCTGAGGCAGCTTTAGTTAGAAGCGTTGTCGCCCGAAACCGCACCACCGTCAATGACGACACGCACCTTGTTTTCAAAGATCAGAATCTTGCCACTCTCTTTGATCTGCATGCTGTCAGCGCTGATCTGCGTCGTGCCGTTACGAATATCGACAGGCTTGTCCGTCGTCACCTGACCGCTCTTCAGATTAACATCCGCAGAACGCATGACGGCGCGCAGGCCTTCGTTCGTCGTAACAGTAAAATCCTTATCAAGTTGCAAACGCCCGTTCGCATTATCGTAAACACCGGAAGCCGCCTCGACCTTGGCGCTGCCATCATCACCGACAGGGAGCTCTGCCGAAATGCCCTCAAGTGCGATTGAACCGCTGTTCTTGGCATCCTGCACCGCTTTTTCGGCGATCATCGAATAAGGGCGATTGTCCTTGGTATAACCATTGAGCTGTGGATTGCTCATGACAAGCTTGCCGGTCTCTCCGCCATTATTGACTTCGACCTTTACAGGTGCGGCAGGCGTTGCCAAGAATGTATACCATGAAAAGACAGCCCCAAGTGCGATCGCTGCGACGGGCAGAGCAGTTTTAAGAACGCGCACGCGGATCGAATGACGTTGCGCTGCACGAAAAAGCGAAGCTGCCTTTTCAGACGCTCCAAAATGCATGCCTGCGCCTTTCGGTGCTGCTGTGGCAGCTCCTTGCGAAACATGAATATGTGGTGTGTCAGCGCTCATAGTGTCTTTCGATCGTTCAACGTTAATCGTCAGCGTTCTTAATGTCGGTTTATTGCTCAACAGTTTACAGCAGTATCGAAATTGATCATCTGCTATCTTAGCTCAATGCGGTTTATTTGGGATGCAATAGCCTGACACTCAAGCCCATTACACGCCGCAAAACAACGCACCTGCCATGCAAATATGCCAGGAGCACCAGAAAAAGGCGGGAAAACCGCATATTTCAGCCCCTAAAATCAAGGTAGAAGGCTGATCACTTCATTGTTAACATAAAACTGATTTTGATTATAGTCTTGGGCAATTCGGAGAAAGTGATTGCCGCCTTCCCCTATTGCCAGCAAAGATTAGATTACTGCTCAGATTTAATCCGAACAGTAATCTAATCATTTTTTTGACGCGCATCTTACCCGAAAACCGCTTCACAGTTTTCGGGATGCGCTCTAAAAGAAAGAGCAGATACTTTATAAATTGGATGGATAACCATGGCACAGGACGCCGAAGCACTGATCGAGAGACGCAAGCTGCGCAGAAAACTCACGATATGGCGCGTTGCTTTTCTGCTTTTGCTGGCGGCGCTTATTGCCGGAATTGCCTCCTATTCCATGCGCGGCACAAATTATGCCCAGCCCCATGTTGCAAAAGTTCGTATCGAAGGCACCATTTTTGAGAATGAAGAACTGCTCAAACGCCTTAATAAAATTGCCGCTGACGACGCGGTCAAAGGCGTCATTCTGATCCTCGATTCACCGGGCGGAACAACAGTTGGGGGCGAATCAATTTATGAAGCCGTGCGCAAAATCGCCGCAAAAAAGCCGGTCGTAACCCAGGTCGGCACACTTGCAGCCTCTGCTGGCTATATGATTGCCAGCGCATCCGATCATATTGTTGCGCGCCAGACGTCGATTGTCGGCTCAATTGGCGTGTTGTTCCAATATCCAGATCTGTCGAAATTGCTTGATACGATTGGTGTGAAAGTTGAAACGATCAAATCGTCTCCGCTGAAAGCCGAGCCGAATTATTTTAGCCCTGCAAGCGAAGAAGCCAAAGCGATGATCCGCAGCATGATCATGGACTCCTATGATTGGTTTGTGGGAATTGTGCAGGAACGCCGCTCTTTTACCCATGAGCAAGCACTCGCGCTCGCCAACGGTGCCGTTTTCACAGGTCGTCAGGCACTCGAAAAGAAGCTGATCGACGGTCTTGGCGGTGAAGACGAAGCCGTTGCATGGCTGACCAGCAAGGGCGTTTCAAAGGATTTGCCAAAACTTGAATGGAAGCCGGAAAGCAGCGATACGGGGTTTTCGCTGCGTGATCTGATTATTCATGCGGGTGCACGCCTGCTTGGTGTACCGCAAGAAGCCGATGGATTACTGAAGGAGATCGCAAAAGATCGTATCTTCCTTGACGGACTTCTTTCGGTTTGGCACGTTGATGGAACGCCGGGTGTAAACCCGGCAAACAAATGAGTCCTTCACCGGACAACGAAAACACAGGGGTTTAAAGCCGTGATCAAATCAGAACTCGTTCAGATTATCGCCAGCCGTAATCCGCATCTTTTCCAACGAGATGTTGAAAATATTGTCGGCTCGGTTTTTGAAGAGATCACCAATGCTCTCGCTGAGGGCAATCGCGTGGAACTGCGCGGCTTTGGTGCCTTCTCGGTGAAGAACCGCCCTGCCCGCAGCGGCCGCAACCCACGCACCGGCGACACCGTCGATGTTGAAGAAAAGTGGGTGCCGTTCTTCAAGACCGGCAAGGAACTGCGTGACCGTCTCAACGGCGCAATCTGATTAGCATCATGGTGACAAAGCGCGTTATCACGATTGTCGTTTTGGTGCCGCTGGCGGTTATTCTGATCGCGCTTTCGGTCGCAAACCGTCAAACGGTTGGCCTGACAATCGATCCGTTCAATCCCGGCAACCCGGCGCTGACCTATCAGGCACCGTTGTTTATCTGGTTGTTTGGCACGCTGATCTTTGGTGCGCTTATCGGCGCTGCCGTCACATGGCTGACGCAGGGCAAGCATCGCCGCCGGGAACGCCGCTACAAAAAAGAAGCTTCACAGCTTTTGGAACGTGCGGAATCGGCTGAAAAACGCCATGTTTCAGGCACGGCATCCAAAATCTGATCGCGGGACAGCTTCTTTTTCACTTCCGTTCCGGCACTATTTGGCCTACCTAGACCGCGTTTCGATCTGGTTACATCAGATCGGCGGTCGTAGGTCTTTTACTTGAAGCATAATCTTATCGATCCTCGTTTCACTCCGATAGGACTTATGCTCTAGGGTCAGATAACACACGGAGTGACGGGTGAAGGCGCCAAAAGCAAAAGGCAAGAAGCCAACGGGCGGTAAAGAGCAACGCGGTTCAGTCCGCGCAAAGCATGATGAGCCACGTTCGGCAAGCAAGCATGGAAGCAAGCCCGACGATAAGGGCGCGTTCTTCAAAAAGCCGCGTCCGCAATTTGCCAAAGCTAGCACCAAGCCCGTCGAAGAAAAACTTGCAGCACCTTTGCGCGAGATCAAGCCTTATCAAGGCGCACGCCCCGGCGAACGCACACCTGTCATTCTCGAAACCGAGCCATCAGATGATTATGCGCTGCTTGATAGCGGCAACGGCCTGAAGCTTGAGCAGTATGGCCCCTATCGCATCGTACGCCCGGAAGGTCAGGCCATCTGGCTCCCGAGCCTTGGCAAAGCCGAGTGGGACAAGGCCGATGCAATCTTCACCGGCAATACCGACGAAGAAGGCATGGGACGCTGGGCATTTCCAAAGGAACAGCTCGGCGAAACATGGCCGATGCAGCATGACGGTATCGCGTTTCATGGCCGCTTCACCTCATTTCGCCATGTCGGTGTGTTTCCAGAACAGGCAGCCCACTGGTCCTATATGGACGCACTTATCCGCGATGCAGCAAAATCAGGCCGCACGGTAAAAGTGCTTAATCTGTTTGGCTATACCGGCGTCGCTTCCTTGGTTGCAGCGCGCGCAGGTGCCGAAGTCACCCATGTCGACGCTTCCAAAAAGGCAATCGTCTGGGCGCGCGAAAATCAGGAAATGGCGGGGCTTTCCGACAAGCCGATCCGCTGGATTTGCGAAGACGCGATGAAATTCGTGCAGCGCGAAGAGCGTCGCGGCAGCACTTATGACATCATCCTGCTTGATCCGCCTGCCTATGGCCGCGGTCCGAATGGTGAAGTCTGGCAATTGTTTGAGCATCTGCCGGCGATGGTCGATACCTGCCGTTCAATACTTGCGCCAAACGCGCTTGCGCTCATTCTGACGGCCTATTCGATCCGCGCTTCGTTCTTCGCGATCCATGAACTGGTGCGCGACCGTTTGACCGGACTTGGCGGCACGGTCGAATCGGGCGAACTTATTCTTCGTGAACGCGCGAGCCGCCGCGCACTTTCCACCTCCATGTTCAGCCGCTGGGTAGCAAAATGAGCCGAAACGACGATTTTTCCAAAAGCGGCAGTAACCATTCAGGGCAACACTCAAGCCCGCGCGTGGGTCAGGTGAAGGAAGTCACAAGCCTCACCAATCCGATTGTCAAAGACCTTCGCTCGCTGGCACTGAAAAAGTTTCGCGATCAGCAGGGTGTGTTTCTGGCAGAAGGTCTGAAACTCGTCATCGACGCGTTTGAACAGGACTGGCGCATCAAGACGCTGGTGTTTGCCAAGTCCGGCAAGGGCAACAAAATGGTCGAGCAGGTTGCAGCCCGCACCTTCGCCAAGGGCGGACTGGTGCTCGAAGTGACCGAAAAAATCATGGCGGCAATCACCCGCCGCGACAATCCGCAAATGGTGGTTGGTGTTTTCGAGCAGCAATATCAGCAGCTCGGCAGCCTCAAGCCAAAAGGCAATGACGTTTATATCGCGCTTGATCGCGTGCGAGATCCGGGCAATCTCGGCACCGTCATTCGCACCGCTGATGCGGTCGGTGCCAAGGGCGTTATTCTGATTGGTGACACCACCGACCCCTATTCGCTCGAAACCGTGCGCGCCACTATGGGTTCTGTATTTTCGGTGCCGCTTTATAAAACAACGGAAGCCGAGTTCCTCAACTGGCGCAAAGGCTTTTCGGGGCTTATCGTTGGCACGCATCTGAAAGGTGCTGTCGATTATCGCACTATTCCTTATGCCAAAAAGCCGGTCATTTTGATGATGGGCAATGAGCAGCAGGGCTTGCCGGATAATCTGGCCGAAAGCTGCGACAAGCTCGCACGTATTCCGCAGGCAGGCCGCGCCGATTCTCTGAATCTGGCGATTGCTACCGGCGTCATGCTTTATGAAATCCGCCGCGAGGCACTCACTCTCGATGAAAGGGCCAGCGGATGAAGCGTCATGCGGTTTTGTCCTCGTTTCTCGTCGTCATTATCGCAGTCCTGCTCGATCAGGGCATAAAGTACCTGGTCGAAACCCGCATGGGCTATGGGCAGCAGATTGATGTGCTGCCATTTCTTGCGCTGTTCCGCACGCATAATGAAGGCATCGCCTTCTCAATGCTGGCATGGCTGCATGACTGGGGACTTGTTGCGATCACCGCAGTCGTGATTCTGTTCGTGCTTTATCTGTGGTGGACCAATCCACCCAACCGGATTTTTGCGCGTTATGGATTTGCGCTCGTGGTTGGCGGTGCAATCGGCAATCTCATCGATCGTGTGATGCATGGCTATGTGGTGGATTACATTCTTTTCCACCTGCCGACGTGGTCTTTTGCCGTTTTCAATCTGGCCGACGCGTTTATCACTGTGGGTGCCGCGCTGATAATTCTGGAAGAGTTTCTTGGCTGGCGGCGCGAGAAGAAGGCAGCGCGTTAGCTCTCATTGCACACTCTTTTGTGCGGCCAATCCGAAACCCTTGATCGCATTAAGCCTTTGTCATAGTCTGAGCTCAAATTTAACAGTTTTTTGAAGGGGATAAGCGCCGTCCACCCCAATTGACACATTGGTGACATGCTTCTGTCATCCTCGCGTAGCACTGAGTGCTTATTGCTTTTGGTATAAACGGAACAAATCATCCGTTGCCGCAGCAATCTGTTCGGAAATGCGTGGAAACGGGATCAGGAGCGAATCATCATGTCAGTACTGCTTGGAATGGGCCAGCAAATCATTGATGATAGCGTCATGTCGGGCATAGAAGCACAACCAACACTCTTCACTTCTGCAAGCGATCCGATTGTTCTGGGTCGTATCGGATCGCTGGAAGTACGACTTGCAAACTCCCGCGACGCGATTGAAGCGGCGCAGGAATTGCGCTTCCGTGTTTTTTTCGAAGAAATGGGTGCGCGCAAAGAAACCATCGAAGAAGTTGAATTGAGAGATGCGGACCGCTTCGATGCGATCTGCGATCATCTTCTGGTTTATGACACGTCTCTGCCGGTGCCTGAACACAAGCAGATTGTCGGCACCTATCGTCTGATGCGCAGCGATCAGGCTGAAAAAGCCTTGGGTTTTTATTCTGCTGACGAATATGATGTGCAGCGACTGGCGCTCTCGCGCCCCAATCTCAAGCTTCTTGAGCTGGGCCGTTCCTGTGTAAAGGCTGAGTATCGTTCCAAACGCACCGTCGAACTTCTCTGGCAAGGCGCATGGGCCTATTGCCGCCGTCATTCGATTGATGTGATGTTTGGCTGTGCTTCGTTCCATGGTGCGGTGCCTGCCGCTCATGCGCTGGGCCTGTCATTTCTGCATCAGAACTGCCGTGCAACACCCGATTGGGATGTACCTGCACTTCCCCATCGCTATCAGCCAATGGACCTGATGCCAAAGGAAGCCATCAACACCAAGGTAGCGCTGTTCTCCATGCCACCACTGGTGAAGGGTTACTTACGTCTTGGTGCGATGATTGGCGATGGCGCGGTGATCGATGAAGCCTTCGGCACGACCGATGTGTTTATCATCCTGCCGATTGAACGCATTTCCAGCCGCTACATCACCTATTACGGCGCAGACGCAAACAGGTTTGTATAAAGGAAAAGGCGAAGCACCAGCTTCGCCTTTTTTATTGTTTTATGCGCATCTTGTCTGAAAACCATTTCACAGTTTTTGGGGCGCGCTCTATCTATTTGTTTTTACGCATTATTCTACGCAAAACCGCTACGCACTTTTGCTGGAAATGCTCTAAGCCCTGCCTGCCAGTTCCTTGAGCTTGTAAACCAGATCGAGCGCCTCACGCGGGGTCAGCTCATCCGGACTGATGGCAGCAACCGCTTTTGCCAGTTCACTGTCTTTTGCGTTCGTTTGCTGTTTTGGCTTTTCCTGTTGAAGCACGACCGAAAACAGCGGCAGATCATCGATCAGCTTATCCGCCTTGCCGGATGTTTCGCCTGCTTCAAGCTGATGCAACACATCACGCGCGCGGTTGACGACTGCTTCCGGCAGACCGGCAAGACGCGCCACCTGCACACCATAGGAACGATCAGCCGCACCCTTGGCCACCTCATGCAGGAAGACGACATCATTGTCCCATTCCTTGACCCGCATCGTGACATTTGACAGCCGGTCGAGCTTTTCAGACAAGGCCGTCATTTCATGAAAATGCGTGGCGAATAATGCGCGACAACGGTTCTTTTCATGCAGATATTCCACGGCCGCCCAGGCAATCGAAAGACCGTCAAAAGTTGCCGTCCCGCGACCAATCTCATCGAGGATGACCAGCGAACGCTCGCCTGCCTGATTGAGAATGGCCGCTGTTTCAACCATTTCCACCATGAAGGTCGAACGACCGCGCGCCAGATCGTCCGATGCACCAACGCGGCTGAACAAGCGGTCCACAACACCAATTTGTGCCGAACCTGCTGGCACGAAAGAACCCATCTGCGCAAGAATTGCGATCAGCGCATTCTGGCGCAGGAAGGTCGACTTACCCCCCATATTCGGACCGGTGAGCAACCAGATCGCGCCATTTCCACCCGCCTTTTGTGGTGAGAGATCACAATCATTGGCGACAAATGGATTGGCGGCCTGACGACGCAGCGCCTGCTCCACCACCGGATGACGACCGGCGACAATATTAAAGGAAAGGCTGTCATCAACCAGCGGGCGGCAATAGCCCTGCTCCTCGGCAAGCACTGCCAGTGCTGCGGAAACATCGAAAATTGAAAGTGCAACAGCTGCAGAACGGATGCTGTTTGCATGGCTGACCGCTTCCGCAGTCAGTTCCTCGAAAATCGCGAGTTCAATCGACAAAGCGCGGTCGGCAGCATTGGCGATCTTGCTTTCCAGTTCGGCCAGTTCCGTCGTGGTAAAGCGCATGGCATTGGCCATGGTCTGGCGATGGATGAAGCGGCCCTTGGCTTGATCCGTGTCGGTCATCGTGCCGGAATTATTCGCTGTCACCTCGATGAAGTAACCAAGCACATTGTTGTGCTTGATTTTGAGCGTTTTGATGCCAGTTTCCTCGATATAATCCGCCTGAAGACCGGCGATGACGCGGCGTGACTGGTCACGCAGTGCGCGCATTTCATCAAGCTCGGTGTTGTAGCCCTCGCGCACGAAACCGCCGTCACGCTTTAAAAGCGGCATTTCGTCGGCCAAAGCGCGGTCAATATGGGCTGCAAAACTTGCTGGCATTGTCGCCACCGCATCACGCGCTGTGGCCAGTTCATCGGGCAGATATGCGCCATCAAGTAGCGAAGCAATGCCATTTGCAGCTTCAAAACCGCGCTGCAAAGCACCCAGATCACGGGGCCCACCGCGTCCGACGGCCAGACGTGACAGCGCACGCGGCATATCGGGCACACCTTTAAGCTCAAGGCGCAGGGCCTCACAAAGCGATTGCTCGCTCAAAAACCACGAGACGGAATCATGACGCAGAGCGATTTCAACAGGGTTTGTAAGCGGTGCCGTCAACCGTTCAGCAAGAAGGCGCGCGCCCCCGCCCGTGACCGTTCGATCGATGGATTTGAGCAGGCTGCCCTCGCGATTGCCGGACATGGTGCGCGCAAGTTCGAGGCTTGCGCGGGTTGCGGGATCAATGAAGATCGTGCCGCCTTCCTGCTCGCGCTCAGGCCGCATCAATGGCGGACGCTCGGCAATCTGCGTCTTTTCGATATAAGCAATCGCCCCGGAAATAGCTGATAATTCCGAACGGCTGAACTGGCCAAAACCATCCAGCGTTGCCACATTGAAATAACGCTGGATGCGGGTTTCTGCGGCTCCGCTGTCAAACAAAGTTGCGGGCTGCGGTACAACTGACTTGCCGATCAGATCAAAGGTCGGACGCAAATCAGCGTCATGAAAAGCTGTATCCGCCAAGATCAGTTCGCGCGGATCAACGCGCGCAACATCGGCAAACAGCCGGTCTTCGGTCGTTTCCGCCACGCGAAACGTGCCGGTTGAAATATCAATCCATGCGAGTGCAAGCGCGCCGTCGCCTTTGGTACGGCCAAGCGTCATCAGGTAATTGGCCTCGGAAGGATCAAGAAGCTTTTCTTCCGTGATCGTTCCGGGCGTGACAAGACGGATCACATCGCGCCGGACCACCGATTTCGAGCCACGCTTTTTGGCTTCCGCAGGGTCTTCGATCTGCTCGCAAACGGCAACCCGATAACCCTTGGCAATCAGCCTCTGGAGATAATCATCGGAGGCATGGACCGGCACGCCGCACATAGGAATATCTTCACCCAGATGCTTGCCGCGCTTGGTAAGCGTGATGCCGAGCGCCTTTGAAGCTTCAACCGCATCATCGAAGAAAAGCTCATAAAAATCGCCCATGCGATAGAAGAGAAGCGAATCAACATTCGCTGCCTTGATCTCGATATATTGCTCCATCATGGGTGTCAGGCGGACAACGGCTTCCTGCACGGCTGTTTCATCCGATTGAGAGTTATTGTCGCCAGCATTCGTTTCCATCATGAAGCCTTCGTTTATTGCGCGTTTAAATCGTTTAAAGTCATAAAGTTTCAAAACTTATCACTTTTGGATCAACATCTGTTCCAATAAGCACTGTTTACACCGCGCATCACTGGCGTTATCGAATTCGTCCCGCAGATTAACCCGGAGCGAACATGCCAGCCTCGACGCCGAAGGGCAACACGCCAGAACGCACACCCACAGCCAGTGAGAAGGAAGCGCTCGACTTTCACGCGCAGGGCCGTCCGGGTAAGCTGGAAATCAACCCCACCAAGCCGATGACAACACAGCGCGACCTGTCGCTCGCCTATTCACCCGGCGTAGCTGTTCCGGTCAAGGCCATCGCGGAAAATCCCGCCCGCGCCTATGATTATACCGCCAAGGGTAATCTCGTTGCGGTCATTTCCAACGGCACTGCGATCTTAGGCCTTGGCAATCTCGGCGCACTGGCTTCAAAACCGGTAATGGAAGGCAAGGCGGTGCTGTTCAAGCGCTTTGCGGATGTGGATTCGATCGATCTTGAAATCGACACCACTGATATTGATGCTTTCATCAATGCTGTGCGTTATCTCGGGCCATCTTTCGGCGGGATCAATCTTGAAGACATCAAGGCACCGGATTGCTTCATCATCGAAAGCCGTTTGCGTGAATTGATGGATATTCCGGTCTTTCATGACGATCAGCACGGCACCGCAATCATTGCCGCAGCCGGCATGATCAATGCGCTGCATCTGACGGGCCGTGACATCAAGAACACCAAGCTGGTCTGCAATGGTGCGGGTTCTGCGGGCATCGCTTGTATCGAGCTTATCAAGGCCATCGGCTTCCCGGCTGAAAATGTCACGCTCTGCGATACCAAGGGCGTGGTCTATCAGGGCCGAGAAGAGGGCATGAACCAGTGGAAGTCGGCCCATGCCATCAAGACTTCCAAGCGTACGCTCGAAGATGCCATGAAGGACGCTGACATCTTCTTTGGCGTTTCGGCCAAGGGTGCCTTGACCAAGGAAATGGTGCGCTCAATGGCACCCAATCCGATCATCTTTGCCATGGCCAATCCAGACCCGGAAGTCACACCGGAAGATGTTGCGGAAGTGCGCGATGATGCCATCGTTGCAACAGGCCGTTCGGATTATCCGAACCAGGTCAACAATGTGCTGGGCTTCCCGTATATTTTCCGCGGCGCGCTTGATGTGCGTGCCACCACGATCAATGACGAGATGAAAATTGCAGCCGTCTATGCGATTGCAGAGCTTGCACGCGAAGACGTGCCGGACGATGTGGTTGCAGCCTATCAGGGTAGCCGTCCGCGTTTCGGTAACAATTATATCATTCCGGTTCCGTTTGATCCGCGCCTGCTCGCAACCGTTTCCGCAGCCGTCGCCAAGGCTGCGATGGAAACCGGCGTTGCCGGGCGCAGCATTGACGATCTTGAAGGTTATAAACGCGAATTGCTGGCACGGCGCGACCCGATTGCCTCGACATTGCGTGGCATTTATGAGCGCGTGCGCCGCCAGCCAAAGCGCATCGTCTTTGCAGAAGGCGAAGAAGAACAGGTCATGCGCGCCGCTGTTTCCTACGTCAATCAGGGACTGGGGACAGCCATTCTTGTTGGCCGTGAAGAACGGGTTGCAGAAACAGCCCATGCGGCTGGCCTTGATCTGAACCGTCCGGGCATTGAAGTCATCAATGCCCGTCTTTCGAGCCGCAATACCGTCTATGCCGATTATCTTTATGAGAAGCTTCAGCGCAAAGGCTATCTGACCCGCGATTGTCATCGTCTGATCAACAATGACCGCAATCACTTTGCTGCCTGTATGGTGGCACTGGGTGATGCGGATGGGATGGTAACGGGCATCACCCGCAACTATGCGACAGGCCTGGAAGATGTGCGCCGCGTAATCGATTCAAAGCCCGGTCATCGTCTGGTGGGCGTGACGATCGCACTTTGCCGTGGTCGCACAGTATTTATCGCCGATACTGCCGTGCACGAAAAACCAAGTGCAGAAGAACTTGCTGATATTGCTGTGGAAGCCGCAGGCATGGCGCGGCGTATGGGCTATGAACCACGCGTGGCGCTGACTGCGTTTTCAACCTTCGGTCATATGGTTGGCGAAAGCTCGGCACGCATTCAGGAAGCGGTTCGCATTCTCAATACCCGTCATGTCGATTTCGAATTTGACGGGGAAATGAGTGCAGATGTGGCTCTCAACCCCAAGCTCATAGACCAGTATCCGTTCATCCGCCTGTCGGGTCCGGCCAATGTGATTGTCACGCCAGACAATCATTCGGCTTCGATTGCAGCCAATATGCTTCAGGAGCTGGGTGGTGCTACCATCATTGGCCCGCTGCTGGTTGGTCTCGACAAACCGGCACAGATCGTCAGCATCGGTGCCAAAGATTCAGACATCGTGAATATGGCGGCAATCGCCGCCTATAACGCGACCAACTGAAAAGACGACTGAACCATGAAACAGCCGGGCAATGCCCGGCTGTTTCATTTGCAGGAGCTTTCCGCGAAAAGCGACGGGATGTTCACCATATTTAAAACCGGCTATAGGATGATGACCGAAAGCCCTTCCCAGCAAGCCGGACATTAAAGCCGCATGAGCGCACAAGACCTGAAGCTTGAAGAAATCGTCAATCCCGAAACACTGCGCCGCAAGCTCAATGAGCTCGCGGATTCAACCGACGAAAGCTATACCAGTACGCCCGTGCGAAAGGTTGTGCTTCATGCGCTCAAAGACGCTCTGATACGCGGTCGCACCAATGCCGAAAGCCTGCTTATGAAAGATGGCGGCGGCACGCTTTGTGCGCGTCGTCTGTCTTATCTGATGGATACGCTCATCAGTGTGTTGTTTGAATTTGCCAGCACCAAAGCCTATCCGATGCAAAATCCATCGAAAGCCGAAAACATGGCGGTTGTGGCTGTGGGTGGCTATGGACGCGGTGGACTTGCGCCCGGCTCTGACATCGATCTGCTGTTTCTCCTGCCCTATAAACAAACGCCATGGGGCGAGCAGGTCGCCGAATATATGCTCTATATGCTCTGGGATATGGGGCTTAAAGTCGGCCATTCCACGCGCAATATCGATGAATGCATCCGCCTGTCGCGTGAGGATATGACCATCCGCACCGCAATTCTCGATGCACGCTTCATCATTGGCAATCGCGATCTGTTCAATGCGCTGATAACGCGATTTGACGAAGATGTGGTCAAGGATACCGGCCCGGAATTCATTCAGGCAAAGCTTACCGAACGTGACAACCGCCACCGCAAGGCAGGCGAAACGCGCTATCTGGTGGAGCCAAATGTCAAGGAAGGCAAAGGTGGGCAGCGCGATCTGCATACCTTGTTCTGGATCGCCAAATATTTCTACCGCGTCAAAACCAAGGAAGAGCTGATCAAGCTTGGCGTGCTTTCGCGCAGCGAATTACGCCTTTTTAACAAGGCCGAGGATTTTCTCTGGGCCGTGCGTTGCCATATGCATTTTGCAACGCTCAAAGCAGAAGAGCGCCTCTCTTTCGATATTCAGCCGGAAATCGCACAGCGTCTTGGCTATACCGCGCATCCCGGCCAGAACTATGTCGAACGCTTCATGAAGCATTATTTTCTTGTCGCAAAAGATGTGGGCGATCTCACCCGCATTCTGTGTGCAGCACTGGAGGAGGAACAGGCCAAGCATGTTCCGGGCTTTAACCGCATTTTCCTCACCTTCTCGCGCCGCAAGCGCAAGCTTGCCGGCAGCAATGATTTCGTTTCCGAAAATCACCGCATCAATATTGCGGACGCGGATGTGTTCAAGCGCGATCCCGTCAATATCATCCGGATATTTCATCTTGCGGATAAGCTGGGGCTGGAGTTCCATCCCGACGCCATGCAGCAGCTTACCCGCTCGCTGAAACTCATCAATGCAGAACTGCGCGAGAACGCAGAAGCCAATCGTCTGTTTCTCGACGTCCTGACTTCACCGCGCAATCCCGAACTCATTCTCAGGCGCATGAATGAATCGGGCGTGCTTGGCAAATTCATCCCGGATTTTGGCAAGATCGTCGCGATGATGCAGTTCAATATGTATCATCATTACACGGTGGACGAGCATCTGCTGCGCTGCATCGCGGTCTTGTCTGAAATCGAGCATGGCGAGCTTGAGAACGAGCATCCTCTTGCCAATCATCTCGTCAGCACCATGAAGCGGGATCGCGTTGTTCTTTATGTCGCGATGCTTCTGCATGACATTGCAAAGGGCAGGCCCGAAGATCACTCGACAGCCGGTGCGCGCATTGCGCGCAGGCTCTGCCCGCGTTTTGGCCTGTCGGCGTCGGAAACAGAAACCGTGGAATGGCTGGTGCGTGAGCATCTGACCATGAGCATGGTTGCGCAATCACGCGATCTCAATGACCGCAAGACGATTGTCGATTTTGCCGACACCGTGCAGACAATGGAGCGGTTGCGGCTTCTGCTGATCCTCACCGTTTGCGACATCAAGGGCGTTGGCCCCGGCGTCTGGAACGGCTGGAAAGGCCAGCTTCTGCGCACGCTTTTTTATGAAACGGAACTGGTTCTGACGGGCGGCTTCTCGGAACTCCCACGCGCTGACCGCGACAGGCAGGCGCGTGCGGCCCTTGCTGAAAAGCTCTCAGACTGGCCGGAAGCCGAGCGCGATGCCTATCTCAACCTCCATTACACCAACTATTTTCTGACGGTGAGCCTCGACGATCAGGTGCGGCATGCGCATTTCATCCGCGAGACAGATCGCAATGGCCGCGTGCTGGCCACAATGGCCAAACCGCACACTTTTGAAGCTGTAACGGAAATCACCGTTCTGGCGCCCGATCATCCGCGCCTGTTGTCAATCATTACCGGCGCATGTGCTGCCGCTGGCGGCAACATTGTCGATGCGCAGATTTTCACCACAGGCGATGGCCGCGCACTCGACACCATCCTGATCAGTCGCGAATTCGATACCGATGAAGATGAACGCAGACGTGCTGAGCGCGTGGGCAAGGTGATCGAAGACGTGCTTTCGGGCAAAGCGCATTTGCCGGACGTTCTCGCCAAGCGCACCAAGCCCAAAAAAGGCGCGAAAGCCTTCAAGGTTGAGCCAGATGTCGAGATCAACAACACGCTTTCCGACAAGTTCACGGTGATCGAAGTCGAAGGGCTTGATCGCCCCGGACTTCTTTCAGAACTCACCGGCCTTATTTCTGACCTTTCACTGGATATTGCTTCGGCCCACATCACCACTTTTGGCGAAAAGGTGATCGACAGTTTTTACGTTACCGATCTTGTGGGGCACAAAATTTCAAACGCAACGCGCCAGGGCAATATAAAGCGCAAACTTCTCGCCGTTCTGGGCGGCGAAAACGGCGCAAAGTCCAACGGTCGCGCAGCAGCATAGGTTTTTAATTTAATGAGTTTGGTCAAAAAGTTCGCAACCGTTGCGTCCGGCACGCTGATGAGCCGCATGTTCGGCTTCACGCGTGAAATGTTTATGGCCTCGGCACTGGGCACCGGACCAGTTGCGGACGCGTTCAACGCTGCCTTTCGCTTTCCGAACACATTTCGCAGGCTGTTTGCAGAAGGCGCATTCAATGCAGCCTTCGTGCCGTTGTTTGCCAAGGAAATCGAAAAGAACGGCATGGAAGGCGCGCGCCGCTTCTCAGAAGAAGTGTTCGGCGTTCTGTTCACGGTGCTGCTCTTCATCACGATTGCCATGGAACTCTCCATGCCGTTTATCGTGCGCACGGTGATTGCGCCGGGCTTTACCGACGATCCGGTCAAGTTCGACAACACGGTGCGACTTGCTGTCATCATGTTTCCCTATCTTGCCTGTATGTCGCTTTCGGCGATGATGGGTGGGATGCTCAATTCGCTGCATCGCTATTTTGCAGCAGCCATTGCGCCGGTTTTCCTCAATATCATCCTGATTGCCGTTCTGGCCTTTGCATGGTGGCAGGGCTATGACGCGCTTGCTGTCGGCTATGCGCTTTCATGGGGCGTGATGGCGGCAGGTATCGTACAGCTTGCAATCGTCTGGCTAGCCGTGCGCCATGCAGGCATCAAGATCGGGTTTCGACGCCCGCGCCTTACCACCAACGTCAAACGGCTCCTGGTGCTCGCCCTTCCGGCGGCAATCACCGGCGGCATCACGCAGATCAATTTGCTGATCAACACCAATATCGCATCAGGCATGGAAGGGGCTGTCTCGTCGCTCGTCTATGCCGATCGCATTTATCAGTTACCGCTTGGTGTGGTTGGTATTGCGGTTGCAACCGTGCTTCTGCCTGAGCTTTCGCGTGCGCTGCGCGGCGGACATATGAAAGAAGCCTCGAACCTGCAAAACCGTTCGGTTGAGTTCACGCTGTTTCTGACACTGCCTGCTGCGGCTGCACTTCTCGTCATGTCAGAGCCAATCGTGCGGCTTCTGTTTGAACGCGGCCAGTTCAGTGCAGAATCGACACTTGTCGTATCCAATATTCTGGCGATTTATGGTCTTGGTCTGCCTGCTTTCGTGCTGATTAAGGCTTTCATTCCCGGCTTCTTTGCACGCGAAGATACCCGCACGCCGATGATTTTTGCTGCCATTTCAGTGGTGGTCAACGTCTCGCTAGCCATTACGTTGTTTTCGCGCATGGGTCCGAGCGGCATTGCGATTGCTGAAATCACCGCCGGATGGGTCAATGCAGCATTGCTGTTTGCAACACTCGTCATACGTGGTCACTGGGGCAAGGATATTCCGCTGCTTACCCGTATTCCACGTCTGTTAATTGCGGCAGGTGTTATGGCCGCAGGCATTTACTTTGCCATTGGATATTTTGCCTATGAGCTTTCATCGGCCGCATCGTTTGGCGTGAGAGCGGGTACGGTTACGATAATCGTTATGGCTGCCATGGTCATCTATTTCGCTCTGGCCTTTGGTCTTGGTGGAGCGAACACGGCGATGATCCGCCGTGGCATCAAGCGCGGTGGCGTGAAGAAAGAGCCTGAGAACGAAATATAATTGCTCTTGAAAGGCTGCTATGCCTCTGCGAAAAGACCTCATTAAAATATTCCTTCGCTCTCCACCGGCGAAGGCCAACATCAGGATAAAATCATGAGCTCGTTCAAGCCGCTTGTCTTCTCCGGCGTTCAACCGACCGGAAACCTTCACCTTGGTAATTATCTGGGTGCCATCAAGCGGTGGGTCGAGGTTCAGGAAACGCAGGAATGCATCTATTGCGTGGTCGATATGCATGCTCTGACCGTGTCGCCCGATCCGGCAGAACTCATTCAGTCGACCCGCGAAGTCACAGCCGCATTCCTTGCCGCAGGTATTGATCCGAAGCGCAGCATCGTTTTCAATCAGAGCCGCGTGAGACAGCATGCCGAGCTTGCATGGGTGTTCAACTGCGTCGCGCGTATCGGCTGGATGAGCCGTATGACCCAGTTCAAGGACAAGGCTGGCAAAGACCGCGAGAACGCTTCGCTCGGACTATTCGCTTATCCGAGCCTGATGGCCGCTGACATTCTGCTTTATCGCGCAACCCATGTGCCTGTCGGCGAAGATCAGAAGCAGCATCTTGAGCTGACCCGCGACATCGCGCAAAAATTCAACAACGACTATTCAGACCGCATCGCTTCGCTTGGTATCGGCGTGGATATGCAGGTGGGTGACGAACAGGTTTCGGGCTTCTTCCCGCTGACAGAGCCGATGATTTCGGGTCCGGCCATGCGCATCATGTCGTTGCGTGATGGCACCAAGAAAATGTCGAAATCCGACCCGTCAGACCTGTCGCGCATCAACCTGATCGACGACGAAGACACGATCAACAAAAAAATCCGCAAGGCAAAGACCGATTCGGATGGTCTGCCCGCGGAACTTGATGGCCTTGCGGGTCGCCCGGAAGCCGATAATCTCGTTGGCATCTATGCTGCACTTGCTTCGAAGTCGAAAGAAGACATTCTCGGCGAATTCGGTGGACGCCAGTTCTCCGAATTCAAGGCGGCACTGGCCGATCTCGCAGTTGCCAAGCTTTCTCCAATCACCCATGAAATGCGCCGTCTGGTGGCCGATCCTGCCTATATCGACAGCGTTCTAAAAGATGGCGGCGAGCGTGCAAGCGTGATTGCGGAAGCAAATATGCGTCATGTTCGCGACATTATCGGCTGGTTGCAGGACTGATAAATATTACAGCGCTGCCCGCTTGCAGGCAGCGCTGCGCAATGCCACATTATCGCCATGGTATCCAAACGACTTAGCCGGGAAGCCGGACATCGCCGCAAGTTTCTTGCCGTCATTGACGAGACGCCCGAATGTGGGCGTGCCGTCGCCTATGCCGCACGCCGTTCCAAAAACACCAGTGGCGGGCTTGTCATGCTTTTTGTCATCGACAATTCCGATTTCCAGCAAATCCTTGGCGTGGGCGAGATCATGCGTCAGGAAGCGGAAGAGCGAGCGCGTTCGATCCTTGAGAAGTTTGCAGCCACTGTGCGCGAAGAACAGGGCATCGAGCCTGAACTGATCATTCGTGAAGGCCTGATCAACGACGAATTGCCAAGTCTCATTGAAGAAGATCAGGACATTGCCATTCTGGTGCTTGCGGCAGGTTCTGGCAAAGAAGGCCCCGGCCCTCTTGTTCAGTCTCTGGCCAATCGCGCGCAGTTCCAGATCCCTGTGACGGTCATTCCATCAGGTCTTTCGGATGAAGACATTGATGCGGTGACCTAATCACCCTATATTGATCGTAACGCGCATGCGCCCTTTGAGATGAGGCTTGCTTAAACGCGCATCCATGCTTACGAAAAGCTTCTGATATTGAAAGCGGAGAACTGATATGTTCATCCAGACCGAGACAACGCCGAACCCGGCAACGCTGAAGTTCCTGCCCGGCAAGGTCGTCATGCCTGAAGGCACAGCCGATTTCCGAGATGCGGCAAGCGCAGGCAATACATCACCGCTTGCAGCCAAGCTGTTTGCGGTTCCCGGCGTCACCGGGGTTTTCTTTGGCTATGATTTTATCACAGTCACCAAGGAAGACGGCGAATGGCAACATCTGAAACCCGCCATTCTGGGCACGATAATGGAACATTTCATGTCGGGCGCATCTGTCATGGCGGGCAATGCCGGTGCAAATGCTGGCGATGATCATGGCGAAGAAGAGTTCTTCGATGAAGCCGATGTCGAAATCGTCGAAACCATCAAGGAACTGCTCGAAACCCGCGTGCGCCCCGCTGTTGCGCAGGATGGTGGCGATATCACCTTCCGCGGTTTTGAAAACGGCACCGTGTTCTTGCACATGAAGGGTGCCTGCTCCGGCTGCCCGTCATCAACGGCAACGCTCAAGCATGGCATCCAGAACCTTTTGCGCCATTTCGTGCCGGAAGTGCAGCAGGTCGAACAAATCTGATCGACTTGAGACTTACTAAAAAGGCCGCTTTTCAGCGGCCTTTTTGGTATCTAGAGCGCGTACCGAAAAGTGTGAAACGGTTTTCGGATAAGATGCGCGTTAAAACAAATTGTTAGAGCGCCGATCTGATGAAATCAGATCAAAAAGCGCTCTAAATATTATCTTACGATAACCTTGGCACCCTGTTCGGCTCGCTCATAAAGATCAATAATGTCCTGATTCATCATGCGAACGCAGCCCGATGACATGGCCTTGCCAATCGACCACCATTCCGGTGTTCCGTGAATACGGTAGCCCGTATCGCCGCCCTTGTTGAAGAGATAAAGCGCACGTGCACCAAGCGGGTTCTTGAGGCCGGGGCCCATACCGGTGCGATATTTTGCAAGTTCCGGCTGGCGCTTGATCATGGCCGCCGGCGGCGTCCATGTCGGCCATTCGCGCTTCATAGCAACACGCGCCGTGCCCGACCAGCCAAAGCCTTCGCGACCGACGCCGATGCCATAACGCATCGCCTTGCCATCCGGCATCACGTAATAAAGAAACTTCTCACCCGTTTCGACGATGATCGTACCGGGAACTTCATTGGTCTGATACTTCACGATCTGGCGGCGATATTGCTGCGGAATTTTTTCATTCGGAATGGCTGGAATTGTGTAGCCAGCATCACTGACAGACGAATAGGACGCCGTATAGAAAGTGCCACCAACTGTGGAGCAGCCTGCGAGCGTTCCGCCCAGAAGCAGCGCTGCGGCCAGTCTTAAGACGCGAGACTTCATGAATTCCCCCAAGCCGGAAATAACAAAACAGGAGCGAATCGCTCATTCGCCCTCAAGGATGAGCGAGCATTCTTAACCGAACGTTAACCGTAAGTTGAAAAGCCTGATTTCTGCCATGATCTTGCCATTTTAGACAGATTTTCGATTGCTGTTCATCACAAAGTGCAGGCATTTTGCTGTTGTTTCGCAGGTTTGTGAAGCGCAAAATGCGGCGATGCCAATCGTGATTCCCCACAAAACCCACCCGCTTTCCGATGGAAGGCAATCTGAAAATGCCATGCTGGTTCGGCGTGGCGTACAGCGGCTGTTTCTGGAAATGGGGCTTGCCACCTTGCCTGAACTGCCGCTTGCATCCGGCAGGCGCGCTGACCTTATTGCTGTCAGTCGCAAGGGGGAAATCTGGATCGTAGAAATCAAGTCCTCTATCGAGGATTGGAAGGCTGACAGGAAATGGCCGGAATACCGCGCCTATTGCGACCGGCTTTTCTTTGCAACACATCCATCTGTGCCACGCGAAATCTTCCCCGAGGATTGCGGTTTCATCCTATCGGATGGCTATGGGGCTGAAATTCTTCGCGATGCGCCAGACCATAAGCTTACCGGCGCAACCCGCAAGGCGCTGATGCTGCGCTTTGCGCGAGCAGGTGCTGCAAGGCTTACAATCGCGGAGCTTGCGGGCCTCGACGTTCCAGAAATCGATATAGACTAGCGCGGTGCGCGTTTTGCCAGAATACGCTGCAAAGTACGACGATGCATGTTGAGACGGCGTGCGGTTTCGGAAACATTGCGCTCGCACATCTCGTAAACACGCTGAATATGTTCCCAGCGAACGCGATCCGCAGACATCGGATTTTCTGGCGGTGCAACCTTTTCGCCCGGACGGCGCGTTAAAGCCGCAAAGACTTCATCTGCATCGGCAGGCTTTGACAGATAATCAATAGCACCAAGCTTCACCGCATTCACGGCAGTCGCAATATTTCCATAGCCGGTCAAAACGATTGCGCGCGTATCGGTGCGGCGCGAACGAATGGCTTCGATGACATCAAGGCCGTTTCCATCGCCAAGGCGCATGTCCACCACGGCATAAGCGGGTGCTGCTGCCTTTGCAGCGGCAATGCCTTCCTCAACCGATTCTGCAGTCGTCACCTGAAAGCCGCGACCTTCCATGGCCCGGGCAAGACGCTGCAGGAAAGGCTTGTCATCATCAACCAGAAGGAGGGTGGGATCGTTGCCAATGGCTTCGGTGTCTTCCTGCTTCAAGTCTTCCATGGGGTGCTTCCTGCCTGTATTTTTATTTCCTTATTGATACCCCTGCGTCAAAAAGTCAAATAGCCATTGAATTGTTGAAGCAATCCGAACAAAAAATTGACATATTGAAACCACGCAAATCCTTGTATTCGCACGGATTTTTCAGGCGGAAGTTTGAATATTGGGGGCTATTTTTTCTTTTTTCACAAAAGAAATGCGCTGCACGACTTTACAAAATACCGAACAGTTTCATTGACTTACAATAAAGGCCGAGCGTGGCCAGACGACCTTCACTTCTGCGCCCTGCCCCGGATTTTTGCGATTTCTGAAGCTGATCTGCGCGCCCGAGCGTTCCAGCAATGTTTTCGCAATAAATAGTCCCAGACCCAGTCCGCCACCACCATTATGCGTGCTGTCACGGCTCGTCATGTACGGCTCACCGATTCGGTCAAGAATTTCCGGTTTGAACCCTTCGCCATCGTCCTCAATCGTCACCGTCACATGGGCATCGGTCCAACCCCATGTCACACTGACCTTATCGCTCGCAAAATCGACGGCATTCTCCACCAGATTGCCAAGCCCATAAAGCAGGCCGGGATTACGCCGCACCACTGGCTCAGGTTTTGGTCCATCAAGCTTGGTAGCCTCAAGGGTGACACCAAAATTCCGGTGCGGTTCGATCACTTCCTCGATCAGGGAAGAGAAAGGCAAGCGCGACATGTGCTCTTCGTTTTCCGAGGAAAGGCTGGTCAGTCGCTGCAAAATTTCACGACAGCGCGCTGCCTGTGATTGCAAAAGGGCGATGTCTTCGCCAAGTCCCGGATCATTGTCGGGCTTTTTCGCATAAGAGCGCTGCATCTCCTTGACCACCAGCGTGATGGTGGCAAGCGGCGTGCCAAGCTCATGGGCGGCTGCGGCGGCAAGACCATCCAATGCAGTCAGATGCTGCTCGCGCTGGAGAATAAGTTCGGTTGCGGTCAAAGCATCGCCAAGCTGGCGCGTTTCTTCGGCAATGCGATAAGCATAGACGCCGGTAAAACCCAGCGCAGAAACGATCGCACACCAGATGCCGCCCACAAAAAGAAACGGCAGAACCAATGTTTCACCGGGATACCAGGGCAAAGGGCGGTGATGCAGCAGAAGAAACGTGGTGCAGAACACCACCAGCAGCGCCAGCGTTAATGTGTGTCTTACCGAAAGAGATGTAGCCGAGATGATAACAGGCGCAATCAGCAAAATAACGAAGGGATTCTGCAAGCCACCTGTGAGATAAAGCAGACCCGCCAGTTGCAGAATATCAAAAGCCAGCACGAAGCTTGCTGCATCGGGATTGAGCCGGTGATTGTTCGGAAAGCGGAAGGCCAGATAGAGATTGAGCCATGCCGAACCTGAAATCAGCGCAAAACAGATGCCGACAGCAAAATTGAATTGCAGATAAAGCGCAACAAACATGACCGCCGCCGTCTGCCCGGCAATAGCCAGCCAGCGCAGGCGCACCAATGTTGTAAGACGCGGTCTGCGTGAAAGATTGGAAGCGCGATTATCGAATTCTGCGTGCATGATGACCCCTGTTCGCCCTTATTGAACAAGCTGCGGGCTTAATGCAAGAAAAACTGTGTCATCCCGTCGCAGGTTAAGGTTCAAGTGCCGCGCGGTTTGGCTCTGCGCGTGGCCTCGGCGTTGGCCGGATCCTCCGGCCAGACATGTCTTGGGTAGCGGCCCCGCATATCGGTGCGGACATCCGCCCATGAGCCTTTCCAGAAGCCGGGCAGATCGCGCGTGATCTGGATCGGGCGGTGCGCAGGCGACAAAAGCTCCAGCAGCAAAGGTATTTTGCCACCCGCAATAGCCGGATGGATGGCAAGGCCGAAAAGCTCCTGCACACGCACAGCCAAAATCGGCTCATCTGCGTCGTAACGGATTGGAATATTCGATCCTGTAGGCACTTCGAAATGCGTCGGTGCGAGCTTATCAACACTGCGCTGAAGATCGAAGGGTACAAGGCTCATCAGCCCGTTTTTCAGCACATGCGCGGGAATACGATCAAGCTGTGCTTCGCCCATGAGAAACGGCAAAAGCCAGTCGTCAAGATGAGCGATCAGATTGTCGTCATCCATCGATGGCCATGGTTCGCCAAGGCCGCGATAAAGCCAGCCCAAACGGCGGCGCAGAATATCGGCTTCCTTACTCCATGGCAGAATGCCAAGACCATGCTCACGCACAGCAGCAATAACGCCTTCGTCGGCAACGGAGCCGGACGGAGCCGATAACGGCTTTTCGGACAAAGCAATCGCGCCGATGCGAACGGCTTCACGCGCACGCAGCGCATTCTTTTCTGCATCATAGACGACCTGTCGCCCGCTTTCGATCTTGTCCCCCAGAGCCTCACGGATTTCGGCCTCGGAGATTTCCGCAGCTGACAAAATACGCGCGCGCCCTGCCCTGCCACTCATATCCGCCACGACCAGCCATGATGTGCGGCTTAGGCTGATGCCTGCATCCACCTCGCCACCACGTCCATTGGCAAGCAGAAATTGCCCTGTTGCCCCGCGCGCTTTTGCAATGCGGTCCGGGTAAGCATCAATCAGCATACGGCCCACAGATGAGCCTGCTGCTTGGCCCTTGTTTGGCACATTTGCGGCGAGGCGCTTTGCCAAAGATTTGGCGCGTTGAGCACGATCCGAACGATCATTTCGGAACCGCGACATGCGTGTGTCGAGGTCGGTTTCATTGCCGCCAAGCCCGCGCTCGGTCAGAAGCACTGCCAGTTCCGCAGCCTTCAAAGCTTCGCCGCGTTTTCCCGCTTCTGCCACCATATGGGCCAGACGTGCAGGGAGTGCCAGCGAGCGCATCGCTTCGCCATCAGGCGTCAAACGGCCTGTTTCATCCAGCGCACCAAGGCGTGTAAGCAGTGCTTTGGCTTCTTTAAGCGCAGGGAGTGGTGGCTTGTCGAGCAGCAAAAGCGTTGTCGGATCGGTGACGCCCCATGCAGCCGCATCCAGCAGAAGGCCGGAGAGATCAGCTTCGAGAATTTCCGGCGGCGAAAAGGCAGGAAGCGATGCCGTCTGCCCCTGATGCCAGAGGCGTATGGCGATGCCCGGTTCAGTACGGCCGGCGCGACCAGCGCGCTGATCAGCACTGGCGCGCGATGTGCGTACAGTTTCAAGGCCGGTCAGCCCCGTCGCGGGTTCATATTTCGGCAGACGCGCAAGGCCTGAATCGATCACCACCCGCACGCCGTCAATTGTAATCGAGGTTTCGGCAATCGAGGTTGCCAGCACGACCTTTCGATGACCAGCCGGTGCGGGCTTGATTGCCGCGTCCTGATCCCGGCCCTCCATCGCGCCATAAAGCGGGGCCAAATTAATATTTGCAGGCAGGAATTTTTCGAGGTTTGCTGCCGTGCGTTCGATCTCGCCCTGACCGGGAAGGAAAGCCAGAATGCTGCCGGTTTCGTCTGCCAGCGCTTCACGGATCGCGTTTGTCATCGCATCTTCGATGCGCTGATCGGGCTTGCGTTCGCGGTGGCGAATCTCGACCGGAAAGGCGCGGCCTTCGCTCTCGATAATGGGGGCGTCGCCCAAAAGTGACGCCACACGCGCACCGTCAAGCGTTGCCGACATGACGAGGATTTTAAGATCATCGCGCAGAGCTGCCTGCACATCAAGCGCCAGCGCCAGACCGAAATCAGCATCAAGGCTACGCTCATGAAACTCGTCGAACAGGACCGCCGCAATGCCCTTGAGATCAGGATCATCGAGGATCATGCGCGCGAAAACGCCTTCAGTGACGACGAGGATTTTTGTCTTCGCCGAGACCTTGCTTTCAAGGCGCATGCGGTAGCCGACCGTTTCGCCCGGTTCTTCGCCCAAGAGCTGTGCCATGCGGCGCGCCGCTGCACGCGCTGCCAAACGACGAGGCTCAAGCAGCACAATCATGCCGTCGCCGCGCCAGCTTGCATTCAAAAAATGCAGCGGCACAAGCGTTGTCTTGCCTGCACCGGGCGGCGCTACCAAAACCGCACTCGCATGATTGGATAGGGCAATATCCAGTTGCGGCAGGATGCGGGTTACAGGAAGATCGGGCAAATGCGTCAAAGCAGTTCCATGACATGGTATATTCGTTTCAGCGCTTATCTCATAAGCACCCGCATCTTGATAGTATTGATAAGAAGCATAGGTTTTCTATTGCCGTACACGTAGGAGATTCCCTTTCTCGCAAAAGACATATCCAGAGCAATTGACATACTCCCCTATAGTATATAGGCTTTGTGCAGATTGGGAGATCTCATGCCGCATTCACCGGAAGACAAGAAGCGCGCTTTGACGCGCCTGCGCCGTATCAAGGGGCAGGCCGAAGCACTCGAACGCGCCGTGGAAGCCGGCACGGAATGCGCCGCCTTGTTGCAACAGATTGCGGCCTTGCGCGGTGCAGCCAACGGATTGATGGCGGAAGTGCTGGAAAGCCATTTCCGCGAGACATTCGGCAATGCGCGTGAGAACATAGTGCGACATGCTGTTGCTGATCCCGATACACAAATCGACGAAATCATGCGGATTTTGCGCACCTATCTGAAATAGAGCGCACGGACAAAAGGATTGCAAAAATGAAGTCACGCGCAGCCGTTGCCTGGGAGGCAAAAAAGCCGCTCACCATCGAAACCGTTGAAATCGGCGGCCCACGCGCTGGCGAAGTGCTGGTCGAAATCATGGCGACCGGCGTTTGCCACACCGATGCCTACACGCTGTCAGGCCTTGATTCCGAAGGAAAATTCCCGGCCATTCTTGGCCACGAAGGTGCGGGCATCGTGCGCGAAGTCGGTGCAGGTGTTACTTCGGTCAGGCCTGGCGATCACGTCATTCCGCTTTACACGCCGGAATGCCGCCAGTGCAAAACCTGTCTTTCGCAGCGCTCGAACCTTTGCACCTCGATCCGCTCAACGCAGGGTCAGGGCCTCATGCCCGACAAAACCTCGCGCTTTTCGTGTGATGGCGGCGAAGTGTTCCATTATATGGGCTGCTCGACCTTCTCGAACTTTACTGTTTTGCCGGAAATCGCCGTCGCCAAGGTGCGCGAAGACGCGCCTTTCGACAAGATCTGCTATATCGGCTGTGGTGTCACCACCGGCATCGGCGCCGTGATATATACGGCAAAAGTGCGTCCGGGTTCGAATGTCGTTGTATTCGGTCTTGGCGGCATTGGCCTCAATGTCATTCAGGGTGCACGCATGGTGGGTGCCGACAAAATCATCGGTGTGGACATCAATCCATACAAGGTGGAAATGGCAAAGAAGTTCGGCATGACCGACTTCATCAACCCGCGCGAAATCGGCAATGACAAAGTGGTTCAGGCCATTCAGGATCTGACCGATGGTGGTGCGGATTATTCCTTCGATGCCACCGGCAACACCGATGTGATGCGTCAGGCGCTCGAATGCTGCCATCGCGGCTGGGGTGAATCGATCATCATCGGCGTGGCCGAAGCTGGCAAGGAAATTGCCACCCGTCCATTCCAACTCGTCACCGGACGCGTCTGGAAAGGCACGGCATTTGGCGGCGCACGCGGCCGTACAGATGTGCCGAAAATCGTTGACTGGTACATGGAAGGTAAGATCGACATCGACAGCCTCATCACCCACACCATGCCGCTTGATGAAATCAACACGGCTTTCGATCTTATGCATGAAGGCAAGTCGATCCGTTCGGTGATTGTCTACTGATGAGTGAAAATATTTTCACCTCCCATTGGGATGACATCGACAATCTGACGCCGCGCGCGCTTTATGCGATGCTGAAGCTGCGCGTGGACGTTTTCGTAGTAGAGCAGAATTGCCCTTACCCCGAAATCGATGGAAAAGATTATGACGCATTTCACTTGCGTATTCTTGATGGCGAGGAACTTGCAGCAAGCCTGCGAGTTCTACCAGCAGAACAGGATGGTAAGCCGGTGAAAATCGGACGCGTTGTCGTGGCCGCCGATTATCGCGGTTACAAGCTGGGTCAGCGTCTCATGAAAGAGGCGGTTGCTTTCGCTCACGCGCGTTTTCCGGGCATTGCGATCGAGCTTGGCGGGCAAAGCCATTTGCAGAAATTCTATGGATCGTTCGGCTTTGTCGCGATTTCGGATGAATATCTCGAAGACGGCATTCCGCATGTCGATATGCGGCTTGCACCGAAGGAAAGTGCTGCCTGATGTTTTTGCTGCGCCGCCATATGTCCTTTTATCTCGCAGCCATTGGCGGCGTTGCCGGCTTCATTCTTGCATGGCTTCTGAAAAGTCCGCTTGCGCCGGTTATAGGAGCAAATTTCTTCTTTGTGTTATATTTGGTTCTGGCGCTCACCACATTGCCGAAGCTTTCAGCTTCCTACCTTAAAAAGCACGCGGCCACGGCAGATGAGCCGATCTGGATCATCTTTCTGGTAACATTTGCAACCGTTGTCGTTGCCATTGTGTCGCTGTTCGTTCTCGTCAACCAGAAGCCGGAAGCCGATGTGTTCTCACTCGTTGTGACGCTGACCTCCGTTCCGCTTGGCTGGTTTACAATCCATATGATGACGGCCATCCATTACGCCCATATGTACTGGCAACCGACAGAGCCTGCGGGAAAAGATGCAGCACGCGCAAGCAAGCATTGTGGTGGCTTTGCTTTCCCTGAAACGCCGGAGCCATCCGGCTGGGATTTCGCCTATTATGCCTTCATCATCGGTATGACGGCACAGACTTCCGACACCAATGTCACGACCACTGCAATGCGAAAAGTAACGCTTCTGCACAGTGTCGTCTCGTTCTTCTTCAATACAGTCCTTGTCGCTGCGATGGTCAATGTCGCAGTCGCACTGGGGAGCTGAATATATCCGGGAATTTGTCATGGAAACGATTTCGACCGCGAAATGCTTTGGTGGAACGCAGGGCGTCTATCGCCATAAGAGCGAGACCAACCAGTGCGATATGACCTTTGCCGTTTTCCTGCCGCCGCAGGCAAAAGACGGTCCCGTGCCGGTGCTTTGGTATCTCTCTGGCCTCACATGCACACATCAGAATGTGATGGACAAGGGCGAATATCGGCAAATGGCCGCAGAGCTTGGAATTGCCGTTATTTGCCCGGATACAAGCCCACGCGGTGAAGAGGTTCCTGATGAGCCGCAGAACTGGAAATTCGGCAAGGGTGCTGGCTTTTATGTCGATGCCACGCAAGAGCCTTTTGCGCGAAATTATCAGATGTACAGCTACATCACCAAGGAACTCACCGATCTTGTGGCAAAGAAATTTCCGCTTGATATGTCGCGTCAGGCGATCACCGGCCACTCAATGGGCGGACATGGCGCATTGACCATAGCGCTCAAAAACCCGGATCGCTTTAAATCGGCCTCGGCTTTCGCACCGATTGTGCAGCCATCAACAGCCGACTGGTCAAAGCCAGCTCTGGAAAAATATCTGGGTTCTGAGGAACGCGCATGGCGCGCCTATGACGCGACGCTGCTGATTGAAGACGGCTATCGTTTTTCCGAATTTCTGGTCGATCAGGGCGACGCGGATGTGTTTCTTGAAGAAGGGCTATGCCCTTGGCTCTTGGATGAGGCTTGCAACAAGGCGGGCATTCCGCTCACGCTCAACATGCGCGAAGGCTACGACCATTCCTATTTCTTCATCTCATCCTTCATGAATGAGCATCTGAAGTGGCATGCAGCCCGTCTTGCTAATTAAAAATTGGTGATGTGCGTTTGTGGACTTCGCAGTAAGCTTATTCACAAACGCAGCAACATGACGGGATCACCATGGCGAAGAAGAAGAAAGTTGTCACTGTTGGTGCCTTGCTGGTGAACGGGGACAAAAAAGTCCTGATGGGACTGCGCTCACCATGGAAAAAAGCGTGGCCCAACCATTGGGATACACCCGGAGGGCATGTCGAACCCGGTGAAACGCTGGAGGCCGCGTTTGTTCGGGAGATGGGCGAAGAACTCGGGATTCGCCCGACCGCGTTTCAGAAAATCGGCGCAGTGGATGAGAAAAAGCCCGATTTATATGGCGATTCCATCTGCCATATTTATCAGGTCACCGCATGGGACGGCGGCGAACCCCGCAATGTCTGCGATGAACATTCTGAGCTTGGATGGTTTAGCCCCAGCGATCTCGAGAAGATAAGCAATCTTGCAGATGGCGACTATCCGCGCCTTGCAAGGATCGCGATAGGCGCGCGTTCTGATTAACGCTTCACCACCTTCATCGGCAGTCCGCCCTGCGGCTGGGTGGTGAGCTTTTGCACCGGCCACGGCCTTGTCGTTTCAAGCACATCGAAACGATGACTACGTAGCAAGATGGCAAGCGCAATCACTGCTTCCTGCAAGGCAAAACTTGCGCCGATGCATACTCGTGGGCCAGCGCCAAAGGGCAGATATTGAAAGCGGTCAAGCTTATCGCGATTCTCCGGCCAGAAACGCTCCGGCATGAAGGCATCCGGCTGATCCCAATAGAGCCTGTGGCGATGGATCACCCATGGCATGACAAGCACGGCGGTGCCTTTGGCGATTTTCAGATCGCCGTAGGTGTCGTCTTCTGCCGCCTCGCGATTGATTGACGGTGCAGGCGGATAAAGCCGCATCGCCTCTTCAAAGGCTGCGCGCGTGAAAGGTAATTTTGCCAGCCACTCCTGCGGCGGCATTTCATCGCCGCCATCGGCAAAAAACGCGTCGATTTCGGTCTCAACCCGTTCGCGCTCTTCCGGTGCCTTGGCGAGCAGATAAAGCGTCCAGCCAAGCGCGCGGGCTGTCGTCTCATGGCCCGCTCCGATGAAGGTAATAATATTATCCTCAATCTCGGAACGGCTTAAGCCCTCCGGCCCTTCGGCGCGCAAAAGCAGCGTCAGAAAATCATTGGGAACATCGTCGCCCTTGTCCATGCGTGTTTTTCGCAAGGAAATGGTATCTGCAACCAGTTCGCGGAAGAAACCGAGCGATTTATTGCCACGCAGCCGCGTGAGACGTGGCAGCCAGTCCGGCAATCCCAGAAGATCGAACGGATCGACGCGGCCCATGGTTTCAAAAAGCTTGTCGATCTGACGCGCGAAATCATTCGGATCACCCGCAATCTCGCCCGAAAACAGCGTTTCCGCAAGAATATCATAGGTCAGCAACGTCATGTCATGCGCGACGTCGGTAATGACACCGTTTGTCTTGTAGCGCTCGACGAACTGTTGTGAGCGATCCCGCATGGCTATTGCAAAACCGCCGATATGACGCGGCGTAAACACCGGCGCCATGGCCTTTCGCGAACGCTTCCAGACTTGGCCCTCAGCGGTCAGCAATCCATCGCGCAGAAGCGGGCGCAGCACACGCTGGCGAATGGCAGACATGGGATAATTGGCTGCATTATCGACCAGCACGTGACGAATAAGACCCGGATCATTGGCAATAATCGTCTTGATACCAAGCCAGCTTACCTGAACCCATGGCTCATTATAGGAAGGCTCTCCCCATAATTCGAGCGGGTTTTTATAGACCACACGCATCATCTCGAAGCGACCCACCGGCTTTTCACGCGGGCGTGGCGCTGGCGGCACGAAAGGGGTTGCGGCTTCTTTCATGGCAATACTGGTTTCCATCAAGTGCTCCTCGTGGTCGAGAATGCCCCGTCAACTCAGCATATAGGCATCAATTGTGGCATATCAAAAGAAAGACGGGGCAAAAGCCCCGTCCAGTCAGTTGTTAGGATTATTCGCATTTTTCAGGCTGACTTGCAGAAGTGCTGAAATCACATTGGAAAGCTCTGCGTGAATATCCTTACGTGCGCGTTTTGTAGGCTTGCAGATCGGATCAGGCTCATGGATCGATTCAAGAAATGCCTCCGCATCTGCTTTGCATTCAGGCAAGAAACTGAAATGGTCAGATTCCTGCAGGCTCACATAGCTTGCAAAGGGGGCTTCTTTCGCCAGATGGCTAGCCTCTGTCGCCAGGGGAACCGTGCCTTCATTGCCAAGATTGATGAAGTTCATTGAAATATCTGTCTGTTGAAGGCTCTCCGGCACATAGGCGCGGGCCATGCCGGGATCGATCATAACAGCGGCGCGAACACGCGGATCGCGATTTGATTGTTCAAAAAGCTGCCCGTTCACACCGCGCAGGTCGAAAGCACCCACATTCACCCGTTCATTGTTGCGAAAGCCAATGCCATTCGCATACCAGGCGCAATCCCATTGCTTATAGCTATCGCAATAACGTGCATAATCCTCAAGATCAGTTCGCGCGCCCGCTATCTTCATAACCGTTGTGCCGCCAAGCGAAAAGCCGACAGCCCCGATGCGATTGACATCAATGTGCTGTTTCCAGACAGCATCTTCGCTCATGAAGTCTATAACCGACGAGAGATCGCCCACGCGCTGCCAGACTTTCGGGGTTTCTTCTGGCAGTGAATCTCCCGATGTTGTCCCCGGATGGTTGGGTCCGGCCACAATAAAACCCGCCTTTACCAAGGCATTCGCCAGCCAGCCCATAGCTTCGACATTGCCGCCGGACCCATGTGATAACAACACCAGAGGATAGACACCCGCATTGAGTGGCGCGTTTTCAAACGCCTGTGCGCCGGTGAAAACACGATTTTCACCCATGGCCACCGGCTTGCCGCCCTCTGATGCCGGATACCAGATGTTCAGTTCAAGATCACCGCCACGCGAGGGCGATGGAATATGCAGCGAACGCACGCCGACATCGAAGGCGAAAGCCCCACATGTTGATGAAAGGATCGCAACCGCAGTGACCGCGAACAAAGGTCTGCAAAGCTTCATTTATTTCTCCACGCATATTGAATTCGGATGAATATTCCGTGGAGTCTTCCGCTATCTGCTGCCGATTTGCGTTCTCAATCGCGTTTAAGGTCGCCCGAAATCGCGATAAAGGACTAAAGGCACGACAATGCCCGCGTTACAGATTATACCAACGGCAAGCAGAGGTGCCCTTGATCTTCATCCCCCTCCCCTTTGTCGCAGCGCTTGCGCTTTTACTGTTACTGATTGCGATGTTGCGCGATCGGGAACTGGTGCGTCAGCATTGGCCGTTCATTGTTGTGATCTTTCTTTGTGCTGTGCAATCGGGCCTCGTCGGCTTGCGCTGGGGCTATGACATCAAATCCCTGCGCATGCTCTCACCCGTCACTGCATCCTGCCTGCCGCCTTTGGTCTATCTGGGCTTTCGCAATCTCATTCATAGACAGAATCGATCAAGCAGCCCCGCCTTGTGGTCGGTCGCATTGCTGCCGTTCCTGATGGCAGCCCTTGTGTTTTTTGCACCCGCATTGCTCGATCCGGCGTTGTTCGCTATTTTTATCTTTTTTGCTTCTGCCTTGCTTTTCATGGGAGGAGCAGGGCCAGATATGCTTGAAGAAGCGCGTTTCGATGCTGCCATTGCCGCGCATCGTGCCCTGCTTATTGCAGCATTTTCACTCTATTTTTCAGCGCTTTTCGATCTCGCAGTTCTTCTGGATGCAAGCTGGAGCGGCGGCAAACACACTGCGTTTCTGATCAGCAATGCAAATCTTATAGGACTGTTCCTGATCGGCCTGACTGCACTTGTCGCAAGCAATGCACTCGCAGTTCCCTTGCCGGAAGGCCGCGAAGAGATTTCAGAACTTTCTGCGCAAGATCAGGATGTTCTTCTCAGGATCAAAACTCTGCTCGATGAAACCCGGATTTATCAGAACGAGAACCTCAATCTCACGCGATTAGCGCGAAAATCCGGTATTCCAGCACGGCAGATTTCAACGGCGATCAACCGGGTAAGCGGCGAAAACGTCTCCCGGTTCATCAACAATTATCGCATCCATGAGGCTTGCCGCCTGCTACGCGAAACTGACCTGCCAATTACCACCATCATGCTGGAGGCGGGCTTTCAGACAAAGTCCAATTTCAGCCGTGAATTTCGACGCGTCACCGCAACCACGCCCTCTCTCTGGCGCGAAAATAAAGGTCGTGCGGCTTGAGCATGCCAATATGCGCAATCCCCGGCAAATTTGCCCTCAAAATTTGGAAAAATCGCCTTTAGCGCCTATATTAAAACCATGTTTGTCGTGTGATTCGACAGGGTTTTTCATGCTGCAATTGCAGCAGGCTTTAAGGCTGCATTCGCGGCGCATTTTCGAAAGATTTTCATGAGCGAGACTCCAGAGATGAATACCGAAGCCCCCGCCGAATACGGCGCGGATTCCATTCGTGTTCTGAAAGGCCTTGATGCTGTCCGCAAGCGTCCGGGCATGTATATCGGTGACACGGACGATGGCTCAGGTCTGCATCATATGGTCTACGAAGTCGTGGACAATGCCATCGACGAAGCGCTTGCCGGACATGCCACTCTGGTTACCGTCACACTCAATGCCGACGGCTCCTGCACCGTGACCGACAATGGTCGCGGCATCCCGACCGACATTCACAAGGAAGAGGGTGTTTCGGCAGCCGAGGTCATCATGACCCAGCTTCATGCTGGCGGCAAATTTGACCAGAACTCCTACAAGGTTTCCGGCGGTCTGCATGGCGTGGGCGTGTCTGTTGTGAACGCGCTTTCGGTCTGGCTGAAACTCAAAATTCGGCGCGCAGGCAAAATTCATGAAATGGCCTTCACCCACGGCGTTGCGGATTCGCCGCTCATCGTCACAGGCGATGCAGGCAGCGATACCGGCACTGAGGTCAGCTTTCTTCCTTCAACCGATACATTCACCATGGTTGAGTTCGATTACGACACGCTTGAGCGCCGTCTGCGCGAGCTCGCGTTCCTCAATTCCGGTGTGCGTATCAAGCTCTCGGATCGTCGCCATGCCGACATCAAGGAGCACGAACTGCATTATGATGGCGGTGTTGTCGAATTCGTGAAATTTATCGACCAGAGCAAAAAGTCGCTTCTGGAAACACCGATTTACATCAAGAGCGAAAAAGACGGCATGACCGTTGAAGTCGCCATGTGGTGGAATGATTCCTACCATGAAAAAGTGCTTTGCTTCACCAACAACATTCCCCAGCGCGATGGCGGCACACATCTTGCCGGTTTCCGTGGCGCGCTGACCCGTCAGGTTACAGGCTACGCGGACGCGTCCGGCATGACCAAGAAGGAAAAGGTTACACTTACCGGTGATGATTGCCGTGAAGGTCTGACCGCTGTTCTTTCAGTCAAAGTTCCAGACCCGAAATTCTCGTCGCAGACCAAGGACAAGCTGGTTTCGTCGGAAGTGCGTCCGGTTGTTGAAAGCCTCGTTAATGAAGCGCTTTCGACATGGCTGGAAGAACATCCGGCTGGCGGCAAGACCATTGTCGAAAAGGTTATTCAGGCAGCAGCAGCGCGCGAAGCGGCCCGCAAGGCTCGCGACATCACCCGCAAGAGCAATCTGAGCGTAACGTCCCTGCCCGGCAAGCTTGCCGATTGTCAGGAGCGCGATCCTGCAAAATCAGAAATCTTCATCGTCGAGGGTGACTCTGCAGGTGGCTCGGCAAAGAGCGGTCGCTCGCGCCAGAACCAGGCTATTCTGCCACTGCGCGGTAAGATCCTGAATGTGGAGCGTGTGCGCTTTGACCGGATGATTTCATCCGATCAGGTCGGCACGCTGATCACAGCCCTTGGTACATCCATCGGCAAGGATGAATCATACGGTTTCAACCCCGATAAGCTGCGCTATCATAAAATCATTATCATGACGGATGCTGACGTCGACGGCGCGCATATTCGTACGCTGCTGTTGACATTCTTCTTCCGCCAGATGCCGGAACTGATCGAGCGCGGTCATATCTACATCGCGCAGCCGCCGCTTTATAAGGTGACGCGTGGCAAGTCCTCGCAATATATCAAGAATGAAGCTGCTTTCGAGGACTTCCTCATTGAAACCGGCCTCGAAGAAGCAGCCCTTGAAATGGCCAGTGGTGAAGTTCGCGCCGGCCCCGATCTTCGTTCGGTGGTTGATGATGCACGCACTTTGCGTCAGCTTCTTTCGGGACTTCATACGCGCTATGACCGCAGTGTTGTTGAACAGGCAGCAATTGCCGGGCTGCTTAATTTGGGCTCGAACGCAAATGACGCAACCGCTCAGGCTTCGGCTGCAACTGTTGCCAAGCGCCTCGATATGATTTCGGAAGAAACCGAGCGTGGCTGGAGCGCGCATGTGACCGAAGATGGCGGCTATCGTTTCGAACGCATGGTGCGCGGCGTGAAGGACGTTGCCATTCTTGATATGGCGCTGCTTGGTTCTGCCGATGCACGACAGATCGACCGCGTTGCTTCGCGCCTGTCGGAAGTCTTTGCCGAGCCGCCAGTGCTTCGCCGCAAGGATAAGGTGGAAACACTCTCCGGTCCGATGTCGCTGCTGGATGCGATCTTCGCCACAGGCCGCAAGGGTCTGACGCTGCAGCGTTACAAAGGCCTGGGCGAAATGAATGCCGAACAGCTTTGGGAAACCACGCTTGATCCGAACGTACGTTCGCTGTTGCAGGTTCGTGTCAATGATGCGAACGATGCAGATTCGCTGTTCTCGCGCCTGATGGGCGACGAAGTGGAACCGCGTCGCGAGTTCATTCAGGAAAACGCGCTCAGCGTTGCCAATCTCGACGTTTAAAAGACAAACCCCTCGAAAGACACATCTTTCAAGGGGTTTTTTATATATCAAGCTCAACAAAAAAGCCCCGCATTGCGGGGCCTTTTTCTATTCTGGGCTTATCAAGCGCCGCGTGGCTTCTTGGAATAGCCTTCGCCGGATTTCTTGCCGTCCTTCTTGAAACCGTCTTTCTTGAAGTCGCCCTTAGGCTTCGACCAACCGCCCTTGGCACCATCACGCGGTTCACCCTTGAAGTTATCGCTGCGTGGTTTGAAATCGCGCTTGCCTTCGCGAGGCGCTGCATCACCACCGGCGCCTGCAACAGCTGTACGGATCACAAGACCCTTTTCGCCTGTGCCGCGCTCTTCAACCGAACGGCGGAAATCATCAGCTTTCGAAGCAATGATTTCGAAACGGGATTCATTATCAAAAATCTTGATCGAACCGACTTCGCGCTTGGAAACATCACCGGCCTTGCAGATCAGCGGCAGCAGCCACTTCGGATCGGCGCGATGCTTACGACCAGCAGAAACCGAGAACCAGACGCCATCAAAACGCGCATTGCGGTCGAAACGTTCACCCTGATCTGCACGATCAAAACGCTCGCCGCGTTCTGGACGATCACCGCGCTCAGTACGTTCGCGAGGCTTTTTGCTGGCAATCGGATGAACCGGCGCATCGGAAATATCTTCAGCCGCTGGTAATGCTGCAAGCTCACGGTTGAGGAACGCCGCTGTAATCTGTTCTGGCGTATAACGCTCGGTCAACGCTTTCAGCAGGTCCTGATGCTCTTCGTCAATTGGCTTGCTGAATACATCGCTATTGAGAATGCGTTCATTGTTCTTGGCCTGAACGGCTGCGATGCCGGGCGCTGGAACAGTCTGAGCATCAAGCTTTGCCATATGCAGAAGACGCTCTGCGATGCGGCGACGTGAGAACGGCACAACCAGAACGCAGGTGCCTTTGCGGCCCGCACGACCTGTACGGCCTGAGCGGTGCAGCATGGTATCTGGATTATTTGGAAGATCGGCGTGGATAACCAGATCGAGATTAGGCAGATCGATACCGCGTGCTGCAACGTCAGTTGCAACGCAAACACGGGCTCTGCCATCACGCATTGACTGCAAAGCATTGTTACGCTCGGCCTGGCTCAGTTCACCGGACAGCGCAACAACCGCAAAACCGCGATTGGACAGGCGGCTTGCCATATGCTTCACGGCTTCACGGGTCGAGCAGAAAATGATCGAGTTCTGCGCATCATAATAAAGCAGCGTGTTGATGATTGCATGATCCCGTTCCTGCGGCGGAACCGGCATGGCAAAATAATCAATATCGGCATGCTGACCGGCTTCGCCAGCGGCAGAAATGCGCAGGGCATCTTTCTGGAAGCGCTTGGCAAGCTGCGCAATTGGTTTTGGCACGGTTGCCGAGAACATCAATGTGCGGCGATCTGCCGGTGCTTCGCCCAGAATGAATTCGAGGTCTTCACGGAAACCCATATCGAGCATTTCGTCGGCTTCATCGAGCACAACGACGCGCAGTTCCGACATGTCAAGCGCATTGCGCGTGATATGATCACGCAGACGGCCCGGTGTACCGACAACAATATGCGATCCGCGTTCGAGCACGCGGCGCTCGGAGCGAATGTCCATACCGCCAACGCAGGATGCGATGCGCGCGCCGGTATCAGCGTAAAGCCATTCCAGCTCGCGCTGAACCTGCAAGGCGAGTTCGCGCGTTGGCGCGATGATCATCGCAAGAGGCGCCTGCGGGTTACCGAAGCGCAATTCATCGCCGAGAATTGTGGAGGCCATGGAAAGACCGAAAGCAACGGTCTTGCCGGAGCCGGTCTGCGCGGAAACGAGCAGATCAGCATGGAGTGTTTCCGGTGCCAGAACAGCATTCTGAACAGCGGTGAGTGTGTTATAACCGCGAGCGGCTAATGCTCCGGACAGGGCCGGAGCGATCGTTTCAGGCAGAGACATGAATAACTTTCAAAAAAGCTTCTCAAGTCGCAAACCCATTCGCCGCGAACCTATTTGTCCACGACTCTCCATGACGACCACTGAAGCAACATAATTAACGCTTCCCTATAGGTTTGAGCCTGCAACGTCAACCGCTTCCGGCATCTACCCAAAAATCAGAATCGATTTTTGGGTCGCAATAGTCGGAAGATCGCTGGTTTAGAGCGGTTCCTTTTAAAACGGAATCGTTGGAACCGCTCTATCTTTTTGTTTTGTCGCATTATCCGACGCAAAACCGCTTCGCACTTTTGCTGGAAATGCTCTAATGAGCCTCATCCCAGTTATGCGCAGCCCTCGCATCCACATGCAAAGGCACCGAAAGCGACACTGCTGGCATGGCGGCGTTTTCCATCACGTCCCGCACCACTGAAATCGTCTTTTCGACTTCATTTTCAGGCACTTCGAAGATCAATTCGTCATGAACCTGCAACAGCATTCGCGCCGATAGCGCATGTTTTGCAAGGCTATCTTCCATGCGAATCATTGCACGACGAATAATATCTGCCGCAGCGCCCTGAATAGGCGCATTGATGGCTGCGCGTTCGTTGAATGCGCGCACCTGTGGGTTCGAGGCTTTGATATCCGGATAATGCGCGCGACGCCCAAAGATGGTTTCGACATAGCCATGCTCACGGGCAAAGGCCTTCGTCGCCTCCATATAATCCTTGATACCTGGGAAGCGTTCGAAATAGGTGCGAATATATTGCCCGGCCTCTTCACGCGGGATCGACAGCTGATTGGCGAGACCAAAGGCGGAAATGCCATAAATAATGCCGAAATTAATCGCCTTGGCACGGCGACGCACTTCGGACGGCATACCTTCGACCGGCACGCCGAACATTTCCGATGCCGTCATTGCGTGAATATCGATGCCATCAGCAAAAGCCTGTTTAAGCTGCGGAATATCGGCGACATGTGCCAGCACGCGCAATTCGATCTGGCTGTAATCGGCAGAAACCAGCTTATTGCCGGGTTCGGCAATGAAAGCTGTTCTGATCTTGCGGCCCTCGCTCGTGCGCACCGGAATATTTTGGAGGTTTGGTTCAGACGAGGACAAACGCCCTGTCGAGGTAGAAGCCATCGCGTAAGAGGTGTGAACGCGCTTGGTCTGCGGGTGAATGAAGCCCGGCAAAGCATCGGTATAGGTGGATTTCAGCTTGGTTAGCTGACGCCAGTCGACGATCTTGCGCGGCAAAGGCAAGCCTTCCGCAGCCAAATCCTCAAGCACTTGCGCAGACGTGGACCATTGACCGGTCTTGGTTTTGGAAGCGCCGGGCAAGCCCATTTTTCCAAACAAAATATCGCCAAGCTGCTTAGGCGAGCCGATGTTGAATTTTTCACCGGCCAATTCATAGATTTCGTCTTCATAACCGGCGGCGGCTTGCGCCAGATCACCCGAAAGGCGCGAAAGAACCTGACGGTCGACGGAGATGCCGCGTTCTTCCATCCGTGCCAGCACATCGACCAGCGGACGCTCTAAACGCTCATAAACCGACATCAGTCCTTCTGCAGCAAGACGCGGCTTTAGCACCTGCCAAAGGCGCAGGGTCACATCGGCATCCTCTGCGGCATAGGCTGTTGCACGGTCAATATCGACCATATCAAAGGTTACGGCGCTTTTTCCGCTGCCTGCCACATCCTTATAGGCAATTGGCGTATGGCCAAGCCAGCGCTCGGAAAGCGGGTCCATACCATGGCCACCGGCACCTGCATCAAGCACATAGGAAATCAGCATCGTATCATCGAAAGACACGGTGTTGACGCCATGGCGACGCATGACCAGCCAGTCATATTTCATGTTCTGCGCGATTTTGAGCACAGAGGTGTCCTCGAGAACGCTTTTCAATGCGGCCAAAGCTTGGCCAAGTGGAATTTGGCCCTCGACCATGCCGCCGCCAAGAAGATCCCCCATGCCGGATTTATGCTGGAGCGGAATATAGGCGGCCTTGCCCGGCGCAAGTGCCAGCGAAAAGCCGATAAGATCGGCCTGCATCGGATCGAGCGAATTGGTTTCGGTGTCGAAAGCCATAAGGCCGGTTTCAACAGCCTCTGCCAACCACTTATTGAGCGTTTCGATGTCGCGGATGCAGGTATAAGCGCTGGTGTCAATTTTCTGCGCAACGGCATCAGCAGCACGCTTTTCGACAAGCGCCTTTGGCGTATAGCCCTCGGTCGGGGTCGCTTCATCGACTGAGGCTGTTATGGCTGCTTCCGGCGTTTTCTTAACCGGCACATCGACATCGGGGCCGTGCGCATCTGCACCCCAATCGGTTTCAATATGGCAGGGTTCAACCGCCGACGCATCGGTATCGGTTGCTTCTGCGACACGACGGGTCAGCGTGGTAAACTCCATGGCCTTAAGAAAGCCAATCAGCTTCGGACCATTCTGCGGCTCAAGAACCAGCCCATCCAGATCGACATCCAGCGGAACATCAGTCCTGAGGGTCACGAGTTCACGCGCGATCTTGGTCTGATCTGCAAAGGCGATAATATTTTCACGCCGCTTATTCTGCTTGATCTCGGAGGCGCGGGCCAAAAGCGTGTCGAGATCGCCGAACTCTTCCAGCAATTGCGCGGCAGTCTTTGGACCAATTCCCGGAATGCCCGGGACGTTATCCGTGCTGTCGCCAGTCAGCGATTGCAGATCGATCATCTTTTCAGGCGGAACACCCCATTTTTCGATCACTTCCGGGATCGAAATCTGCTTGTCCTTCATGCCGTCATACATAGACACATTCGATGTCACGAGCTGCATCAAGTCCTTGTCGGAAGAGACGATTGTAACATCGCCACCCACCGATTCAGCCAGCCGCGCATAGGTCGCAATCAAATCGTCAGCCTCAAAACCTTCCTTCTCGATGCAAGGCAGATTGAAGGCGCGTGTTGCCTGACGGATCAAGCCAAATTGCGGAATGAGGTCTTCCGGTGGCGCAGTACGATTGGCTTTATATTCGGGATAAATCTCTTTGCGGAAGGTCTGTGACGAATAATCGAAAATGACCGCAAAATGCGTTGGCACCACGCCGACATCTGTGCTGCGCGCATCCTTCAACAGCTTCCACAACATATTGCAGAAGCCCGAAACAGCCCCCACCGGCAAGCCATCGGTCTTGCGGGTCAGAGGTGGCAGAGCATGATAGGCGCGGAAAATATAGCCCGAGCCGTCGATGAGGAAGAGATGATCGCCTTTTTTCATGGCTTAGAATTAGAGGAAACTATGCATAAAGAAAACCGGCCTTGTGTCAGGAGAAACATATGTCCACCGTTGGATCACAAGGGCGCAGGCTTTCATGAAGGGAACTACTCCAAATCTTCCTGTATGAAGCGGCCTGAGACATGAATATCGATCATCTCAAGAAGGTCCGGACCGACACTGACATATTTATGAGGAATGTTGGCTGCGCCAAAGACAATGCTTCCTTCACCGGCTTCGAATTGCTCTTCGCCAACCGTGAATAAAGCCCGACCTTTGCGCACAATGAAAATTTCATCATAAGGATGACGGTGCAGTTTCGGACCGCGTCCGATTTCTTCTGTTGCATAGAACATCACCGATGCGCCCGTGCCGAACACCTTGCCTTCAAATTCGCCGTGCCACATGCCGGGTGTTTTCGACCAGTCATCGCGACTGAGTATTCTCGACAGGTCCATAAGCGCCTCACATTGTTGTCGTTTCAAGCTATATGCTATCATCCGTCGTACACGGTAAGGTAACGTTTATGTTACGAATTTGTAATCTTAAATGCCCTTGAATAGCCACAGTTCGAGGGCCAAATCTCAGTCATCGACAGTTCGTCGGTCACCGGTTTTCTGACCCGTCCCCCGTTGGATGCCGGTTGTCAGCTACAGCCTCATCCCCCTCTCCGGGCTGTAGCTTTTGAGTGTAGTGATATGGCCGTTGTGGTACCCCCCTCACCGCAACGGCCAATTCATTTTCCACTCTCAGTTTTGCATTCAAATTGGGTTTCTTCTTCGAGTGGCTGGCTGTAGTGTGCCAGCAGATTTACGACTCGTCAGGAAGTATCCATGTCCGCGCAATCACTCGATAAAGTCCTCAATCATATCGACGTCAATCTCGATAAAAGCATCGATCATTTGTTCGATCTTTTGCGGATCAAGTCGATTTCGACCGATCCGGCCTATAAGGCCGACTGCCGCAAGGCCGCCGAATGGCTGGTCGAGGACCTCAAATCCATTGGCTTTGATGCAAGCGTTCGCGATACACCGGGGCATCCGATGGTCGTCGCCCATCATGATGGCGCAACGCCAGATGCACCGCATGTGCTTTTCTATGGTCACTATGATGTGCAGCCCGTTGATCCGCTCAACCTTTGGGAAAACGACCCGTTCGATCCTGCAATCAAGGATGTCGGTAACGGTCGTAAAATCCTGACTGGTCGTGGTACTTCCGATGACAAAGGTCAGCTCATGACCTTTGTGGAAGCCTGCCGTGCCTATAAGGCCGTCAACGGCAACCTGCCGGTCAAGGTTACCTTGCTGTTTGAAGGCGAAGAGGAATCCGGCTCGCCATCGCTCAAGCCTTTCCTTGATGCACATAAAGAAGAGCTCAAGGCCGATGTAGCACTCGTTTGCGACACGTCGATGTGGGACACCGAAACACCTGCCATCAGCGTGGGTCTGCGTGGTCTGGTTGGCGAAGAAATCACCATCAAGGCTGCTGATCGCGATCTGCATTCGGGCTTCTTTGGTGGCGCTGCTGCCAACCCGATTCACATCTTAAGCAAAATTCTTGCTGATCTGCATGATGAAACCGGCCGTGTAACGGTTCCGGGTTTTTATGAAGGTGTGGAAGAAACGCCGTCGCAGATTTTGCAATCATGGGAAAGCCTTGGCCGTACCGCAGAAAGCTTCCTCGGCCCGATCGGTCTTTCGATCCCATCCGGCGAAAAAGGCCGCAGCGTTCTGGAACTGACCTGGGCACGCCCGACCGCTGAAGTGAACGGCATTATCGGCGGCTATACCGGCGAAGGTTTCAAAACCGTGATCGCTGCACAGGCTTCCGCGAAGGTTTCGTTCCGCCTCGTGCATAAGCAAGACCCGGCAAAAATCCGCGAAGCTTTCCGCGCTTTTGTGCAAGAGCGCCTGCCAGCAGATTGTTCGGTGGAGTTCCATCCGCATGGTGGTTCGCCTGCCATCCAGTTGCCTTATGATTCACCGCTGGTTTCCAAGGCAAAAGACGCGCTTTCCGACGAATGGCCAAAGCCAGCCGTGCTGATCGCCATGGGCGGCTCTATCCCGATTGTCGGCGATTTCGACAAATTCCTCGGCATGGAATCCCTGCTCGTTGGCTTTGGCCTCGAAGACGACCGCATTCATTCGCCCAATGAAAAATATGAGCTGAATTCTTTTCACAAAGGCCAGCGCTCTTGGGCAAGAATCATGGCAGCAATCGCTGCCAAATAAGGAAGACACTATGACTATCCGTTTTCATAAAAACGATCTGCCGGACCTTGAACATTATCAGGTTGATTCAGTCGCAATCGATACCGAAACGCTGGGCCTCAACCCGCACCGCGATCGGCTTTGCGTGGTTCAGATTTCGCCCGGTGACGGCACCGCAGACGTGATCCAGATTGAAGCTGGTCAGAAGAAGGCACCTAATCTGGTCAAGCTTCTGAAAGACCGTTCGATCACCAAAATCTTTCATTTCGGTCGTTTCGATCTGGCCGTTCTGGCTCATGCTTTCGGAACGATGCCGCAGCCGGTTTTCTGCACGAAGATCGCTTCCAAACTGACCCGCACCTATACGGATCGCCACGGCCTGAAGGAAATCTGCGGCGAACTGCTCGATGTTTCGATTTCCAAGCAACAGCAGTCATCCGACTGGGCTGCAGAAACATTGTCGCAGGCACAGCTTGAATATGCAGCCTCAGACGTTCTTTATCTGCACCGTTTGAAGGCTGTTTTCGAAAAGCGTCTGGAGCGTGATGGTCGTACCAAACAGGCGGATGCCTGCTTCAAGTTCCTGCCAACGCGCTCGGAACTCGACCTGATGGGTTGGCCTGAAACAGATATTTTTGCGCACGCGTAACTTATCAGGTAATGGCGGCATAAGGGAGCGTTCTGATCAGAACGCTCCCTTATGTTTTTTTGTCGCGCATCTTATCCGAAAACCGTTTCACACTTTTCGGGATGCGCTAAAAGCCGCCATTTTCTTTTCCGGTTCACGCTCAATCGAAGCCCAGGCCGGGCGTCGGAACAGAAACTGCCCGTAGCCACTCCATTGAACAAGCCCAAAAAGAATGACAGGACCAATCACACCGCTTGCAGTTGTCAGCAGTGAGACGGTTCCAACATCGAAAATACCGATTTTGAGCAGAATGGTTCGCGCGATTGCCATTGGCAGGAAAAACGCAAGATAGACAACAATCGAATGTGCGCCGAGCCAATTCAGGCTTCGATGAAGCCAGTTTTTATTGGAAAGCAGGCTCAGGAGCGATGAGATTGAAATGATCGCCAGCGCTCCAATCAGACCAAGCACAAGCGAAATGATTGGCAAATCGCTCACCGCGCCGCGACCATTGAGAAGCTCTCCCGAAGGCGTGATTAAAACCGCAAGACTGTCGGGCACCTGCGTAAACACCAGCTTATATTCGATCCATCCCCAGATCAGCAGACCAATAATCCCCACAACAGGGCGCTGTCGCAGCCAATCAGCAATGCGGAAAATGAGCGGCGCAAAAGCATAGCCTGCAAAGAAATAGACAAAACGCGAGCAGAATTCGTCAATCATGACCCAGCCAGTATGGATGGGAAGAATTTCCAGAATGGCGAGCATTGCAAACGTCAATCCGATCGGCACACGCTTTAAAAGCCGCGTCGCGATTAAGAAGACAGGCAGAATATAAATGAACCAAAGCGTTCCGAATGGCTCGATAAAGGCCATAAGATAGGCTTGGATGACACCGGAAATGCCCGCTTCACCGGCAATGGCGGGTGCTTTGAATGCAAACTGGATTGTCAGCCACAAAATATAGAAATAGAGAAAATGGACGACCTTGCGGTCGAGATAGCGCCGCCATGGCCGGTCTATGACAAGGCTGAGGAACAGGCCGGAGATCATGAAAAAGTCTGGCATGCGGAAAGGCTTTGCGAAGGCGACGACATAATGCATCCAGCCTTGTTGGCCAGCAGCCTTCTCCACACCCAGCGTCGAATGCAGCATCACGACAAAGATAATGCATATGCCCTTGGCAATATCGACCCAATCGATCCGTTGCCCCGCCTGCGGTGTTACCCCGTCAGCCCCGCCCATTGTTATTTCTCCACGCTCAGCAGCAGCCTATAGCGCAATCTGAGCCGGAAAAACATCCTCACAATGTGCGATCGCCATAGCGCATTCTAATCATCCCCCATTCTCGACTTTAACATAATTATCTTCTGTACAACAAAACAAATATGATAAATCGATAATTTTATCAAAGTATATATAAACAAATTTAAGATTTAATCTGTTGTATTATTGCTACATACATTGCCAAAAAATCAACTATATATGATTGCATAGATTTATATATTATTTTCACGGGGGTTAATTATGAATTTTAAGTGCTATATTCTTGCATGCACTGTTGCTGTTTTTTCTGCATCTGGCGCTATGGCAGCTGATGCCATTTCTTACGGGGAGCCATCTCCGCCAGCCTTTGTTCCAACCTTCACCTGGAACGGTGGTTACATCGGCGGACAAGTTGGCTACGGTTGGGGTAAATCCCGCTTCGTTGACAACCGGTACGGTTGGGATGAGATTGAGCCAAATGGCTTTCTCGGTGGCCTTTATGCCGGTTACAATTTCGACCTGGGCAATAATCTCATCCTGGGTATCGACGGTGACATTACCTATAATAACCTCGATGATAGCAATTCTCAGACTTATACGAACGGAAGTTCGGATTATCTTGAAAGCGCATTGCGCTGGTCAGGTGCCGTACGCGGTCGTGCCGGATATGCCTTTGATCGCTTCCTGCCCTATATCGCGGGTGGTGTCGCATTCGGCAACATCGAGAATACATTTGAGGACAATCGCTTCTTCGCATCGCATCGCCAGACGCTCACCGGCTGGACCGCTGGTGCAGGCGTCGATTACGCTGCGACAGACAATTTAGTACTGCGCCTTGAATATCGTTATACGGATTACGGCAACGACGATTTCGATTTGGGTAGGACTAGTGACACCTCAATCAACAACAGCTTCAAGACCAATGAGGTTCGTCTCGGCATTGCATATAAATTCTGATCTCCTCAAACAGACCGCTTTTAAGGTCCCGCTCTGCGGGGCCTTTTCTTTAAAATTTTCGTTTTTAAGTGCCTGAGTAACACTCCGGGGTGAAATAAGGGCCAATTTTAAGCATTTGATAACCAATAATTGCGGGTTTTTAGAGAAAAACCCCCGAAATACATAACTTTTGCGACTAACAAGTGACTGTGGCCTTCTTGCTACAGACATTCTCAGTCCATGGCCTATATTAGGGACAATAGATCAATTATCCCTATTTCCCCAGTGGAGGCTAATTATGAAGCTCAAGACCCTTCTTCTCGCATCAACCGTTGCTCTCGTTGCTGCAACCGGCGCAAAAGCAGCTGACGCTATCGTTTACGAAGAGCCAGCTCCAGTTATCGTTGCTCCTTCCTTCACATGGAATGGCGCATACCTCGGTGGTCAGATCGGCTACGGTTGGGGCAAGTCGCGTTTCAGCCAGTATGGAGAATTTGGTGCTGTTAATCTTAAGCCAGATGGTTTCCTCGGCGGTCTCTATGCTGGTTACAACTTCGACCTCGGCAACAGCGTTGTTCTGGGTGTTGACGGTGACGTAACCTACAACAACCTCAAGGACAGCTATTCGGTAACTGATGCTTTCGGCACCGATAGCCTTGAAAGCAAGCTGCGCTGGTCGGGTGCCGTTCGTGCCCGTGCTGGTTACGCAGTTGACCGCTTCCTTCCTTACATCGCTGGTGGTGTAGCATTCGGTCAGGTTAAGAACACGCTTTCGTCAACTGTGGAACCTGCTTTCAGCGACTCGCAGAGCAAGACCCTTACCGGCTGGACCGCTGGTGCAGGTGTTGACTATGCAGCAACTGACAACATCATCGTTCGTCTCGAATATCGTTACACCGATTACGGTCGTAAGGACTTCAGTTTCAGCGATGGCGTCGATAGCGTCAGCGTTCGCGACAAGTTCAAGACCAACGAAGTTCGTCTCGGCGTTGCATACAAGTTCTAATCTGACCTGATCAGATGGACTATTTTAAAGGCCCCGCAATGCGGGGCCTTTTTTGTGGTTAAATCCGGCTGTTTTTTGTGAATGTCGAATTTACTCCCCTTTAAACTGCCGCATTTACCCTGCACGCGATTGAGCGCCCTCCATGTGCACAGGGTTTGACAATAGAAGCCGCTTACAGTGAACGGTAAGCGGCCAGCATACGGGGCGGATCTGGAGAAACATGGCATCGCGTGACGGCAGAAACGGACGTATCGAACCTTCCTTCGGCAAACAGCCGGCCAAGGAGCAGGAAGAGGACGTGTTTCGCGTCGATGAAGAGGAGCGCATGGCCAGAACACCACACAAGGGCAATAAGCCAAACAACAGAGAACCACGCGGTTCGCGCCGCAACAAAAAAAAGCGCGGCGGCTTTTTTGGCTTTGTGCGCCGTGCGTTTTACTGGTGTCTGGTGCTTGGCCTTTGGGGCGGGATTGCTTTTGCCGGTATGCTTGTCTATTTCGCAGCAAAAATGCCGCCAACAACCGACTGGACTATCCCTGATCGTCCGCCAAACGTGCGCATTGTTGATGTTCAGGGTGGTCTGATTGCCAATCGCGGCACCACGGGCGGCGAAGCGGTGAGCCTTGGCGAAATGTCGCCTTTCATTCCGCAGGCCGTCATGGCCATCGAAGATCGTCGCTTCAAATCGCATTTCGGCATTGACCCGATTGGCCTTGCGCGTGCGATTGTCACCAACATCACGTCGGGTCGCGCCGTACAGGGCGGCTCTACACTCACACAGCAGCTTGCGAAAAACCTGTTTCTCTCGCCTGACCGCACCCTAGAACGTAAAGTTCAGGAAGTGATGCTGGCGCTGTGGCTTGAGCATAAATATACCAAGGATCAGATTCTTGAGATGTATCTGAACCGTGTCTATCTCGGTTCTGGTGCTTATGGTGTCGATGCAGCCTCACGCCGTTATTTCAATAAGCCCGCCAAAGACGTGAACCTGATGGAAGCGGCAACGCTTGCCGGTCTTCTCAAAGCTCCTTCGCGGCTTTCACCAGCGCGTGACCCGGAAGCAGCCGCCACTCGCGCCAAACTGGTGTTGGGTGCCATGCGCGAAGAAGGCATGATCGACGATCGTCAGGTAGCGATTGCTGAAAGTGAACCGCCAACGCGCGCTCCCTCTTACTGGCAAGGTTCTGAGAACTATTTTGCAGACCGTGTGGTTGCCGAAATTCCAGCGCTTATTGGAGAGACAAAGAGCGACATCACAGTTGAGACCACCGTCGATCTCAATCTTCAGCGTGTAGGCGAAGAAGCGATCAAAGATCAGATTTCCGCAAACGGCAAGAAGATGAATGTAAGTCAGGGAGCGCTTGTTTCCATTGACGGTACGGGTGCCGTACGCGCCTTGGTCGGCGGATATGATTATGCCGCCAGCCAGTTTGACCGCGTCACCGATGCACGCCGCCAGCCAGCCTCGTCATTCAAGCCTTTTGTCTATCTGACCGCCCTCGAACAGGGTCGCACGCCGGATTCCGTGCGTAACGACGCGCCGGTGCGTATTGGCAAATGGACGCCGAGCAACGACAACGGCAAATATATGGGCGAAGTCACGCTTGCGACCGCCCTCTCCCACTCGCTCAACTCCGTTTCGGCTCAGCTTGTGATGGAAGTCGGTCCGCAGACTGTCATTGATACAGCCCACCGCCTTGGCGTTCAGTCAAAACTCGAACCCAATGCCTCGCTGGCTCTTGGTACTTCGGAAGTATCCCTTCTTGAGCTGACCGATGCCTATGTGCCTTTTGCCAATGGCGGCTATCGTGCTCCAGTCTACTTTATCACCAAAATTAGCGATGCTGACGGCAAGGTACTTTATCAGCGCCAAGAAGGCATCGGCCCACGCGTCATTGATGAACGCAATGTCGGTATGATGAATGCCATGCTGCGCCGCACTGTTGAGGACGGCACCGCGAAGCGTGCAGCCTTTGGCTGGCCCGCTGCCGGAAAGACCGGCACCAGCCAGAATTTCCGCGATGCATGGTTTGTCGGCTATACCTCCAACCTCACCACAGGCGTGTGGTTTGGCAATGATGATGGCAAGGGCATGAAACGCGTTTTCGGTTCAACTCTCCCGGTTGCCACATGGAAAAGCTTCATGCAACAGGCACATAAGGGCGTGCCAATTGCCGAACTTCCCGGTCATTACGATATTCAGAATATCATACCCGGTGGTAGCGATGGCATTGATCCCAACAATCCATATGACCCTGGAATGGTGCCTCAAAGTGGTAACGAGCCAATGGCCAGTACCGGCGATGATGGCTATTGGCCACCGGCACCCGACTCTCCTGCCCGCAACACAGTTCAGCAGGGAGAACAATCGGGCATGCCAGCCAATTATCCGGCAAACGACAATCGCGCGCCCTTGCCTCCCGGTGATGTTGGAGGTCAGCCACAACAAAATCGTGATTCAACCACGCTCCTCGATATCATCATGGGAAATACACAATAAGAAATTCGGGAAGAAATGCGGGCCGGTCGTTGATCGGCCCTGATGGCAATCAAGTGAAGCCATGTTCTAGAACGTGTCGCGGTTAATCGTGACCACTGCGCTCGCTCTAATTCTTTATTTTTACGCGGATCTTGTCCGAAAACCGTTTCACACTTTTCGGGGTGCGCTCTAATTTACCAATTAAATCCACTCGAAATCCTGAGCGGCTTAGTCTATTCAAGGATGGAGAGTGAGGTTTTCATGTCCACAGTTTCCCACACTGATGCTTCCATATCTGATACTCCCAAGCCAGATACGGAACGCAAGACCCTTGTGTTGACAGGGGCAAGCCGTGGCATTGGTCATGCGACGGTCAAGCGCTTTTCCCGTGCTGGCTGGCGCGTTATCACATGCTCGCGTCAGGATTTTTCTGAAAACTGCCCATGGCCGGCGGGTCCGGAAGACCATATCAAGGTCGATCTTGCAGATCAGGAAGACGTGGGCAAAGCCATTTCTGAAATCCGCCGCAGGCTGGAAGACAATGGAAGCCGCTTGCATGCCCTCGTCAACAATGCCGGGATTTCTCCAAAAGCCGAAGGGGGGCGCCGTCTGAACTCGATCGAAACGCCTATGGCGGCATGGCGCGATGTGTTTCAGGTCAATTTCATGGCACCAATCATGCTCGCACGCGGATTGTTCAAGGAACTGGAAAATGCACAAGGCTCGGTTGTCAATGTGACCTCCATTGCAGGCAGTCGCGTGCATCCGTTTGCAGGCACCGCCTATGCAACCTCCAAGGCAGCGCTTGCCGCTCTGACCCGCGAAATGGCTTCTGATTTCGGCCCGCATGGCATCCGCGTGAATGCGATTGCGCCGGGTGAAATCGACACGGCTATCCTGTCACCGGGCACTGAAAAGCTCGTCGAACAGTTGCCAATGCGTCGTCTTGGCAAGACATCGGAAGTGGCTGAGACGATCTATTATCTGTGTTCAGAAGCCTCGTCCTATGTCACGGGTTCGGAAATTCACATCAATGGTGGCCAGCACGTATAATCGAAAGACAAGCTTATGATTCTATGCTGCGGTGAAGCCCTGATTGATATGCTGCCATGCGAAACGGCAAATGGCGAAACAGCCTTCATGCCTTTGGCCGGCGGGTCGGTGTTCAACACATCAATCGCACTTGGGCGGCTCAACGTTCCGACCGGGTTTTTCTCCGGTCTTTCATCCGATTTTTTCGGCGAGGTTCTGCGCGACACGCTGGCGCGTTCCAATGTCGATTATTCGTTTTCGGCAATTTCCGATCGGCCAACGACACTTGCTTTCGTGCGGCTGGTCGATGGGCAAGCGCGCTATGCGTTCTATGATGAAAACACCGCCTTGCGCATGATTTCCGAAAGCGACATTCCTGCGGTCAATGATAACATCGATGCGCTGTTGTTTGGCTGTATCAGCCTGATTTCAGAGCCATGTGGGAGCGTTTACGAAGCGCTGATGACGCGGGAAGCATCCAAACGCGTCATGTTCCTTGATCCGAATATTCGCACAGGTTTCATCACCGACCGCAAGACACATCTTGCGCGCATGAAGCGCATGATCGCCTTGGCCGATGTTGTGAAATTATCTGACGAAGATCTCGAATGGTTCGGTGAAAAAGGCACGCATGACGAGATTGCAGCCGAATGGCTCAAGCTTGGACCGAAGCTGATCGTTATTACCAAAGGCGCGCATGGTGCCGACGCCTATAGCGCCAGCGCAACCGTTCGGGTTCCCGGCGTGAAAGTTGATGTGGTGGATACAGTTGGTGCAGGTGATACGGTCAATGCCGGTATTCTTGCGAGCCTGCATGGCCAGGGACTGCTCAACAAAGACGCTGTCGCGAAGCTCGACGAAGACCAGATCCATGCAGCCGTGGCACTGGGCGTTCGTGCAGCCGCAGTGACGGTTTCGCGTGCGGGCGCCAATCCGCCATGGGCGACGGAAATGCGTGACTGAGCATAATTGTTTCCTTGACCCGACGCATCGCGCGCCGTCTATATTAGACGGGGCGGGAGAGAATCGAGATCAAGCAAAGGACATGTCATTGAACGTCTTGCGTATAGCCGCCTTCTCGCAAGGTAATCAGGGCGGCAATCCTGCCGGTGTGCTGATTTCTGAAAAACTTCCCTCTGCTGAAGAAATGCAGAAAATTGCCAAGGATATTGGCTTTTCCGAAACGGCGTTCGCCATGCCGGAAGCGGATAGCTGGCGCGTACGCTATTTCGCGCCGGAAATGGAAGTGCCTTTTTGCGGTCATGCCACAATTGCGCTCGGTGCAGCGCTGGCCATGCGTGAGGGCGACGGCGCTTTTGCGCTCAAACTCAACAATACGACGATAAAAGTGGAAGGCCGCAAGGAGGGCGATCTGTTTTCCGCCAGCCTTCAATCGCCATCCACCCGAAACCGGGCTGCCTCTGAAATCGAGATTGAGCAGGCGCTTGCGCTGTTCAGCTATGAAAAAGAAGATCTGGCACCGGGTATTCCGCCTGCACTCATCCATGCCGGTGCCGATCATATCGTGCTGGCTTTACGCTCGCGCGAAAAACTCGCATCCATGCATTATGATCTTCCGCGCGGCAAAATTTTGATGAAACGGCAGGGCTGGACCACCATCCTGCTGGTGCATTCGGAAACACCACAGCGCTTTCACAGCCGCAATCCTTTTGCCTCGGGCGGGGTTTATGAAGACCCTGCAACGGGCGCATCGACTGCCGCCTTTGCCGCTTATCTGCGTGATCTTGGCTGGCCGCATGGTGGGTCTATTGAAGTGTTTCAGGGCGAGGATATGGGTGTGCCGTCACATCTGCGCGCAGAAATCGGACAAGTGAGGGGCGAATCTATCCGCCTTTCCGGCACTGCCCGATTGATGGAGTAATTTCGATAGAGCGGTGCCGTTAAAGTGTAATGTCGGAACCGCTCTATCTATTTATTTAGTTTACGCATTATCCGACGCAAAACCGCTTCGCACTTTTGCTGGAAATGCTTTCGCGCAACTCGTCAAACTCTGACGAGCTGCTCCACTCGCTCTTCATTGCCGAAGAATTTCAGATACCGCTCGACTTCCTTCGGATCGCCTGTCGCTTTCTGCGGATTGTCGGAAAGTTTGACCGCCGGACGGCCATTGGCATCAATCACCTTGCAAACCAGTGATATGGCCTTGAGGCCGTGAATGGTCGTCGGCGCACACCCGGCAAAATCATTGGTAAGGTTCGTTCCCCAACCAAAACTCATGCGAACGCGGCCTTCAAAATGGCGATAGGTTTCCTCAATCGTGTCCACGTCAAGCGCATCCGAGAAGATCAGCAGTTTCTCGCGCGGGTCTTTGCCGCGTGATTTCCACCATTCGATGATGCGTTCACCGCCTTCAATTGGCGGTGCGCTATCGGGGCGGAAACCTGTCCAGTCGGCAACCCAGTCGGGTGCATTGCGCAGGAAGGCTGCCGTGCCAAATGCGTCGGGCAGAACAATCAGAAGATTGCCGCCATAATAGCGGTTCCAGTCTTGGAGCACGCGATAAGGCGCGGTACGCAGTTCATCATCCGTATTTGCAAGGGCCGCCAGCACCATCGGCAATTCATGCGCATTGGTGCCGAGCGCTTCCAGATCATTATCCATTGCCAGCAATACATTGCTGGTGCCGGTGAATGCTCCGCCGATGCCTTCTTTGAGCGCTTCCACGCACCAGCGCTGCCACAAAAACGAATGGCGGCGACGGGTGCCAAAATCAGAAATCTTGAGGTCCGGCAATTCGCGCAGCCGCTCGACCTTGCTCCACATCTTGGCTTTCGCACGCGCATAAAGCACATCAAGCGAGAAAGGGCCGAGATTCTTCATTGCAGCGCGCGAGCGCAGCTCATTGATGATGGCGAGCGCCGGGATTTCCCACATGGTCGTATGCGACCACGGTCCATGAAAATGCAGCTCATACTGGCCATCAAGGCGGCGCAGCTCATATTCAGGCAGTTGGAAATCATGCAGCCAGTTGAGAAATTCCGGCTGGAAAATCTGCTTACGGCCATAAAAGCTGTTACCCGCCAGCCAGATCATTTCTTTCTTGGTAAAACGCAGCGTGCGTGCGTGATCAAGCTGGGCGCGCAGTTCGCCTTCATCAATCTCGTCGGCAAGCCGCACAGACGTGGTGCGGTTGATCAAGGAAAAGGTCGCATCCACCTTGGGGTAAAGTCCCCAGATCATCTGCAACATCAGAAGCTTGTAGAAATCCGTATCCAGAAGGCTGCGGACAATCGGGTCAAGCTTCCATGCGTGGTTAAAGACGCGCCGCGCGATATCGGTTTTGGCCATAACGGCCTCCATTGCATGAACATGTGCAGCTACCATTCCAACGAATGGCAGCAAAAAAGAAAGGCGGGTTTTCACCCGCCTTTTTAAATGCTTCATTCAGATTTGGGAAGCTCTACAATAATTTCATGTTCGCCGTCCGGAAGGATCGGAACGCCCTGATCAGGCTCCGTGATATCACGACCATCAAGCTTAATCGTTCGGGTGCTTGTACCTGTAACGACCTTCACACGGTAAAGTGCTTCTCCGAAACGAAGTTCGGCTTCATAGCCATCCCATTCGGGCGGCAATGCCGGATCAAGATGCAAACGATCACCGCGCTTGGTGACGCCGAGAATGCCTTCGGTCGCAACACGATAGAACCAACCGGCAGAACCCGTGTACCAGGTCCAACCGCCCTGTCCGCGGCGCGGCTCAACCGAATAGATATCGGCTGCAATCACATATGGCTCAACACGGTAAACATCCGGGTTGCGGCCATGATTGACCGGGCTGATCAGCGAGAACAGGCGCCATGCCTCTGCCGCCTTGCCCATGCGGGCCAGCGCCAGAATGGCCCATGTTGCACCATGGGTGTACTGACCGCCATTTTCGCGAACGCCGGGCGGATAACCCTTGATGTAACCGGGCTCCTGCACAGTCTTGTCGAATGGCGGTGTGAACAGACGCAACAATTCACCCTGATCATCAAGGAGGTGCTTTTCGAGCGAAGCCATGGCCTGTTCGGCACGCTTCGGATCGGCAACACCCGACAGAACGCTCCAAGACTGGGCAATGGCATCAATCTGGCACTCGTCGCTGTCTTTTGAGCCAAGCGGCGAACCATTATCGTAGAAGCCACGGCGATACCATTCGCCATCCCAGCCATCGCGATCAAGCGCTGTGGTCAGGTTTTCAAGATGCTGCTGCCATGCTTCCACACGGCCATCATTGCGCGAGCGGGCAATCGGGATGAACTGCTTGAGCGTATAGGCAAGGAACCAGCCAAGCCACACACTTTCGCCTTCGCCCTTCACGCCGACAAGGTTCATGCCGTCGTTCCAGTCGCCACCGAGCATAAGCGGCAAGCCATGCTTGCCGGTACGCCTGATCGCCAGATCAAGCGCCAGCGCGCAATGCTCATAAAGGCTTTGCGTGTTTTGCGAGATTTGCGGCTCGTAAAACGCGTCGTGTTCACCTTCTTCAAGCTTGCGCCCTTCAAGGAAAGGCAGCTTCTCGTCGAGGATCGAATGATCGCCCGTGGTTTCCACATAAAGCGACGTGCCATAGCCAAGCCAGACCACATCGTCGGAAATCAGCGTACGAACACCAGCACCCGTTGCAGGCAACCACCAATGCTGAACGTCGCCCTCAGGAAACTGACGCGAGGCGGCATTGAGAATCTGTGCACGCGCCAGCGAGGAATCAACGAGCAGCAGCGAGAGCGTATCCTGCAACTGATCGCGGAAACCGAACGCACCACTGGCCTGATAAAAGGCAGCACGCGCCCAGATACGGCAGGCAATCGCCTGATAAGGCAGCCAGCCATTGACCAGAAGATCGAATGCCGGATCAGGTGTCTTCACCTGCACGCGGCTGAACAGCGCTTCCCAATGCTTGCGGGCGGCTGTGAGCTTGTCTTCGAAGGATGCCGTGCGGCTTTCTTCGACAAGCGCCCTGGCCTGCATCTGATCGGCAGCATTGCCGAGCAGGAAGACAATCTCACGGCTTTCACCCGGATTGACTTCAATATCGATGGCAAGCGCTGCACAGGGATCGCGTCCGGCTTCAACCGTGTTTGAAAGCGGCTTGCCGGCAAGCACGATTTCAGGCCTGTCCACCGATCCGGTTGTACCGATGAATTCGCCACGGTCGGCTGTGACCGATTGCGGTTTTTCGCTTGCCGCAAAGAAGGCCACCTGGCCGGACTTGTCCGGATGATATGGATTGCCTGCAAAGAGTGCGCCGAGTTTCTCATCCTGCGACGGCACGATGAACGGTACATTCTTGGAGCGGGCATTGCCCAGCACCCATTCGACATAGCCATAAGCACGCAACTTGCGCTTGGAACGGCCCTTATTGGTAATGGTCAGACGCGAAAGCCTGACTGGCTTTTCCGCATCCACAATATGGGTCAGTTCAAGTGCCAGTTCGCCGTGCTGTGCGGCAAATGTCGTATAGCCATGGCTGTGACGTGCTTCATAGGTAACAGCCTCGTCGCGCAGCACATTGGCCGTCGGGGCAAAGCTGCGTCCAGTTTCACGATCAAGAATATAGATCGCCTCGCCCGGACGGTTGGTGACCGGGTCATTCGCCCAAGGGGTGAGCTGATAATCACGGCTGTTGCCTGCCCATGTGAAGGCCGAGCCTTCAGCAGAGACGTGGAAACCGAAGTTCGGATTGGCGATCACGTTGATCCATGGATGCGGCGTCGTGGTGCGGTTGTTGATCCGCACAACATAGCTGCCATCCTTTGAAAAGCCGCCATAGCCATTCCAGAACTCAAGATCATCGCCCGATGGCGCCGATACACTGACAGGTTTTGGCTTTGCAACCAGACGACGCTCTTCCGAGCCGCGTTCAAGGGCAATTGGCCCAAGTCCCGCAGCACCCAAACCCTGCTGGGCAGTTGCCGGTGTTTTGGCGTCACTGCGCGCAGCCAGATCAACCGTAATTTCCTCACTGCGGCGCAGCTGTTCTGCAAGCGAACCGTTCTGCGCATGCATGACGATACGGGCCGAAGCAAGAAGCGTATTATAGCTTTCTTCGCTCATCTGATCGCGACGCACCGCAAAGATATGCGGCAGTCCGCCACCGCGTGCACGGAAGCCTTCCACGATCCAGTCAATCGCGCGCTGCGTATCCTGCGCATAGGAGAATGCGCGTTCATTGACCGCAACCACATCGACGATGAGGCCCTTGCTGCGCCAATATTCCTGCGCCCGCAACACGCCACGCAGCACATCGAGATCAACCTCGTTGTCGATGCGAAGCGCGAAGATCGGATAATCGCCCGAAATAGACATCGGCCAGAGGTTGGACTGTTTGCCAAGACCACTTGCGATGGTTTCCGGAGGCTGACGCAGATTGCGTTCCGGATAGAGCAGATAGGCTGCAACCTTCTGATAGTCAGCAGCTTCCGCAGGCTTGATACCGATATGGTAAAGCTGAACCTGCGAACTCGTCCAGGACAGTGAATATTCGCGGGCAAAGGTTTCCGGATGGCGATGGATTGCCACCGCATGTTCAACCGCATCGCGGCTTCCGCCTGCAAAGGTCCAGAAAACCAGGCTGACCTTCTTATGCGCCGGAACGCGAACGCGCGTGCGTACCGATGCAATCGGATCAAGCACGCAACCCTGACTTCCGGTAAATTTCGCACCTTCATCAAAGGCGCTCGCATCGCGCAGCGAACGGCCACGACCGATGAAGGCACGGCGATCCGTTTCCACTTCCGTTTCACGGATCGAACCGGAAAGGTCGGTCACAAAGTGAGCGACGTGAATATCCGGGTCAGACGGCGCACGCTTGCGACGCTTGGCATAAATGGTTGAACCATTGTCAGCGATTTCGGTTTCAACAAACATCTTGGCAAAGGCCGGATGCGCTGCATCGCTTTCGCTGTCGGTCAGCACCAGTTCTGCATAAGACGTGACCTCAATGACGCGATCCCGCGCAGAGGTGTTGATGATGTCGAGCCTGCGCCCTTCACCATCGCACTCAGACGACACGATCACTTCCATGACGGTCTTGATGTCGCCCGCAGTCTTATAGAATTCGGCCTTGTCTTCCGTGAAAACGGTCTTGGTTTCCTCATCCGGGTTGCGCATAGGCTCGCCGGTTGCAGACCATGAATAGCCGCTTTCTATGTCGCGCAGGAACAGGAACGTTCCCTGCAAATCTTCCGATGCATCGGCGTGGAAACGGGTAATGTCCCAATTGTGCCAGCGGCTGTAACCGGAACCGTTTGCCGTTACCATCAGCGCATACTGGCCGTTCGACATCATATGCGTTGTGCGCGGTGCCTTGAAAGGCACATCGATAATGCGCATTGGCGCATCGTCGAAGCCGCCCGAATCCACACGCATCGGATTTTCCGTCTTGGCGTAAATCATCGGGATTTCGCGTGGGGCTTTTTCCTGCAGCAGAAGCTCTGCTGCTTCGATCACCGGATCGGAGTGGAAACGCTCACGCATACGGCCTTCGAAGATCACGTTATTGACCGCGATGATCGCCATGCCATGATGGTGCGCATAGTAGTTTTTCACCACGGCATAGGTTTCACCTTCGCGAACACGCGACGGCGTGAAATCGACCGAATCGTGGAAACCATAGCGACCAAGCGCACCGAGCTTTTCCAAACGCTTCAAGTTAGCGACTGCTGCGGCTGGCTGATATTGCGATGCAAGCAGGCTCGCATAAGGCGCAATAACCGCATTACGCGACAGGCCGCGCTGAAGGCCAAGGTTCGGCACACCAAAATTGGAATACTGGTAGTTCATATGCGCATCACGCGCATTGAATGCCGCTTCCGAAATGCCCCATGGCAGACCGCGCGAGGTCGCATAATCAATCTGGCGCTGCACGACGAGCTTGTTGGTCTGGTCAAGCAACGAACCGAGCGGTTCAGACATGACCAGCGGTGGCATCAGATATTCGAACATCGAGCCGGACCAGGAGAGCAGAGCGCCCTTCCAGCCCACCGGCACCAGAAGACGGCCGAGCTTGAACCAATGTTCAACCGGCACGTCGCCCTTGGCGATGGCAAACAAACTTGCAAGACGTGCTTCGGACGCCAGAAGATCGTAGCAGCTTTCGTCGAGTTCGTTTTCCTGCACGCGGAAGCCGATAGAAAGCAAACGGCGTTCTTTGCGTTCAAGGAAGCCGAACTGCATATCAAAGGCAAGCTGACGCGAACGTCCCGCCAAATCACGCAGACGTTCACGCAACACGTCGGTGTTGTGTTCGCCAACCGAATCGTCGGTGTGCGCTTTGCAGGTTTCAACGAGAATATACGCCCATTCACGCGCATCCGCACTTGCAGGCGTTTCAATCTCGCTGTCCAATTCTTCCATCAGACGCACAATATCGGTCGCAAAGAGCGACAGATTAATGGTGCGGAAGGAAGCTGTTTCCGGCTCGTCCTTGATGGTGCGTACGGCACGGCGGAAATTGGCAATCCGCTCTTCCAGACGGCGACGCAACGGACGCAGAATCCGGCGATCGTCCGGGATTTTTGCAATCGTTTCTTCAAGCACATCATTGACATCAATGATGCCGTCGAGATCAGCCTGAAGATAAACCGATGGCGCTTCCGCCCATTCTTCCAAAGCGGAGGAAAGGGTCACGAGATGGCCTGCGAGATTGCCGCTATCCACGGCGGAGACATAGAGCGGACGCATCGGCGTCAGCGTGTTTGTCTCATACCAGTTGTAAAGATGGCCCTGATATTTCTCCATCTTTTCAAGCGTGTTGACGGTCGCTTCAACGCGGTTCATCGTCTCGGAAAAGCCGATCCAGCCAAAGTCACGCGCCGCAATTACCGAGAGAAGATAGACACCGATATTGGTTGGCGACGTGCGCTGCGCAACAATCGGAGCCGGGTCTTCCTGGAAATTATCGGGGGGAAGATGATTGTTTTCCTCATTGGTGAAATCAGCGAAATAACGCCATGTACGGCGTGCATAACGGCGCAGATCAGCCTTGTCGGAAGAGAGAACTTCCAGCGTATCCTGCGGCTTGGCCGAGCGGCTCACAAGCCACGCAATCAAGGGCGATGCAAACCAGATCACCGCAAAAGGTGCCGCGATCAGAGCCGCATGGCTTTGAGCCGCAAGCGGGATGAAAATCGCAAGCCCTGCAATGACGATGGCCGGCCACATCAGCTGGAAATAGAACAAAAGCGTGTCAGGCGATGACTTGGCCTGTGCTGCCGTGCGCCATTCCAGAAGATCGCGGCGCGAGACAAACAGACGATAGATCGTGCGCGCAATCGCATCGGCCATGAGATATGCCGAATGCGCGATGAAGGTCGTGCGCAGCGCTACATCCGCTGTGCCCAGAGCAATATCGGTCAGAACCGACTGCGCATGGCCTTTGAGCGAATAATCCATATTGGACGGAATTAGATTGGTGACGATACCGAAAGTCGGCGCTACGAACATGCTCACGATCAGGAAGGCCTGCCAGACCGCAGCCGGTCCAATCGGCAACACGCTCCAGCCGACAATGGCTGCAATCAGCCAGAGGATCGGATTGAGTGAGCGACGCAGATTGTCCACCATCTTCCAGCGGGTAATTGCGCTGACGCCACGGCCCGTTGAAAACAGCCATGGCAGAAGCTGCCAGTCGCCACGCGCCCAGCGGTGATGACGCGATACGTCGACATTATAGCCGGTCGGATAATCTTCAACCACTTCAACATCGCTGACGAGTGCCGCGCGGGCATAACCGCCTTCGAGAAGATCGTGGCTGAGAAGCGTATTTTCCGGCACCCGGCCTTTCAGTGCGATTTCGAAAGCGTCGATGTCATAAAGACCCTTACCCGTGAAGCTGCCTTCACCAAGCAGATCCTGATAAGAATCGGAAACCGCAAAGACATAAGGATCGATGCCGCGATTGACCGAGAAGACGCGTTGCAGGAACGAGGCTTCATCGCCTGTTGTCAGCGACGGTGTCACGCGTGGCTGCAAGATGCCATAGCCGCGAACCACCTTGCCGGTCTTTTCATCAAAGACCGGACGGTTGAGCGGATGGCTCAGCTTGCCAACAAGATTGGTCACGGATTCAGGCGTAAGCCGCGTATCCGCATCCAGTGTCATGACAAATTTGACGTCTTTGGGCAGGCGTTCATCGGGTGGGAAGAAGCTCGTGTCCTGATCACCGCGTAAAAGCAGGTTCAGTTCATGCAGCTTGCCGCGTTTGCGCTCCCAGCCCATCCAGCAGCTCTGCTTTTCATTAAACAGACGGCGGCGATGAAGAAGGAAGAAGCGCGGCTGTTCATTGCCGGTATAATGCTCATTGAGCTTGGCAATTTCATCCCGCGCATATTCGTAGATTTCCATGTCCGCAGGCGTAATTTCCTGCTTGGCATCGACCCAGTCACTGACCAGCGCGAAATAAATTTCGCCCCGTGGATTGGTAAGATAATGGACTTCGAGATTGCGAATCTGCTCGTCGATGGAATCGCGGGAATTAATGAGTGTCGGCACGGCAACCAGCGTGCGCGCCTCGACGGGAAGCCCGTCTTTATACTCAAAACCGATCAAACGTGTCGGCTGAACAAACCACGGAACCAGCGCATTGAACAGCGAATAGGACGCATCCATCGCCGGGAACAGTGCCAGAAGCGTGAACAGCAGGCGCCAATCAGCCGAAAGCCCGGCCCTGCTCATGCAGTAATTAACGCCAAGCAGGATCAGAATCGTGAAAATGGCTGTCGGAATAAAGAAGCCGAGCAGGCCAAGATTGCGATAAAAGCGCAGGACTTTAACGCCGAAAGGCGCTTTGTATCCGCAGACTTTTTCAAGCTCAGTGCGACCTTCACCCGAAAGGTAATAGGCAATAGAGCCTCTGCCCTCCTGTCCATTCACCTCAGACCCGGCAGCCTTGCTTTCTTCTGCAAGTTTGAGCGCCGCCCAGGTGATGTCGATTTCGCTCATATCTGAAAAGCGAGCGAGCTTTTCAATCGTCACGCGATAGGCATTGCGTGAACGGAAGTCCAGCAGTTCGAAATCGCTGTGATCGCGCAGGATCGCATCGACCTCATTGACCGTTTCGAACCAGGTTTCCCAGTCGATATCGTCAATTCTTTTCAGACTGGTGATGACGTTGCCCATCGTAACGCCGCCGGTAGACTGGCGTGCATGTTCTTCAACGATGGCGTCTTCGGGATTGCTGCCTTCCTGCTCAAGAATGCGCTCAAGCCAGCTTGCCGCAGCCGATGTATCGGTGGAAGCGCTGCGCAGGCGATAGAGAAGATGCGTTGCAAAAGTGCTGTCACGTGCAGCCTGCGCATATTGCGCAAGAACCGTCTCAAGCTCATCGCCATTGGCAGCAACCACGATGCGGTCTGCTGCGGTATTGGCGAGATTGCGCATATTGCGCGCACGATCCACACGCAGCGCCAGTCGGCGCGCATTCTCAATCAGGAAATAGCGCACAGCCGATGGCAGCGCCCATAATTCGCCGATTTTGAGCGGCTCAACCGTCTGAAAGCCCTGAACAAGGGCTGTCAGTGATTTGAGTGAGAAATTGCTGTCCGTATGCGCCACATAGAGCCAGGCAAGCGCGAAAATGCGCGGCATGTCCTTAAATTTTTCATCGCGGGTGGCATAGGGCGGCAATTGCCGGATAAATTTACGCGGCAGATCGCGACGGGTCTGCTGGACCGTCTTGTCGACCTGATAATGATTATCGAGCAGCCATTGTGCAGCCGGCGTAATCGTCTCACCAGCGCGAGAGGCAGCATCGGACGAGCGATAGGCATGCAGAATAAGCTTGCCATTTTCAGACAGGCGCTGATCGAACTCAAAAGACTGATAACCGGGCAATGCCAGTTCTTCACCACGTGCAACGGAGGCTGCGAGATCACGCAGCTCCTCCTCGCTTTTGTAAAGCGCACGTATCGGAGAAGGTTGTTCGGGCGGAATCTGATCCGAAGTCTTACGATCGGCAATGGACGAATTAGACGGCGAAGAAGACAATTCCGGCATGTGCCTTAACAGCCTTTCCGAAGGGAATGAGTGGAATGCGGCGGGTGAATACTAATGCAGTTCAATGCAGAAAAACGACAATATCCGTAATCGGTTCCCTGAATGTCGTTATCATTTGACCAAAATGCGACGACAGCCTGTGGTGATATTCAAATCGTTTAGATCGCAACGCACAATTCTTTCCGAACATTAATGTTGCGTTATAAAATGAGCGGCTTTTACAACCCTAACATACTGAAAATAAGAATAATACCACTCTGAATAATAGATTATCAAATTGCCTTGCAGATCATCTTTGCTCGCATAACGAAAAAGACACCCGCAAATGCGGATGTCTTTTGATCAGTTCTCACGTAATTAGCCCGGATTATGAATGGGCTTTAGCCAAAACCGGCGCTTTTTCAGCCGTGTTGGATGCTCCCTCATTTCCAAAAACCCGCCAGTAACGCGGACGGAAAGCGATACGGCTCTTTTCTGATGCCGGATGTTCGGCTGGAATCTCGATCTCGACCCGCTCGCGCGCGCCGCCGATTTCAAGCTCGACCCGCCGTTTGCCGCCCGATCTGCGGCTGGCAATAACCGTGCCTGCAATGCAGCCGCCGCAGCCATCAAGCAGCTCGACATCATGCGGACGGAAGAAAAGCTGCGCTTCGCCATCAGCCACACCATTTGCGATCAGACCGATATTGCGGTCGGCAAGCCAAACCTCACCATTTTCAATCCGCACGGGCAGCGTACTGGATTCGCCAATGAAGCCGTAAACAAATGGCGAGTTCGGCTGATCATAAACCTCGTCCGGGGTACCAATCTGTTCAATCCGCCCCTGGCTCATCACCACCACACGATCCGCGAGCTCAAGCGCTTCATCCTGATCATGCGTAACGAAAACAGTCGTATGTCCGGTGCGGTCATGAATTTCGCGCAACCAGCGGCGCAGTTCTTTTCTCACCTGCGCATCAAGGGCACCGAAAGGCTCGTCCAGCAGCAGAACTTTCGGTTCAATCGCCATAGCACGTGCCAGCGCCACGCGCTGACGCTGACCACCGGAAAGCTGCGTTGGATAGCGGTTTTCGAGGCCCTTCAACTGCACCAGATCAAGCAATTCAAGCGCACGGCGTCTGATCTCGGTTGCTGCCGGACGCGTGCTGCCGGGGCGCACCTTAAGACCAAAACCGATATTCTCGGCCACCGTCATATGGCGAAACAGCGCATAATGCTGGAATACGAAGCCGACATTGCGCTCTTGCACACTCTTGTGAGACGCATCCTCGTCACCAAAATAAATCGCACCTTCTGTCGGACGTTCCAGCCCGGCAATCAGACGCAACAAGGTTGTCTTGCCCGACCCGGAAGGCCCAAGCAAAGCAATCAATTCACTCGAACGAATATCCAGCGACACATTATGCAATGCCGGAAAGCGAGCAAACTCTTTACGCACACCGGCGACACGAACTTCCATTCCCGATCCTTTCCCCTACCGCCAACTGCTAAGCCAAAGCATGGGCGGCTTATTCTCTTTTAGACAATCTAGTTTTTAATGTCCGTTACTGCCAGCCAGTTCATCACCGTAGCGCATCTCCAGAAAGGCTTTAACCGCCAATGTCACAAGGGCGAGCAAAGCCAGCAGAGACGCGACCGCGAAAGCCGCAACGAAATTATACTCATTATAAAGGATTTCCACATGCAATGGCATGGTGTTGGTCAGACCGCGAATATGCCCTGACACCACAGAGACTGCTCCGAATTCACCCATGGCACGGGCATTACACAGCAAAACGCCGTAGAGAAGCCCCCATTTGATATTGGGCAGCGTGACATAACGGAAAGTCTGCCAGCCATTGGCTCCAAGAGAGATGGCGGCCTCTTCGTCACCGCTGCCCTGCTCCTGCATAAGTGGGATCAGCTCACGCGCCACAAACGGAAAGGTCACAAAAAGCGTCGCCAGGACAATGCCCGGCACCGCAAAAAGTATCTGAATGCCCTGGCTTGCAAGCCAGGGGCCCAGCAAGCCGTGACTTGCAAAAAGCAGCACGAAAACCAGACCCGAAATGACCGGCGATATCGAAAATGGCAGATCAATCAGTGTTGTCAGAAGCGCCTTGCCCTTGAACTCGTATTTGGCAATCGCCCATGCGGCGGAAACACCGAAAACAAGATTTATCGGCACGGATATGACAGCGACCAGCAATGTGAGCCGGATTGCGGCCCATGCATCAGGTTCAGCCAATGCCGCCAGATATTCACCCGTTCCTTTGCGGAAGGCTTCGACGAAAACCGCCACCACTGGCAGGATGAGAAACAGCAGCAGAAAGATCAGTGCGATGCCGATCAACACGATGCGCGTCGGCAGGCTTTCACTCACAGCACTGCGCACAGGAGAAACATGTTCATTCGCCATAGCCGTATCTCTTTCTTGACCACGACTGGATCAGATTGATGAACAGCAGCATCGCAAATGAAAGTGCGAGCATCACAGTCGCCAGAGCCGTTGCACCGGCATAATCATATTCTTCCAGCCGGATCACGATGAGCAGCGGAGCGATTTCGGACACATAAGGCGTATTGCCTGCAATGAAGATAACAGAGCCATATTCGCCAACGCCGCGTGCGAAAGCCAGTGCAAAGCCGGTGAGAATTGCCGGTTGCAATCCCGGCAACAAAACCCGCCAGATTGTCTGAAAACGCGATGCACCAAGAGTTGCAGCCGCCTCTTCCACCTCGCGGCTGATTTCCTCCATGATGGGCTGCACCGTGCGGACTACGAAAGGCAATCCGATGAAAATCAGCGCCACCACGATACCGGCACGCGTAAAGGCAATGCGAATATCAAAAGGTGCAAGCAGGCTGCCAATCCAGCCATTGGGTGCATAGATAGAAGCCAGCGCGATACCGGCAACGGCGGTGGGAAGCGCGAAGGGAATATCAACGATTGCGTCGATAAACCTGCGGCCCGGAAAGCGATAGCGCACCAAAACCCATGCCAGAATAACGCCGAAAATCACATTGACGATTGCAGCGATGAAAGCCGTGCCAAAGCTGGTTTCCAGTGCTTTTAAGGTGCGTTCATCGGTGATGATCCGCCAGAAACCGGAAAAGCCGACATCCGTTGATCGCAGCACCAGCGCTGCGAGCGGAATGAGAATGAGGAGAGTCAAATAGGCGACACTAAAACCGAACGTCAGTCCAAATCCCGGAATGACGCTCGGCTTTCTGAAATGCCACCCTGCTCTGACCCGTGCAGGGTGCGAAGACATCGATATTTGTTCCCTTTTATTGGTCTTTCTCAGCAATCACAGTTCTGACAGATTACTTGCTTGGCTTGTAAATCTGGTCGAATGTTCCGCCGTCGCCGAAGTGATAAGGCTGCGCCTTGGCCCAACCACCGAAAATCGGGTCGTCAATCGTTACAAGTTCAAGCTTCGGGAATTCGCGTCTCTGGTCAGCAGGAATGACATCCGGCTTTGATGGGCGGTAGAAGTGCTTGGATGCAAGTGCCTGACCTTCTGGTGAATAGAGATATTCAAGATAGGCTTCGGCAACCTTGCGGGTTCCGTTTTCATCGGCATTTTTGTCAACCAGCGCAACAGGCGGTTCTGCAAGAATGGACTGCGGCGGCACGACAATATCAAAGGCATCGTCACCAAATTCAGCGATGGAAAGATAGGCTTCATTTTCCCATGCAAGCAACACATCACCCAACTGACGCTGCACGAATGTGGTGGTCGAACCGCGCGCACCTGTATCAAGCACTGGCACATGGCGGAAAAGCTCGCCGATATATTCCTTCACCTTGGCTTCGTCGCCGCCATATTCCTTATTCGCCCATGCCCATGCGGCAAGATAATTCCAGCGAGCACCGCCAGAGGTCTTTGGGTTCGGGGTAATGACTTCAACCCCATCCTTGATCAGATCGCCCCAATCCTTGAGGCCCTTTGGATTGCCCTTGCGGACCAGAAACACGATGGTCGATGTATAAGGCGAGGAATTATCAGGCAGGCGCTTGCGCCAATCCTTGTCGATTTTGCCGGAATGTTCGACTATCGCGTCGATATCGCTTTCCAGTGCAAGCGTCACGACATCAGCCTTCACGCCATCAATCACGGAGCGCGCCTGCTTGCCGGAACCGCCATGCGAAACGCGGATGGTCAGGTCTTCGCCTGTCTGGTCTTTCCAGTGCTTTGCAAAGGCTGCGTTGTAATCTTTGTAAAGTTCACGCGTCGGATCATAAGACACGTTCAAAAGCGTCTGATCAGCATGACTGAGCTGAATGGTGCCGGCAATTGCGGCTGTGGCCACAAAAGCTGCAAGCGTGAATGAGAATCTCGATATGTTCATGACCACCTCTCCGCGTTTCATTCCCCTGACACTAGCAGAGGTTTTTGCACACAGGATGCCATAAGGTTACTCTTATTTGAAAGCAGTTCGAAAATTATAAGCTATGATAGCCGATTATGGGGAATAAATTTCCATCCACTTTCTTCAATACCTGAATTCAGAGGCAAGAATTATCAATTTCGTGACAGAGTGGTGGCTTTAAAGTTGGGACCCGGACTGGGATTGCGGGGGCAAATTAACTCCGGGTCCCGGCCAATCTAACGATCAGCACATCAAGAACGGGCGAGTATGAATTAGGTTCCCGTAAAAAACTGAAATTCTTTGTTTTTTTCTGCCAGACAGACACATAGATTAGGCCCGTCCCGGCGGTTCGAAACGCTTTACGAAAATGAGATCATTATGCTCAGACAATCTCGCAATGCGGGAATAGTGATTACGATTGCAGCACTCGCATCAGGCCCTGCTCTGGCTCAGACAATCAGCCGGGATTCGGTCATTCGGACAGATTATATCTGCGAGCGCGGCGTGGTCGTTCCCGTCACCTATATTCATGCAGGCGAAGAGCCAGCTTTTGCCGTCATCGATGCTGAAGGCAAAATGGTTGCTCTGCAATGGCATGATGCGCTCAAGAAATATGTCGCCATGGACGAGCAGGACAGCTATCGCTGGGCTGAAAAAGATGGGCGCGCCATTCTGAGCCACCTTGAAGCTGATGATTCAGCAAAAGAAGTTACGCTGCTTTCAGGCTGCCGCGCCGACGATAGTGAGCAATGATCATCAAGGCACAAGGTAATGCTTGTCCCACTGATCCTGCGGGACCTCATCGCCAATATCGTAATCAAATGAAACGACATTGATGTGCTCGTCATCGGTTTTGCAGACGAAGGCGAGCTTGTACCAATGCTCGCGGCTGCGAAAAGCGGCGCCACCTGCTTTAATCGTATTGTGTGCGGCTACAGGATCAGAAAATGCATAGGCCAGCACTTTATCGACCGAAAATTTTCTCTCATCCTTACTGATGCGCTCCATCGCCTCGACATCGCAGCGCTGCTCAAGGCGCGTTGCAGGATCAAGCTTTTCAAGCTGCGCCTTTTCCAGTGCCGTCATTGCCATGGATGGCGCGCTCACAGAGACGGCAACAGACATGATAACAAGCGACAACAGACGAACAGAAAAATTCGGAATCAGAGCGGATAAAAATTGCATTGGCTTTCGGACAACTCACTTGGCAGGATTTTTAAAAACACGCTTCTAACACATTCTTCGCATCAGATTGTCGATCATCACGGCAATTTTATCCAGTTTGATGCCTTTATCCGGTTTAATGGCTGGGGATAGCCAAATCCGGAAAATCAGGAAATTTTTTCTTCAAACAGAGTCCGATCACGTCCGGCCTCTTTGGCTGCATAAAGAACTTTGTCAGCGCGTTCCATCGCCTGCCAGAAGTCATTCTTATGCGCCAGCCTGACAGCTCCGAAACTGCATGTTATGTTCATGCCATCTGGAAGGCGCGAGAAAGCGCGTTCCTTGACGCTTTTCCGAATACGCTCGACCAGTTCGAACGCCGCATCGCCGGGCATATCATCAAGGCAGATGACGAATTCCTCGCCACCGATACGCGCCGCAAAATAGTGATCTTTTGCATAAGAGCGGAGAATATCCGCAAATTCCTCAAGCACAGAGTCACCTGTCGCATGCCCATAAATATCGTTGATCGTTTTGAAATAATCGATGTCGCAGGCAACCACCCAGCCAGAGAAGTGACCACGCTCCATCGCATTCATCCGCGTTTCAAGCCCACGGCGGTTTAAAAGACCCGTCAGCGGATCGCTATCGCGTTCACTGACAAGTTCGCTGAACCGATCGGCACCCGCCGCCGCAAAAAGCACGAGACCTGCAATGACACCCGCGACAGCGGTTGAAAAAACCGTCCATTGCCAGAAAGGCGTGAAAGCAAAATCTGCGGCTGTGTCATCACCGATAATGGAATGTGCGGTGAGCATCGTGCGTGGAAAAAACTGCACCGCCACCAAAAACAGCATGCCCAGAATGAGCTTGTCGGCGACAGAGCCCCGGGCCAATGGGCGCAGATACCAGACAAAGCCCAAAATCATACAGGCAAGGCCAAAATTTATAACGTAGATACGTCCGATCAGGTTGGGTTGCGGGTAGAGGAAATAAACAATTCCGCCAATGATCAGAACAAAACTGACAACACAGAACCACAGCGGTAAGCCACGGCCTGACCTGCGAAGAATGCCCTGACCGCCTGCCAAAGTTCCGATCACATATATCGCGGAGGTCAACAGCGTGTTTATACCGTCATCTTCGGGTATATCGACAAGCTGGGAAAGCATGGCGATGCCAATGCTAAGAAAACATAATGCACACCACAACAGATGGCGGCGCAATTCATCTATGGCACCGACTATGACGAAGGCCAGTGAAAACAGGATCAGAACGGCAGGCAGTACATAGAGCATGTAATTATTATCTTATTTCCACTTTTGTGGAGTCTTATCGCCTTCCTTTACTAAAAACACAATTCCGTAAATTAGACCCGCAACGGAAACACAGTCTGCATACAGGAAACACACTTGATTTCGCATATCCGACCGTGCTTGAAACAGCCCGAGATAATGGTCAATTTAGCTGTGGCGCCGTTTAACGGCCTGTAGCGAAAGGAACAGACATGAAGCCCGTTTTCCTGCAACTGCAATGCGCCCCCGGCAAGACCTATGAAGTTGCGGACACGCTCTATCAGCGTGAGATCGTATCGGAACTCTATTCGACGAGCGGCGAATATGATCTTCTCGCCAAGATCTATGTCAGAGAAGGCGACGACATCGGCAAATTCATCAATGAAAATGTGCTCGATATTCCAAATATCGTGCGCTCGCTCACCACCCTCACCTTCACTGCTTTCTAGATAGTTGTGCGCCAGCCTGAAATAAAGATTTGATTCACCATTATCGCATTATCCTTACCCTTCAGGGAACCTCTTTGTGTGCTCGAGCATTGACTCTGCGACGACCCATACTGGGTGAGAGCAAACAGAAATCGATAGAGACAGTGGAAAGATCATGGATAATCTTGAACATCGGCGGGTACTTGTTGTGGAGGACGAAATTTTCGTCGCCCTCGACGTAGCCGCCACTGTGGAAGATGCCCAGGGTACTGTTATCGGCCCTGTGGGCACTGTAAAACAAGCAATAGATCTCATCAACAGGCAGGAAGTCGACGCCGCCATCCTCGACGTCAACCTTGCGGATGGTGATCTGGAACCCATTCTTGAAAGGCTGAAAAGCCAGAACATTTTTGTCGTGGTTCATACGGGCGGCGGATTGCCCGCGCATCTTGCAGCGCGCTATCCGGATGTGCCAGTGTTTCGCAAACCCGTGCCGCCTTATGTGCTGACAAGGACGCTGGCTCACGCATTTTCTTCGGAAATGGTCCAGCGCTGATGATGCGACAAAGCTTTCCCGATTTTGCGACCGTGCTGAAAGAAACGCAGTCCGAAACCGATCTTGAACATTATGTGCGCAAATCACATTTCAACATCGCTTCGGCAGTGTTTTCAGCCGGTTTCAATCCGGTTTCAACACAAAGCTGCGCAACCGAAAAAGCAACACCTGCCTTCGACGTTGGCACTGTTGAAAGCGAAGAAGAAGACCCACAACGCGAAATGCTTGAGCTTTCAAAGCATATGGCAAAGCGCATGGAAAGCCAGTCCCCGGCGTCAATTCGCAGTGAACTTGGCCTGCGCTCCGGTATGACGCGAGCCGAACTACAGCGTTTGCGGCGTAGTTTTGCAGCGGAAAACCATCCCGACCGCTTGCCGCAAGAGTTTCGTCTGGCCGCAGAACAACGAATGAAGACGGCCAATGCGCTGATTGATAGCGCTATGAGAGCGGCAGTACACGCACTTTAAGAAATTTCGTTACGTTTTGGTCGCGAAATCTTTTGCATTATATCAATAATATGCTAAGTTTCGGGTGTCGGTGCCTGCGATTATAATTGCGCGCCTGGACTTTTCCGCCAATGCAAAAACCCGCAACCGGCACAACTGCTGGGGCAATTTGCGCTTTGCTTGGGGTGGATGGTTCTGGCATACCGGCAAAAGTTAGAACAGTTCCTAAAAGGTTTCAAAATGCCTCCTTATCGTTCGCGTACTACCACCCACGGCCGCAATATGGCTGGCGCGCGCGGCCTATGGCGCGCCACCGGCATGAAAGATGAGGATTTTGGCAAGCCGATTATTGCTGTGGTGAACTCGTTCACGCAGTTTGTGCCCGGCCATGTGCACCTGAAAGACCTCGGCCAGCTTGTCGCGCGCGAAATCGAAGCAGCAGGCGGTGTTGCCAAGGAATTCAACACGATTGCGGTCGATGACGGCATCGCCATGGGTCATGACGGCATGCTTTATTCGCTGCCATCGCGCGAGCTCATCGCCGACTCGGTCGAATATATGGTCAATGCCCATTGCGCCGATGCGATGGTCTGCATTTCCAACTGTGACAAGATCACTCCCGGCATGTTGATGGCCTCACTGCGCCTCAATATTCCAGTCGTTTTCGTTTCCGGTGGTCCAATGGAAGCGGGTAAGGTCGTCTGGGACGACAAGGTCAAGAAGCTTGATCTCGTAGATGCGATGGTTGCAGCCGCTGACGACAGTTACACCGACGATCAGGTTAAGGCGATTGAACGTTCCGCCTGCCCTACCTGCGGTTCTTGCTCCGGAATGATCACGGCAAATTCGATGAACTGTCTCACAGAAGCGCTTGGTCTGTCACTGCCAGGCAATGGTTCGACGCTTGCAACCCATGCCGACCGTAAGCGCCTGTTTGTGGAAGCCGGTCATCTGGTTGTTGATCTTGCCCGCCGTTATTACGAGCAGGACGATGAAAGCGTGTTGCCACGCTCGATTGCGAGCTTTCCAGCTTTTGAAAATGCGATGACGCTCGATATTGCCATGGGTGGTTCGACCAATACGGTTCTGCATTTGCTGGCCGCCGCACAGGAAGCGGAAATCGATTTCACCATGGCGGATATTGACCGTCTGTCGCGCCGCGTGCCGGTACTCTGCAAGGTTGCGCCTGCCAATAACACGGTTCACATGGAAGATGTGCATCGCGCAGGTGGCATTATGGGTATTCTGGGTCAGCTCGACAAAGCTGGCCTCATCAATACCGCACTGCCGACCGTGCACAGCGAAACCATGGCCAAGGCGCTTGATCATTGGGACGTCACGCGCACCAAGAGCGAAATGGTGCACAAGTTCTATTCGGCGGCACCCGGTGGCGTGCCGACGCAGGTGGCGTTTTCTCAGGAGCGCCGCTTTGACAGTGTTGATGCCGACCGCGAAAACGGCGTTATCCGTTCCAAGGAACACGCATTCAGTCAGGATGGCGGTCTGGCCGTGCTTTACGGCAATCTCGCGGAAGATGGCTGCATCGTGAAGACCGCAGGCGTGGATGATTCCATCCTAAAATTCTCCGGCCCTGCTCGTATCTTCGAAAGCCAGGACACGGCTGTTCTCGGCATTCTGAATGGCAAGATCAAGGCGGGCGACGTCGTGCTGATCCGCTATGAAGGTCCGCGCGGCGGTCCCGGCATGCAGGAAATGCTCTATCCGACCAGCTATCTGAAATCGAAAGGTCTCGGCAAGGCCTGCGCGCTGATCACCGACGGACGTTTTTCCGGTGGCTCGTCGGGTCTGTCGATCGGTCACGTTTCGCCGGAAGCAGCCGAAGGCGGCACGATCGGTCTGGTGCGTGAAGGCGATATTATCGACATCGACATTCCAAACCGTAAGATTCATCTGGCCGTTGATGATGCAACGCTGGCCGAACGCCGCGCCGAGCAGAATGCAACAGGCTGGAAGCCGCTGGAAGAACGCAAGCGCAAGGTTTCAACCGCACTGAAAGCTTATGCTTCCATGGCAACCAGCGCTGCCAAGGGTGCCGTACGGAAATTGCCGGATTAAAAGAATAGAGGCCTGACGATATAATACTTCAGGCCTCATATATTTTCATACATTCCGAATATAAAATATCTTAAATAAGAGAATGGTGTGATTATCCTGATTATCACACCATCTAAAAATTAATTATACCTATCTTCTATAGTCACCACCATAGGGAAACCGTCACTACTCGTATAAAAATAGGGGTTTAAACACGGTTGAGAATTACAACTGATTCCCGAAATGAAAGAATACGGACTACCGGATGTATTCGCATTAAAGTATGTCGTCCAATGACCATTTTTAATTTGATGTAGAAATCCTATTTTTAAAGAATTTTGTAAATTATCAAGGTCCTCTACTATGTTCCATACACCTAATTTTGATGCATTTAGGCAGGAACCAGAATTCTTATCTTTGATAGTATACGGACCTAAAATGTAACCGGGATTTAATGATGTATACTTTGCTGGAACATTCCATTCTTGCATACATTTCCCTGCCTGCGCTTCTATCCATACCGTCCTTGATGATTTGTTTTGGAACGTTATTGTATAAGTCTGCTCGGCAAGCGCGCCAAACGGCAACATCGAAAAGATAAAAAGTGCAAATATTTTCAACAATTTATTACTCCTGAATACGGCCAGACATGCTTGTAGGCAATTCTCCGATGGGTATCGACAAAAAGGATTTCCGGGGTACTAAAGACACCCATTTATAGCGCGTCTCGATCTGATTGAATCAGATCGGCGCGTCTCAACTATCTGTTTTTATGCGCATCTTCCCCGAAAACCGTTTCACAATTTTCGGCATGCGCTCTAATTGCCCGGCATCCGGCGCAGTCGATACCAGGAGCGACAAACAGATTACCAAGAAAGCGAGAGTTTTTTGGAATTGATCCACGAAGCCAATTTCATCGAAATCGACCGTTCGAAACCGCAAAATTCATCTAACTTTGACTGAAGCTCCACTGTCCAACGCCGTGTAAAGAAAAACAAAACAGGCTGAAAGCTGTCGAGAAAACACAAGCATACGATCTTTGACAAAAGAGAGGCCTTCGTATTCATGACGACAAATACTGCCAAAGGCGCGCCGATAATTGTATCAGAGTAGTCACGCAGCGTAATAAATATAATAATTATCAAACATCAATAAATTACTATAGAATAAATAAAAAGTAAATACATAAAACCCTCTATTTGTTATCTATATCTACAATCATCACGAAACTTGCGCCGCTTTCATAATTTTTTGGATCAATACAAATAACACCGTTACACGTAACACTTGAAACTTTGTATTCAACATTACCAATTTCATCTACTAAAAAAGAAGTCGACCACCCATCGCCTTTCTTATGAATAAAATTTAGGGATAAATAATTATTGTTATCATCTGAATTATTTGATTGTTCATTGTAGATGTTCCAAAAATTCGTTTTGTCTGCATTAATGCATGAGCCAGAATTCTTATCCTGGATAGTGTATGGTCCTAACGTCTTGCCGGGAACCAATAGCGTATGCGTTTCGGGGATATTCCAAATATGCATGCAATTCCCATTTTTTGCCTCCACCCATACCACGTGAGATGAATTATTCTGGAATGATATGAGGTACTTCTGCTCGGCAAGCGCGCTCAATGGAAGTATTGAAAGTATAAAAAATGTAATTAGTCTCAACATTTTTCTGCCCCTAAATGTGGTATGCAGAAAACATTAAAGAATATCCGTTTATTTTCTAGCTGATTTATCTATCAGGACACTTTAAAAAAATCTTAAAAATCAACTACATAACAATAAATAAGAAAAATGAATTAAACAACCTTCTCAGGATCGAATGACTATCTGACAATGGCCTTCTCAACCGCAGGCATCAAATCATTCTTGACAGACTCTGGCGTGAACGGCCCGACATGCTTGTAGACGATCTTGCCATTCTGATCGACGAGGAAGGTTTCCGGCACGCCGTAGACGCCCCATTCAATAGCGGAACGTCCGGCGCGGTCAGCGCCGACTGCGGCAAAGGGATTGCCGAGATCGCCTAAGAAACGGCGGGCGTTTTCGGGTTGGTCCTTGTAATTAAGGCCCACCACCCGAAGACGCTCGTCTTTGGCGATCTCCATCAAAAGCGGATGCTCCTGACGGCATGGTACGCACCATGATCCCCACACATTGACCAGTGTGAGCTTGCCTTTGAAATCTTCGCTGTTAAGGCCCGGCACGGGCGTGCCGTCCTGCACAAGACCTTCCACAGGTGGGAGATTGGTTTGTGGAGCATCCTTGCCGATCAAGGCAGACGGAATGGTCGTATTGTCTTTGCCGGACAGGAGTTGAACCGCAAAAATTGCGGCAAGCGCCACGAATATAATGAGCGGCAGCAGAGCCACCCATGTGGCACGCTTTTTAGTGGCTTCGCTCATTGTGCAGAACCGGATGCTTTGTCGGAACGACGGCGCACGCCCTGCGCCTCTAGTCTTTTCAACTCATTTTTCTGGATACGCTGATCGATTAGAATCCAGCCAATGGTTATGGCAAGCGCTGCGGCTGCAATTCCGTAAGACGTCATCACATAAGCGAAATGGCTCATTGTGCTGCCTCCTCTTGCGTGTCGGTGCGCTCTCGTTTCAAGCGGCTGCGATCTGCATTGCGCGCGGCTAGCTTTTTCATCATTGCCACGCGGCGGCGCCAGATTTCATTGCGCATCGCCATCATATGCAATGTCAGAAACAGCAGTGTGAAACCAATCGCCATCACAAAAAGCGGGCGCAGCATGGAGCCATCAATGGTCGGTCCATCCATGCGGAACACCGAAGCGGGCTGATGCAAGGTGTTCCACCAGTCAACCGAGAATTTGATGATCGGGATATTGATGAACCCAACCAGCGTGAGCACAGCCACAGGCTTTGCACTTTTTGCCGGATCATCCATGGCGCGCGACAGCGCGATAATGCCAAGATACATCAGGAAAAGCACGAACACAGAGGTCAGGCGCGCATCCCATACCCACCATGTTCCCCACATGGGCTTGCCCCAGAGCGAGCCGGTTGCAAGTGCCAGTGCTGTGAACACTGCCCCCAAAGGTGCAGCAGCGCGGATGGAGACATCCGCGAGAGGATGACGCCAGACCAGCGTTCCCAGCGCAGAGATCGCCATGATCGAATAACACATCATGGAAAGCCAGGCGAAAGGCACATGGATATACATGATGCGGACCGTCAGTCCCTGCTGGTAGTCATCGGGGGACAGGAAAACCATGTAAAGGCCAGCGGCGAGAAACAGCGCCGAAAGACTGCCCAGCCACGGCAAAACCATGCCCGCAAAGGCCAAGAAGCGTGTTGGATTTGCCAGATCAAGCCAGCTTGTGGTTTTCACGGTGTCTTTCGTCATAAGCTATACTTACCTTCAAGCGGTATGCCGTTCAATTGAGCGTAATCAACTGCGTCAATCCGCCGAATTTTTTAATGAAGCCGCTGCCGCCAACGGTCCCAACACCGCGAAGAACAAAGTGAGTGCACTCAGAATAAGAAACGGCGCGAAGAAGGGAGCAACGGCATCGGTTGCACCGTAAGAAGCGGATACGCCGAAAATAAGCACCGGAATGGTCATTGGCAGCACGATTACCGAAACAAGCAAACCGCCGCGCGGCAATGCCACCGCAAGGGCTGCACCCACAGCGCCGATGAAGGCAATTGCAGGGGTTCCGACCAGCAGTGTCAGCGCCGTTGCAGCGGTGGCGGTTGCATCCATATTCATGAACAATCCCAGCAACGGCGACGCAATCACCAGCGGCAAAACGCTTGCAACCCAATGCGCCAGACATTTCACAAAGACCGTGAAAGCCAGCATATGGCGATCTGCACCGATCAGCAGCAGATCCAGCGAACCATCCTCGCGATCAGCCTGAAACAGCCGGTCGAGGCCAAGAAGCGTTGCCAGCAACGCCCCAATCCACAGCATGGCGGGGCCAATGCGCGACAAGAGATTGAGATCAGGACCGACACCAAAAGGCATCACCGAGATTACAGCGAGGAAGAACAATATGCCGATCAGCGCACCACCACCGGCGCGAAAGCTCAGGCGCATATCTCTGATAAATAGCGCCAGCATCACACAGCCTCAAACGAATAGCTGGCCATGTCGAGTGTACGCACAGCAATATTTCTTTCCAACCCAGTTTCGGACGGAAAGCCGCTTTCCACTTTCCCTGAAACTGCTTCTAATCCCAACGGAATATGGGTTGCGGCAATCACCATCCCGCTCTGCTGCATATGTTTGCGCATAAGCTCTGCAAAGCGCGCTTCTGATGCCTTATCGAGACCCGCGGTCGGCTCGTCGACAATCCAGACCGGGCGATGACTGACCAGCAGTTTAGCGATTGAAACGCGCCGTTTCTGACCAGTGGAAAGATAGCCGAAAGGCAGGTGTTCCACACCCGGCAGATCGACAGCCTCAAGCGCTTCATCAATATCGAGAAGCATTTCACCATTGAACTTCTGCCAGAACAGCAGGTTCTCGCGAACACTCAAGGCAGGCTTCATCGCATTCTGATGCCCCAGATAATGGCAAGCAGCACGAACAGGCATCGAAACACCGCCATCGAGAAGCTCGACCGTACCATTTTCTGGTGCAAGCAGCCCACAGATGATTCGTAGCAATGTCGATTTTCCCGACCCATTCGGGCCGGTAACAATCAGGGCTTCGCCGGACGACAATTCGAAGGAAAGGCTAGAGAAGATGGTCTCCCCGCCACGTTCGCCCGCCAGATTTTCGGCCTCAAGCCGCATTCTCACTCCTTAGCCTCATCGACCGAGGCCGAATGAGGGATCGCAACATTTCGCCGCAAGGGGGCATATTCACGATAATCTGTCTGGAATCGTTTTAAGAAACTCCCTATATCAGAGCTACCATGCCAGCGGTCGGTGTGGAAACGAATTTTGGCCGATCTCTAACACTTGGCGCTCGTGAGGGCACAGGTTTCGGGACGGACAGCGGAAATGACTGCACCCGCACCTTGGCGCGTCCTTGAAACGCATGCCTAGGCGTTCGTCCTGGTTTTCCGGCCAGTAGCATGAGGACGAACTAACGTGTCAAACATTGATAGTTTCAAAAGCCGCAAAACGCTTACCGTCAGCGGTAAGGACTATATCTATTACAGCCTGACCGAAGCCGAAAAGAACGGCTTGACGGGCATTTCCAAGCTTCCGTTTTCCATGAAGGTTCTGCTTGAGAACTTGCTTCGCTTTGAAGACGACCGCTCCGTTAAGAAGTCGGATATCGAAGCCGTTGCCGCATGGCTCACAGATCGCGGTTCTGCTGGTGCAGAAATCGCCTATCGCCCTGCCCGCGTGCTTATGCAGGACTTCACCGGCGTTCCAGCGGTTGTTGACCTTGCAGCGATGCGCGATGGTCTTAAGGCGCTTGGCGGCGATCCGGAAAAGATCAATCCGCTGGTTCCTGTCGATCTGGTCATCGACCACTCGGTCATCGTTGATGAATTTGGCAATCCAAACGCATTCAAGGCCAATGTTGATCTCGAATATCAGCGCAACGGCGAACGCTATCGCTTCCTAAAATGGGGCCAGCAGGCGTTTAAGAACTTCCGCGTTGTTCCTCCGGGCACCGGCATCTGCCATCAGGTCAATCTTGAATATCTGGCACAGGCCGTCTGGACCAAGGAAGAAGACGGCGAAACCGTTGCCTATCCTGACACCTGCGTCGGCACCGATTCCCACACCACCATGGTCAACGGCCTTGGCGTTCTTGGCTGGGGCGTGGGCGGTATTGAAGCGGAAGCAGCCATGCTCGGCCAGCCCGTTTCCATGCTTCTGCCGGAAGTCATCGGCTTCCGCCTGACCGGCAAGGTCAAAGAAGGCGTGACCGCAACCGATCTCGTGCTCACTGTCACGCAGATGCTGCGCAAGAAGGGCGTTGTTGGCAAATTCGTCGAATTCTTCGGCGAAGGCCTCGACAATATGACGCTTGCCGACCGCGCGACCATTGCGAACATGGGTCCGGAATATGGCGCAACCTGCGGCTTCTTCCCGATCGACAAGGAAACGCTCAACTACATGAACACGACCGGTCGCGAAGAAGACCGTATCGCGCTCGTAGAAGCTTACTCCCGTGCACAGGGCATGTGGCGTGAAGCAGGATCGGAAGATCCGGTATTCACCGACATTCTTGAGCTGGACATGAGCGAAGTTGTTCCGTCGATGGCAGGTCCAAAGCGTCCTGAAGGCCGTATCGCACTGGAAAACATCGGATCGGGTTTCGCAACCTCGCTTGAAACTGAGTACAAGAAGACCACCGGCCAGAGCACGCGTTATGCCGTTGAAGGCGAAGACTATGATCTGGGTCATGGTGATGTGGCTATTGCTGCCATCACATCCTGCACCAACACGTCAAACCCAAGCGTGCTGATTGCTGCCGGTCTTCTGGCCCGCAATGCCGTTGCCAAGGGTCTCAAGACCAAGCCTTGGGTCAAGACCTCGCTTGCACCCGGCTCTCAGGTTGTGGCAGCTTATCTTGAATCCGCTGGCCTCCAGAAAGATTTGGATGCGCTCGGCTTCAACCTCGTTGGTTTCGGTTGCACCACCTGTATCGGTAACTCCGGTCCATTGCCTGCACCGATCTCAAAGACCATCAACGAAAAGGGTCTGATCGCGGCTGCCGTTCTGTCCGGCAACCGTAACTTTGAAGGCCGTGTTTCGCCTGACGTTCAGGCAAATTATCTGGCCTCGCCGCCACTGGTTGTCGCTCACGCGCTCGCCGGTACGGTCACAAAGGATCTGACCAAAGAACCGCTTGGCGAAGATCAGAACGGCAATCCGGTATTCCTGCGCGACATCTGGCCTTCCTCACAGGAAATCCAGGAATTCATCGCCAAGAACGTCACCCGCAAAATCTTCTCGGAGAAATATGCGGACGTGTTCAAGGGCGACGAAAACTGGCAGGCCGTTCAGGTTCCTGCTGGCCAGACCTATGCATGGGACGACAACTCGACCTATGTGCAGAACCCACCTTACTTCGTTGGCATGGGCAAGTCGGCCGGCACGATTGCAGACGTCAAGGGCGCGCGCGTGCTGGGCCTCTTCGGCGACAAGATCACAACCGACCACATCTCGCCTGCTGGTTCCATCAAGGCGCAGTCGCCTGCTGGCAAGTATCTCATCGACCATGGCGTCGGCATTGCCGACTTCAACCAGTACGGTACGCGTCGCGGCAATCACGAAGTGATGATGCGCGGCACCTTCGCAAATATCCGTATTCGCAACCACATGCTGGGCGAAAACGGTCGTGAAGGTGGCTACACCATCCATTATCCGTCGAAGGAAGAAACCTCGATCTATGATGCTGCCATGCAGTATAAGGCCGAAGGCGTTCCGCTCGTCGTCTTTGCAGGCGTCGAATATGGCAATGGTTCGTCGCGTGACTGGGCTGCAAAGGGCACGAACCTGCTCGGCGTCAAGGCTGTGATTGCGCAGTCGTTTGAGCGTATCCACCGCTCCAATCTTGTTGGCATGGGCATTGTGCCTTTCGTCTTCGAGGAAGGCACCAGCTGGCAAACGCTCGGCCTTAAGGGTGACGAAATCGTCTCCATTGAAGGTCTTGCCGATGTTCGCCCGCGTCAGAAGATCGAAGCCTCAATCACTTTCGCCGATGGCACAGTGAAGAAGGTTCCGCTCATCTGCCGTATCGATACGCTGGACGAGCTCGACTACATGAAGAACGGCGGCATTTTGCAGACCGTTCTGCGCGATCTGGCTGCTTAACCAGCCATTTTGTCTAACAAAAAAGCCGCCGGAGCAATCCGGCGGCTTTTTCATGGGTGTTTTAAGCCAAAGATAAATGAAACAATCTCACTGCAACGTGAATTCCTATTGATCGCCGTAGTTCCTACATAATAGATGTCAGCTTCAATCATTAAAGGATCAAACAAAGTGACACTCCACCGCCCCGTTGAAGGCACAAATGCATGGCTCGCCGTTGATATTCACGGCCTGCGGGGCGTTTGCGCGGCATTGGGGCTGGCGTTCACGGGTTGTTTGTCCATGCATGGCGTGGCCAAGGCGCAGGATAACAGTACACGCACATCGGTTCTTGAGCTCTATACCAGTCAGGGCTGCAAGTCCTGCCCACAGGCTGACAAGAATCTCGCAAAATATGCCGACGATCCAAATGTGCTCGCGCTGTCGTTCCACGTCAATTACTGGGATTATATGGGCTGGCGCGATACGCTCGCGTCACAGGACAATACCGACCGCCAGAACGCCTATCGCAATTCGTTCAATGCCAAGATGGTTTATACGCCACAAGCAATCGTCAACGGCTCATCTGAAATGAATGGTGGCGATGCTGACGTCGTAAAACAGCACCTTTCTGCTAACAAACTCAACGTGCCTGTCTCAATCCAAAAACTGGATGACGGACGCCTGTCCATTGAGATCGCCAAAGGCGAAAAGCCAAAAACGCCCGTGCATGTGGTGATGTTCTATTTGCGCGATGCCGTGACAATCCCGATCGAAAATGGCGAAAATGCGGGGCAGTCAGTCACCTATCGCAATACGGTGATGGACATCAACACAATCGGCATGTGGGATGGCGAAGCGATGAAAATCGAGCTGCCTGCCTCCGAGCTCAAGCGCAAGGACGTGACCGGCTGCGCGATCATTTTGCAGGAAAGCAACAGTGCCAATGCGCTTGGACCAATACATGGCGCGGCCATATTCAAGCAGAAAAACCCGCTTAGCCTGTGATGGGCCAAAAGCAGCAAAGACCACGCTTTCTGCGGCCTGATTTTCATAATTTTCGAGAATGTTTCCTTGGTCGGAGAGGCTGGCTGAGAGGCTGATTCAGCGCGAGTTGGTTCGGCTCGGGCAGTCCTTTGGGCGGGGGGCTTGGGGTAGGACATACCCGAACCGAACCGTCTCAGGCAACACCTGGATGCTGACGTTACAATCAGGCCGCAATGCGAAGTTGACAAGGCCAAAATGTGGCCGACGATCACCATTGCAAACAGCTTTTCTCTTTTCGTGAACGCCTAATATACAACAAATTGGGATGCGTTTTTCATAATCCTCGTCTTCGTGGCTTCGGCTCCATCTGCAATAGCTTGCAATCATTTCACAAAAGCATCACCTTACTGACACGAGATGAATTAATCCGAACCGCCGCGTTCCCTTCGCGATCCAGCCGACGGTGAAAGGAAGACCATGGATATACCAAGCGCTGCGAATGAAGATAAGTCTTTGCATTCGCCCTCTCATCCATCGATCACGCCTAAAATCATTCCTTTAAACCAAACGCGACCGTCTGCGCCTACCGTGAGTTTCGACCGGCATGAGCTTGGAAAAATCCTGAACATTTATGGCCGCATGGTCGCAACCGGTGCATGGCGCGACTATGCAATTGATCATCTCGCGGACCGGGCTGTCTTCTCGATCTTTCGTCGGGCAAGCGAAGTTCCGCTGTTTCGCGTTGAAAAGAACCCCAAACTCGCTCAAAAGCAGGGGGCCTATTCAGTCATTGCGGCAAGCGGCCTGATCATGAAACGCGGACATGAGCTTGAACGTGTTCTGCGCGTTTTCGATAAAAGCCTGAAGCTGGTCGATAATTAATTCGCGAGAGGCACTTCACCCGGATCGAGCGTGCAGCCGCCATTGAGCGGCAATTGCATTAGCACAGTGTCGAGCCAGCGACCATGTTTGAAGCCGGAGCCCTGGATGCGTCCGCAATGGATAAAGCCCAGGCTCTCATGAAGCTTTACGGAGCCTATATTGTGCTCACCATCACCCACCACTGCCAGAAGCTGCCTGAACCCAAGCGTAGTGGCACGTTTAATCAATTCGCCTAGCAGCAACTTGCCGACGCCCTTCCCCTTCGCATCAGGCGCGATATAGATCGAGTCTTCTGCAAGCCAGCGGTAAGCGGGGCGGGTACGGAAATAACTGATATAGGCATAGCCGAGCACCTGACCATCTTGTTCTGCGACAAGGATAGGAAAACCCTGTTGAAAGAAGGCGTCGAAGCGGTGTCTCATTTCATCGAGAGTGGGCGGTTCGATCTCATAAGAACCGGAACCGTTGAGCACGGCTTCAGTGTAGATGGATGTGATGGTTTCTATATCGTTGGGCTGGAAGTCGCGAATGATGGGCATATCAGGGGCCAGGACTCAGTTTGAAATTACCTGACCAACATGCCCGGATGCCATTTGATTGCAAAGCAAAAAAGGCAGCGTTTCCGCTGCCTTTTCGCTTAACCGATATTCTTGCTGATTAGTCGCGGTTGCCCATGAACTGCAGCAGGAACATGAACATGTTGATGAAGTCGAGGTACAGACGCAGCGCGCCCATAACAACCTTGCGGCCCTGTGTTTCCGAAGAATCGCCTTCGTAATACATTTCCTTGATCGACTGTGTGTCATAGGCGGTGAGGCCTGCAAAGATCAGAACACCGATGACCGAGATTGCGAACTGCAGAGCAGTCGAACCAAGGAAGATGTTCACAACCGATGCGATGATCAGGCCGAAAAGACCCATCATCAGGAAAGATCCCATTGCCGATAGGTCACGCTTGGTTGTGTAACCATAGAGCGACAAGGCACCAAACGAAGCAGCCGTCACGAAGAATGTGCGCACGATGCTCTGGCCGGTGAAGACCAGGAAGATCGACGAGAGCGACAGACCGACGAGAGCAGCATAGCCCCAGAATACAGCATTCGCTGTTCCAACCGAGAGACGCTCAATGCGGAAGCTCAGGAAAAACACTGCTGCGAGCGGTGCAAGCATGACCACCCAGCGCAGCGGGGATGTGTAAAGTGCCGCACCAAGTGCGGTAAGCATCTTGCCATTCGACATCTGTGCAACAGCAGCGGACGGATCCGTTGTCGTTGCCAGCGATGCGACGGCCAGCGCGGCAAGGCCGGTAACGACCAGGCCGATAGCCATCATGTTGTAAACGCCCAGCATATAGCTGCGCAGACCCTGATCGATGTCAGCACCGACGCGTGCGCCGCCGACCGGCCTCTGCGCCTGAATATTGCGATAGTCAGCCATGACTTAATTCCTCTTGCCTTGTCCCGTCCGGTGTCAGGGCAACTTCAACTCCAAGATGCCACAAGGCGCCGCTGGCGGGACCCCAGCATGCCTTCGCTTATTATGGGGATTTTGCAGCTTTCGTACAAGTACTACCTGTAAAAAATCGTGATCAGCGAGTGTTAAAATGGACCGCATTTTCAATGCGATCCAAAGAATCAGATCGTGCGCAGTACAGTGGCAGGCTTTTGACCCAGTACGCGCCATGTTCCGGCAAGTCCGAATCCGACAGTCAGCACGAGAGCTACGCCGACCGTCATCAAAGCAACATCGGGCAAGAATTGTGCTTTGAGCTTCATGACTTCAACCACAACATACCAGCCCGCAGCACTGCCAGCGACCAGCGCAAAGATAGCCGTTGCAAGCCCAAGCAGCATATATTCAACGATATAGGCAGCGATCAGCGTGCCGCGCGTAGCACCCAGCGTTTTAAGCACAACCGCATCGTGAACGCGCGCACGATTGCCAGCCGCCAGCGCCCCGCCCAAAACCAGCACCGAAGCTGCAAGTGCAATCGATGCAGCGGCACGGATTGCGGTTGCAAGCTGGCTGATCAGATCATTCGCCACATCAAGCGCATCGGTCACGCTCACAGTGGTAATCGCAGGCCATGTTTTGGTGACCTGTCGCAAAACATCCGGTGCCAGATTTTTCTGATTATCAGGAATGGTCAGCGTCGCAAGCCATGTGGCAGGCGCTCCCGCAAAGGTATTGGGCGAGAAAACCATGACGAAATTCATCGCGAGTGTTTCCCATTGCAATTGGCGGAAGCTTGCAATTTTGGCATTGATGTTGCGGCCGAGCACATTGACCGTAACCGTATCGCCAAGCTTGAGACCAAGCTCCTTGCCCTCGCGTTCTGCAAACGACACCAGCGGTTCACCGCTATAATCGGCAGGCCACCATTCGCCTTCGGTCAGGGTCGAGTTTTCAGGAACCTTATCGGCAAAGGTGATGCCACGATCACCGCGCAATACCCATGCCGCCTCAGGTGGAATCGTCATATCGCGCACATTGGTGCCATTGAAAGCAACGATGCGTCCGCGCAGCATAGGCCCGGAGGTGAGCTTGCCGTCCGGCACAATGCCAGAGACAAGCTTGGTGAAGTCGCCAATATCGTTGTTCTGAATATCGACAAAGAAGAAATCCGGCGCCTGTGCGGGAATGTTCTCCGTCACCTGACGACGCAGATTGCCATCAATCAGTGCAATCGCCACCATCAGCGTCAGACCAAGGCCGAGCGACAGAACCACGGAAGGGGTGAGCGCGCCGGGACGATAGATATTGCCAATTGCCAGGCGAACCGCCGTTGAGCGCACGCGCGGAGCACGACGCGCAAGCCAGCGAATGCCGTCAGCCACCAGCCGCAGAACACCGAAGGCCGCAATGGACGCCACGATGAAAATACCCGCAATCCGCCGGTCATAGGCCACATAAAGCGCAAGTCCGGCCAAAGCCGCAATCAGCAGCACAGCCAAGGCCAGATAAAGCAATGGCGGCAGACCGCGTTGCTCAAAACCCTGCTCACGGAACAGGGCTGTTGCCGGAATGTTGCGCGCACGGCCCAGCGGTATGATTGCAAAGGCCAGTGTTGTAATGAGGCCAAAAACGGCTGCCAAGGCCAGTGCGTCGGGGAAAAATCCGCCCCCACCGGCAAGGGGAAGATAATTGGCAAGCACGGCAGCCGCCGCAAAAGGCATAATTGCCGCCAGAACCAGTCCGATAGCAATGCCTATCAGGCCAATCACCATGATCTGCACCAGATAGACCAGCACAGCAAACCGTGCTGGTGCGCCCAGTGACTTGAAAGTCGCGATCACGCCACGCTTGCCATCAAGATAAGCGCGCACTGCATTGGCAACACCAACACCACCAACGATAAGCGCCGTCAGGCCGACGAGAGTGAGAAACTGCGAGAAGCGTTCAATATTGGCCGTCAATGCGGGGGCTGCATTGCCACGCGAACGGATATTCCAGCCAGCATCGGGAAAATCGGCTGCCGCCTTCTCGCGAAGTTGGGTGATTGCAGAATCAGGCGCACCGTCCGGCAGGGCGACCTTGTAGATATGATCGACCAGACTTCCCGGCTGGATCAGACCAGATGCGCGCAAGCCGTCCATCGATACAAGAAAGCGCGGGGCAAAATTAAAGCCCGACGACAAGAGGTCCGGCTCGCTTTCGATCAGCGCACGCAGCTCGAAAGTTTCAGAGCCGAGCAAAACCTTTGTGCCAAGTGACACGCCCATACGATTGAGAAAATCCTGACTGACCGCAGCACCGTAAATGCCGTTCTGCTCTTTGGTCATATCAGCAAGCGATAGCTGCGGCGCGACTTTGAGTTCGCCATAGAGCGGATAGGCTGCATCCACAGCCTTGACCTCGACCAGCGACTGATCGCTACCATCAGGCATGCGCGCCATGGAGCGCATGGTGGCGCTTTCAGCAAAGCGTCCCTGCTGCTCGATGAAGGCGCGTTCTTCGGGACTGGCCTCACGCTGATTGAGCGCAAAACTGACATCGCCGCCAAGAATGCTCTGACCTTCCGAGGCAATGCCGGTGCTGACCGAACGCGCAACGGAATTTACACCGCCAATGGCTGCAACCCCCAAAGCGATACAGGCCAGAAAAATATAAAAGCCGGAAAGACCACCACGCATTTCGCGTAGCGCAAAGCGAAGTGCTAATGAAAATGAAGCAACTCCGCTCATGCGCCAGCCACCGCAACTTGCAAGGCAGCATCTTTTCGTGCGGGCTCTTCAATACGGCCTGAACGCACCGGAATTTCCTGATCACAACGCGCAGCCAGAGACGGATCATGGGTGACAAGCACCATGGTCAGTCCATTTTCTCGCTGTTTTGAAAACAACAAATCTGTGATCTGACGACCCGTTGCCGTATCGAGATTTCCGGTTGGCTCATCGGCAATCAGGATCTTGGGCGATGGTGCAAGGGCGCGCGCAATGGCCACACGCTGCTGTTCGCCACCTGAAAGCTCTGAGGGATAATGTGTCAGGCGCTCACCAAGGCCAACGGCACGCAATTCGCGTTCAGCAACCTCAAATGCATCACGCCTGCCGGCAAGCTCCAGAGGAACGGCAACATTTTCCAGCGCCGTCATATTGGGGATGAGATGGAAAGACTGGAACACGATACCGATATTGGCGCCACGAAAAGCGGCTGCCTGATCTTCCGACATCTGACTGATCGTCTCGCCTGCGATTTTCACGCTGCCCTTGTCGATATGCTCTAGCCCGGCCAGAACCATCAGCAGCGTCGACTTACCAGAACCCGATGGTCCAACAATGCCGACCGAGCGCCCTTGCGCGATTGAAAGCGAGACGCCTTTGAGCACATGCACCGATGAGGCAGCATGTCCGAGGGTCAGATGAACGTTCTCAAGTTCGATAATTGGGCCAGAAATCGGAGATGCCACCTGTTCCGTCACGCGTTTTTCTTCCTATATGAATATTCAAGAGCCAAAGCGCGTCACAAAAATGAACTTGTTTTGCGCGAGAAGGAATCATCCGGGCGAATTGCCCACTTTGCTAGATATGGGTCGCTAACAATGCGTTTCAAACACTCGATCACGGTTTGGTTATCGATTTTTGCTCTGATGGCATCTTTTATTGCGACTGGAGCACGTGCGCAGGAAGAGCCAACGGGGCTTGAAGACGCATTGCCGACCGAACAGCTTGAACAGGTCAGGATTGTCGGCTTTGGCGATAGTCTGATGGCAGGATACCTTTTGCCATCCAATGCTGCTTTCCCACAGCAGCTTGAAAAAGCGCTTGACGACAAAGGTTATGAAGTCACCATCGAGAATGCAGGTGTTTCGGGCGACACCACGACCGGCGGGCTTGCGCGCATCGACTGGTCGATCCCCGATGGCACCGATCTGGTGATCCTCGAACTGGGGGCCAATGATGCGCTGCGCGGCATCTCGCCCGATATTACCGAGAAAAATCTCGATGAAATGCTCTCGCGTCTGAAAGCGCGCGGCATTTCGGTCATTCTTGCGGGCATGATTGCGCCACCCAATATGGGCAAGGATTATGCTGATAAATTTAACCCGATTTACCCGAAGCTCGCCCAGAAATATGGCGTGCCGCTCTATCCGTTTTTCCTTGAAGGCGTTGCCGCACAAAAATCATTGCTGCTGGAAGACGGTATGCACCCCAATGAAAAGGGCGTCGAAACGATGGTGAGCAATTTCATGCCTGTCATCGAACAAAAACTGAGCGTTGAACAAAAGCCGGGGACATCGGGCGGCTGACACAAAGGAGAGGCATAAACAGCTTGCCGAAAACGGCGAAGAATGATTCGCTACCCTTGTACCGGTTCTAAGATCAGATTCGATTTTGGACCGATGCAAAGACTCTCTAGCTCAGAGCGTCCTTTGCTGCCTGAAGGAAGCACGGCGCTTTGGTGTGAACGATTCGAGGAGGATGCCTTATGCCGCGTCTCTTTACTGCCCTCGAAATCCCGCGCGATGCCGCGCTTTCGCTCTCGTTATTACGAGGCGGATTGCCCGGCGCACGCTGGATTGATGTCGAAAACTACCACATAACCCTGCGTTTTATCGGAGATGTGGAAGGCCACGTGGCCGACGAGATTGCCAATGCGCTTGATCGCGTGCGGCGTCCCGAATTCATGATAAGCCTTTCAGGTGTCGATGCTTTTGGCTCCAAAAAGCCTCACAGCATTTATGCGGGTGTATCCCCCTCACCTGAACTTAACGCGCTTCAGGGCGAAATCGAACGTATCTGCCAAAGGCTTCGCATTCCCGCCGATCCGCGCAAATTCACGCCACATGTGACTTTGGCACGGCTGAGAAACCCACGTATTGATGATGTGGTGCATTATCTCTCTTCACGCGGCAACTTCTCAACGCTGCCCTTCAAAGTCGGGCGGTTCGTGCTGATGTCGTCACGTGATTCTGTGGGTGGCGGACCTTATGTCGTCGAGGAAGCCTGGCCTTTAATGGCCGTATCACGCCAGAACTGGTCGGCGAGCGCTTTTGAAGAAGCGAGCACCATCCGGTAAACCTCCTCAAAATCCCCGATCTTGCCATAATAAGGATCGGGGATTTCAACCGCTTTTCCCTGAGCGATTTCGGTGAAAAGGCCGATGCGGGCGCTCGCATTTGTGGGTTTGCGCTGGCTGATCATGCGCATATTGTAGCGATCCATGCCAAGGATCAGATCAAAGCGTGTGAAATCACCCGGTGTGAGCTGGCGGCAGGACTGTGCGGAAATATCGAGCCCGTGGCGTGCCGCGACCCGGATTGAACGCTCATCCGGCTCCTCGCCGGTGTGATATCCGTTGGTGCCAGCCGAATCGATTTTCACATGATGAATGCCACGACTGGCTAGAACCTGTTCCATCACGCCCTCTGCAAGCGGAGACCGGCAGATATTGCCGGCACAGATGAAAAGAATGCTGGTCGGGGCTGGTTGGGTCACGGAACTCTCGCGGTTGTGATAAGTTAAACTTGGATAGCCAACAACATAGGTGAAACGTGATGGCACGCAACCGGCTGAGCGAAGAAGAACTCAAACACGCGCTTAAAGCGCTTGAGGGCTGGCAAAAGGTTGAGGGGCGCGAAGCGATCCATAAGAGCTTTAAGTTCAAGGATTTCAATGCGGCTTTCGGGTTCATGACGCGTGCTGCCCTTCACGCCGAAAAGCTCGACCATCACCCGGAATGGTTTAATGTCTATAATCGTGTCGATGTCACGCTTTCCACGCATAGCGAAAACGGCATTACCGAGCTGGATTTAAAACTCGCACAAAAGATGAATGCAATTGCGTAAAATTCAAACCTTTGAAATATAAACGAAAATTGTTTTCTTTTGAAAACAGAAGCTGCCATCGCGATTTCTGCACGCATAGGGCAGGACTTTGGTCAGATCGATCCGCTCGTTCCAGCTCTCGCCGAGTGCGCCGCCATTCACGCTGCGGATATGCACATCACCCACTGAAATGGCGGAATGGAAAATATGCCCTGCCCTCACATCATAAAAGCCGATTGCCCGGCCATAGGGGAGTGCAGAATAGCCGTTCCATTGTTCGCCTGCGCGAAAATTCAGCAAGGGTATCCAGTTCTGCCCGGATGTACCGCGCAATGTATGTTCGGAGATTCCCGCACCTAACAGAAAGCGCATATAGGCGGTGATGTCATAGCAAATGGCGTCCTTCACATCGATATTGACCTGATCGCCAATATCCTGTGCTGCGGCCAGTTGATGACCACGATAGAACTGAGAGGACCGGTCGGTGCGTACGAAATTTTCGCCATAGCCGGTTAACTGCATGAGACATCTCCATATAATGAGCCGAAGAACGGCCCTCTTAACTGGAAACTATATTCTGGTGATTTGGCAGGACTGGTGTAGCTGTCGGTTCTGGCAGGGACAAAACTGCGCAATCTTGAAAAACGCCCGCAATATTCCCATTTGCAGTATCGTCACAGCCCTATAGGATTGGCTGACAGGAGTTTGAGCGAAAGATGGATAGCGTCAAGATTGATGAAATCCTCGAACCCGGCGATGAAGGTGATTTCAACAATCGCCAAGAGCGGGTGAAAAAAGGATTCTGGAAAACTGCACGCCGTGCAGGCCGCATGGTCCCGTTCATGGATGAGGTCGTTGCTGCCTATTATTGCGCGCTAGACCAGAATACGCCTACCCGCGTTCGCATGACGCTTATGGCAGCACTTGCTTATTTCGTTTTGCCTTTCGATATTATTCCCGACATGCTGTTGGGTATTGGCTTTACCGATGACGTTGCGGTGCTGATGGCGGCCTTGACTGCCGTGCGCACCCATATAACGCCTGCGCATCGTATCGCGGCGCGTGAAGCCATGCGCGACGAGGGCGAAACCGCCTGATCGCCTGATCGCATTGCTGTTTCACAGATTTGTTACGGGCGCACAGTGCCTTGATCGCGAATTGATGCGATATGACAAACTCTTGCCGCTTTCTTTTCATTGAACTTGGCAACGGGATCGTGGGGCCACAGACCTGCTCGTTCAAGTTTTCTTTCAAAACTTCACCGTTTGGTAACCCAGATTAAGTCACATTAAGGGTCACAAAACGGGACGGCGTGTTAAGCGGCGACATCCCGATATTCGACTTTGAAGCAAACGAAAGAGAACCGGTAAAAAACTATGCTTGGAAAATCGATCGTCGCGGCTTCGGTGTTCACGATTGCAATGGCGGGCTCGGCACTCGCCCAGACACCGACCCAGATTAAGCAGTTCGACGCCTGGGGCGCATATAGCTACCAGTCAGGCAATGGCAAGGTTTGCTATGTCCTGTCCGTTCCGACGCAGAAGGCACCCGCCAATGTCGATCATGGCGATAATTTCTTCCTCGTGAGCCAGAAGCCGGGCCAGAACGTCAGCTTTGAACCACAGTTCATGGCCGGTTATGACCTCAATACCAATGCCAAGGTGATCGTCACCATCGGCAATCGCAGTTTCAATATGTTCGTTGATGGCAAGTCGGGCTGGATGGAAAATGCCGCCGAAGAGCCGCAGCTTGTTGCAGCTATGCGCGGCGGCTCGGACATGAAGGTTCAGGCGCAGTCCAAGCGCGGCACCAAGACAAATTACACTTATTCGCTCAAAGGCATTTCGGCTTCGCTCGCAGCCATCCAGAATTGCAAATAAGCCAATCGGTTCAAATTAGATTTATTAGCCGGGGCTTCGCTCCGGCTTTTCTTTTTTGTTGAAACACATTCGCTGCTGCATAGCTGCTGCGAAACACAGCGGGATGACGGATCGATTATTGTGTGCTATGAGCGCGCCAAAGGCTCGCATATGCAATTGATCGGGCCCATATATCCAAAGCAATCGACAGATTTACCGGCGCGCTTTATGCGCTTGCCCCTAACAGTTGAAAACAGATGTCCATTTCGTTCGACCTGACCATTGATGATACGCGCGACCAGCTTGCCCGCCATGTGCGCGCAAATATGGAGCAAAAGCCATCGCTCATCGGCATGTCGCGTGAGGAAATGGCAGAAGAGCTGATCAAGATTGGCGTAACGCCAAAGCAGGTCAAGATGCGCATTGCGCAGCTCTGGCACTGGCTCTATGTGCGCGGCGTTTCCGACTTTGCCGATATGCGCAACATTTCCAAGGATCTGCGCGCGCTGCTGGCGCAGCATTTCACCATTTCGCGCCCGGAAGTCGTTGAAGAACAGATTTCACAAGACGGAACGCGCAAATGGCTGTTCCGCTTTCCACCGCGCGGCGCTGGACGCCCTGTAGAAATCGAATGCGTGTATATTCCTGAAGAAGGCCGCGGCACGCTTTGTATTTCTTCGCAGGTTGGCTGCACCCTGACCTGTACCTTCTGCCATACCGGCACGCAGAAGCTGGTGCGCAATCTGACATCAGAAGAAATTCTGGCACAGTTGATGACTGCCCGTGACAGGCTTGGCGATTTCCCAGACACGAACACGCCTGACGGCGCCATCGTGCCTGCTGAGGGACGTAAAGTTACCAATATCGTCATGATGGGGATGGGCGAGCCACTTTATAACTTCGAGGAAGTGAAAAAGGCTCTGCTGATTGCGTCTGATGGCGATGGGCTTGCTCTTTCCAAGCGCCGCATCACGCTTTCGACCTCCGGCGTTGTGCCGGAAATCTATCGCACCGGCGAAGAAATCGGTGTCATGCTGGCAATTTCGCTGCATGCTGTGCGCGATGAACTGCGCGACCTTCTGGTGCCGATCAACAAAAAATATCCGCTGGAACAGCTCCTCAAGGCGTGCCGCGAATATCCGGGCCTGTCGAATGCCAAGCGCATTACGTTTGAATATGTGATGCTCAAGGACGTGAATGACAGCATGGAAGATGCCAAGCTTCTGGTGAAGCTGCTGAAAGGCATTCCCGCCAAGATCAATCTGATCCCGTTCAACCCATGGCCCGGCACCAACTACCAGTGCTCGGACTGGGAGCATATCGAGCGCTTCGCCGATTATGTGAATGCTGCAGGTTATGCCTCACCGATCCGCACGCCACGCGGTCGCGATATTCTCGCTGCCTGTGGTCAGTTGAAGTCGGAATCAGAACGTATGCGCAAGAGCGAACGTCTGGCGCTTGAAGCCATGATGATTGCAGGACACGGAGAGTAAGCGCGGTTGACCGATACGTTCGATTATATCACCCGCTTTACCATTATCGTTTTTGGTTATTGTATAGCCGTGCTGGCCGCAGGCTTCTTTCTGGCGGCCATTCTCTATAGCCAGATTGATGTGCTTGGCTATGCGCTGTCAGACCCGTTCTTTCAGGACGTATTCACTGAAATTCGCGGTGCCTGGGATATGTCCGGCTTTTATGCGGCGGTTCTGGTTGGCGGACCTGTACTTGCCGTTATGGCAGGCGGTTTCAGCTTTATTCCGGCGCTTGCGCTGATTGTCATCAGCGAATTGCGTGGCTGGAAATCTTCGCTGCCTTACTGCATTGGTGGCCTTGTCATCGGCCTGCTGGCAATCAGCACAGGATCGCTGCTCTCAGTCACGGATCGAGAGCTTGCTGCAAGCGTCGTGCTTCTGACAGGTGCCTTTGCCGGTTCAGGCATTATCGGCGGTTTCGTCTACTGGCTGATTGCCGGTCGCAATGCCGGGCGATTTTTAGCCCGCCCGGCTGAGTAATTTACTTTGCCTGTGCAGTGATGATTTTCAGCGCAAAGGCTGAGAAAACACCCGCAAAAAGCCAGTCCACAATCCGTGTAACGGTTGGGTTCTTCCTGAGAAGCCCTGCGAATTTATCTGCTGCGATCACCATTGGAATGGTGAAGGGCAGTGCCAGCGGAATAAACGACAGCCCAAGGAAAAACAGTTTTCCCATGGCGTGCGGGTCATGCGCGGAAACGAATTGCGGCAGGAAGGTCATGTTGAACAAAATGATCTTCGGATTGAGCAGATTGATGCCAAGGCCCGTCGCCCAATTCTGGAAAAGCGTGTGCTTCTTACCGCCATTCTTCTCCGGCGAAAAGGCAGAGCCTTTGCGAATGGCCTGCACGGCAAGCCAGACGAGATAGACAGCGCCCACAATTTTCAGCGCTGTAAAGGCCGCAGGCGATGCCAGAATAAGCGCTGACAGTCCCAAGGCCACCATGCTTGTGTGAATGATGATGCCTGTGCTCGCCCCTGCCATGCAAGCAAATCCAGCCATCTTGCCCTCAGACAATGCACGGCCCACAAAAAGCGTCATATCGGGGCCGGGCGTGATAGACAAAATCGCAGTAGCGATCATGAACTGGACGAATATGGTCCATTCAGGAACAAAGGTCAGGTTTGTCAGAAACGACATCGAACGGACTCCAAAAAATCGCGGCAAGCTAACGCGAATTGGAACTGGCCGCCATAGGTTTCTTTCATGCTTTTTCAGAAGACGCAGCCATCTGGGTTGCACGCGGCTTAGCAACTGATAAAAGACTTGCAACAAGCCTTCATCGCATCAGACGGAAGTGAACTATGACCAAGTGGAAAGACGTCAAAAAAGTCGTACTCGCCTATTCAGGCGGCCTCGACACCTCGATCATCCTGAAGTGGCTGCAGACTGAGCTTAACGCAGAAGTCGTGACTTTCACAGCCGATCTGGGCCAGGGTGAAGAACTTGAACCAGCGCGCAAAAAAGCGGAAATGCTGGGCATCAAGGAAATATTCGTTGAGGACGTGCGCGAAGAGTTCGTGCGCGATTTCGTCTTCCCGATGTTCCGCGCCAATGCTGTCTACGAAGGCGTTTATCTGCTCGGCACCTCGATTGCCCGTCCGCTGATTTCCAAGCATCTCATCGAGATCGCCAAGAAGACCGGCGCTGACGCCATTGCACATGGCGCAACCGGCAAGGGCAACGATCAGGTGCGTTTTGAGCTTTCCGCTTACGCGCTCAACCCGGACATCAAGATCATCGCTCCATGGCGCGACTGGTCGTTCAAGAGCCGCACGCATCTGCTCGAATTTGCCGAACAGCACCAGATCCCGGTTGCCAAGGACAAGAAGGGCGAAGCACCTTTCTCGGTCGACGCCAATCTTCTGCATTCGTCTTCAGAGGGCAAGGTTCTGGAAGATCCGGCAGTTGAAGCCCCTGAATATGTGCACATGCGCACGATTTCACCGGAAAGCGCGCCTGACAAGGCAACGATCATCAAGATCGGCTTTGAAAAGGGCGATGCTGTTTCGATCAATGGCGAGCGCCTTTCGCCTGCGACACTGCTTGCCAAGCTCAATGATTATGGCCGTGACAACGGCATTGGCCGCCTTGATCTGGTTGAAAACCGTTTCGTCGGCATGAAATCACGCGGCGTCTATGAAACACCGGGCGGTACGATCCTGCTGGCAGCCCACCGCGCAATCGAATCGATTACGCTCGACCGTGGTGCAGCGCATCTCAAGGATGAGCTGATGCCGCGCTATGCAGAGCTGATCTATTACGGTTTCTGGTTCTCGCCAGAACGCGAAATGCTGCAGGCGGCTATCGATCTCAGCCAGCGTCATGTCGAAGGCGAAGTCACGCTCAAGCTCTATAAGGGCAATGTGATCGTGACCGGTCGTGAGAGCGACAAGTCGCTTTATTCCGATAAGCTCGTGACCTTTGAAGACGATCAGGGCGCTTACGACCAGAAAGACGCTGCAGGCTTCATCAAGCTCAATGCCCTGCGTCTGCGCACACTGGCTGCTCGCGACCGCAAGTAAGCCCACAGACAGACAAAAAAGCGCCCTCTTAACCGGAGGGCGTTTTTCTTTGTTCAGACCACTCGTTTAATCGCGCATCTTATCCGAAAACCGCTATGCACTTTTCGGGATGCGCTTTAACCACTCGTTTAATCGCGCATCTTATCCGAATACCGCTATGCACTTTTCGGGATGCGCTTTAACCACTTGTTTTAGCGCGCATCTTATCCGAAAACCGCTATGCACTTTTCGGGATGCGCTTTAACATCATCTTCTCCTCGTCCGGTCGTAATGTGAGAACGCGCACGCCGTCAGACGTAACGGCCACCGTATGCTCAAATTGCGCTGACAATTTTCCGTCACGCGTCACCACGGTCCAGCCGTCCCTCTCCGTCTTCACTTTGGCTGTGCCCTGATTGAGCATCGGTTCAATAGTGAACACCATGCCTTCGCGCAGGCGCGTGCCTGTGCCGGGTTTGCCAAAATGCAGAACCTGCGGCTCTTCATGCATCTCGCGCCCGATACCGTGACCGCAATATTCGCGCACCACTCCATAATCGTGCCGCTTGGCATGACGCTCGATAGCGTAACCTATATCGCCTAACATCGCTCCCGGACGCACGGCGGCAATACCCTTCCACAGCGCCTCATAAGTTACCCGCACCAGACGAGAGGCAAAGGGTGCGACCTCACCGATCGTATAAGTCTTGCTTGAATCGGTGATATAGCCATCTTTTTCCAGCGTGATGTCGAAATTGATGATCTCGCCATTCGCAATGATCGCATCATGCGAGGGCATGCCATGGCAAACAACATCGTCTTTTGAGCAGTTCAGCACATAGGGATAATCATATTGCCCCTTGCTGGCCGGACGTGCCTGCAACGTACGGGTGATGTAATCCTCGACCAGATCATTGACCTGCATCGTGGTCATACCCGCAAGCGGTGTGCGGTCAAGATAAGCAAAAACCGATGCCAGCAACGCGCCGGATTTGGCCATTTTCTCCAGCTCAGCAGGCGTCTTTATCATGATGGCCGAACCGCCATCACGGATAATTCCACTTGTGCCGCACGCAATTGCATCTGAACGATTTCATTAAATGACATTTCGGGATTAGCCTGCGCAAGCATGCCAATTTTCATCCAGTATTCGGCTTGTGCATTGATCGAACGACACATGACATCACTCGCCTTACGCAGATCCTCATGCAATGCATCACTGATTTTGACGATACCCATGGCATCACTCCATCAACATATAAAACGTATATGTTTCGTATATAACTTTCAAATCACAGATTGCAATTGTTTCTTGTCTTGACTCTTGCCTGACTCGATTCAATACTGGAACATAAAGAGAACAAATAGCAATTCCAGTAAAAGTGTGAAGCGGTTTTACGTCTGGATTTGCATCTTTAAAAACACAGGATTTCGACGTGAGTGGCATCGACATCGCGGCGTTGCGGCGCATGGTTACGGCCATTGCAGGCAATGATCCGACCAATAGCTTTGCAGGCGAGAAAGAACCGGGAAGCGCGCGGGAACGCAGCTTCACGCTGGGATTTGACGATGCAGACAGCGCCTTCCCCAAGGCAATAGCAGGGGATGCATTACATGAAGTCTTTGCCGACAATCCCGGCGCGCATATGGCTGCAACCGGTTTTGCGCTCGCACTTGCCTTGCGGTCTTCGCAGCCCAAAAAGCCCATCATCTGGATTGAGGAGGAGGTTGCTGCAAGCGAATATGGCGGGCTCTATCCACCGGGGCTTCATGCTTTCGGGATCGATCCATCACGGATTCTGATTGTGCGCTGCCCTTCGGCACAGGATGTGCTCAAAGCGGCAAGTGATGCCGTGGATGCGGGCAGCGGGCAAAAGGCATCGCATTTCATTTCCAGTGTTGTTGCCTGTGTGACCGGACAGCCCAAATGCCTCGACCTGACCGCTTCTCGACGCCTTTTGCTCGCAACACAAGCGGCGCAACTTCCTCTCATTCTGCTCCGAAGTCATCGAACGGGTGTGCAAAGTGCGGCCGTCAGCCGCTGGCGGGTTGCGCCGGCATTGTCGCGTTCCAGCGGGGCGAATGCGCCCGGAAGGCCTGCCTTTTCCGCCATATTGGAGCGCAACCGGCACGGCAGATGTGGGCAATGGATCATGGAATGGAACAATGAAACCTTTGAATTTGGAGCAGCAGAACGCAACGGCAGAACGCTTGTTCCTCGCGCTCTGGTTTCCGTTTCTGCCGACCGACCGGCTTCGCAGCAATATTCCGCATGAGCACAGGCCAAGCCTGCCGCTTGTCTTAACCGAGCGCACAGCCAATGCGCTTCGTCTGACATCGGTCGATGTGAACGCGGCAAAGCTTGGTCTTTTTCCCGGCATGGCGCTGACAGATGCGCGCGCGCGCATTGAAAGTCTTGAGGTCGTGGCAGCCAACCCGGAGCAGGATGCGCTATTGCTCAAACGCCTTGCCTTCTGGTTTGAACGCTACACACCGCTTGTAGCCTTCGATCAACCGCATGGGCTGATGCTCGACATTACCGGCTGTACGCACCTGTTCGGAGGGCTTGCCGCCATGCGCACGGATATAGTTCAGCGTCTTGGGCGTGCCGGATTCAGCGTGCAGGCAGCCATTGCCGATAACAGCTTTGCGGCACGGCTTCTGGCACGCGGCACCAAAGGCGGGGTTTTTAGCAAGCTCAATGCCGATCAGTTGCTGCCGCGTCTACCGCTCTCCTCCCTTGAATTGGCGGAGGCTGCAGAAACGGGGCTCAAACGTGCCGGGCTTAAACATATTCGTGATGTGATGAACCTTCCCCGCGCGGCCCTCACCGCTCGCTTTGGAAGTGATCTTGCAACAAAGCTCGACCGGCTGGCACGCAATGAGCGCGCGCCGATTTCGCCATTGCGTATCATGCCGCTTAACATCACAGAGCGCCGCCTGTCGGAACCTGTGACGGCGATGGAACTGGTCGAGCGTATTTTACAGGAGCTGGCACAGGAATTATTTGCGCTGCTTGAAACCGAGGGCAAAGGTGTGCTGCTGATTGAGGCGAGTTTTTTCCGCGTCGATGGTGATGTGCGCCATATCCGTATCGAAACCAGCCAGCCACTGCGTGAAAACCGGGTTTTTCTGCGCCTTGTGCGCGAGCGGCTCAATGCGCTTACTGATCCGCTTGATGCCGGTTTTGGCTTTGACATGATCCGGCTTGCAGCATTGCGCAGTGGTGCAATTGCCCAGCGCCAAACAGGTCTTGACCAGAACGAGCAAGACAAAGCAGGCTTCAGCCAGCTGATCGACCGGCTCTCGGCGCGGCTGGGGGCAGAGCGCGTTCTCATCACCTTTGCGCGCGATACACATATGCCGGAACGCGCTTTCGGCCTTCGCTCTGCCATGCAGGCAGAGCGAAAAGACACGGCCGATTATGCGCGTGGTCAGCCCCTTGCAGATGATCCGCCGTCGCGTCCGATCAAACTATTTCGTCCGCCGCAGCCCATTGTGAGTGTAGCGGAAGTGCCCGACAGCCCGCCTTCGTTTTTCGTGTGGCGCCGGGTGCGTCATCAAGTGCGCCTCGCCGAAGGGCCAGAACGGA